>Ga0207661_10000018_pt1 | contig 242506 bp, 194 predicted proteins | sample KBSC713LmetaG_FD_184337 | JGI IMG/M metagenome (GOLD analysis project Ga0207661, IMG submission 184337) | Corn rhizosphere microbial communities from Kellogg Biological Station, Michigan, USA - KBS C7.1-3L metaG (SPAdes) (version 2) | ecosystem: Host-associated > Plants > Roots > Rhizosphere ...
CGCTCAAGACATTGCTCACGAGGACGGAGGATAGCTTCCCCGCGTCCTGGTCAATGTCCTAAATCACGATTTCAACTGGCCGGTTTTGAGGTGTCCCCGACTGGCCGGTTTTGGGTGTCCCCCGAGGGCTTGCAACCTACTGGGCAACAGATAGATGTAGTGAGACATTCTTTTAGCGGTTGGATTCATAGGCATAAATTGTCTCTGCTTATGCGCATCCTGGCTAATGGTTTCGTCTCGTTGGCTATTCGGTGTCGCTTTCAGCCGTTACGGTTTTCCAAGTCCGACGGTGGTGTTGAGTTTCTGACTGAATTCGTCTTAATTACTGCAACATCTAGTCCACCTCGAGACTCCACACAAGGGGATGGAAGGCGGGCGAGAGAGTAGCCGTATTTCTCCGACGGGGGCAACAAATGGGCCGCATTACAGATGTCTTGCTTTATTGGCTGAGCCGTTACGCACTACCAACTCTGTTTGTAGTGATGGCCATGAAAAACTGTGCATTTCTCGGTTTCGCAGTGCCTGGGACGACCACTCTTGCCGTTGCTGGATTCTTGGCAGGCGCCGGACGCCTATCAATCAGTTCAGTTTTGATAGTCTCGGTTGCGGGTGTACTTGTAGGGAACAATATCAGTTACATTGTCGGTCGCCGAATTCGCGGAAGCATCGAGGACTATGGTAGGTTGCGAAGCGAAATGCCGCGAGTGAGACACTGGGCTGACAGACATGTTGGCGTTCTGTTCTTCTTTCAATTTCCCGTTCCCGTCCGCGTTCTCCTTCCTCTAACACTGGGCTCTGTCCACTTCCCGTGGAGACGTTGGCTGGCAGTTGATATAGCTGCAAGCGTGCTATTCGTCTGCACAATAGGGTTCGCGAGCTACGGGATTGGCCGAGGTGCTCGCAATGCGACTGAGGCGGTCAGGTTTAGCGAGATTGTTCAGTGGGTTATTGCTGGAGTCCTGGCGGTGTGGCTTGCCGTGCTGATAGGACGGTTTCTGTATGCCAGACGTCTGTCGCGTCGGTGATGGAGCAGCATCGGTTTGAGGCCGGACTACCCTTCACCCTAGCGAATTTCACCGTACGCTACTCAACTCAACCGGCCGTATCCAACCGCCATCCGCCTGCTGCCGGTAATAAAGATATCGAGAGCAAATCCCGCACGGGAAAAACTACATCTACAATTTTATCTACAGCGTCCCACGCCATAGTCTAGAAATTGCGTGTATCTGATTGAAAAGGCTGGTCGGGCCGGCGAGATTCGAACTCGCGACCTCTTGCACCCCAAGCAAGCGCGCTAGCCAGGCTGCGCCACGGCCCGAAGTTCCTATTGTACACGCTATCCGAGCAAATCGAGAGCGCCTTGCATTTCTGCCAGCGCGTGACTGTCCCCTTTTCTTCTCGTGACCTCGACTCCGGTCTCGTAAAACTCGCGCGCCTCATCGTAGCGCCCCATCTTTTCGAGCGTCTGGCCGCCGTGGAAATACGCTGGCGAATAATCGGGATTGGCCGCGATCAGCTCGCGGAATTCCTTCACCGCGCCCTCCAGGTCTCCGCCATTCCGATACTCCATCGCCAAGCCATAACGCAGGAAACTATCGCCGGGGTTCGCCGACACCATCGCCTTCAACGCGTCCAAACGGGGGTTGCTCATGCCTTGTGCTACTATACCTCCGAACGATGGCCTGCCCCTATTTCTACCCCATGCAGCCGGGCGCGCGCGCCGTCTCCCCACGCGACCCCATGCTGCCCCTCGGCGACGCCTGGGCCGGCATTTGCCGCTCCGTCCCCGAATGGCCGTCGACGCCAGATGACGCAGCGGTCCGGCCTCTCTGCAATCTCGGTTATGCGCGCGGCAAGTGCCCGCGATTTCCCGCCGGCGACGGTCCCGACGCGGTCCGCTTCGCAATTGTCGGCGACCAGCAGGGCGCCTTGCGCATCGCATACGTAGTGGAACGCGACCACCATCCGTTCGCTCACGGGCGGCTCGACTACTCGACGCAGACCGGCGTCTTCGCCGAGCGTCCCGCCGGTGAAATTCTCGAACGGCAGGCGCAGGCCTACGCCGAAAGCTACCGGCGCCGCAAAACGCTATAACGTCTCATGCAAGGAAAACCCGTTCGCGCCTCGATCTCCGAATACTCGGAGCTGGCCCTCCCCAACGACGCCAACGTTCTCGGGAACGTGCTCGGCGGGAAGGTGATGCACCTGGTTGACCTCGCGGCCGCAATGGCAGCCATCCGCCACGCGCGGCGGCCGTGCGTCACGGCGTCCGTCGACAGCCTGCACTTCCTGCACCCGGTCCGCATCGGCCAGTTGATCGTGCTGCGATCGTCGGTGAACCGCGTCTTTCGGAGTTCGATGGAAGTGGGGGTTCAGGTCGAGACGGAGACGCTGCTCACGGGCGAGAAACTGCACACGTGCTCCGCGTATCTGACGTTCGTCGCTCTGGATGAAAACGGGAAAGCCACAGAGGTTCCTCCGGTGATTCCCGAAACTGAAGAAGAAGTGCGCCGTTTCCGGCAGGCGGAAGAACGGCGCGAGTACCGGCTGGCCCTGCGGAACCGGCTCCGCGGCTGACCTACTCCTTGTACATATACTTGATCGCGGGCTTGTACAGCAGGATATTCGGGGCCCCGGTCCGATTCACCTTCAGGCAGCACTTGTCATACCACTCGATGACGCCGTGGAGCGTCTCGCCATCGCGCAGCACAAAGACCATAGGCGTCTTCGCCTGCATCTGCTTCACATAATAAAAATTCTCGGCGTTCGTCTGATCCGGCGGCACCGGCTTTTTCTGCTGGGCGGCAGGGGCTCTGCGGGGAGGCGTGATCTGTTCCTTGATCTCGTTCAACGAGGGACGAATGAGTTTACGATTGACAGCTTCCACGGCATGCCATCCTTTGTAAGAAGAGGCGGACCGGTCGCTTTCGCGAACGGGGCGGTAATTTGGGATTCCGATTTCCGACTTGAACTCATAAATAACACAATGACTGGGGCGCCGCAACGTATGCTTCGCCAGAGGCTGGACCGTTAAACGAACGGCCGGAAAGCGCCTCCGCCGCGTCCCTTCGGACCGACCCGCGCGCGAAGTCTAGTATGATGGACAGGAATGTCCCAGCGGGAAGCAATGGTCGCCCCGCCGGCTGGAATCCCGCCGCAAATTCTTGCCAGGCTTGCCGAACTCGAGCGCGCCCTCGGCGCCGCGATTCGCGGCAAAGAGGAGGTCGTCCGGCTTTCGCTCGTCTGCCTGCTGGCGCGCGGACACCTGCTGATCGAGGACGTTCCCGGCGTCGGCAAGACCACCCTCGCGCAGGCGCTCGCACGCTCCGTCTCCTGCCGTTTCCACCGCCTGCAGTTCACGAGCGACATGCTGCCGAGCGACGTGGTCGGCGTCACCATCTACAACGCCCATTCGGAGACGTTCGAATTCAAACCCGGCCCCATTTTCAGCAATTTCCTGCTCGCCGACGAGATCAATCGCACGACGCCCAAAACGCAGTCCGCGCTGCTCGAGGCGATGAACGAAGGACAGGTCACGATCGACGGCCATTCGCATTCCCTACCCCGGCCGTTCATGGTGGTGGCGACCCAGAACCCCGTGGAGCACCACGGCACGTATCCGCTGCCGGAATCGCAGCTCGACCGTTTTCTGATGCGGCTGCGGATCGGCTACCCCGATAACGCCAGCGAACGCGAGATCCTCCGCAACTCGGAGCGGCGCATGCCGGAGGTCTCGACGGGACTCACCGCCGAGGACGTCGTGCAACTCCAGGACGCGGTCGGCCGGGTTGCCGTGGAAGAAGCGCTGGTCGACTACCTGCTCGCGATCGTCGAGCGCACCCGCAACCACGAATCGCTGGCGCTCGGCGTCAGCCCGCGCGGATCGCAGGCGCTGTTCCGCGCCGTCCAGGCGCTCGCCCTCGCCGAAGGGCGCGACTACGCGATCCCGGACGATGTGAAGCGCCTGGCGGTGCCCCTGTGCGCCCACCGCGTCGTCATCAACACCCGCACCACGCTGGTGCAGCGCCGCGCCGATGCCGGCGAGCGCATCATCGAAGAAATACTCAGCCAGGTGGAAGTTCCACTGTAGATTGCTCCCCTTATGAAGACTGCGATTATCGGCCTACCGATGGTAGGCAAGACCTCTCTGTTCACGATCCTCACCGGCGTCCATCAGGAAACGCGCATCGGGTCGACCGCGGCCCGTACGGGCGTCGCCAAGGTGCCGGATGCGCGCCTCGACTCGCTCGCCAAGCTGTTCGAGCCCAATAAGACGACGTACGCGACCGTCGAGTACGTCGACATGCCGTCGATTTCGAAGGAGAATCTGCGCGAGCCCAGCTACGTCGGCAGTTTGCGCAACGTGGACGCGTTTGCGCATGTGCTGCGCCTGTTTCCGGATGAGACCGTGCCGCACGAGAAGGGGTCGGTGGATCCGATCCGCGATCTCGAAGACGTCGAGACGGAGCTGATCCTCAGCGACCTGGTGGTGATCGAGAAGCGCGTGGAACGGCTCGATAAGGATCGCAAGAAGGTCAAGAATCCGGAGTTCGACCGCGAATTCGAGCTGCTGCAGCGATGCAAGGCGAAGCTCGAGGAGAATAAGCCACTGCGAGAACTGGCGATCGACGTCGACGACGAGAAGCGCATTCGCGGCTTCCAGTTTCTTTCGCTGAAGCCGATGCTCTACGTGTTGAACCTCGGCGAGTCCGACGCGGGCAAATTGCACGAGCGGGAGAACGAGTATTCGACCGGTCCACTCGCCGGACGGGCGCACACCGCCGTCACCGCGGTTTGCGGGAAGATCGAAGCCGAGCTCGCCGAGTTGCCGCGCGAGGAACAGACCGAGTACCTCGCCAGCTACGGCCTCACCGATTCGGGACTGGAGCGCCTGATCTCGGCGACGTATTCGCTGCTCGGGCTGATGAGCTTTCTGACGGCGGGCGAGGACGAGTGTCGCGCCTGGACGATCCCGATGAATAGCAACGCGGTGAAGGCGGCTGGCGCGATCCACTCCGATTTCGAGAAGAAGTTCATCCGCGCGGAGGTGGTGAATTGGAAGACGCTGGTCGACCTCGGCGGGTACTCGGGCGCGCGCGATAAGGGCCAACTGCGGCTCGAAGGCAAGGAGTACATCGTCAAAGACGGCGACGTCCTGGTCATCCGGCACAGCTAACGCCTCGACTGATGTCGCGGCCTACGCGCGGCCGCCGCGCGACTTCAGAAAGTCCGCCATTTTGTCCTGTTTTGCCTTGACGGCCGTGGCGAGCGGCGTCACTCCTTCGCCGTTGATTTCCGCGCCGTGGGCCAGCAGAATTTCGGCAAGCTCGACATAGCCTTTGCGCGCCGCGTGATGCAGGGCGGTGCCGCCCATCCCCTTCGCGGAGACGCTCGCTCCGTTGCGCAGGAGGAAGTCGGCGATCCCGGCGCGCTGCTCCGCAAAGGCGGTGTAGGCGATCAGGCCGAAATCGTGTGCGCCGCGCTCCCGGACGCACGCAGCGTCCGCCTTCACCAACGCTTCCACCCGACCCGGAAAGCCCAGCAGCGTGGCCGTGCAGGTCGAGACCGGCGCGCCGTGCTCCGCCAGATAGCGCGCGAGATTCAACAGTCCCATGTGCGCCGCCGCTTCGATGGCGAGTTCGTCCCAAGTGGCCCGGGCGCCAACGAGGCCGGGGACGATCTTATGCAGCCGCTTCACCTTCACGCCGTCCCCGTGGGCGGCGCGGACGAAGTCGTTGATGAAGTCCTGTGGGAGCCCCTCGATATCGGGGGCGGAATACGGATTGCCATCCAGGTCGAACGAGTGCCGCTTGCCGAAGTACACGCGTTCGGCGGAGGACCGTTCGGCCTCCGGCCCACTCGCGCCGCGATGCGCCAGGAGGTCGACGATGTCCTGCCGCCCGAGCTTCGCGGCGATCTGAATCGCGGACCGGCCGTCGGCGCTCCGAGCGTTCGGGTCCGACGCGTTGATGACCAGCGACTGCGTGAGGCCGAACGCCGTCGCGGGATCGGCATAGGCGACGGCCTTCAGCAGGGGACTCTCCGGACCGGCGCTCAGGTCGGCGCCGAGAAGGCTCAGCGTTTGGACTATCGCGATTTGCCCGCCGTCGACCGCGTAGTGTAGCGGCGTGCGGCCGTCCGCCGACCGCAGACGCGCGAGCGCCGGATTCCACTTGGCGAGCTCGTTGATCCGGGCAACATCCCCCTTAAATGCCGCCTCGAATACGTCGGCCGTTGGCGCGGGCTGAGGTAGGGGAACGGGCGCCGCGAAGGCGGCAGGCAGGAGACCGCCGGTGGCGAAGAAGGTGCGTCGAGTGCTCATGGCGGGATGCTACAGGCAACTCGCGGAATTTGCTCGCCAGGAAGATGTGAGGAGCTATTGCGTGACCCGTCAGCGAGTTGGCGCGACCGGTGAGGCGCCCAGTTTACCTAGAAATTCACCTGCGATGCGGCGCGCGAGCTCGCTTTCCGACGGCGCCGGGCCATCCTCCCGCACGACGGCGACGTGCGTCTGCTCGGGCAACCGGATCAGGTGCGCCAGCACCCGCCCGCGCCGCACCTGTCCCAGGATCACGTACCCGGCGTGCAACTCGGACCCGATCTCCGCCAGGTTCCGTTCGGCGCGTGGACGCCGGAGTTGGGCGGCGTTCCCGATGATTCGATAGTGCCTGCCGCCGGCCAGAGTCAACTCCGCGACGACCGAGTCGGTGAGGCTGTCCGCGAAACGGGTCAGGTCCGCGTCGCCCGTCTCGTTGTCGAACCGCGCCACCGCGATGTTGACCGTGCGGCCTCGCGCCAGGAGAAGCACTCCCCCCGCGATCCCGAGGAGGCACAGCGCAACCCCGACTGCCGACCTCCAATTCCGGCGGCGCACCACAGGCGCGGGCGCTGCCTGTCCCACCGGCCCGAGAAATTGATAGCCGCGTTTCGGGATGGTGCGGATGTACCGCGGCGACTCCGCCGAGTCGCCGAGCGCGGTGCGGATCTGCGCGACGCAGTAGTTCAGGCCGCGATCGAAATCGACGAAGGTGTCTTCGCCCCAGACGGCCTGTCGGAGTTCCTCGCGCGTGACGACCTCACCCGCGCGCGCCACCAGCGCCGCGAGCACTTGGGCGGGTTGCGCCTGCAAGCGGACCGGCGTGCCCTCCCGGCGCAGTTCCCGGGAATCCGGGTCGAAATCGAAGATGCCGAATCGGATTCGCTCCCGCATTCCGCAATCGTACACCGCCGCGATCGCCCCCTGACCCGCCGCCGCCCAGCTACCGCCCGTGTGACCGGGACGTGCCGCGCGTCGACACTGCGTACTTCGCGAGCATCCCGGGGTTTTCCCACGCGGGGAAAGTCTCGGGGTGGCGCAGGTAATCGAAGAACTGGCCCGCGACCTGTGCGAAGTGGGCCTCGTGCCCGACACGATACGAGTCCGGAATCGTGATGCGGAACTCACCGCCGCGGTCCTCGACGGCGATACCCGGATACTGCTTCGACAGCGCAGTGACAGTCGGGATCAGCGCCGCGCCGACGTCGCCGACGACGTACAACTCGGGGCGGAAATTCTCCGCCGCGCCCTGCCGCACCTCGACGCGCGACTTCGTGCCGCGATAGATCGCGAGGTGCGTGTCGCCGGTCGGCGATTCCCAATTCCAGAGCACGTCCAGCTTCACGTGGACGCCGCGGATGGCGTACGAGGCGCGCGTGTTGCAGTAGTAGTCGAGAGCGGGGCCGGCCTGTCCCGTGACCTGTTTGAATTGCTCGGCGGTCATCTTCGTGGGCCAGCGGCTGGCGCTGCCGATCGCGATGTCTCGCGCCGGGTCGAGCGTCGCGCCGGGGAATAGCGTCCACTGCGTGAGATCGACGAGGTGCGTGCCGACGTCGGCCAGCGCCTCGCCCTGTTCCGCGACGTCGAAAAACCAAGTCGGGCGCAGGTTCGGCACGCCCGCTACCAGTTTCAGAATATGGTGGATGCTTTCCATGTACACGCCGGGCTCGGCTTCGCTCCCGGCGACAATCTCCCCGAAGACCGCAGGCGAGTTGACCAGTTCGCGCTGCAGGATCGACGTGATCTCGTAGCGCTCCGTCATGATGTCGTACGCGACGAGCCCGGAGCGCCCGGCGAGGGCGAGCGCTTCCGCGAGCAGCGGGAGATCCTCCTCGCGGATGATCCAAGGCTTATCGGCGAGGACGTGCATCCCGGCGCGCAACGCCGCGAGGATGTACTGGATCTTGAGCCGATTCCGGCCGGAGAGGACCACTACGCCGCCGCGCGGCTCGTTCGCAAGCCGGTCGAGGAAATCGGGCGAGGTGTGGATGTCGAGCTCCCACGCCGTCGGACGTTCCGCGCGTTGGTTGAACCGAACGATCCGGTTCATGTGGTCGGTGAGGTCGGTGGAGAGGGGAGCGTACACGGCGACGCGGTTCGAAACTCCCGGATAGGCCTCTTTTTGGATCAGGGCGGCGTGGAAGTGCCCCGGATCGACGGTGATTAAACGATATTCGTCCATGAAAGTCTCAGGTTACTATTGATCGATGCGACGCGTGCTGCTGCTCGTGCTGTGCGCCGCGCTCCACGGAGAGTCCCTGTTCGACGGCAAGTCGCTCGGGGGCTGGCGCGAAACGAAGTTCGCGACCCCGGGCGCGGTGAAGGTCGAGAACGGAACGATCGTGCTGGAGGCCGGCGAGCCGCTGACCGGGATCACCTGGACGCGCGAGTTTCCGAAGACCAATTACGAGATCACCTGGGAGGCGCAACGCGTGAAGGGCGGCGACTTCTTCGCGTCGCTCACGTTTCCGGTGGACGACACGTTTTGCACGTTCGTGACCGGCGGCTGGGGCGGCGACATCATCGGGCTGTCCAGCATCGACGGTTGGGACGCGTCCGAGAACGAAACGCGCACGTACTTCAAGTTCGACGTCGGCAAGTGGTACGCATTCAAGGTGCGCGTCACGCCCGGGCGAATCGAGGCGTGGATCGACGGCAAGCAGGTCCAGGACCTCGATTACACAGACCGCAAGATCAGTCTCCGCTTCGGCGAAATCGAACGGTCCGCGCCGCTGGGGATCGCATCGTACTACACCACAGCGGCGCTGCGAAAGATCGAGTACAAGACGGTGGAGTAGGGCGGGGCAACCGTCAGGGAATCGTCACGTTCCCACCGGCAGGCTTAACACCGAAATTCACCCAGCCGATCAGCCCCTGGAAGGCATTCACGATCTCCGCCGGATTCACGTTGCAGTGTCCATATCGATCGGCCGATTGTTGCACCAGGAATGCCGAGGCGCCGGCTTTGGCCACCACGGCGGCATACGAGGCTTCCTGTGAAAACGCCGCCGTCGGATCCTCCGTCGTGTGGAGAGTCACCAGCGGTATCGACAGTTTCCCGGTGGGCGTGTAGTATTTTGCGAGGTACTCGACCGCATCCGGAACCGCCTGAAATCGCTGTACGCGAGCGTTCAACCGAGCGTCGTCCGCCGAACCTGTGTAGACCGTTTTCGTATTGTCGTAGAAGCTGTGTCCGCCGGTGCGCTGCAACAACTCGGTGTAGGCATTCCCGAGAAGGCTGAAGCCGGAGAAGATGAGTTCGTTCGGAGTGGAGCCGGTCAAGCCCATCACGCTCGCAAACTGGAGGGTGGGATTGCCGGGAGCGGCATAACCGGACATGATTGCGTTTACGACCGCATTCCACACGGGGCCACCGACCGAGTAGTCGAGATAAGGCGTGTGCAGGAGATCTCCGGGCAGCACACCGGGAAAGAAATAGTCGAACAGCACCCGGCCATCGCCCAACCGCTGCATTTGCGCTTGCGCCCCGCCCACGACGCCACAGATCGACAGGGCTCCGTCATAGCGGGTAGGAGAGTTCTCGGCGACGTCGACCGTGATGAGTCCGCCCATCGAGACGCCGACGACGTACGTACGGGTCGGCTTCCCCACGCGCGCGGTGAAGAGGTCCTGCAGATCCTTTAAGTCCTGCGCGCCTTCCTTGACCGCCCATCCGTTTTGGGAATAGCTGGTGATCGCGAGCGCGAAGCCCTGGCTCGTCACCGCCTGAAAGATCTGCAGCTCCGGCGCGGTATTGGGGATTGCGATCGGAATGGTGGGCTCGGCATATCCGTGCGCGTAGAGGATCAACTGTCCATTCCACGGCTTGGGGACGATGAAGCGATAGAGCGAGTCGCCGGACGTTCCCGAAATAGTCTGGGTCACTGTCTGCGGAGGCAGTGTCGCGATGGGCGCTGCGATCGTACCGTTGGTAAATGCGATGCCGAGGGCCGCTTGGCTCACGCCGGTATAAGATGTTGCGAACATCGACTCGATCGAACGCAGCAGGTCGAAGTGCGTCACATACTGATCCGAAACACCGGTCTGCACGATGCGCGGATCTCCCGCGATGACCGTCATGACATGGTTGGTCTTGTCGCTCTCCGATTCGTCCGTGGTGATGATCAGCAGGCTGTTATGGGTCTTCGCCCACGCCAGGTAATTCGACAGCGTCTTTTTGCACCAGGCGTCGCCGGCTCTCGTGCTGATGGGCGTCGGGAAGGGAGACGTCCCATCATGCATGTCGTTAATCGTGTTCGGAATCACCAGCGATACGTTCGGTAGATACGCGAAATCCGTGTTGTCGGAGCCGAAGTTCGCAAAGTCCTGGACCGCCGTGCGCGGGAGTTGGTTTCCCGTAGGAGTGTCCGAAATCCAATCGGAAGCCGGATCGTGGCGGTGCGCATAGCCCACGGAATACGGGTCGGCCGGATTATTGATCTTGGCCACGACAGCGTACCCGTAGGGATCGGCTGCTCCGGCATCGTTCAGTCCTTCGACATATTCCGTGAAAGTTCTGCCCGCCTGGAGGAGCACGGAACCGAGGTTCGGCGTGGTGAAGGGAATACTCATCGGAGCGCCGGTGGGCAGCCGGAAATTCGCGCTCGAGGGAAAGGCGTCGCCCGTAAGGGCTCTGGGATCCGTGCCGGCGGCGAGCGCCAATTGCACCTGCGCCAACTGGCCCTGGAGCACGCCCTTCTGACTGGCCGGCGTGTTCGGGCTGGCAAGCGCCGCCTTCAACACAACGGACAGCAGGTTCAAATCGAGAGCGTTCGTAGCGGTCGCGTTGCGGACGTTGACTCCCTGGTCGCTGCCGGAGAACAGGTTGAGATAGTTCGGCTGGCTGGGATGATCGAGCGCGTGCGCGTTATTGAACAGCAGGCCCTGAGAGATGACGCTATTGAGAAACGGAGCGTTGGCTGCGTCGCCGACGATCTGCTGGTAATCGTGATTCTCCAAAACGACGACTACGACCTTTTGCGGCGCCGGCGGCGTCTGTGGATCGGCCGCGAATGCCGAAAACGAGAGCGCAACCGACACACCGGTCAGTTGCAAGAGTTTGGAAAGCATCTAGGGACTCCTTGAAATGGAACGGGAACGGTAACGCCGCCCGCACCGGATGGGCGGGCGGCGTGTTCAACAGGAAGTTGGGCGGCAGGGAATCCAGCCGTCTGCGTTGAGTCGTGTCTTCGACCAAGTGGGGAAACTATACCACGCCCCAACTGATTTTCTACGGAAATGCGGCGACTAGCCGTTCAGCTTCCAGCCCGTGCGGTACGTCCGCTTGAGCCACTGATTGGCCTCGGAGTGGTTCGTGACGCGACCGGTCTTGGGGTCGTACTCCAGCTTCTTGCCGGCCTGATGCGCCACCAGACCGAGCAGCATCTGCTCGATCATCGTGCCGCTGTAGTCGAAGTCGCAATGGGTCTTCGAACTCGTGCCGTGGACGACGTTGTTGCTCTTCCCCTTGCAGGCGTCGAGCCAGTCGAGTTGGAAGAGGTCGCCGGCGGTGTTGCCGGTGGCGTTCAGGCTCGGGTTCGGCAGCGCCAACGCGGCGGGGATTCCCGCTTCGTTCATCTGGATCACGGGGAAGCCGTCGGCGGCCGGCGCCGAGTTCGGCATCGCGCGGAGTCCGCCGGGGACGCCGCCGGGCCGCTGCGCCGGAGGCTGCGGACGGGGCTGACCCTGCGGCCGCTGCGCCGCGCGCTGCGTCACCTGGCCGGTGCCCTGGATCAGCGGCAGCAACTCGTCCTTGCCGCGCCGTTTGTAATAACTGAAATCGCCGTCATCGTTGTTCGGCAGGACGATGCGAGTCGTGAAGTCGGCGAAGATCGAGCCCTTCGTGCCCTCGAAGATCGCTCCGTTGCCGACGCGGCTGAGGTCGATATAGCCGCGCGGATTCTGGGGCTTCAGTCCGCCCTGATACCAGACCACCTGCACCGGCCCGCGCCACGAGTTCGCCGGGTGGTCGAAGATCGCCTTCAACTTCACGGGCGTGATATCGGGGTTGAACTTGTCGCTCAGGTTCCAGTCGATGTCGATAGCGGTGGGCGCGCCCGCGTCGATCACGTTCCACAGCAGGTCCATCGTGTGAGCGCCCATGTCGCCCATCTGCCCGACGCCGAAGTCGCGATACATATTCCAGAAGAGGCAGTTCATGCCGGAGCTGCCGCCGAAGTATTGCGGGCTGTACGGATGGTAGGGCGACGGGCCGATCCACTGCTCGTAATCGAGGAAGTTCGGCGGCATACCCTCGCCCTTGGGATAGCCGGGCCGCGGCAATTCCCGCGCGTCCCACGCGTGAACCGTCTTCAGCTCGCCAATCGCGCCGTCGAGCACGAGTTCGCGGATCCGTTCGAAGTTGGGATAGGCGTGGCGCTGCGTCCCGTGCTGGGTCGCGAGCTTGGCCCGCTTGCTGAGATAGTTCGCGCGCACCGTCCGCGTCTCCTCGACCGTGATGCCGAGCGGCTTCTCGCAATACACATGCATGTTGCGGTTGAGCGCCCAGTTGGCGATGAAGGCGTGGTGGTGGTCGGCGGTGCAGATGACGACGGCCTCGACGTCCTTCTGGTCGAGTAGGCGGCGCCAGTCCGAATACGTCTTCGCCGCGGGGAACAGGTCGAGGGCTTCTTTGGTGCGATTGCGGTTGACGTCGCAAAGCGCGACCACGTTCTCGTTCTTCAGCCAGTTGTAGTGCGCCGTGCCGCGTCCCCAGACGCCGATCAGGGCCACGTTCAGTTTGTTGCTCGGGGCGTTCTGCCCACGGAGGGTGCCGCTCTTGAGGATGGTCAGGCCGGCCCCTGCCGCCTTGAGGAGGTCGCGTCGCTTCATGGCGTCACAGGTATCACGCGGCGCGTTTGGAAGCAACCGCATGCGACCATAGAGTCGATGGACCCGCGTGTTCGCCACGGCATCGAGCTGTTCAACCGGCGCGAGTTCTTCGTCTGCCACGAGGTCCTGGAGGAGGTGTGGACGCACGAGCGCGGACCGCGCCGCCTGTTCCTCCAGGCCGTGATTCACTTTGCGGTCGCGTTCTATCATGAGGGGCGCGGCAATCCGGTAGGCGCGGAGCGGCAACTGCGCAAGGGGCTTCGGAAACTCGCCGCCTATTTGCCGGTGTGCGAAGGGATCGACACGGCGCAGTTGCATCGCGACGGAATGACCGCGCTCGAACGAATCGAAGCGGGCGAGCGGCTGACGACCTATCCGGCGATTAGATTTGTTACCGTTTCGGCATGGACCGCCGCCAATTCCTCGTAGCCGCCGGCGCGCTGCCGCTCGCCCTTCGGGCGCAGGACGATCTCATCCGCCGCACCTGGACCGCGCGCTGGATTAGTGCGCCCGGAGCCCCGCCCGATGGCTATGGCGTCTACCATTTCCGCCGCACGTTTGAACTCGCGGCGAAGCCGGCGAGCTTCGTCGTGCACGTGAGCGGGGACAACCGGTATCAGTTGTTCGCGAACGGGAAGCGGGTCGCGTGGGGTCCCGCGCGCGGCGATCTGTTCCACTGGCGTTTCGAGACAGTCGATCTCGCGCCGTACTTGCAGGCCGGGCGGAACGTGCTCGCGGCTGTGGTTTGGAACTTCGGCGAGTTGGCCGCTGAGGCGCAGGTGACGCTGCAAACGGGCTTCGTGCTCCAGGGCGATGGCGTCGCGACCGGCCCCGATTGGAAGTGCGTCCGCAACGAGGCCTACACGCCGATCGAGACGACGAGCGGCACGGTGCGCGGTTACTACGTCGCCGGGCCGGGAGACCGCGTCGACGCAGCGAAATATCCGTGGGGCTGGGAGAGCAGCGCGTTCGACTTTCGCGGCTGGCAGGATGCGGTCGTGATCGGACCCGCCGCGGGACGCGAGGCGCGCGACGTCCACTCGCGGTGGATGCTCGTGCCGCGGAATATTCCGGCCATGGAGGAGCGGCCCGAGCGGGTGACGAAGATCCGCCGCGGCGCGACGGGCTTCCCGATCCGCATTTTGGCCAATTCGACCACCACCGTCCTACTGGACAACGAAGTGCTCACCACGGCGTACCCTGAATTGGCGGTCCGCGGCGGCACGGACGCGAGAGTTCGGATTTGGTACGCGGAGAGCCTCTTCGAGCCCACCACCGGACGCGGCCTGGTCAAGGGCAATCGCAACGAGGTCGAAGGCAAGCAGTTCATCGGCAGCCATGACGAGTTCGTCCCCGATGGCCGCGCTCTCGTCTTCCGCCCGCTTTGGTGGCGCACCTATCGCTACATCCAGCTCGAGATCGAGACTAAGCGCGAGCCGATCCTCATCGAGAGCTTGAACGCGACCGCGGTCGGCTACCCGTTCACGCGCCGCGCCCGCTTCGACTCGGAGGCGCCCGAACTTGGCCGCATCCTCGACGTCGGGTGGCGCACCGCCCGCCTCTGCGCCCACGAGACCTACATGGACTGTCCGTATTACGAGCAGCTCCAGTACGTCGGCGACACGCGCGTGCAGTGTCTCGTTTCGCTGTTCAACTCCGGCGACCCGCGCTTGATGCGCAACGCCATCGAACTGATCGACAACTCCCGGCAGAGCGAGGGCGCGACGATGAGCCGCTACCCGACCCGGCTGGAGCAGTTCATTCCCGACTTCTCGCTGTGGTGGATCGCGATGGTCCACGACTACTGGCGGTACGTCGACGATCCGGCGTTCGTGCGCCGCATGCTCCCCGGCGTGCGCGCGGTGCTCAGCTTCTTCGAGAGCTACCAGAAGGAGAACGGGTCGCTGCGCAGCCTGCCGTGGTGGCGCTATTTCGACTGGGTCCCGTCGTGGCCCAACGGCGAAGCTCCGCAGGACGCGGACGGCGGCTCCGCCATCTTCGATCTGCACCTGATGATGGCGTACGGCTGGGCCGCCGATCTCGACTCGACCCCGATGGGCGCCGTGTATCGCGAGCGTGAGCGGCAACTGCGGACGACGGCGCAATCGCTCTACTGGGATGATGCCCGTAAGCTGTACGCGGACACCGCGTCGAAGAAGCAGTTCTCGCAACACACGAATACGCTGGCGGTGCTCGGGGACGTGATCGCGGGCACCGCGGCGCGCGAGTTACTGCTGCGTGCGCTCGCCGAGAAGACGCTCGCAGAACCGGGGCTGTTCTTCCAGTTCTACGTCCACCAGGCGCTGGCGAAAGTCGGCGAGGGCGATTCGTACCTCGATCGCCTCGGGGCGTGGCAGGACATGCTCGCGCGCGGGCTGACGACCTTTGCGGAGACGGTCGACCGCCCGGGCGCGTCGTCGCGGTCGGACTGCCACGCCTGGAGCGCCAGTCCGAATATCGAGATCTTCCGCACCGTACTCGGCGTAGACTCCGCTGCGCCCGGATTCAAGCGTGTGAGCGTCCGCCCGCATCTGGGGAAGCTGAATCGAGCGTCCGGCGTCGTGCCGCATCCGAAAGGGCAGATCGAAGTGCAACTCGACCGCGATCGAGCCTCGATCGTCCTGCCGCCCGAGACGAGAGGAATCCTCGAGTGGCGCGGAGTCACGTTCGAACTCGGACCGGGCCCGAACTCCTTCCGGGTGTAGCGCTCAAACAGAGCCGCGACAGTGATGGAGCGGTTGTGTCAGCGAACGATTCAGCCAGTGGGGCAACCGCTCCATAACTGTCGCGGCTCTGTTTGCTAGTGGATCCACCGACGCCGCGCGGCGGGCGGGGATGTCGAGCATCCCGCCGAAGACGGGATTCTTCTCCCAGAGCATGACGAGGCGGCCCGGATCGCGGTACGGCAACGGCCTCAGAATCACAGCCTCGATCACGCTGAAGATCGCCGTATTCGCGCCCGCGCCGAGCGCGGTCGCCACAATCGCCGCTCCAACCAACGGAAATCGGCCAGCATTGTTATCCTTTTAGCTTATGCTCAGCGGTAAATTGCGCGAACACGGGGTCGTGGGCGCGGGTGGGGCCGGGTTCCCGACGTACGTAAAGGCGCAATCCCAGGTCGAATTCATGATCGCCAACGGGGCGGAGTGCGAGCCCCTGATCCATAAGGACGCGGAGTTGATGAAACACTTCCCGTCCGAGATTCTCTCCGGGATGTCGATCATGATGGACGCCACCGGGGCAAAGACCGGCAAGTTCGGGGTCAAGACCAAGAACGAGGAATCGATCGAAGCGCTGAAGCACAGCAAACGCGACGACCGCATCGAGTTCGTCATGCTCGGCGACTTTTATCCCTCGGGCGACGAGTACGAGCTGGTGTATACAGCGACGGGGCGGCTGATCCCGCCGGCCGGTATTCCGCTGAACGTCGGGTGCGTCGTCAACAACGTCGAGACACTATACAACGTCCACTACGCGCAGCAGGATCGGCCGGTGACTGAGAAGTTTCTCTCGGTCTGCGGCGCGGTGAAAGAGCCGAAATCCTTCTGGGCGCCGGTCGGGATGTCGTTCCGCGACCTGATCGCGCTGGCGGGCGGCGCGACCGTCTCCGACTACGGCGTTTTCATCAGCGGCCTCATGATGGGGACGCTGACCTTCGATCTCGACGACGTCGTCACCAAAACGACGGGCGGTCTCATCATCCTGCCGCGCGACCACTACCTGATGACGCGCAAGACGCGGTCGCAGGAGGAGATGAACCACATCGGCAAGTCGGCGTGCGACCAGTGCAGCTACTGCACGGAGTTCTGCCCGCGGTACCTGCTCGGTTACGAGGTGCAGCCGCACAAAGTGATGCGCAGCCTCGGGTTCACACTCACGGGCGGAGACATTTGGAACCAGTGGTCGGAACTCTGCTGCGCGTGCGGACTGTGCACGCTGTATGCGTGCCCCGAGGATCTCTACCCGAAGGAAGCCTGCGACGACGGCAAGAAGGACCGGCGGTCGGCGGGCCTGAAATTCGTACAGCAGAAGCCGGTCGAGGTGCACCCGATGAAGGAATATCGCCGGGTGCCGCTCTCGCAGTTACGCAAGCGCCTGCAGGTCGAGGACTACGAGGGCGAGACGCCGTTCCAGAAGGTCGACTTCCGCCCGAAGTCGGTGCGGATCAAACTACGGCAGCACGCCGGACAGGCCGCGGCGGCGACGGTCGAGGCGGGCGCGCGGGTGAAAAAGGGGCAATTGATCGGGCGCGTCGAGGAATCCAAGCTGGGCGCGAATATCCACGCCAGCATCGACGGAAAAGTAACGGTAGTGACGCCGGAATTTATCGAAATCGTGGCATAGCATGGCATACGACTCCATCGGATTAATTGAATTGACCAGCATTGCGGCGGGATATCAAACCGCGGACGCGATGCTGAAAGCGGCCGGGGTACAACTGCTCCTCTCGCGCTCGATCTGCTCGGGCAAATACATGGTGATGGTGCGCGGCGACGTCTCGGCGGTTCAGGCCGCGGTCTCCGCCGGAATCAGCGCCGCTCGGTTCTCGGTCATCGACTCGTTCGTGATCCCGAACCTCCATGAGGCCGTGTTCCCGGCGATCGCGGGGTCGTCGAAGGTCGAGGTTCTAGATGCCCTGGGCATCGTGGAATCTTTCTCGGTCGCGTCGTTGATCGAAGGCGCGGACGCGGCAGTGAAAGCGGCCAACGTCGAACTCATCGAGATCCGTCTCGCGATGGCGCTCGGCGGTAAGGCATTCGTGACGATGACCGGAAATGTCGCCGCCGTGCAGAGCGCAGTGGACGCAGCGGCGTCGATGGTCGGGCAAAAGGGGATGCTCGTCAATAAGGTCGTAATTCCCAGCCCGCGCCCGGAATTGTTGAACGAGATGATCTAAGGGCGCGGCGTTACACTGAAAGCAGAGCTCTTATGACTGTCGCGGTCAAGAACAACAACAAAGCTCCGCTAGTCGTGCCCGCCGCCGTCCGCCGCCGCGCTGGATTCAGGAGCGGCGAAGAGATCGAGTTCCGTGCATCCGGCGGCTTGATCACGATCGTGCCGAAGTCGCGCGATGCCGAGGAAGAGTACAGCCCCCAACAGCGGCGCATTGTGAATGCGCAGTTGTCTAAAGCGGACGCCGACCTTAAAGCTGGTCGCGTCTACGGGCCTTTTGATTCCGCCGAACAAATGGCTGCCTCAATCGAGGCGCACATCGCGAAGCGGCGTCGACCAACGAAAAAATCGCCTTCCCGGAGATGAGGCTTCAATACTCCCGGACGGCGCTCGCCGCCCTTGAAGCCGCCCCGGTCTCGATCCGGAAAGCGTTCTACAAACAAGCCGCTTTTCTTCTCCACGACCTTCATCACCCCTCGCTACGCGCCAAGAAGTACAGCGAACGGGAGGACCGTTGGCAAGGTCGCGTGAACCGGAATTGGCGTTTCTATTTCCGAATTCTCGACGACACGTATCTGATCGACGCCATTGTCCCGCACCCAAAGTGAAGGAGTCCCGGTACTTTTCCTGGCCGGAATACCCTCATTTGTCACCGCAATTACGGCGAATTCCTACGAAATTCATTTGACCGGGGTATTTCCCCACAGCTAAAATGAACAGTCGTCAAAGCGCTGCACATGAAGGCATATATCCTGGTCGCGTTGCTTTTGGGAGGGATGCTGCAGAATGTCAGCTCTCTTCTCGCCCAGACAAAAAGGGCCGCCACTTCGTCGAAATCGACGAAAAAGACGCCCGTTTCGGCGAAATCCATAAGAAAAAAAGCCGCGCCGAAATATAAGCCCGCGCCGCCGGTCGACCCGACCGTCGGCGACAACGTCGATGGCGACGATCTCGAGATCCGGCGCGCCGCCGTCGAGGCTCTCGGCACAATGAACGGCAGCGTCGTGGTGGTCGACCCGACCAACGGCCGCATCCTGACGATGGTCAATCAAAAGCTGGCGCTGCAGGGCGGTTTCACGCCGTGCTCCACGATCAAGCTTGTGACCTCGATCGCCGCTCTCACCGAGAACGTGGTGACGCGCGAGACGATCGTGCCGATTGCGCGCCGCACCAGTTTCAACCTGACCAACGCGCTGGCCCATTCGAACAACCAGTATTTTTCGATCCTCGGCAACCGCCTCGGTTTCGAGCGCGTGACGAAGTATGCGCACATGCTCGGACTCGGCGAGTTGGCCGGCCTCGATATTCCCGGTGAACGTCCCGGCGCAGTGGCCGTGGAGCCGCCCAAGTGGGGCGGCGTCGGGATGATGACCAGTTTCGGCGAGGGCTTCCTCGTCACGCCGCTGGAACTCGCGAGCCTGGTTTCCGCGATCGCCAATGGCGGCACGATGTATTACCTGCAGTATCCGCGGAACTCCGAAGAGGCCGAGCACTTCTCGCCGAAAGTGAAGCGAGAGCTCGAGATCGCGCCCAACAGCCTGGACGACATCAAGCTCGGGATGCGCGGCGCGGTCGACTTCGGCACCGCCCGGCGCGCCAACTACGATCCCAGCGAGCCGATCCTCGGCAAGACCGGCACCTGCACCGATTTCCGCGTTTCAACCCATATGGGCTGGTTCGGCTCCTTCAACGAAGTGAACCATCACAAGCTCGTCGTGGTCGTGATGCTGACCGGTACGAAAACCGTGAGCGGTCCGGTGGCGTCCGGCGTCGCCGGTGTGGTTTACCGGAAACTCTCCGAGCAGCGGTATTTCATCGCGGATTCGAAGGCGCCCAAGAAGGACGGTCTTCCGGAGATCGTCACCAGTTGCCCGAGCTGCGCGCGCTAACGCACGCACCCTGTTTCTCAGCCGCGCGGCGCCGCTGGTAATCTGGTAGCAACCTCATGCAGTACCGATGCTGTTTGCCGGCGGTTCTCCTCCTCTTTGCCGCGACGCCGGCCGTGGCGCAGCGTCAGCCCGACGCGGAATCCGAAGCGATCGACACGACCTACCGGCTCCTCGATAACGGAACGGGCGAGATCCTCATGCACCAGCGCGTTCGTGCTCTCACGGCGCAGGGGCGAACCGCGGTCAGCCGCATCCAGATTCCATTCGTGCCCGCGTTCGAGGAGGTCGAGTTTCAATCGATCAAGACCATAAAGAAGGACGGCTCGGTGGTGAACGGAGACCCGGCCTCTGCGTTCGACAGCGCGCCGGCGGGCAATCCGCTGCTTCCGATGTTCACCGACACGAAGCTCAAAATCGTGTTGCCGCCGAGTCTCGACACCGGAGACACCGTCGAGTACCAAGCCGTTATGCGGCTCCGGAAATGGCCGAAAGACGGCGACTTCTGGTTCGCGCATTTTCCGTACCGGTCGATGCCGGTGAAGGCTGAAACGGTCACGCTCGATCTTCCGCAGGCGCGCCAAGTGGCGTTCTGGGAGAATCCCGCGTTGAAGGCGGAGCAACGGTCCGAGGACGGACGCCACATCTATCGCTGGACCCTGGACAATCCCGCCGGAACGAAGCCTAGCGTCGACGGCCAGCCGCCCGTGTTCGCGGTCAGTTCCATGACCTCGTGGGACGCGTTCGGCCGCTGGATGCATTCGCTGAACGCGCACGCGGCGGAGCCGAATCCGGAGATCGCGGCGCTGGCCGCGAAGCTCACCGAAGGCAAGACCGGCGACGCGGCGCGGATCGCGGCTCTGCACGGGTTCGTGGCGACCAAGATCCGGTATGTGGCGGTATCGTTCGGGCTCGGGAGGCTCCAGCCGCACAACGCCGCCGACGTCCTGCACAACGGCTACGGCGACTGCAAAGACCAGACGGCGCTCCTCTCCGCGCTGCTGACGGCGGCAGGCTTCAAAGCGCATGCCGTTTTGACGACGCCCTCCGCGGGCGTGCGGGTGCGCGAAGTCCCGATGTCGACGCAGTTCACGCACGAGTTCACCGCGGTCGAGACCGCCGGCGGCACAATCTATCTCGATCCGTCGATCGGGCCGGCGCCGCCGCAGGTGATGGGCCCGGGAGTTCGCGGACGGACCGCGCTGCTGATCGGCGACGCTGGCGCGTCCGTGATCGACATTCCAGCGCGAGGCCCGATCGTGACCCGCTCGGAGAGCACGCTGAAGGGCAAAATCGGCGCGGACGGCTCGTTCGACGGAACATTGAAGGTTGAACTGCACGGATTACCCGAGGCGCCGGTGCGCCGGGTCTTCCTCGACGCCGCGCTGCCGGATAAAGAGACACTGCTGCGCCAGTTCGCCGGGCCGGAGCTCAAGAACGCTACCATCCGGCAGATCGCGAGTAGCGATGCCGCCGACCTCACCAGGCCCTTCACGGTCGAATGCGCGATCAACGCGCGCGACTTCTACCCGCCGAATCAGCCCTCGATGCGCATCACGTTCGAGGTGGTGCCGGCGGCCGCGCAGGTTCTGTCGCAGGTGTCGAAGCCCCAGAACCCGCTGCCCGTGGACGCGAGCGTCACCAAGCGGAGCATGGACCTGATGGTCGACACGTCGTACACGATTACGGATCGCGTCGCCACGCATAAGAAGGCGTCGTTCGGCAGCTTCGACTCGGAGTATGCGTACAAGGACGGCCACCTGATCCTGACACGGTCCTTCGAACTGAACGGGACGCCGGTCGCGCCTGCCGATTGGGACCGGTTCGTGGAGATGATCCGCGCGGCGCAGACGGAGGCCGCGGAGGGATTCCTGTTGGAACGCCACGGAGGCGTGCCGAGGGTGTCGACTACGGCGCTGGGACGCGCCATCGAAGACGGCAACGACGCTCTTCGCCGCGGAGATTTCGAGGCGGCCAAAAAGGCCTACCTGGAGGCGATCGCGGCGTCGCCGCAAAGTTGGAATGCGTGGCTGGCGCTCGGCTCGACCTATGGGCGAATGCAGGACTGGTCCAAGGCCGAGGAGGCGTTCCAGAAGGTCATTCAGCTCGATCCGAAGAATCGCAGCGCGTACCACGATCTCGGGCTCGTCTATCGGGCGACCAACCGTCCCGACGAGGCGATCGCGCAGTTCCGGAAGCAGCTCGAATTCAGCCCGAACGATCCGCGCGCGTACGACAATCTCGCGTTGCTGTACGCCGGGAAGAATCAATGGGAACAGGCGCGTGCGGCAGCGGCGCGCGCCGCAGAGCTCAGTCCCGAAGACCCGGTCCGGTGGTCGCGGCTCGGACGCGCGCAGGCGAAACTCGGACGCGCGGACGAGGCGGGCAAGAGTTTCGACCGGGCGCTTTCCCTCACCCACAGTCCGATGACGGAGAACGATGTCGCGTACTACATGTCGGAGGCGGGCGTCCAGCTCGATCGCGCCTGGAAACTGGTCTCCGGAGCTCTCGACCCCGAGGCGCGCGCTGCCTGCGAGCCGCAGGCGGTCGTCAAGGACGACAAATGCGCCGCGCAGTTGGTCCGCATCGCGCATATGCTCGACACGGCGGCGTGGGTGCTGTATCGCCAGGGGAAAGCGGCGGAGGCCGAGCCTTACGCGGCGGCGGCATACGCGATCGAGCCGGACGCGGAAGTCACGATCCATCGCGCCGTGCTCGCGGCCAAGGCCGGCAGGGCAGACGAGGCGGTGCGGCTCTTCGCGGAGGCGCGCCGGCTCGCGTCCTTCCCGGCGGTCGATGCGGCCGAGGCCCGGCGCGACATTGCGAAGGCGGTGGGAGGCGACGCGCAACTCGAGGCGCGGCTGCGACAGGTTCCCTCTTCGCCGGCGCCGACGACGCAGATGCTCGCGCTGGTCGACGAAAAGGGCAAGGTGGTCGACGCAAATGGCGGCGACGCGGCTGCCGTCCAATCCGTGACGCTGCCGCCGATCGCCTGGCCCGGGCACGCGCTACGGTCGGTGCGAACGCTCGAAATCGCGGCCGGCGGCGGCGTGGTCCCGTCGTACGTCGGGGTTGCGCCGAAGTAGCGGCTTATCCGTTTCGGCTTTCAACCAGACTGCGGCTGACCTCGTCCAGCACGGCGTCCAATGCGGCGACGTCGATTGGCTTCGCGAGGTAATGATCCATGCCGGCCGCACGGCAGCGCTCGTCCTGCCCCTTCATGGCGTGCGCCGTAAGCGCGACGATCTTGAGACGGGACACACCAGGCAAGGTCTCCCTCGCGCGGAGGGCTGCGGTCGCTTCCCAACCGTCCATGACGGGCATCTCGAGATCCATGAGGATCAGGTCGAAGGCGCCGGTCTCTGCCGCCGCCACAGCCTGTCCACCGTCGTGCGCGATCTTGACGGAGTGTCCGCGTTTCTCGAGCAGACGCCGGATGACGACCTGATTGACGGCATTGTCCTCGGCGACCAGGACGCGCAGCGGCCGGGAACTTCGCGCCAGCGCATCGTTCGAGCGAGAGTCCGGAGCCGGAAGGGAAGCAAGGCTGAGCATGCCGGAGATCGCCCGCACCAAGTCGAGAGAATCGACCGGTTTATGCAGGACGGCGTCGACCGACCCGTTCTCCGGTGGGTTGGCAGCGGCTTGTCTGCCGGCGGACTTCAGCAGGAGAATGCGGGCGCCGGCGCCGTTGGGGAGAGCGCGGAGCCGTTGAGCCAAGGCCACGCCATCCCCATCTGGAAGGCTGCGGTCGACCACGATGGCGCCGAAGGCGGCGGATTCCAGTTGGCGCGCCGCGGCGGCGGCATCCGACGCCGTTGCGACGGTCATCCCCACCCCGGCGAGCGCTTCGGCGAAGGCGTCCCGGGCGGACGCGTTGTCTTCGACGATCAGGACGGGGACGCCGGCGAGTTTCTCCGGCACAGGCGGCGCGGCCTTCGATCCGCCCGGTGGGAGCGCGAAGGCGGCGTCGAAACGAAATTCCGTTCCCGGCCCGCCTGAGGTCGAGGGCGGAGAAGCGGGGCTCTCGACCGCGATACGGCCGCCCATCATCTCGACGAAGCGGGCAGAAATCGCGAGGCCCAGTCCGGCGCCGCCGAAGTGGCGAATGGCGGCGCCGGCCTGCTCGAAGGCCTCGAAGATCAGCTCCTGCTTTTCGGGCGGAATGCCGAGGCCGGTATCGCGAACGCGAAAACGCAGAACGACGCTTTCGGGAGCAGACTCGCGCATGGAAACCTCCAGCGCGATTTCTCCCGCTTCTGTGAATTTCACAGCATTGCCGAGGATGTTGACCAGCACCTGACGCAGGCGGACCGAGTCGCCGACCAGCGTCTCCGGAACGCCCGGCGCGACGCGGACGATCAACTCCAGATTCTTCTGCCCGGCGGAAGCGGCGAGCGGCTGGACGGCTTCGGCGAGGCAATCTCGCAGATGAAAGGGAGCGTGGGTCAGCTCCACTTTGCCGGCTTCGATTTTGGAAAGGTCGAGAATGTCGTTGAGAATGGCGAGCAGCGAGCGGGCGCTCTGCTGGAGGGAACGGAGATACTCCTCACGCTCGGCGGGAGTTTCGGCCTGGCGCGCGAGCTCGGCCATGCCGAGCACGCCATTCATCGGCGTGCGGATCTCGTGGCTCATGTTGGCGAGGAAGCGGCTCTTCGAAACACTGGCCTGCTCCGCGAGGTCGCGCTGGCGGTCCGTCTCCGCGTTGGCCGTTCGCAACTCCCCGATGAGACGGCCGCGGTTGGTGAAGTTGAGAGCGAGCAGCGCCAGCAGCACGCCAATCACGGCCAACGCAGCGCCGCCGCTGACCAGGAAACCCGTGCTGAGGTACCACGGCGGCGCCACCGAGAAATCGAAGGAGGCGGGTTGGACGCTCCGGTTGCCGTTGCGGTCCATGGCGCGGACCTCGAAGTGGTGGGCGCCTTTCGCGAGTGACGGGAAGACGGCCGGCGCGCACGTTTCAAGAGCTGTCCACGGACCGCCGTCCATGCGATGCGAACACAACAGCCGGTCGGCGGGCGTGTAATTCCACTTATCTGCCGCGGAGATGAGGAGTCTCACCTCGCCGAGCGCCACCTGCCGCGGATTCTGGTCCGGGCGCACGGACACCGTTGGCGGATCGCGATCCGCCTCGGGATGGAACAGCGCGATACCCCGCGTGGTGGCGGCCCAAACGCGACCCGCGGCGTCTTCGCGGACGCCGTACGCGATCAGCGAAGGCAGCCCCTCGGGCTGTCCGTACTCGAGCCATACACCGTTCTGCCAACGAAAGACGCCGTCGGTCGATGCCGTCCACATCGTGCCGTCGTTTGCCCGCACGATGGCGCGGGTGCGATCCGCCCGGCGGAGGACCTTCCAAGTGTGGCCATCGAATTCCATGACGCTGCGGCGGCCGCCGAACCAGATGCGGCCGGGCTGGAGTTCGGTGATGGAGAAAATGCCAGTGTCGGGGAACCCATCCTGGGGGCGGAGCACGTGGAACTGCCCATTGCGGGAAACGCCGAGCCGGTTGGAGCCGCCGACCCAGATGGCGCCGTCGGAGGTCTGGCGGACCACGAGAATGCCGCTGGCGTCCCACTCGAAATGGAGGTCGTCACGCGGGTGAAATTCGCCGTCGTAGACGGCCAGGGCGATGCCGTTGCCTTCGCGGGTGACTACCCACGCGGTCCCGTCGCCGCGCGGAGAGAAGGCCTCGACCGGCGCGCCGCCAGGCGGAGCGACCTCGCTGAACTGGCGCGAGCGCGGATCGAACCGCACGAGTTTACGAGTGGGCGAAGGGGCCACAACACTGCCGTCGCGGAGCACGAGCAGACCGCCGGAGCGGAATAGCATCGGCTGCCATTGTTCGGGAATCGGGAAGTAGTCCCACCGCGCGCCGAGGTAGCGGACGAGCCGGTCCTGCAGGAGAAACCAGACTCCGCCGGCGCTGTCCTTTTCGATCGCATAGACGGGAGCATCCAACCCTCTCGCTCCCGGAGGAGCGCGCCAGAGCAGCGGCGCATTGCGGACCAATCCGTCGTTCGTCGCGAGCCAGAAAGAGCCGTCCGCCTGCGGTAGGACCTCGCGAATGACGTCGGAGATTACAGCGGTGGGGTCGACCGGCCGCTGCTCGCCGCCTTGTCTCAAAGAGAGAGCGTCGCCGTCCTGAATCCAGACGGTATCCTCGACGCCGGACCAGGCGCGCGCGTTCGCATGCGTGGTCCGCTGCAACTGCTGCCACTGGTGGCCGTCGTAGCGCAGCAGCACATAGCTGTTCTTCCCGGCGGTTGCGGTGACGTATGCTTCTCCGGCGGCCGAGGTCGCAAGAGACCGAAACGCCGTGAGCGGTTGCGGCCAGTCGTGAAATTCGGTCCATTCCAACTGCCCCGCACTTCGGCGCAAGCGCCCGACGCCGCGCTCCCCGGCGATCCAGAGACCAGGGCCGGGGTCGCCCGCCATCTCGCCGAAGCGGCCGAGGCGCGCGCCCTGTCCGTCCCAGAATGGGGCCAGAGTGTTGTGCGAGAAGTCGTAGACCAGGAGCCGGTCGGGCATCAGCAGGAGCGCCATGCCCGCGCCGAGCGGTTGTGCGCCCAGCGCGCCCGCGACCCCCGGCACGGAACGCTTCGAGACCGCGCCCGCGGAATCGATGAAGTAAAAACCGTTGGCCGTCAGCCCCCAGGCGCGTCCATCGCCCTCGCCGAAGAGGCGGTCGAACGGGCGAACCCCGTTTTCCAACTCGACGGTGCGGGCGGTATAGCCGTTGAGAACCGTGGCCCCTGGAATCGTGCGGCCGTGGGACACCCAAAGCGCGCCGTCGACGCCCATCGCGATGCTATGGACGTAAGACTCGTACAGACCGTCAGCCATGCGCCAGGTGCGCCAAACGGTCGAAGGTTGCGCCGACGCGGCGAAGGAGATCAGGAATACCGCAAATGGACGGCGCAGTCGCATGCAGGGCTATCTAGGTCGAAACAGGTGGCCCGGATAATGTTCGCGATCCTTAGCCCGAAGGATACCGGGATCGGGCGGCGGTTGGCAAGCCGCTTGTCCGCGCCGCAGCGGCCTCCGCGCCAGTTTGCCTATATTCGAGAAATCGAATATACTATTATCATCGATGCAGAACCTGCTCCGCCAATACAAGGCCAGCGTCTTCCAGGCGCTCGGCCACCCGACGCGGATTGCGATTGTGGAGTTGCTTCGCAATGGCGAACTCTCGGCGGGCGTCCTCCAGGAGCGTCTCGGCATTGAACAGGCCAACGTTTCCCAACACCTGAGCATCCTGCGCAACCGGCAGATCCTGGCGAACCGAAAGGTCGGCAACCAGGTGCTCTACTCCGTGCGCAATCCCGTGCTCATCGAGGTGCTGGACATCATGCGGCGCTACTTTCAGACCAACCTGAAAGAGGCAGTGCAGATGCTCGGCGAAATCAAGGCGGAGGGGAAGTCGCGCGCTTGAGACGGAAAGACCTCCTCGATCGCGCCGTCAAGCACGCCGGACATCTGCTCCCGCGACAGGGTCCGATCGGCGTCTTCGTCCACCACAACACCCTGCACGCGTTCGAGCACCTGCCGTTCGAGGACGCCGTCGTCGAGGCCGCGAATCTGTTCGGCGCCGAGCCCTACATGGCCGAAGCGGCGTACCGGTCCGAGCTGGCGCGCGGCCGCATCCGAATCGAAGACATCGACGCGGTCCTCGCCACCGAGCCGGACGAGATCGTCTTCCCGGGCTTGACGCGACACTCGCTGCGCCGCGCGATGATCACGCCGGGGGTCCGCGAGTTCGACGCGGCGACGATCCTGTGGCGTAGCGAGCAGGGCGACCTGGCGCGCGATTTCCGCCAGTCCGCGTTGCGCGCTCTCTTCGACGTCTGTCATGACCGCACCGACGCGCAGGAGGCAGAGCCGCCCGACACGCGTCCGGTGGATGAAGTCATTCACCCGTGGCTGATCCGCCTCTGCTCCGTGTTTCTCGACCAGGGCATGGCGTATTGGGCCATGCCGAATCGCGAAAAGGGGTTCTACGAGAGCGTCCGCCGGCTCCTGGCACGCGGAGGCGGAATCTTCCCGCGCTACTTGACCGGCCTGGACCGGGAGTTCGCGCGGCAGGAGTCGCTCTCGCTTTCCTCCACCGACGCGGTCCTGGACTATCTGGATGCCGCGCGGATTCCCGAGGCCGAGTGGAACAGCGTCCTGCAATCCGAGTTGCTCGCATTGCCGGGCTGGGCGGGTTTGATGCGGATTCTCGAGGAGAATCCCGGCCTGGCGCCGCATGAAAAGCTCCCGTGTTCGTTAATGGATTTCCTCGCCGTTCGGGTCACTCTCTCGCGCGTCGCCTCGCAGATGGGGGCCGGCGAAGACGTCCCGCAGGAGAGTCCGCTCAAGACGCAGGAGCGGCGCAGGCTGAGCCGCGCCGCCCGCGCCTACGACGCGGCGCGCGTGGTCGCGCTCTCGGCGGGCGAGGTCGGCCGCCTCTCCGAGGTCGAATGGGAGGCCTTCCTTCGCGAAGTGAGAAGCTGCAACGGCGTGGAGCGGCGCCGCATTCTGCACCTGGCCTACGAGCGCTGGCACGAGCGGCAGATCCTCGGAGGTCTGGCAAGCCACCGGCAGTACCGTGGACTGTCCGACCAGCCGGCCAAGCCCGCGGCGCAGATGTTCTTCTGCATCGACGAGCGCGAGGAATCCTTCCGCCGCGCCGTCGAGGAAGCCGACCCCGAAGTCGAGACCTTCGGCGCGGCCGGCTACTTCGGCGTCGCGGTCGACTACACCGGCATCGACGACCCGCACGGCTCGGCGCTCTGCCCCGTCGTCGTCAAACCCCGCCATGAAGTCCTAGAACAGCCCACCTCCGAGGATCGCGATCTTCACGAGCGGCGGCGCGTTCGGCGCTGGCTGCTCGGCGTCGTCACGCGGAATCTCTCGGTCTCGTCGCGGACCCTTGTGCGCGGCTGGCTCTCCACCAGCGTCCTCGGACTGCTCTCCGCGGTCCCGCTCATCGGCCACCTGCTCGCGCCGAGACGCTACGCGCAACTGCGCGAGTTGCTGAACCGCGCCTTCCTGCCCGAGCCCCGCACCGAGCTGACCCTGATGCGGGACACGGCCGAGCGCGCGACCACGGGACTGCTGACCGGCTTCACTCCGTCCGAGAAGGCAGACACGATCGCCAGCGTCCTGGGACCGGCGGGGCTCGCCCGCGGCTTTGCCCGCCTGGTCGTGATCGTTGGGCACGGGTCGAGCAGCCTGAATAATCCCCACGAATCTGCGCACGATTGCGGCGCGTGCGGAGGCCGGCGCGGTGGACCCAATGCGCGACTGTTCGCCGCCATGGCCAACAAACCCGAAGTCCGCGACCTGCTGCGTGCGCGCGGCATCGACATTCCGGCGGAGACGTGGTTCCTCGGCGCCTATCACGACACTTGCACCGACGACGTGGAGTTTTACGACGTCGACGGCGCCCCGGTCAGTCACCAGGCAGATCTGGAACGCGCCCGCACCTTGCTCGACCGGGCGAGGGCGCGAAACGCTCACGAGCGCGCGCGCCGCTTTGAGTCGTGCCCGGCCAATCCGTCGCCGGACGCTGCGCTGCGCCATGTCGAGGAACGCGCCGAGCACCTCGCCGAACCGCGTCCCGAGTATGGACATTGCACCAACGCCGTGACAGTCGTCGGGCGGCGAGCTCTCACGCGCGGGCTGTTCCTCGATCGCCGCGCGTTCCTGGTGTCGTATGACGCCGCCCAGGACCCGGAAGACCGAAGTCTCGCCGCGTTGATGGCAGCCGTAGTCCCGGTCTGCGCCGGGATCAGCCTCGAATATTATTTCTCGTTTGTCGATAACGACCGCTACGGTTGCGGCACCAAACTCCCGCACAACGTGGCGGGACTCGTCGGCGTAATGGATGGCCACGCAAGCGACCTCCGCACCGGCCTACCGTGGCAGATGGTCGAGATCCACGAACCGGTCCGCATGCTCTTCGTCGTCGAGACGACGCCGGAGCGGATGATGAAGGTCGTCCACGCGGACGCTTCGCTGAAGAAGCTGGTCGAAAACCGCTGGTTCCGCCTGGCTACGCTCGACCCCGAGACCGGACAAATTCAGGTGCGCCGGGACGGCCATTTCGAGCCGTTCGAGGGCGCCATCGAACGCCTGCCCGTCGCCTCGTCGTCCACTGAGTGGTATCGCGGCAAACTGCGGCACTTGCCAATGGCGTGGATCGAAGCGGGAGCGCGCTCGTGACACCGATGCAAGCTCTCCTCATCTTCGTCGTGGCAGCGCCGGGAGCTGTCTTCGGGCTGCTCGGCGTGCTCTGGCTCGCCGGCTATGGCGCCTCGGAACGCGCCGTCGCGCGACTCACGGCTCTGACGTTCTCGTCGTCGATGGTGGCCGTGGCGACGCTGTTCTGGAAACTCGCAATCCAGAACTCGGGCGCCATTTCCGTCACGTTCGGCAACTGGTTTGCCGTCAGCGACTATCATTTCCCTCTGGTGCTGATGCTCGACCGGCTGTCGCTTCCGTTCTTCGCCATGACGGTCGGTCTAGCCGGACTGATCGGAGAATTCTCAGTCACGTACCTCCATCGGGAGCGCGGCTTTCTGCGCTTCTTCCTGCTGCTGCATTTGTTCACGTTCGGATCGCTGCTGGCGTTCAGCGCCGGCTCGTTCGATTTACTGGTGGCAGGCTGGGAGATCGTCGGCATCACGTCCGTGCTGCTGATCGCATTCTTCCAGCAGCGGACCTCACCGGTCGAGAACGCGTTGCGCGTCTTCGCCGTGTACCGCGCCTCCGATATCGGCCTGCTGGTGGCCGTCTTCGCGATCCACCAGTGGGCCGGCACGACCTCATCCGACCACGGCCTGCCCGCCGTGACCCCGGCGCAAGCGACCGTCATCGGCCTGTCCCTGCTGCTCGCCGCCGCGGGCAAGGCGGCGCAGGTCCCGTTCTCCGGCTGGCTGCCGCGCGCCATGGAAGGGCCGACGCCGTCGAGCGCGATCTTCTACGGCGCGATCTCGATTCATGCCGGCGCGTATCTACTCCTGCGGGCGCAGCCCCTGATCGCGCAATCGCATTTGGCGTCCGGGCTGATCGTCGCGATCGGGCTCGCGACCGCGATTCACGGGACCATGACCGGACGGGCCAGTGCGGACGCCAAGACGTCTCTCGCCTACGCCTCGCTGACGCAGGTCGGCGTTGTCTTCGTGGAGATCGGACTCGGGCTGAAGTGGTTCGCCGTGGCCCACATCCTTGGCCACGCGATGGTGCGGACGCTGCAATTTCTGCGCGCTCCCTCGATGCTCCACGACTATCACAAGCTGCACTCGGCGGTCGGCGGCGAGTTCTCGCGCACCGGCCAGCACCTCGACACGCTCATCCCGGAACGCGTCCAGCTGTGGCTGTACCGCTGGTCGCTCGACCGCGGGCATCTCGATACGATCCTCGACCGGTTGGTGGTCGAGCCGCTGACACGCGTGTCCCGCCTGTTCGCGAGACTGGATGCGATCGGCGGCGTGCCGGCGGCGTCCACGGACGAGGCGCCGGTGGCGCTCCCGCGCGCCGCCGGACGGGGGACATCATGACACCCGCCCGCATCTCGATCGTGACTGCCGCCGCGATCGCGCTGCCTTGGCTGGGCGCGCTGGCGGCTGCCGTGTGGCGCCGTCACGCGCGCGCGATCGGCTTCGTTGCGTCGCTCGCGGCCGTAGCGGCGAGCGCCCTGCTCCTGCGAGCTGCGCCGGAACGCGAATGGCTGAACCAGTCGCTGATGCTCCTCTTCTCGTGCCTGACCGCGGGCGCCACGCTGGTCCTGCCACGACGCGACGCGACCGCCGGCACGATCGGCGGGATTCTCTTCCTCTTGGGTGCGACCCTGCTGACATACTCCAGCGCCGACCTGTTGACGATGCTCGCCGGCTGGACGCTCTCGACGGTCCCGTTCCTGACGGGCCGTTGGTTCGGAACAGCGTCCTGGCGGCCGCGGCTCGGACTGCTGGTCTCTTGCGCCGCGCTGGCAGCTGCAATCGCGCTCATCGCGGCGAGCGGCGAGCCGTTGACCATAGCGGCCCTGCGTGGGAGAAGCCCCGGCGGGATGGCCGTATTCGCGCTGCTCGTGCTTTCCGTGATGTTCCGCAAGGGCGTGTTCCCGGTCCACGCCTGGGTCGCCGACGCCGCCGAAGGCGGCCCCGCGATTCCGACGGCGCTGTTGCTGAACGGCCACCTGGGCGCCATGCTCGTGGCGAAGCTGATCGGTCCGCTGTTTCCGCATATCGCAAGCGACCTCTTCCCGGTGCTTTCGTACCTCGCGCTGGCGACGGCGCTCTACATGGCGATCCGCGCGCTCGCAGAGAACTCGCCCCGCCGCTTGCTGGCGTTCATCGGCCTCAGCCAGTCGGCATGCATTCTGGCAGGACTCGAGAGCCGAAGCGCCGAAGGCGTCACCGGCGCGCTCGTGCACTGGTTCGTCGTCACCACGTCGACGATGGGGCTGTTCGGGGTCTTACGGCTGCTGGAAGTCCGGTTCGGCGAGAATCTGACGGCGAGCCGGCATTTGGGTCTCGCCGAACATGCGCCCCGGCTGGCCGTCTTTTTTATCGTCTTCGGCCTCGCGCTCGTCGGGTTGCCCGGCACGCTGAGCTTTTGCTCGCAAGATCTCCTGATTCATGGGACGCTCGCATCCCATCCGCAAACCGGGCTCCTGCTGCCGATCGCGATCGCGATGAACGCCATCAGCATCTTCCGTTTGTTTGCGCGACTGTTTCTCGGCAAGCGCCGCACGGGGTTTACCGTGATGGCGGACGCCTTGCCGCGGGAGCGCTGGATTCTCACGGCCGGCGTCCTGTTCGTGGTGCTCGGCGGCTTGTTCCCGACGGCGATCATGGCCCTGCGCTCGCCGGAAGCGAGCATGGTGCAGGAAATTCTCAGCGCCGAAGGGCCCGCCGGCGCTGTTCAGGCTTTACGAGCCCGGTAGCGTTTCCACGCGGCGCCGCATAACAGGACTATTCCGGCGAGCGGTCCGAAGCCCGGCTCCGGCACGTCCGCCACGTGCACCTCGAACGTAGGGTCGCTCACGCCGTCCGACAGCTTGAGGATCTGGTCGGACAACTGAACAGTACAGCCCCCACAGACGTTCGGATCGCCGTCATAGGCATCATAGTGAATCTGAAAGCTCCCGAAATCGGCTGCGGAGGCGGTGGCGCCGGCGGAGATCGAATACACCCCGAGCCCCGTCTGGTCAGCAGCGCTGAACGTCTCCGTATACCCGAGGGGCTGGATCGACAGCGGCGCCACCGCGACCACCGTGAGTCCGGCGTTGAAGTACTGCAGCCAACCCGACTGGTTCAGGTCGCCCAGCGGGTTGTCCTCGGTGGTGAGGATCTGGGTCACAACGACCCACAAGTTGCTTGCGCCGCCGTAGCCTTGAATCGTGAACCCCCAGCCGACGTCGTGGCCGGGCAGTCCGTATTGGACGCCGCCGATCGGATTCAGGACAACCGAGGGCAACGGGTCGGCGCATAGAACCGGGGCGCCAATCCCGAGCAGAGCCGCGCAAAGAAGAATCGATTTTGAGAGTCTAGCCATGGCTGTTCCTATCGAAAACTGGTTACGGTTTGCGTAAACGGGTAGGTCACGGTTCCGCTGGCGTCCGTGGCAGTGAGGCGGAAGGTGATCGAAATCCGCGTCGCCGTGGACGGCCAATTGAACACCAGCGGCACGACCGTGCTGCCCGCCGGCGCGAGTTGCACTCCCGGCGACGGACCCGGCACGCCGGACGCCAGCGTAACGGCGCCGCTCCCGCCCAGGATCGTGATCGACGTGATCGCTGTGATCTGCGCGTTGTAAGCGATGCCCGCGCCGCTATTGACCAGGTTGACGTTGACGTTGCGCGTCCCGGGGTCCGTGCCGTCGGTCCGCGCGCCGATGGTGACCGCCAACGCCGGCGCTTGCGCCGTGAAATTCGCGCTCACGTTGATCGCGCCGCTCACCGTCATGGCCGTGGGGTTGGAAGTGCTGGTCGTCGACGAGGTCGTGAAACTCGCGAACCGGTAGCCGGAGTTTGCCGTCGCGGTCAGAGTGGCGGTCGCACCCGGCGCATACCATCCGCCGCCGGTTACCGAGCCGCCGACCGCGGGACTGGCGGTCGTCGTGAGGAGGTACTCGGTTCCGAACGTCGCCGTGTACGCGCTCGCTGTGGACGGCACAACGACGGTCTGAGCAGCACTGGAGGCGCCGTTCGACCAGCTACTCCAGACCAGCCGCGAACCGGCCGTGAGCAGTTGCGGCGAAGGCGCACCGAGCGCGTGCGACGATCCCGCGACCCAGTTGAAGGTCTGGCCGCCGGTATAATTCGTCCCATCCACCGTGATCTGCGCGGTCGAGGGCGATGCCTGGACGGTGACCGGGATCAGCACGGTCTGGGCGTATGCGCCGGAGGTCGAGTCCGTCAGATTGGTGCTGCTGTACACCGCCGTCAGCGACGAGGTTCCGCCGGGGAGCGATGCGATCGAGAGCGCGGCCGTCCCGCCGCTGACGGTCACAGGCGATCCGAGCGGGGTTGCGCCGCTATAGAAGGTGACCGTCCCTTGCGGCGTGATCCCGCCCGACGAAGTCACGGTCGCGGTCAGTACGATCGTCTGCCCGAGGACCGACGGATTCACCGAGGAGGTGAGCGAGGTCGAAGTGCCGGTCGACGAAATCGTTTCGTTCAGCGTCGCCGAAGAGCTCGCCGCAAACGCCGCGCTACCCGCGAACGACGCCGTGATGCTGTGCGGACCGACGCCGAGCGAGGACGTGAACACCGAGGCCGCGCCCGCGTTCAGCGCAGCGGACCCGATACTAACGCCGCCATCGTAGAACGTGACGCTGCCGGTAGCAGTTCCCTGCCCCGGGCTGCCCACCGCGACCATCGCGGTGAACGTGACGGAGCTGCCGGCCAGCGCAGGGTTGCTCGACGCCGCAACCGTGGTCGTGGTTGAGGCGGCATTGACGGTCTGGGAGATCGCCGGCGAGGTTCCCGCGTTGTAGCTGCTGTCGTCGGCATAGCTGGCGGTGATGGAATGGGCGGAGCCCGTCGCCGTGAGCGACACGCTCAGGGATGCCGTCCCGCCGCTCAGCGTCGCGGTGCCGAGCGTCGTGGCGCCGTCGAGGAAGGTCACGGTTCCGGTCGGCGCGCCCATCGTGCCGCTCGCCGTCAGCGTGAAGGTCACGATCTGGCCGGTCACGCTCGGGTTCACCGAACTGGTCACGGCGAGAGTCGGAGTCAGTTTCTGGATGGTCTCGGTCACGACGGAAGAGGTCGCGCCGGAGAAGTGAGAATCGCCGCTGTAGACGGCGGTGATCGAGTGCGCCCCGACCGCCAGGCCGCTCGTCGAGTATGCGGCGACCCCGCTGCTCAACGTCACCGTGCCGATGACGACCGCGCCGTCCTTGAAGATGACGCTGCCGCCCGGCGTGGCGCCGGTCCCGGAGACCGTCGCCGTGAACGTCACCGAAGCGCCGTATGACGCGGTGGCGGCGGACGTGTTCAGCGCGATCGTCGAGGAAGCGACGGTGATGTTTTGCGTCAGCGCCGTCGAGGTGGAGCCCGCATAGACGTCGTCCGCGGGGAACGAGGCGGTGACACTACGAGGTCCGATGGCGAGCGAGCTAACCGTGAGGGTCGCGACACCGCCGGAGAGGGCGCCCGTGCCGATCGAGGTGCCGTCCGCGTAGAACGTGACCGTGCCGGACGGAGTCGAACTAGCCGAGCTCACCGTCGCCGTGAACGTCACGGCCATCCCGTACGTCGCCGGATTGAGATTGGACGCGACCGAGGTGGAGGTGGCCAACCCGTTCACCACCTGGCTGAGTGCGGAGGAGGTGCTGCCGAGGTGCGCCGTCGAGCCGCCGTAGACCGCCGTGATGCTGTGCGTATGCGCGCCGAGCGAAGTGGTCGTCAACGTCGCGACACCGTTCGAGAGCGTGACGGGAGCGCCGAGCGTGCTCGCGCCGTCATAGAACTGGACTGTTCCCGTAGGCGTGCCGGACCCGCTCGAGACGGTCGCGGTCAGTGTCAGCGAGTCGCCGTAAGTCGACGGATTGAGGGACGACTGGACCGCGGTGGCGGTCGACTGCCGGATGGCCGTCACGTCCGACGCGGTGTTGTTGGCGGTGTTCGTTTCGCCTCCGCCGGAGACGGTAGCGGAGTTCGTCACCGAAGCGGCGGCGTTGCCGGCCACCGTCACAGTGACGGTGATCGCAGGATAGCTGGCGCTCGCGGCAAGAACGTCGGAACGGGAACAGGTGAGCGAGGGCAGATCGCAGGACCAGCCAGTGCCCGAGATCGCCGTCGCGGTCAAGCCGGCAGGCAGCGTGTCGGTCACGCTCACGGCGGCGTTGGTCGCACCCTGGCCCGAGTTGGTGACGACGATCGAGTACGTGGCGCCCGTCTGTCCCTGGCTGAACGAGCCGCTGTGCGACTTGGCGATCGTGAGATCGGCCGTGGCGCCGATCACCAGGCTGGAGTTGGCGCCGAGCGAACCGGCGGCTCCGGGTGCGGCGAGCGTCAGGACCGCGGCGTTTCCAGCCGCGTCCTTGATGGTCCCGGCGCTGAGCGAGGTGGTCGCACTGTAGTCGAGGTGCGACGAGATTTGCCCCGCCGCGACGGTATAGGTGAACGTCAGCGTCGAGGTCCCGCTGCCCGACGCATATTGCGCCGTGCCACTCGAATTGAGCGCGAGTTGCGGCGTCCCGGTCACGGTGACCGGCTCCGTGAAACCGACCGTGAGGTTGACCGTCGAGCCGGCGAGGTAGACGCCGTTCGAGGTGCTCGATCCGACGCCCGTGACCGTCGGGGCCGTCGTGTCGATCACGATGTTCTTATTGGCGCCGAGGGATCCGGAAGCGCCGGGCGTCGCCAGCGTGAGGGTCGCGGCATTCCCCGCCGGGTCGGCGATCGTCCCGCCATTGAGCGAGAGCGCGGTCGTGGCGGTGTAGTCCAAATCCGCGGAGGTCTGGCCTGCGCCGACGGTGTAGTTGAAGGTCAGGGTGGACGTCCCGCTGCCGGACGCATAGGAGGCCGTGCCGCCGGAGTTCAACGCGAGTTGCGGCGTCCCGGTGACGGTCACGGCTTCGCTGAAGGCGACCGTGATCGCGATCGTTGCGCCGGCGCTATACGAACCGTCGGCGGTGGTCGCGGTCACGACGCCGGCGGTCGGCGCCGTGGTGTCGATGACGATGTTCTTGTTGGCGCCGAGCGAACCGGCTGCTCCCGGAGCGGCGAGCGTCAGGGTCGCGACGTTGCCGGCGGTATCCTTGATCGTCCCGCTGTTGAGCGCGAGCGAGGTCGTAGCGCTGTAGTCGAGCTTGGATGCCGTCTCGCCCGCGGCGACCGTGTACGTGAAGGTGAGAACCGCCGTGCCCGAACCGGACGCGTAGGACGCGGTCCCGCCCGAGTTCAGGGCGAGCTGCGGCGTCCCGGTGACGGTCACGGGCTCGCTGAAGGTGACCGTGATGGAGACCGCAGAGCCGGCGTTGTAGGCACCATTTGCGGTCGTCGCGGTAACCCCGGAGACGGTCGGCGCCGTGGTGTCGATGACGATGTTCTTGTTGGCGCCGAGAGAGCCGGCTGCTCCTGGAGCCGGCAGCGTCAACGACGCGGCGACCGAGCCGGCGTCGACGATCGTGCCGCCGTTCAGCGTGAGCGCGGAGGTCGAAGTCGCGTCGAGCTTGGAGGCGGTTTGGCCCGCCGCGACGACGTAGTTGAACGTGAGTGTCGCCGTGCCCGAACCGGAGGCGTAGTTGGCCGTCGCGCCGGAGTTGAGCGCGATCCGCGGCGTGCCGGTGACGGTCATGGCGCGACCGAAGGTGACCGTGATCGGGATGGTCGTACCGGCGGCGTAGCTGCCGTCGGTAGAGGTCGAAGAGACGCCGGTCACGACCGCGGCGATGTTGATCGAGTCGTTCGCCGTGGCAGTTGCGGAGCCGCCGCCAGAAGCGGAAACGGAGTTCACCAGCGGCGAAGAGGCGTTCGCGGCGACGGTCACGGTGACCGTGATCGCCGGATAGCTGGCGCCGGCGTTCAGGACGTCGCTGCGGGTGCAGGCCGGAAGCGCGCTGCAGTTCCAGCCCGTGCCGGACATGGCCGTGACGGTGAGGCCGGCGGGCGGATTCTCGGTGAGCGTAACGGTGCCCGAGGTCGGCGCCGCGCCCGCCGTGTTGCTGACGGTGACGGTGTGGGTCCCGCCGACCTGCCCTTGCGTGAAGTTGCCGGTATGCGTCTTCGTGACGGTGAGCAGCGCCGCGCCGGGAGCCTGCGTGACGGCGATCGACTGGCCGAGCACCGTGATGTGCGCGACGCGGCTGGCCGCGCCGGTATTTGCGGTCGTCGTGAACGCGATCGTGCCGCCGGACTGGCTCGTGATCGTCAGCCAGCTCTGGTCGCTCGACGCGGAGTATGAGGTCGAGGCCGGGACCACCTGGATCGAGTCGGAACCCGCCGAGGCAGGCTCGCTGAGCGAAGACGGTCCGACCCAGGCGAGCGTGATCTTCTTGATGAGGTTGTTGTTCGTGTCCGCGAAGTACAGGTTCGAGCCCTGCGCGTCGACCCATACGCCGACCGGGCCGCCGAGGCCCGAGGCGAGCGTGCTGGTCGACGACGTGGCCGCGTTCCACAGCTTGATGGCGTTGTTGCCGGTGTCCCCGACGTAGACGTTGCCGACGCCGTCGAGCGCCACACCTCCGGGCGCGTTGAACCCGGTCACGACGCTGGTTACGCTGCTGGTCGAGACGTTCCAGCGGCGCACACGGCTATTGGTCGCTTCGACGAAATAGACATTGCCGATGACGTCGACCGCGGCGGCGCGCGGGCTCGTCAGGCCGGTGGCGACGGAAGAAACCGGCCCGCTCGGGAGCGGCCATTTCTTCAGGATGTTGCTGCCGGTATCGGCGATGTAGAGATTAGCGCCCGCGGCATCGAGCGCGAGGCCGCGCGGTGCGCTGAGAGTGGTGGTCAGCGTGGTCGTCGCCGGGGGCGACACAGTCCACTTCCGGAGCGCGTTGTGACCCGAAGTGGTCGCGCTATCCGTGAAATAGAGGTTGCCGGACGCGTCGACGGTGACCCCGCGCGGCGATGAGGACGCAGTCGTCGACAACGTGGTGGTGGTCGTGCCGTCGAACTTCTTGATCGAGGCGTTGGTGGTGTCGGCGATGTAGACGTTGCCCGAGGCGTCGACTGTGACCGCATTCGGCGCCGAGAGGCCGGAGGCGCCGAGCGTCGTCACCGGAGTCGCGAGCACGTAGCCCGCTCCCGCCTGCGTGACCGTGAACGTCTGCCCCGCGACCGTGAGCGTGCCGGTGCGCGGCGTGGCGCCGGCATTGGCGTCGTAGGTATAGGCCGCAGTGCCGCTGCCGGTGCCCGACGCGGTCGTGTGCAGCCACGAGTTGTTGGCCGTCGCGGTCCACGCATACGTGGAGGGCGTCACCGACAGCACCACCAAACCGGAGCCGGCGGAGCCGCCGACCGTGTACGACGATGTGCCCAGAGTGACGACCGGCGCGAGATTCGTGAGGTTGAAGGTCGCGGAGAAGGCGCCGGACGTAGCCGTCACCGTGAACGCTCCCGCAGTTCCGTTCGCCGTCAGAGCCGGCGCGGTCGCGAGACCGTTGGCGTCGGTCGTGACAGTGGTCGAGCCGCTGAAGGTGGCGCTCGCACCGGAGCCGCCCGCGACTACGGCGAACGTCACGCTATTTCCGGAGACTCCATTGCCGTTCGAATCCGCCAGTTTCACCTGCAGCGCGGTCGCAAACGCAGTCGTGAGGTAAGCGCTCTGCGCGTCTCCCGCCGTCTTGGAGAGGCTCGCGGGAGGACCGGGCAACGCCGCGGCCTGCGTGACCGTGGCCTGCTGTCCGAGGACGGTGACGTGCGCCGTCCGTGCAGACGTCACCACGTTGGTATCGACCGTGAACGAGATCGTGCCGTTGGACGCCGAGAGGCCGTGCAGCCACGTCTGATCGCTCGTGGGAGCGACGAAGATCGAGGAAGGCAGCCACTGGACGGAGTCGGCGGCGCCGGCCGCGGGCTCCGCCAGCGTGGACGGTCCGACGTAGCCGAAGTCCCATTCGGTAGCGTTGTTGTTGACGAGATCGAAGACATAGAATGTCGACGCCTGCGAATCGACAGCGACTTCACCGGGGTTGCCGCTCGAGATCTTGGCGGTCACCTGGCCGGTCGCGGAATTCCACTGCCACACCGTGAAGCCGTTGTAGTCGCCGATGTACACATTGCCGAGAGCATCTGCGGCGAGGCCGTAGGGGTTGGCGAAACCGGTAGTGACCAGCGTCGTGACCTGGCCGGTCAGCGGACTCCAGACCTTCAGAGCCGGGTTATAGGTGTCGAGGATGTAGAGGTTCCCCGCCGGATCGAGCGCGATTTTCTGCGGACCACCCTGGTCCGACATCAGCGTGGTGAGGGTTTGCGTGGAGGCGGTCCACTTCAGGACGTTATTCCCGAAGAACTGGCCGATGTAGAGATTGCCCTGGGCGTCCATAGCGAGGCCGCACGGGTCGTTGAGGCCGGTCGAAATCACGGTCGAGACTGTGTTGCTCGACGCGGTCCATTTCTTGACCGTGGCCGTGCCGTTCTCGGAGAAGTACAGATTTCCCGAGGCGTCGAAGGCGAGCCCCTGGGGGTTGTTCAAGCCGGAGATCAGCGTGGAGACGACGTTCGTCGAGCGCGTCCACTTCTTGATGAGGTTGTGGCCCGAATCGGAGATGTAGAGATTGCCTTGCGTGTCGTAGGCGAGCCCCGAGGCGCTGCTCAAGCCGCTGGCGCGGGTGGCGGAAGGCGTTGCCGTCAAATAGGCGGTCCCGACTTGCGTGATTGTCAGGGTCTGCCCGGCGATGGTCAGCGTGCCCGTGCGCGCGGTTGCCCCGGCGTTGGCGTCGTACGAGAATCTCGCGGCGACACTCCCCGTGCCGGCGGCCGATGTGGCGTGAAGCCACGAGGCGTTGGCGGACGCCGTCCAGGCGGCGTTGGCGGGAGAGGCGATGACGAGCATCGTGCCGGACCCGGCAGCCGCGCCCACCGCCAGCGTCGGCGTGCCCAGCAGGAACGTGGGCGCGACACTCGTCAGCGAGAACGTCGCCGAAGCGCCGGTGGTCGTAGCCGTAACAGTAAATGCGCCCGCCGTGCCGTTGGCGGTCAGGGTGGGAGCGGTGGCATAGCCGTTCGAGTCGGTAGTGATCGTCGTCGTTCCGGTAAAGGTCGCGGACGCTCCACCGCCTCCGGCCTGGACGGCGAATGTCACGCTCTGATTCGGTTCGGGAATGCCGTTCGCATCGGTGACCTGCACCTTGAGCGCGATCGCGTACGCGCTGTTGAGCGCGCCGCCCTGTCCATCGCCCGTGACTTTGACCATCGCCGCCACAGGACCGGGCGGCGGCGCAACCTGGCTCAACCCGATCGTGAGGTCGAAGATGCTGATGTTCGCCGTGCGCGCCGGGCCGCTGTTCGGGGCAACCGTCAAGGTGACCGGACCGAAGCCGTTGCTGGATGGGACGACCCACGTCTGATCGCTCGAGACCCCGACAGGAACGCTCGGCGGGAGCACCTGAATCGTGTCGGTAGCGCCGGCGTACGGCTCGCTCAGCGTCGACGGACCGACGTAGGGCGTCCACGTGAAGTCGAGATACCCGTCCGCCGAATCGGCCACGTAGATGCTATTGCCGGTCGCATCCACGGCAAGACCTTTCAGTGTCGGAAAGCCGGACTCCACGGTTGTCGTGCCGCTGACCGAGTTCCACATCCGGATCGAGTTGTTGCCGGTCGTGTTGTCGGTGAAGTAGACGTTGCCGAGGCCATCTACGGCGATGCCGACCGGCCCCTTCACCGTTCCCACGGAGACGGTCGAGATCGTGCTCGTGGAACAAGTCGCGGCGGGGCATTTCTTGATCGCGTTGTTGCTGGTGTCGGCGATGTAGAGCGTGCCGGCCGCGTCGAGCGCCAAACCCTTCGGGGCGTTGAGGCCGGTGCTGATTAACGTGGTCAGAGTCGTGCCGTTCCACTTTTTCAGCGTGCTCGCGTCCGTGATGTAGATATTCCCGCTCCCATCGACTGCCACCGCAGTCGGACCCGAAAGTCCGCTGCTCACAACTGAGGTGAGGCTCGTTCCGTCAAACTTGCGGATGAAGCGATTGCCGGCGCCGCCGTTGTCGGCGATGTAAAGACTCCCAGCCGCGTCGACCGTAATCCCCTGCGCCGACACCAGACCCATGAGGGCGGTAATCGTATTGGCGGCGAAGTCGAATTTGTTGACCGACGTTCCGTTCGTGTAGTACAGGTTCCCCTGCCGGTCGGTGGCGACGCCGAAGGTGGTGAGGCCCCAGTCGAGCAATCCGTTCTCGTTCGCCCGCTGGAATGCCGTGCCCGCCTGGTAGACCGTGAACGTCTGGCCGGAGATCGTGAGCGTGCCGGTGCGCGATCCGGCGGCGGTGTTGGCGTCGACGGTGAACGGCACGAGGCCGCTGCCCGTTCCCGACGCCGTCGTGACATGCAGCCAGGACGCGTTGCTGGTGGCCGCCCACGTCGACGTGGACGGCGTCACCGAGACGATCACGCGTCCCGAACTCGCGGTCGCCGGAGCGGCCATCGCGGGGGAGCCGAGCGAGTAGATGCCGCTCGAAACCGTCAGATTGAAAGTCGTGGTGGCGCTGCCTGAGGTCGCGGTGACGGTGAACGCGCCCGGCGTCGAGTTGGCGGTGAGCGTGGGAGCGGTCGCGATGCCGTTCGCGTCGGCCGTGACGGTCGCGCTGGCCGCACTTCCCGGGAAGGTGGCGCTCGCTCCTGTGCCGCCGTTGACGACCGCGAACGTGACGCTCGCGCCCGGAATGAGGTTGCTGCTGGCGTCCGTGACCGTCGCCTTCAACGCAGTCGCAAAAGTGGTGCTGATGAGCGCGCTCTGGTTATCCCCGGCCGTCTTGGCGAGGGTCGCGGGCGGACCGGGAGGCACAGCCGCCTGCGTTACCGTGAGTTGCTGCCCATAGATGTTGATATGGGCGGTGCGCGACACGAACAGAGCATTCGCGGCGACGGTGAACGCCACGCCACCGTTCCCAGCCCCGGTCAAGGTCAACCACGACTGATCGCTGGTGACAATCGGGAACGCCGTCGCGGGCAGCACCTGAAAGCTGTCGTTGGCGCCGGCCGAAGGTTCGTTGAGCGTCGCAGGACCGGCCCAGCCGTTCCACATCACGTAAACACCGTTGTAATAGTTGTCGGTCGCGTAGACCGCCCCACCCTGGGAGTCCACGTAAATCCCGTAGCCGACTCCAAGTCCAAAGAGCGACGTGACACTCTGCGTCACGGGACTCCATACATTCGCCCCGCTGTCGATGAAGTACACGTTGCCCATGCCGTCGACCGAGACTGCGCTCGGATAATTCGACGTCGTCGCAATCGTGGAAAGGGTCTGCGTCGACACGTTCCAGACCTTGATCGCATTGTTCCGCCTGTCAGCGATATACAGATTTCCGGCGACGTCCACCGAGACGCCCTCAGGCCCCCACAGACTGCTGGAGACCACGGTGGACAACTGCTGCGTGGAAGCCGTCCATTTGTCGATCGCGTTGTGGCCCGTGTCCGCGATGTAGAGGTTGCCCGCCGCGTCCAGCGCGAGATTCTCCGGATCGCTCAGGCCGGACGAGATCAGCGTCGAAACCTGCTGGGTGGACGCAGTCCAGAGCTTCACGGTGTTCGTGCCGGGCTCCGAGATATACAGATTCCCGAGAGTGTCCATTGCGAGTCCCACCGGCCCGGTGAGGCCCGACACGAGCGTCGAAAGTTGTTGGGTAGCGAAGGTCCACTTCTTGATCACGTTGTTGTTCGTGTCGCAGTAGTAGACGTTGCCCGCGGCATCGGCAGTGATGCCGGCCGGCGCCGAGTTGCCCGCCCCGGAGATTTGGGTCGTGGTCGACGCGCCGCCGTTCACGTACCCGACCCCCGCCTGGACGACCGTCAGCGTGAGCCCCGCGACAGTCAGCGTTCCCGTACGTGCCACCGATGCCGCATTCACGTCGTACGAGAATTTGACCAGCGCATCGCCTGTGCCGCTCGCGCTCCCGGCCGTCACGTGCAGCCACGACGCGTTGCTCGACGCCGTCCACGTGGCCGACGTCGAAGTGACCGAAAGCTGCACGCTGCTGTTCCCTGCCGGCTGCGCGACCGCGACCGTGTACGTCCCCAGCGCGTTCGAGGCCGAAAGCCGCGGCGTTGTCCGCGACGAACGGGACGTCAGCAGCACTTCGGTCGCCCCCAGACCGTCCGCGACTGCCGCATCGGCCAGTCCGTCGCCATCCAGGTCGGCAACCGTCATCGCGCGTGCCGCGGAGCCCGCGGCGTACGCTCCGCCGCGCACAAATGCGCCCTTGCCGCTACCGGTCAGAACGCGGACCGTCCCCCCGGAAAGGTCGGCGAAGATCAGATCGAGATGGCCATCGCCATCCACATCGCCCGACGCGATCGTGCCCGCCGCGGCTGTCAAAGCGATCGGCGAACCCGCGGTCCGCCCCGCGCTCAGGACCAGCGCGGTCGCTTCGAACTGATGGAGTACGGCGAGGTCGCGGACGCCATCTTCGTCGAAATCGCCGACCGCGAGCGCGATCGGGCCGCTGCCGACCCTGACGCGCGCGATCTCCCGAGCGTCTCTTGCGCCGCCCGCCAGCAGCACGACTTCGTTCGAGCCGAAGGCCGCCACCGCGAGATCCGGGACGCCGTCGCCGTTCCAATCGCCGATCGCCAGGGCGGTGGGCTGCATCACCTGCGCGAACGTTCGCGCTTCGCCGAAACGGCCCGCGCCTACGCCCGGCAGCAGCAGGACGCGATTACCGGCGCGGTCCGCCACCGCGAGATCCGCGGCGCCGTCGCCGTCCCAATCGCCAATCGCGAGGGCGGCCGCGCGCGCCCCGGTCTGGACCAGCGGCATGCGCGTGAATGTGCCGTCGCCGCGCCCGAGCAGCACGAGAATTGCGCCGTCGTCGCCGGCCACGACGAGATCGGCGATGCGGTCGCCATTGAGATCGCCGGAGGTCAGCGCCGCCGGGCGCGCTACTCCCTCTGTCTCGATCGCCGTTCCAAACGTGCCATCCCCGCGGTTCGGCAGGACGACAACCTTGCCTGTCGCTGCGATCGCGAGGTCCATGCGGCCGTGTCCGCTGAGGTCCGCCGCCACGATCGACTCCGGACCGCGCGCGGAGAAATACGCGGCCGCGGGACGAAATCCGGTCCGCTGTTCCTTCGGCGTCTGGGCGTGAGCGATCGCGAGCGTGAGCAGGAGAAGGGCGAACTTTTTCATAGCGAGATGGCTCCCGGAACGGCGTCCGTGACAATTTGCCTGAGATCGAGCAGGTTCTCTTTGAGCAGGTAGGCGCAGGCTCCCGCGTCCCGGGCTTCTTCGCGGAGTGCGGGATCGTTGAAGACCGTCAGTACAACTACGCGGGCATTGGGCGTGACTCTGCGGATCCGCCGCGTCGCTTCGATGCCGTCGAGCACCGGCATCGCGATATCGATTACCAGCCAGTCGGGCTCATGGAGGAGGTGCAGGGCGATGGCTTCGGCGCCGTTCGTCCCCTCATACACGTTGTCGGCGAGATCCGCTACGGCGCTTCGGATCAGACGCCGCATCTTCGGGTTGTCGTCGACGATCAGCACGGTCATGGGGCTAGGGGTAATGGCTCAGTATCGAGGTAGGCTACGTCCAGCCGGAATACCTGCTGCCGGGTGTTTTCGTACCTGTTTCCAGGTAGAGAGGGCGGGTTGCTGTTGAAAACGAGGGCGCGTCCGAGGATTACCGGAGCTCTTGCTTGTGCGCGAGGGCGAACTTCACGAGACCGTTGCTGCCGCGGACGCCGAGCTTCTCGCAAATATTGCGGCGGTGCGTCTCGACGGTCAAGGGGCTGACGAACAGGGCTTCGGCGATTTCGCGCGTCGTCTTGTACTCGGCGATCAGACGCATCACGCGCATTTCGGCCGGGGTCAGGTCTTTCATCCGCCCGGTCTGCCGGGCCTCGGTCTCCTGCTTGCCGCGGATCAGGCGGCCCGTCAGCGCGGGGCTCACGTAATACTGCCCGGCCGCCACCGCCCGCACCGCTGCCACGATGTCGCTGGCCGTGCTCTCCTTCAGGACGTAGCCGCGCACACCTAGATCGAGCGCGGCGTCGAGAAGCGATTCGTCCGTCTGGGCTGTCAGGAACACAACTCCCACGTTCAGCCGCCGCGCCTGCACCTCTCGCGCGACGCCGAAGCCGTCCATGCCGGGCATACTGATATCGAGCACCGCGAGATCGGGCTGCAGCGCGCCGATCATTTGCAGCGCCGTCTCCCCGTCGCCGGCCTCGCCGATCACCACAATTCCGGGCGCCGCTTCGAGGCTTTGGCGGATACCGTGCCGCATCAGCGGATGATCGTCCGCGATCACCAATCGCAAGTCACTTGCGGCCATGCGATTCCTTCCTGCCGATCCGAATCGTCAGCGTGGTGCCGTGCCCCGGCGCGGATTGCACCTGCAGTTTCCCGCCGGCGATGCGCGCGCGCTCGGAGATGCTCACCAGCCCGAGACCGGACCCGCGCCGCTGCGGGTTGACTGCCACTTCGGGCGCGAAGCCCTTGCCGTCGTCGCGCAGGGTGATCTCGACCCCGCCGTCGTCGCGGCGAATACGCACAGAGGCGTCGGCGGCCTCGGAGTGTTTCACCACGTTGCTCAGACCCTCCTGCACGATGCGGTAGATATTGATCTCGATCGCGCTCGAGAAAAAGCCGTCGATGGGATCGATCTCGGTGGCCAGCCGGATCGCGGTGGAGCCGGACACTTTCTTCACCATAGCGCCCAGCGCCTTGGTCAATCCGAGCCGGTCAATCTCCACCGGGCGCAGGTCGTGGACAATCTCACGCACTTCCGCCAGAGCCTCTCCCGCGGCGGCGGCGATCTCCTCCATCTGTTCGCGGACCGCGTCCGGCCTGCTCCCGTTCTGCAGAGAGAGCGCGGCGCGGTGCTTGATGATCGAGAGCGTCTGACTGAGACTGTCGTGCAGCTCGGCCGCGATGCGCTTACGCTCCTTCTCCTGCGAATCGATCAGTTCGCGCGAAAAGGCGTCGTGCAACGCCAATTCGCGTTGCAGGCGCCGCGCTCGCCGCCGCACCACGAGAGCGCCCAAAGCCGCCAGACACCCCACCGTGAGGAGGAAGAACGGGAGCGTCCGCCAGAAGGGAGGCACGACGCGGAGCGTCACCGACGCCCCTTGCGTGTTCCACACGCGATCCCGATTGGCCGCGATCACCCGGAACGTGTACGTCCCGAATGGCAAGCGCGAGAGGTAGGCGATCCTGCGGTTGCCGGCGTTGACCCAGTCCGGGTCCAACCCCTCCACCTTGTACTTGAACTGCGTGAGGTCGGGACGCACGTACGTGAGCGCCGCGTAATGGAGCTCCAGATTCGACTGCCCCGGCAGCACGTCGATTCGCCCGGCGAGCGACGCAGGACGCTGCTCCACCGAGACCTGCTCGATGACCACGGGCGGCGGCAGGTTGTTCGTCGGGACGGTCTCCGGGTCGATGACGGCGACGCCTTTCTGCGTGGGCAGCCAGAGCTTGCCGTCCCGCGCCTGGACGCCGGCCGGCTGTCCGCCGCCGTTACATTCCGCGCTCGGCATGCCGTCACGCTTCCCGTACGGCACGGAGGTGACGGTGCGCGCGCGTCCCGCCGCCACCGCTTCCAGTTCCGCCCGCGCCACGCGATAGACGCCGCGATTACAGGTGAACCAGAAATAACCGTGCGCGTCTTCGAAGATGCGGAAGGCGCCGTTATCGACCAGGCCTTGCGCGATCGTGTATCGGACAAACGAGCCGCTCTCGAAGCGGAAGAGGCCGGAGTCGTAGGTGCCCAGCCAGAGGACGCCCTTCGCGTCCTCGTAGAAGCTCCGCACGACTTTGCCGGCGAAACCCTGCGCCTCCGCGTAGTTCGTGAAGACGCCGTCGCGATAGCGGGTCACGCCCGATTCATGGCCGATCCACAGATCGCCGCCGCGGCTCATGAAGAGCGAGTGGACCTCGCGGCCGGCGAAACCGTCTCGCGCAGTGAGCGGCGAGAACTTGCCGTTATGCAGCCGAAAGAGCCCCGATGAGCAGCCGACCCATAAATCTCCGGCGGCGTCCTGAGCCATCGTGCGGACCACCGAGAATGCCGACTCCGAACCGGGGTAGACCTCCAGTTTTCCGTTGTTCAGATAGCGCAGACCGGGGCCCCAGGCTCCGACCCAAATTCGCCCGCTGCGATCCTCGAACAGCGAGAGAACATCCAGGTCAGGTCCCGCGGACGCTCGCGAGAACTTCCCATTCTCATACCGCGTCAGGCCCGGCCACGTCCCGATCCAGATGACGCCGTGCCGGTCCTGCAAAATCGGATAGACGTTCTGCGACGCGAGACCGTCGGCAGGCGTATAACCGGTGATTGCCTGCCGGCCGACCCACGTCAGGCCTCCATCCGTCGGCGCCCACAGTGTGCCTTCCCGATCCACGATCGGCGTGCTGACCTCGTTGTGGGCTAGACCGTCCACAGTCGTGAAGCGCGCGATGCGGTCGTTCTGAATGCGGATCAGGCCCCCTCCGTTGCGCAGGCCCATCCAGATCGCGCCCTGACGATCTTCGACTGCGCCGAACGTCCGGAACTGCGGCATGCCGTCGGCCTTGTTGAAGATCTTCAGCTTGCCCTCGCGGTAACGGGCGAGCACGCGCTCGCCGCCCCGGATTTCGTATTCCATCCAAAGCGCGCCGGTGCGATCCTCGTGAACGCGCTTGATATCGAGCTGCAGAGGGATGTCGATCGAGACGCGGTCGTGCTCGTACCGGTGAAGCCCGGACGGATCCGTGAACCACGTCGCGCCCGACGCCGTCCGTCCCTGGATCAGCTTGCCTGGGTCGGCGACCGAGGGAACCGTGCCGTGCCCCCGCACGAACTTGCCGTCGCGCCATTCGAGAATGCCCTTCGGCGAATCGAACAGCAGGTGGCCTTCGGTGTCGTAGAAGATATCGCCCGCGGCGTTGTCGAGCAACCCATTAGCGGTCGTGTATGTCGTGAATTCCCCGTGGAAATAACGGGTGAGGCCGTGACCTTCGGTGGGAACCCACAGCGCGCCCTCGCGATCCTCGAACAGATTGACGAAGCGACTGGTCCGCAGCCCCTTCGAGTTCCCGGTGTTGAAGACTTCGAAGGTCGAGCCGTTGTACCGGACGAGCCCGGCGAAGGTGGCCATCCAGAGGTAGCCGTCGCGCGTCTGTAGGACGCGATTCACCGAGCCGATCGGGAGTCCCGTATCCGCTGTCCACGATTCGATGCGGAATTCCGCCGCCTCGGAGGCAGGCAGCAGCGCGCAAACCAGCAGGAGACACAGTGGGACAACCGTCCGTAACGAGTGCCCAGATTGAATATGGCGCAATTCCAAAGTGACTAGTCCGCGTGCCGCGAAGATTGGACTCATTATGCCGCATGGCGCCGCCGATTGGGATATTTGCCGTCATGTGCTACACCTACGGCATGCGCCTCGCGCTCGCGTGTCTATCCCTGGCGGCTCTCCCGGCGATGTTGCTGATCGCCGCCGCGTGGACCGTGGGCACGGAGGACCATCGTTTCTGGACGGAGGCGCGGGAACACCTGGCGCATCTCGACCAGGCTCGGCAGATGGATCCGGCTGCGGTGCGGCGGGCGCCCTTCGCACCCGAAATCCTCACGTTCACGGATGCCGCGGATGGCGCCGACGTGCGCGCGCGGGTGTGCGGTCCGCGCGCCACGGTCTACGATCCGCTCTTCCCCGATCGCGCCGGCCGCTGCGCCCATGTGACCCTTTTCCGCCGCGTCCGCCGAGCCGCTGTGCTGAGCCTGATCCTGCCGGCGTTGACGGTCATCGTGTTGGTGGGCGTCAAGCTGAATTTCGAACGGCCACTGGGCGCGAGTGTCCTGGCGCTGTGGATCGCGGTTCGCGGCATCCACCTCCTGCTGCTCGGCGCCGCTGTCGGCTCCATAGCAACGGGAGCGATTCTGCTCGAGAGCCTCGGCTCGGTCCGATATGCGATCGCCGCCGCCGGTTGCCTCGGGCTATTTTTGTGGAGCCGGCGCCGAGCCAAGGCATATCTCGGGCCCATTCCGCAGCGTCGCTACGACCCTGCCAAGCGTCGAAAGCGGCGGGGCCACCGCATTGACAATGCGCCGGCAGAGGACGCATAAGAGAGGAACGCCATGCACAATCGACGATCGTTGCTGAAGTTCGCCGGGGCCGCCGCCGCGTCGATGGCCGCCGGACCACGCGTGCGGGCCGCCGGAGCCGCCTCCCTCTTCGACGGGAAGACGCTCGACGGCTGGCTGCAGATCGAAAACAGCGCGACCTCGCTCTCGACCGCCGGCCTCACCGACCCCGCGGCCTTCGTCGCCAAACTCTCGTCGGGGCAGGACGCGGTGTCGGCATATCTCCGTAGTCGACTGCCGGACCCCGTCAAGACGGATCCCGCGGCACTCGTGAAAGACGTCAACCAAGTCCTCGCCGGACCCTCGATCTACGACCGCGCCCGCTTCGGCGGCGTCACGCTCCGCCCGGAGACACAGCGGCTCGTCGCCGCCAATCCTACCGGCCAGGACGTCGCGCGTTTGAACAAGATGCTTCTCGAAGACGCGTATCCCACGCTCATTCCGCCGAGCGTCACGACCGGCTGGGTCGTGAAGGACGGCGCGATGGCCAGCACCGGCAGCGGCCGCGGCGTCATCTACACCGCCCGCGACTACACCCGCTTCCGCCTGCTGTTCACGATGCGGCACGTCTCCGGCAATCCCGATCATCAGGCGTGCGTCCTGATCTTCTGCTCGCGCCCGGCGCCCGGAGGCAAGCCGCTCGACGCGCTCGGCGGCATTCAGTTCCAGGTCCCGAACGGCGGCCATTGGGACTATCGTCCGGGGATGAACAACAACGGCGGAGCCGAATTCACCAGCATCAACAAGACGAAGTACGACGCCCACGAGTGGAGCCGCGTCGAGATCCTCGCCGATGCCACGAAGGGCGTCGCGCGCATGGCCATCGCTCAACCGGTCGGCGGCAAGGGCGTCGAGGTGCTCGCGTTTCAGGACCCGGCCGCAGGCAAGGCCGGCCCGATTGCTTGGCAGATGCACAACGCCGGCCTCTTCGACGAGTTCAAGGACGTCACGATCGAGATCGACCCATCCAACGAACTGACGCTTATTTGACCTCCGCAGTCATCGACACGCGTCCGCCCGTCGTGATCGGCCAGTAGTCGATCCACTGCTTGCGGATCGCGGTCGTGCGTTCGATCAGGTCTTTGCTCGGCGCCTTGCCGTGCTCCACCATAATCACCATGCCGGTATTGAATTTCCGTTGCGAGTGGTAGACGTCGGGAACGCGCGGACCTTCCGCCGCGATCACGTCCTGGATCGTCACCTTGGTGCGATCGGCTTTGAAGATCGGATGGCCGTTCGCATCCGTGCCGGCCGCCACGAGATTGCGCAGGATGAAAAAGTCCGGCACCTCCGCCGGCGCGATCAGCCCCATCAAATAGAGGTCGAGGTACGACCAGCCGGTCGCTGGCACGTAGTAGTCGTCGTCGAGCTGCGTGAAGGTGCCGTCGAAATTGTCCTGCCAGACGCCGCCGCCCATCGCCGAGGCCTCGGTCGGACGCTGATACGGGAACGGCACGGGCGCCTGCAGGCCGCGCGCCCAATGCGTCGGACCGAGCCGGATCGTCTCCCCGTTCACCTTCGCCGAGACGAATGCCGACCAGCGATGTCCCATCTCATGCGCGATCTGCGACATCGCGTAGTTGTACGGCAGCATCGCGCCGTCGCTCGAACGCTCGCCGAGCTGCTTCCGGTAGAACGGGATGTTGCGCGAGTTCGTCTCCGGCACTCCCTCCGGCGGCCCCGCCTGCATCTGGATCGACCCCGAGTAGACGGGCTGCACGAAGCCCCACTGAAACCGTCCCTGGCTGCAGTAGCTTTCGAGCCCGCGCTGCACCTGCCCGATTCCGGTGACATTGCCGCCGAGCGGTCCATTGCTGGGCGTGCCCGCCTCCTGGTTATCGACACGGAAGTCCGAGTAGTACGCGAGGAAGTCGAATTTGTCGCCGAGCGCCTTGATGACCGTGCAACTCAGATCGCGCGGGTTGGGCAGCGCGAGGTAGTGGAACGACTCGTAGACCGCCGTGAACGGCCCGTCCTGCGCCTTCACCGTGGAGAGATCGACCTCGGCCGCCTTCGCGCCACCGGCGCTCACCGGGTACACGCCGACGATCGCGTCCTTCGCCGCGATCTCGCCATACGACATCTCGATGCCCCCGTCGCGCCGCAGCACGGCCTGGAACTGATTCACCGTCGGGAACCACGTGAAGTCCTGAATATTCCCCGCCGGCTCCGTCACACTCCACGTGATCACGACACGGTCCGGCAGTTCCTTCACGTATCGCGGACCGGACATGCGCGGCTTGAAGAACACGCAGATCGCCGGTACCGTGTTGGCCAACGCGCGCGCGGCGGTCTGGAGCGGGTCGAAGCGGCCGATCGTGACACCGGCGCCGTTTCCCGGACCGAACCGGATCGAACCCGTCGACCCAATCGAAAACGAGCTCCACGACTGTCCCGAGAACGGGAACGTGAAGTTCTTCAGCTCGACCTGCGCGGCGCGCGTCTCGGGACCGAACTCCGCGTCCCACTGCAGCGGACCACGCGCCAGCCGGTAGCCGCCCTCCTCGGGAGTGAACCGCAGCGTCTGGTGTCCCAGGTCGAACAGGTTGGCTTTCCCGAGAGCTCCTTCATCGAGCTCGACCAGAATGAGATCCCCGCGAGTGGAAACCGTGCCGAGCGACTTGCCGGGCTCCCCCCGCCGCTGCCCGTGGGCCGAGTAAAGCGGCAGTAACATGCCGAAAATCAGAATTGCGCGCATTTGAATCCGATTCTCCCGCGAATGCCGCCGCGAGGGAAGCGCGGGACGATATACTGCCTCCGTGAGCGCTACCTGGAATCGCCGACAGATTTTGAAACGAGCCGCCCTGGCCGGGGGAGCGCTGGGCTCGGCGGGCGCGCAGACCGGGTCCAATTTCGAGGTTCAGATCGCGCCCGTCAGCGCGCGGACGGTCCGTCTGACCGTGGTCGCCGTCGAGAACGGCGCTGCCGAGTCGGTCCCGGACGATGGGGCGCTCGTCCAGCCGTCGTGGGGCGAGCCGGTCGCGAAACTGCGCGGCTCGGCGGCGCGGACCGTCCGCTGCGGCGAGCTCACCGTGGACTTCACGCCGGACCCACTCGCGCTCACCGTCCGCGACGGCTCGACGACCGTCCAGCGGCTCACCATCGACGCCAAGACCGGCGCCATGACGTTCGTCACCGGCACGGCGCCGCTCCTCGGCTTCGGCGAAGGTGGCCCGCAGTTCGACCGCCGCGGCGATCAGGACCGCATGCGCAGCGGACAGGGCGGATACCGCCTCGGCACCCACGGCGGCCGCGTCCCGATTCCCTGGCTCATCGGCACGTCGGGCTGGGCGCTCTTCGTCCATCATCCCTTCGGCACGTTCGACCTCACCGGCGAGGTCGGCCGCTTCGAACCCGCCGCCGCGTACCAGAACGCTCCCGTGACGCGCCTCCCGCTCGACGTCTTCGTCGTGGCATCCCGCGACCCCGCCGTCGTCATGGCGGAGTACGCGCGCATCACCGGCCATCCCGAGCTGCCCGCGCGCTGGACGCTCGGCTATCAGCAGTCGCACCGCACGCTCGCCAGCCACGCCGAACTGGTCGAAGAGGCGAAGACCTTCCGCGAGAAGAAGCTGCCGTGTGACACCCTCATCTATCTCGGCACCGGCTTCTGCCCGTCCGGCTGGAACACGAACAACGGCGAGTTCGGCTTCAACCGCAAAGTCTTCGACGACCCCAAGGCCGTCATCGACGACCTGCACCGCGAGCACTTCAAGGTGGTCCTGCACGTCGCGTATCCGACCGGCATTCGCGAGATGCGCGGCCGCGCCGCCGACCCGTGCGACACCACCAAACGCGCCGAGCTGCAGCCTTCCTGTTACTGGAAGATGCACCAGCCGGTCTTCGAACTCGGTGTCGACGGCTGGTGGCCCGATGAAGGCGACGCGCTCAACGGACCGTCGAGGCTCGTGCGCAATCGGATGTACTGGGAGGCGCCGCAGCTCGATCGTCCGAACGAACGCCCATTCGCGCTCCACCGCAACGGCTATCCCGGGATGCAGCGTTACGCCTCGTTCCTGTGGTCGGGGGACGTGTCCTCCACGTGGGAAACGCTCAAGACCCACATACCGATCGCGCTCAATACCGGCCTCAGCGGCATCCCGCTCTGGGGCACCGACATCGGCGGCTTCGTCCCGACGAAGGAATTCACCGCCGAGCTCTACACGCGCTGGTTCCAATTCGGCGCGCTGTGCCCCCTCTTCCGCTCGCACGGACGCACGTGGAAGCTGCGGCTGCCGTGGGGTTGGAACATGGGCAATCCGGGTCCGGTCGAGATCAGCAACTACGCGCAGGGCGCCACGCCCGACGAGAGCCAGCTTCACGACGCGCGCATCGAGCCGATCTGCCGCAAGTATCTCGACCTCCGGTATCGCCTGCTGCCGTACCTCTACAGCGCGGTCCGGGAATCCACGAAGACCGGGCTTCCGGTGATGCGCGCGCTGTGGCTGCACTATCCCGACGACGCGGCGGCGGTCACGCGCGGCGACGTCTTCTTATTGGGTCGCGACATCCTCGCCGCACCGGTAGTGGAGCAGGGCGCGAAGGAGCGGCGCGTCTACCTGCCGCGCGGAACCTGGCACGACTATTGGACCGGTGAGCGTCACGAAGGCGGCCGCGAGATCACGCGAGCGGTCGATCTCGAAACCGTGCCGCTCTATGTCCGCGCCGGCGCCATTCTGCCCCTCGGACCGGTCCGGCAGTACACCGCGGAGAAGGTCGACGAGCCGCTCTCGATCGCGATCTACCCGGGCGCGGACGGCGCGTTCCTGCTCTATGACGACGACGGCTCGACGTTCGACTATCGCAAGGGACAGTGGCTCGGCATGCAGATGGCGTGGAACGATCGGCAGCGGCGACTGAGTCTCCGCCTCGCCCCCGGCTCACGCATGATCGACGGCAAGCGCGAGCTCTCCGTGGTCCTCGGTGGGACGAAGAAGCGAGTCTCGTTCGACGGCCGGCCGGTCGAAGTCCGCTTCTGAGAGTGTTCTTGGCGGCTTAGCGCCTTTGCGAGAGATGCTTTCCGCGTTTACCCCGACTGCGCCACCAGCCGGAAGATCGTGGCCCCGTAGTTCTCCACGGCCTTCATCCCGATGCCGGGCACCGCGAGCAGTTCCGCCCCCGTCGACGGACGTGTCTCCGCGACCGCACGTAGCGTCGCATCAGTCATGATGCGGAACGCGGGAACGCCGCGCCGCTTCGCCTCGGCCAGCCGCCACGCCTTCAGAGCGCCTTCTAAACCAGAGGTCGCAACTGGAGCCTTCGACGTCTCCGGCGCGGCCGGCTGCCTCCCCGCCTTCTTCGCCTTGCCAGCCTTCTTCTTGCCCTTCCGCTTGCGCGCGAGGCTTTCGACCGCCACTTTCATCTGGAACACGAGAGTGTCCTCGTCTTCGAGAGCGTCACCCGCGGGCGTCAGCCCCACCTTGCGAAACGGGATCGACTGGCCGTCCTTCTCGAACACCGCCGCCACGATCCGTAAGAACCCCGCGCGCGCGAGGCCGCCGAGCAGTTCCTCGAACGCGTCACGCGAGATGGACCCGTCGCCAAATACCTCCGTATACAGCTTGCCGGTTGGACGCAGCCCCGCCCCGCGGAGCGCCAGGATCACGCGCCTCCCCCAATCCTTCTCGTCCGACCGCGCATCGCGGAACTGCTGCGACACGCAATCGTCGGGAGCGCAGAAATCGCACACGCCGCAATCGTTGCGGCTGTCCGCGAGATCGCCGAAGTGGCGCACCACCGCGGCCATCCGGCACTCGTTGGCCTCTGCGAACCGCATCATCAGATCGAGCTGCTGCTTCTTCTGCTCGCTCTGCGCGATGTACAACGGCCGCCACCCCGGATCGCCCTGGCTGACATTCTCCGCGAAGTCGACCACCGCGCCGCCGTGTATCCAGAGCTTTTCGAGCGCCTTGTCGAACACCTCCGGCTCGATCCTCGTCGTCTTCTGCAGCAGGTCCTTGGGGAGCGGTTCCTGCCGCAGCCGCGAGTAGATCCCGTCGAGCACCTTTGCGTCCGGGTAGTCGCGCTCGAAGAAAAAGTCGTGCGTCCGCCGGTCGGCATACGAGTGCATCAGGATCGTCCGGCTGGGCAGCCCGTCGCGCCCCGCGCGCCCGATCTCCTGGTAGTACGCCTCCAGACTGCCGGGCAGCGCCGTGTGAATCACCGTCCGCACGTTCGCCTTGTCGATGCCCATTCCAAACGCGATGGTCGCGACCATCACCTCGATTTGTCCGTCGAGGAACTGTTGCTGGACGCGCTGACGGCGCTCCGAGTCGAGGCCGGCGTGATACGCGCCGCACGGGAAGTGCGCCGCAAGCTCGGCCGCCAGCGAAGTCGCCTGTGCGCGCGTCGGCGCATACACGATCGCCGGCCGCCGGTCCTCGTCCATCAGCAGTTGCAGCGTCAGGTCCGCGCGCGCCGAGGGCGGAGCCTCCACGACCTCGACGGCGAGATTGTCCCGCCGGAAGCCCTGAATGAAGCGCTCCGACCCCGCCAGTTCCAACTGCTCGACGATGTCGTTCTGCACGATCGGCGTCGCCGTCGCTGTTAGCGCGATTACCGGCGCCGGACGCAGCGCCGGGATGTACTGCCGCAGCATGCGATAGTCGGGGCGGAAATCGTGGCCCCATTGCGAAATGCAGTGCGCCTCGTCGATCGCGATCAGCGACGGTTTCCGCTTCGCCAGCATCTCGGGAAAGCCCGTGACCCGCAGCCGCTCGGGCGCGATGAAGAGGAATTGCAGCCGTCCGTTCAGATAGTCGATGCACGCCTGCCGCGACGCCGCGCGATCGCGCCCCGAGTGAATCTGCTCGACGGCGAAGCCGCGCTCCCGCAGCTTGTTCGCCTGGTCGTCCATCAGCGCGATCAGCGGACTCACCACCAGCGCCGTCCCACCGCGCGCCAGCGCCGGCAACTGGTAGCACAGCGATTTTCCGCTGCCCGTCGGCATCACCAGCAGGACGTCCTTACCGTCGACCACCGTGCGGCAGACCTCCTCCTGGCTGGCGCGGAAGTTCTCGAACCCGAACGCCGAATGCAGCAATTCCGAGAGCGGTCCGCCATTCCACACCGGCCGCTCCTTCACCTCCACAGCCTTCACCGGAGCGGCAGCCGAGGCGACAGCCGTCATCGGGGCGGCCGCATCTCCACGTGGCGCACGCGGCGCCGCCGGAATTTCACCCGTCTTCCCGACCACCTGGCGGATGTACTCCTCGATCCCCTCCATGAACCCGCCGAGCTGCGCCCCGCCGCGATGGATCCGCCGCAGGTACGCCTCCCACTGCCCCGTCATCGCCGGCGTTTTCACCTCGGGGTGTACGACCTCGATCAGCCGGACTCCCTTATCCGTAGCCTCGAGCGTCTTGCCGTTGCGCACCGCATACCCGCGTTTGAACAGGACCTCGATGATGGCGGCGCGCGTGGCGGGCGTGCCGAGCCCCGTCTCCTTCATCGCGTCCGACAGTTCCTTCTCGTCGAGCGTCGCGCCCGCCGTTTCCATCGCCGTCAGCAGCGTGCCTTCGGTGAATCGCTTCGGGGGCCGCGTCTTCTTGTGCAGCACTTCGACGTCGACCACGTCCTGCGCCTGCCCTTGGGCCAGGCCCGAGGGCAGCAACTCCTCGTCTTCGTCGCCCGCCTTCTTTTTGCCCTTCGACTTCGCCGGCGCCAGGTCCAGCACCTTCCAGCCGACCTGCTGTACCGCGCTGCCCGACGTGTGATACCGGTCCACCGCCGCGTCATTGCGGATCGCCGTAATCACCGTCGTCACCGACCAGATGTGGTCCTCGTGCCACGCGCTCAGCAGCCGGCGGCAGACGAGGTCGTAGATCTTCTGTTCGTCCGGCGGCAGGCCCGCAGGCGCCGTTGTGATGGTCGGAATGATCGTGTGGTGGTCCGAGACCTTCGCATCGTCGACGTACCGGCGCCCCAGCGGACGCTCGCCCGTTCCCGGCGCGAGATGTTCGCGGTACGGCCCTTCGATCGTCCGCACGACTCGCGGCAAGGTCTGCGCCACGTCCTGCGACAGGTGCCGGCTGTCCGTGCGCGGATAGCTCAGCAGCTTGTACTTCTCGTACAACGACTGCGCCGTGTCCAGCGTCTTCTGCGCGCTGAAGCTGAACAGCCGGTTGGCATGGCGCTGCAATTCGGTGAGGTCGTAGAGCAGGGGCGGCGGCATGCGCTGCGTCTTGGCTTCGATCGATTCGATCGCGGCCTGGCCGGTCCGCGCGCGTGCCTCGATCTGCTTTGCCTCCGCGCCGTCGGCGGGCAGCCGCATCGACTTCTGCAGCGATTCCTTGTCGGCGCCGGCGACCCCGCGATCACGGAGCCACGTTCCCTTATAGGTCTGGTCCGGCGCTGTCCCCTTCGGGTGAAACGTCGCCGTGACCTCGATGTAGTCCTCGGGCACGAACTTCCGGATCGCCAGTTCGCGCTCGACCAGCATGGCGAGCGTCGGCGTCTGGACGCGTCCCACCGAGAGGTCTTCGCCGTACGTCAGCGAGTACGCGCGCGAGAGGTTCATGCCTACCAGCCAGTCGGCGCGACTGCGTCCGCGCGCCGCATCGGCCAGCCCGTCGTACTCCGTCCCGGGACGCAAAGTGTCGAACCCTCGGCGGATCGCGTCGGGAGTCAGCGACGAGATCCACAGCCGGGTGAAGGGCTTCTGGCAGCCTGCCGCCTCGTAGATGTAGCGGAAGATCAGCTCGCCTTCGCGCCCCGCGTCTGTCGCGCACACCAGCCGCGACACTTTGGGCGACGTGAGAATCCGCCGGACCACGTCGAACTGGTCCTTGGTCTTGTCGTACACGACCAGCGGCCAGTCGCGCGGCAGCATCGGCAGCAGGTTGCGCCGCCACTGTTTCCACTCCGGCCGGATCTCGTGGGGCTGCGCCAGGGACGCCAGGTGCCCGATGGCCCACGTCACGACGTACCCGTTGCCGTGCAGGTATCCGTCGCCCTTATTGGAAGCGCCGAGCACCTTCGCGATGTCGCGCGCGACGGATGGCTTCTCCGCCAACACCGCTATCGTTCCGGATTCCGGGGCCGCCATGGTCAACGTACAGTGTAACGGGCTGCGCGGTCCGCAATCTCAGTTCGGTGCAAGTTGCACCGGGAACGCACGTAAGCCGTTGAATACACAGCGCGGGTCTGGTGCAACTTGCACCGGGCCTGAAAACTACTGCCCCTTGCAGCCTGTGGTCTCGACCGTGTACGCGATCGTCGCGATCTTCCAGCCGTCGGCGGCCTTGAACAGGGTCACCGTATCGACGCCGCAGTGGGTGAATTTGCCGTCGCGGTGGAAGTCGTACTCGCCCCACACCTGCGCCATTTTTCCGCGGATCGAGACTTGCGGCGCGGCCGTGAACCGCTCCACCAACTCGCCCTTCACCGCCGCGATCTGGGTCGCAAACGATTCGCCCGCCGAGGACGACGGGGTCGCCTCGCCCCGCACCGAATACAAGCGCGCCTCCGGCAGCAACAGTGCGCGGATCGCGGCCGCGTCCTTCGCCTTCATGGCATCGAACAGTTTCTGGACCGCCGCCACGGCGTCCTTTTCCTCGGATGCAGTAGGCTGCGCGAACAGCGCGGCGGCAACGAGAAAAAGCGGGAGAAAACGCATGCGGGGATTGTACACTACTGTCAAATGTTTCTCCCCGAGGTTGAACACCACGACGAGCCCAGCCCGTACCTCGACGCGATCCGCGCCATGCAGGCCGCCGGCGCCGAGTACCCGCAGATCTGGCACATGTTCGCCTTCCGTCCGCAGGCGACCACGCATCTGGCGCGCTTCACGCAGGAGATCATGCGCGAGCCCGGACCGCTCAGCCCCGGCCTCCGCGAGTTGATCGCCGCCTACACCTCCGCGGTCAACCACTGCCCGTTTTGACTGAAGTCGCACGCCGCGGTCGCGGCGGTCCTGCTGGCAACGGAGCTCTCGCTCGACGCTGCCGCCGCGGAGGCGCTGGTCGACGCCGTCGTGAACGACCTCGAGTCGTCTTCGCTTCCGGAAAAGGAGAAAGCGCTCCTCCGCTTCGTCGACAAGGTGAACCGGCGCTCGCCCGAAATCACGGCCGTCGACATGCAGCCCCTCTATTCCGCCGGCTGGGCTGACGACGCGATCTACTACGCGATCACCGTCTGCGCCCTCTTCAATTTCTACAATCGCTGGATCGACGCCAGCGGAGTCCCGCCGCTCTCCGACGAGGCCCATCGGCAAGGCGGCAAACGTTCCGCCGCAATGGGCTACGTCCGCAAATAGCCGCTACACCCGATACGTGTCCGCGCGCCAGGACTGCACCGCTTTCTTGATCGCGTCTGGAGCCATCGCCTCGTCCGCGGCGCGCCGCGCAAGAGCCGCAAACTCCGCGTCCGGCGCGAAGCGCAGGGCCACGATCTGCTTCGTCCCCAGCCGCGGATCGAGAAGCTTGCCCGTAATGGCGAGATGCCGCAGGTTCTCCTCGGCACGGATCGCCCGATCCTGCGCCTTCAACGCGAACAAACGAGCCATGACGGCCAGAAACAGCATCGAGGCGCATAGGACCGTGATCAACGCCGCACTGTACAGCCGCTCGTGGTCGTCCCACGACTTCGATAGGTTCACGATCGACCCGATCAGCGTCAGGAAGAGAATCGGCATCAACACGAAATGGAAGGGGCGCGAGTATTGCCGGTGGTTCGCGTAAGTCTGGGTGGCCATAGCTCAGTATGGCGCGCTATCGATCCAGCCGGGAGAATTCCAGCGGATAAGCCCCGTTGCGCTTCGGATTTTCGCTGTCGTACATCACCGTGATGATGGACCCGACCTCGGGCGGCGTGCGCCTCGGCCCGTAGCGCCCCTTCTGGACGCCTCCGCCGGGCAGAGGGAACTCGTAGAGAAATACGCAGCCTCCCTTCCCTCGACGGTGCCACGTGACGCGCGCGGGCGACGCCCTGCCGTCGCGCAAGAGCGCTTGATCGCGCCGGACGGTGACGAGCAGCAGGATCGCCAGCGGGACGAAGACCGCCGGGAACACCCAGGGCACAAAGACGGGCGTGACGTGCCCGGGCCAGGCGCTCGGGTGATTGATCTCCGGACGGTCCGGCAGCAATCGGACCGCAAGCGGCGACCCGACGTCGAGGCCGTCCCACTGCTTCTGCGGCGCGGACGTCGAGGCGTGATAGATTCGCCCGTCGTACTCGAACCGGTACGCCAGCATGAGCGTATGCTCCTTATCCCCGCTCTCCCAGTGGCGAGTTACCGTAGCCTCTACCTCAGTGTGCGTCCCGTCCAGCGCCGACCGATCCGCCAGCTCCCGCGCCATCTTCCGCGAGGACCACACATTCCACGCGACGGACGCGGCCAGCAGGAGAGCAATCACCCCCATCATGAACTTGCCAGTGCCCGTCAGCCGCACTTCGCGCGGCCCTGCGCCCGCCACCTCGGACGGTGGCCTCCAGTTGCGCGTCACATCGTTCCAGTTGCTGTCGAATGCCATGGCGTTTAGAAGGTAATCCGCGCGTCCGCCGAGAACTTGCGGTAGGCGCGAAACTCAATCTGGTTACGATACCGCACCGCATGTGCCGCCGCCTCGCGCTGACTCGGGCGCAGGCGCAGCAGCTCGTCGGGGTCGAGCGCACGCTCCATGCTCAGACTCTCGGCGCGAACGGGCAGCAGATATTCCGAGCCGCCGATATCGACCACTCCGTACTCCATCGACGTCTCCGACGACGCAATCGGAAAATGGGCGGGCGGCTCCGCCACGGCCGTCCAGCGCATCGTGCGCCCGCTCTCCGGGTCCACCGCGATCTCGCCGTGAAAGCCCGTGATCGTCTCCTGCGTCAGCGCCACCAGTCCGTAATGCGAGTTCACCGCGCTCACCCGGTAGCCGAACACCGCCAGGCCGCGGATCCCGGAGAGGTCCCAGCGCTCCCAGTGGAACTCGGTCTTCGATTCCGGATCGAAGATCATCCGCAGCGTACTGCCGAATTCGCCCTGGCTGAATGCCCCCGCCAGCGTTTCCAGCTTTCGCTTCGTCGGCTTTCCGTCGCGCCCCAGGATCTGGTACGTCTCTTTGAGATCGTGATAGGTCACCAGGAGGGTGACGGTGTCCATCGGGACCCACTCGTCTTTGCCCTTCCAATCGCCCGCACGCCGCACGACTTCGGTGCAGATGAAATTCGGAAGATGGCGCGCGTAGCTCAGAGCCTCGCGCCGCGCCGACTCCAGGATCGCCGCGTTCTGGTCCGCCGGACCGCCGGACGCCGCCGCTACCCCGAGCAACGCCGTCCACGCCAACGCGCGTATCATGCGCTCATTCTATCCGCCCACGACGCGTAGCGCATCAGGTCGCGCCGCTGCCGCCAGACGAATCGCCAGAACTCCCGGAAGGTAATGGCATCCGCGTGGATGCCCCAATAGGTCTCGATGCGCCAGCGCAGGTACGGGCTCCGCCACGGCCGCAGGCGATACCCGCGGGTGAGGCGCCACAATACGCCCAGCATCTATTTAAAGGACGCCGCCTTGTTCTGCTTCTCGATGCCCTTTTCGGTCGCGTAGTAGCCGCTGCGCGTCCGCGCCGTCAGCCGGCCGGGCGCATTCACCGCGACCTTGATCGCGCGGAAAGAGCCGTCGAGCGCCTGGTTCACGGGCGAGTACTGAATCGTGTACTGATTGCGGATGTCGCGCGCCACGGTGTGGGCTATGCGCTCGACCTCGTTGACGTCCTTCGGGAAGAACGATTCGCCGCCGGTTGCCACCGCGAGATCGTTCAGCGCGCGCTCCGCACGCTTGGCCTCGCGCCGCTCCTCTTCGCTCAGCAGACCGATTCCGTAGATCAGGACTTCGCTCGTTTGCGACGCCTTCACCAGGTTCTCGAGCGAGATCCCGCTTGAATTGTCGTTGCCGTCCGTCACCACCACCAGCACCTTCTTGTCTTTGTGCGCCTTCTCCTTCAGGTGGTCGATCGACATCCGGATCGCGTCGCGCATGGCGGTGCCGCCGCGCGAGTCGATGCGCGTCAGCGCTTCTTCCATTTCCTTAATGTCGCTGGTGAAATCCTTGCCGTGCGGATTGTCGAGGAAGGCCTCGTCGTTGAAGTTGACGACGAAGACTTCGTCGTCCTTGTTCGAGTCCTTCACCAGGGCCAATGCCGCCGCCTCGACCTTCGCGCGCTTGTCGCGCATGCTGCCGCTGTTGTCGATGATCAGTCCCATCGAGACCGGCACGTCCTCGCGCTTGAACTCCTTGATCGACTGCGAGACGCCGTTTTCGTAGACCGTAAACGCGCTCTGCGGAAGGTCCGTGACCAGGTGGCCGCTCTTGTCCGTGACCGTGGTGTGCAGCACCACGAGCTGCGTCGTGGATTTGAATACCGTGCCGGTGGTGTCTTCCTGTGCGGGCGGAGTCTTCTGCGCGCGCGCAGTGATGGCGGCCAGCGATGCGGCCGCCGCGAGGATGGCGAGATGTTTTTTATTGGGACGGCGCATAATAGCCCATCTTGTGTGTGGCCCGCAGCTGCTGCAGCCCGCGCGGCTGGATGAGTTTGATCAGGACGTGCCGGTACTTGCCGTCGCGGTCGAGATTCGCCGGCGCGTACCCGATCACGTACTGGTTGCGGAGCTCGACGCCGATTTTGGCCGCGATGTCGGGCAGTTCATTGACGTTATCGACCGGGTACTGCCGCCCGCCGGTCATCTCCGCGATATCGCTGAGCAGACTCTGGCCCGACGCCTCTTCCGGCGTCCGGCTGCGCGCGGCAATGGGTTCGTAGATTCCGATGGCATAAATCTGGACGTCGGCTTCTTTCACCCGGTTGCGAACTTCCGTCTCGGTGTAGCGGCTGCTGTTGTCGCCCCCGTCGGAGATGATCAGCAGGGCCTTCCGCGGATTCTTCGCGTTCTTCTTCATCTCGTTGAGCGCGAGATAGATCGCGTCGAGCAGCGCGGTGCGCCCCTTCGACTGCGTAAACGTGAGGCGATTCTGAATCTCTTCCAGGTTGCGCGTGAACGGCTGGATCAGGTCGGCCGAATCGTTGAACTGGACCAGGAAGAATTCGTCGTCGGGGTTCGCCGTTTTGAAGAATTGCGCCACGGCGAGGCGCGATTTTTCGAGCTTGCGGCCCATGCTGCCGCTGCAATCGAAGATCACGCCGATCGAGAGCGGAGCGTCCTCGCTCGAAAAGGTCGCGATTTCCTGTTCTTTTTTCTCCTCGAAGACTTTGAAATTCTCTTTTTCGAGGCCTGTGACGAAACGATTGAGGGGGTCGGTGACGGTAACCGGGATCAACACCAGGTTACTTTCCACACGGATATCGGTCTTGGGCGCGGCCTCGGTTTTCTCGGCGGGTTTCGGGCGCGGCGCAACCGGCCCTTGGGGTCCCCCCCAAATTCCCGGTGCAATCAATATGGCGCTGCACAGCAACAGCTTACGGGACGGCAGCATAGTGAGCTTGCCAGTCTGGCAGAGTGTTTGCCAGCCTTTCTTTCCTTGAGTTTAGCATACGGGTTTTATGGTAAGATCGCATGTGCCGCGTAAAATTCTCGGCGTCATTCCTGCCCGTTTCGCTTCCTCACGTTTCCCCGGAAAAGCTCTCGCCTCTGTCGCCGGGAAACCGATGCTCCAGCACGTCTACGAACGGGCCGCCCAAGCGCGGTATCTCACCTCCCTCATCATCGCCACCGACGACGACCGGATCTTCGACGCCGCCCGCGAGTTCGGCGCCCGCGTCCGCATGACCCGTTCCGACCACGCCTCAGGAACCGACCGCGCTGCCGAGATCGCCTCCGCCGAAAACTGCGACATCGTCGTCAACATCCAGGGTGACGAGCCACTCATCGATCCCGACGCGATCGACGCCGCCATCCTCCCCATGGCGCACGACTCGGAAATCCAGATGGCGACACTCAAGAAGCGCATCGAAAATCCCTCCGAAATCGTGAATCCCAACGTCGTAAAAGTCGTTACAGATCTGAACGGCGACGCGATATACTTTTCACGCAGTCCAATCCCGTACTACCGCGACGGCGCGGCTTCCGGCCCCTACTACAAGCACATCGGACTTTATCTGTACCAGCGAGACTTCCTGCTCGGCTACTCGGCCCTCCCGGCCGGACCGCTCGAACAGGCCGAGCGCCTGGAGCAGTTACGCGCGCTCGAAAACGGACTGCGGATTCGCGTCGTGGAAACGGATTACGAATCGCTCGGCGTGGATACGCCGGAGGACCTCGAGAGGGTGGAAACGTTATTCGCAGCTTCAATTGAGGGCGTGGAGAAGAATGGCTAAGTTCATTTTCGTTACCGGCGGTGTAGTCTCCTCACTGGGCAAAGGCATCGCGGCCGCTTCGATCGGCTGCCTGCTCGAAAGCCGCGGCCTGAAAGTCACCTGTCAGAAGTTCGACCCGTACCTCAACGTCGACCCGGGCACCATGAGCCCGTTCCAGCACGGCGAGGTCTTCGTCACCGACGATGGCGCCGAGACCGATCTCGACCTTGGTCACTACGAGCGCTTCACCCACGCCAAGCTCACCCAGTCGAACAACCTCACCTCCGGCCGCATCTACGAGCAGATCATCGCCCGCGAGCGTCGCGGCGACTACCTCGGCAAGACCGTCCAGGTGATCCCGCACGTCACCAACGAGATCAAGGCCGCGATGAAACGCGTCTCTGCCGACGTCGACGTCGTGATCGCCGAAATCGGCGGCACCGTCGGCGATATCGAATCGCTGCCTTTCCTCGAAGCGATCCGCCAGATGCGGCATGAACAGGGCCGCGGCAACTGCATTTTCGTCCACGTCACGCTCGTCCCCTGGATCGCCGCCGCGCAGGAGCTCAAGACCAAGCCGACCCAGCACAGCGTCAAAGAACTGCGCGCCATCGGTATCCAGCCCGATATCCTGCTCTGCCGCTCGGAGCGCTTCATCCCCGACGAGATGAAGGAGAAGATCGCGCTCTTCTGCGACGTGGACGTCCAGGCCGTCGTCACGGCGCGCGACGTGAAGTCAGTCTACGAAGTCCCGGTCGACTTTGCCGCGGAGCGTGTCGATGAGATCGTCCTCAACCTGCTCCACATCGACGCACCACCGCGCGACCTCACCCGCTGGAAAGCGATGCTCGAGCGTTTCGAGAATCCCACCGACGAGGTCTCGATCGCGATCATCGGCAAGTACGTCGAATACGAGGACTCGTACAAGAGCCTGAAAGAGGCCCTACTGCACGGCGGCATGGCCCATCAGCTCAAAGTGGACATTCACTGGATCGAGGCCGAGGGCCTGACGGGCGAGTCCTGGGAGCGGCAGCTCGAAGGCTACGACGGCATCCTCGTCCCCGGCGGCTTCGGCAAGCGCGGCATCGACGGGATGCTGAACGCCATCCGCTACGCGCGCGAACAGAAGGTCCCGTATTTCGGGATCTGCCTCGGCATGCAGACGCTCGTCATCGAGTACGCGCGGAACGTGTGCGGTCTCAAGGACGCGGACTCGACGGAATTCAACGCCGGCACGCCACATCGCGTCATCTTCAAGCTGCGCGAGTTGAAGGGCGTCGACGAACTCGGCGGCACCATGCGGCTCGGAAGTTGGGCCTGCAAGCTGAAGCCCGACACCTTCGCGCATCGCGCCTACGAGACGCCCGAGATCCACGAACGGCACCGCCATCGTTACGAGTTCAACCGCGAGTACGAGGACCAGTTGAAGGCGGCCGGTCTGCGCCTCACCGGCGAAACTCCGGACGGCGCGTACGTCGAGATCTGCGAGATCGCGGGCCACCCGTGGTTCCTCGGCTGCCAGTTTCACCCCGAGTTCAAGTCGAAGCCCATGGAGCCGCACCCGCTCTTCAAGGCGTTCATCGGCGCGTCCTACCAGCAGCACATGCTCCGCCTCTCACGACAGGAGGAGCCGCTCTTTACCCGTGCCGATTGAGTTTAGCGACTTCGCCGCGGGACGCCCGCTCGTCCTCATCGCCGGACCTTGCGTCATCGAAAGTGAGGAGCACGTCCACCGCATGGTGCGCGGGATTCGGGAGGCGATCGGCGGTTCGTTCGTCTTCAAAGCGTCGTTCGATAAGGCGAACCGCACGAGCGCCGGCGCGTATCGCGGTCCAGGACTCGACGAGGGTCTCCGCATTCTGGCGGGCGTGAAGGCGGAAGGCTACCCGATCCTGACCGACATCCACGACGCGTCGCAGGCGGAGCCCGCCGCCGCAGTCGCGGACATCCTCCAGATCCCCGCGTTCCTCTGCCGGCAGACCGACCTCCTGCTCGCCGCCGGTCGGACCGGGCGGATCGTGAACATCAAGAAGGGCCAGTTCGTCGCGCCCCACGACATCCACCGCGCCGCCGACAAAGTCGCGAGCACGGGCAACACGAAGGTGGTCCTGACAGAGCGAGGCTCGTCGTTCGGCTACAACAATCTCGTGGTCGACATGCGAGGTCTGAAGATCATGCGCGACGCCGGTTGGCCGGTGGTCTTCGACGCGACCCACTCCGTCCAGTTGCCCGGAGGAGCCGGAGCGGCCTCGGCCGGCCAGCCCGAGTTCATCGAGCCCTTGGCCCGCGCGGCGGTGGCGGTCGGAGTGAATGGAGTCTTCGTGGAAACCCACGACGCGCCGGAGAAGGCGCTCTCCGACGGCCCTAACGCGTTACGGCTCGATCTGCTCGCCGGGTTCTGGAGGCGTCTCACCGCGATTCACGCGCTCGGCTTCCGCTGAGAGTTTTTCCAGGATAATTCGCCTCCGAAGCGTCTTGAGAACCCACTCCTGCGGCGTCATGTGCTCCGCTTCCGCCGCCTTCGTGACCTTTTCCTCGAGTTCCGGAGGGACTACGTACCGCATAACCCGATCCTACTCCCTTTTCTTTACGTCGGGCTCTAGCCGCCGGATTCCTGGAATCCGGTCGAAGTGCTTGTCGAAACTAGCAATCCACTCGACGCCGTTGTTGATCATGACAGCGGCATGAACGGCGTCGCGAGACCGAAGTCCTGGAACTTCCGCCAGCAGGTCCCGCGCACGATTCAGATCCGTCAACATAACCGGCAGAATGTCCGCGCACGATTCGACGAAGAGGCCGTACACCTCCTGAGCGGCCCACGGGCGCCCCAGACACGTGTAGCGATGCAGGATCTCCTGCAGGACCTCAACGCTACTGCAAGCATCGATCCGGCCTGCTTCAGCGTCGCTCAGTATACGCGCGGCGGCGTCTTTGTGGGGGTGATCCGCTCCCGATGCGTACATCGGAAGATTCGAATCAAGGAAGATCTTCAAGGTCGCGGAAGCACTCTAGGCGGCCCGCGTCGATTTCCGCGAGCATCTGCTCAATGTCGCACGTCGGCGCATTCAGCTTCGTCATGCGCTCGACCGCGCTGACCCGAGCAGTCTTGTCCAGCGACTGCCGGACCCATCCGTCGTCAGACATCCGCGCCCGCTCCGCCGCCTTCTCGATCTCCCGTTCCAGCTCCGGAGGGATTTCCACCACCATACCCTCATCCTAGCACCCGACCCCTTTGCACGTTTTCACCCCCGCGCTCGTCATAAACTATGAGTAACCGTATGCCCAACCGCAGACAGCGCAGCCGAGGCTTTTCGCTCATCGAGCTTTTGATCGTTATCGCGATCATCCTGATCATCATCACGATCGCCGTCCCCAAGTACAACCAGACGCAGATGTACATGCGCGAGACGGCCGCCGTCAAAGCCATCCAGACCATTCACCAGATGGAGGTCCAGTACCAGTCCCAATACGGCCGCTATGCGACGTCGCTCGCCGAGCTCGGCCCGCCCCAGAGCGGCAACCCCGGACCAGCCGCCGCCGACCTGATCCAGCGCGACCTCTCGGAAGGCGAAAAGCAGGGCTACAAGTTCGCCGTCACTCCCACTCAGGGAGGCTACGTCGTCCAGGCGCAGCCGGTGAATTACGGCTCCAGCGGACGAAAGAGCTACTACTCCGACCAGAGCATGGTCATCCGCGAAAACGACGGTCCCGAGCCCGCCACGGCCAGCAGCCGCGAGATGGGTATGGCCGCCAAGTAACGTTTGCGAATTTTGCAAACTCCTTACAATTGACGGACAACTCCTCGTCCACCGGGACCTATATTGGGGGACGTGCCCATAGCCGCCGAAACCCAAACCCGCGGGACGACGCGCCGTAGCTTTTACATCGGGGCCATATACGGCATCTGGGCGGCGATCTCCGCCGCTCTCGGAATTCCCGCGCTCGTTTATCTCTTCTTCCCCCCCAAGGCCCGCAAGGAGGCCGACTGGGTCGACGCCGGCGACATCTCGAAGCTGACCACCAACTCTCCCCTCGAACTAAGTTTCCGCCGCAATCGCGTAGACGGCTGGAAGGTCTTCAGCGAGAAGAGCACCGCCTGGGTGGTCAAACAGCCCGATAATTCGATCGCCGCCTTCGGACCGCAGTGCACCCATCTCGGCTGCGCCTACCACTGGGAGGAGGGCAAGAACGAGTTCCTCTGCCCCTGCCACACCTCCGTCTTCGCGCCCGACGGCAAGGTGGTCTCCGGCCCCGCGCCGCGTCCCCTCGACCGCTACGAGGTGAAGCTCCAGGGCAGCCATATCCTCATAGGACCGTTGCAAGAATCGGAGGGCGCGTGAGACGCCGTTGGAACGGCCTCAAGGACTGGCTGGAGCACCGCACCGGCGTGCAGACCGCCGTCCGCAGCTTCCTCTACGAGGAGATCCCCGCGTCGAGCGGTTGGCACCAGGTCTTCGGCAGCGTCGCCGTCTTCCTTTTCCTCACGCAGGCCTTCACCGGCGTGCTGCTGGCATTCAACTACGCCCCGACGCCCGGCGACGCCTACAACAGCGTCCGCTACATCCTGACCGAGCTCACCGGCGGCCGCCTCATCCGCGGCCTGCACCACTGGGGCGCGAGCATGATGATCGCGACCGTCGTCCTCCACATGGTCCAGGTCTTCCTCTACGGGTCGTACAAGAAACCGCGCGAAGCGACGTGGATGGTCGGAGTCGTGCTCCTTCTCGTCACACTTGCCTACGGCCTCACCGGATACCTCCTGCCATGGGACAATCGCGCGTACTGGGGCACCGTGGTCGCGACCCGCATCGCCGCGTCCGCCCCGATGGCCGGGCCGTACCTCTCGCGGCTTCTCGGCGGCGATGGCGCAGTCGGCGTCGTCACCTTCGCGCGCTTTTACGGCCTACATGTCCTGTTGCTCCCGCCCGCGACCCTGCTGCTGATCGCGGTCCACGTGTTCCTGGTCCGCAAGCATGGCGTCGCGCCGATGCCCGGCGACGAGCTCGTCCCCAAGAAGCAGTTCTACCCTGCGCAGGTCTTCAAGGACACCGTCGCGATCGCCGCCGCCTTCGCCGTCCTGTTCCTGCTCGCTTTGCTGGCACGTGTCCCGCTCGAACAGCTCGCGGACCCGACGGACACCACGTACATCCCTCGACCCGAGTGGTACTTCCTGTTTCTGTTCCAGATGCTGAAGCTGTTTAACGGCCCGATGGAGGTGATCGGCAGCGTGGTGCTGCCCGGACTCGCCGTCCTGAGCCTGATCCTGGTGCCGTTCATCGACCGCTCCAAGCTCGTCCAGGTCAGCAAGCGGACCTTCGCCGCGGCGGTCGTTTTCTTCGCGGCCGTCGGGTGGGCCGGTCTCACGGCCGCCGCCGTTCGAGGAACTCCGAAGCCCGACGCAGCCGTCGAGATCGACTACTCCGCGCCCACCGACTGGCTCCATCTTTCGCCCGAAGAGATGGCCGGCATCTCCTATTTCCGCCGCGAGAATTGCGTCAGTTGCCACGCAATCGGCGGCCGCGGCGGCAAGGTCGGACCCGATCTCACCGCCCGCACCATTCACAAGGACGCCGCCTGGATGCTCGAGCATTTCCGCCGACCCTCCACCGTGCGTCCCGGCAGTTCGATGCCGCCGATCCAGTTGAGCAACGCCCAACTGAACGCGCTCGCCGCGTTCCTCCTCAAACTGAACGCGCAGAACGCGACCGCCCTCGAGAATGCTCCCGACTTTGCGGTCGACGGCGCCCGCATCTACCAATCCAACCACTGCGGCGCCTGCCACATGGTCAACGGCTCCGGCATGAAGGTCGGACCGGTGCTCAATGGCCTTGCCAAACGCGAAACGCGAAGCTGGGTCGTCGACCATTTCGGAGATCCCGAGAAGTTCTCCCCGGGCTCCGTCATGCCGCCCTACAAACTCCCGAAGAGTGACCTGGAAAATCTGACGAGCTATCTGTTCTCGCTGCCGGAATAAAAAATGGGCCACAGACGGACCCCGTGTCCATCTGTGGCCCAAAGTTTCCCGGAGAAGGAACTTCTATTTCTTGATGAGCGGCGGAGCTCCCGCGGCAGTGAACTGGCCTTTTTTCTCTTTCATGTTCCTCATGAACTGACCGTCGATCTGTCCGGTGCTTTTCCGCGCGCCCGAGATGGGCTGGTGCACTCCGTGCATTCCGGCGTTTTCGATATCCTTCTTTACGTGAGCCTTCTTGCCCGGCATAGTTGCCTCCGCTTTTTCTTGTGCATTGCGGCATCCAGTGGATGTTTCGTTGCATTCCCGGCCGCGGCCGCGCCAGAAAAATACACGTGCCGCCGCGCGCCCTCCCCCATCGCCATCGACGGCAAGCTCGACGACCCCGCATGGTCCGCCGCTCCGTGGACCAACTTCTTCATGGATATCCGTGGCCCCGAAGGTCCGCGGCCGCGCTTCAAAACCCGCGTCAAGATGCTCTGGGACGACGACTACCTCTATATCGCCGCCGAACTCGAAGAGCCGGACGTCTGGGCCACCCTCACCGCGCACGACTCCGTCATCTTCCACGACAACGATTTCGAGGTCTTCCTCAATCCGACGGGTGATACCCGCAATTACTTCGAGTTCGAGATCAACGCGCTCAACACCGGTTGGGACTTATTCCTGAACAGGCCCTATCGGGAACAGGGACGCGCCGACAACAGTTGGGAGATTCCCGGCCTCCGCACCGCAGTTGCGATCGACGGCACGCTCAACAACCCGACCGACCGCGACCGTGGCTGGACCGTCGAAATCGCCTTCCCCTGGTCCGCCTTCCGCGAGCGTAGCGGCAAAGGCCGTCCCGCCCCCGGAGACGAATGGCGCATCAATTTCTCAAGAGTCGAGTGGCAGACGCGAGTCGTGGAAGGGAAATACGAGAAGCTCCCCAAGACCCCCGAAGACAACTGGGTCTGGTCGCCCCAAGGGGAGGTGAACATGCACATCCCCGACCGCTGGGGCTACGTGAGGTTCGAAAAATAATCTCTCGCAACGAACGAACTACACTAGGGTAGAGAGGCAAGGACATGGCTGTACTGGATTGGTCGCAATGCCCGGCGGTGGAGAGTATCCCGGGCAAGGTAAGCGGAGCGTGGGTGTTCAAAGGCACGCGCCTGCCCGTCGCCACAGTATTTGAGAACCTGGAGGACGGCCTCACGATCGAAGAGGTGATGGAACAGTTCGCAGCGACCCGTGAGCAGATTAACGCTGTCTTGGAATTTGCCGCTCGCAGCTTAGATGTGCCACCCTCCGCCCCAACGCAGACTCCGGCCGATGCTCGTTCTTTTTGACCACGGCACGCCGCGTTTTTGAACACTGGTAGCGTAACCCGCTGCCAGGGCTCGGAACCGGCCTTCTCACTCCATCTTGGCGAGAGAATGCCTTTCCCCGCGCCTACCGCTCAAACTTCAGACAAGCCCGCCCGAGATAGATCTCGTCCCCCGCCTTCAGACGCTCCCCGCGACGATTCCCCGCCGGGACTTCGATCGAGCGGCCATCCCGAAAGATCCGAGTGCCGAACTCGCTGCCGTCGTCGCAGATGCGATACTCGCCGTCTTCCAGCTTGATATGCGCATGGCGCCGCGACACCGTCCCGTTCGCCTCGTCCACGCCTTCCTCGAATACGACGTCGTTACGTCTCGTCACGCGGTGGTCGGCATCCGTGATCTCGCCGAGGCGTCCGAGGTTCGTCCGCGCCTTATCGAGCGGATACTCCGCGTGTTCCGTCTTTCCCTTGACCAGCGTCAGGACCGCGGTCGGCAGCGGCGCGGGGGCGGGCGGCTCGACCTTCGCATATTCGATCTCGAACGGACCCTCGCCGGTCTCCGACGTTTGCACTTCGACCGTGAACCCGCGCGGGATCTCGCAGCCCGCTGCGCCGAGCGCCTCCCGCAGATCCTCGCCGAGCCGTTCCTCAAACGCGCTCTGCAGAATCGCGCGACGCTCCTCCTCCACCGCCACCAGCGTCACTACGACGCGGTTGAACGGGAACACCCGCTCGCCGCGCGCCATCGTCTGCACCTTGCCCGCGATCTCTTCGAGAATCGCGCGATGCACCAGGATCAGGTCGTCGGACTGCGCCGGGCCGAACGCGCGGTCCGTCCAGCGGCGAAACCCGCGCTCGATGGTTTTTTCGATCTCGGAAAAGAGGTTCATCAGCGTGCCAGCCCCAGTTTCACGGCGGCGTCCACGATCTGCGACGCGGCAGGCGCCGCCGCCGTCCCGCCGTACACTCCATTCTCCACCAACACGGAGAGCGCGATCTTCTTCGTCCCGCCGCCGTACGGCGCGAACCCGATGAACCACGCGTGCGACGGCGCATCCGCCAGTTCCGCCGTGCCCGTTTTTCCCGCCACCGCGATGCTCGCCGCCGCCGCGCGACCCGTTCCGCCCGTCACCACCTCACGCATGTATTTCGCGAGCGTCTGCGTCTCGCCGGCGCCGAGCACGGGCTGCGGAGGCGACGTCCGCGCGTTCGTTTCATCCGTGATCCACCGGCCCTGCGGCATCACTCCGCCATTCGCGACCGTCGCCGCGACGCGCGCCATCTGGAACGGGCTCGCCAGCACCTGCCCCTGCCCGTACGACGATTGCGCCAGCGACTTCTTCAACTGCGCCGCCGTGTTCGGCGAGGCCGCAGAAATCCCCAGCAGGTTCGCCGTTTCGAACAGCGGCTCCGCCCCGACCTCGTACGTCCCCAACTGCGCGAAGTACGCATTGCACGAAACCACGATCCCGTGTTCCATATCGACGTTGCCATGCGGCGCCGTGTCCTTCACGTCGTCGCGAATCGGCCGGTTCGAGCCCTTGATGAAGTTGCCGACGCGTCCGTCGGGCAGCCGCACGCACGCGTACGTCGACCGCGCCAGTTGCGGATTCTTGCGCAGCGCTGCAATTGCGGTCACGATCTTGAATGTCGAGCCCGGCGGGTACAAGCCATACCGTGCGCGGTCCAGATACGGGTTGCCTTCCGTCTCCGGCGGTTCCGTGTCGCCGACATTCGGCGGCAGCGGATAGCTCACCGCCGCCAGCAGATCGCCCGTCGCCGGGTCGAGCACGACGGCCGCCCCGCGATCCTGCCCTGCCTTCTGCAACTGCGCGCGCAGGATCTCCGACACTCGCACTTCCAGCCGCGCATCGACCGACATGTGGACGTCGCGCGGCCGGTCGAGCACCTTGCGCACCGCCGGATTCTGCGGGTCGTGCTTGTGCCGCACGAGCGGCAGCAGCTCGCGATAGTCGTACTTCACGACGCGGTCGAGCTTCCCGGTCGACGGATTCTTCACCTCAACGAGCGTGGGCCGCTCGTCATATCCGCGCAGCCGGCGCGCCGAATCGCGCTCCACGAACGACGTGTTCGTCGCCGCCCAACGGGTGCGCGTGCGCAGATCGCCGAGCAGGTCGAACATCAGGCCGCCGAACGGATAGTGCCTCTGATCGCTCCGCCGGCAGGCGCGGTCGATGTCGACGCCGAGCGCCTTATAGTCCGCGCGGTGCTGCTCGAGCTCGTCCCAGTTGCTGGTCGCCAGCGGCAGCCCGTTGCGGTCGAAGATCGTGCCCTTGGGAATATCGCGCATGATCTCCAGCAGCCGCGGATTGTACTGATACCGCCGCGCGCCATCGGCCTGAATGACCAGCGTGCCTTCGCCCATCACCGGACCGCTGCGCAGCGCCTGCACCCAGAACGCTTTCCCGAGCACCACCGCGGCCCCCACCGCCAGCAGCACGGCCGCCACGCGTAACGGGACGCGGAACGGCGCCCCGTGCGACTCCTCCGGGTCCGCCTTCGCCGAGATCGCCAGCAGGATCGCGATGACCGCGAAATTCGCCAGCATCGACGATTTGCCGTAACTCAGGAAGGGCGTCACGACCCCGGTCAACGGCAGAACGCCCAAGGCGCCGCCCGCAATCAACAGAAGCTGGATCGCCGTCGCCGCCGCCAGACCCGCCGCCAGAAAGAACTCGTAATCGGTCCGCGAGCGCCGGGCCGCGCGGATCGCGCGCCACACGATCAGCCCGTACAGCGCGAACACCGCGGCCAGTCCGAGGAAGCCCCACTCCTCGCCGAGCGCCGCGAGAATCAGGTCGGTGTGCGCCGCCGGGACGAACTGCGGATCGCCGAGCCCGAGGCCCATGCCGGTGACGCCCCCGGTCGCGAACGCCCACAGCGAGTGCGCCAACTGGTCCCCGCCGTGCACCAGGTTGTCCCACGGCGAGAGCCACATCGAGACGCGCTCGCCGACCGTCCGCGGAATGCCGATCTCGTAGCCGGTGAGAAAACCGAACCCGAGGAGCGCCAGCCCGATCGCCGGCACGAACGCGCTGCCGCGCGCGATCCCCCACAACGTCAGGAACACGCAGGCGAACACCAGCGCCGGGCCCATGTCCCGTTGCAGGAAGAAGAAGATCAGCGCCAACCCTACGCACGCCAGCGCCGGGATCGTGAACTCCACCGGCGGAATGTCGAACTTGCTGGTGAGCTGCGCCAGCTTCGGGCGGGTCTCGCGGGCGTGCCGCAGCACGTCCCAGCGCGATCCGAAATAGCCCGCGAGGAAGAAGACCAGCAGCAGCCGGATGATCTCGACCGGCTGAAACCCGAAGAGGTTGACCTTCGCGTCGCTGGTCCCAGGACCGTGTCCGAACAGAATCAGCAGCACCGAGAGCGCCCCGCTCGCCAGTAGGGGAACGTAGCTCAGTTTCCCGAACAGCCGCTCGTAATCGAGGCTGCACATCACGGCCAGCAACACGCAGCCGCCCACGACGCCCTGCGCAAAATCGACGAACAGCAGATTGTCGCGGACGGGGTCGCGCAAGCTGATCATGAGGATCAATCCCACTGCGCACAGCGCCATGGTCGCGGGCAGAAACGTCTGGTCCGCGCCAAGCCCACGCAGGCTCATCCACACGTGCGCCGCAAAAAACGCTGCGAAGAACAGCAGCACCCAATTGGAAAATGCGGTGCGGAAGCGATCGGGCCGCCGTACGATGAACAGCGGCTTCAGCGCCCGGAATTGGTCGCCCGTTAAAGCCCCGCGAATGCGTCCGACATTCGGCAGCGCGCCCGACCCATCGTAGATTTTGCGCGCGGCCTCTTCGCGTTCCCGCTGATTCGGAATCACGGGACCGAGCACCGGCAGCAGATCCTCGCGCGCTGTGAGCGCGTTCAAGTTGATCAGCTTTTTCGCCGTGAGTTGCTGGTCGACCGCCGCGAGATCGTCGCCCTTCGACCCTTTCACCAGCAGCAGCCCAATCACGGCGAGCACCGCGACCGCCAGCATCCACGCCAGTTCCTCGGTGCGCCACGGCTTCCGCTCGCCCGGACGGGCCGCCCGTCCACCCGATGATCGTCGGACGGCGGGGCGCTCCGCCGCGCGGCTTCGCGTTAGTGCCATATTTTCTGGAGAAGCTTCTGGACCGCGCCGGAGACCGCCTCGCCGACGCCCTTATGCTGGATCTCGTTCAACCGGAACTGCACGCTATCGACGCTCGCCTGCACGTCCTGAATGAAGGCCGTCGAGTTCCCGTACGGCGCGATGCTCTGGTACAGCTCGAGCGCCCGCTGATAATCGCTGAGCGACCGCTCCAGTTCGTCCTTCTCCTGCGGCAATCCGCGAACATTGCGCGATTCCCAGAACACACGATTCCCGCGGTCGCGATAACCATCCGCGAGCTGCGCCTTCTCGCGCGTTCCCAGCGGATGGCCGCGCCTCTCGGCGTCCTGCAGAGCCTTATACGCGCGGTCGATATCGTGCAGCCCGTAGACGTACACACGCGCCAACCCGAGCGCCGGATCGGGCGAGTCGGGCATCAGCCGCTGAGCTTCCTCGAACTTGTCGACCGCGTCGTTCAATTCCACCGTGCTCTTCTTGCTCATGCCGCTGATGCGCGCCAGGTGTCCCTCCGCCAGCCGGAGCTTGCCGCGCGTCTGGTCGTCGGGTTCGAGAGACAACGCGCGGGTCAGATTATCGCGCGCGCCCTTCCAGCCGTTCTCGTACACAGCGTCGCTATTGCGATAGCTCGCGATCACTCGATCCGCCGCCGCAACCAGCTTCTCCTTGACGGCCTTCCGCGGCCCCTTCAATAACCAGGACGAGGGATTGTCCTTCGAAAGTTCCGTCCATTCGGTCCAAATCGCGTTGGGATCGGTCACCGACTCGGTCTGGATCCTGCGCTCCAGTTCCTGCCCGTGCCGGTACTCGAAGTAGCTGGAGAGTCCCGCCGCCACGGCGAAAACGACCAGCGCCGTCAACAACGCCGCCGCCCCGCGGAAGATGTATTTCGCCGCGGCGCTCCGCGGCTTTGCCGGCCCTATCGGCCACGCCACCACTTCGTCGGGCTTCCGGTAGTCCGCACCCGACCGCCGCGTATCGTCGTCGCCCCCGCCGTTCGACGTCGTCCGCCGTGTGTCGTCGATATCCACGACCGGCCGCCGTGAGGTCCGGCGCGTCGCATCCAAATCTTCCATCGCGGCGCGCACGGGACCGCCGGTCCGGAACAGGATCAGGTCGCCGGCGAACTCATGCGCCGTCTGGTAGCGGGACTCCGGGTCCGGCATCATCGCCTTCACCAGAATCCGCCGCAGCGGCTCGGGGCACGGGTCCGGCGCCGGGGGAGGCGGCACGCGGGACTGGATCATGTGCTCCAACCGCGCCGTAGTCGTCGCCTGGTACGGCTGCATCCCCGTGACCATCTCGTACAGCATCACGGCCAGCGCCCACAGGTCCGAATGCACATTCACATCGCCCGAATCGAGACGCTCGGGCGAGGAGTACGGGACGCTGCCGAACTCGTTCCGAGTCAGCCGCCGCGACAGCGTCAGCGCCTTCGCGATCCCGAAATCCAACACCCGCACACGATTCTGCGTGTCGATGCGGATGTTCTTCGGCTTGATGTCGCCGTGCACGATCCCGTGAAACGTCTTGCCGTCGATCTCGACATCGAGATTGTGCGCCGCGTCGAGCGTCGCCGCCACTCCGACCGCGACATCGGCCGCCTCGTCCGCCGTGAGCGGCTTCTGCCGCATGATCTCGGCCAAGTCGCGCCCTTCGACGTACTCCATCGCGATGTAGAAGTACCCGTCGACATCGCCGCAGTCGAAAATCCGCGCGACGTGCGGGTCCACGTCGGCCAACCGCGCCTGCAGCACCGCGCCGCGCCGCTCCGCATCGATGAAGTCGATCGTGTCGGCGTCCTCGGCGTGTTCGATCAGCTTGAGCGCCACATCCGTGCCGTGCTCCGTGTCGTGCGCCAAATAGACGTCGGCCATGCCGCCCCGCCCGAGCTTCTGGCGGATCTCGTACTTACCGATCTTGCGGCTGGCCGGCGCGATCACTTCTTCCCTCCCGACGGCGCAAGCGGCGGCATGAAGTAGTTGTGTTCGCGGATCGCCTTCTGGTCCATCTCCGGCGGCAGTTCCAGTTTGTTGTGGTCGAACAGATTGCCGCTCAACGCGGGCCGCGCGCCTTCCGTCGCCACCAGCCCGGACTTCTTGTTGTGCGCGAAAATGTTGTGCGCCAGCCACGGTGTGGCCGACCCGGAAAGCAGCACGCCCGCCACCGCGCAATCGTGGATGCTGTTCGCTTTCACCACCGATTTCCCGCTGCCCCGAATCGCGATCCCGACCTCCGCGCCCGAGATATCCGAGTCGTCGATCTCCACCGAAGAATCGGTGAGCACGATGGCTGCCGGTCCGTCGGCGTGGATCACGAAGCCGCTCAGCCGCGCGCCCTCCACGTGGTCGCCGGTCACGGTCCCGCGCAAAATCGCCTCGCGCGGCGCGGTCGCCAGGATCGCAACCTCGGGCTTAAGCGTGATGTTCTCGACGTACTCGCCCGGCTGCACGTAGATCTTGTCGCGCGTCTGCGCCTGCGCCAGCGCGGCGCCGATGTTCGGCAGGAAGTTCGGACCTACGGTGAATGTCGTGGGCACGCGCGCCTGCACCGGCGGCTTCTGTTGGGTCTTGACCCACGTGGTGTACGCCACCGCGAACAATCCGAGCGCGAAGGCCACCAGTGCCGGTACCAGCCAGCCGCCGCGCCGCTTCGGCTCCTCGACCGCCGGCGCCGTAAACGCCTCGCCCTCCACCACCAGGACCGTCACATTGTCTTTACCGCCCGCGTGGTTGGCCGCGTCGACCAGCTCGCGCGCCGCCGCGTCCGGCGCCCCCGCGTGCCGTTCGACGATCTCGCGGATACGGTCCGACGCCACCTGATCGCTGAGCCCGTCGCTGCACAACACCAGCGCGCTCTCCGGGTCGAAATCGATGCGCTGGATCTCGATGAAGTCGGGATCGTCCGGCGCATGCTCCTCGCTGCCGACGTCGCGGTAGACCTCATTGCGCCGGGGATGCTTCATCGCCTCGGCCTCGGTCAATTCGCGCGCGTCCTCCCGCTCGCCGACCGGCGAATGGTCGTGCGTGATCTTGCGAATCTTCCCGCCGCGGATCTGGTACAGCCGCGAATCGCCGACGTGCCCAATCACCGCCGACCCGTTCTCCAGTACGGCGAGCGTCAGCACGCACGCCATGCCTTCCCAATCGGGATTGCCGAGCGCCGCGCGCAGAATCTCGTTGTTGGCCACGGCGATCGCCTCGCGGATGCGCTGCTCGGTGGTGCCGGTCTGCCGCTCCAGCCGCGCCTTCACGCGCTCCACCGCGATCTCCGCCGCCTTCTCGCCCGCCGCGTGTCCGCCGATGCCGTCGACCACTAGGTAGATGCCGCGGTCGGGATCCGCGTGCCACGCGTCCTCGTTATTCTTGCGGACGCGGCCCATGTCGCTGAGGCCGGCGAATTTGAGCTTCGTCTTAACCATTGGCCCCGCGGAATTCCAGGAAAATCACGCCTGCGAGGCCGATCCGCGACTTCGCCGGCACCGGCGCCTCGACGTTCTTATCGCGCTTCTCGCCCTCCACCATCTCGATGCTCGAAGGCGCCGCCGTGCCGTTGATCGTGGTCCCGAGACGGCTCAGGTCCTTCAGAAAAAACTCGCCCGTCGCCGGATCGCGGCGCAACCGGCAGTGCTCGCGCGAAACGTCGGGCAGCGTCTCCAGTTTCAGATCCGTCCAGTAGTCGCGCCCGCCGCGCCCGATCACGATCTCGTCCTTGTTCATGACGAACGTCTTCCGTCCGCCATTGTCCTCGTACTGGATTGTCGCGAAGCCGTCGATCTGCGGAGGAGGCGCGGCCGCCGCGGGTTGGGGCGCAGGAGCTGCTGCCGCGGGGACTTCCGCCGCAGGCACGTACGTGGGTTTGGCGACCGTCTCCGCGCCGCCCATCCGCCGCGTCGCGATCCGCTTCGTCATCGACCCGGCCCCGAGATCCGTCTTGCCCGGCAGCGCGAGCTCCGAATTAATGACGATATCGCCGGCCTGCGCGTCGTCGTCGGTATTCTCCAGCAGGTGAATCTGCCAGCCGCCGTCGGGAATTACGATCTTCGGCTCGGTTCGCCTCTTGATCTTGAACCGCTCGCCGATACGGTCGCCGATCGATGCCTTATTGAGGTTGTCGACCTCGGCGTCGAGAGCGCGCCGCGCCTCCTCGACGATGCGCGAGGCGATGGGGCGCAGCCGCTCCAGATCGTCCGGGAAGAGGTAGACGTGAAAGATCGCCGGAGGCAGCGTGGAGTAGTGCAAGGGCTCCAGCCCTTCGCGCATGTTCCGGACGATCTCCAGAATCACTTCGCGGGCGGTCGCGGGGGTAGCGGTGGCAGGGCGGTCCATATGACCTGTTAACGATTTTAGCCCGCCGAAGTTCCCTAACGTTAATCCAGAGCCCGTCCGCGACAACGATCGATGTCGCCGCAAAAATGGATGTGCATCAAAACGCGAGACTTACGTGCGAAGCCGTGACAGGAGTGTTGTCGCGGTGCTGTGATCGCCGCATCCTCTTCAACGCGGAGCCACGGAGAATGCGGAGAAACGCGGAGGAAAACCGCCCCCAGACCTCGTGGCGTTCTCCGCGTTGCCTCCGCGTTCTCCGCGACTCCGCGGTGAGAAGGATGCCTCTATGACGTTTTCTATTCCTTCCGCGCCGGCGCCCCTCGCGACACGCCGCTCGAGATCACGAACACACGACCAGAGTGGAAGCCGTGGACCCCGCTCCACGCTGCCGTGATCAGAAGGTCGTCCGTGCCATCGCCGTCCGTATCCCCGAGCGTCACCGCGTCGAACCCAAACGCGTCGCCGGGAATCCGCGACGTGAACGTGCGCATCAGCTTCCCATCCTTCCCCGAATGCAGGTACGCGCGGCCCGCGCCGACCGCCTCGCCACCGTACTGCCACGCGCCGACGATCAGGTCCGCGTGCCCGTCGCGATCCACATCGCCGGCCACCGACGCGCTCGTGCCGAAGCCGTCGCCCGCGGTCTCACCCGTGAGTTCGAGCAGCCGCCGGCCGTCCTTGCCGGAATTCACATAGACCCGCCCCGTCGACTGCCCCTTCGCGCGATTCGGCCAATCCGAGGCGAACACGTCGGGAACGCCGTCGCCGTCCACGTCGCCGGGGACCGCGAGGAACATCGCGCCGAGCGCCGCGCCTGTCTCGTCCGAATCGAACGTGAACTTCGCAGCCGCGCGCAGTCCGTCGTAGACATAGACGCGGCCGGTATGGCGCGCGCCCGCGCCCGGGGCGCCGACGAGAATCAACATGCGCTTCCCATCGCTCCAGCCCGCGACCGCGCTGCCGAAAGCGTCCTTCTCCCCCTCCCCTTCCAACTTCAGCAGCAGCTTGCCGGTCTTTCCCGAATAGATGTAGGCTCGACCCGCTCCGCGCGGCGCGCCCACGATCACATCCGCGCAGCCGTCGCCATCCACGTCACCGATCCCCGCCACGTGGCGGCCATACTGATCGGCGGGGTCCTCCGCGCGCAGGGTCTGGAGCACGCGGCCGTCGCGGCCGGAGTAGATCTTGGCATAGCCGCCGAAGGGCGCGCTCGCGATCACATCCGGAATGCCATCGCCATTGGTATCGCCTGCCGCCTCGATTCCGAGCCCAAGCTGATTGCCCGCGGCGCCGTCGGCGCTCCACAGCAGTTTGCCCGACCTCGTCGAGTACACGTACACGCGGCCCGCGTTTGCCGCGCCGGGTATGTCGTGATTGGGCGCGGAGGTCACGACGTCCGCCACCCCGTCGCCGTCCACATCGCCGATGTTGCGCGCGATCCAGCCGAACTGATCGCCCGCCGCCTCGCCGCGCCATTCGCGTAAGATCCGCACCGGCTCGACGAACGGCTTCTCGAAATCCTTCTCCACAGGGAGCAGCGGCTTGTACCGCGCGTCGCCGCGCAGGGCTGCGAATTGCGGATCGATCTCGAGCTGCGTCAGGTCGAGTTTGCGCGTTGCCTTCGCACGGGTCAGCCACTCGAACGCGGCGTCGCGATCTCCGCGCGCCGCATACGCGCCGGCGAGGGGCAGCATAGGAGCCGGCATCTTGGGTTCCACCTCGAGGGCCTTCCGGTACGCCTCGATCGCGCGGTCGAATTTCTTGAGCTGCTGGCTCACCTGCCCGAGGTTCCGCCAGGCCCGACCGTTCCCCGGTTCGTTGGCGACGAGTTTCTCCAGAATCTCCGCCGCCCCTGCCGGATCGTTGGCCTGCATGCGCGCCATCGCGGCTGGCAGGGTGGGCGCCGGCGCCTCCTGAGCCGCCAGCGCGGCGCAAAAACAAAGCGAGAGAAATGGGACGGCCATAGCCGCATAGCGTACTGCCCGCCGACCGGCGCGCGCTATCAAAATCTTGCGCGGACCAATTGCGGTGTCGCTCCGAACGCGGCTCGAAACGCGCTCGTGAAATGACTGTGGCTGGAGAATCCCGCTGCCACGGCGATGTCGACCAGGCGTCCGCCCCCGCGCACCGTTTCGAGCGCCCATCGAACTCGCAGCGCCGTCCGGTACTGGTGCAGGGTCCGTCCGGTCTCCTGCCGGAACGTGCGGCACAAGTGGTACATCGACACGCCCGCCTCCGCCGCCAGATCCCGTAAGCGCAACGGCTGGTCCCAACGTTCGCTCAACACGCGCTCTACGTGCGCCACGGCGTCGCGGGGCGCCGCGGTCCGCGCCGGAGCCCGCCGGTACGACAAGCGCAGCACACCCTCCAGTAACCGCACCGCCCGCTCCTCGACCTCCAGTCCATCCACTGCGCCACGCTGGATCGCCTCGAACAACTCGCGCTGCGCCAGGTACGCCGCGTGGTCCGACTGCCCGCGCGCCAGCCGGAACGGCCACTCGGGACGATCGTCCACCGCGGGGTCGAAGGCGCGCACGATGTCGCGCGCGATCTCCGCGTCGACCGCGAACCAGTCGCAACGGTCGCCCTCGGCGCTCACCGCCGCCCGCCGGTACTCCTGCCCGCGGTTATAGAACGTAACCACATTGGGGTTCGCGACGAACGGCCGCTCGTGTTCGTGCCGGATCTCGACCGCCGTCCGCGGAAAGACGAAGCAACAGTCGCGCGCCGGACCGCTATCGGCAAACGAAGGATGCTCGGGATGGCAGCGGAAAGCGCCCACGCGGACCGCACCGGTATCGACCATCACGGTGCGAAACGGTCCCGTCCGCGCAGTATCGGTCATGCCCCATCCTAGCGCGCCGGAAACTCCCGAACGTTAACCGCCAACAGAGCCGCGCACGACAGTAAGCGGTTGTTCATCCTGCTCGGCAGTCGCGTCGCCGCGACACGGCGGTCCGGCAGTTTCACTTCCTGCGGCAACCGCTTACTTCGTGCGCGGCTCTGCTCGAATCGAGCTGATCGTGACACAACCGTGGAGAAGCCCTCGCCGGCGGGACGGATTCACACACTACCGATCCAGAGTTCGCCCCGTCCGCAAGCGCGCCGCCGTTACTCTGAAATACAGGATGAGCGGATTGCATGGATACCCGCGCCCGCAGCTCGAGCGCGCCGAATGGTTCGACCTCGACGGCGACTGGGAGTTTGCGCTCGACGTCGACGCGGCCTGGAAAGCCCCGGAACAACCCGAGTGGAACGCGCACATCCGCGTTCCCTTTACCCCCGAGACCAAGGCCAGCGGGATTCACAATACCGGCTTCTACCGCGCCTGCTGGTACCGGCGGAACTTCGAGCCGCCGCGCCTCGCCCCCGGCGAGCGTTTGATGCTCCACTTCTCCGCCGTCGATCACCACGCGACGGTGTGGGTCAACGGACACCTCGCGTGCGAGCACGAGGGCGGCTACACGCCGTTCTGCGCCGATATCACCGAGCAACTGAATGCCGAGGGCGCGCAGACCGTCGTGGTACGGGCTTACGACGATCCCGCCGATCTCTCCAAGCCACGCGGCAAACAGGACTGGCAGCTCCATCCGCATTCCATCTGGTATCCGCGGACCACCGGCATCTGGCAGTCCGTCTGGATGGAGCGCGTCAACGCGACCTTTCTCGGACAAATCCGCTGGACCCCGAATGTCGAGCGCTGGGAGCTGGGCTTCGAAGCGTGGCTCGCCGGCGTTCGCCGCGACGACCTGCGCCTCAACGTGAAGCTCTACGCCGGCGACACGATGATCGCCGACGACACGTACGCCGTCGTCGCCAACGAGGTCCACCGCCGCATCGCGCTATCCGATCCCGGCATCGACGACTACCGCAACGAACTGCTCTGGAGTCCCGCGGCCCCGACCCTCATCTATGCCGAGATCAAACTGATCGGCCAGGATGGCGTCGCGCTCGACCAGGTCCGCAGCTACACTGCGCTTCGTTCGATCGGCGCGCAGGGCGACAAGTTCGTGCTCAACGGCCGCCCCTATCAGCTTCGCCTCGTGCTCGACCAAGGCTACTGGCCCGACACCGGCATCACCGCTCCCGACGACGAGGCGTACCGCCGCGACATCGAACTGGTGCAGGCGATGGGCTTCAACGGCGTCCGCAAGCACCAGAAGATCGAAAGCGAGCGCTTCCTCTATTGGGCCGACACGCTCGGCCTGCTGGTTTGGGAAGAGATGCCCAGCGCGTATCGCTTCAACCGCATCTCCGTGAACCGCCTGACCCGCGAATGGACCGAGGTGCTGGAGCGCGACGTCAGCCACCCGTGCATCGTCGCCTGGGTCCCGTTCAACGAATCGTGGGGCGTGCCCGATCTGCCGGACAGCCCCGCACAGCGGCACTACGTGCAGGCGCTCTACCACCTCACGAAGACGCTCGACCCTTCGCGTCCGGTGATCGGCAACGACGGCTGGGAGAGCGTCGCCACGGACATCGTCGGGATTCACGACTACGACGACAATCCCGACCGGATCGCGCGGCGCTATATGCTCGACGAGATCCCGCGGCTGTTCAAGCGCGAGCGTCCCGGCGGCCGCCTGCTGCTCTTGCAGGGAGAGGTGCAGGAACAGCCGATCATGCTGACCGAGTTCGGCGGCATCGCGTTCTCGCGCGACGTGGCGCATACGTGGGGTTACTCGCGCGGCGAGTCCGAAGACGACTTCGCCAAGCGGTATCTCGCCCTACTGCACATCGTGCGGCAACTGCCGGTGTTGGCCGGGTTCTGCTACACGCAGTTCACCGACACCTATCAGGAGGCGAACGGGCTGCTCTATGCGGACCGCACGCCGAAGATTCCGATCGAGACCATCGCGCTGGCCACGCGCGGTCCGCGGACCAAGCGCGACTTCAATCTCGAAATCGAATGGCGGGAGCGTCTCATGAACAATCAGCGGCAGCAGTACGTGATTCCCAACGAAGATCACCACACCGCCCATGACCCCCGCTGAACAGCAGCCGCTCTTCCAGTCGTTTTGGATGGGCGGCTTCGAATGCTCCTGCCAAATCAACTCGGCGGGCATCCGGCTCGACATGACCGCCGCGCTGCAGCACGACGTGTACGCCGGCGACGATTATCGCCGACTACGCGAACTGGGCATCGAGGTGGCTCGCGATGGTCTGCGCTGGCACCTGATCGACCGCGGCGGCGAGTTTCAGTGGGCATCGTGGGTCCCGATGCTCGAAGCTGCGAAGCGCGAGAGCGTGCAGGTGGTCTGGGACCTCTGCCATTACGGCTGGCCCGACGATATCGACATCTTCGAGCCGGCGTTCGTCGACCGCTTCGGCCGCTTCTGCCGGGAGGCTGCACGCATCCAAGTCGAGGTGACGGGACTCTCCGGCTTCTACTCGCCGATGAACGAGATTTCGTTCTTCGCCTGGGGCGCCACGCGCGACCTCATGTTCCCGTATGCGCACGGGCGAGACTGTGAGTTAAAGCGACAACTCGTGCGCGCCGCGATCGCGGGAATCGAGGCGGTGTGGTCTGTTGATCCCGGGGCGCGATTCGTCTTCCCCGAGCCGCTGATCCACAATGTGGCGCCGCGCTGGCGTCCGTGGCAGACCGAGCCCGCCCGGGTCCAGCGCGAATCGCAGTTCGAGGCCTGGGACATGATCGCCGGACGCAGCCAGCCCGAGCTCGGCGGCCAGGAGCGGTATCTCGACATCGTCGGCGCGAACTACTACGCGGCCAATCAATGGGAGGTCCCGGGCGGGAGGAAGCTGCACTGGGACAACGGATCGAACGATCCGCGCTGGCGTCCTCTGAACAAAATTCTCGACGAGGTCTGGCAGCGCTATCGCCGCCCGATGATCGTCGCGGAGACGAGCCACTATGGGATCGGGCGCGCCGACTGGCTGAACGAGATCGCGCGCGAAGTCCGGCTCACACTCGATCGAGGAGTTCCGCTGCACGGAGTTTGCCTGTACCCGATCCTCGACCGCTTCGACTGGGACGACTGCACCCACTGGCACAACAGCGGCCTGTGGGACATGCACAAGAACGGCAACGGCCACTACAAGCGCGTCCTCAACGAGGAATATGCGGAGGCGCTGCGGGCGTCGACGGCGATCGCACGTTTCTGAGCGCTTCTTTACATTCTCCAGTCTCTTCGTGAGTTCGACGCCCGCGGTATCGAATCGCGCTGGGATATGATCGGGCCGATGGTTGCTCATTTGTCGTCCCCCGAGTATCGAACCCTCGTGGAACAGGCGCCGATCATGATCTGGCGCGCCAACACTACCACCGAGTGCGATTACTTCAATGAACGCTGGCTGCTTTTTACAGGGCGCACCCTCGACCAGGAACTCGGCAACGGGTGGGCGGAAGGCGTTCATCCCGACGACTTCAACCAGTGCCTCCAGACCTATTTGAGCTCGTTTGGACGACGCGACGCGTTCGAGATGTATTACCGGTTGAAGCGCGCCGATGGCGCTTACCGCTGGATTTTCGATCGAGGCGTCCCGTTTTACGGCGGCGAAGACGGCGCCTTCAGCGGGTACATCGGCAGTTGCATCGACGTGACGGAACGCTTTGAGGCCCAGCGCGAAGCGGACGAGGCTCGCGAACGGGAATTGGCCGATTTGCGCGGGCTGCTTCGCATTTGCAGCACCTGCAAGAAAATCCGCAACACGGTCGGGAACTGGGAACAGCTCGAGGCCTACATTGCCACGCACTCCCAAACGGACTTTACCCACGGCTTGTGCCCGGATTGCGCGCGGACGATGGTGCTCGAGAGGGCTGCCGGATGACGGTCGGTCGTGGCACTGCCGGGCGCGGCGCCGATCCGGATGGCGCAAAGACAATCATGCTGTTGGACGATGACATCACGACTCTGCTCGTCCTGCATGCCGTCCTCGAACCGACTCGGGTCCGGGTGATCGAGTGTGAGGGTGAGCCATGCGCACTGCATTGGGTCGAGGAGCGGTCGACGAAAATCGATTTGCTGGTGGCGGATGTCGTCCTGGAATCCAGTAGCGGCCCGGCCGTCGCCGACAAGGTGCGGCCCCGGCAGCCACGGATGAAGCTCCTCTACATCAGCGGGTTTAGCCTGCCGGAATTGCAACGCCGCGGTCTCCTGTCCACGTCGGAGATGAGGCCCGGAGACGTCGAATTCCTGCAAAAGCCCTTCTCCTCGGAGCAGTTCCTGGACAGCGTGGCCAAACTGCTCATCCAGTGAAGTCTCCGTCCGAGCGTGTATAACTACTCTATGCTCCGCGTCACCGCGCTTCTGCTCGTCGCGTTCTCGTCCTTTGCCGCCGACGTCAACACGTTCTCGATCGTCGGTTACGATCCGGTGAATGGCGACTGGGGCGTGGCCGTCGCCTCTCGCTACTTCTCCGTCGGCGCTGTGGTGCCGTGGGCCGAGGCCGGTGTCGGCGCAATCGCCACCCAGGCCAATGTCAATGTCGGCTACGGACCGCGCGGGCTGGAACTCCTCAAGCAGGGACTCTCCGCCAAAGAAGCGATCGCGAAACTGCTCGCCGAGGATAAGTTCCCGCCGACGGACGGCCGCCAGATCGCCATCATCGACGGTAAGGGCAGTGTCGCGGCTTACACCGGTCCGAACGCTCCCAACTGGGCGGGCGCCCGGCAGGGCAAGAATTGGAGCGCCCAAGGGAACATCCTGGTCGGTCCGCAGGTTCCCGAGGCGATGGGCAAAGCGTTCGAAGCGACCAATGGCGAGCTCGCCGAGAAGCTCTTCGCCGCATTGAAGGCCGGCGACGACGCGGGCGGCGATTCGCGCGGCAAGCAGTCCGCCTCCATGCTCGTCGTGCGGAAGGGCGGCGGCCGCAATATTAATAATGACCGCTACGTGTACATCAACGTCGACGACAATCCCCAGCCGATCCCGGAACTGAGGCGGCTCCTCGACCTGAATCTGGGGCTCCTGTGGTCCGAAAAGGTCGGGCGACTGCGGGCGTCGGACCCGAAAGCGGCTCGCGAGGCGGCGGCCAAGGTCGCACGCTACATGCCGACGGCGAACTCCTTTCTGAGTCTCGGCGTCATGGAGTACGGGCTCGGCGAAAAAGAGGCGGCACTGGCGGATCTACGAAAAGCCATAGCGCTCGACCCCGCCGTCCGCCAGCGCTTCCAGGCGACGGCGGCCCCTCCGGCGGGTGGCCGCGGAGGCCAGGGACTGCGCGCGATCCTGGAAGATCAGGAGTTTATCCGCCTTTTGATGCAGTAGCGAGGGCCGGCCTTTCGCCCGAAGTACCATCGACGTTCTGGCTCTAAAGGTTTTGTGGTACTTGGTAGTCCCCAATGTCCTTCCCGTCCGGAGGAGAGCTTCGCCCGCACTCATCCCCCGCCCTTCTTCTACTGAATTCCGGATATTCGGCTTCTTCTTTTGGAAACGCAAGTTGCTGATTTTTTAGGCCTTTTTAGCGTAAAACTGGCGCTTTTCGCTTGCTCCTGGGCGTGAATCCTGTTGTGATGATGGAAACAGCAAATGCCTGTGTCGTACCAGAGACGCTGTGAAAGCGTTTCACGGGCTTGAGTCGAGCGGAGCGGCTACACCGCTCAGAGTATTAGCTGGACCGGCGCGGAGCCGTTAGAGGTTAGACACTCCGCGGCGGAGGAATGCATTTTGGGAGGACTATGAATCGAAAATCCGTCCTTGCGCTCCTGTTGCTGTTATGCACAGGCCTTTACGCGCAGGAATTCCGAGCCACGTTGACCGGAACCGTCACCGACCCGAGCGGCGCCGCGGTACCGAACGCCAACATTAAGGCAACTAACGCCAGAACCAACCAGCTCAGCGAGACCAAGAGCACCGCAGATGGACTCTACACGATTCCATTGTTGGAACCGGGCGTGTACACGATCGAAGCGACTGCTGCCGGCTTCCAGACCACCAAGCGAGCGGATATCACGCTCTCGGTCGGACAGCGCGTGGTGCTCCCGATCCAACTCACCGTCGGGCAGGCGACTACCGAGATCACCGTTACCGGTCAGCAGGAATCGATTGACACTGGTGACGCCAATAAAGGCCTCGTCTTCGATCCAGAAAAGACGCAGTCTTATCCTCTGAATGGCCGCCAGACGTACATGCTGCTGAACCTGACCCCGGGCGTGATCTTCACGCAGGAGCAGTTCGGTTCCAGCGGCTTCTCCGGAACACGCGGCTGGGACGTAAACAACAGCTACAAGTTCAACGGCGCCCGCGGCGGCAACGGCAACAACGTCTTCATGCTGAACGGCACGGCGATCTCCAACGAGAGCTCGACGTGGGAGTTCGCGCCATCGGTCGACGCGGTCCAGGAATTCAGCGCCATGACCACCGTGTACGACGCGCAGTACGGCCATGAAGCCGGCGGCGTAGTCAACACTGTGATCCGCGGCGGTTCGAACGCCTACCACGGCGACATCTACGAGTACTTCCGCAACGGCGTGCTCGATGCAAACTATTTCCAGAGCAAGGTCGCCGGAGCTCCGCGCGGCAACCACCAGCAGCACCAGTTCGGCGGCGTGTTCGGCGGACCGATCCGCAAGGACAAGGACTTCTTCTTCGGCAGCTATGAAGGCTGGCAGGAAGTGATCCCGTTCCCGGGCGGCGGCCAGACCGTTCCTCCCGCCGGAATTCGCGACGGACAGCACTTCACGCAGTACAACATGATCGTCGGCGACCCGCTGACGACGCATGCCTGCGGCGCTCCGACGGAGCCCTGCAGCGGCTCGACCGGCTCGTCGTATTGGCGCACGCCGTTCCCGAACAACGTGATCCCGCAGAGCCGGATCAGCCCGATCGGGCAGAAGATCCTGTCGTACTACCCGACGGAGACCAACGTCGGACAGGGCATCGGCGGCGTTGCCAACAACTTCACCAATGCCGGCAACCACGGCCGCTACTGGTACAACCAGCCGATCGTGCGCTGGGACCACACCTTCAGCCAGAACAATAAGTTCAACGCCATGGTGACCGAGTTCCACGGCTACGAGTACCGGTCGAGCAACACCTTCAACAAGCCGGCTGCGAACGGCAACATCGACAACAACCGCACGTTCGAGTCGCTGAATTTGAACGACACGCACGTGATCTCGCCGACTACGGTTCTCGACGTGAAGGCCAGCTTCTTCCGCTTCACGCAGTACAACGGCAACTTCTCGGACCAGGCGCGCGCCATCTCGCCGACCGTGCTCGGCATGACCAACATGCCGCACTCGCCGGGAGTTTCCGACTCGCACGTTCCGAGCATCTCGATCAGCAACTACACCAGCCCGATCTTTGGACCGACGGGCGACGCTTTGACGTTCCAGCCGTACAACCGCTGGATCTTCACGCCGAGCATCAGCATGACGAAGGGCAAGCACTCGCTGCACTTCGGCTTCGAATACAACTACGAGAGCCGCGGCGATTCGCGCGTGGGTCCTGCCTACGGCGCCTTCACCTTCGACCAGGGCTTCACGCGCATCGCGCGCGACCGCGATCTGCCGGGCACCAACGACCAGTATCTCGGCGTGGCGTCCCTGCTGCTCGGCCTGCCGGCCAGCGGCGCGATCGCGAACAACGCATCGAGCTACGTGAGCCGTCCTTACTACGCCTGGTATTTCCAGGACACGTTCAAGGCCACCAAGCGGTTGACCCTCGACTTCGGCCTGCGGTACGAATTCCAGCTCGCGTATCTCGAGCGCTACAACCGCATGAGCTCGCAGTTCGATATCAGCACGGTGAACCCGCTGAGCGATCAGATTAAGGCGAACTGGCTGAAGCTCGAATCGCAGTACAACGCGACGAATCCGAAGTATCCGTATCCCGATCCGCCGCCGGCGTTCTACGGCGTGTGGCGCTTCGCCGGCAAGGACGGTTATCCGCGCCGGATGCACTACACCGATTTCACGACCGGCGCTCCGCGTCTCGGCTTCGCCTATCGTCTCGGCGACAAGACCGTGATCCGCGGCGGCGCGGGCGTGTACTACCAGTCCGACACCGCCACCTTCACGAACAACACCGGCTTCAGCGTGACGACGTCGTACCAGAGCGGCACGACGCTCTCCGACGGCACGCCGATGCCCCGCGCGTGCTTCCCGACCGGCAGCCTGACCGTCAACAATTGCGTCGGCGCCCCGACGGGCGCTTACTCGCTCGCCAATCCGTTCCCGGAAGGCCTCGCGATCGCGCCGGCCGGTTCCGATGGCCTGCTGGCGAACGTCGGCAACGGCTCGACGCAGAACCCGCTGCACTGGAAGACGCCGCGCACGTATCAGTACTCGTTCGGCATCCAGCACCAGCTTCCGAAGAACATGGTGCTCGACGTTTCGTTCTCCGGCAACTGGGCGCAGTATGACCGCACCAGCGGTTGGGACATGGGCCATCCGCAGGACGCGGTCGGGCTGAACAATCAGCAGATCGCGATGTCGGATCCGGCGATCTTCACCAACGCCCTGCCGAATCCGTTCCAGGGAATCCTGCCGAGCACGATCACGACGCGCGGCAGCAATTCGACGGTCAGCCGCTCGTCGCTGCTGGACTACTACACGCTGTGGAACGGCTACACGAACGCTGACTATCCCGGCCGCCACTTCCGTTCGGACGCTCTCCAGGTCCGTTTCGAGAAGCGCGCGTTCGGCGAGGGCAGCGCGGCTGGCCTTCTGACCTGGGTTCTGTCGTACACGTTCAGCAAGCAGTACTTCTGGGATTGCTGCATCGGGCAGACGTGGTCCAACAACGTGGGCGCGGATCTTGCGCTCAGCGTCAACGGCTCCGGCGCGGTGGTTGGCAATCTCGTGCAGCATCCGAACCCGAACGGTCGCGCGGATATGTACTATACCCAGTTCGACTCGGCCAACAAGCCCCAGCAGGTCGCTTTCAGCGGCATCTGGGACCTGCCGATCGGCAAGGGCCGCAAGTTCGGTAGCGGTGTGACGGGCGCCGGGGATAAGATCCTCAGCGGCTGGCGCGCCGATTACATCCTGACCTACATCTCGGGCAGCCCCGTCGGGCTTCCGGGCGCCGTGAACTTCTGCGGCGACTACACCCACTATGTCGATCGCGCCACAGGCCAGCCCACCGGCCAGACGTTCGATCACTGGTTCAACAACGATCCGAAGTGCTATGCGGCGTTTCCGTCGAACAGCATCAACAGCGCGCTTCCGCCGCGTTTCTCCGGCAACGTGGAGAATCCGGCGAAGCCGAACCTGAATATCGCGATCGAGAAGAACACGCAGTTCCACGAGCGCTACAAGCTGCAGCTCCGCGGCGAGGCGTTCAACCTCACCAACACGCCGCTCCGCCTGGGCCCGGGAAGCACCACGTTCACGAGCTCGACGTTCGGCATCATTCCGAACGCGCAGAACAACTTCCCGCGCGTCGTCCAACTGGCGATGAAGCTGTACTTCTAGTCGTTTCGACGGGGCGGACCGCAAGGGTCCGCCCCGGACCCGTTGAACGAATTCACAAGGAGATTCTGCAATGAGCATTCGTAAGTCAATTCTCGGCGGCGCGCTGCTGGCCCTGGCTGCGGTTTCGCAGCTTTCGGCGCAGGCGAACAAGGCCGAAATCTACGGTGGGTACGTATACGCCAAGGTGAATCCGATGTCGCCGCTGCCCAAGCAGTCGGCGAACGGCTGGGTGGGCTCGATGACCGGCTATGCCACTTCCTGGGTTGGATTTGGCGGCGAGATTTCGGCCGTTTTCGGCGATGTCGGTAAGGAAGTCGGCGGCGGCACGCCCATGCATGCCAAGCAGTACAGCTACCTGTTCGGACCGCAGTTCCGCTTCGTCGATACGGCGAAAGTCCAGACCGGGTTCAAGCTGTTGCTCGGCGGCGCATTCGCACAGGGGCGGCTGGCCTCCGGCACTTCCGCGGCGCAGCAGAACGCGCTGGCGGCGGCGGGATACCACAACTTCGACCAGACCAAGTTCGCGGCGCTGTTCGCCCTCCCGGTGGACGTCTCCGTCAGCAAGCTGATCGCGATCCGCATCGAGCCGGGTCTGTACATGACCGACTTCAACGCGACCAAGCAGTCGAACTTCCGGTTGTCCGTCGGACCGGTCTTCCGTCTTGGCGGTAAATAGCAGTCCCTGGCGCGCGCGCTGGCTTTCGGCGCGCGCGCCGCTTCTCCTCGCAATCCTCACCTTTCTCGCCTACTCCAATTCCTTCACCGGCGGGTTCACCCTCGACAGCAAACAGGCGATTCTGCAGGACCAGCGCGTCCATGAGGCCACCGGCCACAATCTCGACCTCATCGTCGAGCACACCTACTGGTGGCCCTACGACGAGAGCGGCCTCTATCGTCCGCTCACCACGCTGTCGTTCCTCTTCAACTACGCGATCCTCGGCAACCAGGCCGACCCGGTCGGATATCACGCGTTCAATCTCCTGCTGCATCTCGCGAACGTGCTCCTGTTGTATGCGCTGGCGCGGCGATACACGCCGTATGCGTTGGCCGTGGCCGCGCTGTGGGCCGTCCATCCCGTGCTGACCGAGTCCGTCACGAATCTGGTGGGGCGCGCCGACCTCCTGGCCGCTTTCGGAATTTTGGCGGCGCTGTGGTTCTACACCGCGGAGGACAATCGCTTCTGGCTGCCCGGGATGGCCGTCGCGACCGCCATTGCGGTCTTCTCGAAAGAGAGCGCGGTCGTGCTGCCTGCGCTACTCCCGCTGTTCGACCGCGAGCGCCGCAAACTGGTGCGCGGGCTCATCGCGACCGCGATTCCGATCGCCGCTATGCTCGCCGCGCGAACGGCCGTGCTCGCCGGTGCGCTCCCCCGCTTTGTCCCGTTCACCGACAATCCCATCTCCGGAGCCGGCTTCGTCACCGCGAAACTCGCCGCGCTCAGCGTACTCGGCCGCTACATCTGGCTGCTGGTCTGGCCCGCGCGCCTCTCCGCCGACTACTCATTCCATCAAATCCCGGTGGCCGCCAACTGGGCCGCCATCGCGACACTCGGAATCGCGGTCGCCATCGCGATTCGCTGGAACTGGCGCGCCGGAGCGTTCTTCGCCATCGCGATCCTGCCGGTGTCGAACTTACTTTTCCCCATTGGGACGATCATGGCCGAGCGCTTCCTCTATCTGCCGGCGATCGTCGTGGCCCTCGCTCTCGCGCACCTCTGGCGCCGGCCGGCCGGCAGGATCGCCGTCTGCGCCATCGTCCTGGCCTTCGCGGCCCGCACCTGGGCGCGCAATCCCGACTGGCACGACGATCGGGCAATGGCGGAGTCGCTGGTCCGGACCAGTCCCGCGAGTTTCAAGGGGCACCGCCTGCTCGCTTACGAATTGTTTCAGTCCCATGACAACTCCGCCCGCGTCCTGGACGAAGCCGAGAAGAGCGTCGCCCCATTAGAGGAGATTCCCGACGTGCAGGACGCCGCCGAGACGTGGCGGCTGGCCGGCGGGTACTTCGCCGCCGCCGGAAAGTACCAGCGGTCGGCGGAACTGCTGGAGCGGGCGTTGCGCATCGTGCGGGCCCAAAAGGCGCGAGTCGGCGACGCCACTTACGCCGGAATGCCGAACCTGCTCGACAACCTGGCCGACGATTACCTTGCTCTCGGGCGGCGGGACGATGCCGCTATCACGCTGATGACAGGGCAGTTGACCACCGGCAACCTGATTTTCCGCAACCGCCTCCTGGAACTGTACCGCGGCGACGGTTGCGCCCTGATGCCGGGCCCGAACGGTCCCGCCATCAATCCGCAATGCCCCGCCGTGCATCAACATCTATGTGCGGCGATCGAGCGCGCGGGAACAACCGCGGAGTCGAGTACGTACGGTTGTAATAAGTAGCCGAAAAACTGCGTCTAAACGGATAGTCGATATGAAACAGCAATTCCTTCTGCGCCCCCTCGCGGGGCTTTTCCTCGTCATCGGAGCGGTGAGCGCCCAATCCGCCGCGCCGGCCCCCGCGTCCGCGGACAAGCCGAAATTCCAGTTCGAAGTCGCCAGCATCAAACCCGCGCCGCCTCTCAACCCTCAGGCGATCATGGCCGGCAAATCCAAGATCGGTATGAGCATCGAACAGTCGCGCGTCGATATCGGCTCGATGGCCATCGGCGACCTGATCCAGGTCGCGTACAAGATCAAGCCGCATCAGATCACTCTGCTCGATTGGATGAAGGATCCGATGAGCGTCCAGCGCTTCGACATCGTCGCCAAGATGCCCGAAGGCGCCACCAAGGACGACGTCCCGCAGATGCTCCAGGCGCTCCTGGAGGAACGGTTCGGACTCAAGATGCATAAGGAGACGCGCGAGGGCCAGGTGATGACTCTCGTCGTCGGCAAGGGCGGCGCCAAGCTCAAGCCGTCGGTGAAGGAGAAGGTGACAGACGCGACGGGTGAGCCGGTAAAGGATCCGAAGGGCACGAACGTCATCAACTTCGGCGGCGGGACCATGAAGCAGAACGGGACGTCGATGGAGATGTCGGTGAAGGATCAGCCCGGCAAGATCAAGATGAACATGGCCGACGGCAAGATGCACTACACCATCACGGAGTGCACCACCGACCGTTTCGCGGAGATGCTGACGCAGTTCGTCGGACAGCCGGTGATCAACAAGACGGAGCTGAAAGGCGAGTACGATGTCGAGTTCGAGATGTCGATGGCCGATATGCTCGCGATGGCGCAGAAGGCCGGCGTGGCCGTGCCGCCGGATGCCGCCCGCGCTCTGAGCGGCGGCAGCCCCGACCCCAACCGTCCCGCCGATGCCGCGTCCGACCCCTCCGCCAATGGCGGCATCACGGCCTCTCTACGGCAACTCGGACTGCAGTTGGACAAAGGCAAGGGTCCGGTCGATCACTACCTCATCGACAAAGTCGAGAAGGCCCCGACCGAGAACTAAATCAAACAGAGCCGCGACAGAATGGAGCGGTCGTCCCAGCCAACGAGGCGTCTGCTGGAACAACCGCTCCATAACTGTCGCGGCTCTGTTCGTTTTTAGAACGTCAGCTTCAACCCCAGATTGATCATCCTCGGGCCCGTCCCGCCGATGCTCTGATTGCTGATCAGCCCGGCGAGTGTCCCGGTCACCTTCCCGAAGTTCGGATCTCCCAGCGTCAGGTTGGGCGCGGCGAAGGCCGGCGAATTCGTGAAGTTGGTCGAATCCGCCCGGAATTCCACCTTCACCCGCTCGCGGATTTCGAACTTCCGGAAGAAGGACAGGTCCAGATTCCCGAGTCCCGGACCGGAGACGTTATTGCGGCCCAGGTTGCCGAAGTGCGGCGTCTTGCCGTCGGCCTCGAGCGGTTGCTTGAGGAAGCACGCCGCGGTCACGACCGGCACGCACCCAGTCGTATCGAACCACGTTGCGCTGCCCGCCGTTCCCGCGACCGCGTGCGTCACCGTCATCGGTGTCACCATGTCGGGGGTCTGCGTGCTGCCCGGCGTGTTGGCGCTGACGTTGCTCCCGAACGTCATCGGACGCCCGGTCATCAAACTCAGCACCGCGCTGAACTGCCAGCCTCCCAGGATCCACCGGGCGGCGCCGGTCTGCGCCATCGGCTTCCCCTTCCCGAACGGCAGTTCGTACACGTAGCTCTGCACGAACGAATGCGTCCGGTCGAAATCGAGGCGCGCGTAGCTGCGGCTCGGCGTGATGTAGTTCCACAACCCGCCGTCCTCCTGCGAGTAGCCGAGCGCACGGCTCCATGTGTAGGCCGTCGTCATCAGGAACCCGCCCGTGAAGCGGCGGTCGACCTTCACCTGCATGCTGTTGTAGTTGTTGCTGTACCCGGCGTAGCGGTAGTTGATGTCGGTGTTCTTGTTGAACTTCGCGAAGTACGGCTTGCCCGCCGACCCGGAATTGAACAGGAACGACGCATTGAGGTTGTACGCCACCGGCGCCCGCACCGTATGGTTGGCGACGTACGCGACATCCAGCGTGAAGCTCCTCGGCAGTTGCCGCTGCAACGCGAAGTTCCACGTCTCGATGTACCCTTCGTGATAATCGACCGGGATGTAGCTGGCGATCGCCGACCCCAGCAGCGCCGGCGTGCCCGCATTGATGATGCCGTTATCGGGGATGACGGCCGGCGCGAGCGAGGGGAAGCCCGTCGACATCGAAAGGAACTGTCCCGTCGACATGACCGACTGCCCGTACGTGTTGGTGTTCGGATACGAGTTGGTCTGCTTCACCGGGAAGTTGTCCCAGGCGTACTTGTTGTCGGGGAACGGAATCCAGCTCAGTCCGAAGCCGCCGCGGAAAACCGTCTTGGGATCGATGCGGTAGGCGAAGCCGACGCGCGGCGCGAAGCCCGTGTAGTACGTCTTGCGCCCGAGATTCATCGGAACGTCGCCATAGCCGGCGACCCTCAAACTATTCGTGGCGGGGTCGTAGTCGGAGAAGCCGCCCTTGAGGCGCGGCGTCGCCGGCGGGTAGAAATCGTGCCGCAGACCGAGGTCGATCGTGAGCTTCGGGCTGACCTGCCACTTGTCCTGCACGTAGCTGAACAGCATCACCGCGCGATAGGCGGGGAACTGCACCGCGAGATCGCGCTGGACCGTGTACGGCATATCGACCAGGAACGCGGCCAGCGCATTCACCTGATTGTTGACCGTGGCGCCGGCGATCGATGTCTGGTTATTGCCAAACTGGAACTGGCCGCGCGGGCCGCCCGCGTCCTGCGTCTGCAGTAGTTCGTCGCGCAGACGGCGGACGTCGACGCCCCACTTGAAGGTGTGATTGGAGTGCAGTTTGGTCCAGTTGTTGACGAAGTCGATATTGGTCTCGGCTCGGTTCCACGGGATGCTCGCGGAGTAGCCGACCAGCGGATCGGGATAGCCGCCGACCGTGATCGTCGAGAGCCCGCTCGACCAGCGGTCGAGATTCGCGCCGCGGATGCCCACCGCCTCCGACGCGTTGGTCCCGATGTCGAGGTTCTCCGCCTTGTTGCTATAGCGGCCCAGGCCGACCCGCGCGTCGGTGAGGAACGTCGCCGAGATCGTGCGGGTATAGTTGAGCGCCGTGCTCTGGGTCCGATTGACGCCGGTCGCGGCGAAGCCTTTGCCGCCGCCGCCCGCGATCCCGAACCGGCCCGGATCGGTCACCACCGGACGTTGGAAGCTGTAACGCACGGAGAAGCGGTCCTTATCGCCCTGCTGGTGATCGACCTTCACGTCGAAGGAGTCCTGGTCCTTCGACCGCGTGGTCGCGCCGGCGAAATTGTTGGTCAGGTTCTGATTGATATTCGGCAGCGGGACCATCGCGATCAGCTTCTTCGCGATCGGGCTCATCTGCGACGCCGGAATTGCGTTGCCGGCGAACGGCTGCCGGCCTACGCCCGTGGTGCGGTCGCCCGTGCTGGGATCGTACACCAGCGCCGTCTGGCTGCTGAAGTCGCCATTGCGGAAGGGCGCGATCGGGACCGAGATGATGTAGCCGTCGCCGCGCCGGTCTGCGATCCGGAGATAGTCTCCGAAGAAGAAGGTGCGGTTCTTGCGGATCGGTCCTTCGATGTTGCCGCCGAAGTAGTTGTACGTCGTCACCGGTTTCGACGGCTGGAACGTCTCGCGCGCGTTGAGGTGGTTGTTGTTGTGGAACTCGTACGCCGCGCCGTGTATGTTGTTGGTCCCCGATTTGAGGATCACGTTGGTAACGGCGCCGCCCGCGCGTCCCAGTTCCGCCTCATAATTGCTGGTCGCCACGTCGACGTTCTGCAACGCCTCGATCGGCGGGATCAGGATCGTGAGCAGGCCGGTGCGATGGTTGTTGTCGACCCCTTCGAACTGCACGTTGTTGCCGAGCCGGCTCACACCGTTGACCTGCGTCGTCAGCGAGCCCTGCGAGTTAAAGAACTCCGAGTGCGGAGCGAACGCGCGGGTCGTGCCCGGCGCCAGGTTGAGCAGCGATTGAAAGCTGCGGCTGTAGCCGGTCGGCAGATTGGCCAGTTGCGCCGCCTCGATCTTGCGTCCGACGTCGGCGCGGTCGGTCTGCAGGATCGGGGTCTCGGCCGTAACTTCGACGGTCTCGGTGATCTGCCCGGGCTGCAGCATCAGGTCGACGCGCGTGGTGCTGTCCACCAGGACGTCGACGCCGGTGCGCGCGGCCTTCTTGAATCCCGTCTGCTCGGCCGTGACCGAATACGTGCCCGGCGGCAGGTTCGGGAACGAATAGTTCCCGCTCTCATTGCTGTTCGACTGCCGGCTGACACCGGTGTTGGTTTCCGTTAGGACGATCTTGGCGTTGACGACGACGGCGCCGGAAGCGTCCGTCACCGTGCCCACCACGGTCGCCGTGACTGCCTGTCCCCATGCCGCGACGGAGAACAGGCAGGCCGCGAAGCACGCGGCCAAAATAGCGCGTAGCTGTTGCATAACTAACCTCACCCCTATATTCAGAATTAGAGACCTGATTTCTGTCTTGCCGGAATTATAGGCCTTTGGGAGGCCATTGGGAAGGCCTTGTCTCAGGGGATAATGTGCGCAAGAAATTGGTTTGTATCAGGGCACGACTGAAGTCGTGCCCTGATACAACGCGTTTCCCCGCTCAGCATCGAGGAGACAAGGCACGGAGGTATCCTGTAGGCGGCTAAAATCAGGAGAGTCCCGGAGAATCCCGATTTGCGCCGCCAGCCGCCATCCACTTGGATCGTGTACGCCGCCCTCGTCATCGTGACGCTCATCGTCTACGCGCAGGCCGCGCAGTTCGATTTCGTCAATTACGACGATCCCGACTACGTCACCAACAATCCGCACGTGCGCGCCGGCCTCACCGCCGACGGCGTCCGCTGGGCCTTCACCTCCACCGAGGCCGCGAACTGGTTTCCCGTCACGCGCCTCACCCATCTGCTCGACGTCCAACTCTTCGGAGTCGCGCCGGGGGCCCATCACATCGTCAACGTCCTGCTGCACGCCGCGGCGGTCGCGCTGCTCTTCGCCTTCCTCTTTGCCGCCACTGGCGCGCGTTGGCCGAGCGCCTTGGTCGCCCTCGTGTTCGCGATCCACCCGCTACACGTCGAATCCGTCGCCTGGATCTCCGAGCGCAAGGACGTGCTGTGTGCCCTCTTCTGGTTCCTCGCGCTCTGGGCCTACGTCCGCGGACGATGGTGGCTAGTCTACGTGGCCTTCGTCCTGGGCTTGATGTCCAAGCCGATGATCGTGACCTTGCCGTTCACGCTCCTGCTGCTCGACCGGTGGCCGCTCAAGCGCGGGCTCCAACTCCGCGAGAAGATCCCGCTCTTCGTGCTCTCCGCGGCGGGCGCGGCGGTCACGTACGCGTCGCAATCGGGCAGCGGAGCCGTCAAGCCAGCGGGCGCGATCTCGTTGGCCAACGCGCTCGTCTCCTACGCGGTCTACCTGCTCAAGACGATCTGGCCGTCGGACCTCGCCCCGTTCTACCCCTACCCTGGGTCGATCCCGGCGTGGCAGCCGATCGTGGCGGTCGCCATCCTCGGCGCCGTCACCTTCGCCGCTTTTCGCACCCGCCGCTCCGCCCCGTACTTCCTGATGGGATGGCTCTGGTTCCTGGGAACGCTCGTGCCGGTTATCGGACTCGTCCAGGTCGGAGCGCAGGCGCGCGCCGACCGTTATATGTACGTCCCGATGGTCGGACTCGCGATCGCCGCCGCGTGGGGCGCCGCCGACCTGCTGCGCGGACGTCCCCGAGTGGCAGCGGCGCTCGCCGCCGTCGCAGCCCTCGCCTTCGGCTCGGTGGCGTGGGCGCAGACTTCGTACTGGCACGACAGCGGGACGCTCTTCACCCACGCCGTCGAGGTCACCGACGGCAATTACGTCGCCGAGCACAATCTCGGCGCCTACCTGATGACCATTCCCGGTCGTGAACCCGACGCCGTTCGCCACCTGCGCGCGGCGGCACGTCTCCGCCCCGAATCGGGCCAGATCCACAGCGACCTCGGCGCGGCACTGGCCCGCTCCCCGGGCCATCTGGACGAAGCCGCGGCGGAGCTTCGTCAAGCGGCCAACCTCCTTCCGTCGAACGCCATCCCGCACAACAATCTCGCGAACGTCCTCGCCGAAGCCGGCCACTTCCCCGAGGCGCTCGCGGAGTACGACACCGCCCTCCGGCTCGACCCCGCCAACGCCGATGCCCGCAACAACCGTCCGCGGGTCGAGGCGCAGATGCATTATGCCGCCGGACTCGAGTTCGCCAATGCGGGCAAACTCGCCCCGGCAGTCGCCGAATTCGAGGCCGCCCTCCGACTCCGTCCCGACCTCGCCGAAGCCCATAACAACCTCGGCGTGGTTCTCACGCAGATCCCCGGGCGCCACTTGGACGCAGTGGCTCATTTTCGGGAGGCGGTCCGCCTCCGGCCGGACTATCAGGACGCACGTTACAACCTTGAAATGGCCGAACGGAATTAGTTTGACACCCGAACCACGTGTCAATTTGTGACAGTCGCGTTGCGAACCCCCCACCGCCCGCATATAATGCCAACAATCCGGTATTTACCACCGAGAATTTCAGGGAGGGGTTTGATGCGCAATCTACGTCTGATTTGTGCCGTAGCTCTGCTGTGTATGCTGAGCGCCGGCATCGCCTTTTCACAAGCCGTGAGCGCCACCATCGTCGGCACGGTTACCGACGCTTCCGGCGCCGTCGTCGCCAACGCGAAAGTGACCGTTACGGAAACCGGGACCAACGTGTCGAAGTCCGGCACGACGAACGACAGCGGCAACTACACGTTCAGCAATGTGCCGCCCGGAAGCTATAAGCTGACGGTCGAAGTTCCGGGCTTCAAGCGCGAGGTCCGTGGACCCGCCGACGTCGCAGTCGACCAGACGGCGCGTATGGACGCGCAGTTGACCCCGGGCAACGTCACGGAAACCGTCGAAGTCAGCGCGGAAGCCGCGGTCCTCAAGACCGACCGCGCCGACATCTCCACCACCGTCGGCGCCATCCAGATTCAGGAGTTGCCGAACCTGTTCAACGGCAACTACCAGATGATGCTCTCGCTGGTGCCCGGCGTCTCCGAGCCCACCGAACAGCACTCGCAGTTCTTCAACGCGTCGAGCTCCGTGCAGATGAACGCCTACGGGCAGCCCCGCCAGTCGAACAACTACCAGATCGAAGGCATCGACAACAACGAGCGCACGGGCCTTCTGCAGATCATGATCCCGCCGAAGGAAGCGATCCAGCAGGTCAACGTCTCCACCAGCAATCACGATCCGGAACTGGGACGCGCCACCGGCGCGGTGAGCAACGTCGTGCTGAAGTCGGGCACCAACCAGTATCACGGCGGCCTCTACTGGAATCTCCAGAACAACAAGCTGGACGCGCGCACGTTCTTCAATCCGGCGGTCGGCCACATCGCCTACAACCAGGTCGGCGGCAACATCGGTGGCCCGATCAAGCGGAACAAGCTGTTCTACTTCACCGACTACCTGAAGACGATGGACCACGAGGCCAACACCAACCTGGTGAGCATTCCCTCGATGCCGTATCGCGCGGGCGACTTCAGCGTCGACCCGACGCACATCGTCTACGATCCGTTCAGCGCGCCGGACGCGAACAACGGCGTCGGCCGCACCCCGTTCCCGGGCAACATCATCCCGCAGAACCGGATCAATCCGATCTCCGCGAAGATCCTCTCCTTCCTGCCGGCGCCGAACCAGAACTTCAACGCGATCACGCAGACCAACGACTACTTCGCGCTGCTGCCGTTCACCAAGACCACCGACCACATCGACGGCAAGGTCGATTACCAGCTCAGCGACAAGGACCGCCTCAGCGTCCGCTTCAGCTATGAGAAGCCGGTGATCTACCAAGCGCCGCAGTTCGGCCAGTACGGCGGACCCGCGCAGGGCGCCTTCGAAGGCACGGGTGTGCAGCGGACGTACGTGAGCGGGCTTTCCTGGGACCGCATGGTCACGCCGACCCTCATCACCCAGGTTCGCTTCGGCATCTCGTACTACAACAACGTCGCCAGCCAGAGCGACTACGGGAAGACGACCTCGGCCGACCTCGGCATCCCCGGCGTCAACCTCAACGACTTCACCAGCGGCATGGTCTCCATCAACATCAACGGCGGCTACTCGACGCCGATGGTGGGCTACTCCGCCAGCCTCCCGTGGGTCCGTTCCGAAGCCAATACCGACTTCGTGAACACGTGGACCAAGATGCAGAAGAACCACAACATGAAGTTCGGCGTGAACATCCGCCGCATCCGGGACGCGCTCCTTCAGGACCAGACCTTCAGCCCGCGCGGCCGGTACACGTTCAACAACAACCAGACCTCCGTCTCCGGCTCGCCGGGCGGCACCGGACTGGACAACTACATGGCCAGCTTCCTGCTCGACGTGCCGCAGGACGTGGCCCGCGACGTCAACACATATTTCCCCGCCCTCCGCGCGACGCAGATCTTCTCGTTCATTTCGGACACGTGGCAGGTCTCGCCGCGGCTAACGGCATCGCTCGGCGTCCGCTGGGAGCTCTATGCGCCGTTCACTCCGCAGTTCAAGGGCGGCTTCTCCAACTACAACCCATTCGACGACACCCTGGTGCTCGCCGGCATCGGCAACAATCCGATGGACATGGGGATGCACTTCAACAAGCACAACTTCGCTCCCCGCGTCGGCCTGGCGTACCGCCTGACGAACACCACCGTGCTCCGCACCGGGTTCGGCCTCAGCTACACTCCGTTCCCGGACAACACGTACGCGTACAACTACCCGGTCCGCTCGAACAACGATTATCAGACCCTGAACGGCAACAGCTTCACCTCGGTGTACCTGCCGAACGGACAGCTCGCGACCTATTCGGCCGGTTTCCCGGCTCCGTTCTCGGTGCCGATTCCCTCGGACGGCATCATCCACAACCCGGACAAGACGCAGGCATACTTCTACATCCCGCAGACCTATCGGGATCCGTATGTCCTGCAGTGGAACTTCGCGGTGCAGCAGCAACTGCCGGGACACTTCGTCCTCGACGTAGCGTACATCGGCAGTCACGGTGTGGACACCGCGGCTTCGGTGAACCTCAACCCGGGCCTGATCGTCGGCGCCGGCAATGCGGGGCAGCCGTTCTTCCAGAAGTTCGGACGATCGGCGGCCGAGACGCAGTTCTTCCAGGGCTTCTCGTCGTCGTATAACTCGCTGCAGGCCAAGTTCGACCGCCGCTTCACCAGCGGTCTGACGATGACCACGGCGTTCACGTGGCAGAAGGCCATGGACTACATGGGCGGCGACGACGGCGGCTTGGCGCGCTGGTACATCAATCCTCAGCGCAATTACGCGCGCGCCGATTACGACCGCACTCTGAACTTCGTCCAGAGCTACGTCTATCGTCCGCAGATCGGCAAGGGCGGGAAGTACTTCACGCACGGCCCGATCGCGGCCGTCCTCGGCGGCTGGCAGATGTCGGGCGTGCTGACGCTCCGCACCGGCTCTCCGTTGACCATCACCGATGGGAGCGGGAACGTCGCGCTCAACGCCACCGGCAACACGCAGACGCCGGACCAGGTCGGCCCGATCACGATCCTGCACGGGATCAACACCGGCAACCCCTGGCTCGATAAGGCCGGGTTCGCCCACACGACGCCCGGCACGTTCGGCTCGATGGGCCGCGCGGTCCTCAGCGGTCCCGGTCAGTTCCGTCTGGACGGCGGCCTTTCGCGTTGGATCAACTTCACCGAACGGTGGAGAATGCAGATCCGCGCCGATGCCTACGACCTGACCAACACGCCGTTCTTCAGCAACCCGAATACGGACTTCAACAGTTCCAGCTTCGGGCTGATCACCGGCACGGTCGGCAGCGGCGTGGGCGTGAATGGTATCGCCTCCGCGCGTTCGGTTCAACTCGCGCTGAAGATCGTATTCTAAGCAATCGCTGAACTCCATTCGAGGCGGTCCGGGCAACCGGGCCGTCTCTTTTTTTGGGCCAAACGCTTTATCTCTCGCAAAGGCGCAGAGCCGCAAAGAACACAAAGCCGGCGTTGGATTTCTTGGCGTCTTTGCGCCTTTGCGAGAGGATATGCCTTTTCTTCGCTAAGGCAGAAACAACAGAAACCGTCCGATGCTCTCGACGCGCCCTCGGTACATCGCCGCGCGCCTCGCATTCCCCGCACAGTCGAGACAGAGGACCGCGCAGGGCCGAGGCGCTTCCCGGTAATACCGCGCCGATGCATTCTCCACGCCGGTGTGCTCGAAGCGCACCGCCGGAACCCGCTCCCGCAGCAAAGCCTGAAACGGGTACTCGACCTGGTTCTCGTTGATATCGATCCCCACCCGCAAGCACCCCGACCGCGCCGTCCGCTCCACCGCCTCGACATACGACTCGCGATTGTTCCACTGCGACATATCGGCGAAGTAGCGAGTATCGCGGTCCACACGGAACACGCTCGCCGGGCCCTTCAGCGGGCGCGTCCAGTTCGCCAGCAGCGGCAGCCGCGCGTTCATCACGAGAAACAGGCAGATCACCGCGGGAATAATCGCGGGACGCAGCCGGTCGAGCAGGACCGCCGCCGGGATCGCCGCCAGCACGAACAGCGGCAGTTCGAGCCGCGCCATGAACGGCTGCCACTTCAGGTAAAAGCAGAACAGCAGGAACCCCGCTGCGAGCGCCGCGCACAGCCAGGCGACGTTTCGACGCCGTGTCGCGATTGCGAACAGCGCTCCTCCCAGGGCGAGCAGCAGATGCCAGCGATTGTTCGCGTCCGCCTCGTGATTGGCATTTCGCGGTGGTCCGTAGACCGTGCCCGGCCACGTCGTCGAGGGGTCCTGCGGATCCAGCCCGAGCGCCCGATGCGCCCGCACCACCGCCTCGTAGACCCGCGCGTTCCATCGCACACTCCGATCGCCGAGTTGCTCGGACGTATGGCGCAGCGCGTTCGACATCGTCGATCGCAACCCCAGACTCTCGTTGCGCCAGCGATAGACGCCGTTCCCCTGCGCCGAGTCGTACCCCAGCGGATTGCCCGAGAGTTGCACGTTGCGCACGAACTGCGGACCGTCGAGCAGCAGGACTGCCGCCGCGATCCACGCCAGCGTCTGGGCTGCCCGAGGTGGGGCAGACTTTAGTCTGCGCGGGACTTCAGTCCCGCCTGTACGCCAATCTCTGCAACCGCATACCAGGAGCAACGGCGGCAGAAAGAGGTACGCCGTCGCTTTCGTGCCGAGCGCCAGAGCCACCGCGAGGGCCAGCCACACCGACTCGCCGCGCCGCGCGAAGTAGATCGCGGCCACCATCCACAGTGCCAGCAGCCATTCGTTCTTCGCGCCCGACGCCTGCAGGATGCCGTTCGGCAGCGTCGCGCAGAAGAGCGCCGCGAGCGCCTGTCCGCGCGTTCCGAGCCCGACATCACGCGCCGCCGCCGACACCCCGACAATCGCGAACCCGTACGCGCCGGCCGTCAGCAGATTCGTCCAGCGATCGCCGCCCGAGAGCACGTAGGCGTGCAGCATCAGGTACTCGTTAATTGGCTGGAGGCAGATCTGATTGAAATACGGCGTCGGGAAAAAGCGGACGCTGCCCGCCTGCGCCCAGTAGACGACGCGCGGCAGGTGGTACGCCATCGCGTCCGCGCTGTTCGGTGGGCTGAGCCACGCCGTCACCGCGACGATCGCCACGATGACTCCGATCGCCGCCACGATGACGCTCTCGAACGGCCGCCACTGTAGGGGCGGAATCTGCGGCGGATGCCGCCACAACCACACCGCCGCGGCTGCGACGATTGTGAGCCAGCCCACTGCCAGCGGAACCCGCTCGATCCACCCGCCGAGGCTCAACGCTTCGGTCAGCAGCACCGCCGCCGCGCCCGCCAGCACTGCCGCTCGTATCGCCAAGTCGCGCACTACCGGAACTCGATCCCCCGGAGGACGCCCCCGCTCTCGCCCGCCGCGTACACGACCGACACCTTGCGGCCGTCCTGTGGACCGCACGTGAACTCTTCCGGCGCGTTACGCATCTGTACGCGCGTGGGGTCCGGGATCGTGAGGGCGATGCGCCCCGCCGCGGTCTCCACCACGAAGCGCGACGGACCTTCGCCGCATTGGATCTCGCGCAATGCGCCGTCGGTGCGCCGCACGTCGTCGCGCGGATCGACGAAGGGGTTCCAGTCCGCCGATCGGCCCCGCGGCACGCGCGCCGCCACCATCCGCGGACGTCCGCTGGCGTCCGGCATCAACTGCGGGACCACCTCCGTCCGGGCGGTGTACTCCTGTTCCGCCGCGCGCGCCCGCTCTTCCACGGTCGTGGCGCATTGGCCCGCCGTCTTCGCGGCGGCCTCCGCTTCGTCGAACCGTTCGGTCGCATTCAGCGCATCCGACAGAGCCGACCAGTAGGCGAACGCGCGGGCAGGCGCAACCTCCCTCATGGCGCGCAACTGCGCGATCGCTTCGTCGAATCGCTCCTCGTTCTTATCGAGCATCGCCAGACGGAATCGGGCATCGTCGAACTCGGGTCGGAGCGCAATGGCGCGTTCCAGGATCGGACGAATCTCCGCAGGCGGAGCGCCGGCGAGATCGGCCACCGCCGCGTAGCGGAAGCAGAGGGCGTCGTCATGCGTGCCGAGCGCCAGCGCCTTCCGCCAATGCTCGCGCGCGGCGGCGCGGTCGCCGTCATAGTACGCGAGCATGCCGAGCCCGGCCTGCACGTCGCCGTCATCCGACGAGAGCTCGCGATAGACCGCCTCCGCCCGGCCGCGCTCTCCGGCGTCGAGGAGGAGCGTGGCGATGAGCAGGCGCACGCGATCGGGCGCCACTTCCACGACCGTCGCGGCTGACGTTTCCGCTGGCGGTGGCACGATCCGCGCCGTCGTCGCGCCGCGCGCGACCCACGACCGCAGCTCCGCTTCGAGCTGCGCCGGGGTCTTCCCGTAGATCGTCGCGAGCGCCGCCTCGCACGACGTTCCCAACGCCAACGCGGTCACGAAACTCCGCAGCTTTGCGCGATACTCGGGCGCGCCGGCGAGCATCCCGGTCAGCGCCCAGCTCTCAGCGTAGAATACGGACCCCTGCTCGGGCGATTGCCGTTCGCGCTCCGCCGCGCCAATCCGCAACAACTCGGCCACAGGCAGCCACGTGCGCCGCCGCAGCACATCGACATGACCCGGCGCCTTGCCGCCCTCCTCCGCCGCCGAGGCGAAGACGTCCGCCAGCCCTTCGTCGAGCCACGGCGGCAGCCGCAGTCCCGCCGAATGCAGCGCCATATGCGCATACTCATGCGCCGCGACGGCGAAGGCGCGCGTCTCGCCCATCGTCATCACGATGTAGTCGCGACCCTCGGTGCCGATGTAGTAGGCGTCGGCGGTCTCGCGCAGGCGGAAGGGCGAGTACTCGAGCGCGGTGGCGAAGCCGATCACGCGCGCCGGACGGAGACGGTCGGGGCGCAGACCGGTCTCGCGGATGAGCCAGCCGCGCAGTTGCTCGAGCCACTCGAGCGAGGCGCGCGCTCGCTCGCCGCCGGCGTCGGTGTACACCTCGAAATGGGCATTCGCCGCGACCGTCCAGCCGCTGCCCCACGCGGCCTGGACCAGGAAAATCCCCGCCAGCGCAGCTCGCATCCACATCGCTATCAGCTTACCGCCGCCGCCAACTCGACACTCGAACGCCATCAGAGCCGCGCACGGAAGTAAGCGGTTGCCTCTTGCGTCGTTGGATTCGCATCGCCGCGACACGGCGCTCCGGCAGTCTCGTCCATTCGGCAACCGCTTACTGCGTGCGCGGCTCTGATGCAGTCCGCCGTCTCCGCCACGCGACCAGGAGCGCCAGCCAGGCGGCGACACTAATCGCTTCCCCCACCCCGCGCGCCGTCGATCGTCCGAACTTCGCTTCCACCAGATGCTCGCCCGGGCCGACCGCGAATTCGACGAAGCCGCTGCCGTCGGCGGGCCAGGCCGGCGTCGAGCGTCCATCCACCCGCGCCGTCCATCCGGGGAAGTACGAGAACGGCAGCCGAACTCGCGCCGCTCCCTGCGCGTTCACCGAGCCGTGCCACGACAAGCCGTTGCTGTACGTTTCGCGCGCGGCCCCGCCGCCGATCACATCCACCGCCATCCGCAGATCGTGCAGCGACGGGTACGTCATCCAGCGCGGCGTCACCTCGTGTGCGGTAGTCGTCTCGATGCCGCGGGATGCCATTTCCGCCGGCGTCCAGAACGCAAGGTCGACGTCGACCAGCCGCGGGGGCGCGAGATGCGGCAGATTCGGCACGATCAGCAGCGCCAGGGCGGCCGCCAGCGCCGCGCCGCGCCATCGTCCGAGGCTGTCCAGCGCGGGGCCGAGCGCCGCCGCCGCCATCGCGAGGCATACCGCCACCGGACCGAGCAGCCGCCACGGAAACGCGATGAACTGCAGGAGTTGCAGCCGTTCCCACAGCCACCCCGAGTCGTCGACCATCAGCCAGCAGAAGACCGCTCCGGCAGCGGCGAAGAAGACCAGTTCCGCGTTGCCACCCTGCCGCGGCCGCCGCCAGGCCCAGACTCCTGCCAGCACCGCAATCAACAGGTGGCTCCAGCCCAGTGCGAACGACATCCCATCGTTCGGTCCGGGCAGCGAGAGACCATAACCCCACATCGTCGAGAGCCACTGACCGGGAAACACGAAGTGGGCCGCGTAGCGGAACCGGTCGAGCAACTCCCCCATGTTCACGTATTGCTTTTCGATCAGCGCGGGGATCCACGACCATGCGCCCAGCGCTAGACCCGCGGCGAACGCCGCTGCCAGTTTCGCCAGCAGAGTCCACGAGCCCGCCCGCCAGCCGAGGAACGCGACGAACGCCAGCAGGAACGGCGCGAACACCAGCGCGGCCGGAAAGTGGCAGCACAGCAGGACGCCGAGCGCGCACGCCCCAACGGCCCAATCGCGCCGCCGGCGCTCCTTCGCGTACGCCCCGAAGCCATAAAGCGCCAGCGCGATCAGCGGGAACGCGGCGAACTCCTCGAAGGCCGAGCGGACATATAGATCGACCGCGAAATACGGCGCATAGAGCAGTGCCGCGGCAGCCAGCCAGCCGCCCGTCTCGCCGAAGTAGAGTTTGCCGAGCCGGAACATCGCCGCGGCCGCCGCCACGACGAGCAGCGCCGCCGCCAGATTGACGGACGCGATCGGACTCAATCCGATGAGATGCCATGCCTCGGCGATCCAGTAGAACAGTGGCGGCCGAAACAGGAAGAGCGGCTGCCCGTGTCCGAAGCTGAGGTCCGGCGCCCAACGCAGCAGCAGGGTCCCTGCCGCGACGTTGCGATGCGCCTCCTCGACGCGCGGGAAATACTCGTACGCATCGTGACCGCCCAGCAGCGCGCCCGTGAGCAAGCGAAACAGCGCCGGCGCCGCCAGTGCCACGAGCCCCACCCCCGTCGCCAGGTTTCGCGGAATGCGCGGCGGCATCCAACTCAGCAGCGCCGGTCCGATTCGGCGTCCGCGAAACCCGATCAGCGCCACCGCGAGAATCCCGCCGAGCGCCAGCAGCGGCTTGCCCCAGCCGGGCTCGTACCGGAACTCGACGCGGTGGTGTCCGGGCGCGACCGCCACCGCCGAAAAGCCCGGCGACAGCGTCACGACCGGCTGCGCCTGCCCGTCCACGTACGCCTTCCAATTCGGATGCCACGCCATCTTGAACAGCAGGTACGACTGCCGCAGGACATCGATTTCAGCGGCGTAGTCGTCGCCGTTCTGTTGCTCGGCCCGAACGGCGCCGGCCGCCGGCGGGGGCGCCGCGATGAACGGCAGCAAGCTGCCCTCCTCGATCCGCTGCATCCCGGAGGGCGCGCCGGCGCCGAAATCGAGCAGCAGGTGCGTCTGCTTCTCCGGCCAGTCGCTATCGAGCCAGCGCGTGTTGATGTCGTAGAAATTGCGCCGCGTCGTCCGCACCGCTGCGCCCGCGTCGACCAGATCGAAGTAGCCGTTGCCGGGCGTGTAATAGAGCTGGAAGCGGCCGAAGCGCGCGCCCGCAGCCCCCACCGCGCGCGGCAAAAGAGGCCAGTTCACGGGCGCGATCGCCGTCTTGATATTGAACAGCCGGTATTGCGCCGCGACGTGGTCGTTGAACCGCAGCATCACATCGCCGGTCAGCGCCATCGAATGATACAGAAACGCCACTGCCGGCACTTGCGCCGTGCTCAGAAACGAGTACACCGGCGCATCGCCGACCTTGAACTGTCCGCCCCAGCCGGCGGCAAGCCCAGGGTAGGCGCGCCCGCCCCGGCTCTTCGCCGCCGCGATGGCCGCGTCCAGATCCGGCTTATCGGTTTCATAAGCTTGCAGTGTGCGCCGGCCCCATGCATCGTTATGCTGCAGGTAGACGAGCCGTTCGCGCACCATCGGGTAGAAGAGGACGAGGGTGATCGCGGCCGCCGCTATCCCGCGCCCGGGCAGGCGGTCCCAAAGCTCCGCCAGCGCTACCCCGGCCAGCAGCACCAGGAAGATATGCGCGCCGCCGATGACGCGGTGCAGATGCATGTCGTCGGACATGCCAAGCACGTTCAGCAGCGGTCCCCAGAATGGTCTCCCGAAATAGACGGCGATCCACAGCGCCGCTCCCGCCGCCGCAAATTCGAGCTCGGCGACAGCCCCCGCGCGTCTCCGCCATGCCCACACAGCCACACCCGCGAGCGCGAGCGCCGTCAGCACCGGCAGACGGCCGTGGTCGAGCAGCTCGCCGGTGAACAGACGAGTCAGGGTAACCCCGGCGCCGAACGAGTCCCATTTCCAAACCGGCTCCCAGAGACTGTGACTTAGGATCGCGTGGTCCGCCAGCAGCGGCAGAATCTGAAATGCGGATACGAGGATCGCCGTACCGGCGACGCCGCCCAATCGCGCCAGCCGCTGTCGCCGCTCTCCGCGCGCTTCCGGCAGCAGTACCAGCAGCAGGAGCGTCAGCCCTGCGATGTAACCGTAGATCAGATGGGCCAGCGCGGTCAGGCCGACCAGAATGCCCGCCAGCAAAATCCGGCGTCCGGTCCGCAACGCCACTGCGCCCACGCCGATGGCAAACAGCAGGAAGTGGGTCGCCACCGCCTGCGGAAAAAGTCCGCTGCCGGCCCACGTGAAGCTCCCATATTCGATTCCGTAGAGGAAATTGGTGGAAACCAGCGGGGCAAGCGCTGCCGCCGCCGCCGCGGCCGTTCGGGAGAGGCCAATGAGCCGGGCGGCACCCCAGAAGCTCACTGGCAGTAATAAAACAGACAAAAACCGGGTCCAGTTAAACAAAGTTAGCAGGGGGATCACCCGACCCAGCATAAGGTAAACACCCGAAACGAGGAGGTGGGCGAGAGGCTGATAAGTTCGCAGCACGGGATGTCCCAAGGCCCATTCGGGGGACCAGCAGTCCAGGGGATTATGACCCGAGGTCATAGCTTGGACCATCCGCTCGATCAGCGTGTAGTGGAAGACGTTGTCATTTAAGTCGACGCGCCCGATCGCGAGTTCGGAGCGCAACGCCACCGCGTTCGCCAACACAGCAAGCGCCACGACTGCTATCGAAAAAATCCTGCGGCGATCCCCATTCTCCACTTGTCCCGCGTCCTCCCACGTTCCAGCCTGGTCGACGGTACTACGACCTTCGATATTTTTGTTGCCACTCATAAGTTCGGGTGATAAGCTCAAGCGGAACCGGCAATCTTATAGGTTCTAATCATACATTCTTACGAAAGTAAGAAACGACGACATCGGAGAAAATCGCGTAGTGTTTTTGCCAGTCCCCCCAGGGTGTTCGACAATCCTGCTGCGGTTTCATCGCTTCCTCGCGGACGGCCAACGCTATCTCACGTCTCTCTCTCTCGATTTGCCGCGCATCGCACACGGCGCGGCACAGCCGGCACGTTGAACCATACTCGGAGGATCTCATGACTCGCAACGCTACACGATGGTGGATGGCCGGAATTCTCGGCGCGTGCCTTGCCGGGCCCGCCTTTGGGCAGAGCCCCACGGTTTCCGGTGACGCCTATATCCAGAGCGGAACCAACGCCGCCACAAACTTCGGAGCAATTCCGAATGTCCTCGTCGGACCGGGCGGCTCCGCGCCGACTCAGAACAAGGGGCTAATCCAGTTCGATCTCAGCGGCCTCAGCGGCGTTCAGTCCTCCGACGTTCAGAAGGCCGTGCTGTGGGTCTACGTGAACCGCGTGATCGCCGCCGGCTCGATTGACGTCAGCGACGTGACCAGCGCGTGGACGGAAGCCGGCGTCACCTGGAACACAGCGCCCACCGTCGGCGCCATCCAGGGCACGATCCCGGTCAGCACGGGCAATCAGTGGGTCGGCGTCGACATTACGACGGAATTGCAGCACTGGCTGACCATCCCCTCGCAGAACTTCGGCGTCCTGCTCTCCGCATCCACCGCGCCTGCGACCGCAGTATCGCTCGACTCGAAAGAGAACACGACCACGAGCCACCCGGCGCAGTTGCAGATCGTATTGCATGGGCCCGCGGGCGCGACCGGACCGGGCGGTCCGACGGGCGCGACGGGCGTGGCCGGACCGACGGGTCCCGCCGGAACGACCGGTCCAGCCGGCGCGACGGGCACTAGCGGACTCAACGGCGCCAACGGCAACACCGTCCTGAACGGAACCTCGGCGCCCGGCGCCGGCGTCGGCGTCGACGGCGACTTCTACCTGCTCACCACTACGAATTGCCTCTACGGTCCTAAGGCTGGCGGCGCTTGGCCCGGAACGTGTGTCACCTTGGTCGGTCCGTCCGGAGCGGCGGGATCTGCCGGCGCAACCGGTGCGACCGGTCCTGGCGGCGCGACGGGTGTTGCGGGCGCGACGGGCGTCGCGGGTGCGACCGGTGTTGCAGGCGCAACGGGAACCGCCGGCGCCAACGGCACGAATGGCGCAAATGGAGCGACTGGAGCCACCGGGCCTACGGGCGCGAACGGCAATACGGTCCTCAACGGCGCCGTGGCCCCGACGACCCAAGGCGTAGACGGCGACTTCTACCTCCTCACAACGACGAACTGCCTGTATGGCCCCAAGGCTGGCGGCGCATGGCCGGGAAGCTGCACTTCGCTCGTCGGCCCGTCCGGTTCGGCTGGCGCGGCGGGCGCGACCGGGGCAACCGGACCGTCCGGCCCCTCGGGACCCTCAGGGCCTTCCGGTCCCTCCGGACCCGCCGGACCCTCGGGCCCCACCGGACCCTCAGGGCCCTCCGGCCCCACGGGCACCGCCGGCACCAACGGAACCAACGGCACTAACGGAACCAACGGCAACACGGTCCTCAACGGCACTGCGGTCCCGACGACACAAGGCGTCGACGGCGACTTCTACCTGCGCACCACCACGAACTGTATGTATGGTCCGAAGGCCGGGGGCGCATGGCCGGGAACCTGCACTTCGATCGTAGGTCCGTCCGGTCCGTCCGGCCCCTCCGGCCCAATTGGCCCCTCCGGTCCGTCTGGCCCGAGCGGCCCGTCCGGTCCTACCGGCACCGCCGGCACCAACGGATCCAACGGCGCACAAGGTCCCGCCGGCCCGACGGGCGCCACCGGCAGCGCGGCGGTCCAGATGTTCACGTCCAACCAGGTCAACCCGACCACGAACAACTCGACCGAGTTCTACTTTGCGCCGTACACCAGCGGAAACTCGAACGTTACGAGCGCCTCTTTCAACCAGGTCACCTTCGTGGTATCCAACGCTTGCACCTTCGACACGATCCAAGTCGCGCACCAGGCGAACGCCGGACAGAACAACTTGGCGTACAACTACTTCCTCGTGAAGATGGTTTCGGGATCGCCGTCGAATACCAGCTTGACGTGCGGCTTGACGACAAGTGCAGGAACCACCCAAACATGCAGCGCCACCGGCTCCGTGGCGGCCGCAGTCGGAGAACAATACGCCTTTGGCGCGGTCACGACCAGTACTTCAACAACACCGATCGGCCACGTATTGGTGACGGCGCGCTGTAAGTAGTCGGACCCCGGGAGGCCTCCCCCAAGGAGGCCTCCCAACCTCTATTGAATACCGGGACCTCGAGCTCAAGCACCACTCAAAACAAAAGGAGAAACCATGGATCCTTACATCGGTTCAATCATGCTGTTCGCCGGTAACTTCGCCCCCCGCAACTATATGCTGTGTGCGGGTCAACTCCTCCCGATTTCCCAGTACTCCGCGTTGTTCTCCATTCTCGGAACGACGTACGGCGGCAACGGGACGTCAACTTTCGGCCTGCCGGATCTTCGCGGGCGCGCTGCCATCGGGCAGGGCCAAGGTCCGGGGCTCTCCCCCATCAGTCTCGGAGAAATGGCCGGAACGGAGTCGGTGACGGTGCTGAGCACCAACATGCCGGCCCACACGCATACGGCTACCGTGACGATCAATTGCGTAAACGACAGCCGTCCGAATAACGACACGCCTGCCGGACAGGCGCTCGATAACGGCAGCACGGTGGCCATGTTCAGCGGCTCGACTCCCGATACGCCGATGGCCGCCGGCATGGCGACCGCCCAAATCGGAAACGCCGGCGGCAGCCAGCCGATCTCGATCCAGGATCCGTTTCTCGGACTGAACTACTGCATCGCCATCCAGGGCATTTTCCCCAGCCGCAACTAGTGGGCCAGAACAGGAGATAAACGCATGGATCCACTACTCGGCTCGATCATGTTATTCGCTGGAAACTTCGCCCCGCGAGGTTTCCAACTCTGCCAGGGTCAGCTGTTGTCCATCGCGCAGAATCAGGCGTTGTTCGCGATTCTGGGCACCACCTACGGTGGCGACGGCGTCAGCACCTTCGCGCTCCCCAACCTCAGCGGCCGTGCTCCGATTGGAGCCGGACAGGGACCGGGACTGAGCGCCGTCAACCTCGGCCAGATCGGCGGTAAGGAGAACGTCTCGCTGACGATCAATAACCTGCCTGCCCACACTCACACGTGTGTCGTGACGATCAAGGCGGCCAATGACGGACGCCCAAGCAGTGACGCGCCCGCCGGACAGGCCCTGGATAACGGCAGCGGCAAGACGTTGTACTCGGGCGCCACACCCGATACCCCAATGGCAGCCGGAATGGCCACCGCGCAACTCGCTCCTGCCGGCGGTAACCTACCCTTCGCGATTCGGAAACCGTACCTCGGCTTGAACTACTGCATCGCCACCGAGGGCGTGTTCCCCAGCCGCAATTAACCCGCTGGGTCAGGTCGTGGACGTCCACGGCCTGACTCGCCGGCCCTGCCTCCGAATATGTACCCGATCCACCGCGTATTCTGCGCGACCGCGTTCGAACTGGAATCCGAGCGTAGAATCCTCGAGGAACTCTTCGGCTCCTTCAACGAAACGGACGCGATGCCGCGCGGCGTTCTGTTCGCGCCCTTGTTTCTCCTCCGAATGCGCGACAAGCGGCCCTACCAAGCGGAAATCGACGACAACATCCGGGAGTGCCGCTACTACCTGCTCGCGCTGGCCGGCGACTGGGGGCCTCCCGAGCGAAATTTCAAAGCCGACTACCGCCTGGCCCTGCGGTGCAAGGACGACCCCGCGCTGCCCATGGGAGACACCGCCGTGCTGCTGCGGAGGTACGAGGACGATCCCCCGCCGGCGCCCGGTTTGCCTGCGCCTGCGGGTAAGTTCGAAACCCCCGAACAGTTCGCCGAGCTCTTCCGCGGAATTCTCGCTCGCTGGCTCGAGGAGACCGCGCCGAAATGACCGTCGCACGGCGGCCGGAAACCCCCGCGGACGACGTTTTTCTGCGCCAGTTGCTGCGACGCGCGGTGGGCGATGAACTCGGCGTCTGGTCATGGCCCGAGGCCCTGCGCGAATCCATGCTCGAACAGCAATCGTCGATCCGCAGGCAGGCCGCCCGCTCCGCCGGTCCGGGGCGCTCGAGCGAGATCATCGAAGCGGATGGCGCACCCGCGGGTTGGATCTGCCTCGTCGACACCGGGGAGGCCATCCGCATCGCGGACATCGTGGTGGCGCCGGAATATCAAGGAAAGGGCATCGGGGCAACGGTCGTGAATGCCGTCGTCCGCGACGCGGGCGGACGTCCCGTGCGGTTGAACGTCACTGCGGCCAATACGCGCGCCGCGGCGTTTTACCAGCGCCTCGGGTTCGAACGGACCGGAGGCGACGAGGTGCAGCACTTCCTGGAGCGCCGCGCGTGCTGACCGCGCTGGCGCTGCCGCTGCGGTTCGACCCAAGCGGTCTCGCGGCCGATCTCGCGAGCGTTGCCCCGTCCGACTGGGCGCCCCATTACAACGAGCGCGATTACGGCGGCAATTGGCGCGGCGCCGCACTGCGATCTTCCACGGGCGATTCCCGCGATCTGGCAGCGGTTGCGTCCTCCTTCGCCTCCACGCCCTTGCTCGACCGCTGCCCGTACTTCCGCGACGTGCTCACAGCGTTCGAATGCCCGCTGCGATCGGTCCGGCTGCTTGCGCTGGAGCCGGGATCGTTCATTCGGGAGCACACCGACAACGCGCTCGCTTTCGAGAATGGCGAGGCCCGCATCCACATCCCGATCGAAACGAACCCCGGCGTCGAGTTTTACGTCGAGGGCGAGCGCCTGTTGTTCGAACCGGGGCGCGCCTATTACGTGAACGTCAACCTGCCCCATCGCGTGAACAATCGCGGCGCCGGCCCGCGCATCCACCTGGTGATCGACGCCACGGTGAATGGCTGGCTGAGCGCCCTCTTCGCCGGCGCCGCGCCGGTTCCGAAAGTTCCGCCGCGGCCCGACGGAGCCGAGGCATTCCGCGATGCCGTCTTCGCCAATCGCGATTGGGCCGCAACTCTCCGCGCCTCCACGGTCTTCCCCGCCGATGCGCTCCGCCTCGCCCGCGAGACGGGTTTCGATCTCCACGAGAACGACGTCGACGCCATGCTCCGCGGCCGAGCCCTCCCGGGGCCGCCCGGCGGGTTGCCCATCTCTCTCGACGCGGACGGCAACGCGGAATGGATCGACGCGGACGATTTGCCGCTCCCGGAGCCGTTCTTCGAGGATTCCGTACGCGCCATTCTGCGCAATCCATACGCGCGCTTCAGCCGCCGCGTCGCGCCTCTGCCGGACGCGTCGGCGCCCCCAGCGGGACTGATCTTCCATGTGTCCCGCTGTGGCTCGACGCTCGCCGCCCGCATGCTGTCAGCCGCCGGCCTCCGCGTGCTATCGGAGCCGCCACCGCTCGACGTATCGATCCAATCCGGCCAGACCGCCCGCATCCGCTCGATCGCCGCCGCGCTCGGCGCCGGCAGGCCGTACATCCTGAAGCTCGACGCCTGGCACATCCACGCCCTTCCGTTGCTCCGCGAGGCATTCCCCGACACGCCGTGGATCTTCCTCTATCGCGACCCCGTCGAGGTGCTCGCATCGCACGCTCGCAGCCCCGGCCGCCACATGCTGCCCGGCGCTCTCGACCCGCGCGCTCTCGGGCTGCGGGAAACCGACATAACGGGCATTCCACGCGCCGAATGGCCGGCGCGGGTCCTGGCCCGCATGATGGACTCGGCGTTGAGCCACGCCGGCTCGGCCGGCTTATTTGTCGACTACCGGGACCTCCCCGAAGCGGTCGAGGACCGTGTATTGGACCACTTCGGCCTAAAGTTCGGCGCCGCGGCCAGAGAGCGGATGAGAGAAGTGTCGCGCGAAGATGCCAAGCGGCCCGGAGCCGTTTTCGCATCCGATTCCGCGGCGAAACAGGACGAGGGCGCTGGCCTGCGCAACCTCGAATTGGATAACCTGTACACGGCGCTGCAGAGACGAAGCCTCCGGGCGCATGAGATCGCATGATCGTCACTCTTCGACAGGAAGCGCCGGACGGCTCCGACGAGCCGTTCATCAAACACCTGCTCCTCGAAACCATCTCCACGCAACTCGGCGCCGGCGCGTGGCCGGATTCCCTGCGGGAAACCCTGCTTGCGCAGCAATGCGCCATCCGTTTGCAGTCTCGCCGCGGCGCGTTCGCTCAGGGCCGCGGACGCATCATCCAGATCGACGGCGAGGACGCCGGCTGGCTGTACCTCGCCGACGGCCCCGACGAGATTCGCATCGTGGACATCGTGGTCGAACAAGCCCGCAGCGGACAAGGCGCGGGGACCGCGGTAATCCGCGGCATCCTGGCGGACGCCGAAGCTATCGGGAAGGCGGTGCGGCTCTCCGTCAATGTGATGAACGTCGGCGCCGCGCGCCTCTATCACCGTCTCGGCTTCAACCGCACCGGCGGCGACACCGTCCAGCACTTCCTCGAATGGCGCTCAGGCGGGCGCAAGTAGGCCTCCCTCGCGGAGCCCGTACTTCCCGGCTTTGACGTTGGGAAACTCCTGCGTCGCGCCGCTTGGCCACTCGACTACGACCTTCTGCGCGGCATCGCGCTTCCCCAACCCGAACGTCACCGCCAGCTCCGATTGCGAGAGGTAGCTCGACCCGCTCCGCACCGTCCGCATCTGCGCCCCGTCCGGCGTGAAGGCGCGGACCACCGCACCGATCCCGTCCCGGTTCGACTTCGTCCCCGTCAGCCGCAGGCGCAGCGACCGATTGCCGTTCGCGACGTCGTTTCGGTAGAGCAGCGCGGGACCGCCGTTGGTGGTGATCAGCAGGTCCACGTCGCCGTCATTGTCGAAGTCGCCATAGGCCAGTCCGCGCGCGACTTTCGGCGCGGCGAACTCTCCGCCCGCCTCTGCCGCCGCGTCGCGAAACCGTCCGCCTCCTAGATTCAGGAACAGATGCGGCGGCTGCGCGTACGTCGCACCCGGCCGAAGATTGCGCGCCGTCGCATCGATGTGGCCGTTCGCGACCGCAAGGTCGAGACGTCCGTCGAGATCCGCATCGAAGAACGCGCAGCCGAACCCGAGCGTGCTGCGCGACGGCGCGCCCACGCCCGACCGCGTCGCGATATCGGCGAACGCTCCGCCCGTGCCCGGCCGGAACAGCGCCACCATCTCATTGTCGAAATTCGTCACCGCGATCCCGCTGACGCCCGAGTTTTCGAAATCGGCCGCGTCGATGCCCATGCCGGCGCGCGCCCGGCCGTCCTCGCTGAACGCGATCCCCGCGCGCACGCCGATCTCTTCGAACGTCCCGTCGCGCCGGTTGCGGTAGAGCTTGTTCGGCTGCGTGTCGTTGGCCACCGCGAGATCCGGCCAGCCATCGCGGTCGAAATCCAGCAGCGCGACGCCCAGCGCCTTCGAGCTCGTATCGAAGATGCCGCTCTTCGCGGTCACGTCTTCGAAAGTGCCGTCGCCGCGATTGCGAAACAGCCAGCACGTCGAGCCGCGGTACGCCTCGGGCGTGCAGTACGACTTGTTCTTCCCGTCGGCCGCGCAGAAGACGTCGTGCTGCGGCGACCATTGCACGTAGTTGCAGACGAACAGGTCGAGCAGCCCGTCGCGGTTGTAGTCGACCCACATTGCCGACGTGCTGAATGCGGAGCGTCCGCCGAGCCCCGCCTTCGCCGTGACGTCCACGAACTGCCCCTTGCCGTTGTTGCGGAACAGCCGGTTCTGCCCGACCGCGGTCACCAGAATATCCGGGAAGCCGTCGTTATCGTAGTCCGCCACCGCGACGCCCATCCCGTACATCTCGACCGCGAGCCCGGCGGCGGCGGTCACGTCCGTGAACGTGCCGTTGCGATTGTTGCGGTAGAGCCGCAGGGTCGAGTGCTGCTTCTTGTGGCCCGGCCAGTCGCAGCCATTCGCCAGGAGAATGTCGATCCAACCGTCGCCGTCGTAGTCGAGGAACGCGCACCCGGGCCCCATCGTCTCCGGCAGGTACTTCTCCCCGAACGCGCCGGTGTTGTGGCGGAAGTCGATGCCCGCCGCGCGCGTGACATCGCGCATCTGGAACCCAAGCGGATCCGTCGCCCCGAACAGCGGCGCGGCGGCGCCGAGAAGCCACTCACGGCGTGAGAGCCGTCCGGCCCCCAGCCCCCGGCCCCCGGCCCCCCTCATGCGATACTCACCAGCCCGTTCCGAATCGCATACACGACCAGCTCGGCCGTATTGTGAATGTCGAGGGCGTTCATGATATTCGCCCGGTGCACCGACACGGTATTCACGCTCAAACTCAGCATCACGGCGATATCGCGGTTCGACTTGCCGTGCACGATGAGCTGCAGCACTTCGAGTTCCCGAGCCGAGAGCTTCGGGACCGCGCTCTCCTCCGCCGGGAGCGCCACGCGCGGATCGAGCACCTGCTTGCCCGCCGCGACGTTCTTCACCGCCTCCACCAGCTCCAGGTCCATCGCATTTTTGAGCAGGTAGCCGCGCGCCCCGGCCTCGAGGCAGTTGCGCACGTATGCCGCTTCCGAGTGCATGCTCAGGATCAGCACCGCCGTCTCCGGCAGGCGTTCCAGTATGCGGCGGGTCGCCACCGCGCCGTTCATGCTCGGCAGCGCGAAGTCCATCACCACGACGTCGGGGCGCTCCCGAATGGCGGCCTCGACCGCCTCCTGCCCATCGCCCGCCTCGGCGACCACGCGGATCTCGGGATCGTCCTCCAGCATGCGCCGGAAGCCGCGCCGCACCAGCAGGTGGTCGTCGACCAGGATCACCGCGATCGGCTGCTCAGACCCCGGCTGGCGCATGCTCCTCCTCCTTCGCCGCCGGGATCGCGATCCGCACCAGCGCCCCGCCCTTCGCGCCCTCGACGAACTCGATGCGGCCACCCATCATCTCCGCGCGCTCCCGCATGGAGACGAGTCCCAACCCCGGACGTCCCGAGTCGCGGAAACCGGCCCCAAAGTCCTCCACCTCGAGCGTGACCGTGTCCGGCGAGCTGACGAGGCGCACCTCGACCTGTTTCGACCCGGAGTGCCGCGTGACATTGTTCAGCGCTTCTTGTACCACGCGGTAAAGATGAATGGACGCGTCCCGCGAGACGCGGCAAACGCCGCCTGACTTCGTGTATCGCACCGCGATCCCCGATCGCCGCTCGAACACCGGGATGTACGTGTCGAGAGCGCTCTCGAATCCCACTTCTTCGAGCATCACCGGATGCAGCGCCTGCGAGAGCGACCGCACCTTTTCGAGCGTCGCCTGCACGATCTCGTGGACCTCGCGCAGTTCTTCGCGCAACGCCGCCGGATTCGTCCCCGCCAGGCGGTTGGCGCGCTGCAGCATCGTGCCCATCGCGGTCAGAATCTGGCCGAAGTCGTCGTGCAGCTCGCGGGAGATCGAGCGGAACGTCCCTTCCTGCATCGAGATCAGTTGCTGCGCGAGCTCACTGCGACGAGCGGAGAGTGTCGTGACCCGCTCGAAGAGCCGGCGATTGTGCGCGATGAGATACGCGCTGACACCACCCATCAGCAGCAGCATCGCCGCGAGGAACACATAGAGATTCCGTTCCACCTGTGCGTGGATGCGCTCCGTCTCGCCGGCGGCCTGCTCTTCGGTCTCGTTGTTCTCGACCAGCAGCCGCGAGACCGCCGTCGCCAGCGCTGCCTGCCTTGCTTGGAGTGAGAGCCGGACCTGCGCCCGCGCCTCCGGCTCGTCATGCGCCGCGAGGTCGAAGACGCGGTCGAGCGCGTCCCAGAACTGGCCCATGGATGATGCGAGGTATCGCGCCTGGTCGACCGTCCGCGATGCCGGCGCGACTTGCGCCTCGCGCGCGACCCCGTCCTCCAGGTCGGTGCGAATGCGCTGGAACTGACTGCGCCACGCCGTCAGCGGATAGCCGTCCTTGGCGTCGAGCATGTCCCGCATGGCGAGTCCCAGGGTGTTGAGATCGTTCTGGATGCGCACGAGCAGAAGGGAGTCGCGGCGATTACGGTCGATGATCTCGGTCTGGAGCCGCCGCAGGACGCGCAACTGCGTCCGCGTGTACCCGGCATATAACGCCAGCGCGAGCAGGCTGCAAGCCAGCCCCGCAAACAGCCGGATACTGAGGGAACGTTTGGTTTCCAACGCTTTTTAATTATATGGCGTGGAAACTGGAGTCTAACCACCTATGAACTGGCGCATCGAGTTGGCTCAACACGCGGCGGAGCGGTCCACGACCGAGGTCCATCGGGAGTTGTCGCGAGGATTGTTCGGGCTGGCGACAGTCGCGGCGACAGCGCCGTTTTTGGGGATTTTGGGGACGCTACTAGGCATCTTGGGGTCCTTCCTGGGCATCGACGGCGAGAAGACCACCATAATGGCCGCGCTCGCCGGCCGCCTCTCCGACGCGGTCGTGCCGACTGCCCTAGGCGTCGCGGTAGCAGTCGTCGCGCTCGCCGCCTACGAGCTTTTCACCGCCGCCGTCGCCGCATTCGACGACGAAATGCGCGTGGCAATCTTGGGGCTGCCTGGCATGCTCTCAAAGAGTGCGATGTGTTATCGTGCGGGCAATGGCGACGATCAAGGAAGCCACTGAGAACGCAGCCGCTTTTGCCCGCGAAGCGCTCGGTCCGGCCCGTACGCAAGGCTTGCGTCTCGAGGAAATCGTGGCCGAGACCGAGAACGGCAACGAGGTCTGGCTCATTACGCTGAGTATGGTCGCGGATGAATACCTGAACGGTCTGGGCGCGGCCCTTGCGGCGATCAACCCGAAGCGCGAGTACAAGGTCTTTACCGTCCAGAAGAACACGGGCGAGGTTACGTCCATGAAAATCCGGGAACTCTCAAACGCCTGATGCTGGACGCCCCAGGGCTTCTCGCGAAGCACGCTGGAAGAGGGGTTCTCGTCGATACGAACCTGCTGCTTCTCCTGTTTGTCGGCGCTGTGAACCGAAAACGGATTGAGACCTTCAAACGGACTGCCGCTTTCACCGCCGCGGATTACGACTTGCTTCTCGGCCTCGCGGGTCACTGCGGAAGGCTCGTCACCACACCCCACGTGTTAGCCCAAGTCAGCGACCTTGCCGAGTTGCAGGGGAAAGAGCGCGACATGCTGCGACTGCTTTTCAAGACGGTCGTAGAGGATGCCGACGAGTGCTACGATTCGGCCCGTGACGTAATCGCCGACCCGATCTTTCTGCGGTTGGGGCTGACCGATGCGGCCATTGCTTCGGTTTGCTCGAGAGGGATTCTGGTGCTCACCGCCGATGTCGAATTACACCTGGAACTGCAACGGCGCGGGTTGGACGCGATCAACTTCAACCACTTGCGGGCGACGAGCTGAGCGGAAATGGTGGCGGCGAGAGGATTCGAACCTCCGACCTAGGGATTATGAGACCCTCGCTCTAACCAACTGAGCTACACCGCCGAATGATCCAGTTTAGCAGACGATTTTCCCCCCGCAAAAGGCCTCAACACTCGGGAAATCCCTTGACGGGAAAATGTGGAAAACCTAATGCCGGGCGTTATCAGGCGCGATCCCTGCGGGAAGCCCTCTATGGAATTTGAAATTCGATGATAATTCTTTTTAATCCAGGTATTTAGGCACTACTGCTGCGCCTTGGTTCAGGATGTGTAAGTACCTTTTGTTACAGTCGCTTTACGGGCTTTTCGGCGGGCTTTCCACATGAATTTCCACAGATCTGTGGAAGAACTTTAACGCTCGCGGGAAGCTCGGTCCAGGCGGCGCTGCACCGACTCCGGCAACTCCACTTCGACCTCGACATCCCCGCTCTCGTCGTGATATTTCGTTGACAGGACGCGCCCGAATTCGTGGAGCATCGAGAGCGTCGCGCCATCCCCTGCCGGCAGGGTCATCGTCGTCCGCGATACCGGATCCATACCGAGAGCATCGTCGATAGCCGCCAGCAGTTTGTCGATGCCCGCGCCGCTCAGCGCCGAGATCCCGACCGCGCGCGCCGGTCCTTGCGCCCCCGACTCTCCGAGCAGTCTCCGCGCGAGCGAGGCCGGATCGGCGTCGGACTCGGGCAGCCGGTCCATCTTGTTCATCACGAGGATCTGGGGAATCCCCGACGCGCCGATCTCCGCCAGCACTTCCAGCACGTGCGTCGTCTGTTCGGCGGCCGCCGGCGACGACGCGTCGACCACATGCAGCACGAGCGTCGCCTCGGTCACCTCTTCCAGCGTCGCGCGGAAGGCCTGCACCAGCGTGGTGGGGAGATTCCGGATGAAGCCCACTGTGTCGCTCAGCAGCACGCGCCGCTTCGACGGCAGGACCAGCGGCCGCACCGTCGGATCGAGCGTCGCGAACATCCGGGAGTCCGCCAGTACGCCCGACTTCGTCAGCCGGTTGAACAACGTCGATTTGCCCGCGTTGGTGTACCCCGCCAGCGCCAGAGTCGCCAACGGGACGGCGCTCCGACGCCGCCGGTGCAGCGCGCGCCCGGAGCGCACACCTTCCAAATCGTCCTTGATCTTCTTGATGCGCTTGGCGATGCGCCGGCGGTCGGTTTCGAGCTGCGTTTCGCCCGGTCCGCGCGTCCCGATGCCGCCGCCCAGGCGGGACATCTCGGCGCCGTGGCCCGTCAGCCGCGGCAGCATGTAATTCAATTGCGCCAGCTCGACCTGCAGACGGCCTTCCCGGGTGTGGGCGCGTGAAGCGAAGATGTCCAGGATCAGTTGCGTGCGATCGATGATCTTGGCGTCGATCGCCTTCTCGAGATTGCGCTGCTGGGTCGGCGTGAGGTCGTGATCGAAGATGACCACGTCCGCGCGGTCCGACTTCACGGCCGCCGCGATCTCCGCGACCTTGCCCTCGCCGATCAGGGTTGCCGCTTCGGGGGCGTTGCGCGCCTGCACGATGCGGTCGACAACGTCGGCGCCGGCCGTGGCAGCCAACTCCGCCAGTTCCTCCAGCGACTCCTCCGCCGATGCGGCGATTGCCCGTCCGGAACTACCGCGCGTCTTCCACTCAACTCCAGCCAGAATTGCCCGCTCGCGCGCGGGAACTTTCGTAGCCGTGTCTAAGCCTCCGACTCGGAATGCACCGGCACGCCGGGCATGGACGGCCCGGAGCCCGAGCTGGAACCCGCCTGCGCAGCCTGCGAAGTAGGACTGCTGTAAGAGTGCAAGGACTTCTGCGTCACAACCGTCGAAATGGCGTGCTTGAAGATCAATTGCTCCTGGTTGTTGGTCTCGAGCACCAGGGAATACTTATCGAAGCTTTTGATTCTGCCCGACAGCTTTACGCCGCTCATCAAATAAATGGTGAGCACGATTTTGTCCTTCCGAGCGTTGTTTAAAAAGCTGTCTTGAATATTTTGCGCCGGCTTTTCCATGCAGCCCCCAAAACCCTTTCGGGAAAGTAATACAGGTACGAACGGCGATAGTATTTTACCCCATTCGGAGGGCGCTTGTGGGACCGTTGGTATGGACCGGACTAGTCGTCGTCGTGGTCGTGGACGACGGCTGCGGCGGGCGAATCGGCCGCCATGGCGGTCATTTCCGCGCGCGAGAGTTTACGGGCGGGCGTAGGCGGCGCGCCTTCCACCAGGAACTCCTCGGCGGCGGCGAGTTCGTCTTCGAAATTGAAATCCGGCACGGATTTCAAGGCCGGCGCCTGCGCCACGCCGGTCTCATTCACGATGCACTCCATGCCGTTGCGGAGTTTGAAATGAATCTTGAGGCGCTTGCGGATTGTGAGCCGGCGCAGGTCGGCGAGCTTCATCGTTCCGCTTCCTCGAGCTCGGCGTCGTAATCGCCGGCCGCGATCCGCGCCGCCACCTTTTCCTGGCACTTCACGCAGAAGCGCGCCCACGGCAGCGCATCCAGACGCTTCGGCGAGATCGGCTCGTCGCACTCGGGACAAGTCCCGTACGTGCCCTCGTCGATGCGAAGCAGCGCCGCCGAAATCTCGCGGAGCAATTTGATGTCGATCGTATTACGGTTGAGGAAGATCCATTCCTCGTGGTGCTGTTGGCTCAGGTCGCCCTCGTCCGACGGGCAATCCAGGCGCGCCACTACTTGGGCCGCCTTCTGGGCGGACATGCTGGCGCGGACCTCCTCCGCCTTCTTCTCCAGCACCTTGCGGTACGCGGCGAACTTGCCGCGCGATCCGGTTTTCATATTCGTACTCATTTCTCTGATTCGTCTGGACGCAACGGGCCAGACTCGTTATGACGCAGACCCCACCCTGAAAGTTGCAATCGCTATTTCCGGGTTTTGGGGGATGACGCCGACCCGCCGCACACGCAAACTGCTGTACGGCGTGGATTTGGCAGTATAACTGGCCCCGCCGGCCAAAGTCAAACAAGGCCGGGGATTTACACACATTTACAAACGCGGCGCTATTTGGCCTTCTTGACGGCCTCGGTCAACTCCGGGACCACCTGGAAGAGGTCGCCGATGATTCCGTAGTCCGCGATTTCGAAGATCGGCGCGTTCGGATCTTTGTTAATCGCGACCACCGTCCGCGAGCCCTTCATGCCTACCAGATGTTGGATCGCGCCCGAGATGCCGACCGCTACGTACATCTTCGGCGCTACGGTTTGTCCCGAGCTGCCGACTTGCCTCTCCATGGGCAGCCAGCCCGCGTCACAAATGGGTCGCGATGCCGCCAACTCCGCACCGAGCGCGTCCGCCAGCGCCTGCACCATCGGGATATTGTCCGCTTCCTTGATGCCGCGCCCGACCGACACGATGATCTCCGCCGCGCCGAGGTCCACCGCACGCTGCGATTCGCGAAACAAGTCTTGCGGCCTCGTCCGGATCTCCGCCGCATTCAACTGCGGCGCGATGTTTTCCACCGCCGCCGATCCCTCAGCCAACTGGTCGGCGCGGTACGCTCCGGCCTGCATCGACGCGAAATTCGGACCCTCGGTCGCCCATCGGACGTCCGCGTTCACCTTGCCTTGGAACAACTGCCGGACCAGCACCACCTGCCCGTTTTCGACGCGGTGCGACACCACATCGCTGACCGCGACACGGTCCAACGACGTCGCCAGCTTCGGCAGAAAGTCGCGCACCTGGTACGTGTGCGGGAACAGCACGATCGTGGGCTTTACCTGCGCGATGACCTGCCGCAGCGCCGCCGCATAAGCGTCCGGCGTGTAGTCCTTCAGCAACTCATGGTCAACCGCGTACACTTTCTCCAACTGCTTGGACCCGAGTTCGGCCGCGAGTCCGGCGATCCCCTGCCCCAACACCGCCGCGCCGGCGGTCGTGCCCATCTCTTTCGCCAACTGCTGCGCCGCCGCGAGCGTCTCGAACGACATGCGGTTCCACTCACCGCCCCGCTGCTCCATTACGGCCAAGATACTCATATCACCCTCGCTTCGAACTTCAGCTTCTCGACCAGTTGCGCGGCGGCCTGTTTCGGATCGCCCTCGAACAACTGCGTCCGCTTGGTCCGCTCGGGAACGTAAATCCGCTCCACCGAGATGCTGCCCTTCGCCGCGACGCCGAGTTCGGACGCGGTCACCCGCTTGATCTCTTTCGTCTTCGCCTTCTTGATCCCCATCAGGGTCGCGTAGCGCAGCTTGCTGATGCCCGATTGGATCGTCAGCAACGCCGGCAGCGGCATCTCGACATGCTGGAACCAGCCATTCTCCAACTCACGCTTCACGCGAATGCCGCCGTCGGACTTCTCGACCTCCATGATGATCGTCGCGGCGGGCATACCCAGCAACTCCGCGAGAATCACGCCGGTCTGGCCGTAGCCGAGATCGTCCGACTGCAATCCGGTCAGCACGAGGTCGGGCGCTTCAGCCTTGAGCGCCGCCGCAAGAAGCTTGGCGCCGCCCAGCGGGTCATACGACCCCATATCCTCTTCTTCGATGTGAATCGCACGGTCCGCGCCCTTGGCGAGCGCCTCCCGGATCGTCTGCGCGGCGCGAGCGGGTCCTGCGCACAGGGCGATCACCTCACCGCCATGCTTCTCTTTCAACTGCAAACCCGCTTCGAGAGCGTACGCATCCGGCTCATTGATCTCGAAAGACAGGTCCTCGTCTTCGATCCATTTTCCGGAAGACGAAATCTTGAACTGGGAATCGCGGGCGGGAACCTGCTTGATAGCGACAACAATCTTCATAAAAAGAAACCTGCTTGGGCCACGAATGCACACGAATGAACGCGAATAAACAAAGACCTCTCTAGGCGTTATTCGTGTTCATTCGTGTTTATTCGTGGCCAATATAGCGTTTAAAGATCAAAGACCCGTTTGTCCCTCCGAACCCGAAGCTGTTCGAAAGGGCGTGGTCGATCGTCATGGGACGCGCTTGATTGGGGATATAGTCCAGGTCGCAGCGCGGATCCGCATTCTCGTAATTGATGGTGGGGGGTGCGATCTGGTCGCGAATCGCCAGCACGGTCAGACCGGCCTCCAGGCCGCCGGCGCCGCCGAGCAGGTGTCCGGTCATCGACTTCGTCGAGCTGACCGCCAGCTTGTACGCGTGGTCGCCGAATGCGCGCTTAATCGCCGCAGTCTCGGCCCGATCCCCGACCTCGGTCGAGGTCCCGTGCGCGTTGATGTACTGAATCTGTTCGGGCTGCAACCCGGCGTCCCGCAGCGAATTCCGCATCACGCGGAACGCGCCGTCGCCGTCGTCCGGCGGAGCGGTGACGTGGAAGGCGTCCGCGCTCATGCCATACCCGACGATCTCCGCCAGGATGTTCGCGCCGCGCCGTTTCGCAAATTCCAATTCTTCGAGCACCAGAATCCCGGCGCCCTCACCGACCACAAACCCGTCGCGATCGCGATCCCAGGGCCGCGACGCGCGCAGCGGCTCGTCGTTGCGCGTCGAGAGCGCGCGCATGGCGGCGAACCCACCGATTCCCATCGGCGTAATACACGCTTCCGTCCCACCGCAGATCATCGCATCGGCGTCGCCGCGCTGGATCAGGCGGAACGAATCGCCGATCGAATGCGCGCTGGTCGTGCAGGCTGTCGCCGTCGCCGAATTCGGGCCTTTCGCTTTATTGCGGATCGAGACGTACCCCGACGCCAGATTGATGATGGTGGCCGGAATGAAAAACGGCGAGATGCGGCGTGGACCGTGTTCCAACAGCGTCTGGTGTTCGCGTTCGATCACCTCGAACCCGCCGATTCCGCTGCCGATGTAGACGCCGACCATCTCCTCGGTTTCGGGCGTGGTCTTCAACCCGGAACCCGACATGGCGCACTCCGCCGCCGCGATGGCGAACTGGATGAAGCGCCCCATCTTCTTGATTTCTTTTTTCTCGATGTAGTTGCCGGGATCGAACCCCTTCACCTCGCCGGCGATGCGGCAGGAAAAGGCGGACGCGTCGAACTGGGTAATGGGGCCGATGCCGGATTTCCCGGCCTTCACCGCCTCCCAAGTCTCCTCCGTGCCGATCCCAAGCGGCGTCAGCAATCCGACGCCGGTGACTACCACTCTTCGTGACAAAACGGTTTTCTCCGTCCGGCAGAGGCGCTATTTTTTGGAGGTCTTATTCTCGATGTACTCGACGGCGTCTTTGACGGTGGCGATTTTCTCGGCGTCTTCGTCCGGAATTTCGAGCTCGAAAGCCTCTTCAAAGGCCATCACCAACTCGACGATGTCGAGCGAGTCTGCGCCGAGATCTTCCACGAACGAGGCGTTCATATCGACCTGGCTCTCGTCTACACCGAGCTGTTCGACAATAATCTGCTTCACCTTCTGCTCAACTGCTGCCATGCTTCCTCCTGGGATTTTCTGCGAACGCGTTGATTTTAGCTGCCTTTGGAAAGCTTCCGCAAGTGATAGAGCCGGAATCCCCATTCTGCCACAAACCCGTCCGATAGAGCTGAAAAGAGTCTGAACCCGAGAGTGTCGAGGTCGAACCGATGCTTAAGATTCAACGCAGAGCCGCGGAGAACGCGGAGATTACGCGGAGAACCCGGATGGGAAGTTCTCCGCGTTGCCTCCGCGTTCTCCGCGGCTCCGCGTTGAAAAGGAACCTACTTACCCGGCGGGAACTTCTACCGACCGCCCACCGTCCAATCGCCCCATGGAGTCTCCGGTCCTCGAAGTCCGTGGCCTGATCAAGCGCTACGGCGCCGTCGCCGCGGTTCGCGACGTCTCGTTTTCGATCCGGCGAGGGGAAGTGCTGGGCCTGCTGGGTCCGAACGGCGCCGGCAAGAGCACCATCGTCAAGATGATCACCGGCTTGGCGGAGCCGACCCGCGGATTGGTCCTCTTTCACGGCGAGCGCATCGACGCCGACCTGACCGCCTTCAAACGTGCGCTCGGGTATGTGCCGGAGCAGCCCGACCTGTACGGGTTCCTGACCGGCTGGGAATACCTCGAAATGGTCGCGACCGTGCGCGAGCTCGACCGCCGTCGTTTTCGCGAGAAGGCGTCCGCCATGCTGGGGGCGTTGTCGCTGTGGGGCGCGCGCGACGGGCTGATCGGGTCGTACTCGAAGGGCATGCGCCAGCGCATCGTCCTCATCGCCGCGTTGATGCACGATCCGGAGTTGCTGATCCTCGACGAGCCCTTCTCCGGTCTCGACATCGCCTCCGCCCTGATCCTGCGCCGCGTCATCGCTCGTCTGGCGGAGAACGGCAGGGCGCTCTTCTTTTCATCGCCCGTTCTGGAGCAGGCGGACCGACTCTGCACGCACCTGACGATCCTGCGCAAGGGCGAGGTGGTCGCGGCCGGGTCGATGGACGACATGAAGACGGGTTTCGGCGGCCTCAGCCTCGAAGAGGGATTTCTTGGACTCATGGAGCAAGTGGATGCGGACGCGATGGCGGAGAATATTGTGGCCGCGGTGGGCGCGTAGACCGGTCCGCCGGTTCGCGCGCGCCCCGCTCGGCCGGCTGGTCCGCCACTTTCTCGACAAAATGGTCCGCGGCGGCCAGGACCAGTCGTCGGAGCTGGACCTCGGAGCGGGCGCGCTGCTCGGCTTCCTCGCGGCGCCGGGCGCGTTCACGTCGCTGCTGATGCTCGACAAGTATTCCGCGCTGCTGAACTGGTTTCGCGGCCATCTCCGCGACGACCTCTATGTCACCTCGGTTCCCGACAAGTACCTATTCCTGTGCGTCGCGATGGCGGTCACCGGGATCGTGACGGCGCTCAAATGGGACCAGCTCCTGCCCGATCCGCAGGACTATCTCAACCTCGCGCCCCTGCCGGTCCGGCCGCGCCGGATTCTGCTGGCGAATGCACTGGCGATTCTCGTCGCTGTGGCCATCATCTCGGTGGATGTGAGCGCCGTCCCCGCGGTCCTTTTTCCCGGGTTCGTCATGGCAGCGGCGCGGTCCACGTTCACCGCGTTCGCGCAGTTCGCCGTGATCCACATCTTCTGCGTCGTCCTGGCAAGCGTGTTTTCGATCGCGAGCGTCTTCACGATTCTCGGGACCGCGTCCGCCGTGCTGCCTCGAGCGACGTTCCGGGCATGGTCCGCATGGCTGCGCGGCGCGTTGCTGCTGGCGTTTCTCGCGCTGCTGCTGAGCGGCTTCGCGGGCGCGTCGCTCACCGACAGGCTGCATTCCGAGTCGCCGATTCGCTTCCTGCCCTCGATGTGGTTCCTGGCGTTGTACCAGCAGCTGCAGCATCGCGCGACTCCAGTGCTAGAGCCAATGGCGCGGTGGGCGCTCGCCGGGTTGGCATCCTCGATCGTCGCCGCGGCCGTCGCGTGCACGGCGAGCTACCGGCGGAGCTTTGCGAGCACGCTCGAAGGCGGTCCGGCGCCGTCGCGGCAGCACGCGCTCGCGGCGATACTCTGGGTGCTCGACGCGTTTGCCCCGCGCCGCGCCGGCTTCGCGCGCGCCGCGCACCGGTTCGCCGTCCGGGCTCTCTTGCGCAGCGAGACCCATCGGCTGACGATCGCCGTCGCGTTGGGGCTCGGCGGGATGGCGGCGCTTCAGGACAACTTCGGCGCGTCGCTCGGATGCGGGTTCCTGTTGTTGCTGGGCCTGCGGGTCGCGTTTGAGATCCCGGCGGGCGTCCCGGCGAACTGGATCTTCCGCGCCATCCTCGACACCCGCACGAATGAGACGCAGCCGATCGCGCGCCGCGTGATGCTGAGCTTCCTCGTACCGCTGGTGCTCGCGCCGTGCATGGCCGTGGCGTGGCTCGCGATCGGTCCGGTCTACGCAGTCGGCCACACGGCCTTCGTGCTGGCGCTCTCGGTGGCGGTGATCGAGTTGCTACTCAACGGCTATCGCAAAGTGCCGCTGACGTGTCCCATGCCCGGCTTCCGCGACCACTTCCTGATGCTCTGCCTCATCCAGTTCGTCGGGTATGAAGTGTTCACGCGCGCCGGCGCCGCAATGGAGACATGGATGTGGGCGGCGCCGTGGCGCTTTGCTCTCGTGCCTCTGGCAATGGCGTGGGCCTGGCACTGGAATCGCGGCCGCCTCGCCGAAGCCCGCGAGGCCGGCGAGGTGGAAGAAGGGCTCACGTTCGAGAACGTGTCGGCGCCGGCGGTAACCCGGATGGATCTCTCCGGAGGCTAGGGGCAATCTAAGAGCGGAGAGCGCGCCGCCCGCGCCGCGGCGTCGCGCCCCGTGCCGGCTACTTCCAACTCACCAGGCGCGCATCGCCGTCGGACCAGGCGATCACGCCGCCGTCGAGCCCGCCGCCGGAAAACGTCGTGCCGTTCCCGGTCCCGATGCTGAGCGACCCGAAGTAAATCTGGCCCGTAGCGGCCGGTGGCGGGAGCAACTGAAGCACAATGTTCGCCGGGACGGTGAAACTGCCGGTTTCCGCGGGCGCGTTGCAGTTGAACTGCTTGCCCGCCGAGTTCGCGGGATTGAGAGCATCGGCGATCGTCGACGAGCCCGCGATCCCGACCACGTCACCGGCCTTGCCCCCGCTCCAGGTGATGGTGAGAGCGCCGCGCTGGATCGTCTGGTTGTCGTACTGTGCCGCGTTGGTCCACGTGACGAGCGACGTCACGTTCACCGGCGCGCGAATCGCGCCGACCTCCGTGCCGCCACTTCCGGTGATCGTCCACGTGCCCGACGTCAGGTACGTCTCGAGGCCGCTATTTGTTTGATAGCCGCCCGACGCCGGGTCCTTCGGCATGACCTTGGTCGCCGAGCCGGTGAGCGTGAGCGATGCGCCGGCGTCGAGAAGCCGAGCGCCGGTAAAGCCGGAGACGCCGAGTGTCGCGGGCGTGCCGGCGCCGGTAATCTGGTCGATCACGACGCAGGTCCCGACGGCGAGCGGGTAACTCGCGCCGCCGGCCTGGAGCGCGGCTTGGAACGCGGCGGTGGCGTCGCCTTCGAAGAAGCCGCCGCCGGCGCCGTCCACCTGGAAACCGAGAATCGAGAGGCGCGCCAGCAGCAGGAGGCCGAGTTTGACCTTGCCGCCGCCGTCGAGGCTCGACAGAGCGTTATGGTTGAGGGCCATGGGGTGGTCGCAATCGGGCTTCCCGGAGGCGATGGAGAGCGTGGTTTGGTTGCTCGTGCCGTTCGCGGTGTCGATCGTCACCGGGACGTAGCAGCCCGTCGCCGAACCGCTGCCCGCGGCCGCTACCTTCGACGCGGCGCCGCCGGTGGGCAACTGGAAGTTGATCTGGTCGAGCCCGGGAAACTGCGGGGCGCGGCCGGCATATAGAGGTGTGATAGTCTGTCCGCCGACCGAGATCGTCACGTTGGACCCCACATTCGCCACCGGCGGCGGCGTATTGTCGGGCGCGCTAATGGCCCCGAGGCCCGTGCCATAAAGGATGATCACCTGGCCCGGTTGCGCGGAGGTCGTCAGACCATTGATCGGTGTGCTGGTGGCGGAGACGAAGTTCTGGGCGATGACGGGGCCGCTGCCGGAGCTGTTCTTAGTAAACGCGCCGAAGGCGGAGTTCGCTACCTTGACGGACACCGGGGCGCTCGACTGTCCGTTATAGGTGACGATGACGTTGGCCGTTCCGGCGGGGACCGTCGAGGGGAGAATCGCCGAAACCTGGGTTGCCGACGTGTAGAGAATGTAGGCGTCGAAATTGGCGCCGCCAGACGAAACCTTGACCGAGGTCCCATTGCCGCTCGGCAACTGCGTGGGGAGCGGGAAGCTGCTGGCCTGGACCAGCGCAGCGGGTCCGAGACTCTTGCCGAAAATCACTACAATCGAGCCGCGCGCGACGGGGGCGGTGTAGCTCGCGCCATTCACCACTCCGCCGGGGGTGATCGACGGTTGCGCCCACCCTGCGGCGGCGCCAAGAAAGAGGACCAAGGGAAGCCTGGAGTTGGTAAGATGTTTCATCGCCATGGGTCGCAGCGTACGCGTTTCGGACCCGAAAGGTCTTTAAGACCTTATTAGGATTTTATTAGGGCTCTGAAGGAACGGTGAACAAAGGGATTTATGAGTTCGGGCCGTACCGCCTGAATTACGCGGAACGGCTTCTGACCCGGGACGGGACACGGATTCCGCTGGCCCCCAAGGCATTCGACACGCTCGCCGTCCTTCTCCGCACACACGGACAGCTCCAGGAAAAAGGCCAACTGCTGAAGGCGATCTGGCCGGACACGTTCGTCGAGGAGGGGAACCTCGCCCTGAATATCTCGACCCTCCGAAAGGCGCTCGACGACGGCGGACCCTACATCGAAACGGTGCCGAAGCGCGGGTACCGGTTCGTCGCGGAGGTGTGGACGCCGGCGGAGCCCGCGGCGCCGGTCGAGAGGCCCACGCGGCGGTGGTGGCCGGCGGCGGCGATCGGGGCGGGGCTCGTGCTCAGCGCGATCGTAGCGTGGCTATTGTGGACGGGGCCGCGGACGATGGTGATCGCCGTGATGCCGTTCCTGAACCTGACCGGGGACGGGTCGAACGAGTACTTCAGCGACGGCTTCACCGAGGAAGTGATCGACCGGCTGGCGAACATCCCGGGCCTGCGGGTCATTTCGCGGACCTCCGCCTTCACCTATAAGAACAAGTCGGTCGACGTGCGCGAGATCGGGAAGCAGCTCGGCGCCGGCCTGGTGCTCGAAGGGAGCGTGCGGCGATCCGGCGAGGAGTGGCGGATCACGGCGCAGCTCATCGAGACAAAGGGCGGAGCGCACCTGTGGTCGCGGACGTACAACCGGGCGATGCGGGACGTGTTCGCCGTCCAGGACGAGCTGAGCCGCGAGATCGCCACGGACTTTCAACTGCCGGCGCCGGAAGTGCCCGAACTCCGTGCCGATCCGCGCGCCCATGACCTCGCGATGCAGGCCGGGTTTCAGCTCCGGCTGCGGAATCGGGAGGGGCTGACGCGCGGGCGGGAGTTCGTGCGGCAGGCGCTCGCGATCGAGCCGCAGTACGCGCGGGCGTATGTGGCGCTGGCCGAATATTACGTGGCGGCCGGGGAGCTTGGGATGGAGCCGCAGGCGGAAGCGCGGGCGCGCGGCCGGGAGGCGGCGGAGAAGGCCGTCGCGCTGGACGATCGGTCGGCGCTGGCGCACGTGCGGCTCGGCGTCGCCCACATGGACTACGACTGGAATTGGGCAGCGGCGGAGCGCGAGTTCCGGAGGGCGATTGAACTCGAGCCGGGCGGGGCATCCGGCCACACCCGCTTCGGATTCCTCATGCTGGCGCGGGGACGGACGGCGGGGGGGCTGGCGCAGGTCGAGCGCGCGCTGCGCGTCGATCCGCTGAATCCCGCGGTGAACAGCGATTACACACTGGCGCTGTATTTCGCCCGCCGCTTCGACGATGCCTTGCAGCAGGCGAATCGCGCGGTCGAGTTGGGGCCGCTCTCGGTGATCTCGTATTACCGGCGGGGGTGGGTGGAAGCGGTCAAGGGCGATTGCCGGTCGGCGCTGGCGGATGCGGATCGCATGCAGGAGCATGGGGCGACTCCGAATATCTATCTGCCGCTACGCGGGTACTGCGACCACGAGCGCGCCCCGGAGTATTTGAGGGAATTGCAGGCCATGCGGAAACCGGGCGATCGGCTGCCGTGGTCCTTCGCTCTGATTTACGCGGGGCTGGGCGATCACGATAAATTCTTCGAGGAGTGGGACAAGGCGCTCGATCTGCCCGATAGCTATATGACCTACTCGGTGGCGGAACCGGTGGTCGACCCGATGCGCGGGGATCCGCGCTTCGCGGCGCGGGTGAAGCGCCTGGGTCTGTAAGCGAAACAGAGCCGCGACAGTTATGGAGCGGTTGGCACAGCGAACGAATCGGCTACTGGAACAACCGCTCCATTACTGTCGCGGCTCTGTTTCGGCGGTGACGGGTACGACTCCCTTACTGAGTGTGGCCCGCCGCCCCAGGCGTCCGAAATTGCCGTTCGGGTCGCAAACGGCGGCCCGTTCGAACTCCGCGGCGGCCCCGCGCTCGTCGCCGAGTAAACGATAGGCGCAGCCGGCATGGTAGTGCAGGCCGGCGCGCACGGGCTTGGTCGTCTCCGGACAGAGCTCGAACGCTCGCGCGAGGTGCACCTTCACTTCGGCTTCGTCGCCGGAATAGGCGGCCACCGCCCACGCCTGCACTGCGAGAGACTCAGCCAAATTCATATCCGCCGATTCCTGCCCCTTGCGAACGGCCTCGTCGGCCGCCGCAGCCGCACGCGCCCGACGCACCGCGTCCGACGCGGCCCCACCCTGGCGCAGAATCGTTTCCGCGATCAGCCGGTGCGGCCCTCCCCGCTCGGGCGACCGCCGCAGCGAGCTCTCGAAGACCGCGATAGCCTCCCCGTACTTCTCCTGTTCGAGCAGCGTCTCGCCTAGCGCCTCCTCACAGAGCGCCGCAAACACGGGTCGTGGCTGGAGCGGCAGACCGTCCCGCAGCGACTCCTCGGCCTTCGCGAGGTCTCCCATTTCAAACAGGGCTTTGCCGCGGAAGAACAAGTAGACCGGCAGGTCCGCGCGCGACCGCCGAAGCCCTTCGACGATCCGCAATTGCGCCTCGTAATCGCCGCGCCGATAAGCCGCGAGTTGCGCGAGGATGATCCGCTGCCGGCGAACGACGCGCCGGATGACGAATACGAGAAAGGCAACCAGAGGGATCAGCAGCAGCTTGGTCATAAGAAGTAGTTCACGATTCTTCGCACCAGCGACGGCCGTTCGCCCTCGCGCGGCGTTGGGAACTCCCGGCAGGCATCTTCGAGTTCCAGCAGAACTCTCGTGACGGCGTTCCGTTCGCTCCGTCCGATTGCAGAGGCCATCCGTTGCTGGGGCGCATACTCGCCAAGTGTGACGTAGACCAGCGGTGCGAAGGGCTGCGGGAGATCGTATTTCAAGCAGAGGCGCCGAGCATGCGGCAGGACAGCCTCCAATTCACGCCGCCGCTCCCGATACTCGCGCTCCTCGGCTTCGAGATCCGGCGAAGTCCCTGGCAGCCGGTAATACTTCTGGTACGCGGCCTCCCAACGGTCGACCGCCGCCAGATACTGCTCCACCGCGACGCGCAGTCGCGCCACGAACTCGACATCCGTCTGGATTGGAGCGCGTTGCGGCGTCATGAAAATCCCGATGATATTCCCCGGCGCGGTAACTTACAAGGCAGCATCCATAGGTTAATCCTCACTCGTACCGCAGACACACGATCGGGTCGAGATTCGCCGCCCGATTCGCCGGGTAGTAGCCGAAGAAGAGTCCGACCCCTACCGAGATCCCGACGCCCATCACGACCCAGAACGGCGACACGACAGCGGGAATCCCGACCAGCGCGCGGATCGTCATCGAGATCGCTGCGCCGATCGCTACCCCGATCGCGCCGCCGATGCCCGAGAGCGTCACCGCCTCCAACAGGAACTGCACCCGCACGTCTACCTTCCGCGCGCCGATCGCTTTTCGAATCCCGATCTCCGCCGTCCGCTCCGTCACCGAGATCAGCATGATGTTCATCACGCCGATCCCGCCGACCAGTAGTCCGATCGACCCGATCACTCCCGTCAGGATCGCCATCGCTCCAGTGAGCTGATTCCAGAGATCGGTGAGGAAGCTCGGGTCGGCCACCTCAAAGTCGTTCTCGCCCGCGATCGAGACGCGCCGGCGACGCCGCTCCGCCTCCACTGCCGCGTTGCGCACGGTATCGAGATCGGCATCCTCGCGCACGGTGAATATCAGCCACGTCTCCTTCATGTCCGGATAATGCCGGCGGAAATTCGAGAGCGGGATCACGGCGAACATGTCCACGCCCATGCCGCCGAACAGGCCGGGGTCCTTCTCGAACACGCCGATCACTTCATAGAGCTGCCCGTTCAACCGCACCTGTTTCCCGAGCGGATCCGTGTGCGGGAACAACGCCTCGGCGATCGCGCTGCCGATCACCACGACGTCGCGGCCGTGCTCCTCGTCGTACGGTGAGATGTAGCGCCCCACCGCCGTCGTGAACAGCGGCAGCGCGGCCGCGTACTCGGGCTGCGTGCCGCGGATGACCATCCGCTCCACGTGCTCGCCGCCGTAGCTGATCGACTCCGGCGGCATTGTCCCAAGACTCACCCGCTGCATGAACGCGGCCGCGATGTCGATTCCCGGGACGTTCTCCTTCAGGTACTGCGCATCCGAGGCGTCCAGATATTTGCGCATCCGGATCTTCTGGGGCAGCCGTCCGATCCCGCGAAACCCCGGCGGCATGCGGCTCATGAAGAACGACCGCGACCCGAAGGTGTTGATCCGCGCCATGATCAGCCCGTTCAAACCGTCGATGATTGCCGCCACGCAGATCACGCTGGTCACGCCGATCACGATCCCGAGGATCGTCAGCGCCGACCGCACCTTGCGCGTACGCAGCGTGTCGAGCGCCACCAGCAGATTCTCTTTGAATTCGAGGCCCTGCATCGCTACTCCGTCCTCAGCGCGACGACCGGGTCCAGCTTCGAGGCCTTCACCGCCGGATAGATCCCGAAGAACAGTCCGATCACCGAACTGATCACGACCCCGAGCGTCGCGACCCAGCCCTGCACCGACGCGGGGAATGACGTGAGCTCACGCAGCGCCAGCGCGCACCCGAACCCGATCCCTACCCCGACGCCACCGCCGATCAGGCACTGGATCACGCTCTCCGTGAGGAACTGGTGCAGCACGTCCGCCTGCGTGGCGCCGACCGCCCGCCGCACTCCGATCTCCTTGGTCCGCTCCGTGACGCTGACCAGCATCACGTTCATAATCACGATCCCGCCGACCACCGCCGAGATCGAGCTGATCATCACGAACACCGTGAAGAACGCGCCGCTGATGCTCTTCCAGAGCGAGATGTAGCTGTCGGCGGTGCCGATGTAGAAGTCATCGTCCTTGCCCGCCGGGACGTGCCGGCGCGCTCGCAGCACGCGCCGCGCGTCGTCCTGCGCGCGCTCGAAAAGCTCCTCCCCACCCTCCGCTTTCACTTGCAGCAGGAGGCTGTTGTACTGGCCGCGCTCCTTCAAGTACGTGCGCAGCGGGATCACGACGAAGTTGTCCTGGTCCTGCCCGAGCACCGACCCGATCTTCTCGAACACGCCGATCACCGTACACTCCGACCCGCCGTTTCGGATCGCGCGGCCCAGCGGACTCGCCGCAGGGAAGAACTCCTGCACCACGCGATCGCCGATCAGACAGACGTCGGACGCGTGCAGGTCCTCGAGGTCGGTGAAGTAGCGCCCGAGCGCCACCGTGCGGGTGTCGATCGTCGCCATGGTGGGCGTGTGGCCGTAGACGGTGGCGTCCTCAAGCTGGCGGTCGCCGTAGCGGAGCGAAGCGTTGCCACTCAGCGTCGCCCCGACCAGTTGGCAGTGCGTGCAGTTGTCGGTGAGCGCCTGCAGGTCGTCGGGATAGAAGAAGCGATTGCGCTGCGCCTTGCTGAGGATCGTGAAGTCCGTGACCGCGAAGGGCAGCCGCCCGATGCGAAACACGTTGGTCCCGAGGTTGGCGATCTTCTGCTCGACGTAGACGTTAGCGCCCTGCACCAGCGTCATCACCGTGATCAGGGTCGCGACGCCCATGACGAGGCCGAGCACGGTGAGCGAGGCGCGCAGTTTGTGGGCGCGAATGGAGTCCACGGCCGTCGAGATGTTGTCCCCGAGGCGCATCATAGAAAACTGGGTGGGTGTTCCCAGTGTCTCACGCCATAATGGAGCAATGCCGCTCGCGATCCGCTGCGCGACTTCGGACGATCTCGAAGTCGCCGCCGGTCTCTTCGATCAATACCGCCAGTTCTACCGCGCCGCCTCCGATCTCGACGCCGCGCGCCGCTTTCTGCGTGAGCGCCTCGCGGCCGGCGATTCGGTCGCGCTGCTCGCCTTCGACGGCGCGGAGGCGGTCGGGTTCACACAGCTCTATCCGAGTTTCTCGTCGTTGAGCATGGCGCGGATTTTCATCTTGAACGACCTGTTCGTCGCGCCTGCGGGACGGCGTCGGGGTGTAGGAGCGGCGCTGCTCGAGGCGGCGGCCGCATATGCCCGCGAATCTGGCGCCGTCCGCCTCACGCTCTCGACGGCTGAGACGAACACGACCGCCCAGTCGCTCTACGAAGGGAAGGGCTGGAAGCGCGACACGGACTTCTTCGTGTACAACTTCCGGCTGTAGCGCACGCGCCTTACTTGCCTTCCTTCTTCTTGTGGTGGTCGTAGAGCGCCCCGGCGCCTGCACCGACCGCCGCTCCTGCCAACGGATGTCCGAGGATCGCGCCGCCGACCGCACCGCCCACCGCGCCGACTCCGACGCGTTTCGCGGTCTTCATGTGCCGATGGTGCTTGTACTGTTGCGCCGGTGTCCGCACCGCCGCCGCGGCCGGCACGACCGCTGTGCCGAATAGCAATCCCGTTGAAATGATGCCGGTTATGAGTTGCTTCCGCATCGTAAATCCCCCTCGCCCGTGAGTATGCAACTGGGGCGCCGAAGGGAACTTACTTCCGCGCGCTGGGGTCGCCGGTCGGCGCAGGGGCGTGGTCTTCTTTGGCAGGAGGTCCGAGGATTTCCGTGAAGATCGGCTTCAATGCGTCCGCCCACACCTGGTAGCCGGGGAGAGCGGGGTGCAGTTTGTCGCGGTTCAACATCGCGGGGTCCGTGAGCTTGGCGTTGACGTCGAGATAGCGGACACGGGCGCCGTCGGCGAGCTTCGCGAGATCGGCATTGACGCGGTCGATGATCGGATTGAACGCCGGGTTGTCGTAGCGCGGGAAAATGCCAGTCACGATAATCGTGGCCGCGGGCGCCTTCTCCTGAATCGTCTTCACGATCGCGCGCAGGCCGCGCGCGAGTTCCGCCGAGCCCGCGTCGGCGCCCATCGAGAGCGCCTCGCCGAGATTGTTCGTCCCTCCCAGCAGCACGGCGATCTTCGGATTCACGCCGTCGAGTTCGCCGTTCTGCAGCCGCCACAGGATGTTCTGCGTGCGGTCCGCGCCCCAGCCGAAATCGGCGGCGTTCCACCCGGTGAAGTTCTGCTTCCAGTTGGCGAGGAAGTCGGGATAGTCGGTGGCGCCCCAGCGGCGTACGATCGAGTCGCCCTCGAAGTAGATGTCGATCTGGCCGGCCTTCGTCTTCGCGAGCAGTTGCTCGTGCGCGAGCTTCGAGTTGGCGTCGGCGCGCGGCGCCGGCCGGTCGGCGGGGACGGGCACCTTCAACATGCGGTCCGCCCACGGCAGGAAGTACTTCCAGTTGGGACCGTCGGTGTGCCCGCCATCGTGCTGCCGCCACGCGAGCTGTCCATCCATCACGGCCACGTTGACCGCCGGCATCTTCGCGGTGCGATAGTCCTCCGTCACGCCGAGATCCTTCGCGCCGAGCAGCCGGAACACCGGACCCGCGGCGACCGCGGCCATATAGCTGCCCTGATGGTCGAGCCATTTCGCGTCGCCCTTTTCGGGCACGCCATAGCTGATGAAGGTGGCGCGCGGCGCGCAGAGCGCGATCAGCTCATGCGCGTCGACGGGCAGGTCGCCGGCGTTCTTACTGCCGAAGCTGGCCTCGGCCGCACCGTACTTCAGGAAATTGCCGGCCATCCAGTGATACTCGCCGGAGCCCGTGAGGTTCTCGACCGCCTCGCCCCAGTTGCGGCGGTGCAGCTTCGCGCCGCCCTCGCCCGACGACCCGACCAGCACGACCGCGAAGCGCGTGTCGAACGCCATCGTGACCAGCGCCGCCTTGCCGTAGCGCGAGACGCCTTCGATGCCGACCTTGCGCGCGTCGACTGCGGGATCGGTCTCCAGGTAATCGAGCGCGCGCGACGCGCCCCAGCCCCACGCGCGCAGCGAGCCCCAATCGTCGGGCTTGCGCGGCTGGCCCTTGTTGACGAGACCGATCACGCCCTTCGTCAGCCCGGCGCCATTGTCCGCCTGTATGCTGCCCGGGTTGAGGTACGCGTAGCCCCAGCCATCGGCAATCAACTGCTCAGGCGCGGGCGGATCGCCGGCGGGCGCGCCGGGCGGTCGCGGGAAGCCGCCGCGGCCGAACATGATCATCACCGGCACGCGCCGGCCCACAGCGTTCGCGGGCGTGGCGAGCGTCATCTCGATATCGACCGTGATGTCGGGATACGACGAGTTGTCGACGTGTCCGACGAGCTTCTTCTCGACGATCGCGTTCGAGCCGCTCATGCCATTGGTGGTGCTGGCGACGGTCCACGTCACCTTGGGCGCATTCTTCGGAACGCGGCCGAGCACTTCGCGGTCGAAGTCCTCGACGATCTCGGGACGGCGCTGATTCCACCACATCGCCGGGGTCGTCACCTTGGCGCCGCTCTTCAGCGTGAGCGCGTCGGGGAGGTTGGGGAAGGGGTTGGCCTTCGACTCGTCGTAGTTGGCGTGGTTCGGCGCGCTCTCATTGCCGCTCGGACCGGGGCGGAGCGCCTTGATGCCGAGCTGCTCCATCATGTTGCGATGGTCGTCGGCGGCCGTCTGCGCGAACGCGGCGGAGGCCGCCAGGAGGAGGATGCAAACTTTCATGTTCGATGCCTGAACAAAATCCTATCCTATAATCGCGTCCATGGGGAAGGCGAAGACGCCGTACGACTCGGTGCGCGACGCGCTGCGCAGAATTCCCGGCGTGGAGGAGGCGACCTCGTGGGGCTGTCCCGCATGGAAGACGGAAGGCAAGATGTTCGCCTGCGCGCCGTCGAACAAGTCCGCGGAGCCCGATTCGTTGGTGGTGCGGATCGCGTTCGATCGGCGCGCGGAACTGCTCGCCGAGGCGCCGGAGACGTACTACATCACCGACCACTACGCTGGCTATACGGGAGTGCTCGTGAGGCTGGCGAAGGTCGACAAGGCCGCGCTGCACGACTTGCTGGCCGGGGCGATGCGCTTCGTGGCGGCGAAGAAGAAGAGGTGATCCTATGCAGCCGATTGGATATGTACGCAGCCCGTTCCAGGATACGAAGGCGATTCCCAAAGGGCTTGGGGTGAAGCATGAAGCCGAGGGTGTCCTGGATATTCGCGCGAAGTTCGAGGAGGGGCTACGCGATATTGAAGGCTTCTCACACCTGTTCGTGATCTGGGAGTTCGACCGGTCCGGCGACTTCGACCTGACGGTGACGCCGCCAAGCGACAATCGTCCCCACGGTGTCTTCGCGACGCGATCGCCGCGGCGGCCCAATCCGATCGGGCTGACGGTGGTCGAACTGTTGGGCCGTGACGGTCCGCGGCTGAGGGTGCGCGGTGTCGACATGCTCGACGGCACGCCGATCTTGGATATCAAGCCGTACTTGTCGAGCATCCCGGCGGAAAGGCTCCGTCGCGGGTGGCTGGCGGAGGCGGAGGAGCGGAAATAAACCGTCACTCCCTACGCTGCGACGATATACTCCGCGATGGTCCGGGGCTCCGGAATTGGGTCGCCATCCTCCGCCATGCCCGCAATATGCATGCGGATAGCGCCGCGAATTAGCTCGGCGGTTTCTTCGAGCGTCGCCGCTGCCGCGACGCAGCCAGGCAAATCCGGCACATGCGCACTGAAGCCAGTTGCGGTCGGTTCGAATAGGACGGCGTATTTCATTTGAGCCCCGCTTGCTTCAGAATACTACGCTGAGTCTTGGGATCGAGGTCCATCGACGGATGCCCGGCGATGGTCACACGGCCCTTCTTGAGAGGATGCTTGAATTGACGATGGCTACCTTCATGGTTCACCAAACGCCACCCATCGCGCTCTACCGCGCGAATCGCGTCGCGGACTTTCACCAGCGTCTACAATAGCCCGCCGCGCGCTCTAATCCAAGCTCTTATGGAAGCGGAGCGCGCTGAGTCCCAACGCCGCGACTCCGTAGACCGCCAGACACACCATCTGGGGCCAGAGCACCGAGATTCCGACGCCCTTCAGGAACAGCCCTCGGACGATTTCGATGAAGTAGCGAAGAGGGTTCAAATACGTCAGGTATTGGACCGCGATTGGCATATTGCGAATCGGGAAGGCGAAGCCGCTCAACATGAACGCCGGGGTCGAGAAGAAGAAGTTCATCATCATCGCCTGCTGCTGGGTGTGCGAGATGGTCGAGAGGAAGAGGCCCGCGCCTAGCGACGTCATCAGAAACAGCGCGGCGCAGACGAACAGGAGCAGGACACTGCCGCGGAACGGCGTATGGAAAATCAGCATCGCCGCGCTCGTGATCAGGGCTACCTCGAAGAGGCCGACGAAGGCGAACGGCAGCGTCTTGCCGATCATGAGTTCGATTGGCCGGATCGGCGTCACCATCAACTGCTCCATGGTGCCGATCTCCTTCTCACGGACGATGGCCATCGCGGTCAGCATCAGGGTCACCATGAAGATGATGTTGGCGACCACTCCCGGAACGAAGTAGTTGCGGCTGTGCAGGTCGGGATTGAACCACACGCGGGTGCGGGCGACCACGCCGGGTGTCGCGGCGGGCGGCGGGGAATTCGCGCCGCGCGCCAGGATGCGGACGTTCTGCCGCTCCGCCGAGGCCGCCGCCGAGAAGTCCGCGATCATCGCTCCCGCGTAGCCGGCGACGATCGACGCCGTATTCGAGTTCGTGCCGTCGATCAGCACCTGGACCTCGGTCGGACGCCCGCGCTTCACGTCGCGCTCGAAGTTCGGCGCCACACGGATGACGGCCTGCGCCTCTCCGCGGTCGAGCGTGCGCTGCACGTCCTCCTCACTCTGCGGCAGGCCGACGACTTCGAACCGTCCGGAGCCCTCGAACTTCGCGAGCAGGTCGCGGCTGAGCGGTGTGCGGTCGAGGTCCATCCACGCGATGCGGGTGTGGTCGACGTCCATGTTGACGGCGAACCCGAAGACCAGCAACTGGATCATCGGCGGGATGAACAGGAGGAGTCGCATACGCGGGTCGCGCAGCGCCTGGATCAGCTCCTTCTTCAACATCACTCGAATGCGTTCCCACATAGGATTACGCCATCTTCTGATTCAACTTTCGGACGGCGAGCAGGAAGATGACGCTCGCATACAGCGCCAGAAATCCCAGCTCGCCCCACAGCACGTCCAGCCCGACGCCCTTCAGGAACACGCCCTTCATAATCGTCACGACGTACCGCGCGGGGACGATGTGGGTGATCACCTGGATCACCGGCGGCATGGTCTCGGTCGCGTACACGAAGCCCGAGAGCAGGAACGCCGGGAGGAACGAGCTCAGCACGCCCATCTGGTACGCCTGCAACTGGGTCGTCGCCACTGCCGACACGAACACGCCCCAGAACAGGACGCCGACGAGGAACGTGCATACGGAGATGGCGAGCACGAGGATGCTGCCCCGCAGCGGCACGCCGAAGACGAACAGCCCGACCAGCAGCGCGATGATCGCATCCGCGATGCCGACCACGAAGTACGCCAGCATCTTGCCGAGGACGATCTCGACCGGGCGCAGCGGCGTCGAGAGCAGTTGCTCCATCGTCCCCATCTCCCGCTCGCGCGCGATCGTCAGCGAGGTCAGCAGCGCCGCGATGATCTGGAGAATGACCGCGATCAAGCCCGGCACGACGTAGTTCTTCGATTCGAGCGTCGAGTTGTACCAGACCCGTAGGCGCGCATCGATCGCCGGAACCAGATGTTCGCCGCCGCGTTGGTTCATGGCCTCGGCGCGAATCCGCCCGGAGTACGTGCGCACGAGGGTGTCGGCGTACCCGAGGACGATCGATGCGGTGTTGGAGTCGCTGCCGTCGAGCAGGATCTGGACGGTCGCTTCGTGGCCGCCCTTGATGAGATCCGAGTATCCGTGTGGCACCACCAGCCCCATCAGGATCTGGTTGCGGTCGATGCCGCGCTCGATCGCCGGGTAGCCCGGCGCGAAGCCGCGCACGTCGAAGAAGCGGGAGCCCTGGAACTGGCGAATCAGGTCTCGGCTGGCGGAGGTCTGGTCCTGATCGTAGACGAGCGTCGGCACCTTGTCGACGTCGAGGCTCAGCGCGTAGCCGTACAGCAGGAGCATCATCACGGGCATCAGGAGCGCCATGGCGAGGCTCCGCGCGTCGCGGGTGATGTGGTGCAACTCTTTGACGAAGACTGCGCGCAGGCGACGGTAACTCATGCGGCCGCCTTCTCCTCGGCCTCGATGAGGGCGACGAAGACGTCCTCCATCGAGGGCTCGATGCGCTCCAGCCGCGTCAGTCCCGCGCCGAGGCGCTCGCGGATCGCAGTCTCGACGGCGGGATCGGCGAGCGTCACGTGGAGTCCGCCGCCGAAGACGGCGACCTCGGAAACGCCGGGCAGCCCTTCAAGCGCGTGCATCGTCTCGAGCGGGTCGACGCTGTCGAGTTGCATGAGGGTATGGCCTTCCATGCCGCGCTTGAGCTCCGCCGGCGTGCCAAGCGCGATCACCTTGCCGCGGTACATGAGGGCGAGGCGATGGCAGTACTCGGCCTCGTCCATGTAGTGGGTGCTGACGAAGATCGTGTGGCCGGTGGAGGAGAGGTCGCGGATGAGGTCCCAGAAGGCGGCGCGCGCGATGGGGTCGACGCCGGAGGTCGGCTCGTCGAGGAACAGGACGGAAGGGTCGTGCAGGATGGCGCAGCCGAGCGCGAGCCGCTGTTTCCAGCCGCCGGAGAGCGTCGCGGTGAGCGCGGTGCGCCGCTCGGTGAGGTTCGCCATCTCGAGCACGTAGGCCTTGCGCTCGGCGCGTCGCGCCTTCGGGACGCCGTAGATCCCGCTGAAGAAGTCGATGTTCTCGTCGACGGTGAGGTCGTCGTAGAGCGAGAATTTCTGCGACATGTAGCCGATGTTGCGGCGGATGTCCTCGGGCTGAGTGGCGACGTCGAAGCCTCCGACCGATGCGCTGCCCTCGGTCGGGGAGAGCAGGCCGCAGAGGATGCGGATGGTAGTCGACTTCCCCGCCCCGTTGGGTCCGAGGAAGCCGAAGATCTCGCCGCGCGGGACTTCGAGAGACACGTGGTCCACCGCCACGAACGCGCCGAAGCGCTTCACCAGATCGCGGATTTCAACCGCGTTGTTCGCGGATGGTTTTGACAAACGCCGCCTCCATGGTGGGAGTTCCAGTGGCCCGTTTCATTTCGCCGGGAGCCTCGCAGCGGATCAGCCGGCCCCTGTGCATCAGGCCGACGCGATTGCAGCGCTCCGCCTCGTCGAGGTACGCGGTGGTCATGAAGATCGTGATGCCGTCCTTCAGAAGTTGATAGAGGATGGCCCAGAAGTCGCGCCGCGAGACCGGGTCGACGCCGTTGGTTGGCTCGTCGAGGAACAGGATCTGCGGATGGTGGAGCAACGTGCACATGAGCGCGAGCTTCTGCTTCATGCCGCCGGAGAGCCGCCCCGCCTGGCGCTTACGGAAGGGGGCCATGCGGGTCATGGCGAGGAGCTCTTCGCTCAGGCGCGTGCGCTCGGCGCCGGTGATGTCGAAGAGGTCGGCGTAGAACTCCATGTTCTCGTCGACGGTGAGGTCGCCGTAGAGCCCGAAGCGCTGCGCCATGTACCCGATCTGGTCCTTGACGGCCTGCGACTCGCGCACGACGTCGTGGCCGGCGACGCGCGCGCTGCCTTCGGTGGGATTCATCAGGCCGCAGAGCATGCGGAGTGTCGTGGTCTTGCCTGCGCCATCGGGTCCGACGAGGCCGAAGATCTCGCCGCGCGGGATCGACAGGTTCAGCCGGTCGACGGCGACGAGGTCGCCGAACCGCTTGGTCAGATCGCGCGTCTCGATGATCGCGTCCATCAGGGCTCCAGCACGATCTCGGCGTCGGCGGGCATGTTGAGCTTGAGCTCGTGGTTGGGGTTCTCAAGCTCGATCTTGACGCGGTAGACGAGCTTCACGCGCTCCTGCTGCGTCTGGATTTGCTTCGGCGTGAACTCGGCCTCGGACGCGATGAACGTGACTCGGCCGTTGTAGACCTTGCCTGGGTAGGAATCGGTCGTGACCTTGACCTTCGACCCGACCTTCACCTTGCCGAGATCGGTCTCGTTGATGTAGCCGCGGAGCCAGGGGTGGTCGATGTCGCCGACGGTGACGACGGTCGTGCCGGGCGCGATCACTTCGCCGACGTCGGCGGATTTGACGAGAACGACGCCATCGACGGGCGAGGTCGCCGACGTGTCGGCAAGCTGCGTGTCGATCAGCGAGAGGCTCGCTTTTGAGCGCGACTCTTCCGCGCGGCGGGTGCCCAGCTCCTGCTGGCGGCGCTTCATTTCGAGCTGGTTGGCTTCGGCGAGTTTGACGGCGGCGCGGGCGCGAGCGACCTGCGCGGCCTGTCCGGCGATCTGCTCCTCGCGCGGTCCGGCGAGCACCAGCGCTTCGCGCTCTTTGACGGATTTCAACGTGGCTTCCGCCGATTCCCAGCGGGTGCGGAACTGGTCGAACTGGGAGGTCGAGATGTCGTCGTTCTTGTGGAGGGTCTGAGCGCGCTCCCAGTCTTTGCGTGCGCGGTCGGCTTCGGACTGCGCCGATTGGACGGCGGCGTGGGCGTCCTGCTTCTCCTGCGGACGGGCACCGTTGCGGAGCTCGGAGAGGCGCGCCTCGGCGGCGGCCAGGTCGGCCTTCCGCTGGTCGATATCGGCGGCGACGGTGGCGCGCTGCCATTCGAGCGCGGTCTGCGCCTGCGCGTACTGCGATTCGGAGGAGAGGAGGCCCGCCTGCTCGCGCTCGCGTTGCGCAGAGAGTTGATCGCGGTCGAGGCGCGCGATGAGCTGGCCCTTCTTGACGGCGTCGCCCTCGTCGACGGTCCGCTCGACCAGGCGGCCGGCGGTCTTGAACGCGATGTTGATCTCATTCAGCTCGATGTTGCCCGAGACGACGATCCGATTCGAGGGCTTGCGTCCCGCCGTCTTGTAGGCAAAGACGGCGCCGGCCGCTGCCAGGAGGATGACCGCTATGATGATTCGCTTCTTCATTGCCACACACTCCGCACTTGGCCCATCGCCTGGGCGAGATCGACACGCGCCACGTTATGCGCGTAGAGCGCCGCGGTCCGGTTGTCGCGCGCCCGTTCGAGGCGGGTCTGCGCGTCGGTGACTTCGAGACTGCCGGCGACGCCGGCGTCGTACCGGCGGCGCGCCTGCGCCAGCTCGTTTTCGGCGAGCCCGAGCCCTTCGGTCGCCACCTTCACTTCGTCTTCCGCCGATTTCAGCTCATCGAGCGCCAGCCGAACATCGAGCTCGACCTGCTCCTTGAGGTCGTTGGTCCGCACCTTCTCCTGCCGGTACTGGGAGGCGGACTCGGCGAGTTTCGCCGAGCGGCGTCCGCTGTCGAAGACCGGGATTTTGAGCTGGACGCCGTAGGTGCGAGTCGGTAGGTTCGAGTCGAAACCGGCCCCGATCGAACCGTAATCGCCGAACGCCTGCACCGTCGGAAGGCGTTCGAGTTTGGTGGCGCTGGTCGAGAGTTCGGCGGTGTGCTCGCGTTCCTGTTGCGCCTTGAGGTCGGGACGGTCCTTGAGGGCTTGGGCCCGGGCGGCGTCGAGAGTGACGGCGTCGACGGGCTTGAACTCGAGGCGGTCGGTGAGCTGGATCTCGGTGTCGAGCCGCATGCCCATGGCGCGGAGCAGGCGGAGGCGGGCGGCGCGGCGGTTGTTCGCGGCCTGAACGCGGCGCTGCTCGTCGTCGGCAAGTTGGACTTTGGCGCGAGTGATTTCGATGCCGGTCCCGGTGCCGGCGGCCTTCTGGTCCTCGGCCTGTTTGAGGACGGCTTGGCCGAGGATGATGTTCGCTTCGGCGGTCTCGAGGTCGGTATCCGCCTTCACAGCAGCAAGATAAGAGCGGGCGACCTGACCGGCAACGGCATTATCTACGTTTGTAATTTCTGCACGGGCAGCGGCTACGCCGGATTTGGACGCTTGAAATCGACGAAACGAAGCCAAATCCAGGACGTTGTCGGCGACGCTGAGGCGGGCGTCCATGACGGTGAACGGGCCCACCAGGCGGGGGAACGAGAAGCCGGGGATCGGAAGGTTGAACTTGACGCCCATGGCGGCGAGGTTGACGGTCTGGTCGCGCTCGACGAGAGACGCGTTGAGATCGGGGAGGAGGGCGGCACGGGCCTGGGCGGAGCGCGCCTCGGCCACTTTCGCGGCTTCGCCCGAGAGCTGGACGTTGGTGTTCCCCTCGGGGGACGTCGCGATCTCAACCGCCCGTTTGAGGCTGAGCGGAAGCGGGTCGGCAGCGAAAGCGACGGCCGCCATCGTAAAGAAAATAAGGCACTTTATCATTTGACCTCCGCGGGCGGCGCTGCGAAGCCGCCGCTCAGGAACCGCACCAGGAGCAGGATCCGGTGCTCGAAATCGTTGCCGGGCGTGCCGCACATGGTGTGCGCGATGGCTCCCTGCATGAAGAGCATGCGCCAGCGGAACTCCTCGTCGGAGATCGTGGGCAGAGTCTTCCGGAGGGCTGTCGCAAAACGGCTGAGGACCGTGTGGAAGTTCTTTTCGATCACGGCGCGAATCATCCCTTCGGCCACGATCCGGCCCATCACCCGTACAAACTGCGGATTGCTCCCCGCCGCTTGAGCCATCGGGAGGAGGAACGCTTCGAGGATACGCGCCACCGGGACGGCACCGTCGACCTCCGCCTCGTAACGGTCGAGGAGCGCCAGACGGCGGTCGTTCACGGGACCCGCGCGGCGCATCACGACGGCTTCGAGCAACTCGTCTTTGGAGCCGAAATGATAGTGGACGGAGGCGAGGTTCGCGCCGGCCTCGGAGATGATCTGGCGCAACGACGTGGCAGCGAAACCCTGCTCACCGATCAGCCGTTCGGCAGCGTCGAGGAGCTTTTCCTTGGTGTCGGTCATACGACTGTTTCAATTATACGTATGAATCATATTTCGTCAAGCAAACCCGGTACGTGAATTGCTGTAGGAATGCGCGAGAGGCGGCCAAGCCGTCCGAATTGGTGAAGGGGTCATCGGAGGAGCATTCGCTAACCGTATGTGGGATCGAATTTCGATTTGGTGGTGTAAGAGCATGCATGGGAAGGCCATGTGGCCGATGCACGGGAAATACACGTGCCCGGACTGCCTCCGCGAATACCCCGTGGAATGGACCGGCGTGCCCCGTGACGAGGAGACGACGTACGCCTGGACGGCGGAACGGGCCAAAGAACGCCTTGGTACGATGTAACTCTGCGGCTCGGCATCCACACTTTTACCAGCGGCTCGCTTGAAAAAGCGGCGTTGAAGGCCGCTGAACTCGGCGCCAACACCTTTCAAATTTTCTCCGCCAGTCCCCGGATGTGGCGGGCGCGGGAAGCAGACGCGCAACAGATCCAACTGCTCGAAGCGGCGCGCGAGCGCTACGGGCTTTCCCCCCTCGTCATCCACGTCAACTACCTCGTCAATCTTGCGTCACTCGACCCCACCATCCGGGGCAAATCGATCCAATGTTTTCGCGGGGAGATCGAGCGCGCGGCGGCAATCGGCGCCGAATATCTCGTGTTACACCCAGGCAGCTATCGCGGCTCTTCGATAGAGGAAGGGGTCGCGGCGTTCGTCCTGGGACTGCGCGACGCGGCGGCCGGGTTGCGCCCGCCGAAGCTGACGATCCTGCTCGAGAACACGGTGGGCGCGGGCTGCCATCTCGGCAGCCGCTTCGAGGAATTGCAGTCGATGCGCGAACTCGCGCGCGACCTGATGGAACTGCCGGTGGGCTTCTGCCTCGACACGTGCCATCTCTACGCGGCAGGCTTCGACATTTCGACGGCCGTGGGACTGCGGAAGATGGTGCGGGAGTGCGAGGCAACGCTCGGCCTCTCGCACGTACACATCATCCATGCGAACGATTCGAAGGGCGCGTTGGGATCGCGGATCGACCGTCACGAGAATATCGGAGAGGGCAAAATCGGCCTGGAAGGCTTCCGGCGCATTCTGACCCATCCAAAACTGCGCACCAAGCCGTTCATTCTGGAGACTCCCGTCACAGAACCGGGCGATGATCGTAAGAACCTCGACACTCTCAAACGCCTCGCGGCGTGCACTAGCACAACGGCGCCACGTTTGATGAAGCGTAAGTAGCGGCGCCCGAGCCACTTCGGCAAAAAGGCTACGCCACTTCGGCAAAAACACGCTACGCCCGGCGTGCGAAGCAAAAAACAAAACAACTGGCGAGAATACTATGCGCACCCTACTCGTGTCCCTTTGCTTCGTTCTGACCAACGGAATGAGCTTTGCAGCAGATGACAATAGCGGCCCCAAACTCCTGGATTCCGACGATGTAACCATTGCGGCACGCCGTCCGGCGCAACCGCAGCCGACCAATGCTTCCATCCGCATCGACGTCAATATGGCGCTCGTGCCGGTGACGGTGCTCGACACTCTCGGACATAACGTGACCGGTCTCGACCGGAATAACTTCCGCGTCTTCGACGGCTCGGAAGCGCGTCCGATCGTGTCCTTCGCGCAGACCGACGCGCCGGTCAGCGTGGGACTCATCTTCGATTGCAGCCGCAGCATGCGCGAGAAGTTCAAGATCGCGCGGGAAGCTCCGGCCGAGCTATATAAGCAGCTCAATCCCGACGATGAGAGCTTCCTCGTGACCGTGTCCGACCGGCCGCAGGTCCGCCAGGACTTCACCAACGCGTTCCACGACATTCAAAGCGCGCTGCTGTTCACGAACCCGGACGGCACGACGTCGCTGCTCGACGGCGTGTATATGGGACTGCAGCAGTTGAAGAAGGCGCACAATCCGCGGAAGGCGCTGATCGTGGTCTCGGACGGCGGCGACAACAACAGCCGCTACTCGCTCCGCGAACTGGCGTCGCTGGCGGCGGAGTCCGATACGCAAATCTTCTCGATCTGCCTGTTCGGGCATCCGCAGACGATCGAGGAGCAGGAAGGTCCGCAGTTGCTAACGAAGCTGGCGCAGTCGAGCGGCGGTATCAATTACATGATCAGCAGAGTGGATGAGATGCACGGCGCGTTCGGCAAGGTCGGAGTAACGCTGCACAACCAGTACGTGCTCGGCTACTACCCGCCTGACGATACACCGTCGGGCAAGTATCGCAAGATCACGGTGCAGTTGCTGGTCCCTGCGGGACTGCCGCGGCTCCGCGTCTATTCACGGAATGGATACTACGTGCCGGAGCGGTAAGGGACTGAGGAACGCCGGAACATGGGACAATACTGGACGTGAGGGCGACGATCGAGCTACCGGACCCGGTATTTCATCTCCTGCAGGCCCGCGCCGTGCAGCGGAGTTCGAGCATTCAAGCTGTAATCCTGGAAGCGATCGAGAAGGAAATCGCGCGTGGGCCGGCGACCAACGCGGCGAGCGGCAGGGTGTCACTTCCGCTCATCCGGTCGAGCCGCCCCGGCTCTTTACGGTCGATGACAAACAGCGAGATCGATGACATCCTTGGCTGACAGCGTCTGCATTCCCGACGTGAACGTCTGGATCGCCGCTGCCTCGGACCGGCATGAACATCACCTGGCGGCGCGGAGGTGGTTCGACGCTGCTCCCGGTCCGGTCTGTTTCTGCCGAGTCACCCAAATGGCGCTTCTCCGCCTCCTGACCAATCCGAAGGTCATGGGGGAGGACGTCCTGAGTCCGCCCGAAGCGATTGAGGTCTATCGCCGGTTGTTTTCCGATGAACGCGTTCGCTTTGAATCCGAGCCGGCCGATCTCGAGACTGCCTGGGTTTCTTTGATGCGCATGCAGAATGCAAGCGGCAGCATCTGGACCGACGCGTACTTGGCCGCCTTTGCGATAGAGGCGAAATTCCGTCTGGTCAGCTTCGATCGTGGTATGCAACGGTGGCCCGGGCTGGCGTTGGACGTTCTGGTCTCAACCTAAGTCGACATCAAAAAGCGCTCCCTGCCGGCGGTCGCGGGCAGGGAGCGGCGGACCCACACTTAGAGAGACCGCAGGAAGTTCAGCAGATCCTGTTTCTGGTCGGCGGTCAGCCCGTTGAAGGTCACGACGGAGTTGTGAGCTTCGGAGCCTTGGCTATCGTGCTGGCGGATGGCGTCGAGCAGGTCTCGCGAGCGGCCGTCGTGGAGGAGGAACAGGCGGTCGCCGAGACCCCAGAGCGGCGCGGTCCGCCACTCATCGCCCTGGGCGATGCCCTGATTCACTCCGTCATTGAGATTCCCTCCCATGCGGTGCAGCGCGAGGTCCGAGTAGAGATTGGCGTTGCCAACGGTGGGCGTGTGGCAGAGCGAACACGCCGTCGCGTCGAACAGCGCTCGGCCGCGCTCGATCGACTCGCTCGACGGCGATGGCAGGGGCGGCGCGAGCAGGCGCATAAAGTCCGCCTGCTGCTGGATCGACGGACCGTTGTCGTTGACGACGGGCCGCGTCGCGCAGTCGGCGGTCTCGTCGCGCTCCTGCGGGAATAGCGTATTACTGATTCCCATCTCGACGTTGTACGCCTCGCCCGCGAACAGCAGGAGCGACTTATTCTGCGCCTTCCAACCGAAGCGGGTGATGGTGCCATCGTTGCCGTTAACGTTGAACCGGCCGCGGATGCCGAGTTGGCGTTTGCGAACCGCGTCGGCGGCGAGATTGGCGCGCAACACCGAATCGGAGATCGCTTCAATCAGTCCGAGCCCGAAGGTCGGGGTCGGGATGCGGAAGACGCTGTTCTGGCGGTCGCTGAAATCGGGCTGCGCGATCTGGCAGGCGGCGGGCGCGTCGGCACGTCCCGTGACGACGAACAGGTCGTGGACGCCGCCGTCGGGCGTGCCGTCGGCATTCCGGCGGAAGCGCACGACGCGCACGGGACCGTCCTGTTGAATGAAGGGCGGGACTTGGTTCGCGGCGCCGAGCTTGGTGGCGACGGCGAGTTGCGGGTTGACGCGCGGGCTGGAGCCGCCCGGCGTGGGGTGGGCGTGGCAGCCGACACAGCTATCGAGATTGAAGCGCGGGCCGAGACCGTCGCGGACGTCCTGGATTGCGCCGAAGGCCTGACGACCGCGGTCGAAGGCGTCGAGCTGCGCGCCGGTGAGTCCCTGGAGCGGGCGGCCGGAGGTTGGCGGGCCCTGACGGGGGCCGGGGTCGGTCTGAGCGTGAAGGGCTGCGGCCAGCAGAAGCAGCGTCGCGGCGGTGGTGGTGGAAGTTTTCAATTTCCCTCTCCTCATATCTGTATTGAACGTGCGGAGTGTTAGGGCCTTGTAGGGATTTCCAGGGAAATTGTTAGGTTTCTGTAAAGCTGCTTGGGACCGGCGGCGTTCCCGCGCTAGGATGAGAAACCAATGCAGACGGAGCCCGTCAGCCGCTTGCTGATCATCGAAGACGATGTGCGCCTGTGCCGCCTGGTGAAGGAATACCTGGAGGGCATGGGGTACGCCGTCGCGATGGAACACAGCGGACCGGCCGGGCTGGCGCGGGCGCTCAAGGAGAGCTTCCACGCGATCATTCTCGACGTCATGCTGCCGGGGCTCGACGGGTTCGAGGTCCTGCGCCGCATTCGCGCGCACGCGACAACTCCCGTCCTGATGCTGACGGGACGGGGCGAGGAGGCGGACCGCATCGTCGGGCTGGAGCTCGGGGCGGACGATTATCTGCCGAAGACGTTCTCTACGCGCGAGCTGCTGGCGCGCCTGCGCGCGGTGCTGCGGAGGTCGATCCTCACGGAGAGGCAGACCGCGGATAAGGGCGCGCCGCCGGTCGCGGTCGGCGGACTGTATATCGATCCGGGACCGCATACAGCGATGTTGAACGGCCAGCCGCTGCTGCTCACGCGGCAGGAGTTCGACCTGCTGCTTTCGATGGCGCGCGGGGCCGGACGAGTGAAGACGCGCGAGAATCTGCTGCTCGAGGTGGCGGACCGCGACTTCGAAGGGTTCGACCGCTCGATCGACGTCCACATTTCGTCGCTGCGGAAGAAGCTCGGCGACGATGCGCGGGCGCCGCGGTGGATCGAGACGGTGCGCGGGGTCGGGTACATGTTGAAGCGGCCGGAGGCGGAGTGAAACCGCGCTGGACGCTCTCCCGGAAGATCCTGTGCCTGGCGCTGGTGAACGTGGCGCTGCTGGCGGCGGCGCTGCTCGGGTTCGTGCGGGCGCAGTTCCGGATCGGTCCCGAATCGCTGCTACTGGGTCCGGCGCACGACCGGATTCGCGGGATCGGCGACGCCTTCACGTCTGACTTTGAAGCAGCGCCGGACAGCGGACGCGCCGCGGTGCTCGACACGTACGCGAAGCGGTACGGGGCGGAGTTCTATCTGGTCGCGGGGCGCGGCGAACCGATCGCGGGGCCGACCGTCGTATTGCCGCAGGAACTGATGGAGCAAATGCGCCGGCTGCTTCCGCCGCCCGGTGGTCGCGGACAGCCGCCAGGACAGCCGCCGCGTCCTCGTCCGGGTCGCCGTGGTCCTCCCCCGGAGTTCGGCGGTGGACCTCCGCCGCGCCGTTTCCCGGGAGAGGACGCGCCTCCTCCTCCGCCTCCGCAGGAACGTCCTCGTCCGCAGTTGCCGGCGGAATCGGTGTTCGTCCTGGCGGCGCACGACCCGACGGCGTACTGGGCGGGCGCGCGCATCCACTCGCCGTTCATCGCCTCGCAGCCCGGGAATCTGGGCATTCTGCTGATCCGGTCGGGCACGCTCTTCAACCGGCAGTTGTTCTTCGACTGGCGCCCGTGGCTGGCGGTGGCGCTGATCGTGATCGGGGTGTCGGTAGCGTGCTGGCTCCCGTTCATCCGCGGACTGACGCGCTCGATCGCGCACATGGACCGGGTGACGCAGCAGATCGCAGAAGGCCGGTTTGACATCCAGGCGGCGGCGACACGGTCCGACGAACTGGGACATCTCGGGCAGCAGATCGACCGCATGGCGACGCGGCTGCAGAGCTTCGTCGGCAATCAAAAGCGGTTCCTCGGCGATATCGCGCATGAGCTGTGCGCGCCGATCGCGCGGATTCAATTCGCGCTCGGGATTCTGGAGCAGAAGGCAGAGGAGGGGCAGCGCGGGTCCGTCGCCGCGCTGCACGAGGAAGTGCAGGAGATGTCGGGCCTGGTGAACGAGCTGCTGTCGTTCTCAAAGGCCGGGATGGACAGTGGACGCGCGCCGGTCGCGCCGGTGAGCGTGAGGAGCGTGGTCGACCGGGCGGTGGCGCGCGAGGCGTTCGGGGGCGTCGCGGTGGAGACGCAGGTGGCGGACGATCTCGCCGTGATGGCGAATGAAGGGTTGCTGCTGCGGGCGGTCGCGAATGTGGTGCGGAACGCGGTCCGCTACGCGGGGGAGGCGGGTCCGATCACGGTATCGGCATCGCGAGAGGGCGAGAGCGTGGCGATCGTGGTGGCAGACAGCGGTCCCGGACTCCCGACGGAGGAATTGGAGCAGGTGTTCACGCCGTTCTATCGCCCGGATACGGCGCGCACTCGCGAAACGGGCGGTGCGGGGCTAGGGCTCGCGATCGTGCGGACGTGCGTGGAGGCGTGCGGCGGGACGGTGGTCTGCCGCAACCGGGCGGGAGGAGGGCTGGAGGTGGTGCTGAGACTGAAGAGGGTGAGTATTTGACGCCCGGACCGGGTGAACGCCGACACAGAGACGCAGAGAGGCCATAGCGTTCTCTGCGTCTCAGCGTCTCTGCGTCAAGGCATTGGCCGAAGTGTCTCCTACTTCGACACGGCCGAGTCCATCGATGCGCCTTGCATGGTGGTGTTCGGGACCAGGCTGTCGATGCGCTTCCAGTTCGTTCCGCCGGTGTGGCGGAGCATGACGGACTGGCCGAGGGCCCACAGGTCCTCGTTCATGCGGAAGAGGCGGGCCAGGAAGAAGCGGCCATTCGCGGGCACCATCTTCCAGGTGGCGCCGCCGTCGGTGCTGGTCAGGAGACCGTCGTCGTAGGCGATCCAGCCGTGACCTTCCTTGTCGAAGGCGATGGAGGTCAGGTAGGCCTTCGTCGGACTGGGCACGATCTTCCAGGTGACGCCGCCATCGGCCGTCCCCATGATCTGGCCTGCGAAACCGACCGCCCAACCGACATTCGCATCCTTGAAGTACATGGCGCTCATCGACCACTGCGCGTCGTTCGACTTGATGGTCTGCCAGTTGGCGCCTCCGTCGACGGTGCGTAGGATGGTGCCCGCCCAGCCGACCGCCCAGCCGTGCTTCGCATCGAGGAAGAAGATGCCTTCGATCGCCTGCGTGGTGGAGGTCTTCTGCGGAGCCCAGGTCTTGCCGCCGTCGGAGGTGTGGATCAGGGTTCCGGTCATGCCGGTGGCCCAGCCTTCGTTGCCGACGAAGGTGACGTCCATCAGCTTTTCCTTGGTGCCGGACTTCTGGGGCGCCCAGGTTTTGCCGGCGTCGCTGGTGCCGAGCACAAGGCCGTTGTCGCCGACCACGATGCCGTGGGTGGCGTCGAGAAACGCCATGGCGCGAAGGGGGAGATCGGTCTTGATGGGTCGGGCGGCCCACTTGGCGCCCCCGTCGGTGCTGGCCCAGAGCACGCCCTGTTCGCAGAGCGCGTAGACCGTGGAGGGGGCGGGCGAAGCCGCGTCGCGAAGCCAACAGGAGCCTTCCGCGAACACCGGGATCGCCGAAAGCGCAGCGATAGCCGCAAACCGAGTGAGGGCCGAATTCCACATGATTATAAATCGTACCAACTGGCGCTTAGGTTACAGGGGTCGATCAGACTGCCCAAAGAGAGCTATCGTCGACCCGGACCGCCTCGCGGCCGGCTTCGAGCGCCAGGATGTCGAGTTCGTAGAACTTTTGACTCTTGACCAGGCGGCGCAGCGCGCCGGTGATCCGCTCCGGTGGCAGCAGCGCGGTCAATTCCAGTAAAGCGCCTAGCATGACCACGTTGCCGACCTTGGACGAGCCGAGTTTGTCGGCGATCTCGGTGAACGGCGCGGCGATGATACGGATGCCTTCGCGCACACAATCGTCGGGCGCCTCGGAGCCGTTGTAGAGGACGACGCCGCCCGACTGTACGGCGGGAAGAAATTTTCGCAGCGACGGCTCGTTGAGGGCGAGGAGGACGTTGGGCTGCGTGACCAAGGGAGAATCGACCGGCGCGCTCGACAGGCGGACGTGGCAGTTGGAAGTTCCGGAGCGCATCTCGGGTCCGTAGGACGGCAGCCAGGAGACCTCGTATCCCGCTTCGAGGCCCGCTTCGGCCAGCACTTCGCCGAGCATCAGGACGCCCTGTCCGCCGAAGCCGGCGACTTTGATGTGCAGGTCGAGCGCGGTGACGGGGGTGGGGGCGTCGGCGGCGCCGTCGAGGAGTCCCAGGACAGCCAGAAGGTTGGGTTCGATGGCGACGTGCTCGCGCGGTTTGGCGTCCTTGGTACGGTCGCGATAATTGGCTGGCTGGAAGATCGAGGCCATCTCTTCGCACACGAACGTCTGCGCTTCGAGCGGCTGCATCTTCCAGATGGTCGGGCACGGGGAGAGGATCTCGACGAAGGAGAAGCCGAGCCCCTTCACCTGGTTTTCAAGCGCGTTCCGGATGACCTTGGCGGCGTGCATGATCTGCTTGTTGTTGCCGAGCGAGACGCGCTCGATGAAGACGGGGGCTTCGAGCGTGTTGAGGAATTCGCAGACGTGGAGCGGATAGCCTTCGTTCTCGATGGTGCGGCCGAAGGGCGAGGTCGCGGTCTTGCGTCCAAGGGGCGTGGTGGGGGCCATCTGGCCGCCGGTCATGCCGTAGATCCCGTTGTTCACAAAGAGGACCGTGATGGCTTCGCCGCGATTGGCGGCGTGGACGATCTCGGCGGTGCCGATGGCGGCGAGGTCGCCATCGCCCTGGTAGGCGACCACGATGCTGTCGGGGCGGCTGCGCTTGACGGCGGTGGCGACGGCGGGAGCGCGGCCGTGCGCCGCCTGGATGTTGCCGACGTCGAAGTAGTAATACCCGAAGACAGAGCAGCCGACCGGGCTGACGAGGATGGTCCGGTCCTGCACACCCAGCGCGTCGATAGCCTCGGCGAGGAGTTTGTGCACGATGCCGTGTCCGCAGCCGGGACAGTAATGCGTCTGATGCTGGAGTTCGGCCTTGCGCTCGTAGGAGTCGTAAAAGGCGGAGGCCTTCTCGTGTGTGACCGTCATGCTACCCATGGACCAATACCTCCTCCGGCGCGAACTTGTGCTCGACAAATGCCAGGACTTCTTCGGCGGACGGGACGTTGCCTCCGACGCGGCTGTAGAACTCGACGGGGGCGCGGCCCTCGAGGGCGAGCCGGACGTCGTCGCGGAGTTGGCCGGTGCTCATCTCGACCACGGCGAAAGCGCGGGCGTGGCGGGCGAGGTCGCGGATCTGGCGAGTGGGGAACGGGAAGAGCGTGATGGGGCGGAGGAGGCCGGCGCGGATTCCGCGGGCGCGCGCCTGCTCGACGACGGCTTTCAGGATGCGGCCGACGATCCCGTAGCCAACGAGAATGAACTCGGCGTCATCGGTGCGCCAGCATTCGGCGGCGGATTCGCGGCGCTCGGCCTCGTCGTACTTGGCTTCGAGTTTGCGGACGTGGCGCTCCATAATGTCGGGCTCGAGATAGATCGAGGAGACGAGATTGGGGCGGGACGCAGCCGTACCGGCGACGGCCCACTCGGGAGGCGGCGGAACGGGCAGCGGGTCGGCGAATGCGACGGGCTCCATCATCTGTCCGATGAAGCCGTCGGCGAGGACGACGACGGGGTTGCGGTAACGCTCGGCGAGGTCGAAGGCGCGGGTGGTGAAGTCGGCCATCTCCTGGACGGAGGCGGGCGCGAGGACGAGGGTTTTGTAGTTGCCGTGTCCACCGCCCTTGACGATCTGGTTGTAGTCGCCCTGCTCGGGTGCGATGTTGCCGAGGCCGGGACCGGCGCGCATGATGTCGGCGATGACGCAGGGAAGCTCGGCTCCCGCGAGATAGCTCATGCCCTCCTGCATCAGGCTGATGCCGGGTCCGCTGGACGCGGTCATGGCGCGCAGGCCCGCGGCCGCGCCTCCATAAAGCATGTTGATCGCGGAGACTTCGCTTTCGGCCTGGACGAAGACGCCCCCGGTTTGCGGGAAGTAGAGCGCGGCGGCCTCGGCGATTTCGCTGGCCGGCGTGATCGGGTACCCGTAGAAGGCGCGGCAGCCGGCGAGCACGGCGGCTTTGACGATCGCCTCGTTGCCCTTGGTCAGTTGTTTGGTCATGACGCCCTCCTCAGGACTTGGATTCCGCCGGGTTCGGGGCAGGCGTAGTAGCAGATGCCGCAGCCGGTGCAGCCCGTGCCGAGGTACTCGGCGATGTGATAGCCGTAGCGGTTCAGGCGGTCCGACAAGCGGAGGACCTTGGGCGGGCACGCCTCGGTGCAGAGGCCGCATCCTTTACATTCTTCGGCGTTTGTGACGACCAGGCCGCGATCCATTGCGCTTTACCTCATAGCACCACTAAAAGCAGGTGCTTGATCTGTTCGACCTCATTATAGTTCCGGGCAATCGGATCTTCAATGGTTTTATCGGGAGGAGGCAAGGACTGCGCCACAATAGTATTCATGAAGGCGGGGCGGAATCGGAAGACTGCCGAGAAAGACGCGGAAGAGCAGCGGAAGATAAACGAGGCCGCTGCACAGTGTCTCGGAGTCCTCGCCGGCGGAGATCCGCGGCGGTCGGAAAAGGTCCGTGAAATCGTCCGCGAACGTCTCCGACGAAAGTATGCCGGTCACCCGGACGAAAACGCAAAAGCTCATTCGGCCGCAGATGAACGCCGATGAACGCCGATAACGCGAGAAGAGCTTCAAATCGGCGTTCATCGGCGGCTTTCAGTTCTTGCCGGCCTCTCGCCCGACGGGCGCGGCACAGTGGAAGTGATGAAGGACTTCAACCTCTCGCCATCAGACGAGGAGCTCGAGCGGCTTCGAAACGAAGCGAAGAAGGCGCGTTACGACGCGATTGCACGCTTTGCCGCCGAAACGGCGGGCGCCTCGCTAGATTTGGATCGCGATTTCGAGCGTGCCTCCATCGAGCACTTGCTGCATTGAGCCACTCTCCGCATACGATGCTTTCCGGAGTTCCAGCCCCTTTGGCGCCTGTAGGTTGATAGAATATCGGTTTCAATATGATCCTGAAGGCAATCATGCGCTACTTCAGCTACATCTTTCACGGGGTGTTGGCCCTCTTCTCGATCGCGTTGTCAGCCCTCGCGCTCGGCAACAGCACGAACGAACTGCATCTCGGGATGCTGCCGTGGACGGGGGATACGCTGGCCTACGTCCTGCTGTTCGGGGCTCTCTTCGGACTGCTGACGGTCGCGCTGGCGATCAAGGGTGTCCTCCGCATCCTATTTCTGATCTGGAGCTTCGTGGTGTTCGTGCTGCTGGTGAAGGGCTATATTCTGAGCGGCTACAAGTTCGCGCCCAACGAGTTCCGGATCGCGCTCTACCTGATCTTCGGCGCGCTGCTCTCGCTGTTCGGGGCGTGGTTCGGGTTGTCGCGCCCGCGGACGGCCACGAAGAAGTATTGAAACCGGACATCCTGTTTCGAAAACGAACACCTCGGGGCGTCTAACCCGCTCAGTCGATTCACCTTACTGCTGGAAGCGGAATTGCACCTTGCGTGCTCCAAATGAGAGCACCCGGTATTCTGACGGCGATTCTATTGGCCCCCGTGCTTCTGGCGCAAACGCCCGAAGCGAGCATCGTGACCCCGCCGCCGCCCCACATCGTGGGCGGCCTCCTCAAGCCATTCCACCTCGAGAAGCGCGTGGTCGCGCCCGCTAAACTGTCGAACACTCCACGGCTCGAAATGCTGGTTCGCGGCGGGAATCTGTACCTCTCGGTGCAGGACGTGATCGCGCTGGTGCTCGAAAACAATCTCGACATCGCGGTGCAGCGGTATAGTCCGCTGCTGGCGCGCGAGGTGCTGCGACGCGCCGAGGGCGGGTCGATTCTGCGCGGCGTGGATACGCCCGTGGTGGCCGGCCCGACCAGCGTCAGCACGGCCGGGATCAGCACCAACGCCAACGGACTGGCGGGCGGAGGCGGCTTCGGCGCGGGCGGCGGACTGGTGACGCAGGTCGGTCCCGCTCCCCCGAGCCTCGACCCCTACCTCGCGTTCTCGGGCAACATCGGACATCAGACGACGCCGCTCACCAACACACTCCTGAATCAGACCACCGCGCTCACGAACACCTTCTACTCGTACGCCGTCCAGTACGGGCGGCAGTGGCTGACCGGCACCAGCGCCTACGCAACGATCTCGACCTCGCGGAATCTCTCGAACAGCTCGACGCCGCTATTCAATCCGTCGATCAGCGGGAACTTCGACATCTACCTGACACAGAATCTGCTGCAAGGGCGCGGACTCGCGGTGAACGGCCGCGACATCAAGGTCGCCAAGAACAACATGAAAGTGACGAACCTGCAGGTGCAGTTGCAGGTGTCGACCACGGTCGCCGCGGTCCTGAACCTGTATTGGGATCTGGTGAGCTTCAATGAAGCGGTGCGGATCAAGGAGCGGGCGCTCACCACGGCGCAGAATCTCTACAACGGCAACAAGCGGCAGTCGGAGATCGGATCGATGGCGGGGATCGAAGTGACGCGCGCCGCGGCCGGCGTCTCGGCGAGTAAGGAAGATCTGCTGATTGCGCAGACGAACGTGGCGCAGCAGGAGATCGTGCTGAAGAACGCGCTCAGCCGCAACGGCATCGAGAACACGTGGCTCGACGACGTCCACATCGTGCCGCTGGACCACATCGAGGTGCCGAAGGCGGAGACGGTCCGGCCGGTCCAGGATTTGGTCGGCGAGGCGCTGCAGAATCGCGTCGAGATCGAGCGCGCCAAACTCAATATCGATAGCCAGAAAACGATGATCCAGGGCAATAAGAACGGTCTGCTGCCACAATTGCAGGCGTTCGCGGAGTTCACGAATCACGGCCTCGCCGGTCCGGCGAACCCGCTGTACAACAACTGCTGCGGCGCGCCCAACGCGTTCTTCATCGGCGGAACGGGCAACGTCTACGCGCAGATTCTCCGGCGCAATTTCCCGGACTATTCGGCCGGCTTCTCGCTCAACATTCCGTTCCGCAATCGCGCGCAGCAGGCGGACTACGTCACCGACCAGCTCCAGCTCCGGCAGAACGAGCTACAGTTGCAACGCGCGGTCAATCAGGTCCGCGTCGACGTGAAGACGGCGATCATCGGACTGCAGCAGGCGCGGGCGCGGTATGAGACTGCGGTCGATACGCGGAAGCTGTCGGAGCAGAGTCTCGAGGCCGAGCAGAAGCGGTTCCAGGCGGGCGTCGGCAGTGTCGCGCAGGTGATTCAGGCGCAGAAAGACCTGGCCAATACGCAGGACGCGGAAGTACAGTCGATGGCCAATTACACGCACGCGCAGATCTTCTTCGACGCGGCGATGGGACGTACGCTGGACGTGAATCACATTTCGTTCGAGGAGGCGATGGCGGGACACGTGAAGCGCGAGTCTTTCCTGCCGCCGACGATCGGAGGCGGAAAGTGATCGCCACCCGGCTGACCGCATTAGGGCTCGCGATGTCGATCGCGGGCGTTTATGCGCAGGAAATCCCGTCGAGCGTCTCGCGGCCGCAGGTCATGATCCCGGTGCGCAACTACATGGCGCCGGTGGTGGCGCCGGTGCGGCTGACGAATTCGCCGCGGCTCTACACGCTGATACGCGCGGGCAATCTATATTTGAGCGTCGAGGACGCGCTGGCGCTGGCGGTGGAGAACAATCTCGGGCTCGAGATCGCGCGCTACGGTCCGCAGCTCGCGGATACGGCGCTCGATCGAGCGCGCGCGGGCGGTCCGCTACGTGGCGTTCCGGCGGGCAATTCGCAGATCAGCACGGTGAATAGCGGCGTCGGCGTGAACGGAGCGGCAGCGGCCGCGGGCGTGGGGGGCGGCGGCGGCGGATTCGGTGGGGGAGGCGGCGGCAACTCGACCATTCAACAGGTCGGCGCGATCACGCCGAATCTCGACCCCGTGCTGCAGAGCGCGACGTCGTTCTCGCACCTGACGTACCCACAGTCGAACACGATTCTCAGCCAGACCACGGCGCTGGTCGACACCACGCGAGCCAACAATACTCTCTTGCAGCAAGGGACGCTGCTCGGCGGCAACGTTACGCTGCGCGGCTACGATCAATATTTCAGCGAGAACTCGCCTTCGAACCTGTTGAACCCGATCAACGCGCCGCGAGCGGAGCTGATTATCCGGCAGAATTTCCTGCAGGGTTTCGGAATCGCGCTGAACAATCGCGGCATCCGCATCGCCGATATCAACCGCGCGGCTGCGCGCGAGGCGTTTCGGGCGCAGTTGCTCGACCTCGTGGTGCAGGTGCTGAATCTGTACTGGGACTACGCGTCGGCGCGAGAGGAGCTCAAGATTCGAGAGCGCTCCTACGCCATTACACAGAAGTTCCTGGAGGACACGAAGTACGAGATTTCGGTGGGAGCGCTGGCGGGGGTGGAACTGCCGCGCACGGAGGCGGAGGTTGCCAACCGCCGGCAGGACGTCGTGATCGCGCAGAACACGGCGCGGCAGCGTGCGATCAGCTTGAAGGAGGCGCTGAGCCACACCGAGGATCCGGCGCTCGAAGCCGCGGAGATCGTCCCGACCAGCCAGATGGCGCTGCCGCCCGAGGATGAGACGCTCCCGCCCCTCCGCGAGATGGTGAAGCGCGCGATGGCCGGCCGTCCCGACGTGGCGGTCGCCAAGTTTAACGATCAGACCAGTGAGATCAATCTGATCGGCACCACGAATCCACTGCTGCCGAGCCTGCAACTCTCGTTCGACAGCTACAACCGCGGCGTCGCCGGGACTCCGCAGGCGAGCGGCGGACACGCCAACTCGTATTTCGTCGGCGGCTTCGGCACGGCGGCCGGGCAGGTCTTGCGGCGCAACTTCCCCAACGACATTCTGAGCTTGCAGTTCGTCATCCCGTTCAACAACCGGCCGTCGCAGGCGGACTATGGAATCGACCAATTGCAGTACCGGCAATCGCAGCTCCGTGGGCAGCGCGATCAGAACCAGATCGTGGTCGACGTGTCGAGCCAGATGGCGGCGCTGATGCAGGCGCGCGCGCGTTATGCGACGGCCAAGAACACGCGGCTGTTGCAGGAGCAGTTGCTCGAGGTGGAACGGAAAAAGTCCTACGGCGCGGCGACGTACAACTTCATCATGGTGGATCAAAGGGCGCTGATCGCGGCGCAGCTTTCGGAGCTGAATGCGCAGACGTCGTACAACCGCGCGCGGGTTTCGCTGGACCAGGTGGTGGGCGAAACGTTGGAGCGGAATCACATCACGTTAGAGGAAGGAATGGCGGGGAAGGTCGAGAAGCCGTCGCGCGTCCCCGACGTGGTCGAGGGTTCCAGGAACTGACGATTCGAGCGTGCAGGAGTGGGAGCCGGAGCGGCCCGCGACGCGCACGCCGCGCTGTCCGCGGGTGACCTGGAAGATGGTGCGGGCGCCGTATTCCGACTGCAACGCTTCGGGACGCCACCCGGCGCTGTCGACTATGCGGAGCGCGCCGGAGTCGTCGACGAGGATGGCGAGGGCAGCGGGGCCTTCGCCTTGCGTTGCAGTGTCGAAGACCCGTTGCGCGTCGTCGAAGAAGCTCACGATTTGCTTATCGGGCGGGAAGGGCGGATTTTGAGCCGCAGATAAACGCAGATGAACGCCGATAAAACATTCATTTAGAAGTTGATCCGTCCCGACGCCTGGATCAATCTCGGGAAGTTCTGCTGTCCGACCGGGAGCATGCCGAACCTCGCGTCCGTGTACGTCGTATCGGGGGCTCCGAAGAGCGGATGGTTGAACAGATTGAACGCTTCCGCCCGCAGGCTGAAGCGCCAATGATCGCTCAGCATAAACGTCTTCGAGCCGGCGAGATTCACCGTGGTGTTGTCCATTTGCCGCAGCCACGCGTAGCGGTCGGGCACGTTGCGGAGGGTGTAGCTCGCGCGCGCCTTGTAGCAGCTCTTCGTATTGTTGAACCACTGATCGTGGACCTGGTCCGTGACCAGCAGATCCGAGCAGTACGACATCACGTCGATGCCGTTCACCGGGTTGCCGGAGTTGTACCGGTAGATCAGATTCACGGTCCAGCCGCCCAGCACACCGTTGACTACCCGATTCGCGTTCGACAGGAAGTGGCGGCCCTTGCCGAAGGGCAGATCCCAGATGCCGCTCACCGAGAGATTCTGCGGCTTGTCGTAGCTGACCAGCTCGTGGACGGGCGCCTCGCTTGTATCCCAATTATTCAGGCGGTTCGTCGCTTGGAAGTTCTTCGAGAACGTGTAGGCGAAAGTCATCGTCAGCGCGCCCGCGGCGCGGTTCCCGGTGAAGCGCTTGTCGACGCGGAGCTGCACCGAGTCGTAGCGGTAGCTACCCCACGGATTGGTGCTCATCGTGACGCCGTTGAACTCCGGATACGGGTAGTAGAGGTTGCGCGCGGCGATGGTCGGGGCGGCGCCGAACGTGGTGTTGAGGGGCAGGATGCCGTAGAAAGGATTGGCGACGGTGCGGTCGAGGAACGTGGGCGCGGCCTGGCCTTTCAGGAATAGGTCCATCGACACGTAGTCCATGTTGTACGAGACTGTGTCGTGGTCCGTGTAGCTGCCGACGTACGATGCGTCGAGGATCACACCGTGAGGCAGTCTCCGCTGGAGGCCGAACGAATATTGGAAGGTGCGCGGAATCAGCCGCTGAGAACCGTCGAAGCTCACGCCGTTACCGACGTTTGTGAGCAGTCCGAGTTCGCGGCCGGAGGGCGAGGTGAGGCCGTTCGGGAACGGGTCCTGCAGCGAGCCGGGCCCGGTGAGCGCCATGATCGGCGTCACGTCCCCATTCAGGGAGCGGTTGTACGGCGTCTGCTGGCTGAAGCCGTCGGTGTAGTTGGCCTGGGTGGCGGTCCGGTGATAGATGCCGAAGCCCGACCGCAGCACCGTCGATTTCGCGAACTGCCAGGCCACGCCGACGCGCGGCTGGATGTTCTGCCAATCCGTGTTGTAGGTGCGGCGCGAGCCGCCGGGCTGTACGAACGTCTTGCCGCCAAGCAGCGCCGCGGGAACGTCGGGATACGGATAGGCCGGCTTGGTCGCGTCGTACGTGGCCTTGTTCTTGCGCCAGACCGCGAGCACCTGATCGCTCAGCGGATTGACGGCGTTGAAATCGAACCCGTTATTGACGCGATTGAAGCGCTCGACGAAGGGGAACTGGACGTCGTAGCGCAGCCCGAGATTCACGGTGAGGTTTCTGCGCACCTTCCAATCGTTCTGCACGAAGATGCCGGCGTACGGCCACGTGCGGTAATAGGTGTCGTTCCAATCGACGAAGCCCGTGCCCGGCTGTCCTAACAACAGGTCGCCGATTCCCGACCCGTCCGTCGTGGCCGTGCCGGCCTTGAGGGGATACTGCTGGGTCGCGTAGCGATTGAAGCCGAGCTGTCCGTTGGCCTGTCCGATGCTGCCGCTGCCGCGCATCGCGTACACCAGGTCGAGACCGAAGCGGAGCGTCTTCGAGCCGCGGATCATCGTGATCGTCGGGACGATGTTCCACTGATTGTCGGTCGACCAGGTGTAGAGGTTCGTGCTGTTGCCGAACAAATCGGAGAACTGGTCGACGGTGATGCGCGGCGGGAAATTGCTGGTGCTGGTCGGGGCGTGAATCACGTCCATCCCGAGGTCTTTGGCGGTGATCCCGGAATCGACCTCGGCGTCGGGGAAGTACGCGGTGAAGCGGCCGAACGACGCGCGCAGGTCGAAGATGACGCTCGGCGAGAGGATGCGCGTCCAGTCCGCGATGGCATTGAAGTTGGTGCGCTGCGACCAGATGTTGCCGCCCGCCGCGACGCCGGGAATGCCGTTCTGATTGCGGTATTCGTGCCCATGCTGAAAGGTGATCAGGCCATAGACGCGGTTGTTCGGGTCGATCACGCTATCGACGCGGAACATCGGCTGGTCGTAGCGATACTTGCCGGTGCTATTCGAGAAGACGTAATTCTGCGTGAGGCCCGGGAGATTCGGAGCCGGGTAATACGAGAGCATCTTCAGTGCGATCGGGCTGATGCGACTCGTGGGCAGCACGTTTCCGGGGAATGGGTTGCGGATGTACGGGCTGCCGCACGTGCCGCTGACGTCGACCTTGTCGACGCAGTTGTGGCCGGTCAACGGGTCGTAGACCTTCATCCCGTACTTCGTGAAATTCTGGCCGGTCCGGATATCGAGCGGCGGGACGTTGGCAACCACGGGGAACGGCACGCGCTCGCGGAAGCCCTCGAAGCTGCCGAAGAAGAAAATCTTGTCGTGGCGGACCGGCCCGCCGAGGGTGCCGCCGAATTGATTCGTGATGTGCTTGCCGCGCGGCGCGCCGACCTGGTTGTTCTGCGTGTAATTCGCGTCGAGGACGGAGTTGCGCATGTACTCGAACATCGAGCCGTGCCAGGCGTTCGACCCGGCCTTCAGGGTCGTATTGACGCTGCCGCCGCCGGTGCGTCCGATGGACGCATCGTAGGTGTTGGTCATCACCTTGAACTCCTGGATGGCGTCCATGTTCGGAGCGACCTGCCAGCTTCCGGTGAGGCTGACGGGCGCGCCGTTGAGGCTGAAGCTGTTGGTGCCGGAGACGCCGCCGTTCATGACGTACGCGCCCGAGGAGTCCCAGCCGCGCGTGCCGGAATAGCCGGAGGAGCCGAACTGTTCCTGGGTGAAGAGGACGCCGGGGGTCAGGTCCATCAGCATGTAGACCTGCCGTCCATTGAGCGCGTATTCGGAGGTCTGGAGCGCGTCGAAGTTCAGCCCGCCCGAGGCGTCGGCGGTCTGGAGGGAGACCGATTCGGCGACGACGGTGATCTCGGTCCCGACCTTGCCGACCTCGAGTTTGATCGGGAAATCGAGCTTCTGCGCGACGAGCAGCGTGAGGTTGGCATGCCGCTGCGAGGAGAAGCCGGTGGCGTCGACTTCGAGGTCGAACACGCCGGGCTGGAGATAGTTGAGGGAGTAGTAGCCCTCCTGATTCGTGGCGGCGGAGGTCACCTCATTGGTAGCGCGCTGAATGGCCCGAACCTTGGCGTTCGGAACCGCGGCGCCATGCTGGTCGATGACTTGGCCGGAGATCCCCGCACGATAATCCTGCGCCCAGGCAGCGCACACGAGGAAGGCTGAAAGAAGATATCGCATTTGCACCCCGAATTGGGTCCATTAAAACGGAACTTCGTCCGCAAGTCAAACGATTTGTTCGGGGGTGGGGAGAAAGGCATTCTCTCGCAAAGACGCCAAGACGCAAAGGAACGTCAAAAGCAGCACAAGGGCTGGCGCTTTTGAATCTCCATTGCGTCTTTGCGGCTTGGCGAGAGAAAGCGTTTAAAAGCTCAACGTTCCGCGCAGGTTCATGCTGCGGTTGCCCGAGGGCGCCCCGACCACGCCGAACGTGGTGCTGAAGATGTTCGTGTTGGCGAGACCCCAACTCGGGTGGTTGAGGACGTTATTGGCGCCGGCGTAAAGCTGGAACTTCATCCGCTCGTTGATCTTGAAGTTCTTGACCATGGAAGCGTTCCAACTGAACGTGTTCTTGTCGCGGATGAACAGCGCCGGCGCGAAGATACCGGGGGTGCGGTTCACGATCAGGTAGTTGGGATTGGCCCGGCCGTCGGAGCCGACGAGGGCGGGATCGATCGCGAGGCGTTGCAGATCGGTCGTTCCGGCGCGGCCGGTGAGGCGCTGACGATCGGCTTGGAAGGCGTCCTGAATCTGAGCCAGAGTCACTCCGGGCGCCAGGAAGACGCCGGCGTTCGAGCTCGGGTTGGTGCTCGTGTTTACGGTCTGGAAGCCCCCGCCCGTCAACTGCACGGGCAGTCCGGTATTGAACACGACGATGGACCCCAGCGTCCAGCCGCCGACGATCGAGTCGAGCAGTTTGTTCCGGATGTCGAGGCGCTTGTCCTTGCCGATCGGCAGGTCATAAGTGCCGAACATCTGGACCGTGTGGCGAATGTCGAAGGACGACGGACGGCGGTCGAGCGACTGGTTGCGCAGAGTGGTCCAGTCGAGATCCTGCTGCGCGGTATCGCGCCCCAGGTTCGACATCGCATGGCTCCAGGTATAGTTGGCGGTCCAGGTGAATCCGCGCGAGAAGCGCTGGCGGAATTGCACCTGAAGGCCGTTATAGTCGTTCCAGCCGGAATCGTCCACCATGGTCATGCGGCCCGACACGTACGGGTTGAGCATGAAGAAATTGATGGGGTAGGCCCCGGGGGCGCTGTACGCCTGGTTGGCTGCGGGTGGGACCCGCAGGCAGGGGCTGAAACTGTTGCCGAACATGCGGCAGACATAGTTCTGATTGGTCGCGAGCGTGTTCGCCAAACCGCCTGCTTCGCCGTTCTGCAACTGGCTGACGAACGTCGCGCTGCCATAGCCCGAACCGGCGGCAATCGCCGGGACGGTGCCGCGCGCTCCGAATGCCGCGTCGAAGATGGGGAGCGCCGCTTGCCCGGGCAGACCGTTGTTGGCAAACGTGGCGCCCTTGCCGTTGGCCTGATTGATCGCGAGGTTGGCCTGCGCGTTCTTGAACTCCGGCAGGAAACCGTTCTCGAAGATATTAATTTCGTTCAGGTTGCTCGTGCGCCAGGAGCGATGGCTCTGGTTGCCGACGTAGCGGACCTCGAGGACGCTGCTCCGCGTCAGAGAGCGCTGGACGCCGAAGCTCCAGTTGTCGGTGTAAGGAGCGCGGAGATTCGGATTCATGCCGTTGATGTTGCGGGCGAACGTCTGGTCCGCCTGGTGAATCGTCGTCTGATAAGTAGTTCCATTGGCAAATGTGAACGCGGACGCAGACACCGGATTGGCGGCGGCGTCGGACAGCGTGTAGAAGGACGGCAGCACGCCCTGCCCGGCGATCAGGTTCGCGCCGATGGTTTTTCCGGCGTTGGGGCCGAGATTGCCGGCGAACATCTGGGTGCCTTCATCGTAGTAGGTGATGCCGGCATAGCCGCGGAACACGGTCTTGTCGCCGCCCAGCAGCTTCCCAATAATTCCGTCGTCCTTCTTCGGCCTCCAGGCAAAGCCGAAATTCGGAGCGAAGTTCTTGTAATCGGGATTATAGGCTTGCCGTCCGACGGCGACCGTCGGGTCGTTGTTGCCGCTCAACTTTCCGGGGCTGAACAGCCCCGTCGAGGGACCGAGCAGGCTGGCGTAATCCGGGATCGCCGTCAAGTTCTTAACGTCGAACATATTCCCCTGGACCTCCCAACGGAGACCATAGTTCAGCGTCAGGTTAGGCGAGACTCTCCAACTGTCCTGCACATACGCGCCGCCCATCAACGACCGCGTCCACGTGTAATTGATGAAGCCGTCGTACTTGTAAGTATCGGGATTCACCACGCGGGTGAAGTTGGCTTGCGAAATGCGTCCGGTCAGCGTGTTGTACAGGCTGGCTGCTTCACTGTTGTTGCCGATATTGGAGCTGACGATCCCCGGCAGATTGGCGGCGGTGAAGAGCGAGCCGGGCAGCGCATCGCCGGAGGGCGTTCCCAGGTTGTAAGTCGGGATCGGGAAGACCTCGCCGGTATCCTTCCAGTCGGTGCGCCGGAAACTTCCGCCCACCGTAACAGTGTGCTTGTTCCGGATCAGCGTCAGGGTGTCATAGGCGGTGGTGATGAAATGGCGGCCGGTGGTGTTCTGCTGGTCGATGTAGGGAACCAGCGGTCCAAACGGCAACGAGCCGCCGATGCGCAACGGCTGGTTGTTATAGGTGAAGTACGGGCCGTAGTCGGAAGTGGCGGACGCGTTGGAGTCGCCGCTGTGCTGCACGCCATAACGGAACTCGTTCAGCGTGTGGGACGTGAGCGTCGATTGCAGGGCGACGTTCCACACGAAGTATCCCAGGCGGAACGGGTTGGTGCGGTTCACGTCCGGCACCGGCAGGCGCCGCGCGCCGACTTGCCACGAATGGTAATAATTCCACGAGAACGTCAACTGCTCCGTAGGCGTGACATAGTAATCGAAGCGCGTGGTCGGGAAGTATTGATAGAGGTTGTTTTCCTGACCCCAAATATAAGTTTGGCGGTTGAAATCGCCGGAGGGCACCAGCGTCGCGTATTTCGGAACCTGATTATTCACCGCGAGAATCGACTGGACCACCGGGTCGATCTTGGCGGGCGCGCCGTTGGCCGCCGCGATGGAAAGCACGTTCACCTTGTTCAACTGGTTGGTGGTGCCGTTCACCAGGTACGTGTAAATTCCCTGCTGCGCCTCCGGCGTCAGCACCGTCATGCTCGCCTGTCCCGCCTGCGGATTGAAACGGTATTCGTAGTTCCCGAAGAAAAACAGCTTGTCCTTCAGGTAGCCGAAGGGCACGAGCCTGCCGCCGATGTTGCCGCCGAAATTATGGTCGCGGCTGTACGTGCGGCCGAGTCCTTGCGCGTTGCGCGACCAGGAGTTGGCGTTCAACTGCTCGCTGAGCAGTTCGTAGAAACCGGCGCCGTGGTATTGGTTGCCGCCGCGGCGGGTCACGAACTTGATGTTGGCGCCGCTCTGCGCGCCCGAGTCGGCGCCGAGGCCGCCGGTCTCGACCGAGATCTCGTCCACCGCGGCAAGGCGCACCGGAACCGTCATATAAAACACGGTGCCTCCGCTCTTGAAGCCGTTGGAGGCGTCGTTGATGCCGTCCACCGTCACGTTGACGGCGCCGCCGGGAAGGTTGTTGAATCGGGTGCTGCCGCCGCCGGGCGGCGATGCGCCGGGAACCAGCCGTGCCAGCGCCAGCGCGTTGCTGCGACCGAGGACGGGGAGCTCGTTGACGGTCTTATTCGTCTGCGTGGTCGTGATCAACTCCCCGGTGGTCTCGAGGACGGGGGCGGCGCCTTCCACGGTAATGCTGTCGGTCTGCTGGCCGACCGTGAGGCGGATCGGCACGTCGGTGACTTGGCTGGTGGAGACCTGCACGTTCTTCGCAACTGCCGACTGGAAGCCGGTGGCGCTCACCGAGATCTCGAACTGCCCGTTGGCGAGATCCGGAAACGAGAAATGGCCTTCGACGCCGGTATTCGACTCCTTCGTCGTCCCGTTGACCCTGTCGGTCAACGTCACCTTGGCGCCGGGCACAGGGGCGCCCGACGGATCCGTCACCGTTCCGGTAATGGAGCCCACGATGCGCAACTGAGCGAACGCTGAACTACAAAGCAGCGCCAGACATAGAGGCGCGATCGAAAGGATTCTCTTTATTGTTGTCATGACCAACCTCGAAAAACGGATTTCCAGCCCCTTATTGGGCTTCAGTGTAAACGCTATCAGGCTTGCGGTCAAGGCAGGGCGGTCGCCGATTTGAGAGGGAAACACCCGATTCGAGGGTTTTGAAGGGTACGGACGGAGGGTGGGGCGGACACTCGCGCGTGACACTCGCGCGTCCGCCCCGTTTTGGGACTGCTATTTCAGTTCGCCGCCGCGGCCGCCGAAGCCTGCCGTGGCTGCCGCCGGGGCTGCCGGAGCAAACTTCGGATCGAGGATGCGGGCGATCTCGTCCTTGGCCGCTTCGAGATGCGCCTTCGTCTCCCGATCCGCCGCCTTCGGAATCGCGGCCGTGATCGCCACGCTGAGGGCGTGCAGTTCGGAGCGATAGAGCGGCTTCTCGTCGCCGCTCGACGGCGGACGGCGGAAGCCTTCCGGCTGCCCACCCTGCGCCGGAGTCGCAGCCGCCGCAGCCGGAGCCGGATTCACCTTGGTATTCACCGTTTGCAGGTACGACCGCTGCAACTCGCGGCGGTACGTGTCGATCTTCACCTGCGTCCCGTCGAGTTCCTTCCACACGCCCTTGCGGACCGTGGTGAGGAATTCCGAGGGCGAGTAAGCGAGGTTCCCGTCGAGCGTTTCCTGCTCCATCAGGCGGGCGAAACGTCCGCTGTTGAGCAGGGTGGTCAGGATGGCGTTCTGCGCGGTGTGTATGCGCTCGATCGCGCCGACCGGTTCAATCCGCCGCAGGATCTCTTCGTCGATCATCCACTGAGGGGTCGTGAGCGCGTTGTCGAGGACATACTTCACGGCCTCGGCCTGCTTCTGTTTCGGGATCAGGTTGAAGACGCGGCCTTCCTGTCCGACCACCTTCTCCTGCGTGTTCATGCCGCCGGGCACGCCCGCGACGTGGTTCATCTCGGTCCGCCACTGCCCGACCATCCGGGTGTAGAGCTCGCTGAGGTCGTCGTAGGTGTTGCCTTCCTTCCACGCCGTCGCGGACATGAGCATCTTGGCGACGCGCTGAAGGTTCTTCACGCCGAGCGCGGTCGCCTTCACCGCATCGGCATCGCCGACGGCTTCCGACTCTTCGCCCGGGTCGGCGCCGTTCGACTTCGCAGTCGAGAAGCGGAGCCACGGCTTGTCGTCCTGCTCCTTCGACCACTTGTCGAGCGTGGCCTTCTCATCGTCGGAGGTCTTGGCGCCGGCGATCGGCGTGTAGCCCCACTTGGTGGCCCAGATGTCGTAGGGGCCGATGCGCGGGATGAGATCCTCGGCCGGGATACCGTCCTCCGGCTGCGCGACGTAGTTGAAGCGCGAGTAGTCCATGATCGAGGGCGTGTGGCCCATGGTGTGGACCCATTGCTTGTCGCGGATCTTCTCGAACGGATACATCGAGCTCGCCTTCATGTTGTGCTCGAAGCCGAGGGTGTGGCCGACTTCGTGCGCGGTCACGTACTCGAGCAGCCGGCCCATCAGCTCGTCGGGGAGCGGCAGTTTTTGCGCGCGCGGGTCGAGCGGCCCGACCTGCGTGAAATACCAGTCGCGGGCCAGCACCATGACGTTGTGATAGAACTGGATGTCCGCATTCAGGATCTCGCCGGTGCGCGGGTCGGAGATGTGCGGACCGCTCGCGTTCTCGACCGTCGAGGGCAGCCAGCGGATTACGGAGTGGCGGATGTCTTCGGGGCTGAACGTGGGGTCCTGCTCGGGCGTCGGCATGTCCTTCGCGATGATGGCGTTCTTGAAGCCGGCGGCTTCGAACGCGGCCTGCCAGTCCTCGATGCCCTTCTTCAGCCACGGCGCCCACTTCTTCGGCGCCGCGGAATCCACGTAATATACGATCGGCTTCACGGGCTCGGAGACGGCGGCGGAGGGATCCTTCTTCTCCAGACGCCAGCGGGCGATGTAGCGGACACGCTCGGCCTTGTAGTCGTCGTGCGTGAAGTCCATGGTCTGGGTCGTGAAGTACCCGACGCGCTCGTCGAAGAGGCGCGGCATCATCGGATTCTCCGGGAGCTTCACCATGCTGTGGTGCAGCACGACGGTGGCGCTGCCGGGGCGCATCTGGCCGCCGCCGAGTCCGCCGCCGCCGCGTCCGCCGGTGGGCGCTGCCGCTCCGCCGGCCGAGCGGGTATAGGTGATGGTGATTTCCGATTCGACATTCTCCGGGAACGGCGAGATGCGCTCGACGAAGGTGCGGCTGGCGTCGAACGCCGTAGCGCCGAGGCGCTGGCGCGCGCTGAACTCCTGCGGGTCGCTGGTCAGGTAGCGGCCGATCTCGATGACCGGGGCGCCGTCCTTGTTATAGGCGGCGACGTTGAACGACTGAATGATCGCGTCGTTGTTGGCTGCTTTGACGGCGGCGGAGATCGGGTGCCGCGGGTCGGCGGTGATCCCGAAATTGACGTCCATGAGCAGGACGCGATTGTTCTTGAGGTCCCAGCGGACCACGCGCTCGTTCAACTGCCCGCCGCCGTACCCGGCCCCGAGCGTCGTCTTGGAGATCTGGACGTTCCAAAGGAACTCTTTGCCGAGCTCGCTCTTGGGAATCTCGTAGAAGAAGCGCTCGCCGATCTGGTGGATCGTGAAGAGGCCCTTGGTGGTCTTGGCGTCCTTGGTGATGACGCGGTCGTAAGGCTGGGGGTTGGGCGTGGTGGCAGCGGCCCCGCCGCCTCCCCGTCCGCCAAATCCGCCTCCGGCGGGAGCCTGCGGAGTATCCGGCGGCGTGTCCTGAGCGAGCATGAGCGCGGCGGCGCAGAGGCCCAGCAGAACGGAATGAGCGAATCGGTGCATCTACTCTCCTTGTCGATTGGAGCGAACAGTGTAACAGAGAGACAAGGGCGGTCCGGGCGGGATGAGGGTTACCGGGGGTCACACCTCTTTTGCGTGGGTCAGCCTGAGGTACGGCGTGCAGCGGGGGTCTGTCGTGACGAATGCCGACACGCTCTCACTTGATGTCGCACCCGATCAACCGCAAACGGTTCGTTGCCAACCGAAGTAGAAAGTCCTGCACAGCCCTTCACTGAGTGAGTTATCGAAACGTCATCTCAGGCTGCCGCGGACAATCAGGAGCGTACCTATTCGCGCGGCGCTCCATCGTGTCTCGTCGCCCAGCGTGAGTCTCAACTGCGGCGGGGGCGTATCTCAAAGTTCACGCCTTCCTGCGCCTGAAGATGAGCGAGGACGCCAAACAGGTTCTTAGCCGAAGGGTTGCCATTCGGGCCAAACATCCGCATGAGACTGGTGGCCGGGATGGATGTCGCCTCTTCCAACTGCCGAAAGCCGACTGTGGCATTGATATAGTTACGCAGGATCGCGCGGCCCGTCTTCTCGTCGCCGGAGAGCATGAGTTCGATCGCTTCGCGAAGCAACGCCTTGCGGAATCGTGGCTCTTGTTGAGCGCGTTCACGGATCGTTTCACGAAAGTCTTTGGTCAGTGCCATCGTGTTTTTTCCTGAGCCTTCCTGTTCTTGTATTCTTCCCAGTTCGCCTTTGCCCGACGGATGTCTTCCTGCTGGCGCTTCTTGATGCCGCCGGCGAGTAGAATCACCAGCCGATCGCCGTCCCGCCCGAAGTAAATGCGGTAGCCTGGGCCAAAATCAACTTTGTATTCGAGAACGCCGTTGCCGACCGTTTTGGTGTTGGACAAGTTTCCATCCGCGATGCGTTCGAGGGCCGTTGCCACTTTAGCCCCGGCTTGAACGTTGAGGGCACGCAGCCACTTCGTAAAAGGGCTTCGCCCGGCGGCATCGAGGTACTCCCGAACGTCGAGCACACTTCGATAATAACATATACGTTAGTATTGGCCGGCCATTCACGCGGCTCAACGGACCGTCCTACTGGAAATTCAGCGTCACTCCGCCCTGGGTTTCTTGCCCGTCGACGAACATCTGTACCTGGAGATCGCCCGTCCCGATCCCGGCAGGGACCTGCACGTTGATCTGATACAGGCCTGACGACACCAGTCCAGCAAAGAGCACGGTGGCCGCTTTGCCTTCGATCAGGACCTTCACGCGCGAAAGATCGTCGAGAGGGTACGCGGTGTTCAACACGACGCCGGTCGGTGCGGCCGGGATGGTCGCTCCGAGTCCGTTGGCGTAAAGCTGGAGGATGTCGCCGGCCTTCGCGGCGCGGCCCGTACCGACGAGGGTCGCGGTATTCGCGAATAGCGCCGCGAGGGTTGTCCCGCTATACGCGAACCACGAGGGCGTCACTGCAGCCATGGTCGCCGTGGCCTTCGCCGTACCGGCGCCGGTCGTGACTTCCACTGCGACAGGTCCGACGGTCGTATCCGGCGGCGTGAGCACGTTGATCTGGGTCGCACTCGCGAAGTAGACGTACGCGTCCTTGCCGTTGACCCTCACGCTCACCCCGCCGAGCGACGTCGGCAGACTCGTCACGGGACTCCACACGATCGGCGCGGCGGCAAACCCGCTGCCATAGATCGAGACGAAACTGTTGGGCGCGATCGCGGTCGTCCCGCTGGCAGCATTGCTGACCGAGGTGATCACGGGACCGGCCGCGACGATGGCGGTAACCGTGATCTTCTGCGTAGTCCCTTCGGCGGAGACCGTGACCGTCCCGGTGTAGGTCCCCGCCGCGAGGCCGCCGGGATCGGCGGTAACGGTGATGGCCTGCGGAGCCGTGCCGCTCGCGGGCGACACCTTCAGCCACGCCGCCGACGCAGCCACGGTGAATGGATAACCAGCCCCGCCGAGCGCCAACAGGTTCGAGACTTGCGATGCGGCCGAAGCTCCCGCCGAAAACCCGAACGTCATCCTGTTCCTCGGAAGGTCGGCGTCCTCCTTCTTGCAGAAGACGCTTGTGTCGGGACGTCCGAGCACCTGAGCGATACACTGGACGGCGCCCACGGCCGTCACATCGCTCGCCTTCGCGTGCACAATCAGATCGAGAACGGAGTACTCCGGAGGTCCCGTATAGGTCACCTTTACGGTGGCCGGCGGAGTGACGCTGGCCGGTGAAAACGAATAGTAATCGGGACGGAAGGCGCAGAGGGTAGTACAGGTCGTGGAGCCGGCGACGGCTTCGAAGGTCACCGGCCCGGCGGCCGTTCCGGTGACTCCCATGAGTGTGGACTGAAACGGCGCCGCGAAGCCGCTGCCCGGCAGCCTGCCGACCTCCGCCTTCACCGAATCCAGGAACAGCGTTTGCGGACCATAGACCAGCGTGTCCACGATCGCGTCGGGAAACTGATTCGTCACCAGCCAGATCCGGCCGTCCGGCATGACGAACGCCTTGGGATCTCCGGCGACGGCGGGGAGCAGGCTTTCGAGGGAAAAGCTCAACCCGTCGTCGCTGATGTAGCTGACGGCGTCGTCGACACCGGGAGCGAAGATGCGGTACACCGTTTTTCCGTTTTCCACCGTGGCGGTCGCGGAGACATCCGCGCCGGCGTACTGGTTCTGGACCTGATTCTGCACGCTCACCAGATTCACCGGCCCCTGCACCAGCGGATTAACGCGCACTCCGGGCTCGCGCACGAACGTCAGGCCGTTGTCCTTCGAGATCGCGCTCAGGATCGCGCCGTTATAGAAGATGCTGTTGTAGTACGGCGCCGTGCCAGTCTTGACGCCGCCTTCGTAATACATGCGGACGGACCCGTCCGGCAGATACACGAAGCTGGCCAATTGCAGCGAGTAGTTGCCCTGCTCGTAAATCGACGTCGGATCTTCGGCGAAGCGGAGTCCGTTCTCCAGGGTCCAGACCATGCCATCGGGCGAGATGTAACTCGTCAGCCCGCCGAACGCATTGATGTACATCCGATTGCGTCCGTCGGGGAGCCGCAGGACGCCGGCTCGCGGTATGCCGAGGCGGCAGAGGTCGCCGCTGGTGGCGCAGACATCGCCGGTGTCGACGGTCCAGGTCTTGAGATCGGTCGAGATGGCGCGCCCGACGTCGGACTTCCCGATCAGGCCCGTCTGCTCGCCGACGGTGTCGGTGGCGTGCTTCGTGTAATAGAGGATGTACCGGTTGGGCGCCTGTACGATAAGGAAGTCGTAGCCGCGGAACGGCAGGACGCCCCAACTGCTCCAGCCGCTCTTCGTCTGCGCGTTCAACGGCAGGGCGCACAGCAACAGCAAGAGGAAACGAAGCATGGGAGATTCTACTACTTCCGCCCGTACATCAGCACGAGAGACCGCTGCGCGAACGGCAGGTAGACGAGAATCGCGCTCATCCCAAGCGCCAGTCCCACGCTCACATGGTGCGCGAGCAGAAACGGGGAAAGAGCCCAGAGCAGGTCGAGCAATAAGAGGACGGGGAACATCCGGCGGAACTTCTCGGGGAGTTGCGGGAGTTCGAACGCGACGGCAGCGATCAGGTAGAGGCGGACGGGGATGAGCGCGGCGGCAGTCGCCACCACGGTCCCGAGGAGGACGGACGGCGAGAACAGCCGGGCCTCCACGAAGAGGTCGTCGACCTCGCGTAGATTCGCCAGCGCGGTGAGGTAAAAGGCGAGGTAGAGCGCCTGTACCAGGACCAGGAGGATGCGGACCGCCTTCCGGGGCGGAGCCGGGAGCTCTTCGGGCGTCGAGAGGACGGACCGAGGCGGGGGGGCCGCAGCAACAGCGGCCGGAGCCGTCCCGGAAACGGGGGCGATGAACCGGTAGCCTTTCCCCGCGACAGTCTCGATGTACCGCGGACGCGACGCCGAATCGTTCAGGGCGTCGCGGAGCTTGTTCACGGCGCTGTTCAGGCCGTGATCGAAATCGACGAAAGTGTCGTCGCCCCAGAGGCGTTGGCGCATTTCCTCGCGGGTCACGACCTCGGCCGGCCGCTCGAGGAGCATGAGCAGGACCTGGAATGGCTGCGCGTGGAGCTTGATCCGGACACCGTGCTTGCGCAACTCTCCCGCAGCCTCGTCGGCCTGGAAGACTCCGAAGCAAAAGACCCGGCCTGGGCCGTCGGCGAGCATTCGATCATCCAGTTTAACCCGTGCCAGGTCAACGTCATACACGGTGAGGCGCAAACGAGGTCCAAAGGCGGTCCGAAGGATGGTGTCGGGCGCGCTTTCGGACGCACAATCGGATTGCGAGGTGAATGTGAGATTGAGTTTTGCGTTGCTGATGGCGTCCGTCGTCGCGCATGCCGCGAGCATGACCGCCTCCGCCAGCCGGGCCTTCGACAGCTACGTAGCGACCGTGGAAGCCCACTTGGGGAAGCCGGGCGCGCGGCCGGGGATCGAGCCGGTGAATGGTGGAAGCTGGAAGGTCGGCGGAGGGATGCTGCACCACTGGCGGGCGAGCGCCCTCGTCCCCGGGGCCCGGGCCGAGGATCTCCTGAAACTGCTCCGGGATCGCGATCACCTCGCCCGGTACTACAGTCCCGAAGTGGTCTCGTCCCGCGCCCTCGGGGAGGATGGGGTCGCCATGCGCTTCCGGAAGCACCAGGTCGTGACGGTGGTTCTTGACGCGGAGTTCGAGACGAAGTCCGGGCTATCGGCGCCGGGACGCGGCTTCAGCAACTCGCGCAGCACCCATATCTGGCAGATCGATAACGCCGGGTCGCCCCGCGAACGCCGCCTCCCCGAGGGCAACGACGACGGCTATCTCTGGCGCCTGAACTCCTACTGGAGTTTCGAGGAGACTCCCGAGGGCCTGCTCATGGAATGCGAGGCCGTGTCGCTGACGCGCGATGTTCCGACCGGCCTCGGCTGGCTGGTGATGCCCGTCATCCGCACGCTGCCACGAACGTCCCTGCAATTCACCATGACCGCCACGCAACAAGCACTGAGGAGAAAAGACGATGCACGCGCAAATTGAAACCTTTCGGAACGCCCCGCGCGTTCACACCGCCATGACCGCCGACCTCGAGAAGCGGATCCTGATCTGGCTGGCGCAGCGGACCCCGGCGGCGATCGGTCCCGACCACCTGACAGCGCTCGGCTTCGCCTCCCAATTGCTGGCGGGCGGGGCGTACGCGATCTCCGGCCGCGATCCGCGCGCGCTGTGGCTGGTGAGCCTTTTCCTCTGCCTGAACTGGCTCGGCGACAGTCTCGACGGAACGCTGGCGCGCGTACGAAACCAGCAGCGTCCGCGCTACGGGTTCTACGTCGATCACATGGTCGACACGTTCGGCACGCTGGCGCTGCTCGGCGGCTTGGCGGCGTCGGGCTACGTGCACGTCGCGATCGCGGCCGGGATGCTGGCAGGTTACTACGTGCTCGCGATCGAGAGCTATCTCGCGACGTATACCATCGGGCGCTTCCACCTCTCGCACGGCTGGTTCGGCCCGACCGAGCTGCGGCTGCTGCTGATCGCGGCCAATGCCGCGCTGTTCGTCCATCCGTCGCCGAAGCTGTTCAACGTCGGCGGCGCGATCGGGATCGCGGGCATGGCCGTGATGGCGATCGCCGCGACGATGCGGCACACGGCGGCACTTTATCGCGAGGAGACGCTGCGATGACGTCGCGATTCTGCCGATTCGGACTGGTCGGACTGATGGGCGCCGCGGTGCAGGTGGCGGCGTTTCACGCGCTCATCCGCTGGCTCGGCGTCCCGGCCGTAGCAGCGGCGCCGGTCGCGGTCGAACTCGCGGTGCTGCACAATTTCCTCTGGCACGACCGTTTCACGTGGAGCGACCGGAAAGCGCCGGGCCGGCTGTGGCGGTTCCACGTCGCAAATGGGCTGGTCTCGATCGTAGGGAACACGATCTTGGCGTGGTGGCTGGTCCAGCAGCTTCACGTTCCGGCGGCGCCTGCGGCGGTGGTCGCGATCGCCGTTTGCGCGCCGGTCAACTTCTGGGTCGCCGACCGCTGGGTGTACCAGAGGGTAGAATAGGCAGCACGATGCTGTCGAAATTCACGCTGGGAATCCTTCTGGCCGGCGCCTGCGCGCTTGCCGCCGACCGCGGCCAGGAGATCAAACTGTGGACCAACGGCGCGCCGGGGTCCGAGGGAATCACCGCCGACGAGGTCTCGACGCCGTCGAAAGACGCGAAGTACGCCGGCATGCCGGGGAACTTCAAGGTGACGCACTACCCGTCGATCTACGTCTTCCTGCCGCCGAAGGAGAAGGCGAACGGGACGGCGATGGTCGTGGCGCCCGGCGGCGGGCACACGCAGCTCGTCATCGACAAGGAAGGCTGGGAGGTCGCCGACTGGCTGAACGAGCGCGGCATCGCGGCGTTCGTCCTGAAGTACCGGCTGGCGAAGGCGCCCGGCGTGAAGTACACGCTACCCAACGAAGTCTACGCCGACGCGGCGCGCGCCATCCGTATGGTCCGCAGCCGAGCCGAGGAGTGGCACGTGAATCCGGGCAAGATCGGCTTCATCGGCTTCTCGGCGGGCGGCGAGGTGGCGGGCATGGTCGAGACGCGGTTCGACGCGGGCAAGCCGGATTCCGCCGACCCGATCGAGCGCGTCAGCTCGCGTCCAGACTTCAACGTCCTGATCTACCCGTGGTATCGCCCCGGCGCCAACAAGCCGGATGAGCCCGCGATCTTTCCGGTCGCCAAGGACGGGCCGCCGGTGTTCATGGTCTGCGCCGACGACGACCGCTCGCACGTCGAGCCGACGGTGAAGTTCTACCTGGAACTCGAAGCGGCGCACATCCCGACCGAGATGCACATCTACGCGTACGGCGGCCACGGCTTCGGCCTGCGTCCGACCAAGAAGGAAGCGCCCGTGATGAAGTGGCCGGCGCGGCTCGAAGAATGGATGGCGGAGCGGGGCATCACGAAGTGAAGCTGGGCAGTTGCCCGTTTTGCCCCCGGTAAGCAGCTGAAAGGAAACGACCGGATTTCGAAGAAACGGGCAAGTTGCCCATCGGCGACTTCATCGCGAACTATGTCTTCAACGCCTTCCACCGTTCGTAAGCGCTCGCGGCGGTGAGGGTCAAAAAGTCGGTCACGGAGCCTGCTCCGGCAATAAGCAGGGTGTCCGCGAGATCGCCGTTCCACGAGATGAGCGCGACCGGGTCGATCGTGAAGTCGGCGTGCGCCTCACCGCCATGACGCTGGATGATCCAGAAGACCAACCCGGCGGCGAGTCCGATGCCGCGCATCAGGACCACCAGGCTGAAACTGACGGCGCATTCCCTGCCCGGCCAACAGCGCGCGATGCGCCGTCCCACCGCGATATTCACCCCCACGTAAAAGACGAACGTGATCGCCGTCGACGCCCCCCAATCGGGAAAGTCCCGGCCGAACCCTACCTTCCAGACGGAGACCAGCACCACTACGCCCACGAGCAGCAAGATGACGCCTAGAACAGAGAACCCGATCATCTGGAAGAACGCCCAGAGCGCGGCGCGGCCCAAGCCCGACCGATTCGTCGAGACCTGCCGCCAAAACTGGCTCAGTGCGGTGCGCGCAACCGGCGGCCAGAACGAGCCGGTGCGTTCGGCGTCCTCGAGGAGGTCGCCTGCGATGGCGCCGGCGCGCTCGCGGCTGGTCACGAGAGAGAGGATCAGTTCGGCGGCGTCCGCTTTACGCATGAACGACTCCCGGAAGCGTGAGATTCTTCAGCAGGGCCTGATAGGCGCGCTGCGCCCGCGCGACGGCGGCGACCCCGTCCTGGGTCACCTGATAGAGGCGTTTGGGCCGTCCGCCGCGCTGTGGCGTCGCTTCGCCCATCCGCGACGAGAGCATGCCCTTCTCCTCCAGACGGTCGAGGGTGTTGTAGAGCGCGCCCGGCGCCGCGTTGCGGCCGGTGCACGCGCGAATCTCGTGGCGGATGGTGACGCCGTAGGCGTGGTCGTCCAGGCGTAGGATCGCCAGAAGGACCACCTGTTCGAACTCTCCGAGGGAGGGTTGGGACGTCCCGGCCATTTCAACTACAGAGTAGTTTTAATGGCCGGGGGTGTCAAGAAAGAAGTCTACTGATTCGGATTGGTCAGCGGCAGAGTCGCGACATTGCTCACAAAGTTCCCTTGGGCGATCGTGAACTTCGTCAGCGGATCGGTCGGGATATCGCTGTTCAGGTGCAGCAGCACCTGGAACGTGCCGACAGAGCCCGGCAGCAGCGTCGCGGCGAGGACGTCGGCAGTCTTACCGCCCGCCAGCGACGACACCGAGGTGTCGGAGGTGTTCGGCGGCGACGTAATCGGGCCTCCGATCGGCCACGCCTGGCCGGTCACGATGAGCGGCGTGACGGTGTCGGTGAGGTTCGGCAAGCCAAGACCCGTCGCGTAGACGGTGATGATCTCGCCGGGGATCGCGGGATTCTCGGCCGTCACTGGGGAGCCGGCAACATTGGCGCAGCACAATCCGTTGGTGCTGAACGGCGTCACGATCGTCGTCGCGCCGCTCGAGGCGGACCCGCCGAACGCGATCCCATTGCCTTCCGGACCTTCCACCCGAGCCTTCAGGATGATGCGGTCGTAGACGCCCGACGCGGACGCCGAAACTTTCGGATCGCTGTTGAGGAGCGACACCATATTGTCGCGGACCGTGTCGAGCGTGTCGCCGCTGACCGCGGTATACGAATAAGAGCGGTCCTCCACCGTGATGGTCGCGACGTCTCCCGCGGTTACGGTGCCGTCGATCGACACGATGCCGATCGCGTTGCTCGACGCGTGGAACGCCACGGCGGCGTTGGTGGTCGGATCGTTGGTGAAGATCCCGGGGTTCGCCGGCACGATCGTCACCGCCACCGGGGTGGTGCTGACGACCCCGCCTCCACGCTCGGAGCGGACGTAGGCGTTGATGCTGGTCGTATCGTTGACCTCCCACGGAATCTGCGCCGTGATCAGGGTCGGCGACACCTGGAAGATGGGCGCCGCGATGCCGTTGAAGTAGACGGTCGTGCCGGCCAGTTTGGTCGGCAGGAACTGCTGGGTGGTGTCCGCACTGGCCGTCTGGTCGGTCAGGTCCGTGCCCTGGATCGCGACGATCGTCCCGGGCGCGACTTTGGCCGCATCGGCGCCGCCTTCGAGATTCGCGCCGCCCGTGACGATCGATTCGGTGCCGTTCGTCGATACCGTGGCAGAGTACGTGACGTCGTTGCCGGTAGTGCCCGCCGTCTTGGCCGTCAGGACAATCTCGTAAGAGGCGAGATTCGCGGTGGCGATGACGTTCGGATCGCCCGCGCCGGAATTGGCGCCGCTGATGGCCGCGACGAGAGCCTGCACGATCGTCGTCAGCGTGTCGCCTGCCTTCACGGTGTACGTGTAATTCGTTCCGGCGATCGTGAGCGTGAGGACGTCCTTCTCGGTCACCGTTCCGCCGATGATGAGCTGCCCCGTAGCGGTGATGTTCACGCTGGCGGCGTTGCGCACGCCCTGATACGGAATCGCCGTCGCGCCGAGCGAGTAAACCGTGATGCGACGGTTGTACGCGTCGCTGGCGTACAGGTTGACGCCGTCCCAGGCGAGCGCCATCGGGGTGCGGAGCGAATCCGCGGCGTCGGAAGCCTGGTTCACGTCGCCGCCGATCTGCCCGATCACGAGGTCCGCCGAAACGCCGCTCTGCGTCGGGATCGTGTTGTAGACCAGGATGCGATCGTTGCCGCCATCGGCGACGAACAGGCGGGTCCCGGTGGAAAGGGCGAAGCGCGGGAAATTCATCGTCGCCTTGCAGGAGGTCGGATACGTGGGCGCGTTGTTGTTGTTCGCGTCCGTGCCGTTCGAAACGGTGCAGAGGACCGGCGTCTGGACCCCGGTGGTCGCGTCGGCGGTGTACGCGTTGTTCGGAATCGCGCTGGTGAGGTTCGGCTGTCCGAGCGCGAAATCGGCGGGAGCGGTGTTGGCGGTCGGAATCGAGTTCCAGACCAGCACACGGTTATAGCCGAGATCGGTGACGAAGAGGCGCACGCCGTCCGAAGACACCGAGACCGGGTTCAGCATGTTGGTCGCGGTCGCGTCGGTGGATTGCTGGGTCAGATCGGGCTCGACGAACGTGGTGAAGTTCGGAGCGCCGAGGACCACGTCGGCGGCCGCGCCGTTGCTTGCCGGAATCCGGTTGTAGATGAGGACGCGGTTATCGCCGGTGTCGGCGACGTAGAGCTTTCCGTTCTGAATCCAGACGCCCGTGGGACCGCGCAGGCTCTTCGCGGTCGGCGCGTTGGCAGACGGGCTGAAACTGGTGAAATCGGGCTGCCCGACGACGACATCGGCGGGCTGGTTGTTCACGCTCGGAATCGAGTTCCAGATCAGCACGCGATTGTGGTCGGTGTCCGCCACGGCGACGTGAACGCCGTCCGACGCGACCCCGGTCGCGAGGCGGATCGAACTCCGGTTGGCCGCGAGGTTGACCGTTGTGGTCGTGAAGTCCGGCTGTCCGAGGACGACCGAGGCTTTGCCCACGCAGACCGGACACTTGCGGTCATACGCCAACTCGGCCGTGGGGCTCGGGAACTGCTGCGAGGCATTCTTGAATAACAGGACGCGGTGATTCGACGGTCCGGCGCCGACGCGGTTCGAGTCGGCGACAAACAGCGTGTCGCCGGCGAACGCGATGCCGCTCGCGGCGCCGATGGTGATATCGCTCGAGTTCGAGTCTTGGCTGGTGAAGGTCCGCTGACCGATTACCAGGCGGGCGGCCTGCCCCGTCGTCAGATCGCTGGTTTGGGCGAACAGGGCCGCGCTAAGGAATAAAACAGAGATGCACTTCATGCGCAATAGTTGAGACGCGGTAGATGCGGCTTTAACTCCCAATTGTAGCAAGCATTTGGCCCGGACCGGCTGACGATCTGGCGGCACACCGTGTGGCGAAACGGCACGGGGCGGCGGCGGGTCGGCCCTTACGGCTCAAAGACTTGCGGAACATGCTTCTGGAAGGGTGCACGCCGGGGGCCGCGGCCGGACATCTGCGATAGAGTGAGGTCATGCGTCGACGGACTTTCTTGCAGGCCCTCCCGGGCGCGGCCGCGGCGGCGGCAACACTGGCCGAGGCCGCCCCTCCTCCGGAGGACGCCGTCCCGGTCCGTCTCGGCTTCGACACCTACTCCCTGCGCGCGTTCAACTGGAAGATCGGACAATTGCTCGACTACGCCGCCTCGCAGAAACTGGACACGATCCAGATCTCGTCGATGGGCGACTACGAGAACTACGAGCCGGCCTACCTGCAGACGGTGAAGGACAAGGCCGCGCGCTCCCACATCACGCTCGACGCCGGAATGGGGTGCATCTGCCCGATCAGCAAGGCGTTCTCGAAGAACGGCCCGCCGGCGCGGGACCGGGTGCTCGAAGGGCTGCGGGTGGCGAAAGCGGTCGGGGCGAAGTCGATGCGCTGCTACCTCGGCGCCAGCAACGACCGCCTTGGCGAGCCCGGGATCGAGGCCTGCATGGCGGAGACCATCAAAGTATTTAAATCGGTAAAGTCCGAGGCGCAGGACTTGGGAGTGAAGATCGCGCTCGAAAATCACTCCGGCGACATGCAGGCGCGCGAGGTCCGCACGATTATCGAGGAGGCGGGCAAAGACTACGTCGCGTCCTGCCTGGATACAGGGAATCCGATGTGGTGCGTGGAGGACCCGTTCGTCACGCTGGAAGTGCTGGCGCCGTACGTGGTGACGACGCACCTCCGCGACTCGGCGGTGTTCGAGACGCCGCGCGGAGCGGCCGCCCAATGGGTCGCGCTCGGCGATGGGTGCATCGACTACCCGAAATTCGTCGCGGAGTTCCGCCGCCTGTGCCCGAAATCGTCGATGCAGTTGGAGATCATCACCGGCCGTCCGCCGACGGAGCTACCGTATCTGGAGGCGTCGTTCTGGAAGGCCTTCCCGAAAACCCCGGCGGCGGAGTTCGCTCGCTTCGTGGCGTTGGCGAAGAGCGGCCATCCGTTCATGGGAGCGATGGTGATCGAAGACGTCCCCGGCCTGAAGAAGGCGCAGGTGATGACGGACGCGCTGAAAGAACAGCAAAGGGTCGATCTGGAAAGAAGCTTCGAGTACGCGCGGAAAAAGCTCAATGTGGGGATTAATTGGAGGGGGTAGGAATGGGCCACGTATGAACACGTATGAACGGAATGAACACAACGCTCAATTTTGATTTGCGTTAATTCTGTTCATTCACGTTCATACGTGGCCAAACCCCGAGCCACGCCAGGAACGCCGCCGTCACCACCGAGATTCCCAGCCCTATCCACAGGATCGTCGGATGAAACTCCATGCGGACCCGGTGCTGGCCTTCGGGGATCGCGACTCCCCGGAGGGCAATGTCGACTCGATGGATCGGCACTTCGGCGCCATCCACAGTCGCCTCCCAGCCGGGGTAGTGGGTCTCCGAGGCCACCAGCAGGCCGGCGCCTCGGCTGTTCACCGTGAGTTCCAACGAGTTCGGCTGATAGTCGACCACCTTCACGTCGTCGACTCCAGACGTTCCGGGCGGTAAAGGGATGGCCTCTTCCGCGATCGCGGTTTTCCCGAAGTCGATTTCGCGGCGGTCGATCATCGCCCGCGCTTCGGGCAGCGACCCCGCGACGCGCACCTGATGCACGAGGAAGAAGCGCGGCAGGACCGTCGTATTCTCGAACAGCTCGTTCCCCGGCAGGCTCGCTACGTGTCGGAACCGCGGGACGGCGCGGACTCGATCCACCGCCTTCGGCCCTACCAGGATCCAGCGCGCGTTCAGGACGTCGAGCACCGGCGAGTCGAGCCGTTCGAGCGGGTAATACCAGCCCCAACGGAAGCCGTCGTGGAGGAAGAGGCGGAGCTGGATGATCAGGTCCGGCGCCAGCGGGCTGACGCCGTTGGCCGACGGCACGCCCGTGACCGTGGCGCCGATCGCCCAGAACATGCTCGCGTCCACCGTGTCGATGCGCGAGGGTGGCGTGTCGAACTGCGTGCGTGAGCGGACGCCATTGAGGAGTTCGCGATTGCCGTCGAACGCGTCGCGCGTGACGCCGGGTTCCTGCTTCACCGACACGACGTTCATCGGGCGGCCCGAGCCGACGAGGTACAGGTCGAGCGCGATCACGATCGCGACGCCCCAGCGGATCGATTCCCGCATCCGAAGCCGCGCCAGCCCGAGCGCCGCCAGCCCGGCGATCCCGATCGTCAGCAGGCAGTACGCGTACTCGGGATGAATGCCGATGCGGATCTTCTCGGGCAGCAGCGGAAAGACCCAGCGCCACGGCGCGGTCTTATCGCCCAGCATCCAGAAGATACCGAACACCGTCAGAATGCCGAGCGTCCACGCCTGCCACTCGCGAATCCGAATCGCGGCGTAGATCGCCAGCAGCAGTCCCGCGATACTGCAGTACTGATAGAGGAACGTCAGGTCGCCGGGACCGTGAAACGCGCCGGGGTCGAAGATGTTGTAGTGATTCGGCAGGACCAGCGAGACGAGCGTCTGCGGAAACAAGCCGCCGCCCGTGCCGAGCCAGTCGACGCGGTATTTGGCGACACTGTTCTCGGTGAGTTGCGTGGTCGGCAGCAGGATGACCGCGCCGAGCAGCAATCCGAGGACGCACGCGACTGCGACGGGCGCAACCACGGTCCGCCGTGCCCTGCGAAACGCCAGCAGCAACAGCGCGAACACGCACGTCGAGACGAACACCACGACCGTGTCCGCGGGGAAGCCGCCGAGGACCGACATGCCGAGCGCCGCCGCCAGGATCGCGGTCCACCGCCGCGACCGTTCCTCCGCGAGATGCAGCACCGCCAGCCAGCACAGCGGCATCCATGCGACGGTCAGGAACGACACGATGTGCTGCGCGCGCGACGGGAAGAAGCCGCCGGTCTGAAATATGACCGCGCCCGCGAACGCCGCGGCCCGTCCCGCGCCCAGCCGCCGGAACAGGTGGAACGCCGCGATCCCGCCGAACCAGATGTGCAGCACCGCGACCCATTCGAGCAACATCGGGAGCGCATCCATCGACGTATGCGCCGCGATCCACGCGCTCAAGAGCACCAACGGATGGAAGTAGCACGCTTCGATATTGGCGAACACGGGGAAGCCGTCGTAGACGTAGGGGTTCCAAAGCGCGAAGTGTCCCTGCCGCAACTGGTCGGCGAGAAACGTCATCGGCGGCAGTTGGACGCCGCGGAAATCCCAGGGCAGCATGTAGGCGGTGCTGAAGAGGGGTTTGTGGAAGAAGAGGACGAGGTCCGCCAGCAGCGCGACGTAGATCCAGTAGACGGGGCGCTTTTCGGTCACGATGAATCTACCACTGTAGAGCATTTCGCACCCTCCGCCGCGCGAGAATAGAGGTTGGTGTGGTCTGGACTTGCACTGAGGAGATCATTTGGACGGAGTCATCGTTGTCGATAAGCCGGAGGGCTGGACCTCGCACGACGTCGTGGGCAAGATGCGGCGCGTCGCGCAGACCAAGAAGATCGGGCACCTGGGAACACTCGACCCGATCGCAACCGGCGTGCTGCCGCTGGTGATCGGCCGCGCCACGCGGCTGGCGCAGTTCTACACCAAGAGCGACAAGATCTACGAAGGCGTCGTGCGCTTCGGCTGGGCGACCACCACCTACGATCGCGCGGGCACGCCGACCACTCCGCAAGTGGAGTACACCATCGATCGCGCGGCGCTCGAGGCGGCAATGGAGGCCTTCCGCGGCCCGATCCTGCAGACGCCGCCGGCGGTCTCCGCCAAGAAGGTCGACGGCAAGCGCGCCTACGAGCTGGCGCGCGCGTCGGTGGCGGTCGAACTGGAACCCGTCGCGGTCCAGATCTATGAGCTGGTCGTGCTCGAATCGTCGGGGGCAGAGGCGCGGATGCGCGTGCACTGCTCGGGTGGCACGTACATGCGGTCCATCGCCCACGATCTCGGACAGGCTCTCGGCTGCGGCGCGCATTTGACGGAGCTCCGCCGCCTCGCCAGCGGCGAATTCGAATTGAGCCACGCGCGCACGATCGCGCAATTGGAATCGCTGGCGGCCGATGAGCGGCTGCTCGACGCGCTCGTGCCGGCCGGGCAGATGCTGCCCGCGATGCCCTCGGTGCTGGTCGACGAATTGGTGACGGCGCAGATTCGGAACGGCCGCAATTTTCCGGCGTCGCCATTCCGGTCGGAGCCCGCGTCGCGGCTGGTGAAGGCCGTCACACGGCAGGGGGATCTGGTCGCGATCGGCGAGGCTGTACTGCCGAATCTGTATCACCCAATCGTAGTGCTGTAGAATTGAGAGAGATGCTCAAGCGTTTTATCCTGTGGGATTTCAAGCGTGGGAGCTGGCAGTATGACGTCGTGGTCGGCATCATATTGGCCTTCATTTTCCTGACGCCGCGCGAGATTTTCCGCGATGGTCCGCGCCTGCCGCGCCCGCATGGGATCGCGATGCTGCCGACGGAAGGCGGCGCTCCGCCCTTCTTCGTGGACCCCGGCGTGCTCCGCGGAGTTCCCGAGAACGAGCGCGTCGCGCGCCTCACGGAACTGCTGCAACGGAGCACGAGCAATCGCCGTTTGACCATTACCCGGATCGAGCCGGTCCTGGACTCGGAAGGCGAGTTGCAGGGCTACATGGCGTTCGCCCGGCCCTGAATCGAAGAGAGGCAATCTGGATGAAAGCAGTTCGCAGTTGGGCGTGTGCAGGCGTGCTCGCCGTGTGTTCTACGATGTCGGGCGCCGACGATCTCGCCGCCGTATTCGCCCGCATGGACCAGGCCGCGCCCAAATTCAAGGGCATGCGCGCCGACATGAAACGGGTCAGCCACACCGCGGTCCTCAATCTCGACGAAACCGACACCGGGTCGATCCTCGTCAAAGTACCAAAGCCGCATGACTATCACATGCTGATCGATTTTCAGCAGCCGGATAAGAAGACAGTCGCCGTCTCCGGCACGAAGGCCGAGATGTACCTCCCCAAGGCCAACGAGATCCAGGAGTACAACTTCGGCAAAGGCCACAAGGCCGAGATGGAGCAGTTCGTGAAGCTCGGCTTCGGCAGCACGTCCACCGAGCTCCGCGACGCGTACACAGTCACCTACGGCGGTCCGGAAACGATCGCTGGTCAGAAGGCGACGCGTATCGTGCTGGTCCCGAAGTCGAAGGACTTGGCCGCTACGTTCCCGAAATTCGAGCTCTGGATCTCGGACGAAGGGGCCACTTCGGGCATCTCCATTCAACAGAAAATCTACGAAGCCGGCGGCAATTACACCATCGCCACCTACTCAAAGGTGAAGCTCGACCCGAACATTCCGGACAACGCCTTGAAACTCAACGCACCGAAGGACGCCGTGCGGCATCCCGTCTAGCCCAGGCCCCAGTTCCCCCTCATGCCAAAGCAACCCGGCAAGCATCGCTTGCAGTATCTCGATTGGGTGCGCGGTCTCGGCGCGCTCATCATGCTGCAGGGCCACGTATTCGATTCGTTCCTCAAGAACGACCTCCGCGGCGGGGCGGCCTACGTTTACTCACAGTTCGTCGGTGGGATGCCGCCCGCGATTTTCCTCTTCCTGACCGGCGTCACGCTGGCGTTCCTGATGGACAGCACGGAGCGCAAGGGGCTCGCGCCCGCGACGCGCGTGTGGACGTCGCTGCGCCGCGCCGGCTACCTCTTCGCAATCGCCTTCGCGTTCCGCGCGCAGATGCTGATCACCGGCTGGCCGGCGCAGTGGAGCGATCTCTTCAAGGTCGACATCCTGAACTGCATGGGCTTCGCGATCGCGGTCTTTGCGCCCATGGCGTTGTTCCGGACCGCCGAGCGGGTGCGCCTGTGCGCGATTCTCGGCGCCGCGATTGCGTTCGGCTCTCCCTTGATCTCGCAGATTCACTGGACGGGCGTCCCGCAGCTCGCGCGGCTGTACATCGCTCCGGATTATCACGCGTTCTCCTTCTTCCCGTGGGCGGCTTATCTGGCGTTCGGAATGTCCGCGGGCAGCATCATCCGGGTCATGCCGCCGGAAGCGACGGAGCGCGCCATGCAATGGGCGGCGCTTGCGGGCGGCACGCTCCTCTTCGCCTGCCAGTACTTCTCCAGCCTCCCGTATTCGATCTACACCAACGCCGAGTACTGGCTGAACAGCCCCGCGCAGGTGCTCTCGAAACTCGCAGTCGTGCTGCTGGTGCTCGCGTTCGCATACCTCTGGACGCGGTACGCGACGGCGGACGGCTGGAGTTGGATGCGCCAGTTCGGGACCACGTCGCTGCTCGTCTACTGGGTCCACATCGAGCTCGTCTACGGCCGCTGGTTCGCGTTCTTCAAGGGCGCGCTGAACGTCGGGCAGACGATCGCAGCCGCCGTCGTCCTGATCCTCGTCATGCTGCTGCTATCCGCCGCGCGCACGAATTTCGGCGCGATCCGCACGTGGTTCGGCGGACTCATCTGGGGTCCCGCGCCACGTCCCGACACTGCCTCGGGCGACTGAAGTAAGATGGCCGGGATGAAACCCGGGCTCCTCCTATTCCTCGCCACGCTCGCCTCGGCGCAGGACTTTGACCTGCTGATCCGCAACGGCCGCATCGTCGACGGCACGGGCAACCCGTCTTATACCGCCGACGTCGGTGTTCGCGCGGGCAAGATCGCGGCGATGGGGCGGCTCACCGGCAAGACCGCGACGCGGACCATCGACGCGGCCGGTCTGACCGTCGCGCCCGGCTTCATCGACATCCACAATCACTCCGACAACACCATCGTCCAGGACGGGAATGCGCAGAGTTTCATCCGCCAGGGCGTCACCTCGATGATCTTCGGCGAAGGCGGCTCGGCCGCGCCCAGCAAGCGCTGGCAGGACTTCCATACGTACTTCGCGGAGTTGCTGAAGAACGGCATCTCGACCAACATCGGGACGTACGTCGGGTCGAGCGAGCTCTGGACGTGGGTCCACGGCCAGAAGGCGGGACCACCCACGCCCGAAGAGCTCGACCGGATGCGCGCGCTGGTTCGCGAGGCGATGCAGCAGGGCGCGCTCGGCGTCGCCAGTTCGCTCAGCGGACCACCGGGCTCGTGGATCGACACCGCCACGCTGGTCGCGATGTGCGAGGCCGCGGCGCCATACGGCGGCATCTACTCCACGCACATGCGCACCGAGGGCCGGGGCGTCTTCGAATCCGTGGCCGAAGCGATCGAGATCGGCAGGCAGGCGAAGGTGCCCGTCGACATCATCCACCTCAAGATCGCCGAGCACGAGATGTGGGGCCAGATGCCCGAGCTGATCGCGACGATCGCGGCGGCACGCGCCCGCGGGCAGCAGGTCGAGGCCAACGTGTACCCGTACCGCGCCGGACAAAACAACCTCGCGACCATCATTCCGCCCTGGGCCCATGAAGGCGGCGCGCAGGCGCTCATCGCCCGTCTGAAAGACCCCGCGTTGCGTCCGCGCCTGGAAAATGAGATCAACCACGGCATCGCGGGGACCAACTGGTACAACCACTACACGGCGACCGGCAGTTGGGAAGGCATGCTGCTGGTCTCGCTTTCGAACCCGCAGTACAAGCGGTTCGAAGGCAAACGCATGAGCGAGGTCATCGCGGCCCTGAAGAAGCCCGGCATCGACGTGCTCTTCGAACTCCTCATCAACAACAACGGCTCCGTCCCGACGGTCTACTTTCACCACTCCGAAGAGGACATGCGGTACGCGCTCAAACAGCCGTGGGTCTCGATCGGGTCGGACGGGACGGCGGTGACGGAAGAGGGTCCGCTGGCCGCGGGCAATCCGCACCCGCGCTACTTCGGGACGTTCCCGCGCGTCCTTGGCCGCTACGTCCGCGACGAGCACGTGCTCACGCTCGAGGATGCGATCCGCAAGATGACCTCGGCGAATGCGGCGAAGGTCCACCAGTACGACCGCGGACTGCTCCGCCCCGGCATGGTGGCCGATGTGACGGTGTTCAACGCCGACACGATCATCGACAACGCGACCTACGAGAAGCCGCACCAGTACGCGACGGGAGTCGAGTACGTGATCGTGAACGGCAAGGTGGTCCTCGACCGCGGCAAGCACAACGGCGCGCGGCCCGGCGTGATCCTCTACGGTCCCGGGAAGTAGATCACTCCTGGCGCAGCGCCGCGACCGGGTCCATCCGCGACGCGCGCAACGCCGGGGCGAGGCACGCGGCCAGCGCGACCAGCAGCAGCAGCGCCGCCACTCCCGCGAAGGTCGCGGGATCGCGCGCGTCGATCTCGAACAGCAGGGTGCGTAGCACGCGGCTCAATGCCACCGCCGCGCCTAGGCCCGCCGCGACGCCGACGGCCGCGACCGCCATGCCGTCGCGCAGAATCCAGCGGACAACGTCGCCGCGCTGCGCGCCGATCGCCATGCGCAGTCCGATCTCGCGGGTCCGCTGCGTGACAGCATACGAGAGGACGCCGTAGACGCCGATCGCGGCGATCAGCAGCGCCACGCCCGAGAAGATGCCGAGCAGCGCCGCATTAAGTTTCGGCTGCGCCGCGCTGAGGTCGATCCATTCCTCCATGGTCTTCACGTTGGAAATCGGGAGCTCCGAATCGAGAGCCCGCAGCCGCACCCGAACCCCCGCGAGCGCACTTTCGGGCTTTCCCTCGGTGCGCACCACGACGTCGACCGCGCCGAACGGGAGCGCCGCCGCGCTGATGTAAATGCCGGGGAGCGGAGCCTGGTCCAGGGACCCGAGCCGCACTCCGCCCACCACTCCGACGACGGTGAATTCCCGGCCGTTGCCGAAGCGCAGCGTGCGGCCGAGCGGGTCGTCGCTGCCCCACACGCGCCGCGCCGTTTCTTCGCTGACGACGGTGGTCAACGGAACGCTGGCGTTATCGGCCGCCGTAAAGGTGCGCCCGCGCAGGAGCGGGATCTCCATCGCGCGGAAGAAGCTCGGACTAACGACGCGCCAATCGACCGGCACGCCCGTGCCCGGCGGCAGTTTCGACGCTCCCGGCGCCGTCACGGGCGTCCGCGTGGAGCTTCCGGCGCCGAACGGAATGCCACTCGAAGTCGCCGCCGACTTCACCCCCGGAAGAGTCTCGAGCGACGCCAGAAAGTTCTCGTAGAAGCCCCAGACCGTGGCCGCTGGATAACGTGTCTGCGGCAGCGCGACCTGGAAGCACAACAGCTTCTCGGGGCGAAAGCCCACCTTGGTCCGCTCCAGGCGTCCGAGGCTCTGGATCAGCAGTCCCGCGCCGACCAGCAACAGCGTCGTCAGCGCAATCTCACCGCCGACCAGCGCGCGCCGCAGCGCCGGCCGCGCCGCCCCGCCCGACGATCGGCCGCCCTGTTTCAAGACGGTATTCAAGTCCGTCCGCGCGACCTGCCACGCCGGCGCGAGGCCGAAGACGACGCCGGTCGCGAGCGTCACCGCGGCGGCGAACCACATCAGCGTCGCGTCCACCGGAATCGGCTGCACCGGGAGCAGGTTCGGTGGTAGCGCCGCGTTGATCAGGCGCACCGAGAAGAGCGCCGCGACCGCTCCCGCGCCGCCGCCGAGGACCGCGAGCGCCGCGCTCTCGGTGAGCAGTTGCCGCGCCAGGCGTCCGCGGCTCGCGCCCATCGCCGTCCGCACCGCGATTTCCTTTTGCCGCGCCGCTGCGCGCGAGAGCAGCAGATTCGCGACGTTCGCGCACGCGATCAGCAGGACGAAGCCCACGGCCGCCAGCAGCACCCACAACGCGGTCCACAACGGCGGCGAGACGAACCACTCGGGGAACGTCTGGAGCTTGATGCCCCAGTCTTGGATCTCCGGATATTGCCGCGCGACGCGCGTGAAAACCGTGTCCATTTCGGACTGCGCCTGCGCGAGCGAGACTCCGGGCTTGAGCCGGCCGACCGCCGTGATGACGTGGTTCAGTCGCTTCTCGTTCTTCAGATCGATGGTGTACGGCGTGCAGAGGTCGGCGCCGGTCAGCACGTTGAGCGACGCGGGCGCGATGCCGACGATCGTGTACGCGATCCCGTTGAAGTGGAGCACCGAGCCGACCAGTTTGGGATCGCCGCCGAAGCGTCGTCGCCAGAGGTCTTCGCCGAGCATCGCGACGGGCGTCGCCTGCGGCAGGTCCTCGCCCTCGGCGAAGCCCCGTCCTGCCACCGGACGCAGTCCAAGCACGGGCAACAGCGACGGCGTGACGGTCGCGCCGACGTACTGCTCGGGGTCGCCGCGGCCGGTGAGGTTGAACACCCCGCCGGCGAAGAACGCCATGCCGTCGAAGCTCTGCGCCTGCTCGCGCCAGTTCAGGAAATTGAGGACGGAGGCGGAGAAGGTCGAGAACGTCAGCTTGTCGTTCTTCTCGGCGATGCGCACCAGACGGTCCGGCGCGGCGAACGGCAGCGGGCGCACCATCACGGCGTTCACGACGCTAAAGATGGCGGTGGTCGCGCCCACGCCGAGCGCGAGCGTGAGCATCGCGGCGAGGGTGAACGCGGGGGATTTGCGCATGGTGCGCGCGGCGTAACGAAGGTCGTGGATCAGCATCAGTCCATGCTCCCGGGACGCCGACAACGCGACGTCCGCAATGGTTTCCAGCCACAGCAGGAAGGAGCTACGCTCGCCGATCCGGTCGCGGAACAACTGCGAGAGCTCGGCGCCGTACTCGCACCGGAACTGCGCCGGATAGAAGAGCAGCAATACGCGATAGCAGCGCTCCTGCCAGTTCATGTCTCAGGATTTCCGAGGCGCGAGCCCCATCGCCCGGGCCTGCCCCAATAGTTTCGCGAGGCGCGCGGATTCCGCCATCGCGACCTCCCGTCCGAACGCGGTAATGCGGTAGTAGCGGCGGCGCGTGTCGTCATGCTCGGGGTCGGGGCGCTCGTCGAGCTCCTCGATCATGCCCTCGTCGAGCATGCGTTTGATGGTCCCGTAGAGCGTCCCGGGGCTGAGCTTGAGCTTGCCATCGGTGCGCGAGGCGACGTCCTGCATGATGGCGTACCCATGGCGTTCCCGGTCGGCGACGGCGACGAGGATGTGGAACAGCGCCGGGGGGAGCGGGAGAAAGCTCTCCGCATCTTCCTTCATAGTCCAACTATAACGATTTTCGATATACTGTCAAGCGTTAGAGTGTAAGGGCAACCATCGAGGAGCAGTATGGTCGATTGTGCTGTATGAATATGGTAAGTTCGGACGTATGAAGAAGACGCTCCACATTGACGAGGTCACCCTTCGCGATGCGAAGAACGCCTGTGGCGCGGCGACCGATACAGAAACGGTGCGGCGCGGTCTCGAAGCTCTGATCCGGCACGCAGCCTATGAGAGGCTGCGAAAGCTCAGGGGTTCCGATACGAACGCCACCGACGTTCCGCGCCGTCGGACGCCGGACTCTCGGAAGAGACGCCCGGCAGCGTGATGGTCCTCGTTGACACTTCCATTTGGATCCGCTTTCTGGGCGATCGGCTGCCATACGCCGCCGAACTGGACAGCTTGCTCGAGAGAGACGAAGCCGCGGGGCACGACCTCGTATACGGTGAGTTGCTGATCGGGGATTCCGGCGGAAGAAGCCGTCTATTGAGCTCGTACGAGCTCATGCACCGGGTTCCAGCCGTCGCTCACGCGGACGTCGCTACCTTCGTACGGTCACGCAAGTTGCACGGCAGAGGCATCGGCTGGATCGATGCGCATCTTCTCACTTCTGCCGTGCTCGCCGACGTCCCTCTCTGGACAGCGGACGAGCATTTGGCCAAACTGGCGGGTGAACTCGGGATCGCTTATCGGTCTCGGCGGCGCTAGCGCTCTGGCGCCCTCGGCGCCGGTGGTATTCTCAACGCAGATGCCCGTCAGCAAGGCACTCTCGATCGCTGCTACGGCCCTGGCTACGCTCGGCGGGCTGGGCGCGTTCCAGAACTTCAACAAGCCCTGGCGCGAGTTCCCGGCATTCGAATACAACAACTTCGAGATCCCGAAGGACTATCAGGAGAAGACGGAATTCGTGTTCGGACGTCTGATGTATCCGAATGCGGCGAACGCTCGCGGGTTCGGCCGGCGCTTCGGCAGCGGCGAGTGGCAGCAGGGCGGACGCGGCATCTTCTGGACCATGGACTATCCGCGCTCCGACCGCCACCTGATGCTCGCGCTGCGACGGCTGACGCGCATCCACAACCGCTCCGTCGAGCAGCCGGTCAATCTCGACGACGACGATCAGTATGACTGGCCATGGCTCTACGGCGTCGAGGTCGGGCACTGGGGACTGACCGACCAGCAGGCGCAGCGGCTGCGCGAGTACTTGCTGCGCGGCGGATTCCTGATGGTCGACGACTTTCACGGCACCTACGAGTGGGAGATTTTCACGCAGAGCATGAAGAAAGTCTTCCCCGATCGGGAGATCGCCGACCTGGCGGATTCAGAGCAGATCTTCCACGTGATTTACGATCTCGACGGCCGCTATCAGGTGCCGGGCGAGGGCGCGTGGAACCGCGGCACGACGTACGAACAGGACGGCTACACCCCCGCGTGGCGCGGCATCCACGACGATAAGGGCCGCATCATGGTCGCCATCTGCCACAACATGGACCTGGGCGATTCGTGGGAGCACGCCGACAATCCCGACTACCCCGAAAAGTTCTCCGCCCTGGGCATCCGCATCGCCGTCAACTACATCGGCTATGCGATGACGCATTGATGCGGCGCGCGACCATCCTGGCCACCCTCGCGCTGCTCGCGTTCGGCGCGTTGTTCGCCTTCCAGCGGCCCTTCCGCGAATTCCCCGGCGTCGAGTACGAGAACTTCCAGAAGCCGGCCGACTGGAGCGAGAAGACCGAGTTCGTCTTCGCGCGCCTGATGTACCCGTGGAACGGCTGGGGCTTTCACTACGGCGACGACTGGACCCAGGGCTCGTCGAACTGGACCATCGACTATCCCCGCTCCGACCGCCACGTGGTCCAGGCGATCCGCCGGTTGACGCGCGTGCACGTCCGCTCCGTCGAGCAGCCCGTGAATCTCGACGAGGGCGACCAATACGACTGGCCGTGGATGTACGCGGTCGAGGTCGGGCACTGGAAACTCACCGACGATCAGGCGCGGTCGCTGCGCGAGTATCTGCGGCGCGGCGGCTTCCTCATGGTCGACGACTTCCACGGAACGCAGGAGTGGGAATTCTTCCTCGAGGGCATCAAGCGCGTATTTCCCGACCATCCCATCGTCGACATCCCCGACGACGACCCGATCTTCCATACGATCTACGATCTCGACGACCGCTTCCAGGTGCCCGGCGCGCAGTACCTCTACTCGGGACGGGTCGCGGAGAAGGACGGAGTCGGCGCCAAGTGGCGCGGCATTTACGACGATCGCGGCCGCATCGTGGTCGCGATTTGTTTCAACGTCGATCTCGGCGATTCGTGGGAATGGGCGGACGTGCCGCAGTACCCCGCCAAGTTCTCGGACCTCGGACTACGGATCGCGGTGAACTATGCGGTTTACGCGATGACCCACTGAGGGTCAGGCGATTTTGGATTCCTTCTTCAGGGCTTCGTGAAGGAGCGTCTTAATGAGCGTCTGGTAGCCGACGCCGCGTTTTTCCGCCAGTATGCGCGCGCGTTCGATATCGGAAACCGGCAACCGGACCGATACATTCTTCGTCGGCACCGCCCCCCGCCGGCCTTGCTTGATGAGCAGATCGGCGATCAACTCCTGGTTCTGATCCCACCAAGCGGCTTCCTCCGCCTCCGAGCGGAACTCCGGCGTGTCCACCAGGACCGGTTTGGCTTTCCCCTTCTTCGCGTTCATAGCTTCTCCCTCAGCTTTCGATGCGCAGCATGAGCAGTCACCACTCGAATCTTCCCTCTCCGCGTCGCATAAACAAACTGAAGTGCCCGTCCGCTGTCCGTGACTCCGCCACAGAGCACTCGCTCCTCGCCGCTTCTCTGTTGCACAGCAACAACGGTCAGAGGATCGTTTCGGAATGCCTGCTCTCTTCGGGCGAGACTCCGTGCCGCGCGATGTGGGCAATGTTCGCATCGTCCCACTCGAACGCCGCACTTCCATTCATGTATGACTTAATTGTATATACGGAGGAGCGCGGTGGACAAGGCGCTCCCGGGCGTCGATTGGGCTCCCCACTAAACCTCCGGCCTCGACCGTTTAATGCCGCTTCCCCTCCGGTCGCCCCGCGCAGCTCGAAGAATTCCGGGGCATATGTTCTAATAAAAGGACTTGCCCAGTATGCTGTCGAAACGGTTCAGGAGGGGTTGGAAAGCACTGTCACGGCGCGCCCGCGAGGTGCGCATGATCGCCAAGGGATTGGCTTCCACGGACCATCCGGTCCTGGCCCACATTATCCCGATGCGGCGGTGCAATCTGGCCTGCGCGTACTGCAACGAGTACGACAACGTCTCCAAACCCGTCGCGATCGAGACCATGTACGAGCGGCTCGACCACCTCGCGGAGCTCGGCACGACCATCATCACCATCTCCGGCGGTGAGCCGCTGATGCATCCCGAGCTCGACCTCATCATCGCGCGCATCCGCCGCAACGGCATGATCGCCGGGATGATCACGAACGGGTACCTGCTGACCGCCGATCGCATCAAGCGGCTGAACCGCGCCGGTCTCGACCATCTCCAGATCTCGATCGACAACGTCATGCCGGACGAGGTCTCGAAGAAGAGTCTCAAGGTTCTCGACAAGAAGCTCCAACTCCTCGCCGAGCACGCCGACTTTCACGTGAATATCAACTCGGTGGTCGGCGGCGGCATCCAGACGCCGCACGACGCGCTCACGATCGGCAGGCGCGCGCTCGAGCTCGGCTTCACGTCGACGGTCGGCATCATCCACGACGGCGACGGCCAGTTGCAGCCGCTGCAGGCCGAAGAGCGCGAAGTCTACTCCGCCATGAAGGCCATGGAGAAGTCGAGCTACGCGCGGCTGAATTATTTCCAGGACAACATCGCGCACGGCAAAGAGAACAACTGGAAGTGCCGCGCCGGCGCCCGCTACCTCTACATCTGCGAGGACGGCCTCGTTCACTATTGCTCGCAGCAGCGCGGGTATCCGGCGAAGCCGCTCGGCCAGTACACGGTCGAGGACGTGCGCCGCGAATACCGCACCGCCAAGAGCTGCGCCCCGCGGTGCACCGTCGCGTGCGTGCATCAGGTCTCCTACTTCGACTTCTGGCGCGGCAAGCAGACGCTGCCGCAATCGCCGGTCGGCGAGCCCCACACCTCCAGCGACCTCGTACAATTGCAGTAACGTGAACGCCCGGCAGCGAGTGCTCCTGGGGCTGCTCGTGGCCTCGATCTTCCTGAACTACGTCGACCGCAGCAATCTTTCGCTCGCGGCGCCGATTGTCCAGAAGGAATTCGCGCTTTCCGACAGCGCGCTCGGCTCGCTCTTCTCCGCCTTCTTCTGGACGTGCGCCCTGCTGCAACTCGTCGGCATCTCCGGCTGGCTCGCGGACCGCTTCCCCGTGGGGCTGGTGCTCGCGAGCGGACTCTTCGTTTGGTCGAGCGCGACGATCCTGACCGGCGTGCTCTCCGGCCTGCCTGCGTTGTTCGCTGCGCGGCTGCTGGTCGGCGCGGGCGAGTCGGTGGCGTACCCCTGCTATTCGCGGATCTTCGCCACGGCGATCCCGAGCGAGCATCGCGGGGTCGCGAATGCTCTGCTCGACGCGGCGTCGAAGCTCGGACCGGCGCTGGGTACGCTGATCGGCGGCGCGCTGCTGGCGACCGTCGGTTGGCGCATGTTCTTCGTCGTACTCGGCGTCGCGAGCCTCGCCTGGCTGCTGCCGTGGCTGCGCTGGATGCCTCGCATCGAGGAGCGCGGCGAGCTGAAGTCCCAGGGACCGGCGACGGTTCAGATTTTGGCGAAACGGTCGGCATGGGGCGCGTTCCTCGGCCACTTCTGCGGCAACTATTTCTGGTTCTTCCTGCTCACGTGGCTGCCGACCTATCTCGTGAAGGAGCGGGGCTTCGACCAGGCCGCGATGATCCGCATCAGCTCCATCGCGTACTTCGCGATTGCGGCCGCGACGATCTCGGCGGGCTGGATTTCCGACCGTTGGATGCGCGCCGGAGGCTCCGCGACGCGGGTCCGCAAGACCGTCGTGTGCTGCGGCCTCGGCTTCTCGACGGTGATTCTGCCCGTGGCGGTCGTGCGCGATCCGCGGGTGTCGATCGCGCTGCTGTTCGTCGCCTGCATGGCGTTCGGCGCGTACACGTCGAATCACTGGGCGATCACGCAGACGCTCGCCGGGCCGTTGGCGGCGGGCCGCTGGACGAGCCTGCAGAACGGAATCGGCAACCTCTCCGGGATCGCGGCGGCGTGGCTGACGGGAGTGGTGGTGGAGCGCACGGGCTCGTTCGCGCTACCCTTTGCGATCGCGGCGGCCATCGCAGTGGCGGGCGCGTTACTCTGGGGGATCGTGGTCGAAGAGGTCAGGCCGGTGGCATGGGAGAAATGAAGGGCGTCATCTGTTCGGGAGCGGTGATTCACGACACGCTGGTGCGGCCGGTCGAGGAGTTGCACTGGGGGACCACGGCCATCGTCGAGACGATCGAGCCGCACATCGGCGGCAACGCGGCGAACACCTCGATTGCGCTGGCGACACTCGGCGTTCCGGTGCGTGTGATGGGCGCGGTCGGGGACGACGAGCAGGGGCGCTTCGTGACCTCGGCGTTGCGGCGCGCGGGGGTAGGGTTGGAGGCGCTCGCGGTGCGGGAAGAGCCGACTGCGGCTACCGTCGCGCTGGTCAAGGAGGCGGGCGCGCGCCTGTTCCTGCACCGGCCCGGCGTGAGCACGACGGCGTTTGCGGCGCCGCTCGAGTTCCCCGCCCCGCTGATCGGCGGGATGTCGCATTACCACCTGGCGAGCCTCTTCATCCTGCCGAATTTCCGGCCGTGCGCGCCGGAGACGCTGGCGCGCGCCCGGGCAGCGGGACTCACGACCTCCCTCGACACCAACTGGGATCCGCGCGGCAGGTGGATGGCCGACCTCGCGCCGTGCCTGCCCGAACTCGACTTTCTGTTCATGAATGAGGACGAGGCGCGGATGATTGCGGCCGACGCGAAGGCCGTGCTGGCGCTCGGCGTGCGGGCGGCGGTGATGAAACTCGGTCCGCTCGGCTGCGCGATCTATACCGGCGAACGCGAGGTGCGCTGTGCGGCGTTCGACGTCGAAGTGAAAGATACGACGGGCGCGGGCGATTGCTTCGTCGCGGGATTTCTGGCGGCACATCTGCGCGGCGCGAGTCTCGCCGAGGCAGGGCGGTTCGCCAATGCAGTCGGAGCGTTCAGCGTGCAGGCGGTGGGTGGGGCGACCGGAGTGAGAGGGTTCGAGGAAACGGAGCGGTGGATGGCGGACCGCTCAAATGAGCGGCCCGGATTTTAGAACCGCCCTGGAATCCGTTAGTTACAACAAGCCGCACCGCTCACGATGAGCGGTTCACGTCCAAACAGAGCCGCGACAGGATGGAGCGGTTGCTTATTGAAACAACCGCTCCTTGACAGTCGCGGCTCTGCTGGAGTGTCTACGCCGTAACCGGCGGCACCAGCGTCTTCAGAAACTCGTGCGCCGTCTTGAAGCCACGCTTGTACTGCTCGGTGAAGTTGCCCTGGGCGTCATTGGCCGGATAGTAAAACGCGTCCTCGTTCTCGATGTTCATCGCGCCCTGATAGCCCGCCTCTGCGAGCACCGAGAAGAACTCTTTCCACGGCACCGACCCGTAGCCCGGAATCCGGAAGCGCCACCAGCGCGCGTTGTTCACCGGCTGAATCCCGCCGCGCTTCACGATGTGCCAGAGGATCTCGGTGTCCTTCAGATGGACGTCGTAGATCTTGTCGATGAACTCGCGCGCCGCGGCGACCGGGTCCATGAACTGCCACACGAGGTGCGACGGATCGAACTGCAATCCGACGTGCGGGCTGTCCTTGAACGCCTTGAACAGCGCCTCCCAACCGACCGGTCCCGTCGCGATATTCGGGCCGCCGGCGTAGGGCTCCCACAACACGCGCACCTTGTTCTTCTCGCAGGCGGGGAAGTATTTCTCGGTGTAGACCTTGACGATCTCGTCGACCTGCGCGGCGAGGGGCTTCGCCTTGTCCGTGCCCGACTGGCCGCCGATTCCGGGGATGCCGAGCTTGCCGCAAAGCTCGATGCACTTGACGGTGTACTGGTTCTGCTTCTCGCGCTTCGCCGGGTCGGGATCGATATGATTCCCGTCGCAGGCGAGGGACGAAACGTAAATGCCGGCCTGCTGGATCTTGTTTTTGATGTCGGCGATTTTGGCGTCGTCGAGTTTGTCGGGATCGAGCCGGAGTTGCATGCTCGTGAAGCCCTGCTCTTTGATGAACGCGAGGTTGGCGTCCGTGTACTGGCAGAGGACGCCGAGCTTCGGCTTCCAGTTGGGCGTGCGCTGGCGCTGGGCCTGCGCTGCGGCGGCCGCGGAGATCGCGGTCAAGACGGTGCGTCGGGTGACGTTCATGCGATTCGCTCCAATTGTGCGAGGTGATTGAGATCGTGGCCGGCCATCGTCTCTACGATGGTTTGCAGCGTCATCTCGCCGCGCTCGGGATGGCTGACCTTCTTGCCCATCGCGGCGCGCGGCAGGGTTTCGAGCAGAGCCACGTTCCAGCGGCGCGCGGCGTTGAACTGTTCGAGCGCCAGATGCGGGTCGAGCTGCGCGTAAGGCTTCGCCCACGCGTCCTGATCGAATGGCTGGCAGACGTGATTCTCTTCGGCGAGCGTCTGGCGAATGCGGAAGGCGAAGGCAATCTCGCAGTCGGCGAGGTGGCAGATGACCTCCGCGGCGCTCCACTTGCCGGGCGCGGGACTGCGGCGCAGTCCGTCGGCGCCGAGACGGCCGGACTGCGCCGTGAGCTTCGCGGGAGTGGCCGCGATGACCACGCGCGGATCGAGGTCCCCCAGGAAGGACGCGTATGGATTCATAGGTCTGATTATACGAACGTGAGGTGAGCAAGCGCACGGAGCGGCGATCGAAGCGGGCGCTATAATCGCGGCAGACTCGATGACTCACCGGCGTCTGGTCCTCATCATCGAAAGCGACCCCAATGCCGTGGGGCAGATGCGGCGCGTGCTGGCGGCAATGAAGCTACGCGCCGTGGCGGTGGGCAGCGAGGAGGAGTTAGGCGAAGCTCTCTCGGCTCTGGTTCGGCAGGCTCCGGTCCTGGTGATCGCAAGGGTCGCGCTGCCGAGCGGCAGCGGCATCCGGATGCTGGAGGAAACGGTCGCACAATTTCCCGGAGCGCAGCAGATGCTGATCTCGCATCATCCGAAGAATCTGCTGATGTCGGTCCCGGGATTCGCCGCGCACTCGCTGAATTTCCTGAAGGCGGAGTTCACGGACGAGCAGTTCCGGGTCGCGGTGGAGAAGGCGTTAGCGCGAGGCTCGGCGGCGTAAGACTGGGGTGGGGCAGACTTCAGTCTGCGCGGGGCTTGAGCCCCGCAGGCCCGGGCCGTGTCGGGCTGAAGCCCTCCGCAGACTGAAGTCTGCCCCACTCAGCGAGCAGTAAACACGTCGTGGAGGCGGATCAGCCCCAGCGCGCGACCGTCCGCATCCACGACCGGCAATACCGAGATCTGCGACGTTCGCCTCTCCATTCGTTCCAGCGCATCTCCCAGCGTCGCTTCGGGACCGATCGTCACCGGCCGAACCGTCATCACGTCGCGGGCGCACAACCCGCGGATGTCGTCGTGAGTGGTGAGCGAGCGTCGCAGATCGCCGTCCGTGATGAAGCCCGCGAGGATATCGTTCTCTCCGGCGACGCACGCGCCGCCGAGCGGCCGCTGCGTCATCGCGATAATCACGTCCTTCACCGACGCGTCCGGAGCCACGCGCGCGACCTCTTCGAGCGGGTGCATCGCCTCCGCGACGGAGAGGCGCAGATTGCGTCCGAGTTGTCCGCCGGGATGAAAGCGGGCGAACTCCTCGGGCGTGAAGTTGCGCGCCGACATCAGGGCAATCGCGACCGCGTGCCCGAGAGCGAGCGCCGTGACCGCACTGGCGGTCGGCGCGAGATTGTTCGGATCGGCCTCGCGTTCCACCGAGGCGTCGAGCAGGACGTCGACGAGCGCTGCCAGCGGTGACGCGGCGTTCCCGAGAATCCCGATCAGCGGCGAGCGAAACTGGCGCAGTAGCGGCGCCAGCGTCAGCAACTCTCCGGAGTTCCCGTGATTCGAAATGACGATGGTCGGATCGCCCGGCGTGTAGATGCCGAGATCGCCGTGGACCGCCTCCGCGGGGTGCAGGAAGACGGCGGCGGTGCCGGTGCTGCACAGGGTCGCGACGATCTTGCGCGCGATGTGGCCGGACTTGCCGATGCCGGTGACGACTACCTTGCCGGGATGCGCGAGGATCAGCTCGACCGCGCGGATCAGGCCCGCGTCGAGCCGGCCGGCTGCGCGCGCCAGGGAAGCGGCCTCGATTTCCACGGCAGCGCGCGCATCGGCGAGCCACCGCTCGCGATCGGCGGAGGAGGGCATGGGAAGCTCCATTGTAATCTGGTAAATCATGCCGGGCCTGGGAACGCTGCTCCGACACAATCCGAACTATCGCAACATCTGGCTGGGACAGGTGGTGAGCGAGGTCGGCGACTACTTCAACGCGGTCGCGGTGCTCGCGCTGATCATGCAGCAATCGGGCTCGGGGTTCGTGGTTTCGATGGTGTTTCTGTCGCGCGCGATCCCGTCGGTGTTGGCGGCGCCGTTCGCCGGCGTCCTGCTCGACCGGATGGACCGGCGTCACATCATGATCGCGAGCGACCTGGTCCGCGCCGTGCTCGCGCTCCTCTTCATTTTCACGGTCAACGAATCGCGGACGTGGATGTTCTATGTGCTGAGCGCGCTGCTTTCGTTCGCCTCGCCATTCTTCACGGCAGGACGGTCGGCGATCCTCCCATCGATCGCGAGCCCGGACGAGTTGCACGCCGCCAACGCGGTGACGCAGACGACCGGTTGGGCGACGCTGACAGTCGGCGCGATCCTCGGCGGCTGGGCCTCGCATTGGCTGGGGTACTCGGGCGCGTTCGTTTTCAACTCGGTGTCGTTCGTGTTCTCGGCGTGGTGCATCTGGCGGGTCACGGCGACGACACGCGCGGCCGCTCCCAAGAAGCGGCAGGGCGGACGGCACGACTACATGGACGGGCTCCGCTATATCCGCTCCGTGCCGCTGTTCATGGGCATCGGGATGATCTCGGTGGGCTGGGCGGTCGGCGGCGGCGCGGCGCAGATTCTCTTCGCGCTGTTCGGCGACAAAGTGTTCCATCGAGGTGCGGCGGGAATCGGCGACTTGTGGGGCTTCGCCGGAGTCGGACTGCTGATCGGTGGCGCGATCGCGCACGCGCTCGGAGAGAAGATGACCTTCGCTGCGTATAAGCGGACGGTCGCGCTGGCCTACATCGCGCACGGCGCCGGGTACATGCTGTTCAGCCAGGCGCCGACGTTCTGGCTGGCGCTGGCGCTGATCACGCTGTCGCGCGTCGGCATGGCGGCGGCAACGGTGCTGAATTCTTCCCAACTGTTACGCCACACGTCGAATGAGTATCTGGGAAGGACATTCGCCACGATGGAGTCGCTGCGCAACACGGTCATGATCTTCTCGGTATCGGCGGCCGGCATCGCGGCCGACCATTTCGGACCGCGGACGATCGGGCTGATCGCGGGCGGCTGCGGACTCCTCACGGCGATCGCGTGGGCGCTCGCGGACGTCTCCGGAAAGCTACCCGAACCGCGCGACACCCGTCCTACGGAAGAGGCCGCATGAACGCACTCGATCGCGAGTCCATCCGCCGCACCTACGAACTGATCCGCCCGCATATCCGTGTCACACCGACCATCGAGGTAGACCCCGCGGACTTTGGTTTGAAGCTGGAGAGTCTGACGCTGAAGCTCGAGCTGTTCCAGCACACCGGGTCGTTCAAGACGCGCGGGGCGTTCACGAATCTGTTGACACGGGAAGTCCCGGCGGCTGGGGTGGTGGCCGCGTCCGGAGGGAACCACGGCGCCGCAGTCGCCTTCGCGGCGCAGAAACTCGGGAAGCGCGCGACCATCTTCGTACCGACGGTGTGCTCGCCGGCGAAGATTGACCGCATTCGCAGTTACGGCGCGGAGCTCGTGATCGGCGGAGATCGTTATGACGACGCGCTCCAGGCGAGCGAGCGATTCGTCGCCGAAACGGGAGCCCTACCGATCCACGCCTACGATCAGGTGGAGACGCTGCTGGGACAGGGAACGGTCGGGCTGGAGTTCGAAGAGCAGGCGCCGGAACTGGACTCGCTGCTGGTGGCGGTCGGCGGCGGCGGACTGATCGGCGGGATCGCAGCGTGGTACGCGGGACGGGTGGCCGTCGTCGGCGTGGAGCCGCAGGCGTGTCCGACGCTGGCGCGCGCCATGGAAGCGGGACGGCCGGTGGACGCTCCGGCAGGCGGGATCGCCGCGGACTCACTCGCCCCGCGGCAGGTCGGGCAGCTCATGTTCCCGGTGGCGCAGCAATACGTGAGCCGGGTGATGCTGGTGAGCGACGACGCGATCGTCGAGGCGCAGAAGAAGCTCTGGGACGTCCTGCGCGTGATGGCGGAGCCCGGCGGAGCGGCCGCCCTCGCGGCCCTGCTGGCGGGGGCGAACGTGGGCCAGCGGGTCGGCGTCCTGGTGTGCGGCGGGAACGTCGTCCTGAGGTGACATAATAGGCAGATGCGACTGCTACTCGGCCTGATGGCCGCTGCGATGCTTCTCTGTGCCGCCGACGCCAAGTACGGCAAACCGCTCACGCTCGACAAACCGACCCCGATCGCGACCCTGTTGGACAAGCCCGACGCCTACGTCGGCAAGACCGTGCAGGTGAAGGGCAAAATCACCGAAGTCTGCCAGTCCATGGGCTGCTGGCTCGAGATCGCCGACGATAGCGGAAAGCACATCACCTTCAACAGCCACGACACCATCGAATTCCCGAAGGATTCGTCCGGCAGGATGGTGGTCGCCGAGGGCAAGCTCGAAAAGTCCGACACGCTGGCCATTCAGGGCTCCGGCGCGATCATCCTGGACAAGTAGACGTAGAGGGACAGACCGGACTGTCCACGCGCCAAAAACCGGCTTGGGACAGTCTCGTCTGTCCCCGAGACCAAAAACCGGCTTGGGACAGTCTCATCTGTCCCCGGCCTCCCCTCGTCTGTCCCTGGCCTCCGGGGGCGGTACAATCGCATTTCGGACTCCATCATGCGATTCGTTCTGCTCTGCGCCCTTGCTTTGCCCCTGCTGGCCGACGAGGGGATGTGGCTCTTCAACCACTTCCCCAAGGATCAGGTTCAGCAGAAGTACACCCTCACCGTTACCGACGAGTTCCTCGATCATCTGCGCCTGTCCTCCATGCGCATCGGCGGTGGCTCGGGCTCGTTCGTCTCCCCCGACGGCCTCGTCTTCACCAACCATCACGTCGCCTCCGACTGCATCTCGAAGCTCGGCTCCGCGGAGCACAACTACATGCGGGACGGCTTCTATGCCGCCGAGCGGTCGGCCGAGTTGGCGTGTCCCGATCTCGAAGCGAACGTACTCCTCAAGATCGAGGACGTGACGGCGGCGGTGAAAGACGCGTCGAAGGACGCCAAGGGCGCGGACGCGATCCAGAAGCGGAACGCGGCAATCGCGAAGCTGGAGAAGGACTGCGGCGCGGCGAGCGGCAACTCGTGCGCGGTGGTCAAGCTGTTCTCGGGCGAGCAGTATCACCTTTACCAGTACAAGAAGTACACGGACCTGCGGCTGGTGTTCGCGCCCGAGTTTGGGATCGCGTTCTTCGGCGGCGATGCGGACAACTTCACGTATCCGCGATACGACCTCGACATCGCGTTCCTGCGCGCGTATGAGAACGGCAAGCCGGCAGCGACGCCGCACTTCCTGAAGTGGTCCGCCGACGGTGTGAAGGACGGCGAGCCCGTGTTCGTCTCGGGGAATCCGGGGACGACGTCGCGACTCTCGACGGTCGCGCAGTTGACGTTCATGCGCGACGTCTCGCTGCCGTTCGGGCTGGCGCGGATGCAGACGCGGATCGTGGCGGCGAACGGGTTTGCGGCGAAGTCGGCGGACAACGCGCGGCTGGCCGAGCGGACGCTCTTCAGCTTCGCCAACACGTACAAATCGAACGCCGGGAAGCTGATCGGGCTCAAGGACGATCGCCTGATGGCGCGCAAAACGACGTTCGAGAAGCGCCTCAAGAGCGCGGTCACGAACGATCCGAAACTGGGAGCGGAAGCGGCGAAGGTCTGGGACGATATCGCAACCGCCTACAAGGCGTGGACGCCGTTCGAGAAGCCGTACGAGGTGTTGGAGAAGCCCGCGGCGCAGGGGTCGACGCTGTTCAAGATGGCGCGGCAGATCCTGCGGTTGACGGAGGAGCGCGCGAAGCCGAATGGGGACCGCCTGCCGGAGTTCCGCGATTCCGCGCTGCCGTCGCTGGAGCTGTCGCTGTATTCGCCCGCGCCGATCTCCGACGATCTCGAGATCGCGATGCTGACGCAGTACCTCGAAGAGCTCAAGGCGCTCGGGGACAAAGAAGCGCCCGTCAAAGCGGTGCTCGGCGGGAAGACGCCGGCGCAGGCCGCCGAGGCGTTCGTGAAGGGGTCGAAGCTCAAGGACGTCGCCGAGCGGAAGCGCCTGGCGGTGGATCGGAATGCGGCGCGGCAGTCGGACGACACGATGATGAAGCTCGCGATCCTGCTCGACGAGCCGGCGCGGAAACTCCTCAAGAAGCACGAGGAAGCGATCGAGGCGGTCGAGACCGCGTCGGCGGAGAAGATCGCGCAGTACCGCTTCAAGATTTACGGCGACAAGGAATATCCCGACGCGACGTTCACGCCGCGCGTATCGTTCGGCGCGGTGAAGGCGTATCGCGACAAGACCGAGGCGCCGGTGCCGTACGCGACCACGTTCGGCGGCATGTACCATCGCGCCGGTCCGCAGGACCCGTACAAACTGCCGCAGCGGTGGGTCGACGCCAAGGCGTCGCTCGACCTGGTGATGCCGTTCAACTTCGTGACCACGTGCGACATCACGGGCGGGAACTCGGGCAGTCCGACGGTGAATGCCGCGGGCGAGATCGTCGGGATCGTCTTCGACAACAACATCGAGGGGCTGTCGCAGGTGTACGTGTACACCGAGGATCAGGCGCGCGCGGTCCACGTCGCGACGCAGGGGATCGTGGAGGCGCTGAAGAAGGTCTACAAGACGCCGGCGCTGCTGCACGAGATCGGCGTCCCCGGAACGTAGTTTTCGGTAAATACGGGAACGATTTCCGAGTTTCGGCGTCTCAAGGGCATGAACTGGCTCTGGAAGGACGTCGCCTACGGTCTGCGCGGGCTTCGCAAGCAGCCGGGTTTCTCCGCCGTCGCCGTGGTCACACTGGCGCTCGGAATCGGCGCGGCCACCACCATCTTCAGCGCGATTCAGAACATCCTGCTCGACCCATTCCCCTACGTGGACGCGCGCAGTGTGGTGTCGATCCAGGTGCACGACAACTCCGACGCCCGCGAGGGCGGACGCACCTATTTCTCGACGCCCGAGTATCTCGATCTGCGCGACCAGATGCACGTCTTCAGCGAGGTGATCGGCGGCAGCGGCAACGACGTCCTCTGGGATAGCGGCGACGGCATGGAGCAGTTCGACGGCGGCTTCGTCACGCCGAACACGTTCCAGTTTCTCGGCGTGCCGGCGATGCTCGGCCGCGGCATCGTGCCCGACGACGCGCGCCCCGGCACGCCTCCCGTTTTCGTCCTGGCCTACAAGGCGTGGGTCAAGCGCTTCCACAGCGATCCCACGATTCTCGGGAGGACGTTTAACCTGAACGGCGTTCCTACGACGCTCGTCGGCGTCATGCCGAAGCGTTTCACCAAGCTCGGGACGGACCTCTGGATGGTCAAGACGCCGGACCGCGCCGCCCCCGGAGCGAACCGCGATTTCTGGAATTTCCAGGCCAAGCTGAAGCCCGGCGTCACCAGCGAACAAGCGCGCGCCGAAGCCGAGATCATCATCCGCCGCCTCGCCACCCAATATCCGGACTACTATCCGAAGAACTACTCGGTGCGCATGGTGAGCTGGGTCGATAGTCTGGTCGGGCAGTTCAAGAAGACGCTGTACACCATCGCGGCCGCCGTCCTGCTGTTGGTTTTGATCGCCTGCGGGAACGTCGCCAACATGCTGCTGGCGCGGGCCACCGCGCGGGAGAAGGAGATGGCGATCCGGTCGTCGCTGGGCGCCGGCCGCGGACGCCTCGTCGGCCAGTTGCTGGCGGAGAGCATGCTGCTCGCGGTCGCGGGCGCGATGCTCGGCTGCCTCTTCTCGTACGCGGGGATCAAGGGCCTGGTGGCGCTCATCCCCGACGGGCTGATTCCGCGCGAGGCGGAGATCCGGCTCAACGTCCCCGTCATGCTCTTCGCGCTCGGGGTCGCGATGGCGACCGCGCTGCTCTTCGGCCTGGCCCCCGCCTTGCAGACCGCGCGCAAGAACATCGTCGAGCCGCTGCGCGATTCGGGCAAAGGGATCAGCGGCGGCTTTCGCAAGGGCCGACTGCGCAACGCGCTGGTGGTGATCGAGGTGGCGCTCTCGGTGGTGCTGCTGGCGGGCGCCGGTCTGCTGATGCGCAGCTTCGTCCGCCTGCAAACGGTCGATCTCGGCTTCAACCCCCACAATATTCTGGTGGCGCGGCTGCCCTTTCCCAAGGGCCGATATGAGACGGCCGCGGAAAAGCAGCGATTCTTCCGCGAGTTGCTGGCGCGCGTCGCGCGCCTGCCCGGCGTGACTTCGGTAACGGAGACGAACAGCCTGCCGCCGTACGGAGGGGGCCGCAGCGACCTCGAAATCGCGGGCAAGACCCACACCGAACAATGGACCGCGCTGGTGCAGGTTTGCAGCTCCGGCTACTTCCCCACGATGCAGATCCGCGTGGCGCGCGGACGCGCGTTCTCGGATATGGAAGTGGAGGGCGCGCGTCCGGTCGCGGTCGTGAATCAGGCGCTGGTCTCGAAGTACTTCGGGACCGACGACCCGATCGGCAGAATGGTCCACCTGAAGTATCTCGACACACCCGGCAAGCAGGCGAATTTCGAGGTCGTAGGTGTGGCGGCGGATTCGCGCAACCAGGGCGTGCAGGACATCGTCCTGCCGCAGGTGTTCATCCCGTACACCGCGACGGCGGCCTACCAGCGCGGCATCATGGCGCGGACTTCCGTGCCGCCGCAGTCGCTCGTGCCCGCCGTCCAGCGCGAGATCTGGGCGGTCGACCGCAACGTCGCGGTGACGCTGACCGGCAGTCTCGACGAGTACATGATGCGCTTCACGTACGCCGAGCCGCGCTTCGGCTTCGTGCTGATGGGCGTGTTCGCGGGCGTCGGGCTGTTGCTGGTCGCGATCGGAGTGTTCAGCGTGGTGGCGTACACGGTCTCCCGCCAGACGCACGAGATCGGCGTGCGCATGGCGCTCGGCGCCGGCCGTCACGACGTGCTGCGGATGGTCCTGCGCATGGGCTTCGGCCTGCTCGGCGCCGGCGTCGTGCTCGGACTGATCGCCGCCTCGGCGGCTACCAAGATGCTCGCGGCGCAGCTCTGGGGAGTCTCGCCGCACGATCCGGCGACGCTTGCGGGTGTGGTCGCCGTGATCGCAGTGGCCGGTCTGGCGGCGTGCTATTTGCCCGCGCGTCGCGCGACACAAGTGGATCCTTTGGTGGCGCTTCGCTACGAATAGCCAAGAAATCGGATATTCTGAGGTCGATGGCCCCAGATCCCCTCAGCACGCTCGACGCCGTTCTCGCCGGGCTGCACACGTTGGTCGAGATCTCGGAGGACATCCCCGAGGAATCGCTCCGCACTCGTATCTCGGGCGCGGTGACGGGGCTGCGCGCCGCCGTACTGACCGTCCGCGAACAGATATTGCGGCAGCAGGACCGGTATGAGGAACAAGTCACGCAACTCCGCCGCGCTGTGGAGGCGGCTGCGCCGAGGCGGGACCGCGCTCCCCGCACCAAGTTCGGCTGCTACCAGTTCGACGATTCCGAAGGACTGTTCTGTTCCTCGTGCTACGACAAGCAGGGCGGCCGGCGAGTACGCACCGTTCCGCGCGGGGGAAACACGTTGGTGTGCCCGAACTGCCGCGCGGCCTACCCGATGCGGTAGATTACTTCGCGTCGCGCCAGTTGGGTCCGCTGCCGATGTCGACGACCAGCGGGACCTTGAGGCTGCACACGGACTCCATTTCGTGCTTCACCAGCCGCGACACGGGCTCGAGCTCGTCCGGGGGACACTCGAAGACCAGTTCGTCGTGGACTTGGAGCAGCATTCTGGTCTGGCGTCCGGCTGTCTCGAACGCCGCGTCGATCTTGACCATGGCGAGCTTGATCAGGTCGGCGGCCGCGCCCTGTAGCGGCGAGTTCACGGCGGTCCGTTCGGCGAAACCGCGCGCATTCGGGTTGCGGCTGTTGATGTCGGGGATAGGACGCTCCCGGCCGAACATCGTCTTCGTGACGCCGCTCTTCTTGACCTCTTCGATGGTCGCGTCCAGCCAGCGGCGCACGCCCTCGTAACGCGCGAAGTAGTTCTTGATGTACTTCTCCGCTTCGCCGCGCGTGATGCCCAATTGGGCGGCGAGACCGAAGGGGCTGATTCCGTAGACGATGCCGAAATTGACCGCCTTGGCTGCGCGGCGCGCGTCGGGCGTCACCATGAGCGGCGGGACGCCCATCACTTCGGAGGCGGTTCGCGTGTGGATGTCCTCGCCGTTGCGGAAGGCGTCGAGCAGCAGCGCGTCTTCCGAGAGATGGGCGAGCAGCCGGAGCTCGATCTGTGAATAGTCGGCGACCAGCAGCTTCCAGCCGTCGCGCGGCACGAAGGCGGCGCGGATCTCGCGGCCGAGCTCGGTGCGGATCGGGATGTTCTGCAGGTTCGGGTTCGAGGACGACAGCCGTCCGGTCGCGGCGCCGGTCTGGTTGAAGCTCGTGTGCAGGCGGCCGTCGGCAGGGTCGATCAGCGCCGGGAGCGCGTCGACGTACGTGCCTTTCAGCTTGGTGAGCTGCCGGTATTCGAGGACCTTGGCGACGATCGGATAGTTCGGCGCCAGTTCGTCGAGCACGTCGGCGGCGGTCGAGATCACCTTGCCCTTGCCGTACTTCACCGGCGCGGGCAGTCCGAGGTCCTCGAACAGGATGCGGCCGAGCTGCTGCGGCGAGCTGATGTTGAACGGCTTGCCCGCGAGCTCGTGGATCTCGGCGGTGAGTCGCGCGATGTCGCGCTCCATCAAGTCGGAGAGGCGCTTCAGTTCGACGGGGTCAATGCGAATGCCCGCGCGCTCCATGCGGGCCAGGACGCGCGCCAGCGGGAGTTCGATGGTCGCGTAGACCTCGCGCAGATTGCGGCCGTCGACCGCGGGCGAAAGCTGGCGCCAGACTTCGAGCATGATGTCGGCATGCTGCTCGGGCGAGGGTCCGAGCTTGAGATCGAGACGGCGGCGCGCCTGTTCGTCGAGCGGGCAGCCCGAGGGGTCGGCGTCGAGCAGGAAGGCGTAGAGCATCACGTCGTGGTCGAAGCCGCGGGCCTCGACGCCCATGCGGTCGAGCGTCAGGATCGCGGTTTTGACGTCGCAGGTGATCTTCGAGGCGTCTCGATCTTCGAGCCAGTTCTTGAGGTACGTGAGGTTCTCGGTGGTCACGGCGCGGGCCTCGCCGGGTGTGCGCGCGAGCCCGATGGTATCGAGCGCGAACTCGCCCTCCTTGGACTTCGAGATGGCGACGGCGTGCGGCTGTCCCGCGCCGGCAGCGAGCCACTCGGCGATCTCGGCGGGGCTGTTCAGGACGGCGTAGTCGCGCGTCCGCGTGTCCTCGCTGGGGCCGAGTTCCTTGAGCAGCGAGTGGAATTCGAGCTCCTTGTAGAGCGCCTTGAGCGCAGCCTCGTCGATTCCCTGCGCCTTCACGTCCTCGATCGAGAACTCGATGGGGACGGCGCAGTCGATGGTCGCGAGGCGCTTCGACATGCGGATGCGCTCCACGTTGTTCTGTAGGCTCTCGCGATGCATCTTGCGCTGCACCTCGGCGGCGCGTTCGAGCAGTGCGTCGAGGGATCCGAACTGTTCGAGGAGCGCCTGCGCGCCCTTCTCGCCGATGCCCGGAGCGCCGGGAATGTTGTCCACCGTGTCGCCCATCAGCGCCAGCAGATCCGAGATCTGGTGCGGGTGGACGCCCATGAACTTCTTGACGCCCTCGGCATCGTACCAGGCGTCGTCCTTGGCGGGATTGAACATCGTGACCTTGTCGGTGACGAGTTGCAGCATGTCCTTGTCGCTCGACACGATGACGACTTCGAAACTCTCGTCGGCGGCCCGTTTCGCGATGGTGCCGATGACGTCGTCGGCCTCGAAGCCCGGGTACTCGAGGATGGGAATGCGCATCGCCTGGAGGACGCGCCGGACCATCGGGATCTGGTCAAGCAGGTCGGGGGGAGTCTCGGTGCGATTGGCCTTGTACTCGGCGAATTCGGCGACGCGCTGGGTGGACTCTCCGGACTCGAAGACGGCGGCGATATAGGGCGGGTCCTGCTCCCGCGAGAGCTTGCGGAGCATGTTGTTGAAGATGTAGACGGCCTCGGTGGAGAACCCTCCCGAGGTGCGCATCGGCGGCGCGCCGCTGCGGGCGCGGGCGTGATACGCGCGAAAGATGAAGCCGAACGCGTCGATGAGGAAGAGTCGCTTTTTCGCCACTGGGGCCATGATAGCGTGAGGGCGTTACACTAAAGATATGGCGGCGCGAGATCTGACGGTAAAGGTGCCCGAAGAATTGGTAGAGAAAGCTAGCATGTACGCCGCGGCCCACGAGACTACCGTCGACGAGCTGGTCTGCACGTTGCTGCAGCAAACGCTCGGCAAGGACGACCGCGAACGGGCGCAGGCCGCCGGCGAGTGGCTGATCGAGATGGCCAAGCGCGGCCCCTACTTCTCGGGCGACCCCAGCTCGATCACTCGCGACGAATTGCATGAACGACGCTAAGGCGTTCTTCGACACCAATATCCTCCTTTATCTGTATGGAAGCGACGTGGCGAAACAGCGGCGCGCGTTAGCGCTGTTCGATGACCACGTGCGATCTGACCGATTGGTAATCAGCACACAGGTAGTGCAGGAATTCTATGCGGCCGGGCAGCGGAAATTGCATATGGAGAAGGCCGCACTCCGTTCTTTCACGCTTCAACTCCTAGAATTGCCGTTGATCACCATCCAGCAGTCGCAGATCCGCGCGGCACTCCAACTTGAAGAACGCTACGAGTTTCCTTCTGGGACGCGCTCATTGTCGCGGCAGCGGAATCCGGTGGGGCGGACATCCTATACACCGAAGACCTCAACAACGGGCAGCGGTACGGCTCGGTCGTGGCCTGCAACCCGTTCGCCGCTTAGCCGACCGCCGCCAGCGCCTCGCCGACACGCTCCAGCGTGCCTTCGACGTCGGGACGGTCTACGCGGATGACGTTCCCGTTCGGGCGCCAGCGGTCGAACATTCGCGGCGCGGGGAAGCCTGCAAACACCGAGATCAGCGGGACCCCCGCGGCGGCGGCGACGTGCTGGCCGGCGGAATCGTAGCCCACGTAGAGCGACGCGCCCGCGATGTAGGACGCGAAGCCGGCGAAGGAGCCGTCCCAGAACGAGGCGTTGGCGCCCGAGCGTTCGACTGCCCGCTCGACGCGCGCGGCCTCTTCGCCTCCGGCGCCGCGGTCGATCCAGAGCGGACGTCCAGTGGCGGCGAGGAGACGGAGCAGCTCTTCTTCGAACGGGTCGGGCAGGCGCTTCGAGGCATTCTCGCCGACGCCGAGACTGACCGCGATGTGGTCGCCCTTCTCGACCGTCGAATCGAGCGCGATGTACGGCTGTGCGTCTTCGACGCTGAGAGTCGCGGCCAGCCATTCGGCCGCGAGGGCGGGCAGCGGCCAGTCGGTCTCCGCGCCGTAGGATCGGCTCTCGAAGAGGTGGTAGCGCTCGTCGGCGGCGGCGGGGAGCAGCCCGAGCTGGGTAAGGCGCGAGTCGGGGTCGAGGACGAGCGCGCGCGGATCGGCGAGGATCTCCTGGAGGTCCTCCCAGGCGGAGAGGCGCTCGCGCAGACCGCCGCGGCGGTACTCGACGGCCGCGTGGAGCAGGCGCGGATCGCCGGCGAAGAGCTCGAAGTTCTTGCGCGGACCGACGAAGTAGAGCTCCGCGTCGGGGAAGCGGCGTTTGGCGGCGTCGAGCACGACGCTGGTGACGGCAATGTCGGCGCCGAGCGTCACTCGGGACAGCACGAAGATGCGGGTCGGCTTGGCGATCACGGGACGCACGCGACGAATGCGCTCGTAGCGCGCGACCAGCAGCGCAGGATGGAGGCCGTCGCGGACGTACGCGATGGCCTGCGAGAACAGGCGCGCGTACGCGTCGCAGAGTGCGGGCTCGAAACGGTCGGCGAGCCCCTCCACGAGCGTGCCGAAGAGCGCCTTGCCGCATGCTTCGGCGGCGAGGGTCCGCGGCAGCAGCTTGGGCGGCTTGCCGGCGACGCAGAGGTCGAGGACCTCCTGCGCCAGGTCTTTACACGAAGTACTTCTCAATCAGGATTCCCAGTTTCTGCTTGGTGGTCTCGGGGACTGCGCTGCGGTCTGTCAGGATCGCGTGGGCCAGCGCCGACCCGCACTTGCAGGCGCGCGCGGCGGGCATCTCCGCGACCGCCTCGGCGACGACGGCGCAGGCGTTCGCCGCGTTCTTGACGAGGTTGGCGATGATGTCGCTCACGGTGACGGCGTCGTGATCGGGGTGCCAGCAGTCATAGTCGGTGACCATGGCGACGGTGACGTAGCAGATCTCGGCTTCGCGGGCGAGCTTCGCCTCCTGCAGGTTGGTCATGCCGATCACGTCCATGCCCCAACTGCGGTAGACGTTCGACTCGGCCTTGGTCGAGAACGCCGGCCCTTCCATGCAGAGGTATGTGCCGCCCTCATGGACGTTGACGCCGGCCGCGCGGCACGCGTTGCCGACGACCTTCGCGAGCTCGGGGCAGATCGGGTCGGCGAAGCTGATGTGCGCCACCAGACCCTCGCCGAAGAAGGTCGAGACGCGGCCGCGGGTGCGGTCGAAGAACTGGTCGGGAAGGACGAAGTCCTGCGGACGGTGCTCCTCTTTCAGCGAGCCGACGGCGCTGAGCGAGATGATCCGCTGCACGCCGAGCGACTTCATGCCGTAGATGTTCGCCCGGAAGTTCAGCTCCGAAGGCGAGATGCGATGGCCGCGGCCGTGGCGGGCCAGGAATGCCACGTTGCGTCCGGCGAGCTCGCCGAGGACGTAGTTGTCCGACGGGTGGCCGAAGGGGGTGTCGATGTTCGCCTCCTCCTGCGCGGTAAAGCCGGGCATGGAGTAGAGGCCGCTGCCGCCGATGATTCCGATTTCCGCTTTCAACGTTCGCTCTCCTGAATCAATTCGAGTAGGACGCCTCCGGTGGAGGCGGGGTGGACGAAGACGTAAAGATGGCCGCCGGCCCCGTGCCGTGGCTCGTTGAGCAGACGCGCGCCTGATGCGCGAAGGCGTTCGACGGCGCCCACGAGGTCGGGGACCTGCAGCGCGATGTGGTGCAGGCCGCCGCCGCGCTTTTCGAGGAACTTCGAGATGGGCGAATCGGGCGCGGAGGGTTCGAGGAGCTCGATGCGCGAGTCGCCGGCGGGCAGCATCGCGACGTGGACCTTCTCGGTGTCTACGGTTTCGCGATGGGTGACCTTGAGGCCTAGGGTTTCGTAGAAGGCTACGGCGTCGTCTAGAGATTTCACCGCGATTCCTAGATGGTCCAGTCGGGCTGAAGCCCTCCGCAGACTAAAGTCTGCCCCACGGGGTCTTACAGCGTCGATCGCGGCGATCAGATCTTCTATGCCTTTGCCCTCGCTGGCTACCGTGCGGACGATCGCCGCGGGCCAGCCTTCGGCGTGCAGCTCGCGCTCGACGCGGTCGGCTCCGGGCTGGTCGGACTTGTTGATCGCGAAGATGTCGGCGATCTCCAGGATGCCGGCCTTGATGGCCTGAATGTCGTCGCCCATGCCGGGCACGAGCACGACGACGGTCACCTGGGCGAGGCCGGCGATCTCGACCTCGTCCTGACCCACACCCACCGTCTCGACGATCACGTAGTCCTTGCTGGCCGCGTCCATGAGGCGCGCCATGTCGGCGGTGGCGCGGGCGAGGCCGCCGGTGGTTCCGCGGGTCGCCATGGAGCGAATGAAGACGCCCGGGTCGGCGTGGTGCTGCTGCATGCGGATGCGGTCGCCCAGGATCGCGCCGCCGGTCTTGTGGCTGCTCGGGTCGACCGCAATGATGGCGAGCGTCTTGCCGGCGCGGCGCAGGGCGGTCGCCAGCGCGTCGACCAGCGTGCTCTTACCGGCGCCGGGAGGTCCGGTGATGCCGACGATGCGCGCGTGGCCGGCGGGCAATCCGCGGAGGGCTTCGAGCGTGCGCGGATCGCGATTCTCGATGCCCGTCGCCATGCGGGCCAGGGTGCGGCCGTCGAGACTCATCAGCTTTTCAAGAGCTGCCGCGCGATCACCAATCGCTGGATCTCGCTGGTGCCCTCGCCGATGGTGCAGAGCTTGACGTCGCGGTAGAACTTCTCCACCGGATAGTCCTTGATGAAGCCGTAACCGCCGTGGATCTGAACGGCCTCGTTGGCGATGCGGACGGCGGCCTCGGAGGCGAAGAGCTTCGCCATCGACGATTCCTTGGTCACGCGCTTGCCGTTGTCGAGCATCCACGCGGCGCGGTAGTTGAGCAGGCGGGCAGCGTCGATATCGACGGCCATATCGACGAGCTTGTGCTGGATCGCCTGGAACTCGGAGATCGGGCGGCCGAACTGCTTGCGGAGCTTGGAGTATTTGAGCGCCGCGTCGTAGGCCCCCTGTGCCATGCCGATCGACAGGGCGGCGATGGAGACGCGGCCGCCGTCGAGGACCTTGAGGCTGTCGACGAAGCCCTCGTTCTTCTTGCCGAGCATCTGGGTTGCCGCGAGGCGGCAGTTCTCGAAGATCACCTCGCCGGTGGCGCTGGCGCGGAGCCCGAGCTTGTTCTCCTTCTTGCCGAGGCGGAAGCCCGGCGCGCCCTTCTCGATCAGGAACGCCGAGATGCCGTGCTGCGCGGCCGCGCGGTCGGTGACGGCCATGCCGACGCAGAGGTCGGCGTAGTGGGCGTTGGTGGTGAACGTCTTGGCGCCGTTGAGGACCCAGGCGCCGTCGGATTCGTCCAGGGTCGCGGTAGTGCGGGTGCCGGCGGCGTCGGAGCCGGCCTCGGGCTCGGTTAACGACCAGCAGCCGATCCATTCGCCGGTGGCGAGCTTCGGGAGGTAGCGCCGCTTCTGGTCGTCGCTGCCGAACTTGTACAGGTGGTTGGAGCACAGCGACGTGTGGGCGGCCACGATGATGCCGACCGAGCCATCGACGCGCGAGAGCTCCTCGATGATGATCGCGTACTCGATATAGCCGAGCCCCGATCCGCCCAGTTCCTCCGGGAAGATCGAGCCCATATAGCCGAGCTTGCCGAGCTTGCGGACCACGTCGAGCGGGAAGGTCTGGGCCTCGTCCCACTCCATCACGTGGGGCGCGATCTCAGACTCGGCGAACTCCCGGACGGCTTTGCGGAGCTGAAGCTGCTCCGCCGTGTATGCGAATTCCACCTATCCAGGTTAGTACGAAAGGGCCGCTCCGCCGCCTCATTCATGGCGGAGCGCCACCAGCGGATGGACGCGGCTGGCGCGGCGGGCGGGTAGGTAGCTCGCCGCAAGCGTGACGGCGAATACGATTACGGCGGAGGCGATCAGCGCCGGCGGATCGGCGGGCTTGATCTCGAACAGGAGGGTCGCGAGCAGGCGGGTGGTGGCGAGCGAGATGCCGATCCCGATCGCAACTCCGAAGACAGCGATACGGACGCCCTGCCAGAGGGTCGCGCGGAGGATCATGTCGCTGCGCGCGCCGAGCGCCATCCGGATTCCGATCTCGGAGGTGCGGCGGGAGACGGCGTACGAGATGACGCCGTAGAGTCCGAGGGTGACGAACAGGACGGCCATGAGGGCGCAGGCGGCGGCCATGATCGTATAGAAGCGAGGCGTGTCGAGGGTGCGGTGGATGCGCGCGTCGAGCGTCGCAAAGTCCTTCAGCGGGATGGTGGAATCGACCGCGGCGACGCGCCGGCGGATCTCCGGGATGATCGCCGAGGGCGGCGCGGCGATGCGCACGACCACACCTCCGTATGCGAGCGCAAACTGCCGGTAGGGGAGGTAGACGGTCGGCACTGGTTTCGCGCTCAGGCCGCGATCGTGAATGTCGGGGATGACGCCGACGATCTCGCGGGTGGTCTGGCTGTCGAAGGTGGCGGAGATGCGTTTTCCGAGCGCGTCGCCGGCCGGGAAGTAGCGGCGGGCGAGCGCCTCGTTGACAATCGCGACCGGAGGGGCGGTAGAGGAGTCGGCGCGCGTGAAGTCGCGACCGCGGGCGAGGCGGACGCCGGCGGTGTCGAAGTAGTCCTCGCTGGTGACCTGGGTGTTGCAGACGGCGCGGCGCGTTCCCGCGTCGCCGGGGATGGAGCAGGGCATGAAGACGCCGGCGCGGGTCTCGGGCGGGAGGTTGGTGATCCAGCCGGCGGAGACGACTCCGGGGATGCCGCGGACGGCGTCCAGGATGCGCTCGTAGAGGCGGGGCGCGTCCTTGGGACGTCCGCTCGGAAATGCCAGTTCGAAGCCAATCGTGCCCTGGGTGCGGAAGCCCGGCGCCACGGAGCTCAGGCGGTACAGGCTGTGGGTGAGGACGCCCGCGGCGGCGAGCAGCGCCACCCCGAGGGCGATCTGGGCGGCCATCAGTCCGCGCTGGAAGCGGAGGAGTCCGCGGCTCGCGGAGGTTCGCGTCGTGGCGATCGGGCCGGCGCGGTGGATGGCGGGGAGAATGCCGGCTAGCATCGCGGCCCCGGCGCAGACGAGGAACGCGAAGCGGAGAACCGTCCAATCGATCTCGACGCGTCCGGAGACGGGGAGGTGCGCGGGCCAGAGGCTGACCAGCGCGTCGAGAACGAAGCGCGCGAGGACCACGCCGAGAATCCCGGCGGAAAAGGTGAGGACGGCGCTCTCGGTGAGCATCTGGCGGATGAGGCGTCCGGAGGTGGCGCCGACGGCCTGACGGACGGCCATCTCGCGGCCGCGTTCGGCGGCGCGGGAGAAGAGCAGGTTCATGATGTTGGCGCAGGCGATGAGCAGCAGGACGACGGAGATGCCGAGGCTGATGAGCAGAGCGGAGCGAACGCCCGCGGCGGTCTCGGCTCCGAGCGGCGCGGCGGCGAAGGTGAGGCCGCGGAGGGAGGCGTCGGCGGCGGCCATCCCAGATGCGATGGTGCGGAGTTCCGCCTCGGCGGTCTCGATCGAAACGCCGGGCTTGAGGCGCCCGATGGCGATCCATTGCGTGGAGGCGCGCCCCCACATGTCGGCGATGTTGGCGACGGGGTAGATGAGGTCGGGATCGTCGGCGGAGAAGGCGGCGTCGGAGCGCGGGAACTGGAAGGACACGGGGAGGACGCCGGCGACCGTCGAAACGTCGCCGTTCATGGAGAGAGTGCGGCCGATCACGTTGGGATCGCTCTGGAAGGCGTCCACCCAGAAGCGATGGCTGATCAGGACGGAGGGATCGGGAGCAGTACTGCCGTGGCCCGGCAGATTGCGGCCGAGGGCGGGCTGGACGCCGAGAGTGTCGAGAAGTTCGGGGTCGGCGCCGATGGCAACGACGTACAAGGCGCGCGATCCGGCGTTCACCGGGAGGGCGCTGAAGACGAAGCTGCCGATCGACTGGAGCGAGCGCGAATCGGCGCGCAGACGCTCGACCTGATCGAGGGAGAGGCGCGGGAAGAGGCGGTGAGCGCCGTTGCGCTGGTCGAGGGTGGAGATGGCGATGAGTTGGGCGGGATCGCGGTAGGGGACGGGGCGGATCAGGACGGCGTTGACGACGCTGAAGATAGCGGTGCTGGCGCCGATTCCGAGGGCGAGCACGAGGATGGCGACGGCGGCGAAGGCGGGGTTCTTCCGGAGCGTCCGAAGCGCGTAGCGCAGGTCCATCGAGAACTGGTCCATGGGGTTCTCCTGTCAGGTCTTGGACTGGTTATGGGTGGAAAGGTTAGGCCGGGAAGGGGGAGAGCGGGAATCGGACCAGCGTAAAAAATATGAATGCGTTTACAAAAAAGAGATCCGAATATCTCGTTTTGGGGTTATACTCCATCCCATCGACACAGCTTCCGGACCAAATCCGGAAAGGGAAACGAGGTTAGTTTATGCCTATCTTCCGAGCTTCGACTCGCAGACAGCGCAGAGGCCTGGCGATGTTCGCCGCTACGCTTCTGTTCAGCCTATCCTTGCCGCGCGCCTCCGCGCAGTTAACCAACGGCACCGTTTCGGGGAGTGTTCAGGACCCGCAATCGGCGGCGGTGGCGGGCGCCACTGTCAGCCTGGTCAGCGAGACTCGCGGCACGCGGTTCCCCGAGGTTGCGACTAACGCGAACGGCGAGTTCGTTGTTCCCAACGTGCCGCCGGACACCTACACGCTGGAGGTGTCTCACCAAGGGTTCAAGACTCTTCGGCGCACTGGAATCGCTGTCAGCGCCGGCGACCGCGTGGGCCTCGGGGCCATCGGCATCCAAATCGGCTCCTTGACGGAGGCGGTGACCGTGACCGGCGAAGCCCCGATCCTGCAGACGCAGAGCGCGGAGCGGTCGTCGACGATCACGACGGCCGAGGTCCAGAACGTGCCGATTTTGAATCGGAATTTTACGAGCCTGACCGCGACCATTCCGGGGGTGAGCGGCACCACTCGCATCGGAGACAACACCTCGTACTCCGGCGGCAACGCGAACATCATGATGGACGGCGTCTCCACGATGGATTCCGGCAACAACGCGATCGCCATCTCGGTGAATACGGAGTCCGTGGAGGAGGTGAAGATTCTGGTGTCGAACTACCAGGCGGAGTACGGCCGCAACAGCGGACTGCAGATCAGCGCCGTGACCAAGAGCGGCACGAACCAATTTCACGGCACCGGTTTCATGCTGATGCGCCAGTCGGGGTGGAATGCGCGGAACAAGAGCGACATTCTGAACGGCGTCGGCAAGGCATACAGCAAGCAGAAAGACCTGGGCTTCACGATCGGGGGACCGATCGGCAAGCCGGGGCGGCAGAACAAGCTGTTCTTCTTCTATAGCCAGGAGTTCGACCCGCGCACGATCTCGATCACGGGCGGCAACATCTCCGGCAGCACGGTGTACTACCGATTCCCGACCGCGGCTGAACGCGCTGGCGATTTTTCGCAAACCACCGACAATAACGGGAACCCGTATCCGTACATCAAGGACCCCCTTTCGAGCAATCCGTGCGCGTCTTCCAACACAGCGGGCTGCTTCAAGGACGGCGGCATCCTGGGAAAGATCCCAGCGGATCGCCTATACGGTCTGGGGCTGAAGATCCTGAATCTTTATCCCACCCCGAATCTCACAACTCCCGGCCTCCCTTACAACTACTCCGCAACGCTGCCGGCCCAGAATCTGATGTCGCAGGAGCCGATTGTCAAAATCGATTACCAGCCGTGGACGAACCTGAGAGTGTCGGGCAAGTTGACGCTGTGGGAGCAGCCCGCGACCCAGCAAACGGGCACGGTTCCCGGGTTCAATGACACCCAGGTGTACAAGAAGTGGTTCTACATGTGGGCGAGCACGATCACCTACAGCCTCAATCCGACGACTTTCGCCGAGTTGACTTTGGGCCGCACGCGGAACGATCTGGCGGGCTGCTTTGGACCGACGAACGGCGTGGCGCCGGGACTGTGCACCAGCGCCGTCCCGATGAATAAGGTCGCGAGCCTGGCGGGCGCGGGCCTGACGGGGCTGCCATCGCTGTTTCCGAATTCCGGCGTGCTGGACAAGAACTACTACGCCTTCCAGGCCATGCAGACGCTGAAGTCGCCGATCTGGGACGGAACGAAGATGAGCATGGTCCCGAGTTTCTCCTGGGGAGGCCGGATCAACGGCACATACGGTCCGCCGAACGTCCCGTTCCCCGGCTGGCTGAATACCAACCAGAACAACGACTTTGCCTTCAGTGTGACGAAAGTGACAGGCAGGCACACGGTAAAGGCCGGCCTTTACTACACGCACAGCTACAAGGCGCAGCAATCGTTGGCGGGGACGTGGCAAGGTTCGATCAGTTTTGCAAACGACACCAACAACTCGCTCGATTCCGGCTTCGGCTTCGCGAATGCGGCTCTGGGCGTCTTCGATTCGTATAGCCAACTGTCGAAATACGTCGAGGGCAATTACGTCTATCACAACATCGAGGGTTTCCTGCAGGACAACTGGAGGGTGAATTCCAGACTGACCCTCGATTACGGGATGCGCTTTGTCCATCAACCGCCGCAAAACGACATGCTGGGGCAGGGCGTGAACTTCCTGCCGGACAAATGGAGCCTGTCGAATGCGCCGCTATACTACGTGGCGGGCTGCGCGACAGCAGCGCCATGCAGCGGCTCGAACCGGCAGGCGAAGGACCCGCGCACGGGGCAACTGCTGGGGGCGAATACGGCGGTGGCGATCGGGACGCTCGTGCCCGCGACGGGAAATACACTCAACGGCCTGTTCCCCTCGGGAACGGATCCTGTGCCCGCCGAGACCTATTACTGGCCGAAGCTGAGGCCGGCCCCGCGCGTCGGAATCGCGTACGATCTGACCGGCAAGCAGAAGATCATTTTCCGCGGAGGCGCCGGACTCACGTTCGATCGTCCTTCGGGCAACACAGTCTTCAGCCTGATCGCGAATCCGCCCAACGAACTGAACCAGACGTTGTATTACTCGCAGTTCCAAACGATGGGAGGGCTGACGACCTCAAGCGCCCCCAACCTGAACGTTTACCAACTCCATAGCGGGCTTCCCAGCACGTGGACGTGGAGCGGCGGCGTGCAGACGATGCTGCCCAAGGACGTGAGGCTCGACGTCTCCTACACGGGCGAGCACGGATTCAATATCGTCGAGCAGGTGAACATCAATACCGTCGATCTGGGCGCGGCGTTTTTGCCGGCGAACCAGGATCCGACGGTGACGAGCGCGCTACCCGGGGGAGCGGCGGCGACGCAAAACATGATGCGGTCGATGCGCGGCTATGGCAGTATCACGATGATGCAGCCGCGGGGCTGGATCACCTCACATACCCTGCAGATCGCGCTGACCCACCGGTTTGCGCACGGTCTGCAATTCGGGATCAACGACACGGTCATGCTGAAGCGGATGGCCGACGCCGGCGCGCGCATTCAACATGCCGCGGACGGCACATGGTCGTATCGGGCCGACCAGGCGCAAGCGGATGAGCTATTCCAGGACTACATCCCTACGCGGCACACCTTCAAGGGAGATTTCGTGTGGTCGGTTCCGGGACTGACGAAGGTCGGCTCCGGCGCCGCCCAGCACGTGGTGAAGGCGGTGACAACGGGCTGGCAACTCTCCGGTCTGTGGGCTGCGAACACGCCGAGCACGTACACGGTCGGCTACTCGTTCCAGAACGGCGCGGGGAATCAGAACATCACGGGCTCGCCGGACTTCGGCGGGCGCGTCACGGTGAAGGGCGCCCCGGGGTCGGGCTGCAGCGGGGACATCTATAAGCAGTTCAACACCTCCGCGTTTACGGCTCCGCAGGTGGGCAGCGTCGGGCTCGAATCCGGCGTCGACTACATGCGCGGCTGCTTCTACCAACAGTTCGATCTCGCCGTGCAGCGCGATTTCCGTTTCGGCGAGACGCGGCGGCTTTCGTTCCGGCTCGATGCTTTCAACGCGTTGAACCAGTCCCATATCACGGGGCGGAACACGACGCTGCAGGTGGCGAGTCCGACGGATGGCACGATCGTGAATCTCCCGTTCGACGCGAGCGGGAACCTGCTGAGCTCGCGGGTGAAGCCGAATGCTTCGGGGTTCGGTCAGGCGACGGGCTGGCAGGGCGCGCGCACGCTGCAGGCGTGGCTGCGATTCACGTTCTGAGATGAGAGGAGTGGGGCAGGCGTTCAGCGTCCAACCTGCCCCACATCAGAGTTTGGAAACAGCATTGGTGGCGAGCGTCTTGAGCTTCGCCTGAGCTTCGGAGACCGGGACGCCGTAGATTCGAACGAGCAGGAACGTCGCTCCCTTTTTCACCCAGAGGCTCGAAAAGCCCTGGACTCCGGTGAAGACGGCGTCGTCACCGATGCCGGCGACCGCAGCTTTCGTAGTCTTTGGATCGCTCGACGATTTCACGGCGGCGAACATCTTCTCGTTTTGCCGCGACACCGTGACGGTGACTCTCGGTGGACCGGCCGCGGTCCAACTGCACCCGGTCGCCGCGATCGGAGATGGGGCGGCAACCTTCGAGCCGACAACGGAACTCACTTGATCTTGCGAAAGAAGCGCGCACGGGGCGGTTTCGCAGTAGGCGGCGTGCGCACCGAAAAGGGAGGCCAGGAACACGATGCTTCGAGTGTTCATAGGCCCAGGATAGCCGATTAGAAGGGTCCAATTTTTACTCGTCGACCGGCAGAAGCAGAGAGTCCAAAAGGGGGTGGAGGGTCGTCGAAAATGGGTTGGCGAGGTTACGCCGCGCCACGCCGACAGCGAGCCTCGGCAGACGCCGAGAGGACGACGGAGTCCCACATCGAGAGACCATGATCGGACGCAAGGTCCGTCGCGCTGACGATTCCTGTCACCGACGTTTCGACGACGGGATAGGCGTCGTGCCACGACAAAACAGCTTCCCGTGCACGAACCGGGCGCCGCTTGGCTTTTCGAACGAGCACATTGAACAGTTCGCCCAAGGTTTGAACCGGCAGCACAACAGCCTCCGGAGGTAAGCGTTGGATCAGTCCTAACGCCCGGACTCGCATGTCGGCTCCGTTGGCACCTTCGGCGTAAGCCAGTCCAATGCGACTTTCATTGGGCGTCGTCGTAAAGCTCGTGGCGTGTCCAGGGACCGGCGGCCCCAACACTTTCTCGGCGAAGGCGAGCGAAAAGGACGGCGCGTGCGCCTGCGGCGGTGTCGTTCCCGACCGGCGAGATCTTGGCTACGGGCTTACCTCGACTCGTCACGACGACGCTGTGGCCCTTCTTCACGGTTCGAAGGACTGCCAAGAAGCGGCGATTGGCGTCAGCCGCCGAGACTGATTTGTCCATGATCGTCTCCAGAAGGGCTGGCGAACGCTACACGATTTCTTCTTTATCGGGGTCCCAGCGCACAGTACGCTGCTGGCGGTAACTTTCGACTGCCATGCGGCAGGCGATCGAAACCCGGAAGCCGATCTCGACCGGACAGTTCGTCTTCTTCGCCGGGTCGCGGACGCAGTCGAGGAAGTTCTGCATGTGGGCTCCGCGCTGATTGGCGGTCGTGCCCGCCATTTCGTTGCCGTCGCGGCGATTCACCTTCTGCGGCGTGTAGCGGATGCTCTGCGGGGTGTGGCTGATGGTTCCGTTGTCGCCGAGCACGTCCTCGGTGACGCCGAGACGGTCGTTGCCGAAGCCGGACGTCCAGTTGAATAGCATCTCCTCGGACATCTGCATCGACACGTTCATCGTATCGGGCACTTCGCGGCCGTCCTTCCACAGGAAGAGGCCGCCTGTCATGGTGACCGCTTTCGGAATGTGCAGGTCCATCACCTTCGTCCAGAAGGCGTATTGGTGGCAGAGATTCTCGTAAACGTTGCCGCCGGAATAGTCCCAGTAGAAGCGCCAGTTGATGTAGCGATTGGGATCGAACGGGACTTGGGGCGCCTCGCCGAGGAACGACTTCCAGATGATGTGCTCGGGCGTCATGTCCTGATACTGCTGCCGGGACCACTGCGGCTTCCCGTGCGGAGTATTCCGGTACATGTGGGCTTCGATGCTGGTGACCTTGCCGATGAGTTCCGGTTTCAGGAAGGTCAGCGCGTCCGGGACGTGGCCGTAAGAGGTCCACTGGTGGCCGACCTGGATGGCTTTGCCGGCGCCGTGCTGCTGGGCGGCGGCGCGCATGCGCTTGGCGTGTTCCACCGTGAACGCCATCGTCTTTTCCTGGTAGACGTGTTTGCCGGCCGCGAGCGCGGCGGTGAAGTGCTCGCAATGCAGGTGCTGCGGGGTGGCGATCAGGACGGCGTCGACGGTCTTGTCTTCGAGCAGGTGGCGATAGTCGAGATAGGTTTTCGCGTTCGGGGCGATCGACTTCACTTCGTCGAGACGGCGGGTGTAGATGTCGGCGGCGCCGACGCATTCGACTCCCTCGCAGGCGAGCGCCTCGCGCAGGATCTCCTTGCCGCGGTCGCCGGGGCCGATGATGCCGATGCGAACGCGATCGTTCGCGCCCATGGCGTTGCCGGCGGCGAGTGCGCCGGCGACACCGGACGCTACCTTGCCGATGAAATTGCGTCGAGACTGCATGAACGTCTTGGAGCTCCTACGGGGTGAATCTTTCATTATACAGCCGGGGCTTGGCCGCGATGGAGCAGGCCGACGATCTCCTGGAGAAGCTTCGATTTGCGTTCGTTCCTCTGGGTCGCGCGCGTGATGTAGCGGACCCCGACCTCGAGGCCCATGGCGCCGGGCTGCAGGTCGACGGCGGGACGGGCGGAGAACGGTTTCGTGCCGTACTGCCGCGTGGCGCGCTCCCAGTCCTGCGCCGCTTCCTCGGCGTCGGGTTCGGTGGCCCGCTCCACGACGTCGCGGATCTCCTGTGCGACGCGATAGGGATCGCTGCCCGGCGGGACGGTGACGCGCACCTCGTCCCAGAGCCACTGACCGGCGGTCGAGAAATTGAAGTAGTGGCCTTCGATGGCGAAGCTGTTGTTGAAGCCGACGCGGCGGCCGGTCGGATGGCCGGTGTCGCCCCAGTTCCCCATTTCGAGGATCACGGTGCGGAGCAGCCCGATCTCGATGACCTCGCCGCTGACACCGTGAATCTCGACCCAATCGCCGATGCGCAGGCCATGGCGCCCCATAAGCACGAACCAGCCGAAGAACGCCACGATGAAGTCCTTCAGGACGACCGTGAGGCCGGCGGTGGCAAGACCGATGATGGTCGAGAGCTGGGTGGGTTTGCCGAAGGCGATGAGCAGGACGATGCCGGCGGCGACGAGTTGCACGGCCAGCGTCGCCATGAAGCGGAGCTGGTGGGCGCGGCGGCGGTCGGTGTGCAGCGTTACGCCGCGGCGGATGGCGGCGGCGGCCAGCAACGCGCCCAGGAGCACGACGATGACGAGCGCGAATTCGCGGAGGAGGTTGTGCACCTCCGCGCGGCGGCGCGTGGTGAGTTCGTCGCCCCAGCGTCCGTAGACGTCCGCGAGCTGGCGCATGTCCGCGATGCGCGCGTCGAACTCCCGCTTCGTCTGCATCTGCTCCATAACGGCCTGGAGCTGCTGTTTGGCATCGGCGCCGGGGGCGCGCGGTTCGGAAGCGATTTTGTTGTGCCGTTTCTGCAGCGAGTCTTGCTTCTTCGCGGCTTCCTCCTGCGCCTGCGCGGTTGCGCCGCGAAGGCTGCCGAGCTCGAACCAGGCGCGCAGATGACCGGCGAGCGTGTCGGCGGGCGACGCCGCGGCGCGGGGCGGCTCGACCGCGACTTTCTGCCCCGCCTCGTGCTCCTGCAAGGCGCGCTGGATCGCGGCGTGCGGGTCGCCGCCCTTGCGGACGAGCTCGTCGTGCTTGTCTTCGAGCTCGTCCTCATCCAGCGCCAACTGGGCTTTGGCGAAGGCGAGCGCGTCGCTATCGGGCGCGGTCTTCGTCATCTCGTCGATACGCGCCCGCTCGCCTGCGACCTTCTCGCGAAGCTCTTTCACCTGCGCGGCCAGCGGCCGGAGAGATGGGTCCAGTGAGGCGGCGGAGGCCGCGGCACGGCGGAGGGCGGTGGCGAAACCCTGGTCCACTTCGTGATCGGACAGGCGGAGGACCTCGGCCGCGAAAGCGCGTTCTTCCGTCGTCTCGGCGGTGGCAGCGAGCCGGCGCGCGGTTCGCAGCACTTGCATGCGGGGAGAGGCCCCCGGCGCCGCTGCCGCCGGTTCGGCCGCGTTTTCGCCGGCGTCGCGCGTCAAGTAGTACGCAACGCCGGTCGCCGCCAACAGGATGGCGAGCGCCGCCGCGGCGAGGTTCTTCGGACGTCCCATTCGTATCCAGCATAACGAGTACACTCGAAGAAAATATGAAGACTCTCTTGCGTTGGGCGGGCATCGCCGTTGGCCTCTTGCTGGTGGTGGCGGTTGCGCTGCCGTTCCTGATCGACGCGAATTCGTTTCGGCCGCAGTTGGAGTCCGAAATGACGCAGGCGCTCGGACGCGCGGTGAAGGTGGGCGATCTCAAACTCGCGCTGTTTTCGGGCGGCGTATCCGCGAGCGACCTGGCGGTGGCGGACGATCCGGCGTTCGCGCGCGAGCCGTTTGTGCAGGCGAAGGCAGTGCGCATCGGCGTCGAATTGCTGCCGCTCATCTTCTCGCGCAAGCTGAACGTGACTGCGGTCCATATCGACGAACCGCAGATCGCGCTGCTGCAATCCCCGGCCGGCGAATGGAACTTCTCGACGTTGGGGGCGAAAGCTGGAGCGAAAGCAGCGGCGGCGCCGGCTTCGCCCTCGTCGAAGCTCGATTTGTCGGTAAAGCTGGTGAAGATCTCGAACGGGCGCTTCTCGTTGGGTCACACGGCTGGGCACGCGAAGCCGTTGGTGCTGGAAAAGGTCGACGCCGAGCTTCGCGACTTTTCGGCCGCCTCCGAATTTCCGTTCTCGTTCACGTCGCACGTGGTGGGTGGGGGCGAGATCAAATTGGAGGGCGTAGCGGGTCCGCTCGCCGATCCTGACCTCTCGCGCACGCCTGCGCATGCATCGCTGAAGATCTCGGCGTTCGACCTCGCTGGGTCGGGGTGGACGCAGGCGATGCCGGGAATGGGCGGGATCGTGTCGCTCGACGGCCGGGTGAAGTCCGACGGGAAGCTGGCGAACGTCGACGGAAAGCTCACCGCGGAGAAGCTGAAGCTCTCCGAGCGCGGCGCGGCGGCGACGAAGCCTGTCGAGCTCGATCTGGCGGTGAATCACGACCTGCATGCGCGGGGAGGACGCATCTCGCAGTCGGCGCTGCGGATCGGGGCGGCGAAGGCGGCGATCGCGGGCACGTACGCGGAGCAGGGGGAGCAGACGGTGCTGCGGTTGACGATCGCGGGACCCGACATGCCGGTGACGGACCTGGCGGCGATGCTGCCCGTGCTCGGACTCTCGCTGCCGGCCGGCGCCACGTTGCAGAGCGGGACGGCGTCGGTGAAGCTCGAGGCGGCGGGGCCGGCCAACCGGCTGGTCACCGACGGAACGATCGCACTGAACAACACGGTGGTCGCGGGCTTCGATCTCGGGCGCAAGCTGGCCGTGTTGGAAACGCTGGCGGGCGTGAAGGGCGGCGCGAACACGGAGATTCAGACGCTCGGCGCGGGCTTCCATATGGGTCCCGAGGGGATTGCCGCACAGAGCGTGCAACTCGTTGTGCCGTCGATCGGCGAACTGGCGGGCGCGGGCAAGATCAGTCCGGAGAACGCGCTCGACTTTCACATGACGGCGAAGCTGCACACGGGCGGGATGCTGGCCGCCGTCGCGGATAAGGCAGTGCCGTTCACGGTGCAGGGGACGTGCGCCGATCCCGTGTTCCGGCCGGATATGAAATCGGTGGTGAAGGAGAATGCGACGGGCGTAGCGAAGGGCCTGCTCAATCGGTTCCTCGGCGGGAAGAAGTAGATCGGCGGGAGCCTGCGCAGGTTGGTTTCGATCGCTCAATCGTATTTGAGCGCGGTCAGGGGATCGACTCGTGTGGCGCGACGGGCGGGCCACCAGCTTGCCAGCATCGCGATGAGGACCCAGGCGAGGCTTGCTCCGACGAATGCGGCCGGGGCGAAGGGGCTGAGGCCGTAGAGAAAGCCGCGGAGGAGCCGGACGGTCGCCGCGCTGAGCACCAGGCCGGCCGCTACGCCGATCGCGGTGAGCCGGAGAGCCTCCGCAAGAAACATCCACTGGACGTCGACGGGCTGGGCGCCGATCGCCATCCGCACACCGATCTCGCGGGTTCGCTGCGCGACCGAGCAACTGACCACGCCATAGAGGCCGATGGCGGCGAGGAGGATCGCGAGGGCACCGAGGGAGCCCAGCAGCGCAGCGCGCCAGCGCGTTTCCCAGAAAGCGAGGCGCATCGCGTCCGCGATACTCTCGGCGTCGTAAACCCGCAGGTCGGGCGAGACCATCGCCAGGGCTTCGATGAGTGGGCGCGACCATTCGTAGGGTTCGCCGGCGGTGCGAACGATGAGAGAGACGGGCCGATCGCCGCCGCCTTCGTCGAGCGGCAGGTAGTACGCCGGTTCGGTTACGGGATCGAGCGCCCACGTGGTGTCTCGGACCACGCCGACCACCGGCGCCACGGTCCGCTGCGCCGCGTCGCATCCGATCCACAGCGGCTTGCCGAGCGGGTCGTCGCCGGGCCATGACGCGCGCGCCATGGTCTCATTGACGAGGACGCCGGGAGCGCCAGTGAAGCCGGCGCCGCGCAGGATCGGAACGCGCATCATCGCGAAGTAGTTGGGCTCTACGGTGTTCCTTTCGGTGCGGCGCACGGGTGCGGCCGCGGACAAAGCCGCGCAGCCGCCGGAATCGGGGCCGAGCAAGGAGCTCGCGAGGGTGGCGTCCTGCACGCCGGGCAGGGAGCGAGCGCGATCGAGCGCCATACGGAGCGCTGCCGGTGGACCGTAGAGATGGATGGCGAGGCGGCGCTCTTGGGCGAAGCCGGGGTCCGCCCTTTCGACGTGCTGCATGGCGCGCAACAGCAGGCCCGTGCCGACCAGCAGCGTCAGCGAGAGCGTCACCTGCACGACGGAATAGACGCGGCGGCGGCGCGCGTGACCGCGGCCGCCCGACGCGGCCGTGAAGAAGAACGCGGAGAGCGGCGAGGCGGCGAAGAGGAAGAGTGCCGTCCGCGCATCGATGCCGAAAGCCAGTCCGCGGAAGCCTTCCTCCGGGATCGAAGGGACGGCGGCCTGGAGCGCGCGCCCGGCGGCCTCGCCCGCTACAACCCCCAGGACCGCGGCGCCTGCGGCGATGACCAGCGACTCGGCCAGGCGCGCGCGGAACAGGCGCCAGCGGCTGGCGCCCAACGCCGTCCGGATGGCGAGTTCCCGCTCCCGGACGGCGGCCCGCGAGAGCAGCAGATTGGCGACGTTGACGCAGGCGATCAAGAGGACGGCGGCGCACAACAAACTCATGAGGGAGACGACCGGCTGGAGCACGCGGCGTCCACGCCGCCACAGCAGGCCGCGGATGGGCTGGAGGATTGCCGGATCGTTGGCGCGGGCGCTGCCCGGGTCGGCGCGAAGGCCGGCGTCGAGCAGCCGGATCTCGGCGTCGGCAGACTGTCGTGTGGAGCCGGGCGCGAGACGGGCGATAACGCCGACGGGCGGTCCCGAGGGACCGTGCGACGGGAGGGCGCCGGTCGGAACCCAGAGATCGCTGGCAAATGGCGGGAACGCGCCGCGAAACGTCGAGGAGCCGACGCCGATCACCCGCAGCCGCGCGCGTTCCAGCAGAATCTCGCGCCCGAGCACGCCGGGATCGCCGTTCAGCTTCGATTTCCAGAAGCCGTAGCTGAGGACTACCGCGTCCTCGGTGTCCGACGCAAACCAGCGGCCCGCCGAGATGCCGGGCTGCAGCACAGCGCCGAAATTCCCGGAGACGCACTCCGCGACGACACCGTAGGTGCGCGGTCCGACGTGCGCCTCGCCGGAGAACATGACGGTCGAGGCGGCGCGCAAGGTGCGCAGGCGGTCGCGGAACTCCAGGTATTCGCGCCAGGAACAGAACGGAGTCGTGGTCCGCTGGATGAGCAGCAAGCGCCCTGCATCGTGGACGGGCAGGCGCCGAAAATAGAGGCTGTCGAGGAGCGCGAAGAGGGTTGTGTTGACCCCGAGCGCAAGCGCCAGGCAGAGCATCGCCGTGAGGGCATATCCCGGGTTGCGGCGGATGCTCCGCAGCGCGTGCGTGAAATCCTGACCGAGGCCCGGCAGGACCCGTCGATGTCCCGAGAACCGCACGGCGGCGCAGCTCAGCGCCTGGCCCCAATACCAGAGGGCGCTGCCGCCACGCGCATGGTACGTCTCGCGGAGATCGCCGGCGACGGCGTCCGCATCGCGCCCGCCGACCAACCATCGCACCAGACGCTCGGCGATTGCGGGCGGCTCAGGCACGCGAGCCCCCCTTCAGCCGCACGCCGCGCCACATACGGTCGTAGGCGGCTTTGGATTCGGCCAGCGCGGATTCGCCCGCGGCGGTCAGGCGGAAGTAGCGCTTGGAGCGTCCTCCGCGCTGCGGCGTCGGGTCGGCGAACCAGGATTCGAGAAGACGCTTGCCTTCGAGGCGGTCTAGCGTAGCGTAGAGGGCCCCGACCGTCACGCGGCGGCCGGCGCGTTCCTCGATCTCCTGCTGGATCGGGACGCCGTATGCGCCATCGGTCAGCCGCATCACGGCCAGCAGCACCAGTTGCTCGAATTCGCCGAGCCGCTCCATATGCCCTATTCAATAGAGGAAATACGGGCCGGCGTCAAGCCCTATTTGACGAGGAGCGCGAGGTCGACCGCCATGGCCATGGCGAGATAGCCGGCGCGATTGGGATGGAGTTTGTCGCCGGGACCTCCCGCGGTGCTGTCGGGGACGAATTCGGGGCGGAGGCTGCCGGTCTGCGGGTCGCGCGTGGGGGCGTCGAAGTCGACGACTCCGTCGAACGCTCCCGAGGTGCGGATCCATTCGTTCAATTTGCGGCGCTTTTCATCTTCGGCAGGAGAGCCGTGCGCCCCGTTCGTGCTGCCGAGTGCGGAGAGGACGGTCGCGCCGATTACGCGGACACCGGGTGACTGCGACCGCACGTGCGCGATCGTCTCCTTCATTCCGTCGGCGATCGCGTCGGCGGAGGCGGTGGTGTCGTTGATGCCTTCGAGCCAGACGATGGCGGAGACGCCGGAGAGGCTCAGGACGTCGCGATCGATGCGGCGGCGCGCGGCGGGTCCGCCCGAGAAGGAATGCGCGGCCGAATACTCGGCGGGTCCGAGCACCTGATTGCCGCCGATCCCCGCGTTGACGATCGCGACACGGTCGCCGTACTTGGCGTGGAGGCGGCGCGAGAGGGCGTCGGGCCAGCGGTCGTCGCCGTTGAGGGTGGACGCGGTGCCGTCCGTGATCGAATCGCCGAAGGCCACGATCAACTGCGTCGCGGCGGGCATGCGCATGTCGACGGCGTCGAGGAAGTACCAGGAGGTGGTCGTGAACGGGAACGCGGCTTCGTCCTCCGCCTGGCCGTGCGCGCCCGCTCCCGGCGCGCTGAGGTACGACGTTTGCAGCGCCTTGGCGTGCCACGTCATGGGACCGCTCTCGCCGGCGACGTGGAAGCTGACGGCGAGTTTACGGCCGGGTGCACCTGCGACTGCGACCGCGTCGCTCCACGCAGATTCTCCGGGCGCGATCGTGATCGACGGCTTGCCCGCGAAGTGGACCGCATGGTTCGTGCCCACCAGCACCGCGCCGCCACCGAGATGCGTTCCTGCGAAGACGCCGTCGAGGGTGAGCGGCTTCGTGCCGAAGACGTTCGAGAAGCGGAGTCGTGCCTGGCCGCCCCAAACGTCGGGGCGGACGATGAGGCGGAAGGTCTGGTCGCGCGCTCCGGCCTCCGGCGTCGGAAATGCGAAGCGGAGGTTGGGCTGGACGGTCGCATTGCCGACAGGGTAGGGGCCGTGGGGAGACGCGGTCCACGTGGTGACCCACTTCGCGGGTTGGGCGGCGAGCGATCCGGCGGCAAGAGCGAGCAGCAGCGGAATTCGGGACATACGGGAATCATAATAGAGCAGACATGGCTCGCATTCTGGCAATCCACGCGCATCCCGACGATGTGGAGATTCTGGCCGGCGGCACGCTCGCGCTGCTGGCCGCGCGCGGACACGAAATCACCATCGCGACCTTCACGCCCGGCGACTGCGGGTCGCAGACGCTTGGGCCGGACGAGATCGCGGCGGTGAGACGGCGCGAGGCCGCGAAGGCCGCCGGGCGGATCGGGGCAGACTACTTCTGCCTCGAGTTTCGCGACCTGGCCATCTTCCACGACGACGCGGCGCGGCGCACCGTGGTCGAGGCGCTGCGGCGCGCGGAGCCCGAGATCGTGTTGACCGCGTCGCCGGTCGACTACATGGCGGATCACGAGGCTGCCAGCGCGCTGGTTCGCGATTGCTGCTTCGGCGCACCGATGCCGAACTACGCCACCGACAGTCCGCCGATCGACGCCATCCCGCATCTCTACTTCATGGACCCGCTGGGCGGGCGCGATCGCGAGGGCTGCGTGGTGCGGCCCGATTTCGTGGTCGACGTCGGCGCGGTGTTCGAGCGGAAACGGGAGATGCTGGCCGAACACGCGAGCCAGCGCGACTGGCTGCGGGCGCATCACGGGGTCGACGAGTACCTGCTCGAGATGGAACGCTGGACGCAGGAACGCGGCGCGATCGGCGGGGTGGCTCTCGGCGAGGGCTTCCGGCAGTATCGCGGGCACGCCTACCCGTCGTCACCGCTGCTGCAATCGCAGCTCAGCGGGACTGCGATTGTCCTGCAATGACCTGGGGACAGACGGTGGAGTGAGCCCTTTCGGTGAGACACGAAAACTAGGGACAGGTTGCCGTTCGCTGTAAATCGCTCGTCGCGCCAACAGGATAGTAGCAGAATCAGACTGGCTGGCGAAGCGGAGGCGGGCTCTGCT
>Ga0207661_10000020_pt1 | contig 216011 bp, 177 predicted proteins | sample KBSC713LmetaG_FD_184337 | JGI IMG/M metagenome (GOLD analysis project Ga0207661, IMG submission 184337) | Corn rhizosphere microbial communities from Kellogg Biological Station, Michigan, USA - KBS C7.1-3L metaG (SPAdes) (version 2) | ecosystem: Host-associated > Plants > Roots > Rhizosphere ...
AGCAGAGCCCGCCTCCGCTTCGCCAGCCAGTCTGATTCTGCTACTATCCTGTTGGCGCGACGAGCGATTTACAGCGAACGGCAACCTGTCCCTAGTTTTCGTGTCTCACCGAAAGGGCTCACTCCACCGTCTGTCCCCAGGTTTCAGGCGCCGGTGATTTTGAAGACTACGGCGTGGTCGGTAGTTTGGGGCGGAGACGGGATCGTGAGGGCGGTCCCGTCCTGGGACCACGCGAGTTTCGCCTTTGCGCCGAGCATCTCGACATTGCGGATCTTGCCGACCTGGTATTTCCCGCCGAGGGCTAGCGCGGGAATTTTGACGGGGCCTTCGGGGCGGCCCATGGCGAAGGCGTAGACGGCGCCGTTCTTCTGGGTGAAGCGGATGTCGCCGGCGGTGAGTTCCTTGCGATTGCGCTCATTGAAGGCAGCGGCTTCGTGATGGTCGCTGGCGTTGCGGGCGGCTTGGGCGTCCGCGGTCACGCCGCCATCGAGATGCGTTTTCCAGGGGCGGGTGCCGTAGATGGCGTCGCTATTCACTGCCATCCATTTGGTGATCTCGTCGAGGACCTTGAGCTCTTCGGGGTCGAGCATGCCGTTGTTCGGCAGCGGGAAATTGAGCAGTAGATTGCCGTTGCGGCTGACGATATCGACGAGCATGTCGATCACGATCTTCGGCGATTTGTACTTCGCCTCCTTGTTGTAGTGCCACTGGCCGATGCAGGTGTCGGTCTGCCAGGGCTCGTCCCAGATCCGGTCTACGACGCCGCGCTCGAGGTCGAGCAGGCATGTGCCGTGGACGCAATCGTCCTTGCCTTTGTTGGCCCAGACGGCCTCGACCTTGCCGCCGAACTTCTTCGCGATGACGTTGTAGTGGTGGGCCATGAGAGCCTCGCCCCACTGGCCGAAGAAGATCGGACCGTCGGTGTACATCAGGTCGGGCTGATAGTTATCGATGAGGTCCTTGATGCGGGCGAAGTAGCGTTCCTTCCAGGCTTCGGGGACGCCCTCGGGGCTCCACGCGTTGGAGGGCGCGGCGTGGGTCTCGTGGTAGAGGCTGGCGTATTTGGGATCGGCGCCGTCGTAGGGAACACCTTTGAGCTCGCCGTCCTTGTCCGCGCCGTGGCTGGTCTGGAACCAGTGATAGCTGACCGCGAGGTGCTCGCTGACGCCAAAGCGCAGTCCGGCGTTTTGGGCGGCCTTGCGCCAAAGGCCGACGACGTCCTTCTTCGGGCCCATTTTGACGGCGTTCCAGTCGTTGAGCTTGGAGTTCCAGAGGTCGAAATTGTCGTGGTGGACGCCCATGCTGACGAAGTACTTCGCGCCCGCTTTTTTGTACAGCGACATCAGGTGCTCGGGGTCGAACTTCTCGGCCTTCCAGGTCGGGATGACGTCTTTGAAGCCGAATTTCGAGGGGTGGCCGTAGGTCTTGACGTGGTAGTTGTACTGCTTGCTGCCCTGCATGTACATGTTGCGGGCGTACCAGTCGCCGTACTCGGCGGCAGACTGCGGACCCCAGTGAGCCCAGATGCCGAACTTGGCGTCGCGGAACCACTCGGGGACGCGGTAGGTCTTGAGCGAGTCGCGCGTGCCCTGAAACGGGCCGGGAGCGATCTGCGGCGTAGCAGCCTTCAGGGCCGCGGGAGCGGCGGCGGCGAGTGCGAGAGCCTGGCGTCTGGTCATGCGCATGTCGATAACTCCTCGTCGAAGCAGACGGCGACCTTGCCGCAGCGGCCGGACGCCATGAGCGAGTACGCGTCGGCGACACGGTCGAGAGCAAAGCGGTGGGTGACGAGATCGGCGGGGTGCAGATTCCAGCGCACGAGCCGCTCGACCAGTTCTTCCATGAGCCACGTGGAGGTGACCCAGGAGCCGTAGATGGTTTTCTGATCGTGGATGATGTCGGGAGACGGGTTGAACTCGACCGTGCCGCCTTCGCCGAGCATGACGATGCGGCCCCATTTGCGGGTGGCGCGGATCGCGGTAGCGCGAGCGCTGGCGTTGGCGGAGCAATCGACGGCGCGTTCGACGCCGTTGCCGCCGGTGAGATCGCGGACCTGCTCGACATTCTCAGGCGCGGACTTGAGGACGACGTCGCAGAGGCCGAGGTCTTTGGCGAGCTGGAGGCGGTCGTCGATGACGTCGATGCCGATGATCTTCTCGGCGCCGAGCTTGCGGCAGAGCGCGCCGGTGGCGAGTCCGACGGGTCCGAGTCCCGTGATGAGGACGGCGTCGTTGCCGGAGATGCCGACCTTCTGGAGACCTTCGTAGACGGTGCCGAAGCCGCAGGCTACCTGGGCTCCGTCGGCGAACGAGAGCTCGTCGGGGAGGAGGATGAGGTCCTTCTCTTCGGCGAGGAGATAGTCGGCCATGCCGCCGTCGCGCTGCCAGCCGTAGGCACGGCGGTACTGCGGACTGGTGCAGGAGATCATGTAGCCGCGGCGGCAATCGTTGCAGACGCCGCAGCCGGAGATGTGATAGACGATGACGCGGTCGCCGGCTTTGAAGCGGCGGCAGCCCGGGCCGGTCTCGACGATCTGTCCGGCGGGCTCGTGGCCGGCGATGACGCCCTGGTAGCCTTCGGGGCCCTTGCCGAGATGCTCGTGATAGATGCAGCGGATGTCGGAGCCGCAGATGGTCGAGGCCTTCATGCGGATGAGCGCCTCGCCGTGTCCCGGGTGGGGGACGGGGGCTTCGCGAAGCTGGGTGGTGCTGTCGCCCGGCAGGTATGCGGCTAACATTCGATCTGTCCGTTCGTGTCCCATAGCGCTTCCCAGGTCTGGCCGGCTTTCCACAGAAAGACCTGTCCTTTGATTAGACGACAGTTCCGGTCGATGGCGGCGATGGCGTCCATGTCGGCGGGGGTGAGCGGGTCGCCGGCCGCGGCGTTCAGGTTCGCGACGTAATTGCGGGGGTTGACGGAGAACGGGATGGGGGTCGCGCCGCGCTGGATGGACCACTTGAGGCAGACGATCGCAGGGTGGACGCCGAGACGGTCGGCGATGCGCACGATGACGGGGTCTGTGAGGGGGTTGGTGTCGTCGGGGGTGCGGTCGCGGTCGGGACGGTTGGGCGAGCCGAGCGGGCAGTAGCCGATGGGCTCGATGTTGTGGCTGCGGACGTAGTCGAAGAGCTCGGGCTGCTGGAAGTGCGGGTGCAGTTCCATTTCGTTGACCGCCGGTTTGATGCGGGCGTCGCGGAGGATCAGCTCGAGCTTCGGGATGGTGACGTTCGACGTCCCGATGTGGCGGACGAGGCCGGCGTCGACGAGCTTCTCCATCTGGCGCCAGGTGCGCATGAAGTTTTCGTGGATGTACGGTTTGGCGTCGGGACTGCGGGACTCGACGCTGCAGCCGGGGGGATGGAAATTGGGGAACGGCCAGTGGACGAGGTAGGTGTCGAGGTAGCGGCACTGTAGGTCGGCGATGGATTTTTCGCAGGCGGGGATGACGTCGGCCTCGGCGTGCTTGTCGTTCCAGAGCTTGGAGGTGATCCAGAGGTCTTCGCGCTTGAGGCCTTTGGAGAAGAGGTCGGCGAGGACGCGGCCGATCTCGGCCTCGTTGCTGTAGACGGCGGCGCAGTCCAGATGGCGATAGCCTGCGGCGATGGCGCCGCGGACGGCGTCGGCGACGACGTCGGCGGTGGCATGGTCGGACCCGAAGGTTCCGAGTCCGATGGCGGGCATGGATGCGCCGGTGTAGAGCCGCCGGAGGGGGGCCGGATGCATACGCTGACTTTAACGGTTACGGAGCGGGGGAGTCAAATCGACGGATGTGGAACTTGCGTGAGTGGTTGGGCCTGAATGAGGGCATGGCTGGGGTTCAATGCTGTTCCGAATGACAGCCGAATGTCGGAACGGGCGATCGGCAGTTCGGCGCACCGGGCGTTATCCGGCGAAGTGGAAAGAAGTCAGTTTCCGATAACGCCACCTAACGGCAACTACTCCTCGTTTTCCCGCGATTACACCGGCATACTCGCAAGCGATGGGCGGACCTACTGCTGGGATTTCTCCTTCGAGACGAGCTGAGCGAAGCTGACATTCTGGCTCTCCGTGACTGGCTGGCAACGGTTGCAGCAGTGATCCGGAACTCTGGCCCAAGCGGGCGTGAAACGGTTACCGGACAGAACTGGTCCGGGTTTGGGCCAGCGCGGTGGGCCGATTTGCGATTCCGGCCGCGCCAAGTCGAGATTGAGGTGAATTGCGTTTTAGTTGGGTAGCGAAAAGTCGACGTCGACGATTGCGTCAAGCTCTACGGGTTGGCCGTTCACGATTGCCGACTGATAGATCCGCTGCTTCACCGCGACAACGGCCGCCTCGACCAACAAGGCGTGGCCGCTGATCAGTTGTGCCCAAGATACGTGACCCTGCCGGTCAATGATAACGGCCAACCGGACACGGCCTTGTATGCGTGCCTGTCTCGCACTCTCCGGGTAAACCGGCGGCGGTTCGCTGAGAACCTTGCTCAGGTTTCCCCAAACCTTGATTCGCGTCGGCTCTCCCGATACCGATGGAGGCGCCGGGGGTTTCGGTCCGAGATCGCCTACCGACTCGCCTTGAGCGCGCTTCGCTTCGAGCGCCTTCTCTGCCCACGTGTTGGCTTCCGCTATGTCGCGCCGATATTGTTCTTGCTCGTGGGGATCTCTCACGTCGGCGCGCTCGCGGATGAGCAGGTTCATGCATGCCATCGCCTCGCTGTACTGGGGGTCGATGGACACTGCTCGTTTGAGCTTTTGCATCGCATCGTCCAACGCTGGCCACCACTTCGCCCTCAACGCTGATCGCATAGTGGCGTCACTAATCCGGCCAGGCTTTTCCGGGCTCAGGCCGGCATGAGCCAGCGCGTTGGAATATTCGGGATACCACTGAAGCCAGGCAATGAGCCCCAGTGAGTAATATGCGCGCGCATCGTTCGGCTCCGCCGCTAAAGCGGTCTCGTAAAAAGTGCGCGCATCATAGGGGAGTGATGGGTCGAGGCGGACTGCCCTCTGGAACTCGTCCGTCGCGTCACCGTACCGGCCTTCCTTGAACGCTCGAACCGCGCGGCCCGGTACGTCTCGCTCAGCCTGCGCCAGGAGACTGAGTGTGGCCATGAGAAAGCTGGCCGTCAGGCGCATACAAACCTCCCGCTTCAAAGGTATCATTCGTCCAAGTCCTCCGTGCTTCTCGGTCGTTGTCGACTTTGAGCCGTTGTGGCATGGAACGGGGTTCCGGCGTAAGTACTAGGGCTGTATCGGAAACGCTCCGGCGCAGTGATCTTGGAGCAGGGCGTGAAAATCTGAGCGCCGGGCGTTTTCGATAGAGCGACTTGAAGTGAGCCGACTTTGGAACTACGACGTTATGCGTTTTGAATCGTGTTGTTGATCGCGGATGAAGAGAAACTCGGCGCCGAGCAACGCATCCTGGGCGCGAGAAGACGAGGTTGGAGACTGACGGTGCAGGCGGCGGTGAGATCGCACAATGGGCGGGCAGTCGTCACCGGCTGGCCTCCTGGCGCGCGAGAGATTCGAGATGGCAAAGAGCAGGTCAAGGTCGTTCGCTCTTAGCTGGAGGCGCGCGGAGCCGCGCCTCGGAAGCGGTAAATCGTTCGAAGATCGCCATCGTACCGCCGCATTGGGGACAAAGCCATAGTGGGCGTGGCACGTCCGTCGCGGCGGAGTCGCTGACGGTCTGCGAGTCGGCCGTCTGCCCAAGGAGTGTGAAGCACAGCGGCAGCAGCGCGGTCCGTCGCCGGTGGGCGAAGAACCCGAAGTGCCGAATGCGGACGAAGCCCTTCGGTAGTACGTGCAGAAAGAAGCGCCGCAAGAACTCATTGAGCTCCAGTCGCATCAGTCGCTTCTTATTCTTATGCGCCGAGTCGCGCCAGCGGAACACCAACTCCCCGTCTTCCAGGGCCACCAGGCGGCGATTGGAGATCGCGACCCGGTGGGTGTAACAGCCCAGATAGCGGAGTGCGTGCTCGGCCCCGCCGAACGGGCGCTTGGCATAGACCACCCAGTCGGAACGGAACAGTCCTCGCAGCATGGCCGCGAATGCGGCCGGTGCTGCCAAACCCGAGAGGCTGCCGTGGAAGCCGAGTTTGCCGGCCGTGTGGAGTTCTTGCAAGCCAGCCACAAACTTCCCCCGAAACACCCGGCTGAGAACGCGCACGGGCAGGAAGAATCCAGTCCGCGCCCCAATCCACCGCGTATGGTCTGGCGATAATCCGCCGGCCGGCACCACGCAATGGACATGCGGGTGGTGCAGTAGTTTCTGATTCCAGGTATGGAGCACGCTGAAGAAGCCGATGTCTGCGCCGAGGTGTCTCTCGTCGCGAGCGACCGTCAACAGCGTCTCGGCGCTCGCCCGAAACAATAGTCCGTAGATCTCGCATTTGTTCTGCAAGGCCAGCGCCGCCAGTTGGCCGGGGAGCGTGAACACCACATGGGCATAGGGAACCGGTAGCAGTTCCCGGCGGCGCGCGTCCAGCCACCGGTCCCGCGCGTTGGACTGGCACTTCGGACAGTGGCGATTGCGGCACGAGTTGAAGGAGATGGCGCGATGCCCGCAGCCGGAGCACTCGTCGATGTGACCGCCGAGCAAAGAGGTGCGGCAGGAGACGATGGCGGTCAGGATTTTCAGGTGCAGCCAGGTAAACCATTTCCGGCTGCTCTCGAAAAACGAGGTGCCGGCTGCGCGGATCAGGTCGGCCACCTCCAGCGATGGCCGGGACACCTATTTCGCGGCGAGCGAGAGCGCATCCAGCGGGCTGGTTGTGGCTGCCAGATGGCGCTTCGACAGGTGGATGTAAATCATGGTTTCGCGCAGATCGGAGTGGCCAAGTAGCAGTTGGATGGTGCGCAGGTCGGCGCCGGCTTCGAGCAGATGTGTGGCGAAGCAGTGTCGAAGAGTGTGCGGATGCAGCGGCTTGTTGACTCTGGCGCGTTTGGCGGACGCCCGACAGGCATGCCAGACGACCTTATCGCTGATGGGGTCATCGGCGGTGTGCCAGCGGCCGCCAGGGAACAGCCACACGGCAGGCTTGCGGGCCAGTCGGCGATAGTGTGCGCGTAGTTCGTCACGCAGATGGGGGCTCAGCACGATATCGCGGTCCTTGCCGCCTTTGCCGTCCTGGACATGCACCACCATGCGCGCCGAGTCGATATCGGTGAGTTTGAGGGCTGCGCACTCGGCGCGGCGCACGCCAGTGCCATAGAGGGTCATGAGAATGGTGCGGTAGAAAGGGATGGGCGCGGCGTCGATCAGGCTGGTGACCTCTTCCGGGCTCCAGATCACCGGCAGGTGAATTTTCTTCTTCGGGTAAGGCAATTCGTCCCAGTCCCAGGAACGCTTTAGGACCTTGCGGAAGAAGAAGCGGAGCGCCCCAACGATCTGATTGACCGAGTTGTCGGAGAGTTTCCTGTCACGGAAAAGATGGGCTGTGTATTCACGGAGCTGCTCCGGGCCGAGTTGGTCTGGGGAACGGTGGAAATAGCGCGCTAAGTCCTCGATGATGCGCAGGTAGGCGCGCGTGGTACCTTCAGTGTAATTGCGACGCGCGATTTCATCGAGCGTCAATTTTCGTAGATGGGTCACAGGGACCTCCTTGTGACCCGAACTTACTCCCGGCGAACGCCAAATGCACGGGCCAGCCCACGCGAAGCGTCTGCCGTAAGGCTTAGTTCAAGACGGCGTTTCTGGAAACTGGCGTCTGCGCGTCCGGGCGACGGCTACGATAAAGCTATGGAACTGCACGAACAGGCCGACGCTGTTACTGATTGGCACAGCCTGCTGGCATTCGCGAGGGCGCTTGTCGCAGATCGAGAGGACGACATCGCAAAGGAGAAGCAATCAGCGTCACCGCGATTTGGCCCTGGCGCGAACGGATGGGAGAATGGCAGCATTGAAGCCTTCCTCGATGCGGCAATCCGCTGGGCAGAGTCCACAGTGTTCGGTGAAACGCAGGGGCTATCGGGCAACCCATGGCGTCAATTCGCTGCCTTCCTCTACTGCGGAAAGATATACGAGTGACCGGCGTCGGCGAGGGTTTCGGTGTAAAGACGGCGTTACGTGAAAGGACCCCCGGCAATCATTTCCAAGGCGTGTCGGGCTGGACAGCTTCCGCACTGACAATCTTCGTGATCTCGATCATGGTCGCGTAGGAATTGAGGTGACCGTAGCGAGTCATCGTACCCTCTAGCTTGTCCTTCATCCACTGCGGGAGCTTCGGGTCGATCTGTGCCAACTCGGGGCCGTAGAAGGTTCCCTCCACGACCACCCAGGCTCGTCGGTTCTTCTTCAGCAGACCGTCGAGGTGCCTGTTTCGCTTGAACTTTGGGGTGACTGCGACCTCCGCATCGCCGATCTTCTTGGCACATTCGGGATCATAAAGAACCGCCTGTTCCGCGCCAACAGCGAGGATGGCGCGAAGCCGCACCAACTTCCGATGGTGCTCGGCGGGGCCTCGCACAACGGCACACAGATTCAGCGTCGCAGTCTCGGCATACAAGCCAGAGCAGGCGTTAGAAACAAGAGCCGCAGCAGCGATCCAGACGAATCGCGTGCGGGTCACCAGTCGCACAGAGACAGCATAGCGTTGGGCGTCAGATGGCGCTACCTCCAATCGCGGACGTTAGACGGCGCTACCGGAGAGTGACCGCTTGCGCCGGGCGTGCCGCACTTCGAGAGTTCGCCTCACCGCAAAGCAGTAGGGCCTCGTCTATCGCCGGATCCCCGGCGCTCGGGTCCAACGTCGTAAGCAAGTTGCCGGTGCTGAAGTCTTGATAGATCCGAATTGATCGTGATTCTCCAGCGTCGTACTGCGCCACTGCCTCGACCAGCACGTCCCTGCCGTCGCCGCACCAGTTGATCCACTGCAATTGTTCCAGCACCTGTAGCGCCGGCACAGTAGCACACGCCGCACCAGGACCGGCCTGTAGCGAAATCCGAGCGACAGTCGGGGCAGTAGCTGGCAGTCCGTCAGGCTCCCGTCGTTCTCGATCCCGATCGCCAAGAGGCCGCCGGCGGGTTTGATATCGGCACATCGAGAAGCAGTCGCCGACGATTCTGCGGGTGACGCGGCAGGATTTCCGCTCGATGCGGCGGTCCTCGTTACGGCCCGGGTGCGGATTGGCTTGACACGTAAGTAAGTGTTTACTTACAATCGGGAACATGTCCGTCAGTTCTTCCCCTCCCGGCCGGATGTCCGCTACGGACCGCCGGACGCAGCTTCTTGAGACCGCATTGAATGTCTTCTCCCGGAAGGGATTCAACGGCGCGACGACGAAGGAGATTGCCGCGCAGGCGGGGGTCACCGAGGCGATCATCTTCCGGCACTTCCCGAACAAGGCCGCGCTCTATCAGGCTGTCCTGGAATCGGGGATCGCTTGCAAGGGGTTCGAGACTTGGATGGCGACTGTCCAGGGCTGCATGGAGCGCGATGACGATGAGGGGCTCTTCCGCGCGATCGCGACCGCAATGATCGGGGCGTACCGGAGCGACGCGCGGCTCGAGCGCGTCCTTCTATTTGCGGCGCTCGAAGGCAATGAACAGGGATTGACGCATTTCCGATCTTTTTCGATCCCAATCGGGAATCTTTTACGCGATTACATAGTGAGGAGACAATCGGCCGGGGCTCTGGCCGGCATTGCTCCGGGGGCAATTCTCTCGGCCGTTTCGGGCATGGCGCAGCGCTATGCGATGTTGACCGAACTATTCGGGTTCGAATCGGACTTCACCGATCCCGAGGCCGTCGACCTCTTTACACAGATTCTGATGAAGGGAATCCAAGCGAGATGACCAGACTTTCCTACGCCGCTCTTCTTCCCGCGCTCGTGGCTCTCGCCGCCTGCTCGAAACCCTCCGCGACGCCGGTCTCGGCCGCGGAGGGTCCGAAACACTTCGCGGTCCCGGTGGCGCGTGCTTCGATCCGCAACGTCCCGGCGGGGTTCGACGCGACTGGCGCATTCGTGGCCGATGAATCGTCGGACGTGGCTCCGCTGGTGGCGGGGCGCGTGATCGCGACGCCGGTGAACGCGGGCGACTTCGTCCGCGCCGGGCAGGTGATCTGCGAGCTCGACCATCGCGACGCGCAACTGCGCCTCGACCAGGCGAAGGCGGCGATGGAGCAGGCGGCGGCGGCGCTGAACCAGTCGCAGTCGCGGATCGGGCACAACGGCAGCGCGCCGTTCGATCCGAATACCATGCCCGAAGTCGCGGCGGCGAAGGCGAACTACGAGTCGGCGCAGGCGCAGGCGAAGCTGGCGGCGGCCGACGCCGCGAGGTACACGAATCTGGCGTCGACGGGCGACGTTTCGCGCGCGACCGCGGAGAAGATCCGCACGCAGCAGGAGACCGCGGAGGCGCAGGCGAACGCCGCGAAGAAGCAGTACGAGGCGGCGTTGAACGGCGCGAAGCAGGGCTGGTACGGCGTCGAGACGTCGCAGGCGTCGCTGGCGGGAGTGCGGTCGCAGTTGGCGCAGGCCGAGAAGGCGCTCGCCGATACGACGATCCGCGCGCCGTTCGATGGGTACGTCAGCGCGCGTCCGGTGGCGGCGGGCGAGTACGTGGCGCTCAGCAACAAGATCGCGACCGTGGTGAAGGTCGGGACGTTGAAGCTGCAATTGCAGACGCCGGAAGCGCGGGCGTCGCAGGTGAAGCTCGGGATGGCGGTGAATGCGCGGGTGGCCGCGTACCCGGATCGCGTTTTCACGGGGAAGGTGACGGCGATCAATCCGTCGGTGGACCCCGGTTCGCGCGTGTTCGTGGTGGAAGCGCGGTTCGACAATCCGAAGGCGGAGCTGCGCCCCGGCATGTTCGCGACAGCGAAGGTGATTCTCCCGGGCGGCGAGAGTGCGGTGTTCGTCCCGGCGTCGGCAGTGGCGCGGGATAAGACGACGGACTCTTTCCAGGCGTTCACGATCGAGAACGGTGTGGCACGGCTGAAGGTAGTGGTGCCGGGTGAGACGGAAGGCGATCGGATCCGAATCATGAACGGGCTCGCCGGGAACGAGACGGTGGCGACGGGGCGGCTGGGCGAACTGTACGACGGCGCGGTCGTGGATGTGAGGCAGTAACCATGCACAAATTAGCTCAACTTTGTGTCAAACGGCCGGTGTTCGCGACGATGCTGGTGATGTCGCTGGTCGTGGTCGGGATCTTCTGCTACTTCGGACTCGGCGTGGATCTGTTTCCGAAGGTGGACATCCCGACGGTGGCTGTGGTGATCGCGAATCCGGGGGCGTCGCCGGAGGAGATCGAGACGGAGATCAGCAAGAAGGTCGAGGACGCGGTCAATACGATCAGCATGGTGGACGAGGTGCGGTCCACTTCGTCGGAAGGTCAGGCGCTGGTGCTGATCACGTTCGAGCTGGCGAAGAACGGCGACGTGGCCGCGCAGGAGGTGCAGAACAAGGTCAACCTGATCGTGCCGGATCTGCCGCAGACGGCGAAGCAGCCGGTGGTGCAGAAATTCGACCCGGATGCGACGCCGATCATGCAGATCGCCGTCTCCGCGCCGCGCTCGCTGCGCGACGTGACGATGATTGCGGACAAGGAGATCAAGCAGAAGCTGGAGAACGCGAAGGGCGTCGGCCAGATCACGATTCTCGGCGGGGCGCGCCGGGAAGTTCACGTGCTGGTCGATCCCGACCGGCTGCGGTCGTACAACCTGACGATCGTTGATGTGTTCAACGCTGTCCGCGCGCAGAATATGGAGCTGCCGGGCGGGAATTTGAACGCGGGCGCGAAGGAGTTCACGGTCCGGACGACGGGGCGCGTGCTCGATGCGAAGCAGTTCAATCAGGTCGTGATCGCGAACCGGAACGGCTACACGGTGAAGGTCGCGGATATCGGAAGCGCGGAGGACAGCTACGAAGAGCCGCGCACGGCCGCGCGGCTGGACGGCGTTCCGGCGGTGACGCTGGTCGTGGCAAAGCAGTCGGGCGAGAACACGGTGACGACTTCCGCCGAGGTCAAGCAGCGGCTGAAGGAGCTTTCGGCGGTGCTGCCGAAGGACGTGAAGACGCAGATCGTGGCGGACCAGTCGGTGTTCATCAACGCCGCGGTCGACAACATCAAGCGGCATTTGGTCGAAGGCAGCTTCTTCGCGGCGATCATCATTTTCCTGTTCCTGGCGAACATCCGGACGACGCTGATTGCGGCCGTCGCGATTCCGACGTCGATCATCTCGACGTTTGCGCTGATGGCGGCGATGGGATTCACGCTGAATCAGATTACGATGCTCGCTCTGACGCTGATGGTCGGCATCGTGATCGACGACGCCATCATCGTGTTGGAGAACATCTACCGGTTCATCGAAGAGAAGAAGATGGACCCGTATCAAGCGGCGATCCAGGGAACGCGCGAGATCGGACTGGCGGTGATGGCGACGACGTTGTCATTGCTGGCGGTGTTCCTGCCGGTCGGCTTCATGGGTGGGATCGTGGGCCGGTTCATGAGCTCGTTCGGTTTCACGTCGGCATTCGCGATCGCGGTCTCGCTGCTGGTCTCGTTCACGCTGACGCCGATGCTCACCAGCCGGTTCGTGAAAGCGCCGGCGGAGGGCGGAAAGCACTCATCGAAGGACTCGTTCATCTTCCGGCATCTCGATAGCTGGTATACGCGGATGTTGACGTGGTCGATGGCGCACCGGAAGGCGGTCGTGGGGCTGAGCGTGCTGGTGGTGCTGTCGATCGTGCCGCTATTCATGTTCGTCGGCAAGAACTTCCTGCCGCAGGACGATCAATCGCAGTACAACGTGCTGATCCGGACGCCGGAGGGCACGTCGCTGGCGGCGACGACTTCGGTGACGGAGCGGATCGCGCAGGAGGTCCGGAAACTGCCGGGCGTGACGCACACGCTGGCGACGGTCGGCGGCGGCGCGGACAAGTCGGTGAACAACGCGTCGGTGTACGTGAAGCTCTCGGACATCGATGGGCGGACGATTACGCAGCAGGAGCTGATGCAGAAGACGCGTGAGCTGTTGCGCACTTTCCCGGCCGAGATTCACACCGGCGTCGAGTTGGTGAACAACGTCGGCGGGAATCAGAGCAATGCGGACGTTCAGTATTACATTCAGGGGCCGGATCTCGGCAAGCTCGCGAAGTACTCGGACGCGCTGCTAGCGAAGGTGAAGACGATTCCGGGGTTCGCGGACGCCGATACGACGCTGCGCAGCGGCAAGCCCGAAGTGCGGCTGGAGATCGACCGCCCGCGCGCCGCCGATCTCGGCGTCTCGGTGCTCGACATCGAGCAGGCGTTGAATACGCTGGTGGCGGGGCAGGTCGCGTCGACGTTCAAGGCGGGCGACGATCAGTACGACGTGCGGGTGCGCGCCGAGGAGCAGTTCCGCGGCAGCGCGGAGGGGATTGCGAAGATGACGGTCCCGTCGCAGAAGCTGGGCTCCGTGCCGCTCGATCAGGTGGTGAAGATCACGCCGGGGTCGGGGCCGTCGGCGATCAATCGCATCAACCGGCAGCGGCAGGTCACAATCAGCGGCAACGTGCTGCCCGGCGGCTCGCAGGCCGACATTCTCGCCAAGATGAGCCAGTATCGCGACCAACTGGGGATGGACTCGGATTACCGCTCGGGGCTGGCGGGGGCGTCGAAGGAGCTCGGGCGCACGGGATTCTACTTCATGCTGGCGTTCAGCCTCACGTTCATCTTTATGTACATCGTGCTGGCGGCGCAGTTCGAATCGTTCATCCACCCGATCACGATTCTGATCACGCTGCCGCTGGCGGTGCCGTTCGGGATCGTATCGCTGCTGATCGCACATCAGACGGTGAACATCTTCTCGGGTCTCGGCCTGCTGCTGCTGTTCGGGATCGTGAAGAAGAACGCGATTCTGCAGATCGACCACACGAACGGTCTCCGCGAACAGGGGATGAACCGCTACGACGCGATCATTCAGGCGAACCGCGACCGGTTGCGCCCGATTCTGATGACGACGATCGCGCTGGTGGCGGGCATGGCTCCGCTGGTGATTTCACGCGGGGTCGGGTCGGCGACGAACCGGTCGATCGGCGTGCTGGTGGTCGGTGGGCAGACGCTGTGCCTGCTGTTGACGCTGCTGGCCGTTCCGGTGTTCTACTCAGTCTTCGAGGATATGGGCGCGTGGGCGGCGCGGTTGATTCCGAAGCGCCGTCCGAAATTGCGGGAGGTGGTCGCGCCGGTGGTGGTGCTGGCGCTGCTGACCGGCGGTACGGCGACGCTGCGGGCGGAGTCGCGGATCGGAATCGTGGGGGAAGCGCGCATGCCGCTCGCGGAAGTCATCGAGCGAGTATTGAAGAACGACCCGGACCTGCGGGTAGCGTGGATCGCGCGTGAGCAGGCGGGCTATCAAGTGACGGCGGCGAAGGGCGTGTTCGACCCGGTGGTGGGTGTGGGCGCATACCGGACGCGAGCGGTGTCGCCGGTCGCGTCGATTCTCGGTGGGACGGCGACGGGGAAACTGACGCAGAGCGAGATCAACGTGACGCCGCAGTTCAGCGGCCTGACGCCGTGGGGTGGGTCGTACAGCTTCAAGTTTTCGAACTCGCGGCAGCAGACGGACAACTCGTTCAGCACGCTGAACCCGCAGTATCCGACGACGGCGTCGCTGAACCTGACGCAGCCGTTGTGGCGCGGGCTGCGCTTCGACCCGAATCGCTATCGGATCGAGGTGGCAAAGGGGAACCAGCAGCTCAGCGGCGAGCAGTTGCGGCAGCACGTGACCGAACGGGTGACGCTGGCGACGAACGCGTATTGGGAACTGGTGTACGCGTCGAATAATTACCAGGTGCAGGACGAGGCGGTGCGGCTGGCGCAACAGCAGCTCGAGAGCAATCGGCGGCAGGTGGAGCAGGGGGTGCTCGCGCCGGTCGACGTAACGGCGGCGCAAACGCAGCTTGCGACTTTCCAGCAGGGGCTTTACGCGGCGGAACAGACGCTGACGGCGGCGGAGAACAATCTGAAGATGCTGATGCTGCCCGACCGCAACGATCTGATGTGGGGCGCGGCGATCGTGCCGGAGACGGCGCCGGACACCTCGTTGAAGGTCGTGCCGCTGGCGGACGCGGTCGCGCAGGCGCTGGCGACGCGGCCGGAGATCTCGGAGAACGCGATCGCGATGGACATCAACCGGCTCGACGTACGGCTCACTTCGGACCAGACGAAGCCGCAGGTAAATGCGTTCGCCAACCTCTCGGCGACCGGACTGGCGGGGACCAATCTGCCGAACGGGAGTAGCATCCTGTCGCAGTTTCTACCGGGCGGAGTGACTCCGCCCGCGCTGTTCCTCGGCGGTTTCGGACAGTCGCTGGGCAATTTGTTCGGCGGAAATTTTCCGATCGCGCAGGTCGGCGTGTCGATCAGTCTGCCGCTGCGCAACCGGACGGCGGAGGCGCAGCTCGCGACTTCGCAGGCGGAGGGCCGCAAGCTCAAAGCGGTGAGGGACCAGATTGGCATGGCGATCGAGGCCGACGTCCGGAATGCGCTGCAGGCGCTGACTTCGACGCAGTCGAGGCTGGAGGCGGCGGGCGTCGCGCGGCGGTCGGCGGAGGATCAGTATGCAAGCGAGCAGCGGCAGTTTCAGGCGGGGACGTCGACGGTGTTCCTGGTGCTGCAGCGGCAGACGGAGCTGATCGCGGCGCGCAGTCGCGAGGTGCGGGCGAAGTCGGACGTGGCGGAGGCGAAGGCGAATCTCGATCGGGCGACGGGCGGGACAATTCAGGCGCAGGGCATCGTTATGTAGGTGGGCGGCGGGCACGGGGGCTAAAGCCCTCGCAGGCGGCCTACAGTTACGGCACGACTGAAGTCGTACCCTGATACAAACCCTGATACATAAGGCGCCGCTTTACGACGGGGGAGTAAAGGAATATAATCAGCCCCGTAACTCCGGAAAGGAGGGCTCATGCTCTCACGGACTCTGGCGGTTCTCGGGCTGCTGGTCATGGTCGTAGGGGGCTTCGACCCCCTCGAAGGCTCGGTGCTGGTTCTGGGCGGCATCGGGATCGCAACACTTGGCGCGTTCCTCGGTCGCAGCCGGCATACGCGGCTGCTGTGCTGGTCGCTGGCGATGGTCGCCGTCGGGATCGGCGCGATGGTCGCGCTGAGCGCGTTCGGCGGGATCGGCGGCAGCAGTCGGAACTCGATGTGGTGGGGGGCGTTCGTTTTGCCGTACCCGGTCGGACTTCTGCTGGGGCTGGTGACGGCGACACGACGGATTCTCGAGGCGTTCCGGCGCGTAACACTAACGCCGCAGGATGGAACGGCGGGGGTCTAGCGTCACTTTCGCGGGGCCTTGGCCGACTTGGACAGTGAAGGTGGCGGGTTCGCTACCGGTCTGGACCCATTGCGTGATCGTGCGGCCGTGGGTCTGGATCTCGACCGGGACGAGGATGCTGTAGTCGGAGTCGACGTCGGCCTGCGCGACCGTGCCGACTACTCTTAGCGCCGGCGTTTTGCCCTTCAACGACCAAGTCATTCTGAGCGACGGAATCCCCGTGTTGTAAACCCACTGCTCGAAGAAATTCTCGAGCGTGGGATCGGGCGATTTCGGCGGCAGGTGGGCGGCGGCCTCGGCGCGAAACTGCTCGGTGCTGAGCTTCTGGTGGTCGTACTTCTTCATCAGGTCGCCGAGGAAGGCGAAGAACGGCGCGTCGCCCATGCGGCGGCGGAGCATGTGGATGATCCACGACCCCTTGCCGTAGGTGATGGTGCGCCAGCCGCGCGGCTCGATCGAGTTCTCCAGCCGCGGTCCGAGAACGATAGGTCCGGCGGAATCGACGATCTGGCCCGCCTCGTTTTTCTCCAACAGCGCCGTGCGATAGCTTTCGAGCATCGTGTCAACGGGGCGGCCGCCCTTGACCTTCTCGACGTACAGAAGCGCCGAGTAGTTGGCGAGCGCCTCCATCATCCAATAGTCGCGGTAGCCGGCGGAGGCGACGCGATTGCCCCACCATTGATGGGCGGTCTCGTGGGCCTGGAGGACGTCGGCGAAGAAGAGGTCCTGCGACTCGTTGGCGCGCGGGACACCCTTTAGATACGCGAGGGTCGAGAGGTAGATCAGCCCCGGAAAGCCCTGGCCGAAGTTGGCGGGAATCGGCGTGACGGTGAGGTGCGGGAGCGCGGGCGGACCGAACTTCGAGGCCATGAAGTCGAGCGCATTACCGATCTCGGAGGCGAGCGTGCGCAGGCGCTCGAGCGGGTTGACGGCGACGGTGGAGGGAACGTCGGCGAGCGGATCGGGACGGCGGCTGCCGCGCGTGCCGGGGACGTTCGCCGGCGGCATCGGCGGGGGCATGGGAGCGGTTTGCAGGGCCTTCGCGATGGAGCGATTGACGCACACGTCGATGTGATAGGGGCCGCGGTCGACGCGGACGTGCTCGTAGTTGCCGAGGTTGAAGCCGGCGAGGCGGACGGGCTCGGAGGTACGGCGTCGCATGATGCGCGAGTCGCCCTCTTCGCGGTCCTCGACGATGTCGCCGGGCGCAACCATTTCGAGGTCGCGCGGGATGCGGAAGGTCAGGTCGTAATTGCTGAACTGGTTGCCGTGGGTGGGGTACCAGCTCGCGCGGCCGGTGATGAAGAGGACGCGGTCGCCGCTATCGTGAATGACGTTGCCGGAGTATTTGAATTCGAATTCGTACTCGCGGCCGGCGCGCAGGGGCTCGGAAGGGACGACCAGCACCAGGCCGTTGCCGCCGCGGGTAAGGTTGAGCCGGAGCGATTCCCGCTGCAACGCTTCGGCGGGACGTCCATCGACGGTCACGCCGGCGATCTCCATCTCGGGCGAGAGGTCGAACGTGGCGACCTTGAGGCCGTCGACGAGCGGCTTCACTTTGACGCGAGTGGTGACGCTGAGCGCGAGCTCTGGCGAAACGGTGGCGTTCATCCGGTAATCGCGCAGCGTAAGGTTCTGGAAGTCGGGCTGGGGCTTCTTGCGCCACGAGCGCGCGACGAAGCTGGTCCAGGTGTCGAAGTAGAGTCGGTTGTCGCGCCGCGAAAGCTGGCCGGCGGTGATCTGGTCGGAGGCCTCGGGGTCGAAGAGGAGGTCGAAGTTGCCGAATTTCGGACTGTTGACCATGGCGGCGAAGAGCTCACCGTGGCGTCCCGGTCCACCGAGCAGTTCCGCGACGAGGCGCGTCTGGTAGCTGGCGCCGAGATTACGGAGCGCGGGGGTCCACTCCTCGTCGAGCACCGCGCCGATATCGGGGGTCTTCTTGTTGGCGGGGTTGTTGGGAAGCTGCGCGCGGAGGGCCTCGTACTCGTCGCCCGTGAAGAGGAGGACGGCGGCGCGAAAATGTTCGTCGAGATTCGGGGAATGGGTGTAGCGGGCGAGGGCGGCGCGCTCCCCGCGGTCGGGCGGGAGCAGGATCACCTCGGCGTCGCCACCTTCGACGTCGGCGGCGAACACGGCGGCGATCCGCTTGCCTTCGATGGGCTTGCTGAAGATCAAATGGCCGTCGGTGAAGTACAGTTTGATGTCTTCTTTGACGAGGGTGAGATCGCGGACGCGGTAGCACTCATTGCGGTCGAACGTGTTCTCTCGGATGGCGCGGGCGAGGTCGGCCGCGGTGGCCGCCGGGGCGGGGAAGCGCACGGCGAGCACGAGCACAATCGCGAGGGGCCAACGCATGCTCTCAGTCTACTCTGAAGCGATACACTAAACTCGAAATGCGATTTGTAACCATTCAACGAGCGGGCTACACAGAGCCCGGTGTGCTGCTGGACGGCGAAGTCGTCGGGATACGAGGCGCGGGATTCGACGATATCCTCGCGGTGCTCGGCGGCGGCGCGGACGCGATGGACCGTGTGATGAGGTGGGTCGACAGCCCTCCGGGCGGAGAGCGGATTCCGGAGGCGGAGGCGAAACTCGCGGCTCCGGTGCCGCGGCCGCCGAAGATCATCTGCATCGGATTGAACTATCGCGATCACGCGATCGAATCGGGCATGCCGATTCCGGAGACGCCGACCGTGTTCGCGAAGTTTGCGACGTCGGTGATCGGTCCCGGAGCGGCGATCGTGCTGCCGAAAGCGTCGACGAGGCCCGATTTCGAGGCGGAGCTGGCGGTGGTGATCGGCAAGGGCGGCCGGCACATTCCCGAGTCGAAATGGCGGGAGCACGTGTTCGGCTACACCATCTTGAACGACGTGAGCGCGCGCGATTTCCAGATGGCGACGAGCCAGTGGATGATCGGCAAAACGTTCGACACGTTCGCGCCGATGGGCCCGGCGATCGTGACGGCGGACGAGATCGAGGATCCACACAATTTGAAGATCTCGCTGGAACTGAGCGGGGACATCATGCAGAACTCGAATACGTCGAATCTGGTGTTCGGGGTGCCGGCGCTGATCGCGTATCTGTCGAGCGTATTCACGCTGGAGCCCGGCGATATTATCGCGACGGGGACGCCGCCGGGCGTCGGGTTCGCGCGCAAGCCGCCGCGGTACCTGATGCCGGGAGACGAGGTCCGGGTGCGGGTGGAAGGGCTCGGGGAGTTGTACAATCCCGTGGTCGCGGAGGTGTAGGTCCGGTAAGGGCGGAGCTTCAGGCGTGTGTTATTATGATAGGGAATGTACAAATCCCAATACACGCCTGAAGAGGCGCAGGAGCAGTTTCGCCAAGTCGAGGAGAGCGCGCATCACCAGGCCCGCAAGGACCGCATGAAGCGTTACATCCAGGCCAGAATCGTCGATACCCCGGAAGCGATCGAGAACTAAGTTTCACCTGCCGTTCCGCTATCTTCCCAAACTAACAACCAGGACCTGCGGAGTTACGATGGCCGCTGTGTGGCCGGGTCCGCCCGCAGGTCTGCGACCCCGTCCCCGTCCGATGCTACACTGTCACGTGTGCGCCCGTAGCTCAGATGGATAGAGCGACTGACTTCGAATCAGTAGGCCGGGGGTTCGAGTCCCTCCGGGCGCACCAGATTCTTTCGGCTCCCCGTTAGGGCCAGATGTAGAAGGCCGTGGTCACGAGTGAGTTCCCTACCCGCAACGCAATCTGATAGTTAGAGTTCGTGCTCTGAGGCAATGTGTCCGGCAGCTTCAGGTTGATCTGGATCGTCCCCGCCGGGAGCCAGTTCACCGATCCCGCGTACGTGATCTGCACCGGCGTCCAGGGAACTTCCGGATCGTAGATCGGAACCACGCCGAAGGTCGCCGACAGGGGCAACACCGGGACCGAGATGTCGGAGGTGGCAAATTGGCCGTCCGCTTCTGCCGGAGACAGTTTTCCCACGCCGGTGACAACAATCGAGATTGTCGCTGATTTCCGCACGTTGTCGAGCCTGAACACGCCCGGCACTGCGGGCAGCACGCTCAGCACTGCTGTATTCGACTCTGCTCCCAAGTACTCAACTCGGACTCCGACGGTCTCCTTGCCGCTGACATCGAACGGAACGATCGCCTGTATCTGGCCTCCCCCGACTCGCAGAAGGGGCGCAGCGACATCATCGAACCATACGCGGACGCCGCCGAGCTCAGACCCCAACAGCCCATTTGCCGGGGCTGCGGAGACCTCTGTAGCCGGGCCGAGACGCGTTCCGTGGATGGTCACCATTTCTCCGGGGGCGACGACTGCGGGTTCATCGGTCGCAGTATTGCGCACTCCTCCATCCGGGATTACAGGCGGGAGGGGAACAGGCGGGTCACTCTCAGTAACAACGGAAATGGCCCCGCCGGCAACCCAATAATTGCCGACGGCGTCCGTTGTGAGTCCCGTCGCTTGTGCGTTGACGAGTGTCCGAATCACTCCCGAACGGTCGATCATCCGAAGCCGGCCGGTGCCCGTATCGCCAATGAGAATGTTTCCGGATCGATCGACGGTCAGTCCCCACGGAACCCGATTCTGGGCTGATATTGCGGGCCCGCCGTCACCCACGGATCCCGGCGCCCCGGTTCCTGAGACCCTCTGTATGATCCCGCCGGGCGTGATCCGGCGGACCATATGAGCGGACGAGTCGGTAAATACCAGATTGCCATCCAAATCGAAGGCGAGGGATCTCGGATTGATGAGAAGCGCCCGAATTGCCGGGCCGCCATCCCCCGACGTGCCGTAGTTGTCCGACCCGGCAATCGTTCCGATGTTTCCGTCGAGTCCCACTTTCCGAAGACGATGATTTGCAGTGTCCGCGATGTAGAGATTTCCGGCTCCATCGACCGCGATGCCATCGGGCAAAGCGAGCCGCGCGGCGGTCGCCGGACCTCCGTCGCCGCTGAATCCACCAATGCCATTCCCGGCGACGGTTCGAATGGTTCCATCCGGGCCGATCTGGCGAATGACGTTGTTGCCTCTATCGGCGACATACAGATTTCCGACGGCATCGACTGCGAGGCCCGATGGAGACGATAAACGCGCGAGACGCGCCGCGGCGCCATCGCCGCTAAACCCTGGGTCGCCCGTGCCGGCAAAAATGGTCGTCGTGCCATCCGGCGCTACCCGGCGTATGGTGTGGTTCCCGGTGTCCGAGAAGTACAAGTTGTTCGCGACATCCCGCGCGACTCCGACGGCGTTTTGGACGGCCGCCCACGGGAGGGGAACCCCATCTCCGTAGCAGCCGCACCCCGAAATCAATTGCCTGGAGCCGGACGCGTCGAGCGCATACAAGCGTCCACCGGAAGTGACATACACCTTGCCCGAGGCATCCACTGCCACACCAGACGCATTCGGCATCAGCGCGAGGCTTTCCGTTAAGCCATCGGGATTCAGACGTTGGAGCGTGCCATCCCGAAGGAAGAAATACAGCCTGTCGCTTCCGTCAACGGTGATCGGCCCAACACCTGGCGCCACCCTGCTGATGATGCCGTCCAGCGTGATTTTCCGGATATTGCCGCTACCATCCGGCAGGTAGAGCGTACCCCGGCTGTCGACCGCCAGATCGGAAGCGCTCAACTGCGCGGATGCTGCCGGGCCATTGTCGCCGGCCGATCCCGCCGTGCCCGTCCCTGCAACCGGCACGACGCTCTTGTCCGGCAGCATCTTGACGATCACGGTTCCTGTCTGAAAAAAACCGAGATCTCTCGTTAGCAAGAAGAAGAGATTCCCGCTGCCATCCGCGGCAAGCGCCACCACGTTCTGCGAAGTTGGGTAGCTCGCATGCACTTCCATCATGCCGTCGGTCCCGATCCGGTACGCGCGGCGGAGAGAGTCCAGCCCCGCTACGAATAGGTTTCCGCCACGATCGACAGCGATGGCAAAGACGAAATCCATGTAATCGAGAATTGGGACGCTTCGCTCGCGCAATGGCAAGTACGTATACGCAGAGCCGTAGCCATAGCCTACGACGGGCACAAGGCGTCCGTCCGGCGTAATCTTCTTCACTGCTGCCATCAATCCGGGATTTCCGGTCAGCGCATATATCGTTCCGGACCTGTCAATAGCGATGCGGCCGGCTCCAAGCGCAGCTTCATGCGCCCGGCCCATGTCGGCAGGATTATAGGTTGAGATTGGGACCAGCCGCCAGTCTGCGCACGCCGGCAAGAGAACTGCTCCGGCGATAGCTACTAACCGGGCAGCGATTCCGAGTTGCATGGAAGGCACTATTTCTATTCTAAGACCCTTTTATATGCTTTCCCAACTACACCAAGAACACGTTGGGCCGTCGCCGCATCGCCAGTCATATCGGCCTCCTTCTGCGTCGATACCGCCGACCGATGAATCAGAGGGGACAGACGGCGTTCCCGGGCTTTGATATTCTTGCAGCGGAGGACAGGTGCATGGGCGATATCGGGCGTGTTGTACTCCTGACGCTGCTGCTCGCGGGGCAGGTCTGTTCTCAACAGGCGGCCGAGTTCTCGGGCGAGTGGCGGATGGATGCGACACGCAGTGAGTCGGCCCACCAGGATGTTCCGATCGGGCCGGTGACGCTGGTCATCAAAGCTACGCCCGCGGAACTGACCATTGAGACTCGCCGCGCCAGCAGAGGGAAGGGTGGCACTTCGAGCACGACGCTGAAGTTTTCCCTCGACGGCTCAGAACACGCGGTATCCGACGAGTCTGGGGCGCCGATCAAAACCAAGGCACGTTTGGACGGAGCGAAGCTGGTTACGGAAGTCACGCGAAACGTTCAGGGCTCCACCGTCACGAGCGTACAAACGTTCAGTCTCGACGCGGGCGGAAAAGAGCTGACCGTCGACAAGACCCTGACGGTTCAACACGGGTACCAATCCTCGAACGCGGACGATAATAATACCGGGAAGGGTAGGGATGTGTTTGTGCGGAGCAGGGCCCGCCAGAAGTAAACGGCGCATCCGCGGCGACTGCCGCCGATGCTCAGTAGTTCGGAACTTCCATTTCCAAATCACCGATCATCTGGAAGTGTTTGCGATTCTTCGTCGCGAGCGTGAGGCCTTCTTCGAGGGCAGTGGCGGCGATTAAAGAGTCGAGCGTCTGTAGCCCATGTGAATGGGCGTAGGTTTTGATGAGGTAGTAGGCCCGGCGGTTGATGTCCTCGTTCGGCGGGATCGCGTGATATCCACTTAGCACAAGATCGAAATCGGTGGTCTCGCGCTGCGTGCGTGCGCCGGCAAGAAGCTCAAGACAAGTGATTGAGGAGATGGACCACGCGCCATCCAGGGTGTCCAGATAATCGGCAGCTGTTCTGCCGCCGCGGGTCAGGTCCACGATGACGTTGGTGTCAATCAAATACGCCATGCTCGGACGCAATCAGTAGCGGGGCTTGCGTATGCGGTCTTCGTACGTGACGCCATCGGGAATGTCGTCGCGGTCTGCCCACATGCCGAAGATCGGCGAATCACGCACCGACTTCCGGCGACGCGGAGGTTCCTCGGGCACGTGCACCTCGACAAGGGTGCCTTCCTCGATCGCGACGCTCTCGAGTGGGCGGAAGACGCCGCCTTCGAACTTGGCAGGAATCGTCACTACTCCCAGGATACCTCGTACGATTCGCTTCAATGGAGTTTGGACGAAGATCCGCTGTGCCGCTAGTTCCCGGCGGTATGCCTCATGACGGTCAGATCGAAGCTGACGATCTGGCCGTCCCGAACCTGGAACACGCAGGTCTGGAATCGCTTGCCCACCCCCAACGCGTCATAGAAGTCATTGGACTCGGTTTCATCGACAACCACCGTTGAACCCTCGACCTGCTGGATCTTCCAGGTCCACCTGCTGTGCGTTCCGCGCTCGAAGACCCGGTAGTCGGCGTTTGCAGTCGGGCTGGCGAGATCGTAGAAGCGTCACCGAAGTGTAGACGCAGGCGGGACCGGGTCGGCGCCGAAGCGGCGCTGCCGGTGCGATTTCCGACAGACTTCCGCCCTTCCAATTCGCGACGATAACCGCAGCCTATGCAATCGCTGTGGCAGAAAAACGCTATCGTTTACACCATCGACGTCGAGTCGTTTGCCGACGGGAATGGGGACGGGGTTGGGGACTTTCGGGGGCTCGCCTCCAAACTCGACTACCTCTCCGGGCTCAACGTCACGTGCCTGTGGCTGCAGCCCTTCTTCCCTTCGCCGTTCCGCGACCACGGTTACGACATCAGCGACTACTACTCCGTCGATCCTCGGTATGGAACGCTCGGCGACTTCGTCGAGTTCTCACAGGCGGCGCGGGACCGGGGCATCCGCGTCATCGCCGACCTCGTCGTCAACCACACCTCGATCGATCATCCGTGGTTCCAGTCGGCGCGGCGCGACCCGCGGTCGCCGTATCGCTCGTGGTACGTCTGGTCGAAGGAGAAGCCGCCCAATGCGGAGCAGGGGATGGTGTTCCCCGGCGTTCAGAAGACCACGTGGACGTTTGATGACGTGGCCGGCGAGTATTACTACCACCGCTTCTACGACCATCAGCCCGATCTGAATACCGGCAATCCGGAGGTCCGCGACGAGATCGATCGCATCATGAAGACGTGGGTGCAACTCGGTGTCAGCGGCTTCCGCGTCGACGCGCTCCCGTTCGTCATCTCGACGAAAGGCCCGGGCAGCACGGCGTTCGGCGATTGCCCGGAGTACCTCGTCGACATGCGCCAGACGCTCTCCTGGCAGCGCGGCGACGCGGTGTTCATGGCCGAGGCCAACCTGCCTCCCGACCAGGTCCCGATGTACTTCGGCGAGGGCGACCGGGTCCACGTCATCTTCAATTTCTTCGTGAACCAACACCTCTGGCTGGCGCTGGCTCGCGAACAGGCGCAGCCGATCCGCGACGCGTACGCCGCGCTGCCGCGCATCCCGAAGTACTGCCAGTGGGCCAACTTCCTGCGCACCCACGACGAGCTCGATCTGGGCCGCCTCAGCGACTCCGAGCGCGCCGAGGTCTTCCGCGCATTTGGTCCCGAGCCCACGATGCAACTCTACAACCGCGGCATCCGCCGCCGCGCCGCTCCCATGCTGGGGAACGACCGGGCGCGCATCGAGATGGCGCAGAGCCTCATCTTCACGCTGCCGGGGACGCCCGTCTTTCGCTACGGCGACGAGATCGGGATGGGCGAGAATCTCGGCCTGCACGAGCGCGACGCGATTCGCACGCCGATGCAGTGGGCGAATCGCAGGAACGCGGGCTTCTCATCGGCGGCTCCGGAGCGGCTCGCTGTGCCGGTGATCGGAGAGGGCGAATTTGGATATCCGCGCGTGAACGTCGCCGATGAGCAGCGCGATCCCGAATCACTGCTGAATTGGATGGAGCATATGACGCGCCTGCGTTTGCGGTCGCCCGAGTTCGGGAACGGCGAGTGCGAGTGGCTCGAGGCCAGCGATCCGGCGGTGCTCGCGCATAGCTGCCGCGTGGGCGATGCCTGCGTCTTCGCCATCCACAACCTGAGCGGCCGGGAGTTGGAAGTCACGGTGAAGCTCGGACACAAGGTCGACGGGCTGTTCGACATTCTGGAGAACTGCGAGGCGCCGGCGCGGGAGGACGGCCACCATCGGGTGCGCCTGAAGCGCTACGGGTACTCGTGGCTCCGCGAGGGACATGGGCCGGACGCGTAAGGGTTCAACCGTTTGACGGAGAGCCGAGGTTTGCGCTCCAATAGAGCTTCGAGCCGGAGAACGCCATGAAGCGCCTGATTTTATCGTTAACGATTCTCGTCCTGTCCGCCGCCGCGCAGACGTTGCCGAAGCCGCTGCCCGCGCCGCCGTCGCAGGACGCCAAGATGAAGTGGTTCCGCGAGGCGAAGTTCGGCCTCTTCATTCACTGGGGGCTCTACGCGATCCCCGAGGGCGAATGGAAGGGGCAGCCGATCGCCGGACTCGGCGAATGGATCATGAACCGCGCGAAGATTCCGGTGGCGGAGTACGAACTGCTCGCCAAGGACTTCAACCCCGTCAAGTTCAACGCCGATGAATGGGTGCAGATGGCGCAGGACGCCGGCATGAAGTACATCGTCATCACGAGCAAGCACCACGACGGGTTCGCGATGTATCACTCGCTGGTCAGCAAGTACAACGTGTTCGACGCGACGCCGTTCCATCGCGATCCGCTGAAGGAACTGGCGCTGGCGTGCGCGCGCCGGCACATGCCGTTCGGGTTCTACTACTCGCAGGCGCAGGACTGGCACGAGCGGAACGGCGCCGGCAACACCTGGGACTTCGGGCCGGACGATCAGAAGGACTACGACCAGTACCTGCGCGAAAAGGCCGAGCCCCAGGTGAAAGAGATCCTGACCAACTACGGCCCCGTGTGCCTGATCTGGTTCGACACGCCGCGCATGATGACGAAGGACCGCGGGTCGCGGTTCGCCGATATCGTGAAATCGCTGCAGCCGGCCACGCTGATCGACGGCCGGTTGGGTCCCGATTCGCCGGGCGATTACCGGTCGATGGGCGACAACTCGATTCCGAACCAGGTGGTCGCGGGCGATTGGGAAGTGCCCGCTACGACCAATCGCACCTGGGGCTTCAAGAAGGACGACACCGAGTGGAAGACGCCGGCGGACATGACGTTCAAGCTGGTCGACATCACGAGCAAGGGCGGCAACTACCTGCTGAACGTCGGACCGACGAAGGAGGGCGTGATCCCGCAGGCCCCGCAGGACAATCTGCGCGCGGTGGGCCGCTGGCTGAAGGTGAACGGCGACGCGATCTACGGCGCGGGTCCCACGCCGTTCGGGGATGAACTCGGCACGCCCGGTCCGCCGACGACGGACAAGAACGGCCGCACGGTCCCAGGGTTCACCGTGGCGAAGGACTGGCGCTGCACTACTAAGCCCGGGAAGCTATACTTCACGATCTTCAACTGGCCGAGCGGCGCGTTCGAGGTCTCGAAGGTCAAGGGTAAAGTGACGAAGGCGTACCTGCTCGCCGACGCGTCGAAGAAGGCGCTGAAGGTGAGTCAGCAGGGCGATAAGGTCAGCGTCGCGCTGCCCGCCACCGCGCCGGACAAGGTGGCGTCGGTGGTCGTGATGGAGACGGCCCAGTAGGCTACGGTTCTTCGAAGGCGCGGATCATGTCGCGATGGGCGAGCACGACTCCCGGGTCGCGCTGCATCGCGTCGAAGTACTTGCGCGCGAAGCCGGTGGCCGAGCCCCATTCGCTGGGCGCGACCAGATTGCGCGCCTGTTCGAGGAGGCGTTCGCCGTCGGCGTCGGGCTGCGGCTCCTTGGCGTCGAGGAACTCGTCGATGGCGACGATGAAGCGGGAGAGCTCGCGCAGCCAGGCAAACCACGGGTCGCTCATCACCAGGTCGAGCAGTTGGCCGCGGGATGTGATGCGCTGCACATCGTGCTCGTAGGCTTCGCGCTCGGAGTCGAGCAGGATCTTGTGGAGGCGCAGCATCTCCGTGCGCACATTCGTGAGGCGTTCGCGCGTACGATCGGCCATTCGCTCCATGCTACCGTGACTTGCACATTCGGGACCAGGAAACCGAAACTGGTAGAGAATGAGTTTCCTCGATAACCTCGAAAACAATTTGAAGAGCCTGGAGTCGCGTGAGGAAGGTACGGCTACGGCCGAGTCGCAGCAGCGCGCGCGGGACCGGGATCGCGCCGCGGCGCAGGCGGCCGCTCCGTACGCGGAGGAACTGAAGAAAGGACCCTTCACCGCGGAGTTGTTGAAGCAGGCGACGCGGGTCGGGTTCGAGAAACGGACGAAAGTTCACATCGCATGGCTGGGATCCGCGTTGCGGCTGGAGGCACGAGGGCAGCGCGTCGAGCTTCGACCGGGGGCGTCGGGGGTGCAGGCGGTGTATCTCGATAACGGGCAGGAGACTCGCACGGAGGCTCTCGATCTGAAGGGGAGCGCCGAGAAGTTCGTGCGCACGTGGCTGGAGAGCGTCGTGGCGGCCACCGCTGCCGCTCCGGTGGAGAGCGTGGAAGAGATCGAGTGAGGTTAAGCGGAGCAGTGCTCGAAGAGGAGTTCCCACTCGATCTGTTGGATGGCGATCGCTCGCCGTTCCGTCTCGCTGCCGGTCTGGCGTGAGGCCCGCTCGCAGTAGTCGATGAATCGGTAGGGGTCCCACGACCCGGTGAGCGAGGGCTCGATCTGCGCCGCGCGTGTCGCGAGGTCGGGGAAGATCGCGTGCGCGCCGACGCGGCGGAACCAGTAGGACGCGTTTCCGGCGTCCGGCTCCTGGCGGTGGACGATGGCGTGCCAGTAGCTGCCGTCCGCGCTGGCGATGTCCTGCGCGAGGTTGTGCGCCTCGTCCCAGAAGCCGGCGCGCAGGTAGAGGCCGGCGCGGGCGGAGTCGGACACGTTGGCGGCGCGGATCGCCTCTCGCGCGCTTTCGATGCCGGCGCCACGCACCAGCGGCATAGCAGGGAGATTCGCGAGGACGGGGTCGAGCGGCATCTCCATTGTTTACCATGAGAGCGTGCCCACTGCCTTGGCGCTGTCCGCCGGTGGAATGTTCGCCGCTTGGGAGGTCGGAGTCTGGAAGGCGCTGTGCGGACACGTGCAGCCGGACCTGATCGTCGGCGCGTCCGCAGGCGCGTGGGTCGGGTGGGCGATCGCTGGCGGCGCGACCGTCGAAGAACTCGCGAGTGAGTGGCGCGACCCATTGTGCGCCGAGATCATGCGCCCGGGACTGCATCGGATGGGCTGCCTGCGTCCCGAGGGGATGCACAAGAAAGCGCGCGAACTGCACGAGCGCTTCCGCCCGAAGGTCCCGTTCGCGATGACCCTGGTGGAAGTGCCCACGCTGCGCCTGCGGATCGTGCGCGACTCCGAAATTACATGGCAGCATCTGGCGGCGGCCTGCTCGATCCCGTTCGCGTTCCCGCCGGTCGAGATCGGCGGGAAGCACTACGTCGACGGCGGCTTCCGCGGCGCGCTGCCGCTATGGGTCGCCGAGGAACTCGGCGCGACGCACGCCATCGCGGTCAACTGTCTGACGCTCTGGCCGTTCCGCGCGCTGCGGATGATCATGCGGCCGCCGACCGCTTCATCGAAGCTCGCGGTGACACTCATTGAACCGTCGCGCCCGCTGGGGTCGGTGCGCGAGTCGGTATTTTGGAACGCGACTAACATCGAAAGCTGGATCGCGCGCGGCGTGGAGGACGGGACCCGCGCCCTGAGTTCGGTTAGAATGTAAGCTTCATATGCCGCTCTTTCGGATCTACCGTATGAAAGATGCGCCCCGCCAGCAGTTTCGTTGGGCGCCGCATGTCTCGGGATGCGCGTCGGTCAAGCCGAAGGACTACGAGCAGCGCGGGGAGATCGAGGCGCCGCACGAGTATGAGGCGTGGCGCGCGCTTCGCGAATCCGGCGAGGCGTTGGAAGTTGGCGATCTGCTCGAGACCGCCGAGGGGCGCCTGAGCATTTGCAAGTACGTCGGCTTCGAGCCGGCGCAGTGGGTCCTGCCCGAACCGAAGCACCAGACCGAGCCCGAACCCGCCGGGCAGGCGGCCAACTAGGAGACCTGTATGATGCGTGACGTCCGTCTGGGCGACGATGTCGATGATTTTTGCGTGCGATGCAAGCGGATCATGAACCACGCTGTGGTCTCGGTGATGAATGCCGAACCGGCCAAGGTCCGCTGCCGCACTTGCCACAGCGATCACGACTATCGCCACGAACAGGCCCCGCCGCCCAAGGTGGATCCGCGTAAGGCCGCGTTGTTCCAGGAAGTTCTGAAGAAGGTGAGTCCGGGTGACGCGGCGCCGGCGGAGATCGCCGAGATCGCGGACGACGTGGAAATTCCGGTCGAGGCGGAAGAGGCGCTCGAGCCGGCCGAGGTGGAAGAGGTCGCCATCGAAGAAGAGGCGCCTCCGGCTCCGGTCGCGAAGGCTAAGGCCAAAGGCCGCGGCAAGAAGTAGCAATGTGATTCCGCTCCTCATCGTCGGCGGCCTGCTGGCGATCGTAAATGCACTTTATCGCGGCTATCGCCGTTGGGGAGTGTGCACGCTCTGGTTCTTCGCCGCCGGTGTGAGCTTCGTCAATTGGACCGGAACGACGAGCGAGTACCTTTGGGGACCGCTGTACTCCTGGAATTTCGCCCACCATAAGGACTGGGGCGGCGCGCTCATCTTCTCCGTTTTCTACTTCGTGATCGGGCTGGTCAGTCTGCGGAATCGCCGGAACGGGCAAACGCCGCGCGCCGCGAGCGGCTATTTCACTCCGCGGCGGCCGGTCTGAAAATCCTCCCACGGGCCGAACGCTTTCATTTGCACGGTCGCCGAGACCGAAGAAGAGGCCGCGATGGTCCCGCTTGCGTTCTGCTCAGGTCAGACAGAGCCGCGACAGTGATGGAGCGGTTGGACCGCCGTGTCGCGGCGACGGGAGTTCGGCGACGCAACGGGCAACCGCTCCTTACCAGTCGCGGCTCTGTTTCGGCAGTCGGCGTCCTGCGTAAGTTCCACGCTCACTTCACGCCGCGCCGGCCGGTCTGAAAATCCTCCCACTGGCCGAACGCCTTCATCTGCACGTCGAGCTTGGTGTCCGTGACCAGTTTCCGGACTTCGTCGTGCGATAGCCGGCGTCCGAAACGCTCCGGGCTCTCCGCGAGCGCCCACACCAGCGACGCCGCGATCGCGGTGTTGGCCTTCAACTCGCGCGCGTTGATCTTGTCGAACGTGTCCGACTCGGCGTGATAGTTGGGCAGATACGGCGTGGCGTCCTGATTCGCGACCAGGTTCGGCACTCCCGCCAGCAGGAAGTCGAGATTGTCGGTGCCGTCGATCGCGTCGGGCGGATTCTCGTTCAACTCGAAGCCGCGCAAGCCGCCGAGGGCCTTCTCGAGGGACGGGCGTAGGTCTTCGCGGCCGTTCAGGAAAAAGCCCGTCGTGCGGCCCGTGCCAATGTCGAAGACGACGGCCGCGTCGTGCTTGTCCATCTCCTTGGCGTGCCGCGCGACGTACCCGACGGAGCCCCACATTCCCTGCTCCTCGCCGGTGAACAGCGCGAAGCGGATGGTGCGGCGCGGCTTCAGTCCGAGCTCCTTGATCGCCCGCAACGCGTCGATCACGAGCGCGGCGTTGGCGCCGTTATCGTCGGCGCCCGTGCCAAGGTCCCAGGAATCCAAGTGCGCGCCGAGGAGGACGATCTCGTCGGGACGTTCGCGTCCGCGGATGTCGGCGATCACGTTGCGGGACTCGAAGGCGCCGCCGACCTTGCTGTCGAGACGCAGGCGGACGCGCACTTCACCTTCGGCCGCGAGCCGCGCCAGCCGAGCCGCATGCTCGCGCGATACGATCGCGGCGGGCGGCGCCGGCGTCTCATTCGCCATCGCGAGCGGATGGCGGTACAGCAGTCCGCGCGGCCGGCTCGACTGGATCAGCAGCGCGGCGACCTGCGCCTTGCGCGCGGCGTCGAGCATGGCGGGCGACTTCATGTAGTCGGCGAAGAGATCGTCGAGCGTCTTCATTTCTTTCGAAGAAATGACCGCGATCGCGCCCTTTGCCTTCGCGCCGAGCTTCGCGAAGTCCTCGGGCGAGCCCTCGCCGGCGTCGACGACCGGAGCCGTGATCGCGCCGTCGGTCGGGAGGCTGTACGGGGCGGCGCTCAGGCGAATGGCGAACTTGTCCGGGGCAACGCATTCCGCTTCGGTCGCGCCCGCGGTCCACGCACGCGGGACGCTGAAACTCTCAGTCGTGACGCTGTCGGCGCCGGCCGCTTTCAGCTTGTCGACGCCCCACGCGATGGCGCGCTCGCACGCCGGCGACCCGGTGGGACGACCTCCGACGCGGTCGCACAACTCATGAAGATCGTGCAGCAGCGGTGTGTCGCCGAAGGTCCGGCCCACGATCCGCTGCTGCACGTCGTCGCCCCCGCGGCAGAGAAGCGCGGCTGCCACGAGCGCAATCGGGAGAATCCGACGATTGACCATCTTCGGGAGTATATACGAGGGGACCCGGCGCGCCGGATTTACTCGAGGACCTCGCCGACCTGGAATACCGGCGCAACGTTGGTGTAGTTCGGGATGTCGCCGCTGAGCGCCGGAAGATTGGCGGTGAGCGCCGCGCCCATCGACTCCAGCGATTCGAACAACAGGTGGCACACGACTTCGTACGGTGCGGGCCAGGGGTCGGACTTGACGCCCTGCTCGACCGAAACGCCCTTCAGCGCATCGCCCAGCAGCCGGCGCGTCATGGGGAGGTGCTTCTCGCGATAGTACGCCATGTCGAACGTGCTCCCCTCCTGGCGCGGGTAGAGGACGATGAGTTTGACCATAGAGCTACTTTACGACGACCTTCTCGACCGCGACGTTATCGTAATCGTCCTGCACGCGCACGGCGATGGTGTGCTCGCCGGCGGGGGTGTCGATCGCGAGGTCGTAATCGAGCTCGGGCGAGTCGGAGAGGCGCGTGACAGGGGAGACGACCGTCCAGTCGCCGCCATCGAGCGAGTACTCGGCCTTGGTCACGTTGTTCAGCGCGTCGGCGGCGTGCCACTTGACCTGGACCTTGCCGCCGTTGCGCGTGGCAGTGAGCGCGGTGACTTTCGGCGGGGTGTTGTCGATCGTGAAGGGCGCGCTCTCCATCCGCGCGGTCAGCGACTCGCCGGGCGGATTGCCGGGCGCGTCCGACGCAGTGATGCGGAGACGATATTCGCCATCGGGGAACGCAGTCGAATCCCAGGAGAGGTACTTCTCGGCGACCTTGTCCTTGAGCGGCTTCCACTGCGACTCGTTGGCGCCGCGGATTTCCACCGTGAAGACGAGGGGATCGCCGTTGGGGTCGGACGCAACCCAGCGCGCGCCGATGCTGCCCTTGGCGAACTGCAGCGCGGGCGTCGTAGTGGTCGAGCCATCGGTCGAGCCACCGAAGGAGACGGACGGAGTCGTGCGCCGGCCGAGCGGCGGCAGGTTCAGCGACTGCGACGGCGCCCCGAGAATCGACGGCGTGGACGCCGGGAACTTGTAGTTCGCGGGCGTGATCTCGATCTCGTCGACGCGCGGCTCGACGTTCTTCGGCAGGTAGGCGACGTCGATGGATTCCAGTTCCGGCGAGCGACCCGCGGCGTCCGCGCCGAGCGTCGCGCGCCATTGGATGAAGCGCGCCGCGGGGGACGCGATGCGGCCTCCCTTGGTCGACGTCACGGGGGAGGACCACGCGCTCCAGTTCTTCTGGGGCTGGTCGAGATTGCCGCTGCGGGTCTCGACGGAGACCGTGCCGCCGTTCATATTCGCTTCGAAGGAGAGGCGTCCCCACATCGTGTAGCTGGAGGCGTCGAAAACGTCGCTCTCGATCGTGCCCTGCTTCTCGAGTTCCGGTCCGATCTCGTAGATCTTGCCGACGTTGCCCGTGACCGCGTAGAGACGCCCATTGGCGCCGGGCTGGAACGCCGTGATCTGCGACGCCGGGAGCGTCAGCAGCGCCGTGTACAGTGACGGCGATTCGATGCGATAGAGATTGCCCTTGTTGCCTGCGCCGAGCAGCACGCGTCCCTGGGCGTCGAACGCGAGCGCGTAGACGATGTCGGTGGCGTTGGACCACACGCGCCGCGGATCGCCGTTGGGTTCGATGCGGAAGACGTCCGAACCGCCCGCGACGGTCGGACCGAGAGAGGAAGGCGGCGGCGCGGAGGGACGCGGCGCAGCGGGCGCTCCCGGAGCGGCGCCGATCGTCACGGTCGCGACACCGGTGGACGGCGGCGGAGGTGGAAGCGCGGAAGAGATCGTCGAGCCCGCCTGCTTGTTGCCGACCGCGGCCGCGTAGATCGACCCGTCACGCGCAACGGCGACGGCGGTCACTTCCCGTTTCGCCATCTGGTAGAGCACGAAGCCCTCGCCCGCCGGCGTGATGCGCAGCACGAGACCGCTCGGCTCCGTGCCGACGATCAGGTTGCCGTTTGGGTCGAGCGCCATCGAGCGCACGTGCGCTTCGTCGGTCTTGAAGAAGACTTTGCCTTTGCCGTCCGGCGTCACGCGGTGAATCTCGCCCTGATCGCCCGTGGCGACGAAGAGGTCGCCGGCGCGGTCGAAGACCATCGACCAGATGTACTTCGCTTTGGGGTCGTAGAACACCTCGGGCTTGCCGTTGCCCGTGACGCGATAGATCTTGCCGTCGGGCGAGGTCGCCACGTATACGCGATCCTTCGAATCGACTGCGATGGCGTGAATCTCGACCGCGCCGAGATCGGCGATCGACTTGCCGCCCTTGCCGTCGGCGCCGACGCGGAAGAGCTTGGCGGTGGTGCCGCCGCCCGCGTAGAGGTTGCCCTTCGAGTCCTGAGCCAGCGCCCAGAGGTACGCCGTCGACGTGTCGAAGAGCTCCTGGGAGCGCGGCGCGAGCGTCAGCAGACCGTCGCTGCGCAGCGAGAGATTCTTGATCACGCCCTTCTCGAAATCGGCGTAATCGCCCTGCGTCCAGGTCTTCGTGGAAGCGCCATACAGCGCGGCGGCCAGGCACACTCCCAGCGTCAACGCCGCGCACTTCGTCGGATTCGTCATCGTTTCCTTTTATTTCACGTGGATGCGGAGCGAGTAGCTGCCCGTCACGACGTAGTCGAACGGGAGCGCCTGCTGCTCGGCGGCGGTCTCGGGCGAGGTGAACATCGACCGCGTCGGCGCGCGCCCGGCCTGCATCACGTTCAGCACGGAGGAGGGCAGGCTCGGCAGCGTCTTATCGTCGTAATAGGCCGTCGGAGCGGCTTCCACGACCGAGACGTACAGCTTGTTGTTGGTGCGTTCCTGGTTGAGGAGCGACACCGCTTCGGGCAGGTCGATGAAGCGGTTCATCATCCCGGCCATGTTCTGCATGCGGTTCACGGTGTCGGCATCGCTGAGCATGATGCGGTGGTCGCCCTTGGCGAGGCCAGCCGGGATCTTCACCTGGAATTCACGCTGGATCGGCTCGCCGCGATAAGGACGCAGGAAGGCCTTGACGGTCACCTGGTCGCCCGGCCGCACGTCGGGGTTCGCGACCCAGGCGTTCTCGATCACTGCGACGCGGCGCTCGGGGATGAGGTCGACGGTGACGTCGACGCCCTTCACGTTGGGCGGCGTCGCGACGTTGTTGAGGTACAGCTTGTTGAACTTGTCGCCCCACCAGCCGGCCAGAGCCATCGGCGCGGGCATCGGACCCTCGCTCGTGGTCTGCATCGTCGACATCGCGATGTTCGGCATACCGTTGAGCAGTACCTTGCCGTTGAGACGGTACGTGGCCTCGTCGGAGAACTCGTTCAACTCGGAGAGCGAGTTGTAGAGCGTCAGCATCATCAGGTACGGAGTCCACTTCTGGTGTACGAAGACGTTGAAGTGGAAGTCCTTCTCCTTGCCGACCTTCTCGTTCTTATCGAGCGAGCGCACGCGCATCGTGACCGGGATCATCGGCGACTCCTCGCCGAGCACGCCCATGATGCCGCTGTGCCGATCCTGGTGCAGCGCGCCGACCACCTCGGTGGAGTTCGCCATTTTGTTGGGCTGGAACGCCGAGGCGAGCGTCATCACCACCTCACCCTTCGCCATCGGCATGTCGACAGGTCCCAGGTTAAAGAAGGGGTGTCCGAACGCAAGCACGCGCTTGCCGTCGTTATAGGTGACGGTGCCGACGCCGCTGACGCTCATATCGCCGCTGACGAGAATTCCCGCGATCGTGTCGCCGGGGTTCAGGGACTTCTGCCAGTCCTTGGCCGGCTTGGCGCTCTGGACCTCGCTGCCCGACGCGCCGCCCTGCACGGCCGCGATTCCGAGCTGCTGGAAGATCGGGCCGAACTGCTGGAGCGCGGTGGAATTGAAGCCCGAGAAGATCAGCGGAGACTCGATCGGGACCATCGTCTGCATCGAGGAGACGGGCTGCCCGAACAGATTGCCGGGGACCGAGACCTCGCGAGTCTTGGCTGCCTTATCAGGCGTGAGCGCGTTCTCTGGCCGCGACTTGTCGAACTCGTTGATTTCGAGCATGAGCTCGATCGGCGTGATGCCGCAGATCGAATCGGGCGAGAACTGGCTCATGCGCAGCGCCACGGCGCCGATCAGTTTGCCGTTGATGTAGACCGGGCTGCCGCTCATGCCGCCCGCGACATTCGTCCGGATCGCCTTGCCGCCCATCTTGCCGACGATGACGTCCTGGTTCGGCCCCCAGATATTCTTCAGCCGTCCGACGATCTCGATGGGGACGGCTTCGGGTTCGGTGCCTTGGAAAACGGTCCAGGCGATGGCCTTCATGCCGGGCTTCACTTCATTGAGCGGCATGATTTCGACCTTGCCTGCTTTGGGCCGGGTGGGGGTCGCTTCGCCCGAGGCGTACACGGGGAACGATAATGCCGCGAGTCCCAAAAGGACCGCGGCGGAACGAATGTTCATTGGGTCTACAGCTCCAGTTACTTGTATTTTACTACGCGGCCCCCGGAGCGCCCGCGCCGTTACACTTTTTGCAGTTTGGTGACGCGGCCCACTTCGACCCATTCGACGACGAAGATGTTGCCGGCGTGGTCGAAACAGGCGCCATGCGGGGCCACGAATTTGCCGGGCGTGAAGTGGTCGCGCGAGAGCTTGCGAGTGTCGCGCCACTTGCTGTTGGAATCGTCGCCGAGATGCTCGATGACCTTGTTGTCCTTGTCCATCAGGGTGACCTTGGCGCCGAGATCGGGGATCACGGTGTCGCCGTTCTTGAAGTAGTTGAAGTGGCAGGGCATCGCCGTGCCGTCGACGAAGTCCAGATGCTCGCCCGCCATCGTGAAGCGCTGGATGCGGTTGTTGCCGCGGTCCGCGACGGTCAGGATCGGCGTCTTGCCGCGCGTGTCGACGATGATGCCGTGCGGACAATCGAGCTTGCCGGCCTCCTTGCCCTTGCCGCCGAACGTCTTCTGCAATTCGCCCTTGGCGTTGTAGACGAGGATGTAGCTGGAGCCGTAGCCATCGCCGACGTAGATCGTGCCGTCGGGCGCGATCGCGAGATTGGTCGGGCTCCACTTGGGACGCTTGCCGTCGGCGCCGGGCTTGTACGCCTCCGACTGGTCGGGGTAGCCGACGCTCCAGACGGTCTCGCCGTCGAGCGTAGCCTTGACGATCACGCCGCGCGAGGTGTCGCAGAGGTACAGGTACTCGGTCGAGCCCTCTTTGCGGATATGCAGGCCGTGCGCGCCGCCCTTGAACTCCTTGCCCCAGGACTTGACGAACTTGCCCTTCGGGTCGAACACGACCATCGAGTCGTGGCTCTCGCTGACGGCGTTGACGGTGTGGTGGATGTAGATGTGGCCCTGCGAATCCTCCACGACGCCGTGGGTGTTGCCGTATGCGATGGAAGCGGGCAACTCGCCCCAGTCGTGATGGACCTCGTAGGTGTGGTCGCCGGTCCCGACGACGGGCAGTTTGGTCCCCGATTTGTCCTGCGCGCCGAGGATCGCGGGCGCTCCGAGGGCAATGGCCGATTTCAAGAAATTTCGCCTCTCCATGATTGGAGGAATCATATCGCAAAAGAGCTCTTGACGCAGAGACGCAGAGACGCTGAGAAGAATGATTGAGTGGCGTTCTCCTCGTCTTCCTCCGCGTCTCTGCGTCTCTGCGTCAAGAAGTGCTCGATCTCCCGCCTCGCCTTCCTCCACTTCCCGCTTTGGAGTACCATGTCAAAGTCATGACACGACGATCCGCCCTGAAGACGTCCGCCGGGCTGGCGCTGGCGGCGGCCGCGGTCCCGAAGGCTCCGGCAGCGCCTGCCGGCGGGAGAATCAAACAGTCCGCTGCCAAGTGGTGCTACAGCAAGGTTCCCTTCGAGGAGCTTTGCAAGCAGGGCTCGGAAATGGGACTCCAGGGGATCGACTTGGTGGAAGCGGTCGACTGGCCGACGATCCGCAAGTACGGTCTGACTCCGGCGCTCACGACGGGCGCGGGGACGATCCCCGACGGGTGGAATCGCAAAGAGAATCACGACCGGCTCGAGAAGCAGATGGTGGAGCGGATCACCGCCGCGGCGGAAGCGAAGGTCCCGACCGTCATCACGTTCTCGGGCAACCGCAAGGGAATGGCGGACGATGTCGGGAAAGAGAACTGCATCGCCGGATTGAAGCGCGTCGCCAAGGTCGCCGAGGACAAGGGCATCACGATCGTGCTCGAACTCCTGAATAGCAAGGTCGACCACAAGGACTACATGTGCGACCACACGGCGTGGGGCGTCGACGTCATAAAGGGCGTCGACTCGCCTCGCGTGAAATTGCTGTACGACATCTACCACATGCAAATCATGGAGGGCGATGTCATCCGCACGATCCGCGCCAACATCCAGTACATCGGCCACTTCCACACGGGCGGTGTGCCGGGCCGGCACGAGATCGACAGCGGGCAGGAGTTGAACTGGCGCGCCATCGCGTTGGCGATCGCGGACCTGAAGTTCGAGGGCTTCGTGGCGCATGAGTTCGTTCCCGCGCGCGACCCGCTGGCGTCGCTGAAGCAGGCGATCGAAATCTTCACGGTTTAGACCCTCATGTACGGAGCGATTGAAGCGGGCGGCACCAAATTCGTCTGCGCCATCGGCACCGGGCCGGGGGACCTGGAAACGGTCCGCATCCCGACCACGTCGCCGGCCGCGACCATCGAATCGGCGCTCGAGTTTTTCACGCGGAGGCGCGGCGGATTGGAAGCGATCGGCATCGCGTCGTTCGGTCCGGTGGATCTGAATCCCGAGTCGTGGACGTACGGCTACATCACGTCGACTCCGAAGGCCGGATGGCGGAACTTCGACGTGGCGGGCGCGATCCGCAAGACCCTGAGTGTGCCGGTCGGGTTCGACACCGACGTGAACGGCGCGGCTCTCGGAGAAATGCGGTGGGGCGCGGCGCGCGGGCTGTCGGACTTTCTGTACCTGACGGTGGGCACCGGGATCGGCGGCGGCGCGGTGGTCGGAGGACGCGTGCTGCACGGGCTCACGCACCCGGAAATGGGCCACATCCGCGTGCCGCACGACCGCATCGCCGACCCGTTCGAGGGCTGCTGCCCGTATCACAAGGACTGTCTCGAAGGGCTCGCGTCAGGACCTGCCATGGAGGCACGGTGGGGCAAGCCGGCGCACGAACTGCCGACCGATCATCCGGCGTTCGCCCTCGAAGCGAAGTATCTGGCGCTCGGGCTGGCGACGTGGGTGTGCACGCTATCGCCGCAGCGGATTATTCTCGGCGGCGGTGTGATGCAGCAGACGAGCCTGTTCGCCATGATCCGCGCGGAACTGCTGCAACTGCTGAACGGCTACATCGACGCGCGCGAGATCACGGACTGCGTCGACCAATACGTTGTGGCGCCGGGACTGGGGACGCAGTCGGGGGTGCTGGGCGCGCTGGCGTTGGCGGAGGACGCGGCCGCGCGCGCCGACTGAGGACGGAACCCTGGGACTCCGATCGCTTCTGAAAATCGCCGGCAAGGGCGACCAGCGGGTCGCGCTCGTCTTCGCAAAGACAGCCGACGACTGTCACCGCGCCGCGCAGTACCTTCGCGAAGGCGCCCCCGACGTGCCGGTGTGGATCTTCTCGACCGCGCCGCCGCGGCCGGAGACGGAACAACTTTGCGAGCGGGTCGTCGTGCGCGCCAGCGCCTTCCGCGTCCTGCTGGCCGCGGAGAAGCATAGCTGGTCGCGTTGGGTCGCGATTTCCGTGGCGCCGTGGACCGGGGCAGGTGACGGGTGGTCCATCAAGCTTGCGCCGTTTCTCATTCCGCCGTTCCGCGCGCTGCTGTTGAATGAGCACGGCGACTTCTTTCCGGGAAAGCCGGGAGCGGTGGCGGTCCACGCGCAGCGGCGGTGGCGGGACCGCTCGGCAAAGCTGTGGAACGATGCGAGGGAGTGGAAGCACCGGACGCGCGACTGGCTCCGTCATGCGGCGCGGGTCGGCAAACTGCGCGCGGTCGAGGCCGCCGCGTTCCCCGGCGCATGGCTGGCGCGGCATTGGTTTCCGAAACTGCATGGCAACGAGGCGCTCGGCATCGAGGCCCCGCCGCCGGAGCCGCATCCGGTCGATTGGCTCACGGTCCACACGATCGGGCCGGAGTGGAACGGCGCGACGCTCGCGAAAGCCGCCAACGACGGCGACACGCGCTGCATCCTCTGGGGCGCCGGCGAACCGACCCCCGAGATGATCGCGCTGTTCGACGATCCACGCACGTTCGCGGTGGCGCGGCAGACGCATTTCCGCGCGTGGAAGAAGCAGTTGTTCGCGACCGCGCCCTTCCGGACCCTGCAGCCCGGCGAGGCCGCTCAAGTGGTCGCGCCGCTCTCCGACACGATCCTGGTGGACCGGGTGAAGTTGCTCGAACTCGGCATTCCGCCCGCGCGTTTGAGCGGGACGGCGTGGATGCTGCTCTTCTGGCAGGCGGGCGCCGCCGGATGGCGGTCGTATGGCGTCGGCGGGACGGAGGAGTTGACCGAACAGCCCGACTTTCCGGTGGAGGACGCGACGTTCTTCTTCCGCGCGCTGCGCGATCGCGATCTGCTGCGCCTGCGGCCACGTGAGCCGGCTCTGTCGCGTGGGGCGGTTGCATTTCGACCAGGCGCCGCGCTCGAACGGCGCGAGCGTCCGCGGGTGCTCGTGGTGTCGCCGTTCCTGCCGTATCCGCTCGCGCACGGCGGCGCGGTGCGCATCTGGAATCTCTGCCGCGCGCTGGCGGACCGCGTCGACTTCGTCCTGGTGGCGGCGCGCGAGCACGGCGAGGCCGTCGATTACGCGAAGCTCGGCGAGGTCTTCCACGACGTTCGCGTTGTCGATATCGACGAGCGCGCCTTCGAAGACGAGCGTCTGCCAAGGCAGGTGCGGCACCACCACTCGGCGGCGCTGCGGGCCGTCATCGCGGAGATCGCGCGCGAGTGGGAGCCTCACGTGCTGCAGATCGAATACACCCACATGGCGCATTTTCGCGACGCGGCGCCGCACGTCCCGGCGATTCTCGTGGAGCACGACGTCACCTTCACGCTGTATCGACAGCTCGCGGATGCGACGCCGGGAGCAGAGGCCGAGGCCGAATTCGGCCGGTGGCTCGCGTTCGAACGCCAGTGGCTGAAGTCGTACGACAGCGTGTGGACGGTGTCCGAACAGGACCGCGAGATCGTGGCGCGCGAGTCCGGGAAAGCGCCGCAGAAGATCCACTGCGTGCCGAACGGAGTAGACGTGGAGCGCTACCACCCGGAGGAGTCGGCGGCGACGGCGGAGGTCCTGTACGTTGGTTCGTTCCGCCATCTGCCGAACGTGATCGGGTTCGAGAAGTTGGAGCGCGAGGTGATGCCGCTGGTCTGGCAGCGTTTTCCGGAGGCGCGCCTGCGCGTGGTCGCCGGTCCGAAGCACGAGTCGTTCTGGAAGAAGCGTGCGGTCGACCCGCGCATCGAGATTCACGGCTTCATCGAGGACCTGCGCCCGCTGTACGCGCGCGCCGCCGTGGTCGCCGTGCCGCTGGAGGTGTCGGCGGGGACGAACATCAAGGTGCTGGAGGCGATGGCCTGCGGCCGGGTAGTCGTAACGACGCCGGTCGGGTGCGCGGGGCTCGGCCTGCGGGATGGGGTCGATGTCGTGATCCGGAGCAGCGGCGCGCGCTTCGCGGAAGGCATCTGTGAACTGCTCGCCGACCGCGAGTTGCACGACCACATTGCGGCGGCGGCGCGCGTCACGGCCGAGCGGCACTTTAGCTGGAAGGCGATCGCCGAAGTGGCGTATGAAGGTTACTGCGCCGTGAACGTTGCGGTAACGACTTTGCCCGGATCGGTCTGAACGGCGAAGACCGTTTTGCCGTCGTCGACCACGATGCCGCGGAGTTTTGCGCCGAAGTTGATCTCGACGAAGCAGTCGGAAGCCACGGTATAGCTTCCCGAGTTCGACTCCGAGGAGAAGTTGCCGTGGCCATCCGCCGCCGTCGCGGTCTTCCGGCCGTCGATCGTGACCGCGTACTGTCCGTGGAGCGAGTCGAGGCCGCACGAGGCGGGAAGGCGGACCAACTGACCGCGTCCGCCGGTCGCCGGGTCGGTCTGATGAAACTGCGCGCGCGCGCCGCCGGGGGTGAGCTTCCCTTGGAAGTGCTGCCAACCGCCGGAATCGTCCTGGAGGTCGAACGTCAGGGAGCAAGTCGCGCCCGATGACTTGTACGTCCCGGTGACCGGGTTACCGAGGAAGAGGCCGCCGAAGTTGACCGACGAAGTGCCGGAGATCTTCCCGTCAGCGGTGAAATCCAGGCGTCCGACTGCCGCCATGGGCTTCGCGATCCCGGCGATCGTGGGATTGCCGGAAAGCTGAAAACCGTACGCCCCGGAGAGGTCGAAGTTGCCGCACACCTGGGAAAAGCCCGGAAGGCAGAAGACGAGCGTGAGCAGTAGCCTCATCTACGTACGTGGGGCAATTTTATGGCCACGTATGAACACGAATGAACACGAATCAAAAACGCGCTTGCTTATTCGTGTGCATTCGTGTGAATTCGTGGCCTAATTGACTCCGGCGTGTCTTTTAAAGATCGTCAGCATGTTTTGGGAGAATGCCGACCTTGCCATGACCATATCGCAGCCGGCTTCTTGCGCCTGTATCTTCAGCTCTCCCTGTAGATGCGAGAGATAGCCGATCAGGCCGATCGGTTTGGTGGCTGGATCGGCTTTCAATTGCGCGATCAGATCGAGGGGTTCCACGGCGTCGAAGTTGAGGTCGAGGATGATCAGTTGAGGACGCGTCTTCGCCTTTTCGAGAGCTTCGGCGTGGTCCTTCACGAACTCCAGCGCAAGGCCGGCGCGTTTCGCAGCTTCGCTCAACTTGACCGAGAAAAACAGATCGCTCACTACAGCGAGGACTCGCTTAGCCTGATATGGCATACGGATACGGTTTTCAGTAAAAGGACCCGTTCAGAAATAACGGAGGATGGGACGTTTGAATTCTATCATGAAACCATGGACCTACACTCCTACGCGCGCCCGGACCGGGTCCGCGTCGAGCACGTGGACCTCGATCTCCACGTTGACTTCGACCGGCGCATTCTCGATGGCACGGCTACACTTTCGTTCAAACGGTATGAAGGCGCCGAACTGATCCTCGACACTCGCGACCTCACGATCCACGACGTCGAGAACGCGGTCGGCTTCGAGGTCGGCGAGGCCCACCCGATCTTCGGCGCGCCGCTGCACATCCGCCTCGGCGGCGATGGTCCGGTGCGCGTGCGCTATTCGACAGCGCCCGGAGCGTCGGGACTCCAGTGGCTCGAACCGGCGCAGACCGCTGGGAAGCGGAGTCCGTTCCTCTTTACGCAATCGCAGGCGATCCACGCGCGCAGTTGGATCCCGCTGCAGGATTCTCCGGGCGTGCGGATCACGTACACGGCGCGGGTGCACACGCCGGAGGGGTTGCGCGCCGTGATGAGCGCCGAGCAACAGGCGGACGGCAGCTTCCGGCTCGATCGTCCGATCCCGTCGTACCTGATCGCGCTGGCGGCGGGCGACCTCGCGCGCCGCGAGATCGGACCGCGCTCCGCGATCTTCGCCGAGCCGTCGGTGGTCGACGCAGCGGCGCGCGAGTTCGAGGACACGGAGGCGATGATCGCGGCGGTCGAAGGGCTCTACGGGCCGTACCGCTGGGGCCGCTATGACATTCTCGTGCTGCCGCCGAGCTTCCCGTTCGGAGGCATGGAAAATCCGCTGCTCACGTTCGCGACGCCGACCGTGATCGCCGGCGACAAGAGTCTGGTCTCGCTGGTGGCGCACGAACTGGCGCACTCGTGGTCCGGAAACCTGGTGACGAACGCGACATGGTCCGACTTCTGGCTGAATGAGGGCTTCACGGTGTACGTCGAGCGGCGGATCATCGAGAAGCTGTACGGGCCCGAGCGCGCCGCGATGGAGGCAGTCCTCGGACGCCGCGAGCTCGACCGGAATCTCGAACAGCTTCCCGCCGCCGACCGCATCCTGCACATCGACCTCGCCGGCCGCGATCCCGACGACGGCGTGACGCTGGTCCCGTACGAGAAGGGTGCGCTGCTGCTGCTCACGATCGAGCAGGCGGTCGGGCGCGAGCGGTTCGACGAGTTCCTGCGCGAGTACTTCGACCACTTCGCGTTCCAGAGCATCACGACGGCGGAGTTTCTCGAGTACATTCGGCTGAAACTGCCGAACTCCGTGCCCCTCGACGAGTGGATCTACCAGCCGCCGATTCCCGAGGGCGCGTTCGAGCTGCGGTCGGACGCGTTCGACCGGATCGGGGCGGGGTGGCCGTCTGACACAGCGCAGTGGAGCACACACGAGTGGCTGCACTTCCTGCGGACGCGCGAGAATCCCGATCTGGCGCGGCTCGATCGCGAGTTCCACCTGACGGAGTCGGGGAATTCGGAGATCGTCGCGCAGTGGCTGCAAATGGCGGTCGCCGCCGATTACGCGCCGGCGATGCCCAAGCTTGAGGAGTTCCTCTGCTCGGTCGGTCGCCGCAAGTTTTTGAAGCCGCTGTATACGGAGCTGATGAGGACGGCGGCGGGGCGCGATCGCGCGATTCGTATTTACGCGAAGGCGCGCGCGGGCTATCATCCGATCGCGCAGAGTACGCTCGACGCGATCGTGCGGGCGGGACTGAAGTCCCGCGCAGACTGAAGTCTGCCCCACGTGGGGCAGGATTCATCCTGCGCCGGGCTTCAGCCCGGCTCTGCGGTTGACGCGAAATTCTGCAATCAGAGATCCACTGCTACCACTTCGTGATCCAGCACCGACGGGATCGTCAGTTCCAGGACTCCGTTGGCCTCTCGGGTCCGAGGCGTTCCTCCGCTCACCAGCAACTGGACCTTCCGCGCTCTTCCGGGCAGGCGAATTTCGACCTTCTGAGGCGGGGCGGGGATGAACTCGCGAATCGGGCCCTTCATCATCATCGGGTTCGTCAGATTGACCAGGTGAACAGTCAGCGAGCCCTTCTGCCGCCAGATCGTGACGTCAAAGAGGCCGGGGCCGGTGACGGTCACGGGACGCGGTTCATTCGCCGCCCAATCGACCGCGTTGCGCAGGAGCTTGCCGTGATCGGGCGAGAGGACTTCCCAGAGGTGCGGTCGATGTCCCACGGGAAGTAGACGACGCGGCCCTTGCTGTCGCGGGCGAAGACCTCGGGGATGTCGGTCTTCGGAACGCGCGGGTAGACCTCCTCCATCGGCAGATCGGGGTACGACGGGATGAGCGTTAGCGGCGGGTTCGGGTAGGCCGCCGTGGTGCGCGTGTGGACGCGCGCGACTCCGTTGATGATGCGCTCCGCGTCCTCCAGTCCGGCGAGCAGCGGATGGCGCGGCGATTCCAGGCGCAGGTACGAGTTCTGCATTCGTGCGTCGACCGCGCCGTCGTACGACGCGCCGTAAAGATCCGCGAGGCCGAAATCCTTCCGCCGGACGCCGTTCTCGTCATAGAGCGACGTTTCGTGCGTCGCGACCAGGCCGCCGCCGCGCGCGACGAACGCGCGCAGTTGTTCGCATTGGCGGTCGGAGAGAGCCGCGATGTTCGGCAGCACGAGCACCTTCAGCGGAGCCAGACGGTCCGCGTCGAGCAACTGGTCGTGGACCATCTCGAACGGAATCCGAGCTTCGACCAGCGCGTGATAGTAGCCGAGCGAGTGATCCTCGACGTGTTGCCGCGCTTGCGTCCCGCCGTAGTAGCGATAGGTCTGCTGCGAGTAGACCAGCCCGACACGCGCCAGCGGAGCTTCGTTCCGCAGGTAGCGCTCATTACGGTAGAGCCAGCCATAGAGGTCCTCGACCACCGGGAGCCAGCGCTGGTCGTGGAGCGTGCCGGAGAACTTCGTGAACCACGGGCGCAGTCCGTTGGCGATGCCGTCGAGCGCCCAGAGCCGGACCTCCGCGCCGCTCTGCACCGAATCCTTCCACCGGTAGGGCTCCTCGACCCCGACGCTGAATATGCCGCCGATCGGCTTGCGCCCCATCGTCGAGCGGTACTCCTTACCGTTCCTGCCGTTCGCCCACGGCGCCGCCATCCCGCTGCGCGCCTGCCGGTCCGCGAACAGGATCGGCGCGAGCTCGCCGATGGTCTTCATGTCCAGATCGCCCGACGCTCCGCCGCCGCTGTTCGGGATGTATCGCGCCGCGGCGTTGATCTTGCGAATCTCGCCGTCCCAGAGCCGCCACAGCTCGAAGAGCCGCTGCTCGCGCCACTGCTGGTGCGCGCGCTTGACCGGATCGCGCGGGTCGTTGGTGCGCGGCAGGTCCATCCCGGCCGCCTTCTTGAAATTCTCACGGCAGTGCTCGCAGTAGCACATGCCCGACCCTGCCCAGCGATTGCTGAACACGCCGTCGACCTTGTACAGGGAGACGATCTCCTTCGTCACTGCCGTCATGAACTCGAAGTTGTACGGGCCGAGCGCGCACGTCACCCACAGCTCCGGCGACGCCCAATGGCGGCGCTTCTTGCCGTCGGCCTCGACCGCGATCCAATCGGGATGCGCGTCGTAGACGTCCTGGTGGACGGCGTGGGGGTCGGTGCGCGCGATCACGACCATATTCTGCTTGCGGCAGCCCGCGACCAGCTCGCCGAACGCGTCGCGGTTGCCGAGCCACTTGCTGCGATAGTGCAGCGGGATCTTGGTCGGGTAGTAGGCGACGCAGCCGCCGGCACTCAGGCACGCCGCGTCCGAGTGCGTGCGGCGAAAGTAGTCGAGCCAGAAGTTGAGGTCGTAGTGCTCGGGATCGTCCTCGACGAGCGTGAGCTGCGCCCAGCGCATCGGACGGTCGAACCAGCCAGCGGTTTCGCCACTGCTCTGCGGCAGGGCGAGCGCCGGACCGGCAAGCGCCGTCGCGCCCAGGAACTCCCGCCGATTCACTTGCCCTTCTTTCCGGTGAAGATCCCGAGGTCGATCGCGTTGGCCATGGCCTCGTAGCCCGCGTCGTTGGGGTGCAGGTGGTCGCCGGGGTCGAACTCGGCGCGGATGCGCCTCGGGTCGGCCGAATCGCGGGTCGCGGCCTCGAAGTCCACGAACGCGTCGAACAGCTTGCTGGTGCGGATGAACTGGTTCACCGCCGACCGGATCTGTTCGCCATCCTCCGAGGCATAGCCGGCGCCGCCGTACGGTGTCAGGGTGCAACCGATCACCTTCAGCCCCGCTTCGTGGGCGCGCGTGATGAGCTGCTTGTAGGCGGCGAGCAGGTCGTCGGTGCTGACCGGCTGGTCCGGGTTGCGCTGGGCGTTGCCGATATCGTTGATGCCTTCGAGCAGCATCACCCACTTGGCGCCGGGCTGCGTCAGGACATCGCGGTCGAAGCGAGCCAGCGCGCTGGCGCCGGCGCCGTCGCGCAGGACGCGATTGCCGCCGATTCCCATATTTGCGACCCCGATCGAGGCGGTCGCCTTATTGCCCGCGAGGCGCGCGGCGAGCAGCGCCGGCCAGGCGTGATTCGTCTCGGTCGTGGAGCGCGCGCCGTCGGTGATCGAATCGCCGAACGTGACGATCGCGGCCGCGCTGGCGGGCGCCATCACGTCGACCCCGGCGAGCCAGTAGTAGGCCTGCGTGGTGGTCGACTCCTCGGCCATGTCGAGACTGGCCGTGGTGTCGCCGGACTTCGAAATGTAGGTGGCGTGGAGCGCCGTCGCGTGGCTGGTCGGCGGGCCTGTCTCACCGGGGAAATACAGGCTGACCGCGAGATCGGCCAGCGCGGGCGTCGTCATATCGACAGGGTCGCTGTAGAGCACGACTCCTGGCCCGATGGTCGCGCCGGGTTTGCCGTCGAAGGTGAGAGCGTGGTCGGAACCGTCGACGATCGCGGATGCCTTCGCCCGCAGCGCCACATGCGCCGTCCCGACCTTTACCGGCGTGCTGCCGAACGCGTTGGTGAGGCGAATCCGCAGCCGCTTCCCGGGAGTGCTCGTGCGAACGATCATGCGGATCGTCTGATCGTGATAGCCGCGCGGCGCGTTGGCGTTCGCGGTCGCGGGCGCCGGACCGCGGAACAGATTCTCCGCCGTCGCCCAGGTGGCTACCCAGTGGTCTTGAGCGGGAAGGAGGGCCGCGCCGAGCGCGAGCGCCAGGATCAGTTTGGGAGTCCTCATCGCCCGCGATTATATCGCCCTGCCGAGATTAGATCGCTTCAGCCGACCGGATGCCTTCGGCTTCGAGCGCCACCGCCATCTTCTTCAGCGCCGTCTTGTGGATCTGCGACACGCGGCTTTCGTTGACGCCGATGCGGTCGCCGATCTCTTTCATGGTGAGGTCGTTCGAGTAGTAAAGGAAGACCACGGTCTGGTAGCGCTCCGGCAGGCTGCCGATGGCGCGGGCGAGCGTGCGCTGGAGCTCCCGTTGCTCGCAGATGCGGTCGGGCTGCAGGTCGCGCTTGGCAGGGAATTCCTGGACGAAATCGCGTTCGTGTTCCGAGGAGGACGGCGCCTGCGTGAGGCCGGTGGTCGCCAGTTCCCGCGCCATTTCGCGCCAGCGGTTCACGGGGACGCCCATCTGCTCGGCCATCTCGACTTCGGTCGGCGTGCGGCCGAGCTTGGCGGAGAGGTCCTGCGTCGCCGCGTCCGCCCGCTTCTGCCGCTTGCGCAGATCGCGCGACGCCCAGTCGAGCTGCCGCAGACTGTCGAGAATCGCGCCCTTGATGCGGTGCTTCGCGTAGGCCTGAAACGCGACGTTCTTGTTCTCGTCGTACTTCGCGACGGCATCGAACAGTCCCAGCACGCCGGCATGGATGAGGTCGTCGAGATCGACGTGCACGGGAAGGCTCTCGTGCACGCGAATGGCGATCGCTTTGACGAGCGGGAGGTGCTCGAGCACGATACGGTCGCGCTCCTCTTTGGCTTCGTCTCGAACTTGGCTGAAAGACACACGCGTAGCCGGCATGTTTCACTCCTGGTTTTCGGTTTGATTCGTCGGTCGAGTACGGATCTCGGCGGACGCGTTTAGGAATGCAACCCTAGTTCCACAGAGAATAGGTGATAAGGCTCTTATTTTCAGAAATAAGCGGCGTTCCAGCGTGAAACGCGTTTCAGATTGAAACGCGGCGTGTTTCAGATTGAATCGTGATAGCCTACGCCCATGCGCCGGCTCCTACCGATCCTGCTATTCGCGTGCGGACTGCACGCCCAACTGGCTCCGCCGAACGATCCGGGGGTGTCGATCGGCCACCTGCACCTCCTTGTGACCGACCCGGAGGCGCAGAAGAAGGTGTGGGTCGACGCGCTCGGCGCCGTGCCCACGAAGACCGGGACCTTGGAGATGCTGCGGCTTCCCGGCGTGTTCCTGATCGTCGGCAAGGCGCGGACGGAGCCGACGGGCGGGACGGACGGGTCGACCGTCGCCCACGTCGGGTTCGCGGTGAAGGACATGGCCGCCGTTAAGGCGAAGCTCGACGCGGCCGGAGTCTCCAGTGCGCCGGTGAATGGGAATCCGAACCAGATCCTGGCGCAGTTCCCCGATAAGGTGGTCGTGGAACTGACCGCCGACCCGTCGTTGGCGACGCCGGTAGCGATGCACCATATTCATCTCGCGACTGCCGATCCGGAGACGCTCCGCGGCTGGTACGTGAAGACGTTCGGCCTAAGAGCGGGAACGCGCGGCAGTTTTCTGGCAGCGTTCGTGCCGGGCGGAGAGATCGACACGCGGAAGACGGCTCAGGCGCAAACGCCGACGAAAGGCCGCACGCTCGACCACATCGGGTTCGAGGTGAAGGGGCTGGAGGCGTTCTGCAAGAAGCTGGAAGCGGACGGAGTGAAGTTCGAATCGCCGGTCCGCGACGTGCCCCAGATCGGGCTGAAGATCGCCTTCTTGATCGATCCCGAGGGGACGCGGATTGAACTGACCGAAGGGCTGGCGGGGAAGTAGCTGATCAGAGCGCCGAAACATCGATTCTGACGACTTGGCCTGCCTGGACGAATTCGACTGCCGTTGCGATCCTTGCGGCGACCGGCCGGAGCGTGGGCCAATGGTTGGTAGAGAGGATCGCCAGGGCAAGCCGCCGGCCGGATAGGTTCTGCTGATAGGGCACGTTCTGGTCGCAGGTCAAGAGCAGGTCGAACCCGGCTCCTTCGGCGGCGCTGAGCAGCGCCCCGTTTTCGAGCGCTTGCCAGCCCATTGCGTCAGCGCGGACGACTTCGTGTCCAGCCAGAAACCGGGCGAGTGGCGCTGGTGTATTCGCATCGAACAGGATTCTCACGCAGCAGCCGCTGGATCTTCCAGTGAACGCTTGGCGAACTCGAGAACTTCATGGACTTGTTCCCGCTGCACGGCCGGAAACCACTCGAGAAACTCGTCTATCGTGGAGCCCCGATCGAGGTGCTCAAACAGCGACACGACGGGCAGACGGGTATCTCGGAAGCACCACTGGCCGCCCATCCGTGCGGGGTTTCGATCCACGGCGCTACAGGAAGTCCAGTCCATAACGGTAGTGTACCGGGATTGCCTGCCTGAAGCGATATCATTCCATTCGCGGTCCCGTTCACTTCTTCGACGAGCTGAAGCGCCCGGCGTGACAGGACTGTTGTCGCGCGCATTCCGTAAGCCGTTGATTCGATGAAGAAAGTAAGCGGCCAGCGACAGCGATCGCTGCCGCCTATTCTCCCTCGTGCGCCTTATACGCGATGATCGTCCGCAGGGCCAGGCCGCCGACGAAGATCCAGACCGCCAGCCGCATCTTGCCTTCGAGCGTCAGGGCGGCGAGAATCGCCAGGATGGCGTAAGCCGCCATCGCGGCGTAGAAGCGCTTATCGAGGCTCGTCACTTGCGCGGCATGTTGTAGCTGAAGTTGAACTGCAGCACGATTTTCTCGCCCTTGAATTCCGAGGGCAGCGGGGGGAACGGGGTCGACGCGCTGATGCCGGCCACCGCGGCGCGGTCCAGCGGGTCGGTGCCCGACGAGGTCTCGATCACCAGTTTCGGCACCTTGCCGTCGCGCGCGATCGAGAACTGAATCCCGACCTGTCCGCGCCGGCCGAGCCGCACACTCTCCGGCATCACCGACATCCAATTGCGGCGGACCGTCGCGAGGACGGCGGTGAGATACGGGCGGAAATCGACGCCCATCGGGTCGCTCATCAACTGGATCGCGCTCTCCCGCGAACCGGCGGTCGGCGGCAGACGCACTCCCGGTCCGACGCCGCCGATCCCGACACCCTGGTCGCCGACCGTCAGCCCGCCGGCTCCCGCGCCGCGCGCCGCCTGGCGAACCGCGTCGGCAATCGGCGAACCCGGGATTGGCACCTGACTGCGTCCCGCCGGCACTCCGGTCGCGGCGCCGGGGACGTTCTCAAACGGGTTCTTCGGCGGCTTCTCCTCGGCCTGGATCTGGGGCTGCGGGGGCGGCGGGACGGTGAGCTTTGAGAGGTCCACGTTGGGCTGGGGTTTCACCACCGCTTCAATCTTCGGAGGCTCCGGCGTGGGCGGATTGGGCGTGCCCTTAGGCGGCGGCGACGGCGGCACGAATGGCGCCGGCTGCCGGGCCGCGGGCCGCGAGGTCGAGACTGCCGCTTCTGGAATCTGCACCTGTGGACGCGGGATCTTCTCCTGCGCGTTGAATTCCTTGGTGACTTTGTCGGTGTTGGGGGCCTTCTGGGTGAGTGTCGTGGGCGGCTCGATCAGCGGCGTGACGGTGTGGTGGACTTCCGGCTCGACGGGCGGGACATAGGCCGGCAACGCCAGTAAAACGGCCACGATCGCGATGTGTGCGAGCACGGAACCGACTGTTGCGGCGCGAGTTCGCTTGGGCTGGTCCGCATCGGTCCAGTTGGTCAGCAGGCGTAGCTCGGCGTCGGCAGGCGGTTGTGCTACGGTTTCCATCCGGCTTCCAGGGATCGCGAGACCACTTTCGAGTGCTCCTCAATTTTATCAAGAATCGACAAAGCGACCCCGAGCGTTAGACGCGCGGTATCGCCGGAGCATTTCGGCGGATTCCGGGAAATCACGCAATCGAGGAAGGCGTCGAACTGGAGCTTGAGCGGTTCGGACTTGGTCACCGGGGCCTGCTCGAACCCGATTTGCCGGTTTTCGCCGACCGAAAAGATGGCGAGATCCTGCCGGGTATAGTCGAGCGAAAGGTACTGCTGAGGCTGGAACAGGCGCAGTTTGCGCACCCGTTCGGTCGAAATTCGGCTGGCGGTTAGGTTGGCGATGCAGCCGTTCGGGAACTGCAGCCGCACGTTCGCGATATCGACCTTCTTAGAAAGGATCTGGACGCCGGCGGCGCGGATCTCCTCCGGCTCGGACCGGTTCAGAGCCAGGATGATGTCCACGTCGTGGATCATCAGGTCGAGGACCACGTCCACGTCCAGTGAGCGCGGGCTGAAGAGATTCAGGCGGTGGATTTCGAAAAAGAGCGGGAGGGTGGCGCGCTTCTCCAACTCGATCACGCCGGGGTTGAACCGCTCCAGATGCCCGACCTGGAGGATCAGGTGGCGACGTTCGGCCGCGGCGATCATCCGGCTGGCGGCGTCGAGATCGGGCGCGATGGGCTTCTCGACCAACACGTCGATGCCGGCGTCGAGCAGCGCGCAGACGACCTCCTCGTGGGCCGTGGTCGGGGTGGCGACGATCGCGGCGTCAATTTTGCCGGCGAGCTCGCGATAGTCCGTGAGCGGCCTGGCGCCGTACTGCTCGGCAATAGAGGCGGCGCGCGCCGCGTCGATATCGACCACGTACGCGAGCTGCGCGCGGATGGCTTCGTGGACCACGCGGCAGTGATTCTGTCCGAATTGGCCGGCGCCGACGACGGCAATGCGAGGGAGTGTCATGTCAAACCTACGATGGTGATGCCGGCGCGATTGGCGGCGTCGAGCAGCTCGTCCTTATCGAGCATCAGGGTTTTGCCGGCTTCGATGGCGAGAGCGGTCGCGCCCGTCTCCTGCATCACCGGGATCGTGTCGCGGCCGATCACCGGGACGTCGAAGAGCATATGCTCGCGGCCGCGCGCGACCTTGACCAGCGTGATCGGACGGCCATTCACGAGCGACGCGGCGCGCCGCAGCATGGAGTCAGTGCCCTCCATCGCTTCGAGCGCGACGCAGGCGCGGTCGCAGATGGCGACGGACTGTCCGACGTCGAACCCGGCGAGGGCGTCGGCGACCCGGCGGCCGTAACGGATGTGCGTCTCCTCGTCGGCGTCGGGCTTGCGGCGTGTGAGGACGCCGGCGGGGGCGAGCAGCGGCGTCAGCAGGAAGGTCGATTCGCGCACCTGGATGCCCTCGCCTTCGAGAATCTGGATGACGCCGCGGATCAGCCCGTCGGTGTTCTTCGAGGGCAGGGAAGCGAGCAGTTTCACCAGCCGCCAGTCGGGCCGGATCGACGAGAAGATCTTGGCGTGCTTCACCTGGCCGCACATCACGACCTCGGTAATCTCTTCGCGCTTGCAGATATCGATTAGCTTGCTCAGGGCGCCGAGCGAGATCCAGTGGCAGCGCGCGGCGAGCTTCTCGACCTCGAGCGACGCCTCTTCCTGGATCGCGATCACCGTGACGTCGTGGCCGAGGGCGCGCGCGCGTTCGAGCGCCAGGACGGGGAAGCGGCCATTGCCGGCGATGAGACCGTACCGCATTTACTTCAGCACGCCGCGCTCGGAGGAGCGGATGAACTCGATGAGTTCATCGACCTCGGCGCAGGGCGGGACCTCCGCCCGGATGCGCTCGATCGCCTGGGTGGTGTTGAGCTTGGCGCGTGTGAGCAGACGAAACGCGGTCTGTAGCGCCTCGATGACGGGCTTTTCGATGCCGCGCCGCGAGAGCCCGATCGCATTCGCGCCGAAGACCTCGACCTCTGGTTTCAGGCTCGTGAGCGAGAACGGCATCACGTCCTGCTTCACGATGCTGTACGGTCCGACGAAGGCGTGGCGGCCGATGCGGCAGAACTGGTGGACTCCGGCGAAGGGGCTGACGTCCGCCCAATCGTCGATGATCACGTGGCCGGCGAGTCCGACGCTGTTGCCGAGAATCACGTGGTCGCCGATGCGGACGTCGTGCGCCACGTGGGCGTAGGTCATCAGCAGACAGTCGCTGCCAATGCTAGTGACGAGGCCGCCGCCGGCCGTGCCGCGATGGATGGTGACGAACTCGCGGATGCGGTTGCGGTCGCCGATGCGCGTCTCGGCGCGCTCGCCCTTGTACTTCAGGTCCTGCGACGCGACTCCGATGCTGCTGTACGGGAAGAAGACGTTGTCCTCGCCGATCGCGATCGGGCCCTCGACGTAGTTGTTGGCCATCAGCCGCGTGCGCGCGCCGATCTCCACGTCGGGGCCGAGGATGCAATAGGGGCCGATTTCGGCGCTGTCGGCGATCCGCGCGCCGGGGTCGACGATGGCGGTCGGATGAACGGGCATTACGCGGTCGGCGGGGCCTTTTCTTCCTTGTCGGCAAGCTTGCACATGACTTCGGCTTCGGCGACCACCAGGCCGTCGACCGTCGCGACGCCGGCCATCTTGGCGACGCTGGCTTTGCGCTTGATGATCTTCATCTCCATGCGGAGGGTGTCACCGGGCACGACGGGGCGGCGGAAGCGCGCGTTCTCGATGGCGACGAGCAGCACGAGTTTCTTGGCGCGGTCCTCCATCGACTTGAGCACCAGTACGCCGGCCGTCTGCGCCATGGCCTCGATGATGAGCACGCCGGGCATCACCGGAAAGTCCGGAAAATGGCCATTGAAGAACGGCTCGTCGTTGGTGACATTCTTGATCCCGACGATGCGGTCGGGTTCCATCTCTACGATGCGGTCGACCAGTAGAAAGGGGGAGCGGTGCGGCAGAATGGCGCGGATCTCGTTGATGTCCAGAATGGCTGCCATGGAAGCGCTCATTATCGCATACGGCGGGCGGTAGACCCGCTATCATGGGCAGCGGTGGACCCGATTCTCTCTTATCTCCAACAGCGGCAGGGCGAGGTTATCGCGCTGATCCGCCAATTCGTCGAGTGCGAATCTCCGAGCGATAGTCCGGCCGACGTGAACCGTTTCGTCGAGCTGGTGAGCGATACGGCGGCGCCGTTCGCCAAGATCCAAACGGTCAAGGGCGGGGCGTTCGGGAAGCACCTGTTGTGCGAGATGTCGCTGCCCGGACGGCGCAAGAGCGGGCAGGTGCTCGCGCTCGGACACTCCGACACGGTGTGGCCGCTCGGCACACTGAAGTCGATGCCGTTTCGCGAGGCGGAGGGGCGCCTGTGGGGGCCCGGCGTCCTCGATATGAAGGCCGGCATCGCGTTCTACCTGTTCGCGTGCCGCTCGCTGCGGGAGCTCGACATTCCGGCGCCGTCGAAGGCGCTGCTGCAGATCAACTCGGACGAGGAGGTCGGCAGCGAGTCGTCGCGCGCGCTGACGGAGAAGAACGCCGCCAAGTCGAAAGCGGTCCTGGTGCTGGAGCCGGGGACGGGATTGACGGGGAAGCTGAAGACCGCGCGCAAGGGAGTCGGCGATTACACGATCACGGTGCGCGGGCGGGCGTCGCACGCTGGGGTCGACTTCGGGGCCGGGGCGAGCGCGATTCTCGAATTGGCGCGGCAGCTCGACCGCGTCGCCGGGTTTACGCAGTTGAAGCGCGGCATCACGGTGAACCCCGGCGTGATCTCGGGCGGGACGCGGAGCAACGTGGTCGCGGCCGAGGCGCGGGCGGAGGTCGATATCCGGGTCGCGAAATTGAAAGATGCGCCGGGGCTCGACAAGAAATTCCGGGGACTGAAACCGATCGACCGGCGGTGCACGATCGAGGTGACAGGTGGGCTGAATCGTCCGCCGATGGAGCGCTCGGCTGGCATCGTCCAGTTGTATAAAACGGCGCAGAAACTGGCTCGTGAGATCGGTGTCGAGCTTGAGGAGTCGATGACGGGCGGCGGGTCGGACGGCAATTTCACGGCGGCGCTGGGCGTGCCGACGCTCGACGGGCTCGGCGCTGTCGGCGAGGGCGCCCACGCGTCGAACGAGAGCCTGCTGGTCGACCGGATCGCCGACCGCACCGCACTGATCTCGAAACTGCTCGCCACGCTTTAGAATTCGGGGCGGCTTGTATCAGGGCACGACTTTGAGTCGTGCCGGCACGACTTTGAGTCGTGCCGAATGCGCCCGGAGGCGACGGCTTTAGCCGCCGGAGTCGAAAACCGGTGCAACCCGGGGGCTAAAGCCCTTGAAGATAGAGCGTCGTGTCCGGCACGACTCAAGTCGTGCCCTGATACGCGGCCCGGAACCCGGCGGGCCTTACCGGTGTCTACGCCCCTATGAAGCTCGACGAGACGCACGGCGTAAATTTCGAGCTGTTACGGCATTTCCTGGGGCGCTTCTTCGATACCGAGATCTCCGGCGCCGGGGAGTGGCGGAAGGTCGCGATCGGAATCTTCGCGGCTGTGTTCTCGGCCGGCATCGTCGCGATCCGCACCTATATGGAGCGGTACGACGCCATGCCCGCGGCGGTATTCCCACGCGAGCTTCGCGCGGATCAGTTGATGATCGTCGGGCTGGTGATGGGCTTGACGGCGCTCCTCACGTTATTGCAATGGCAGTCGCTGTTCCCCAGCCTGCGCGATTGTCTGGCATTGGCCGGACTGCCCGTCAGCCCTCGGCAGGTCTTCGGCGCGAAGGCGGCTGCCCTGCTGCTGCTGTTCTCGGTGTACGTCCTCGCCTTGAACACCGTGCCCGCCGGATTCTTCTCCTTCGTGACCTCGGGACGCGCGTCGTATCCGGGGACGTTTGCGGCGATGGCGGGCGGCTGCACGTTCGTTTTCTTCACGCTGCTCGCGGTGCAAGGCGTGCTGCTGAACGTCCTCCCGGCGCGCGCTTTCGGGCGCGTCTCGCTGGTCGTGCAGGGCGCGATCTTCATGGCGACGGTCGGGGCGCTGCCGCTCGTGTACAGGCAGCCCGACGCGTGGTGGTGGCCCGCCGAGTGGTTTGTGACGCCGGGCCGCGCCGCGTGGCTGGCCGCGACCGTCCCTCCCATCGTGGCCGCGCTCTCGTACCTGCTCAGCTATCACCGCTATCGGCGACTGCTGCTCGAATCGGCCGCGGCGCGCGGCGCGTCGCACGCCGACCGCCCGTCGCGGCTTCTCGCGTGGATTCGCGACCCGCGCGAGCAGGCCGTCTTCTCGTTCCTCTGCAAAACGCTGGCGCGCAGCCGCATGCATCGTCTGATGCTGATGGCGTATACGGGATTGGCGCTGGGCTGGATCACCAAGGGCGCGCTCGACACACCCAAGCCGTCGCTGCGCGATCAGGGTATGTACGGACTGCTGGTGACGGTGGCGCCGCTCGCCATCGCAATCCTGATCATCCTGGGGCTGCGGTATCTATTCTCGCTGCCGCTCTCGCTGCCGGCCAACTGGCTGTTCCAGACGACCGGCCGCGACGGACGTCGCGCGTGGTTCGCCGCCGTCGAGCGCTTCGTAATCGTCTGCGGGATCGCGCCGGTGTTTGCCGCCGGTCTGCCCGCCGCCATCGGGATTCTCGGGCCGGCGCGCGCGCTCGCGGCGATCGTGCTCTCGGGATTCGCCGCCCTGATCTGCTTCGAACGCCTGTTCCGCGACTGGCGCAAGCTGCCGTTCACGTGCTCGTATGTCCCCGGCAAGCAGCCCGCCTGGCTGCTGATGCTCCGCACGGGACTGGTGATGCCGCTGCTGGCGGCGTTCGGACAACTGGTTCTCTACGCGTCCAACGACCTTACGCCGTTCGTCGCGCTGGCGAGCTTCGAGCTCGCGCTGTGGCTGCGCGTGCGGGCGACGCGCCGCCGCGCCTGGCAGGACGCCGTGCTCCAATTCGAGGAGGTCGAGGACGCCGCCGTGATGACGCTCGACCTCCAGGCCGCCGAGCACCTGGAAATTTCCGCGCCCGCGCCCGCCGGTGAGATGTTCTCCGACGCGCTCTTCGCGTCGCGCGGGTTCCTCTCCGAGTCGTGGCGCGAGGAGATCGCGGAGGACCGCAGCCGTCCCGCGGCGCTCGCCGAGACGCTCATCGAGGACGTCCGCTATGGCTTCCGGCTGATCCGCCGGAGCCCGCTGTTCTCGGCGGTGGTCGTGATCACGCTGACCGTCGGGATCGGCATCAACGCGAGCGTTTTTACCGCCGTCAGCGGGCTCGCGCTGCGTCCGCACGTATATAAGGACCCCGACAGTTTCGTCCGCATCATCGCCGAGAATCGCGACCGCACCTCGACGCGTCCGCTCTCCTTCAACGAATACAACGACTGGAAGGACCGCGCGCATTCGGTGCGCCAACTCGCCGCCTACGCCGTCGCGCGCGTGCTGATCGGCGACGACGATTCGACCGGCACGCTTGCGGCCGTCGTCTCCTGCAACTACTTCCAGGTGGACGGCCTCGAGCGCCCGACGCTCGGCCGTTTGCTCACGGCGGACGACTGCGCGTCGGCCGGCCAGACGCCGGTCGCGATTCTCAATGAGCGCACCTGGCGCGGCCGTTTCAACGCCGACCCGAACATCGCGGGCCGCGTCGTGCGTTTCAACAACCGTCCGGTGATCATCGCGGGCGTGGTCCCGGACCGCACCGGCACGTGGACCGAGCCGGTCAGCGTCTGGATCCCTTACACGGCCTCGACCTATTTCGATCCCAGCCGCAACGTCTTCCGGCAGGACGATTTCCTGTGGCTTCACATCGCCGGCCGTCTCGCGCCCGGCCACACGCGAGCGCAGGCGCAGGCCGAGTTCAACATCCTCGGCGCGCAGGGCCGCCATGACCATCCCGGCCGCGGTTCGACGTTCGTCACGACCGACGGTTCCTGGATGCAGGAGCTCTACCTGACCCTCTCCGGCAGCAAGCTCATGCTGGCCGGATTCTTCTTCGGCGCGTTCAACCTGGTGCTGCTCATCGCGTGCGCGAATGTGGCGACGCTGCTGCTCTCGCGCGCGGCGACGCGGCGGCGGGAGATCGCGGTCCGCCTCTCGCTCGGCGCGCCGCGCGTGCGATTGGTCCGCATGCTGGTCACGGAAAGCGTCCTGCTCGCGTCGATCGCCGGGGCCATCAGCCTGTACCTCGTGCGGCACGTGCCCGCGCCGCTCTTCCGCGCGGTCGCCACCAAGTCGCCGGACTTCCCGATGCCGCCCGATTGGCGCACGTTCCTGTACATCTCGGCGATCGTGCTGACGACGGGCATCCTCTCGGGCCTCGCGCCCGCGCTCGAATCCGTGAACGTGGATCTGGCGGGGACGTTGAAAGGCGCGGCGTCGCGGTTCCGCGGCGCGCGTCTGCGCGGCGCGCTGGTGGCGGCGCAAGTCGCGCTCAGCATGGTGCTGCTCGTCGGCGCGGCGCTGTTCGCGCAGTCCGAGCATCGCAACCTGACCGCTAACCCGGGCTACTCGCCGGAGCGCGTCGTAGTCGCACCGCTGCTCTTCCCGGAGAATCTCCCGCCCGCCGCGATCCTCGCGCGCATGCAGACGTTGACCACGCGCGTCATGGGCCTCCCCGGCGCGCACTCCGTCGCGTTCTCGCAAGATCTGCCGATGATCGGGTACGACACGGTCGAGGTGCGTCCACCCGCGCGTCCCGACGCGAGCCAGTCGGTCGATATCTACACGGCGTCGCCCGGCTTCCTCGAGACGATGGGCGTGAAACTTCTCGGCGGACGCGATTTCACGCTCACCGACCGCAACGCCGTGATTGTGTCGCAGAGCCTGGCACGCGCGTTTTGGCGTTTCAACAACCCGATCGGACAAACGCTCGCGCTGCCTGGGGGCGCAGCGACCATCATCGGCGTGGCGCGCGACGTCGAGCCGCTGCGCATCGGCGGCTCCGACAATCCCGTGCTCTACCGCGCGTTCCAGGGCGGCCTGGTCCACGTGTTCATGGCTGTCCGCTTCGACAGCGGGATGGCGAGCGCCGCGCCGGCGGTCCGCGCCACAATCCACGAGACGTGCCCGGACATGATGGCGATCGCGCGCGTGCTCCAGGGATGGATCGATCAGATCGCGGAGGACCTCTGGAACGTCGTCGCCATGATCCTGATCCTCGGCATCATCGCGACGGTCCTCGCGACCACTGGCATCTACGGCGCAGTGTCTTTCGCCGTGAATCAGCGGACGCGCGAGCTCGGCATTCGAGTGGCGTTGGGTGCGACGCGCATCGACATCGTCCGCGAGGTGCTGGTCGCGGGAGGCAAGCCGGTGTTGCAAGGCCTGCTGGTCGGGCTCTGGCTCTCGGCGGCGGTGGCGGCTGCGCTCGGGAAGAGCGTCAAAGACAGCCCGCTGCGCCTCGATACGGCGAACCCGCTGTTGTATGTGGCGGCCGCGGCGCTACTGGCGTCGGCGGCGCTGCTCGCGATGATCGCGCCCGCGCATCGGGGAGCGAAGGCGGATCCGTTGACGGCGCTCCGCTGTGAGTGAGCTCACTTCCGCAGGATCTTGTCCAGGGCCTTGCCCTTGGCAAGTTCGTCGACCAGTTTGTCCAGGTAGCGGATCTTCTGCATGAGCGGATCTTCGATGTCCTCGACCCGATAGCCGCAGATCACGCCGGTGATCTTGGAGACGTTCGGATTGAGCCGCGGCGCTTGAGAGAAGAAAGTCTCGAAGTCTACTTTTTTCGCGATCTGCTGCTGCAGCACCTGTTCGTCGTAGCCCGTGAGCCACGAGATGACGGCGTGCAACTCCTCCTTCGTGCGGCCCTTTTTCTCGGCCTTGGCGACGTAGTGCGGGTAGACGCCCGCGAACGCCATTCGGAAGACTCTTGCGTTGTCCATTCGGCTTGCTCCTGGTCCATCCGCTATCTTGCCATCTCTGCGGCGCTCATCGGCGCCACGGACGGTGGACCGCATACTCCGGCACGGCGGTCCTCGATTCCCTGCGCGCCGAGATCAAGCGGCGGCGCGTGAGCGTGCGGAGCGCGCCCTGGACGGAACTCTTCGAAAGCCCCGTGGCGTCGGCCATCTCTTGTAGGCTGGCGCGGACGCGCGGCTGGCGCGACTTGGAGCGGCAAACCAGATGGAGATAGACGAGGAAGGCCGAGGGCTGCCTGTCGTGCAGCACCAGGTCGGGCATCAAAGTCTCCAGCACGTATGCGTCGAGGGTCACTCGTTTCATTACTATAGTATGTGGCACTATAGCGATTAAAAAACGCTTGCCGGACCGAGCGGGCCGCGTCTATAGTCGTCCCATGATCTCCCATGTAAAGTTCGTGAGCATCCCGACAGGGGACCAGGAGCGCGCGCTGAAGTTCTGGACGGAGCGGGTCGGATTCCGCGTGCTCACCGATCAGCCGTTCAACGATCGGCAGCGCTGGATCGAGCTGCGGATCGGGTCCTCGGAGACCCGGATCGTGCTCTTCACGTTCGATGCGAAGGGCCCGCAGCCCGGGTCGCCCTTCAACGGCGCCTTCGCGTGCGACGACGTCGAGAGCACGTATGAGGAACTGAAAGCGCGCGGCGTCGAGTTCACGTCGCCCCCGCAGAAGCAGCATTGGGGAACGTTCGCCGCCTTCAAAGACCCCGACGGCAATACGTTTGTGCTGTCGAGCAAGTAGAGGCCCCTCCATGAACCTTTTACTCGTTGGCGCCGCCGTAGTGGCTGCGTTGGCCGTCCTCCTCTTCGGCGTTGGCGCGATGCTGCCCGCCGAGTGGGGCATGCAGCGGTCGACGACGATCGCCGCGCCGCCCTCCATCGTTTACGCGCGCATCGCAAGTTTCAAGAACGGGTGGGCGCGACGCAATCGTGGACCGGCGGCGATACCGACGGCGGGACCATCACGATTACCGGCGCCGACCTCGCATGCGGGGTCGAGTTTTCGCTCGACTTCGGTCCCTTTCCGATCCGCGGCCGGATCGCCATAACGGAAGACGCGAATCGGACGTTGGTGACGTGGGCGAACGCCGGAACCATCGCCGGACTTCCGGTCTACCGTTTCATGCGCTTCGGGCTCGGACGTTTCGTCGGCGCGCCGATGGACCGGGGCCTGGCGAACCTGAAGAAGATCGCCGAAGCCTCGCTAGAATCGAAGCCATGAACCTGAGCGGCGCAGTCCTCTTCGTCAAGGACCTACCTCGCATGCGCGAGTTTTACACTCAACTCCTGCAATCGCTCCCCATCGACGAAGAATCGACGGACTCATACGCTCGATTCGATTTGAAGGGCGGCGCCTTGGTCCTGCACGCGATACCGGAGGAGTACGCGCGCGACATCCAGATCGCGTCGCCACCGAGCGTGCGGGAAGCGAATCCGATCAAGCTGATCTTCGCCGCGGAGAATGTTCCCGCCGAACGTGCGCGCCTGGAGGCGATGGGAGTCCCGATGACGCAACGGGCCTGGCAGAATCCGGCCGAATCTTGCGACGGCGTGGATCCCGAAGGCAACGTGTTCCAGATCCGACGGAAATGACCTGGCGTCCGATTGCACCGTGGACGGCGCCGGCAATCAGCGCGACCGCAATTCGCGCCGGATCTCCATCCAGATCTCGTCATAGTGCCACTCTGGCGGCGCGTCCGCTTCGGCGACGTGGTCCGGCCGCAGGATCAACGTTCCGGTTGCCAGCAGGATTTCGCGCACCTTCGGGTTCTGCTCCAGCTTGGCTCGCATCGCGTCTACGACGAGTCGATAGTGCTCGCCCTTCCGGGACGAGCGATACCGGATTCTCTTACCTTCGAACGTGACCCAGTCGATACCCAGCTTCCGCATGTTCTCTTCCGCCACGGTTCCCGCATCCTTTGCCTCGAACGCGGTCATCTGCGCGACCTCCTGGCGCGAGTGCGGCCAGACGATCCCGGAGGCAGTGGCGCGGGCGTCGGTGGGGCGCTCCGGGTAAAGCATCATCTGCCAAAACCCCTCGACGCTCGCGTAGCGCACGCCGCGAAAGGTGAATGGCGTCGCCGCGAAGTTAGACAGGATCCCCAACTCGTTCCGTTTGGAGAGAATCACCTCTCCCGGTTTGGCGGCTTGCGGCAGAATTTCCCACGAGGCCTTCTGCTCCTCCGGAATCGGCGTCCACCAGTGGGCGGGATAGGTCGGCTGTGCCTGGGCCAAGAACGCGGCGGTCAGGAAGAGGGGCGAGAGGACCATCTTCCGATTCTATGGCTGGGCAACCGATCGGGAAAGCGGTCGGCAAGCATGGCGTCTGGGTCGACGATCGTTTAACGGAGTGGCGCGTCTTCCGTCCGTCATAGCGATGACGACGCGGCACTCAGTCGCTGCCGAGGCCCGACTGGAAGCACACACGAACCGAACTCCAGTCGGACTCAGAAAGCCGCCCAATCAGGCGTACTTCCCGCTGCAACAGCGTGACGGGGAATAACCTGAAGAAGGACGGCTGATGTAGTCCCGCCTGCCGCCGGTCACGCAATTCGCAATCTGTCGGGGCGGGTTCTTTCGGGCGCTGAGTTGTGATCAGACCAACGATCACGTCAGGGCGGTAGCGATGGTAGAGTTCGGTTGAGAGAACCACGGCGGGCCGGATCTTCATCGTGTCTGCGCCTGGAAACGCGCCGACTACGACATCCCCCGGCTTCAACGCCCTTCTCGCTCCTGCTGCTCAAACCTTTCGAAAGATGCGGCGGTAGCGTCTCGAAGATCGTCGTCCGACCAGGAATCGGACCACTCAACGCGCTGGCCGCCCCCAAGGTTGGCGAGTTGCTGCGCCCAGACTAGCACTTTGTTGGCCTCGTCCGGCGGCAGCATCCGCACCGCCTTGATGAGCGATTCTTCATTGGCGCTTAGGACCATGGTCTCCATCTCTCGTTCCCAGTTTACCGTCATCAGCCCTCCAACGTATTTCACTGCCAGGGCACGGAGGCCCGAGTTAACGGAGGAGCGAGCCGCAGCCACCGGCTGCCTGCTCCCTATCCCGCAATCGCTGCCCGAATCGTCTCCGCCAACCCCGCCTGCCGCTCCGTCGAGAGCTTTACGCCTTCCGCCGTAATGTAGAAAACGTCGATCGCCTTATGCGCCTGCGTGTCGATCAGGACCACTTCGATATTCGCTCCCGACTCCGAGATCGCCGACGCTACTTCATACAGCAGTCCCGGACGGTCCTCCGCGACGATCTCGACCAGCGTCGCCGTCTGGCTCGCTTCGTTGTCGAACGACACACGCGCGGCGATGCTGGCCTTTCGCGACGGCAATGGCGGCTTGGGACGGTTGCGGATCAATTCCCGTGGGTCCGCCTTGCCGGCCAACGCCCGCTCTACGACGGACTGTAGGCGGTCGACCTCGCTCGGGTTCAAATCGAGCGTGCGGTGCGGATCCTCGAACGTGAAGCTGTCGAGCACCTGCCCGTGCCGGTTCGCGAACGCCTCCGCCCGCAGAATGTTCATGCCGAAGCTCGACAGCGACGCCGCGGCCGCCGCAAACAGTCCCGGACGGTCCGGCGCCACCAGCGTGAGCTGCCACGCCGCCTCCCGCCTCACGACCTCGACCGCGATCCCTCCCGCCGCCGCCATCGCGATATGCCGCTCGATCTCGGGCTGCGTGTGCGTCCGCAAATACCGCGTCGGCAGCCCCTCCAGGAACGGGTGCGGCGCGGCCGCCACACGCTCCGATTCCAACTCCCTCGTCAACTCGGCGTGGACGATCAGGTAGACCTGCCAAAGCTGGTCCGCGCGCCACGGTGTCATCACGTTCGGATTCACCGCGCTCACGTCGGCATAGGTGAGCAGGGTCAGCCGCTTCAACCGCTCGACCGTCGCGACCACCGCCGCCAGATCGCGGCCCGTCTGCGGATCGTACAGGTCGCGCGACTGCATCGCTACCGAGAGCTCCATGTGCCGCAGGATGAGGAACTCGACCGTCTCGCGATCGGCGGCCGGCATTCCCACCCGCGCCATCGCCTCGCGCGCCAGCCGGATTCCCACCTCGACGTGCGATTCGCCGCTCCCCTTTCCCGAATCGTGGAACAGGATCGAGAACAGCAGCACCGCGCGCTCCACCTCGCTCAAGAGCGTGCGGTACGGCTCGGGCGCGTTCCACAGATTCTCGATCGCGATCACGGTGTGCTCATCGACCGTATACCGATGGTAGAAGTCGCGGACCACCAGGCACTCGATGTGCGCCGTCTCGGGAAAGATCGCCGAGAGCGCGCCCGTCTCGTGCATCCAACGCACCGCCAGCGGCGCATGCGGCAGTGAGAAGATGCGCGCCAGCGCCGTCCACGGCGCGCCCACTTTCTGGATCGCCGGCAGCCGCGTCGCGATCTGCTGTTCCGCGTCCAGCGACGGCCGGACCCCGTGTCGCGCGACGAACTCGAACAGTCCCGTCACCAATTCAGGGCGGTGCTCGATCTGGTGCGCCTCGCGGAAGTGGACTCGGTCGCGCACCACGCTGAAGTCCGCATTCGACAACCGCGAGCGGCGGTCGCGGAACTGCGCGAAGAGGCTGCTCGATTTCGCCTCCGTGGTCTCCAACTGCCGCGTCGCCGCGCGAAAGACGGCGCGCGCGTGCCGGTAATAGCCGCGCATCCAGTGGCCGGCGTCGCCGTCGTGAGCCTCCTCGGCGAGCCCGTCCTGCGCCTCGAAGGTGAGGACATTCGCGTCACGCCGCGCGGCCGTGTGCAGGAACCGGCGCACACCCGACAGAAACTCGAACGCCTCCTCCAATTCCGGACTCGGCTCGAGCGCACCGCCCTCGCGCAACTGGTGCAGCCACGCCAGCAGTTGGTAGTCCCGCAGCCCGCCGGGTGTCTCCTTCACGTCCGGTTCGAGATGGTAGAACGTGCCGGCGTACTTCGTATGCCGCTCGCGCGCGAGCTGGGCGAGGTTGCGGACCAGCGGTTCGCGGCTGGCATGCAGGAACCGCGGCAGGCGCGCGGCGAGCCCGTCGTAGAGCGCGCGATCGCCGCCGAGAAAGCGTTGATCGAGCAGGCTCACGTTGAGCTCGGGATTCCCGTGGTGGACTTCGAGGCACTCCGCCGGCGTGCGCACCGACTGGCTGACGCGCAGTCCCGCGTCCCACAACCGCCGCAGAAAGTCGGAGATCGACGCCTTGCTCGCCAGGGCGAACTTGTCCGACTCGAACAACAGCAGCAGATCGACGTCGGAGTACGGAAACAACTGCCGCCGTCCGTACCCGCCGACCGCCAAAATGGCGCAGCCTGTTTCCGGCAATTCGCGTCCCGCGAGGACAGCCTGGTCAACTTCCGCGGAGCGCTCGGCCAGCAGGCTAGAGGGCGGTTTCGCCACGGTCGTTGTTGCGGATGCGGATGGCTTCGGCAACCTCGTAGACGAAAATCTTGCCGTCTCCGATCTTGCCGGTGCGCGCGGAGAAGGCGAGCTTCTGGACGACCTCTTCGTAGCGGTCGTCGGCCACAACCATCTCCAGCTTTACCTTCGGGAGCAGGTCCACCGTATACTCCTGCCCGCGGTACACCTCTTTATGACCCTTCTGGCGGCCGTGCCCGCGAACCTCTGTAATCGTCATGCCGTCGATACCGATGGCTTTGAGCGATTCCTTGACTTCCTCGAGCTTGAACGGCTGGATGATGGCTTCGATCTTTTTCATGAGGCTAAGATTCGAATATATAACCTTCTTCGCCATGCATGCTGAGGTCGAGGCCCTCGGTCTCCTGTTCTTTCGTCACCCGCAGCCCGACGGCGAGGTCGCAGATCTTCAAAATGATCAGCGAGCCGACGATGGCGATCAGCCACGCGATCCCCGCCCCGACGATCTGATTCACGATCTGCGAGCCGTGTCCGTCGACGAGTCCGAGCGGCAGGACCTTGCCCGCCGCGTCCTTAAATGAGTCGTTGACCGCGCTGGTGGCGAACACGCCGGTGAGGATCGCGCCCAGCGTTCCGCCCGCGCCGTGGACGCCGAACGCGTCGAGCGAGTCGTCGTAGCGGAACCGCGCCTTGACGCGCGTCACCATCAGGTAGCAGACCACGCCGGCCGCGAGTCCGATGACCATCGCCGGGAACGGCTTGACGAAGCCGGAGGCCGGGGTGATCGCGACCAGTCCCGCGACCGCGCCCGAAATCCCGCCGAGCACGCTGAACTTCCGGTGCTCGATCCACTCCGCCCCGAGCCACCCAAGGGTTGCCGCCGCCGCCCCGAAATGCGTCGCGACGAACGCGCTGGTGGCCAGTCCCGACGCCGAAAGCGCGCTTCCCGCGTTGAATCCGAACCAGCCGACCCACAGCAGGCACGCCCCGATGAAGCTCAGCACCAGGTTGTGGGGCTTCATCGGTGTCGCCGGGTAGCCGAGGCGCGGTCCGAGATACAGTGCGCACACCAGCGCCGAAACGCCCGACGTGATGTGGACCACCGTCCCGCCGGCGAAATCCAAGGTCGGAATCGAGCCGCCCAGCGCCGCGTTCAAGAGGCCGCCCTTGCCCCAGACCATGTGGGCCATCGGGAAGTACACGAGAAGGCTCCAGAGGGTCGTGAAGAGCACCATGGCGCTGAACTTCATCCGCTCGGCGAAGGCCCCGCAGATCAGCGCCGGGGTGATGATCGCGAACATCAACTGGTAGACCATGAAGGTCTGGTGCGGGATGGTCGGCGCGTAGTCGGGATTGGGGGTGCTGCCGACCCCGTTCAGGAAGGCGAAGCCGAAATTCCCGATGACCGGCGACGAGCCTCCGAACGCCAAGCTGTACCCCACCACCGCCCAGATCACCGTCACAACTGCCATCAGGATGAAGCTCTGCATGACGGTCCCGAGGACGTTCTTGCGGCGCACCAGGCCGCCGTAGAAGAGGGCGAGGCCGGGGCCGGTCATCATCAGGACCAGCGCGGAGCTGACCAGCATCCAGGCGTTGTCGCCCGCCATCTGCGCGGACTTCACCGACGCTTCGAGGGCGGCGATGCGCGCTTGCGGGTCGGCGGGCGCGGTCTGGGCCAGCAGCGCCGGCGTCATCAGTAGGGGAAGGGCACGGAGGATCGAAGGGGCTCGCATACAGGGCGTACCCGATATTTTCAGTCCCCGGCACCGTAGTGGCGAAGATTGAAATTTTGATGGGGCAGATCGGAATTTTTGATTTGGCGCAGTGGGGCGAGAATGCGCCCTTCTGATCCGCGGGGACATCGCCGAAACCGAGACGTTCGCAAGGGCCGGCGTGTGTGGAAGTTGAGCAATGGTAGGATACGAAAAACTTCGTGGATTGACCTTTATCCCGCTCGTCTCTTTGAGAAAATCGAACTCCGGCCGATCTTCAACGAAAGCTCCGCTTGGCGTCGTAAGATCCCGCGAACGGCCAAGCACGGACCACGAGCCCTCTCCCCTAGCCGTTTGTGGTAGCGCTTACAGATGTAAACCGCAAATACGCCGTTAACGCTGTCGACTAACGGTTAGCCCCCGTTCGCTTCTCCAACAATCCACTACCTTTCCGCCCAAGACACCGTAGCTAACGTAGCGAGAACGGATATTGAGGATTAGAATTCTCCCACACCTGCGGGAGCCGGGCCTCACGACCCGTCTGCCGAGTGGGAGGGAAGCGGTGCGGGGCCCCAGTTCGGCGTCCGGACCGCCAAAAGAACTGAGGGGGATTCATGCTACGACGAATGACGCCGCTCTTGCCGGCCCGCGTACCGGGGGCTGGTCTTCTTATGCTCGCGCTCGTGTTGGGGATATCCCCTCATGCGCACGCGCAGTTGACGATGGGCACTGTCTCTGGAAGCGTCCGAGACGCACAAACAGCCGCTGTGCCGGCGGCAGCGATCACCTTGACGAGCGAAACTCGCGGCACGAAATTGACGGCGGTCACGAGTGAGACCAACGGCGATTTCGTGATTCCCAATGTGCCGCCCGACACCTATACGATCGAGATCTCTCACCAGGGCTTCAAGACGGCCCGCCGCTCCGGAGTCGCGGTGAGTCCCGGCGACCGCGTCGGCGTGGGCACGCTGACGCTCGAGGTCGGCGCCACCACCGAGGCCGTCACCGTCACCGCCGAGGCCCAGATGCTGCAAACGCAGAGCGGCGAGAAGTCGGCCGATATCACCTCCGTCGAGGTGAAGAACGTGCCCCTGTCCAGCCGAATCTTCACCAACCTGACCGCGGTCATTCCCGGCGTCAGCGGCACCAGTCGCATGGGGGACAGTAGTTCCTACTCCGGCGGCAACACCAACATCATGATGGACGGCATCTCCACCATGGATACCGGCAACAACGCGATGATCATTGCGACGAACACCGAGTCGATCGCCGAGATCAAGGTGCTGGTGTCCGGCTATCAGGCGGAGTATGGACGGTCCAGCGGCTTACAGATCAGCGCCGTGACCAAGAGCGGGTCGAACCAGTTCCACGGAACGGGCTTCCTCATCATGCGTCAGTCGGGGTGGAACGCCTGGAACCGGACCGACAAGCTGAACGGCACACCCAAAGCCTACAGCAAACAGAAGGATCTGGGCTTCACCATCGGCGGGCCGATCGGGAGACCGGGCCGCCAGAATAAGCTGTTCTTCTTCTTCAGCGACGAGTTCGACCCCCGCACGGTCACGGTGACCAGCAGCGGAATCGTGAACTACCGGTTCCCGACCGCTCTCGAGCGCCAGGGCGACTTCTCGCAATCCACCGACAACAATGGCAACCTGTTCCCCTACATCAAGGATCCGCTCTCGCCGAACCCGTGTTCGGCGTCGAATACGTCCGGCTGCTTCTCCTCCGGCGGCGTCATCGGCCGCATCCCCCAGGACCGGCTCTATCCCTTGGGACTGAAGATCCTGAACCTCTACCCGCTGCCGAACCTGACGAACCCCGGCCTCAATTACAACTACCAGGGCACGCTGCCGGCGCAGAGTCTCATGTCCCAGGCGCCGATCACCAAGATCGACTATCAACCCTGGTCCAAGCTGCGCGCGTCGTACAAACTGTCGCTGTGGGAGCAGCCCGCCACCCAGCAGACCGGCACCCTCCCCGGCTTCAACGACACCCAGGTCTTCAAGAAGTGGTTCTATACGTGGGCGAGCACCGTCACGTACAGCATCAGCCCGACCACCTTCGCCGAACTCACCTTCGGCCACGCGCGCAACGACCTCGCCGGCTGTTTCGGACCGTCGTTCGGGACCGCGCCGAGCCTGTGCACCGCAGCCATCCCGATGAACAAGGTGGCAAGCCTCGCCGGCGCCGGCCTCACCGGGCTGCCGACCCTCTTCCCGAATTCCGGCGTCTTGGACAAGAGCTATTACGCCTACCAGGCTATGCAGACCCTCCAGTCCCCGATTTGGGACGGCACGAAAATGAGCATGGTGCCGAGCTTCTCCTGGGGCGGACGCATCGCCAATGGGCCGCCCAGCTTCCCGTTCCCCGGCTTCCTCAACACCAATCAGACGTCCGACCTCGCTATCAGCGTCACCAAGCTGAAGACCAGGCACACCCTCAAGGCCGGCTTCTACATCAACCACAGCTACAAAGCGCAACAGTCGCTCAACGGGTCCTGGCAGGGCTCGGTCGATTTCAGCAACAGCACGAATAACCCGCTCGATACCGGCTTCGGCTTCGCCAACGCCGCCGTGGGCGTATTCAACTCCTTTAGCCAGCTCTCGAAATACGTCGAGGGCAATTACAAGTACAACAACATCGAGGCCTTCATTCAGGACAACTGGAAGGTCACGTCCCGCCTGACCCTCGACTACGGCGTCCGCCTCGTTCACCAGCAGCCGCAGTACGACTCTCTCGGCCAGGGTGTGAACTGGCTCCCCGACCAGTGGAAGCTTTCGAGCGCGCCGCTGTATTACCTCCCGGCCTGCGCTGCCCAGCCCTGCACCGGGACGAATCGTCAGGCGAAAGATCCGCGCACCGGCCAATTGCTAGGCTCGACCTCGGCCGTCGCCATCGGCACGCTCGTTCCCGGCTCCGGCGATTTCGTCGACGGGCTGGTCGCCTCCGGACAGGGTCCCGTTCCGAAGACCACCTACAACTGGCCGACGCTCCGGCCCGCTCCCCGTTTCGGTTTCGCGTACGACGTCACCGGCAAGCAGAAGATGGTCCTGCGCGGCGGCATCGGCCTGTTCTTCGACCGGCCCTCCGGCAACACAATCTATAGCCAGATCGCCAACCCGCCGAACGAGCTCAGCCAGACGCTGTTCTACTCGCAGTTCCAGACCATGGGCGGCCTCACCACCCAAGGCGCTCCGAACCTGAACGTCGTCCAGCTCAATATGCCGCTGCCGAGCACCTGGACCTGGAACACGGACCTGCAGTACCTGCTTCCCGGGAACATGATGCTCGATATCGGGTACTCCGGCGAGCACGGCTTCAACATCATCGAACAGGTCAACGTCAACGCCGTCGACTACGGCGCCGCGTTCCAGTCCCAAAATCAGGACCCGACGGTCAGCAGCACGCTTCCCGGCGGCGCGGCCGTCACGCAGAACATGATGCGTTCGATCCGCGGCTACGGCAGCATCAATATGATGATCCCGCGCGGCTGGATCAACTCGCACCTGCTGACGATCTCCCTGAACCACCGCTTCGCGCACGGCCTGCAGTTCGGCATCAATGACAGCATCATGCTGAAGCGGCAGGCCGATGCCGGCGCGCGCATCCAGCACAACTCGGATGGCACGTTCACCTATCGCGCCGACCAGGCGCAGGCGGACGCGCTGTTCGCCGACTATATCCCGACGCGCCACACCTTCAAAGGCGACATCGTCTGGTCGATCCCGGGGGTGAACAATCTCGGCTCCGGCTTCACCCAGATGGTGGCCAAGGCGGTGACTCGCGGCTGGCAGCTCTCCGGAATCTGGGCCGCCAACACGCCCAGCACGTACACCGTCGGCTACTCTTTCCAGAACGGCTCGGGCAACCAGAACATCACCGGTTCACCCGACTTCGGCGGCAGGGTCAGACTCACCGGCGATCCGGGCTCGGGGTGCAGCGGCGACATCTATCACCAGTTCAACACTGGCGCGTTTGCGGCGCCGCAGGTGGGCAGCGTCGGCCTCGAGTCCGGTGTCGATTACCTGCGCGGCTGCTTCTACCAGCAGTTCGACCTCGCGTTGCAGCGCGAATTCCGCGTGGGCGGCGAGACCCGGCGGCTGTCCTTCCGGCTCGACGCGTTCAACGCGCTCAACCAGTCGCACATCACCGGCCGGAACGCGACGATGACCGTCGCGAGCCCGACCGATCCGACCATCCAGAACCTTCCGTTCGACGCCTCCGGCCACCTGCTCGCCTCGCGCTTGCAGCCGAGGACCGCGGGTTTCGGTATGGTCAACGGCTACCAGGGAGCGCGGACACTACAAGCCTGGCTGCGGTTTACGTTCTGACGTAGCCGCTTCCGAAACCGAGGGGCCGGCCGGACCAGCGATGGTCCGGCCGGCTTTTTGCGTTTTGCGGGGGCCAAAAGAAAAACCGCACCGGACCTGCCCCTGAGACCTACGGGACTCGATCCGATGCGGCTCGCCCAAGTTGGGCTGGGAATCCGGCGTCGGGCTGCCTGGAGCAGCTATGATTCGTTACGATCCTGGCCAGGTCCGCGTCCAAAATTTTCCTGCGCCAGAAAAGCCAGACAACTACCGCTACTGTGATCCCCTGGTGAGACTAGGGAACTCTTAAATAAGGCCGTTTGAGCAAAAAAACCCCTCTGCGGCAACCAACAAGGGAAGAATAGTGAGCTAAAACTATTGCAAACATCGGCTCCCGCAAGCACGCTGTCTCTTCGGCTCACTCTTCTTCCGCCTGCCTGTTGCAGCAGAGGGCAGGTTGAAGTTACTTCGCCAATTCAGAACCATAATTAGCAATCGGACAACCAAGTGTCAATGTCTTCAAGCCCCTTTGAATCAAATATTTTCTATAGCCACCCCCACTTGTGGGTGTGGAACGCACGGGCAGCCGCTGTGTCCGTATGACACAATCAGGACAGATGCGGGCGATTCCCCTCGTTCTTCTTCTTGCGACCTCATTTTGGCCGGTTTCGGCCCAAACCGCGGTCGACGAGCCCGTCACCGTCTCCGCCGACCATCCACGACTGTTCCTACGGCCCCAGAGACTCCGCCTGCTGCGTCGCGAGAAGGACCGGGAGTCCATGCGATGGCAGCAGTTCGCCGCGCTCGTGACGGGCAACGCACCGATGCCGGAGCGCGGCTTCTCCCTCGCCCTCTACTACCAGGTCACGCTCGATGCCAATGCCGGCAAGGACGCCGTCGCCTGGGCACTCACTCCGGAAGCCGACCTGCGCCAGATGGCGCTCGTCTACGACTGGTGCCAGGAAGTCATGACTCCCGCCCAGAAGACGGCGCTCGCGGGCCGCATCTCGCAGGCGCTCGCTGCCCCACCGACCGGCAACATCCCGGAGACCCGTTCCCGGGCGCTCGCAGCCGTCGCTCTCTTCGACGAAGTCCCGCAAGTCCCGCAAAAGGAGCTGGAGCGCATCGTTCGCGTCTGGTGGAAGGACCGCATCGGCCGCGGAGTACCGCGCGACGACGCTTACGCGCTTTACGAGCTCCTCCACGCCGTCCGGGATACGACAATCGTCGAGCTTCGCGACTGCTGCCGCCAGTTCTTCAAGGACTTCCCGATCGAGCACCTGATGACCTATTACCCGGCCGTCTTCGAGGGTCCCGACACGATGTACTACATCGGCGCGGAGCCCAAGATGGGCGGCAATCCCGATCTGCGTCTGGCGTCGCTTTCGCGAGCGGCCGAGCTCGCCATGGTCGCCTACGATGTGAACAGCGCCGAGAGCCAGGTGATTCAGGGCTGGCTCATGCACGACAAGTTCATCCTCAAAAGCCCCTTCGGCGCGCCCTACGAATTCCTGTGGGCCAACCCGTATCTGCCGGGCCTGAGCTACTTCCACGTCCCGCTGGTCTACCACAATCCCGAAAACGGACACCTGTTCATCCGGTCGGCTTGGGAGGACGGCGCCAAGTGGTTCGGCTATTGGGATGGCACGATGCAGCTCTTCGAGGAAGGCAAACTGACGCCGATCGACTCCAAGACGCCGCTCTCGATGGAGCAGGCGGTAGTCTGTTTTGGACAGTCCGGGAAAGTTTTCCGCGTGAAGCTTGGGGAAGAGGAAGACGCCGTGTTCGTCGTGGGACTGAGCCCGAAACGGGCGTACGAAGTCGAGATCGACGATGAGGAAATGGTCGAGATGACGACCGACCCCGGCGGCATCCTGATGCTGGAAGTGCCGAAGGGGAAGGACGTCGGGATTCGGTTCCGGCCGTTCGGCGGCGGGACGAAGTCGCCACAATAAGCGTTTATCTCTCGCAGAGGCGCAAGGCCGCGAAGAACACCAAGAGGGTTTTGTGTTCTTGGCGTCTTGGCGGCTTTGCGAGAGATGGGGTTAAAGCTCTTAGAACGCCCAGCGCCAGAGGCTCGCGCCGACCGTGTATCCGGCGCCGACCGCCGCGAAGAGCACGATGTCGCCCTTCTTCAGCCGGCCTTGCGCGATCGCGTCGCGCGTACCCAATCCGATCGTCCCGGCGGTCGTATTGCCGTAGCGGTCGATGTTGACCAGCACCTTCTCGGGCGCGATGCCGAGACGGTCGGCGGTGGCCGTGATGATTCGTCGATTCGCCTGGTGCGGGATCATCACCGCGAGGTCGTCGGCCGTGAGACCATTGCGCGCCAACAGGTCGCGGGACGTCTCGTACATCTTGCGGACGGCGTACTTGAAGACCTGTTGTCCGTCCTGCTTCACGTAATGCAGACGCTGATCGACCGTCTCGTGCGACGCCGGCATGCGGCTGCCGCCGGCGGGCATCTTGAGGTAGTCGCCGCCGGAGCCGTCGATCTCGCCGAGGAAGTCGATGAACCCGTAGTCTTCACCCTCTTCCGCCGGTTCGAGCAGCATGGCGCCCGCGCCGTCGCCGAAGAGGATGCAGGTCGTGCGGTCCGTGTAGTCGATGATCCGGCTCATCGTGTCGGCGCCGATCACCAGGACCTTCTTGTGGCCGCCGGCGATCAGATTCGCGCCAGTCGTCAAGCCGTAGACGAAGCCGGAGCAGGCGGCGATGAGGTCGAAGCCCCACGCGCCCTTCGCGCCAAGGCGGTTCTGGACCAGGCACGCGGTCGACGGGAACATCATGTCGGGCGTGACGGTGCAGACGATGATGGTATTGAGCTCGGAGGCGTCGATACCGCGCTGCGCCAGCGCGCAGCGAGCGGCTTCGACGGCCAGATCGGAGGTCGCCATCCCGGGATCGGCGATATGGCGTTCCTTGATGCCGACCCGGTCCATGATCCACTGGTCGTTCGTGTCGACCAGTTTTTCGAGATCCTGGTTGGTCAAAACGTTGGGAGGCGTGTAGCAGCCGAGCGCTGTGATTTTAGCCTTGGGCAAAGTTTGTTCCTTGTAAGCTCTCAGAGTAACGCATGCGGAAACCCTTGCGCTACGCTGGAAACTCGATGTCCGACGGGCTTCAGAGTTCCCTATTCTTCGAAACGCCGGAAGAGATCTTCGCGCGGGTTTTCCGCGAATTGAAGCCGCGGACGCCGGTCCCGGAGCTGCGCGTCGAGTTCTGCCAATTCGCCAACGCCGACAGTTTCATCCGGCTGAAGGACGGGCGGCTGCACGTCCGGATGTCGGATCTGCTTTCCGGCGCGCCGGCCCCGGTGCTCGAGGCGCTGGCGAACATCCTGCTCGGGAAGCTGTACCGGAAGCCGATCGCGCGGCAGTTCAACCACCGGTACAAGTTGTACTTGAACCGCAAGGACGTGCGGCGGCAGGCGCAGATTGTGCGGCAGGCGAGGGGGCGCAAGTTTCTCTCGGGACCGCAGGGCGAGCATTACAACCTCGAGGAGATCTTCGAGCGGCTGAACCGCGAGCACTTCGACGGGCTCATGGGGCGCCCGGACCTAGGCTGGAGCAGGCAGCGCGCGCGGCACATGCTCGGGCACTTCGATCCGGCGCACAACGCGATCATCCTCAGCCGCATCCTGGACCAGAAGACGGTCCCGATTCTTGCGGTCGAATATGTGATGTTTCACGAGATGCTGCATCTACGTCATCCGGTGGAGCACAGCGGCGCGCGCCGGTGCGTGCATACGCGCGAATTCCGGGCGGACGAGACGAAGTTCCCCCATCTGAAAGAGGCGAAGGAGTTCCTGAAGCGGCTCTGACGCTCATGCTATGATCCTCGCTTGAGAATCGTCATCGGCATTTCGGGCGCAAGCGGTGTCATCCACGGCATGCGGCTGCTCGAACGGCTGCACGAGCGTTCGGACGTCGAAACCCATCTCATTCTGACCCGTTCCGGGGAGAAGACGCTGCACCTGGAAATGGGACTCGCGGCGGCCGACGCGCGCAAACTGGCGCACTATTCGTACTCGCTGGAGGACATCGGCGCGCGGTTGGCCAGCGGCTCGTTTCCGACAGACGCGATGGCGATCGCGCCTTGCTCGATCCACACGATGTCGGCGATCGCGACCGGGATTACGGACAATCTCCTGGTGCGCGCCGCCGACGTCACGCTGAAAGAGAGGCGCCGGCTGATCCTGATGGTCCGGGAGAGCCCGCTGCATCTGGGCCATCTGCGCACGATGACGGCGCTGGCTGAGATGGGGGCGATCATCGCGCCGCCGATGCCGGGGTTCTACAACAAGCCGCAGACGGTGCTCGACATCGTGGACCACAGCGTCGACCGAATGCTCGACCTGCTTGGACTAGCCGATGAGCGGGTGAAGCGCTGGGAGGGGAAGTGAAGGAGCTGATCGGGTTCCAGGGCGCGCGCGGCGCCTTCAGCGAGGAGGCCACGCGCCGGCTCTGCGGTCCGGACGCCGCCGTCCTGCCGTGCGAGCGGTTCGAGGACATTTTCCGCAATTTGAAGGAAGGCAAAACTACGGGCGCGGTGGTCCCGATCGAGAATACGCTCGCGGGTTCGGTACACGAGAATTACGACCACCTGCAGACATTCGAGCTTCCGATCGTGGCGGAGACCTCGGTGCGCATCGTACACAACCTGATCGCGCCGAAAGGTGTTTCGTTCGCGAAGATCCGGCGGGTGTACTCGCACCCGGTCGCGCTGAACCAGTGCCTGGACTTTTTCGCGGCCAATCCGCAGATGGAGCGGATCCCGTTCTACGACACGGCGGGCAGCGTGAAGATGATCATGGAGGATGGACTGAAGGACGCGGCGGGGATCGCGTCCGCGGTGGCTGCCGAGATCTACGGGGCGCGGATCGTGCGCCGTTCGATCGAGAGCGACCGGCAGAATTTCACGCGTTTCTTCCTGCTGCGGAAGCCGGCATATTCGAAGCGGCATCCGGTGGAAGCGCCGGCGGGCGCGGTGTGGAAGACGACACTCGTATTCGGCGCGCGCAACGTGCCGGGCGCGTTGTTCCGCGCGTTGAGCGCGTTCGCCCTGCGCGATATCAGCCTGACGAAGATCGAGTCGCGGCCGCTGCGCGGGCGTCCTTGGGAATACCTGTTTTACCTGGATCTCATCGGACGTGCCGATACGCCCAATGTAGTAAACGCGCTGAATCATCTACGCGAGTTGGCGGACTTTCTGCGCGTTCTGGGGTGTTATCCGAAGGGCGCGTAACGGTAAACTTGGGGCATGGCGGAACAACCGCAAGCGCCCGCGCCTGCCGAAACCACTCCCGAGATCGAAGAAGTTCCCGTGCTGGCGGTTCGCGACACCGTCATTTTTCCCGGCGCGCTGCTGCCGATCACGATCGGGCGGCCGTCGTCGATCGCGCTGGTGAATTCGCTGGGGGAGAATCGCACGCTCGCCGTGGTGGCGCAGGTGGATCCGCGGGTCGATACGCCCGGGCCGGAGGACATGCACGAGATCGGCGCGATTTGCGTGATGCATAAGGCGATCCGCGTGCCGAAGGACAACCTGCTGCTGTTCTGCGAGGGCATCGCGCGCATTCGGACGAAAGAGTATACGGCGAGCGAGCCGTTCCTGCGCGCGCGGGTGGAGCGGATTCCGGACATCGAGCCGCCGATGACGCCAGAGATCGAAGCGCTCCGGCAGACGGCACTCAGCGTATTCCAACAGATCGTGGCGGCGACGCCCAATCTCTCGGACGACCTGGGTTCGACCGCTTCGCAGATCGTCGAGCCGGGCCGCGTCGCCGACTTCATCGCGGCGAACACGCCGTCGCTGATCGCGTCGGAGCGGCAGCGGCTGCTCGAGATTCTGGACGCGCACGAGCGGCTGATCGAAGTGCATCGCCATCTGACGCGCGAGTTGGAGCTGCTCGAGCTGCGCGGACGGATCCAGTCGCAGGTGCAGGGGCAGCTCTCGCAGAGCCAGCGCGAGTTCTATTTGCGCGAGCAGCTCAAGGCGATCCAAAAGGAGCTCGGCGAAGGCGAAGACGGGCAGCGCGATGTGGACGATCTGCGGGCGAAGCTCGAAGCCGCGGGCCTGCCCGAGGAAGTGAAGACGGAGGCGCTGCGCGAGTTGAACCGGCTGGCGCGCATGCCGACGGCGTCGCCCGAATACGGCGTGACGCGCACGTACCTGGAGTGGATGGCGAATCTGCCGTGGGGGATTTCGTCGGGGGCGCAGGTCGATGTGAAGCGTGCGGCTGAGATTCTCGACGAGGACCACTACGATCTCGAGAAGGTGAAGGACCGCATCCTCGACTACCTCGCCGTGCTGCAGCTCAAGCCGGTATTGAAGGGGCCGATTCTGTGTTTCGTGGGGCCTCCCGGGGTGGGGAAGACGTCGCTCGGGAAGTCGATCGCGCGGGCGCTGGGCCGCAAATTCGCGCGCATCTCGATGGGCGGTATGCATGACGAGGCTGAGATCCGCGGGCATCGGCGGACCTATATCGGAGCGCTGCCGGGACAGATCATACAGGCGCTGCGGCGGGCGGGCGCGAACGATCCGGTATTCATGCTGGACGAGGTCGATAAACTCGGGCGCGACTTCCGCGGCGATCCCGCGTCGGCGTTGCTCGAAGTGCTCGATCCGGAGCAGAACGTCAGCTTCCGCGACAACTATCTGGATGCGCCGTTCGACCTGTCGAAGGTCCTGTTCATCACCACGGCGAACGTGCTGGATCCGATTCCGGACGCGCTGCGCGATCGGATGGAGATCATTCCGCTCGAAGGGTACACGGAGCAGGAGAAGGTGATCATCGCGTTCCGGTATTTGATCCCGCGGCAGACGCGGGAGAACGCGCTCGACCCGGACCAAGACATCCACTTCCGCGACGACGCGGTGCGGTTCCTGGTGCGGCGGTACACGCGCGAGGCGGGGGTGCGCAGCCTGGAGCGCGAGATCGGCGCGATCTGCCGGAAGCAGGCGCGGCGGATCGCGGAGGGGACGCGCGAGAAGGTCGAGGTGACGCCGGAGATCGTCGAGAAGGATCTGGGTGCTCCACGCGTTCGTCCCGACGCGGAGGTCGCGGAACGGACACGGCGTCCCGGCGTTGCGGTGGGGCTGGCGTGGACCCCGGTCGGCGGCGACGTCCTGTTCATCGAGGCGGGCCGCATGCCCGGTGGCAACAAGGGGCTGATCATGACCGGCCAACTCGGACCGGTGATGCAGGAATCGGTGCAGGCTGCGCTGACGTGGGTCCGCAGCGCTGCAACGCGGTATGGCATCGACCCCGACCTGTTCAAGACGAGCGACATCCACGTCCACGTGCCGGCGGGGGCGATTCCGAAGGACGGGCCGTCGGCGGGGATCACGATGGCGTCGGCTCTGCTCTCGATGCTGACGGACCGGTGCGTCCGCGCGAATCTGGCGATGACGGGGGAGATTACGCTGACGGGGCAGGTGCTGCCGATCGGCGGAGTGAAGGAGAAAGTGCTGGCGGCGAAGCGGAGCGGGGTCCGCGAAGTGATTCTGCCGTACGAGAACGAAGTGAATGTCCGCGAGGATCTGAAGAGCGAGCAGATCGGGGATATGAAAGTGCACTACGTGAAGCACATGGAAGAGGTTGTGGACCTGGCGTTGGAGGAGGTCGCGGGGAAGTAGGGGGCGTGGCGCGTGATACGATCATGGTCGTGAGACTGGTCGAAGCGCAATACGACAATGGGGTCTTACGACCAGCGGAAAATCTGGGGCTTCGTCCGGGCGAGCGTGTGAATCTGATTGTGGTGCGTCGCGCCGACCCGGGCCGGTGGGATTTGGCCCGCCTGTCGAGCACTTCAAACGAGGACGATGTTCTGCTTTCCGAGCAGGGTCTTGCCGAGTGGGAGAACTCCCTGGACGGAACGGAGCGCAGTTGAAGCGCGGAGAGGTCTGGTGGGCCGACCTCGGCGCCTATCGGCCTCGGGAACAGACTGGGCACCGGCCAGTTGTGATTTGGCAGAGCGACACGCTGACGAGAGTGTTGCAATCCGTGCTCGTAGTTCCCCTTACTACGAACCTCGATCGCGCAAACCTGGCTGGGACTGCAATGGTCAGCTCAACCCCGGTCAGTGGGCTACGGGAAGACTCAGTGGCCCTAGCATTTCAAATGCGCGCCATCCCCAAGTCGGCGTTACAGGCGAAGGTCCGGGATCTCGACGAGACTGAACTCGAAGAACTCGAGTTGGCTACCGATGAGGCCCTCGGCCGCATCGAGCCAAAGTAGCGTTCCACCTTGCTCAACACTGTCTACGCGTATCGCTGATCCTGGCGCCGAAGGCACAGGGGCGCGAGCGTAACTGAGCATAGCCGCCCCATCCGTCGCGAGGCATTCAATGCCATTCAACGCCGTGGGATGATTTTGTGCTCCGGCCGGTGATACGCTGGACCGACATGGGTATGCTGTTGACGAGGGGCCTCGCCGGCACGCTATTTCTATCTTCCGTCGCGCTGTTGCTGGCCGCGGACGACGCGGTTGCTCCGCTCGGCTCGTACTCCGCGCGGGAGCGCAACCAGTGGGAGTTCCAGCCGAGGACGGATCCCACCCCACCGGCGTTTTCCGACGCCGCCGGCAGAGCCTGGGTGAAAACTCCCGTGGACGCCTTCATTCTCGCCGGACTGCGCAAAGCCGGGTTGACCCCCGCTCCGCAGGCCGACCGCGCTACGCTCATTCGCCGGGTCACCTTCGACCTCACCGGTCTTCCGCCCACGATCGAGGAGATCGACAGTTTCGTCAACGACCAATCTTCCAAGGCGTGGGAGAAGGTCGTCGATCGCCTCCTGGCATCGCCGCACTACGGGGAACAGTGGGGCCGGCACTGGCTCGACGTGGTCCGCTTCGCCGAGTCCGACGGCTACGAGTACGACATGCACCGCCCCGATGCGTGGCGCTATCGCGACTATGTCGTGCAGAGCTTCAACGAGGACAAGCCCTACAACATCTTCGTGAAAGAGCAACTCGCCGGCGATGAGCTCGACCCTTCCAACAAGACCTATCTGATCGCCAGCGGCTTCAACCGGCTCGGACCCTTGCGCAAGAACGCCGGCAACCAGGACGTAGCCAGCTCGCACAACGAAGTGCTCACGGAGATGACGAACATCGTGGGCGCGGCGTTTTTGGGCGTGACTGTTGGCTGCGCCCGGTGCCACGACCACAAGTTCGATCCCTTCCGGCAGTCCGACTATTACCGTCTGCAGGCTCACTTCGCGCAAGTCCAGCCCAACGACATCGTGCTCGCCAGCAGCGCGGAGCAGGAGGCGTGGAAGGCCAAGGCGGCGCCCGTCGAGGCGCAGAAGAAGCGGCTGCAAGCCGAGCTGCGGCGCGCGCCCGAGGCCGCGAAAGCCAAGCTCGAGGCGGAGATCGACGCCCTGGACGATCAGATGCCGGCGCCGCTCGAATCGATCTACAGCGTGTCGGACGATGCAGCGAAGGCATCGCCCATCAAGGTCCTGTTCCACGGCGACTATTTGAATCCCGTGGCGACGGTCGGGGTCCGGCCGCTCGGCATCCTGCTTCCCGATGGCGCGCCCGAGGCTCCCATCACCGAAGAGAAGCCGCGTCTGAAACTCGCGGAGTGGATCGCCGATCCCGGCAATCCGCTCACCGCGCGTGTCATGGCGAACCGCGTCTGGCAGTACCACTTTGGACGCGGAATCGTTGCCAGCTCCAATGACTTCGGCGTCATGGGTTCGCGCCCGTCGAATCGCGAGCTGCTGGACTGGCTCGCCAGCCGGTTCGTCGAAGGGGGCTGGAAACTGAAGCCTCTCCATCGTTTGATTCTTCTCTCCAGCGCGTACCGGCAGGCCAGCGTTTCACCGATCGAAAAGGTCGCCGCGGAAAAAGATTCGGACGACGCGCTGGTGTGGAAGTTCAGTCACCGCCGCCTCGAGGCGGAGGAGCTCCGGGACGCCATGCTCGCCGTCTCCGGGCGATTGAACCCGAAGGCCGGCGGCCCGAGCTATATGACGCCGATCGACCCGGACCTGGTGCTGCTCCTCAAGCGCCCCCAATACTGGACGCCGACTCGCGATAAGTCGGAGTACGACCGGCGCACGCTGTACATGATCTTCAAGCGCAATCTCCGGCTGCCGTTCGAGGAGGTGTTCGATGCTCCGGACACTCTGCTGTCGTGCGCGCGGCGCGAGCAGTCGACGCACGCCCCGCAGGCCTTGGAACTGCTGAATGGGGATACCTCCAACCAGCTCGCGACGGCGTTCGCGGAGCGCCTCCGGCGCGAACGCTCCACCGTGGCCGACCGCATCGACTACGCGTGGCGGCTCGCCACCGGCCGCGCACCGACGGCCGCCGAAAAGTCGCTGGCTCTGAAGTTTCTTGCCGATGCGCCCGACGATCCCGCCAAGCTGAAGGAATTCGCGCTGGCGACCTTTAACCTCAACGCGTTCCTGTATGTGAATTAGGAAAACCCAAATGTCCGGACACGTTCGTTATGCCCGCAACCGCCGCGAGTTCCTGACCGACTGCTTCTGCGGCGCCGGATCGCTGGCCTTCGCCTCGATGATGGCGCAGTCGCAGGCCGGCGCCGCCCAGTACAATCCGTTGGCCCCAAAGCCTCCGCATATGGCGGACCACCATCCCGCGAAGGCGTTCATCTTTCTCTACATGGCGGGCGGCCCGTCGCACCTCGAAACCTGGGATCCCAAGCCGCTACTCAACCAACTCGACGGCCAGAAGCGGCCCGCCGAGTTCGGCGACGTGAAATACCAGAACGTCAATTCCAACTCGCGGATTCTCGGCTGCAAGCGGACCTTCCAGCGGTACGGAAAGTCCGGCATCGAAGTCTCCGATCTGTTCCCGCATCAGGCGAAAGTGGTCGACGATCTGTGCGTGATTCGCTCGATGCACGGCGATATGGTCGTCCATTCGGCCGCCCAGTATCAGATGATGACAGGCCGCGTGATTCCCGGCTTTCCCGCCATGGGAAGCTGGATCGTGTACGGCCTCGGTTCCGAGGCGGAGTCGCTGCCGGCGTATGTCGTGATGCCCGCGCCCGAGGGCGCGCAAGAGGCCGGCTTGCCGATGTACCAGCACGGTTTTTTGCCAGCCGTCTATCAGCCCACGCTGCTGCGGCCCGGCAGCAAACCCGTCCTCAACCTCGATCTGCCGAAAGGCGTCTCTCTCCCCGAGAGGCGGAAGACGATCGACCTGATCCGATCCCTCAACGAAGTCAATCTTCCCGGCGAGGACCCCGAATTCGCGGCCCGGATTTCCGCCTACGACACCGCCTTCAAGATGCAGACCGAGGCGCCCGACGTCTTCGACCTCAGCAAGGAGCCGAAGGAAACGCTCGACCTTTACGGCGTCGGCGACCCGGCCACCGACGATTACGGCCGCCGTTGCCTTCTCGCGCGCCGGATGGTCGAGAAGGGAGTCCGCTTCGTGTGCGTCGTTTCCGGCGGCGGGGCCGCCGACACGGAGTGGGACGCCCACTCCGACATCGAGAAGAACCACATCAAAATGGCGTCCATGACCGATAAGCCGGTTGCCGCGCTGATTCAGGACTTGAAACGCCGCGGCATGCTCGATTCCACCATCGTGCTATGGGGCGGCGAGTTCGGACGCTCGCCCGAATCGGAGAAGAGCAAGGGCCGCGACCATCACAACACCGGATTCTCCATGTGGGTCGCGGGCGGCGGATTTAAAGGAGGAACGGTCTACGGCGCCACGGATGCGATCGGCCTCAAAGCCACCGAAAATCCGGTCCATTTCCGCGACCTCCACACGACTCTGCTGCATCAGATGGGGCTCAACCAGGACGCGCTCAGTTACATGTACCTGGGGCGCAAGGAACGCCTGACCGAGGTGCGAGGCGAAGTCATCCACGACATCGTGGCGTGATCGCCAGCCGCTAGCGCACGGCGGGATACGCGTGCAGTTGCGGACCGACCACATTCGAAAAAACGTAGTTGCCGCGGCGATCGGCGTCGATGGTCCAGAACATAGCGCCTATCATTCCGGGGTAGCCGGCGCGGTTGCGCAGCTTGTAGGTGACACCCGCGGGCGCCTTGCCCGTGATCAGATAGTCCATCGCCTGGCTGACGATCGACGGCGTCGTGTCGCCGGTGAGGAAGCCGACCGCGACTTTGTTGGCAGGGAGCGGCTCGAAAAACTGCTTCGCGTCGCCTCCGACGTTGAAGCCGTGGAGGACAAGCTCGGTCATGGCGGCGTGGTAGTCGACCGTGCCGGGCTGGTAGATCTCGCCGTCGAGTCCCTGGAGCGGCGGGGTGTTGTAGCTCTGGACGTCCATGAACGAGAGGATGTCGCGGAGGGCGTGGGCGATCGGGAGATACGAGCCGAACTGCCCGCCGTAGCTCGGGAAGCCCGACGGGATCTGGGTGCCTTCGGGCACGAGGCTGACCATGAATCCCGGGCCGAAGCGGTCGCGCAACTGGCGGATGGCGGAGATGAGGTTCACGATCGACGGGGTGGTCGGGCGGCGGTAGTCGGTGTCGCCGAGGTCGATGGCGAGGGAGGGGCTTTCAAAGTCGACGTCGATGCCGTCGAAGCCGTAGTCTCTGACGATCTGCGCGACGGACGCGACGAAGGTCGGGACCCGCTTGGGGTCCGCGAGGGTGAAGTGCTGGCCGCCACCGCCGAGAGAGATCATGACCTTCTTGCCCCGGCTTTTGAGCCATGCGATGTCGGCTTTGAACTGTGCGGTGTCGAGGCCGGCCGGGGTGCGGAACTGCATCGTTCCTTCGGGGGCATTGCGGTCCGGCGTGGCGAAGGCGACGAGGATGACGTCCCATTGGGGCGAAACGTCGCGCAGAGAGAAGATCGACTGGGCATTGCCGTAGCCGGCCCAGTAGCCGATCAGTTGGTGGCCCGTGGACGGCCCGGCGCGCGGCACGGCGACGGTCGGGCGGGTGGGGGACGGGCCGCCGCGTCCGCCGCGTCCGGCGCAGGGCGTCGCGGCAGCGGGGAGAGCGGCAGGGTCGGGAAAGCTGTAGGTTTTGCCCAGGCCGTCCGCGGCGCCGACGTACCAGGGCAGGGTGGCTACGTTCTGCAGGTGGAAATCGGCGCGGCCGGTCTTCGCGACGAACGGCTTCGAAGCGGGAATATTGTTTTTCGGATTCGTATTGGTGGGCTCCAGCAGGAAGTACTGAGATCCGACGCCGGCGCCGCCGCAGCCGCCCTGTTCGCCGGGACGGGTCCAGGACGGGACCGCGTTGCCGGGCGCTTGGGCGCCGCGGCCGCCGTGAAACAACGGATCGTGCAACGGGTCCTTGACGAACTGGGCGAGTTGCTGCGTGATCGGCTGGACGTCCGCGTCCGTGACGACGGAAGGCGCGGCGCCCAGGTACGAGGCGAGGGCGAACGAATTGCCGGTCGCCGAGTCCACGCCGTGCGTGCCCCACGAACAGCAGACGGTGGCGTCGCCGAGAGCGTAGTACGCGGTGTTGTGGGTCACCGCCAGGACGAGGCGGCCATTCTGTTTGGGGACTTGGCGGAAGAGTTCGCGCTGCAGCCACTCGAGGTCCACGATGGCAAGGGGACGGCCGGATTTCGCGGAGGTGAGCACATAGCCGTCGCCGGCGGGGACTGCGACCTTGACGAGTTGGACCTCCGGTTTGCCGAGGAGGGTGTGCCAGTCGGGGCGGCCGGGAATCGAGGCGCGAAGAAGGGCGTCGACGTATTGCGTCGGGCGGTCCGATCCGAAGGCGAAGTCGGCGAAGATCGGCGAGCTGAGAATAGAGGCGGCGTCGGCGGCGGCGTCGAGGACGAAGGGTTTGCCGGCGACCTTCTTCGAGTCGAAGGAGAGTTGCACGGCAACGAGCAGGGTCGGGATGGTCGTCGTGCCGCCCCGGGCGGGATCGGCTCCGGCGAGAGTGTAGGAAGCTTGACCGGCGGTGACGCGGAAGGTGGGCACGGCTCCTTGCGCGTGTAACGCCGCGGCCGGCACGAGGAGCGAGAAGAGGGTGAACAGGGTGAATTGCATCGGAACGCTCATTGTCCCTCAAGGCGAGCGGACTCGTTGACTCCGCGGACGCATTCTGCAAAGCTTTGTTGCTTCGGGGGAGTCATGAGGAAACTGCAAATCGCGGCGCTGTCGTCGTCGGCGCGGTCATGGCGGCAGGACAGGCGAACGAGAAGGCGATCATCGGCTACCTCTATTCGCCGAACCGTCCGCTGGCCGCGAAGGACGTGGCGGCGGAGAAACTCACCCACATCAACTATGCCTTCGCCAATATCAAAGACGGCCTGATGGTGGAGGGCTATAGCGGCGATGCCGAGAATTACAAGATCCTGAATAGCCTGAAGGAGCGCAATCCCAAGCTGAAGATACTCGTATCCGTAGGCGGGTGGACATGGTCCGGAGGGTTCTCCGACATGGCGTTGACGCCGGAGTCTCGCAAGCGCTTCATCGATAGCGCGGTCGCGTTCCTCGAGCGCCACCGTCTGGACGGGCTGGATGTGGACTGGGAGTACCCGGGGCAGAAAGGCTTGAACAACACGAACCGGCCCGAGGACAAGGTGAACTGCACGGCTTTCCTGGCGGAGGCGCGCGCGGCACTGGACTCGGCAGGCAAAGCCGACGGCAAGCGTTACCTCCTGACGATGGCAGCCGGCACCAACAAGGCGTGGATCGAACACACCGAGATGGACAAGGTGCAGGCCTCGCTCGATTTCGTCAATCTCATGACCTATGACATGGCCGGGGATTGGGACCCGGTGACCGCGCATCACTCCCCTCTATTCACCAACCCGGACAGTCCGAAAGGGCAGTCGTGCGCGCGGGCGGTGGACCTCTTCATCGCGGCGGGCGTGCCTGTCCAGAAGATCGTACTCGGGGCGCCGTTCTACGGCAAAGCCTGGGGGGACGTTCCGCCGGAGAACAATGGTCTGCACCAACCCGGCAAGCGGGTCGCGGAAAGGTTGCGGGCCAACTTCAGAGATATCAAGGAGAACCTCGAAGGCAAGGATGCCTTCGTGCGGTACTGGGACGATACCTCCAAGGCGCCGTACCTCTACAACGCGGAGAAGCGCATCTTTATTTCCTACGAAGATGAACAGTCCATCGGCCTCAAGGGCGGGTATGTAAAAGAGCGCGGCCTGGCGGGTGTCATGTTCTGGGAGTACAACGGCGATTCCGAAGGGAAGCTGTTGGATGCGCTCGCCCGGGCGCTACGGCCGTAGCGCAAGTGGCGGGACTGAAGTCCCGCGCAGACTGAAGTCTGCCCCACGTGGGCTTGTTACGTTCGTTTTACACACGGCGACGGAGTTCCGCCTTACTGTCGAGGTGGAGGAAACGCCGTGAAGAACCTCATATTCTTTTTCGTAACCACAGCGCTAAGTTTCGCCGCGACGCCAACGCCGTTCCGGGCGCTGGCGCGGATGGGCGTGAAGGAAGTGACGGTGTTCAAAGACGGACACGCGTTTGTGCTGCACAGCGGACGGATGCCGACGGATTCCGCCGGTAACGTCGTTATGGACTATCTGCCCACGCCCGTGATCGGCGCGTTCTGGCCGTTTTCGGCGGACCGACAGGCCAAGCTCAAAGCCGTCACCGCGAGTTCACGCAAGGTTCTCGTGGATCGGACGGCGCTTAGCCCGCGCGAACTCATCGAGGCCAACGTGGGCGCACAGGTGATCGTTACCGAGATTCCATCCGGCGCGAACCCTTTGCCACCATATGCGGCAACGATTCTGGAGACGCCTACGCGCAGCGGCGAAGAACAGGAGGCCGCCGCCGTTCCGAATTCGGGCGAGAAGCTGACGGAACATGGCAGCGTCGTATTGCTGAAGACGGAAAGAGGCGTCAAGGTCGTGCCGCTCGACCGCATCCACGACGTCACGTTCACCGGAGCTTATCGAAAGACCGTGGCGCAAGAGGAGTTCCGAAACCTCCTCACGCTCAAAATGGACTGGGGAGGCGGCAAGCCGCAGAACCAGGTGGACGTAGGTTTGGTGTATCTGCAACGGGGCATACGCTGGATTCCGAGTTACAAGGTGGCGCTCGACGGCAAGGGTAAAGCGATGGTGCGGCTGCAGGCCACGTTAATCAACGAACTCGCCGACCTCGAGGACGTCACCGCGCATCTCGTGGTCGGCGTGCCGACCTTCGATTTCAAGGACACGCCAGATCCCATGTCGCTCCAGCAAACCGTGGCGCAGCTTTCGCCGTACTTCCGGCCCAACACACAGACAGCGTACGCGTTTTCCAACGCCGTGATGTCGCAGACGGCGATGGCGGCGATCCCGACCCGCGTGGCAGAGCCGGAGGCCGGCCGCACGCTGGACCTGGGCCCGGAAGTCACCGAGTCGGGCAAGAACGAAGATTTGTTCGTCTTCACGATGGAGCACATCTCAATCCGGAAGGGCGAGCGCATGGTGGTGAACATCGGCGAGTTTGCCGTGAGGTATCGGGATCTATTCACCCTGGAGGTCCCGCTCGCGCCGCCCGCCGAGCTGCTGCGCAACATCGACGGGACCCGGCAGGCCGAACTGGCGCGCATGCTCAACGCGCCCAAGGTCCTGCACAAGGTGCGGCTGGTCAACAGCACTCCCTATCCGTTCACCACCGCTCCCGCTCTCATCCTGAAGGACGAGCGGCTGCTGGCTCAGGGAATGATGACGTATGCCGCGCCGGGCGCTGCCGCGGACCTGAACATCACCGACGCAGTGGATATCCGATTTACGAAGGAGGATAACGAGACGAAGCGCACGCCCAACGCCGAGACATGGCAGGGCGAGCCATACGGCCGGGTGGACGTTGCCGGGAGGATCACCCTCATGAGCTACCGCAAGGACGCGGTGGAGGTTGAGGTGACGCGCAGCATATTCGGGAAAGTGGATTTCGCGGACCACGAGGGCCATCAGGCGATGGTCAACATCCTCGAGGACACAGGGGCGTATCCCTGGTGGAATTGGTTCTCCTGGCCGTGGTGGTGGCAGCGCTTCAACGGCGTCGGCCGCGTCACGTGGACCGTGACGCTGGAGCCGAAGGCGCCGCTTGATCTACGCTATACGTGGCACTACTATTGGCGGTGAGAACGGGAAACTAATGGCGGTCCGCAGAGTGCTGATCATCGAGGACGACCCGGCGATACGCGCGGGAATCGTCGACGCGCTCCAGTTCCACGGCTATGCCACGGAAGAATCGGAGGGCGGCAGCGGGGCGACGGAGCTCGCGCTGGGCGCGGCTTACGACCTGCTCCTGCTCGACCTCGTTCTGCCAGGCGGCGACGGTCTCGACATTCTCAGGGAGGTTCACCGCTTCTTGCCGACCCTGCCCGTGATCATTCTTTCGGCGCGCGGGGAGGAAGCAGACCGCGTACAAGGGCTCCGGGTCGGGGCCGACGACTACCTGGTGAAGCCGTTCAGCATCAAAGAACTGATGGCGCGTATCGAAGCGGTATTGAGGCGATCGCCCGAACGGCCGAGGCCGGAGACCACAGTTCCGTTTCGTGGGGGTGTCGCCGACGCCGCCTCCGGTAAGATTACCTTCGACGACGGCTCGCTATGCAATCTCTCTACGATGGAGACGGATCTACTGCGGTATCTCTCGATGCACGCCGGCCGGACCGTTTCTCGCGAGGAGATTCTGGCGCGGGTCTGGCGGATTACCGCGAAAGGAATCGAGACGCGGACCGTGGACATGCACATCGCACGCCTTCGCGAGAAGCTCCGCGATCATTCCGAGGAGATTGTCCAAACCGTTCGGGGGAAGGGGTACCGCTTCCGGGCGCCCTCCCAGGCCGGGGAGCCGGCCTGAAGACTCCATGAAACGCGCATGGCTGGCATGGCTGGTGTTCGGACTCTGCACTACAGGCGTGCTCGCCATCATGGCGTGGGGCAGCCGCAGGCTGATTCAAGCGGAGGAAAATGAACGGAAGGCCAAGCAGGAAGCCGCGCTGGAGGAGAGCGTCCGCCTTTCTCTCTGGCGAATGGACACTGCGCTGGCCGCCATCGTGATTCAGGAGAACTCGCGGCCCTACGCCGGCTATGCGGACCACGCGGGGGCGCCGGGGTCTCCTTACGTGAGACAACACTTCGAACTCGGTCCGGACGGAGAACTCACGCCGCCGGGCGCGATCGCCGGCGTTTCGACGCGCGCCGCCCTGACTTCGCTGAGCGCGGCGATTCCGAGGACCTGGATCCGCGTCGAGCAGTCGGAAAAATCGACCCCAGTCACACCGCCCGCCACGACAGCGCAGGTCGCTCCGTTGCAGCAGCTCGCTCAGTTGCAGCAAAACCAAGCGGTCCCGTTCCCGCCGACACAGTCGCAGGGGCAACGCAACTTAGCGGAATTCCAGGCGCGAGAGACGCTGAACCCGAGTAACGCCGCGCCGCTTTCCAAACCACCGCGAACGGCGCGCACGGCCGTAGAGATTCGAACGGGGGCGCTCGCGCCCACATGGCTGGGCGACGAGTTGATCCTCGCACGCCATGTACAGGTGGGGGCGCGGGACACGATACAGGCATGTTGGATCGATTGGCCCAAGGTTCGATCGGCGCTGTTGGGGAGCGTGGAAGACCTTTTGCCTGGATCGAACCTGATTCCTCAACAGGGGCCGTTCGACCCCGCGGAGGGCCGCACGTTGACCTCGCTTCCGCTGAGGCTAGTGCCCGCGCGGACCCGCATCGCGGGAGTTTCAGAACGTTCGCCCATCCTGTTCTCCCTTCGGATCTCGTGGGTTTGCATGATGCTGGTGGTCGTGGCCGTTGGGCTGCTCTTGATGGGAGCGATCTCGCTCAGCCAGCGTCGTGCCGCCTTCGTGTCGTCGGTAACGCACGAGCTGCGCAGCCCACTGACGACCTTTCGCATGTACACGGAGATGCTCGTGGAGGGCATGGCCACCGACCCGGCCAAACAGAGCCAGTATCTGGAGACTCTCTACCGGGAGTCGAACCGCCTGATGCATCTCGTCGAGAACGTGCTCTCCTACGCGCGGCTGGAAAAGGGCAGATACGGAGAGCGGGAGACGGTATCGGTCCGCGACGTGATCGAGCGAACGCGAGATCGGCTGACGGAGCATGCTCGCTTTGCCGGTATGCAGTTGCTGGTTAACGTCGATCCCTCGGAGGGGCAGCGGCTGGTTCGCACCGACGTGGCCGCGATCGAGCGAATTCTCTTCAACCTCGTCGATAACTCGTGCAAATACGCGCGGTCGAACGATCCTCGGATTCATCTGGAAGTGAGTTCGGATGACCGCTGGGCGACGATCACCGTGAGGGATCATGGGCCCGGAATCGACTCGGGAAGGTCGCGGCGGTTGTTCCAGCCGTTCCGGAAGACGGTTGCGGAAGCAGCCCGATCGGCGCCGGGTGTCGGCATCGGACTGTCGTTGAGCCGTCGGCTCGCTAAAGCGGCGGGCGGCCGTCTGGAGATTGTGGACTGCGAGAGTGGCGCGTGCCTGCGGCTCGCGATGCCGTTGTCCTAACTCGCTCCGGCCGAGGCCGCTACGGCGACGTACCCGACGACTCCCTGGAAGGCCACCTTCTTCCAGCCATCCTTCTCTTCCAGGACCATCGGGATCGTTCCTTCCGGCAGCAGGCCGACCACCGGCTGGTCTGCCGCCGCGCCGGCGCGGATCGGGAGCGCTTGTTGGGAATGGCCGGCGCGGGGTAGCTTGGCAGTCGCCAGCAGTTCCTGCACCTGCGCGGCCATCTCCTTGCTGCCGACGATTCGTTCGATCTCCTCGGCGTCCTTGCCCCCGAAATGTTCGAGCAGCGCGAAGCTGGCTTTGTGGTCGCTTTGATAGCGGCAATACGCGAGCGTGTTGGAATCGAGTTTGAGGTCGATCGCCGCCTTTTCTTCCTTGCGGGAGGATTCGCTCGACACGATCTCCCAGCGCGCGCCCGGCGCCTCCAGCTTCACGGCCGCGGCATTGCTGTAGATCCGGTACACATCTCCGAAGCCGTAGCTTCGACCGGCCAGATCCGCGGGATCGATCGACACGCGTTGCGATGCCGACGCGCCGCGGACGTCGAGAACTTTCTGCGAGCCGGGCGCAGGAGCCGCTTCCACCTGGCACGAGAACACCAGCGTCTTGAGTTTGGGACGGAGCTCGACCGCGACCTGCGGGCTGAATTCCACGTCGAGAGTCAGTTCCGACCACGCCGGAGGCGCGGCGAGTTTTTGCTTGATATCGTCCTTGTCGTCGAGCAGCATGTTGAGCAGGTCGAGCGAAGAAAGCGAGGGTACGCTGGCCTGGAGCGACTTGTCGCTGAAGTGATACGTCCACGACCAGACGCGCGGAGCGTCGCTGCGCACCGCGTAGAGATGCTCACCGCGACGGATCGTGCCGTCCCCGCCGGTGCGCAATGAGATGATGGCATTGCCCGAGCCCAAGGTCGGACCGTCCTGGAACTCCAGCTTCTTGCACTCGAACCCGAGCGCCTTGGCGCGCTCGTTGGCTGGCAGAATCAGCCCGCAGACCAGCGGATCGAGAGACAGGCCGCGGCCGCCGCGAAGCTTCTCCAGCACTTCGGCATCGTCCGAGGTGAACCCGAATTCGAGCTGGGAGCTCTTCATGTTCGCGAAGTCGTAGTCCGCCTTCAGGCTCTCCTTGATCTTCTTTCGATTGGCTTCGAACAGCGGTGCGATGGTCTCGGCGAACGCGTTGATCGCCGCGGCATCGAAGCCCGTCTTCGGTTTCAGCAGCTCCCGGATCTTGTCGAAGACAAGGTCCAGGTTCCAGTCGACGTCGATCGGCTTGAAGACGGTGGTCTAATAGGCTTTAACAAACAAGTACAAGCTGCGCTGCAGCGACAGGCGGGCCGTCTGGCCCATTTTGGCGATGACCTGATTGGCCTCGACACTGAGCTTGGCCAGGGACTCGGAGCGTTCCTGATGCATCGTCACCACGGAGGCAGCGTTGTCGGCCAATTGCGCATACCCATCGCCCATGGCTTGCAGCACGGCGCTGAGCTGGGTGAACAGGCTGGCCTTGTCCTTGTTGAGCTTGCGGATCTGGTCGGTCAGCGCTTTCCATTTAGGATTCGCGGCCGTGAGTTTCGCCAGCTCCGTTTCAATCTGTTCGTCGGAGACCTGCAGCGCGCCGATCGCCTCACCCGCGATGGAGAGCGCCGGTCCGAAGCCGTTGCCCGCGATTTCCCAGGCGCCGGCCTTCTTCTTGGCGGCGGGCGCGTCCGCGGCGGCTTTTTCCTTCTTGGCGGCCTCGTCCTTGGCCTTCTTGGACTTGTTGGCGGCCTCGCGGGCTTTCGTGATGGTCCCGCCCATTTTGGTGACGGTGTCGGGCACGCCCTCGACGTCGATATCGGAGGCGATGTTGACGAGGTCTCCGATGGTTCCCAGCACCGGTTGTCCGACGGGAATCACCTGGCAAATGGCGGCGGCCATTTTCACTCCGGCTTTGATGAGCGCCTTTTGCTGCTCGTTGTGGGCCGCTTCATTGAACAGCTCTGTGCGCAGTTTGCCGAGATCGTTGCCCATTTCCTTGAGCCGATTCTCCAGGGAGGTCATCTGCTGATCGAGGCTCACCATTTTGGCTTCCGATCGCACCAACTGGTCGGCGATCCGCTCGGTGTCCTTGTTCAACTCCTCGATCGCGCTGCCGAAGGCATTGGCCGCGCTCTCCTCCCGGTTGGCGACGTCCTGCACCCACGCTGCGAGTAACAGGGTGCGGATCGCGTCCTTGGTCTCGAGATCGTAGAGCCGGAGGGTCGCCTGGAGCGAGAGGAACGGCATATACCCGGCGGGATTGCCGAAATAGTCGAGGTTGTTCCGCAAACGATGCAGGATGCCGGCAATCTCAGCCTGGGCGGAGGTCCAGCGCGCCGCCTCGCCTTCGACCCAAGGCAGACCCGCGTCCTTGCCGGTGGGCAGAGGCAAAGCGAGCGCCTTTTCGTACGGCGCCAGCAGCTCGCTTACCGGACCGCGAACCCCCGCCAGGAAGGCGTCTCGCGCATAGCGCAATACCGCTTCCAGTTGGAAGGGATGAACCCAGGCGTTGGCGGCGGAGATGGTCCGCTTCTCTTTCGTCTCGCCTTTTTCGTGGACCGCGGGCTTGGCGGTGTACCCCTTTCCTTCGGTGGTCGTTCGCGTCTCGGTGACATCGGAATCGCCGCCGGCAGTTTCACCGGCGAGGTTGAACCGGATGGTCAGATCGTAGTGGGTGGATGTGGTGGGTGTTCCGGCGGACCCGCCGCGGACGCTGGGCGCCACGGCGCCTGCCGCACCGGTCGTGTTGTCGACGAGCGCCTGCAACTGCGCGAGGTTCGAGAACCAGGCGCCGCCGTTTCCAGCGGAGCCGGGAGCTCCAGGCTCGAGCGCATGCTCGCCATTGGTGGGCCAGTCGTTCACGCCGCGCTCGCCGCGCTCGGTCGGGATGATCCAATGCCAATGGTACTTGGCGAAGACACAGGGATTGGCGAAGGACGCGGTGAACTGATTGTAGCGGCCGGTGTCCGTGCGCCTGAAGATAGCCGAGATGGGGCTCATGTTCTTGCCGTCGGCTCCATCTTTACCGTGGCCGGCGTCCTGGCCGCGCCCGCCGCGGCAGACGAACCGCTGCATCGATTCGTGCGAGGGGGCGTCCATCGAAGCGATGAAGACGGAGATGGCTCCCGCATGATGTCCGTCGGCGCCGCACGCTCCGCCTTTTCGGTTGATGGGATCGAAGTCGGCGGCTTTTTGGAGCGCCCAATCCAACGGCGTCGTGTTGATACTGCCCTGGTCGCGGAAGATCAGCTTGCGCGTGAAGATCGCGACCTCCCATTCGGGAAGCGAAAGCATGCCCGAGATTTCCAATGTGTCGCAGGCGATGAGCAGGGCTTTGCGGGGCCCCGGCGGCGTACTGGCGTCCAATTTCTGGCTGCGCGGAGTGTGGAAGCTCTCGAACAGATTGTTGGGGTCGCCGGCTTTGAAGACGAGATGCACCCCGGCGACGACGTTCTGCTCCACGCCGTCCGGCCGGACCTTCTTGGACCGGGACATATAGAGCGAACTGGTCGGCGGCGGCGCCTCGCCGTGGCTTTGGATCGTCTCTCGAGAAATGGGGATGATCGCGGTCTCAGGCATTTGCTCTATCCTTCTTTGGGACTCTCGATTAGAACTATCTCAAACTGAGATAGAAATCAATTGAAATTGAATCGAATTCTAACGAACCGGCGGGTCACAGCCCACCACGAAGGGCTGGGGCCGGCTAATAGGTTTCCACTATCGACGCCATTTCCGGGCGGACCTAGAATCCTCGTAATGCACCGTTACGGGATGATTCTGGGTCTGTTCTCGCTTTCCTTATTTGCTCAAAGCAATCTCGCCACGATCGAAGGGCGGATCGAGGATGCCTCGCACCGGCCGGTTTTCGGGGCCCGCGTGGAGGTCCGCGCGTCCGCGACCGGGGCTGTGCGGTCGACCGTTACCAACGAAGCGGGACTGTTCGAGGTGGCGAGTCTGCCGCCGGCGGCGTACTCGGTCGAAGCGAACGCTCCGGGGTTCTCCCGCGTGGCGCGCGAGGTGATGGTCGAAGTCGGACAGCATATGTCGCTCGATCTGACTCTGTCGGTAACGGGGCGGCAGGAGACGATTGCGGTCACGGCGTCGGCGGAGACGCTGAAGACGCAGGATGCGAGCCTGGGCGAGGTAGTCGAGTCGAAGTCGGTCGCGGAACTGCCGCTGAACGGGCGTATGCTGCTGGACCTGGCACTGACGGTCCCCGGTGCGCACATCGGACACGGCGCGCAGACCGGCGATATGAGCGCGCTGTACTGGCGCCCCGGGCAGCGGTCCGCGATCACGATCGGGGGGAATCGGCCGAACGCGAACTACTTCCTGCTCGACGGCGCCACGAACACCGATCCGACATTCAACACGATGAACCTGAGCCCTTCGCCGGATGCGGTGCAGGAGTTCCAGGTGCAGACCGGCAGCTACTCAGCGGACATGGGCGGCGCCGGCGGCGGCCAGGTGAACATCATCACGCGGCAAGGGACGAGCAAGTTCCACGGGACCGCGTACGAGTTCCTCCGTCACGACGCGCTGGATGCACGCACCTGGGACGAGATGCCGGGCACGAGCCATCTGCGGCAGAACAATTACGGCGCGGCGCTCGGGGGGCCGCTTGGCAAGAAGACGTTCTTCTTCACGAACTATGAGGACTCTCGCCAGACGATGGCCCAGACGATGGTGGACACGGTTCCGACGTCCGCGGAGGCGAGGGGTGATTTCAGCGACAGCGGCGTGACGATCTACAATCCGTTCAGCTCCCACGCCAATCCGAATTTCGATCCCAGCCGGCCGATCGGCCCGGCGAACGCGCAGGTACTGCGCGACGCGTTCCCCGGAAACGTGATTCCGGCGAACCTGATCAATTCGGCGGCAGCGCGGATGGTGCAGAACTATGTCCCGCAGCCCAACAGCATGGGCGATATGAGCATGGGCATGACGATGATGGGCGCGCCGACGGTGTTCGGGACCAATCAGGACTCCAACAATTTCCTGGACGTGCGGAATATGCGGCACCGGAACGACCAGGGTACGGTTCGGGTGGATCGCGTGTTCGACGAAGCCAACACAGTGAGCGTCCGGTACTCGATCAGCAAAGAAGACGGGTTCATGCCGCAGAATCTGCCGGGCTTCGGTTTCACGCACGACAATCAGGCGCAGAACGCGTCGGCAATCTACACGCGCGTGCTGTCGCCGCACCTGGTGAATACCGGCTCGCTGGCCATGTCGCGACTGTCGATGTCGCACTTCGCGGAGAACAGCAACACCAACGACATCGTGAGCAAGTTGGGGATTACGGGCGTGGGGTTCGGCGGTCCGGCTGGATGGGGCGCTCCGTTTTTCAACGTCCAGGGCTACTCCCCGTTCGGCGATTCTTGGCTGGCGACCCCGATGCAGGCGTGGGACACGGTGGTAGAGGCGCGCGACACGCTGAGCTGGCAGAAGGGGCGGCACGCGCTCAAATTCGGCGGCAGCGCGCGGCGATTCATCTGGCCGATGTGGGCGCTCGTGCAGAGCCGCGGCTACTATTCGTTCACGCCCGGCTTCACGACGCAGACGGCGAGCAACGACGGCACCGGGTCCGCGCTGGCGAGTTATCTGTTGGGTCTGCCGGCCGCGCGGCAACTGCAGAACGGCCTGCCGAGCATGAATCTGCGCCAGTGGTACGCGGACGCTTTTGCGCAGGACACGTGGCGTGTGACGCCGCACACGACGATCGACGTCGGGGTGCGGTACGAGCGCATGTCGGCGCTGGTCGATATCTCGCGCAACTGGAGCAACCTGCTGCAGCAGGACGGGAAGCTGATGGCGTTCATCGGCGGGCAGAACGGAATGCCGCGCGGGCTGATGTACCCCAACAACCTGAATTTCGCGCCGCGGTTGGGCGTCGCGCATCATCTCGACAAGGCCGGCGTCGTGGTGCGCGCGGCTTACGGCATCTTCTATACGCCGGTGGATATGAACACGTGGTGCAACCAGTTGCACAACGCGCCGATCGTGTTCCCGTTTACGCAGCAGAGCGACAACTTCACGCCGGGGATCACGGGCTTCAACTTCCCGCAGCCGGTCCTGGGGCAGACGGTCACGAGCTTCTCGGCGTTCGATCCGCATCCGCCGGCCCAGTATATCCAGCAATGGAGCGCGTCGGTGCAGAAGAGCCTGGGTCGCGACACGACGCTTGAGGCGGGATACCACGGCGAACACGGTCTTCACCTGCAGAGGTCGCACCTGATCAACAATGCGGACCCGGCGCCGGGCGCGTTGCAGCCGCGGCGGCCGTACCAGACGGCGACGTTCCTGCCGGGAACGGTGTTTCCGGCAGGTGTGACGGTGGCTAGCACGTCGATGCCGGTGAGCACGGTGAACCTGCTGGAGAATACGGCGCGGAGCTGGTACGACGCCGGGTATATCAACCTCCGGCGGCGTTATTCGCACGGGCTGAGCCTGCTCGCGAATTACACGTTCGCCAAGAATTTGAGCGATGCTCCCGACTTCCGGTCGCCGATGTTTGAGGCGGCGATTCCACAGAACAACAAGAACCTCGCGGCGGAAAAGGGACCGGCGTGCGACATCCGGCATCGCGTGGCCGTGAGCGCGGTCTACGACATCGCGGCGATCAGGCGCAACGGCTGGGCGGGCGCGGCGACGCGGAACTGGCGGCTCTCCGCGCTGTACCAGGCGCAGAGTGGCTTCCCGTTCACGATCTCGGCGTTTGGCGACACGGCGAACTCGGGCACGGTCCTCGGCGAGAATCCGGTGCGGGCCAACTATACGGGGCAGCCGGTTTTCGGCGGTGATACGCGGAACACGATGCAGTGGTTCAACCCCGCGGCCTTCGCCGCACCGGCCGCGTTCACGTATGGCAACGTGGGGCGGAACACGGTGTACGGACCGAGCTTGCAGACGCTGGATCTGGCGTTGGTCCGCTCGTTCTCGATCCGGGAGACCGCCCGCTTCGAGGTGCGCGGCGAGGCGTTCAATGCGCTGAACCACTCCAACCTGGGCACGCCCAATCGCTTCGTGAACACACCGCAGTTCGGGACGATTACCGAGGCAGCGACTCCGGGTCGCGAGCTGCAACTCAGCGCGCGGATCTCGTTCTGACCTGAAGCTTATTTCAGGTCCAGCGAGACCTCCGCGCTTCCGGTTAGGTCGGGTAGCAGCCGCGGATCCTGTCCCTGAATGCGGATGCGCACCGGGACCTCGCCGACGAAGCCGGCGCGGAAGGTGCTCGTTACGGCCATCGCTCCGATGCCCGAGATGGTCCCTGGGAATTCGACCCCGGGATACGCGTCGAGCCGCACGGTCGCTTTCATGCCGAGGCGTAGGCGCTCGGCGTCGACCTGATTGAGCGTCGCGTTCAGCACCATCGAGGACGGGTCGACGATGGAGACGAAGGGCTGTCCGGCGAAGATCTGATCGCCCTCGCGGACCTGGCCGTACTCCCCGTTGCGGACGATGCTGGCCATGACGACGAACCCGGGGATCGGCGAGTGGATCGTCATCTTCTGGACGTTGCCCTCGGCGCGGCGCTGCTCGATGCGCGCCTGTTCGAGGTTGAACTCGAGAATGCGCAACTGCGCGCGCTGCGACTCGCGGACCGAGGCCGTCTGGCGGTCGAGCTCCTGGTAGGTCTCTTCCGCTTGGGCGACGGAGAGCTTCAACTTTTCGACGTCGATCTCAGTGAGGACAGGAGCGGTCTGAAGGTCGAGCTTAGCCTTGTCCCAATCCGCCTTGGCGGAGCGGACGGACTGGGCCTGCGCCTCGACGGTAGAGGCCAAAGCGGCGGTCCCGCTCTTGAGCCGATTCTCGGTCTGTACCACGGTGTCGCGATAGTCGTCGAGCCGCTGAATTTGATTCTGCGGATCGAACTGCGCCACCACGTCACCCTCCTTAACCGGTGTACCGGCTTTGGCGAGCATCAGAAGGACGAGGTTGAAATCGCCGCCGCCGCCACCGCCACCGTCGCCGCCGCGATTGAAGCCGGAGCGGCTGCCGAGAATGCGCGGCGCGGTCAGCGAGACTGCGTTCAAGGCGGCGATCGATCCGCTCAAGCGCAGACTGGGATGGACATTTCCCGTTACGACCGCGGGCGCAGGGGCGCCCGGAAGCGGCGGATTCGTTTCCGCCTTAGTGGTCCAGTGCCGCGCCAGAAACAGCAGCGACACGAAAGTGAGCGCCAGGCCGATATAGCCGGCGCGGAACCGCAGAGCCCCGAAGCGAAACATCGTTTCCTCCTCGGGCCCGGGCACACACCACCTCTGTGCTCCGCACGCCTCAGAACGGCGGAGCGCGTGTGCGCCCCTCAGGCCCACGCAACCGAGTTGTTCGAGAAGAAGACGCGCTGTGCGATTTCAACCGTTACGGGGAGGCCCCAAAGAGCTAGGGAGGCGAGCCCGGCGCGCTTCCTTCGGAGCATAGAAGGTCCTATAATCCGGCCATGATGCGCCTGCTGTTCCTTTGCGTGCTCTCTGCGGCTCTATGCGCGCAAACGGCGGCTCCGGTCCGATCGTGGGCAGATGCCGACAAGCTCGAAGCCGAGTTGGAGAAACGTCCCAACGATCTGAATATCCGCACGCAACTTTTGCGCTATTACGCAGCGCAGGGACAGACGGCAGCGGACCGCGTCAAGCCGCTGCGCCGTAAGCATATCCTTTGGCTCGTCGAGCATCACCCCGAGACCACGACACTGAGCGAGACCAGCGGGATCGTCCTGCCGGGCGATGAAGGCTTCGCGGATTGCCGCGCCGCGTGGGAGCGCGCCCTTGCGGCGCCCTTTCCGGTCTACGATACATACGCTAACGCGGCGTCCTTTTTCAGATCCGTCGACCTGGCGCGCGCCCGCCGCATTGTCGACGAAGGGCTGCAGCGCTATCCAGGGAATGCCCGCCTTGCCGATCGAAGAGGGCAGTTGCTTGCCTATTCGATTCTGGGCGCCACCGCGTTCGATCCCTACGGCAACGCCACGGCGTTTCAGCCGCCGAACGCCGCTGCGGAGATGCGGACGCTGGAAAGCAGCACGGATGCGAACGAGATCGGGTCCGTCGCCCGCACGCTCCAAATGCAGTTGAATGCGCTGCAGGCCAACAGACTATCCGAGCGTATCCGGCCCACGCAGGACCTCATCGTGCGGCTCTACCAGCGCGCCGATCAACTGGATCCGAGTTACGACCGTTGGAAGATGTCGCTGGCCGGCGCGTATCAGACATTCGCGTACCGGGCCGGCACGCCGAGTGAGAAGCTCGAGCTGCTGGCTAAGGGACTCGCCGCCGCGGGCTCCAACACCTCGATCCACGCCACCATCCTCGGCGAGATGGCGCGCACGCAACTCGCCGCCGGCGATCTGGAGAAGGCCTCGACCGCTGCGAAGGAGCTGCTTGCCGTCGATTTGGACAAGACGAGCTGGGCGTACTCGTCCGCCGTCTTTGCGGGACACACTGTCCTCGGCGGCGTCGCGTTGGCGCATGGCGACGCGGCGGAGGCGTCGCGACGACTGCTGCTCGCCGGCCGCGTCCCCGCAAACCCGAGTTACAACACGAATGGACCGAGCGACTGGCGTCTGGCGCAGGACCTCCTCAACGCGGGCGATCGGGACACGGTCGCCGAATACCTGGGTCTGCTCCGCAATAGCTGGAAGTCCGGCACGGCGCGTCTCAACACGTGGATCTCCACGATCCGGTCCGGCGGCACGGTGACTCTCGCGCCGGGCGTCGACTTTCCGAAGGACCGCTACACCGGCCGCGCCGCGCCGGAGTTCCGCCTCAAGAACCTCCAAGGCGCCGACGTCACGCTTGCCGACTACAAGGGCAAGGTCGTACTCCTCGACTTCTGGGCGACGTGGTGCGGACCGTGCCGTCAGGAGATGCCGGAGTTCGAGAAGATCCACCGCGGCGACGCCGGACCGGACGTCGTCGTGCTCGCGCTCGACGTGGATGAAGCGCAGGAGATCGTCGTCGAGTACCTTGCGAAGGAGAAGTTCACGTTCCCGATCCTGCTGGGCAAAGGCACGGGCGTCGTGGAGCGCTATGGAGTTCACGCGTATCCGACCACGTTCGCGATCGACAAGCAGGGGCTGGTCGCGGACGTGATTGTCGGAGGCGGTCCGAATGGACGGGTTCGACTCGACGCTCTGATCGCCAAAGCGCGCGCGGGCGCTCCCGCTCCGGCGCCGGAACCGACTGCGCTCAAGATCGCGCCGCGTCCGGCGACTCCCGAAGACCTCTACCGCGACGCGGCCCGCCTGCACGCGGCGAAGGATTACGAGGGCGCCGCCGCCGCGCTGGCCCGCGCGATCCAACTGCGGCCGGACTGGATCGTCGCCGTGTTCAATCGGGCCGACGCCGAGTTTTACGCCAAGCACTACGACGAAGCGATCGCGGGGTTTACGCGCGCGATCGAACTGGACCCGAAGCGTTCCGCGAGCTACGACGGCCGCGGTCTGGCGTACTCGAACTCCGGTCGCCACGCGCAGGCGATCCCGGATTACACGCGCGCGATCGAACTGGCGCCGAACTCGCCGACCGCGTACAACAACCGCGGCTGGGCATATCTCGAAACAGGACGGCTGGAGGAAGCGCTCGCCGACCTCAACCGCGCGCTCGAAATTAACCCCGCCTACACGCTCTCACTCTTCAACCGCGCGCACCTGTTCGAGAAGTGGAAGGACTACGCGAAGGCAGTCGCCGACTACGACGCCGTTCTGCGCGTGGAGCCGGAGAATGCCAGCGCCGAGTCCCAGAAGGCGGCGGACCTGCGGCGGATGCAATAGGTTGCGGACGCACCGATTCGGGCGCACTGAGAGTGGCAATCCAGGTGCTGCCTGATAGGCGTGGCTCAACCGATCCGAGTAAGCGGCAAAGACGGATGGCGCGGTATCGTCCATAGTTGGTTCGGTGGACCGTCAGACACGACCGATCTTCACGAGATCACCATACGTCTCGATACAGGTGAAGTAATTGTGGTTTCGGACACGGCGCTGACGGGGCGTCCCGACGGCAGCTATTACGTGCCCCTTTCGCTGGAAGAAATTCGCGGACCCCAGCCCGAAGCTCCTCCCCGCGCTCCTATTCTTACGCCCACAGCTGCTCCCACCCCTGAACCCGAGATTCGGACATCGACGCGCGAGGTGGAGCAGATCGTCGACGTCGCGGTGGTGGAGGAGCGCGTCGAGGTCGAGCGGGTGCCGGTCGATCGCGCGGTGGATGGTCCCGTCGCAGTGCGTTACGACGGGGACACGATCATCGTGCCGGTTACCGAGGAGGTGCTCATCGTGCAGAAGCAGCTCCGGCTAGTGGAGGAAGTCCACATCCGCAGGGTCCGCGTGGAGAAGCATGATCCGCAACGAGTGATGTTGCGGAGGGATGAGGTTCGGGTCGAGCCCCAGGAGAACCGTAGTGTCACGGACGACGTTCGCCCTATTTGACGACGCGCTAGCTGCTCTCGGCGCAGCCGGCGCTTTGGAACGCGAGGGCATCGGCCGGGAGGCCATCACGCTACTGGTCGCGGACCCGCGCGGAAGGTACGCGCGCCCGCCCAACCCGGATGCGCCGAACACGCGCGTGTTCCAGATGCTCGAGGCGCCGGAGTTCGGGCCGGCCGCGGTGACGGGACCGTTGGCGTCGGCGGTAGCGTCGGGCGGCGTGCCGGAGATTCGGCGCTACGCCGCGCAGGTGCGCGCCGGGAACGCGGTGCTCGCGGTGGAGTCGACGGACGAAGTCCGGGAACTGCTGTTGCGCTTCGGCGCGCAGCGAGTCGAGGAGAGCGACACCGGCGATGCGCCGGACGGCCCCGAGTACTTGCAGCTTCGGCCGCAGGCGGGACCACTGGTTCGCGTGCACCGGCGCGTGCTCGCCGGGATCGAGAAAGAGCCGACGCCGGAGTTCCGCGCGCTGATGCTCGGCACGTCGTCGGAGCGCGAAATCGTGGTGGAGGACTTCCACCGTCTGGCGACCGGGGCGGCGATCGACCCGAAGACGGGTTGGCTGCCCGGCGAACGTCGCCCGTCGCTACCGGTCGTCGGCGCCGCGATGGTCCGGCTGGGGGACGATCTGCGGCTGACGGACTCGGATGGCGCCGAGATCCCCGATTCACTGCCGGTGCTGCTGTTGTTCCAAAGGTCGCGAGGCGGAGTGCAGTGGGCGGACGCGTGGGTGCGATCTCCCGAGGAGATTGCGGCGCCGGTCGAGAGTCCGATCGTCCGGAGCCGGTATTTGTGGCCGGCGATCGCCGCGGCCGCTGCGCTCTTGATTATCGGCGCGGCGTATCTCACGGCGGACCGGGACGCTCGCCGCGCACAGGCTCGGGTCGACGCGCCGGCGAAGACGGCGCAGCCTCCGCTCGCCGACTGGAAGCCAGCGGCGCCGCCGGCGCAGCCCGTGCCCGCTCCACAGGCGGCCGTGCAGACGCCCGCTCCGGCTCCGGCGAATGAGGCCGATCGTATAGCGGAAACGGGCGATGTCCGCCACCAGATCCGCTCGGTGCTGGAGGAATGGCGCGAGTCGCTACTGAATCGCAATGTCGACGAGTACACCAGTTTGTACGCGCCGACTGTGGGGCCGTATTTCCGCGAGAATCGCGTCTCGCGCGCGCAGATCGCGGCCGAGGTTCGGCGGATGCTGGGTCGTTACGGCCCGCTGACGTCGTATAAGATCAGCAACGTCACGATCGCGCCGGTGGACCAGAATCACGCGATCGCCAACTTCCGCAAGGACTGGAAGACAGAGGGTAACAGCTTCTCAGGCGCGGAGCGGGCGCAACTCCGTTTCGAGCGGCTGAACGGCGACTGGCGGATCACGTCGGAGCAGGAACTGCAGGTCTACTGGGCGCGGAAGCGGTAGCTACAGCAGTTGCGGCAGGATCTCACCGGCGGGGCCTTGGAGGGCGCAATCGACGATCGACGTGGCGGCGGTCAGCTCGGGGTTGATTTCGATCACCTTGGCTCCGGCCTGCTTGGCGTAGGGGATGAGGCTCGCCGCAGGATAGACGACGGCGGACGTCCCAATGACGAGGAAGACTTCGGCGCCGCCGGCAGCGTGCTCCGCCTCCTGCATGATGCCTTCGGGCAACGGCTCACCAAACCAGACCACCCCCGGACGCGCCATCGCTCCGCAGGCGCAGTGCGGTGGGACTTTGGGCAAAGGTACCCGCCGATTCGGAAAATTCGCGCCGCATTCGGTGCAGCGCATGCGCCAGATGTCGCCGTGGAGTTTGAGGATTTTGCCATTGCCGGCGAGGTCGTGCAGGCCGTCGACGTTCTGGGTGATGAGCGTGAACTGCGGCTTGCGAATTTCGAGCTGGACCAGCGCGCGGTGAGCCGCATTCGGCACGGCTTGGGCGATGATGCCTCGGCGCCAGTCGTACCACTCCCACACGAGTTTCGGATCGCGGGCGAAGGCAGCCGGGGTGGCGAGGTCCTCGGCGCGATACTCGCGCCACAGTCCGCCGTCGCCGCGGAAGGTCGGGACACCGCTCTCGGCGGAAATGCCCGCTCCCGTCAGGATCGCGACCGCGTTCGCGTCGGCGATCCACTGCCGTGCCTGGTCCATTGGGATCAAGCCTCAGTGTACCCGATCAGCAACAAGGGAGGCCAGAGTTGTGGCGTTTGCGCCACACTTCGATCTTAACAAGTCTTTGCAAATCAAAAACTTGAACTCTATGCCCCAAGCTGGTGAAATAAGGTATGCGATTCGAAACGACCATCCAGCGGCCCGTGGAAGCGGCCGGTGTGGGGCTGCATAGCGGCGTTCCGGTTCGCATCCGGCTGATGCCGGCGCCGGTCTCGACCGGCATCGTTTTCGTGCGCACGGACCTGGATAATTTCCAGATCCCCGCCAGTTGGCGGCACGTCGCGCGCGTCAGTTACGCGACGAGCCTGATGCGGCAGGGCGTCCTGATCTCGACCACCGAGCACCTGCTGAGCGTGTTCTACTCGATGGGCATCGACAACGTCTACGTCGAGATCGACAACCTGGAGGTCCCGATCCTGGACGGCAGCGGCGCGCCCTTCGTGCGGCTGATCGAGGAGGCGGGAATTCGCCAGTATCGGCGGAAGCGCCGGTACCTGCGGATTCGGCGTCCGATTTCGGTGGAGGACAAGGGGAAGCGGATCAGCATCCTGCCCGCCGAGAGCTTCCGGCTGACGTGCGAGACGGATTACCCGGCGCCGATCGGGCGGCAATCGCTGGAAATGGAAGTGACGCCGTCGAACTACGCGCAGCGGATCGCGTTCGCGCGCACCTTCGGGTGGCAGCAGGATCTCGACCAGATGCGCAATATGGGACTGATTCGCGGCGCATCGCTCGAGAACGCGGTGTGCTTCACGCCGACCGGTCCGCTGAATCCCGAAGGCCTGCGCGCGGACGACGAATGCTGCCGGCACAAGGCGCTCGACCTCATCGGCGATCTCGCGCTGCTGGGGCGTCCGCTGCTCGGGCATGTGATCGCGGAGCGGGCGGGGCACGCCATGCACGCGGCGCTGGTCGCGCGGATCATGTCGGACCCCGCGCTGTACGAGATCCTCACGTTCGACCAGTTGGCGTCGCGGGTGGCCGAAGCGCTGGTGACGTAGCACCCCAAAAAACAATTCTGCCGCCGATGAACGCCGATGAACGCCGATTTGGAAGCAAGGTTTATCGGCGTTCATCCGCGTTCATCGGCGGCAGAGAATTCTTACCTGAGACTGACCGACCGCCGTGTCCCGGCGACGCAACTCACGCGACGCAAGGGGCAACCGCTTACTTGCGTGCGCGGCTCTGATTAGCGAATTCTTGCGTTTAGGGCGGCGATCTCTCGTTCCAGGGCCGCATCCTTCTCCTGGAAGGCGCAGAGCTCTCGCACCATCTTGTAGGCTTCCGACGATCCCTTCCCCAGCTTTTCGGGACCTCCGCGCAGATCGACCGCCTGAGCTCCCGCCATCAGGAGCATCGCGACCTCGTTGCGGAGGCAGTCGAGGGCGTCCATCGCCGTCACCGCCGCGTGCATCCCGAGACTGACGACGTCCTGGTTGTACTGCTCGGTCGGCAGCGAATGGATCGAGCTCGGACCTGCCATCTGGCGGATCGCGCAGGTCAGGCTGGTGACGCTGAGCTGCACGCTCTTGAACCCCGAGTTGAGGCCCGGGTTCGGCGTGAGATTCGCCGGCAGGCCGTCGTTGAACCGCTCGTCGACCAACAGGGCGAGCAGCGAATTGCCCCAGTTCGCCATGGCGGCGAGGTCGATCTTCCAGCCGTCGAGTAGCCGCGAAATGTGGCCGCCGTAGAAGTTGCCCGCCTTGTAGAGCGCGCCGGTCTGCGGATCGATCAGCGGATTATCGTTGGCGGAGTTGATCTCGCGCTCGATCGTCGGGCGCGCGGTTTCGAGCGCCTCCCATACCTGCCCGAGCCCCTGCGGCACGCAGCGCAGCGAGTAGCACGACTGTCCGCCGGACTCGCGCGTGAACTGCGAGCCTTCCAGCATCAACCGCATGTACGCGGCGACCGCGATCTGGCCGGGATGTCCCGTGCGGTCGTGGACCCATGGATCGAACGGCAGCGCCGGCGCCTGCATCGCCTCGATCGTGAGCGCGACGGCCTGGAGCAGCGCGCGCAGCACGCGAAACATGTCCACGTATAAGAGCGCGGCGACGGCGGTCATGAAGGTCGTGCCGTTGATGAGGGCGAGCCCTTCCTTGGCGGCGAAGCCGATCGGGTAGATGCGCGTCTCACGCAAAGCGTCGAGCGCCGGCATGCGTTGGCCTTTGTATTCGACCTCGCCCTGCCCGATGAGCACGCGCGCGATATACGCCGACGGCATCAAATCGCCGCTCGCGCCCACCGAGCCGTACCGAGGCACCACCGGCGTCACACCCTTGTTCAGGAGCGCGACGAGCGTGTCGACCAGTTCGTTGCGGACTGCCGACGTGCCGGTCGCGAACGTCGCGATGCGGAGCGCCATGGCCGCGCGGACGACGTCGTTGGGCAACGGCGCGCCGGTGGCGCAGCCGAGATACGTGACCAGGTTGAGCTGGAGCTGCTCCATCTCCTCCGGCGGCAGCGAAATGCCCACGTTCCCGCCGACGCCGGTGTTGACGCCGTAGATCCTCTCGCCACGCTTCAGCAACTCGACGAGGCGCGCGCGGCCCTCGGCGATGCGCATACGGGCCCCGCCCGTGATCTGCGTCTGGTCCCCCGCGCGAGCTACGCGGACGACGTCCTCTATTGTGAGCGGGTCCGCTCCGATGACGACCACGTTCCTACTCTATCGTGAAGGGGAACGACGCCTCGTAATTCTGCTTGCCCTCCGCGTCGGTACACTTCACCGCGATCGTGTACTCGCCGGGGCGGATCGTCTTCGTCAGGTTGATGCCCATCGCGGCCGGCACGTAGCGCTTCGGGTAGAAGGAGTCGGACTGCTCCGCGGCGGGCTCGGGCTGGGTCCAAAGGACCTTGCCGCCGGGAGCGATCACCGAAGTCACGTACGACACGTCGACCTTGTTCTTCGCTCCGAATTTGTAGCCGATGATGTCGAAGCGCGCCCAGACGCCGTCTCCGGGATGATAGATGGGCTTCTCCATTACCTTCGTGCCCTCCTCATCGCGGAAGAACTGGAAATTGCGAACGATGAGGGTCTCGCTGGGCTCGACGTCATGGCCGCGGACCTTGAACGGGATCGGGAGTTCGGCGTTGGCCTTCGCCACGACGTCCTCCACCTTCACGACGATCTTGTATTCGCCGGGCGCGGCGAGGGGCGGGATGGAGATGGAAGTCGCGATTTTCGGCTGCCAGTCCTTATCCTGCGGACCGGCCTCCGCTTTGAGCTCGTTCTCGTAGATCTCATCGAGCGCGACACCCTTGGGGTCGAACGCCTGGACGGAGTATTTGAGATGGACCTCTTCGTTGTCGGTTTTGGAGAAGCCGGCAACGCGGCATTGGACCCAGATCGTCTCGCCGGCCACGTGCGAGAAGCCGGCGGGTTCGGCAACGCCACCGTCCATCTGGGAAATGATCGGGCGGACGATCTGGAGCGCTGGCGCGGCGCTCAGGAGTGCGGGAAGGAACGCGAAAAGCAGCGGTCGCATACCTTCATCGTACGCCTCGGCGCTTACCATGGAGGAATGGTTGCGCTGCTCGAAGGCTTCTCCGTCGTAGTCGAACTGCCCATTCTCTGGGGCGATGAGGATTCGTTCGCGCACGTGAACAACGTCGCTTACCTGCGGTGGTGCGAAACCGGGCGAGTCGAATACCTGCGGCGGATCGGCATGTTCCCCGAGACGCCGCCGCGAGGGGTCGGGCCGATCATCGCGAGCATCACGTGCCACTACCGGCGTCCGCTGAACTATCCGGATGTGGTCGCGGTGGGCACGCGTGTGAAGAGCATCGGGAACTCGAGCTTCAAGATGGAGCAGCGGATCGTCAGCCGAAACTTGAACGAGGTTGCGGCCGACGCCGAGTCGACGATGGTCACGCTGGACTACGCGGCGGGCAAGCCGGTCCGAGTGCCCGACGAGGTGCGCGCGGCGATCGCGGGGCTCGACCGGTTGGGGTAGCTACTCGCTTTGCGGCGCGGGCCCCACACCGAAGCGCTCGCGCATCTTCTGGCGGCAGCTCTCGTACTCCTCTCGCGACATCGCTTCCTTGCGGCGCCCGAACCGCGATCTGCCAGAGTGGTTGCGTCCCCAGGTGCCGAAGAGGATGCGGGAGAGCGCGAGGACCCCGAGGGCCTGCCCGAATGTGATCTCGTGCAGTCCGAACAACTCCGGCATGAGCCAATTCCAAAGCAGGCGAACGACCTCGCCGCCGATTCCGACGAACAAGCCGATCGCGAGCAGTCCCGCGGGCGCGATGAAATACCATTTGCGTTTCATTTGAATTCCTCACGTGTTCGTAAATTCGTCGTAGACTTGGCGCAGGCGCTCGCGGAGATGACGGATCGCGTAACGCTTGCGCGAGAGCAGCGTGTTGACGCTGACGCCGCTCGCGGCCGCCAGTTCCTTGAAGCTGCGGCCTTCCAATTCGTGCGCGACAAACACCTCGCGCTGGTCCTTCGGTAGCTCCTCGATCGCCGCCGTCATCTCGTCGAGCAGCGCCTGGCGGAGAACGAGCGCCTCCGGGCCTTCGTCCGGAGACGGCAGCAAGTCCTCCACGCCGTCGGCGAAAGGCTCCGGCTTCTTCTTCCGGAAGAGGTCGACGATGCGATTGCGCGCGACGCGGAAGAGCCAGCCCGTTACGTGCTCGATCGGCATCAGCAGGTAGTTCGCCTCGACCAGCTCGGAGAAGACGTCCTGCAGAATGTCCTCGGCGTCGCGAGGGTCGGGCACGCGCCGGCGGATGAACTGGAGCAAGCGGGGTTGCTCCCGCTGGACCACATCCGCGATAGGCTCGGCGCTCACAGCTTAATAGACGAATCAGACTATGCGGATATTGTAGGGAAAAGCATTTCTCTCGCAAAGACGCCAAGGCGCAAAGGTAATTCAAAAGCAAAACAGTTTTTGACTTTCCTTTGCGGCTTTGCGCCTTGGCGAGAGATTATTTTTGCAGTACTTCCCGCAGATACCGCGCCGTGTGGGACCTCTTGACCTTCGCGACGTCTTCGGGCGTTCCCGTCGCGACGACTTCACCCCCCGCCGAGCCGCCTTCGGGCCCGAGGTCGATGACCCAATCGGCCGCCCGGATCACGTCGAGGTTGTGCTCGATGATCAGGACGCTTCCCCCACTTTCAATCAGCCGCTGGAAAGACTTCAGGAGCTTCGCGATGTCGTCGAAGTGCAGGCCCGTGGTCGGCTCGTCGAAGATGAAGAGCGTCCCCGTGACGCTCGCCGCGCAGAGGTAGGCCGCCAGTTTGACGCGTTGGGCCTCGCCTCCCGAGAGCGTGGTGGCGGACTGTCCGAGCCGCAGATAGCCGAGCCCGACGTCGTCGAGGACCTTGAGGCGCTGCACCAGCTTGGGCGCGGCGTGGAAGAATTCCATGGCCTCGCGCACGGTAAGCTGCAGGACCTCGTGGATGTTACGGCCGTTGTACTTGATCTCGAGAATGCCGGTCTTATACCGTGTCCCCTTGCATTCTTCGCAGATCAACTCGACGTCGGCGAGAAATTGCATCTCGACCGTGACCGTGCCATCGCCCTGGCACGTTTCGCAACGGCCTCCGGGGATATTGAACGAGAAGTGACCGGCGGTGTAGCCACGCTTCTCGGCGTCGTGGGTGGAGGCGAAGAGACCGCGGATGATGTCGAACGCCTTCAGATAGGTGACGGGATTGGAACGCGGCGTGCGTCCGATCGGGGACTGGTCCACCATCACGGTCGAGGTGATCCGCTCGCCGCCTTCGACCTTGCGGCAGGTGAGTTTGGGGCCTGCATCGAGCGCGTCCGCCGCCTCATCGAACTCGCGCTCGGCCTCGCTCTCGCCGGCCTTGTGGAGGGCTTCCAGGGAGCGGAAGATGACGTCGTGAACGAGCGTCGACTTGCCCGAACCCGACACTCCGGTTACGGCAACCATCATGCCGAGAGGCACCTCGACCTCGACGTTCTTGAGGTTGTGGACGGCGGCGCCGGAGAAGCGGAGCAGCCGCTTCGAGTCGACCGGCCGCCGTTCGCGTGGCGCGGAGACCTGCAGTTCGCCGCGGAGGTAGCGCGCCGTGAGCGACGAGTTGCCGTCCGCCATCAGCTTCGACATCGGACCTTCGAACACGATCTGGCCGCCGTGTTCGCCGGCCCCCGGTCCGAGGTCGACGATGTGGTCGGAGGCGCGCATCACGTCGGGGTCGTGCTCCACGACGATGATCGTGTTGCCGAGTTCCCGCAGCTCTTCGAGAATCCGGATGAGACGTCCGGTATCGCGGCTGTGGAGTCCGATCGAAGGCTCGTCGAGCACGTAGCAGGCGCCGACCAGTCGCGAGCCCAGCGACGTCGCGAGTTGGATGCGCTGCGCCTCACCGCCCGATAGCGTCGCCGAGAGGCGGTCGAGCGTGAGGTATTCGAGTCCCACGTCGTTGAGGAACTTCAAGCGCTGCCGGATTTCGACCAGCACCTTGTCCGCGATGCCGGCTTCCTCGGGTGTGAGCTGGAGCGTCTGAAAAAACTCGTACGCCTCCGCAATGTTCAGGCGATTAACGTCGCCGAGGTTCTTGCCGCCGACCCGGACGTACAGCGCTTCCTGACGCAGTCGTGCGCCGCGGCATTCGGGGCACAGCGCATAGCCGCGGTAGCGGGCCAGGAAGACCCGCACGTGCATCTTGTACTTCTTGCCTTCGAGGTGCTCGAAGAAGCGGCGGACGAACTCGATCACCTTCTCGCGCTGCGCCTCGGTGAGCCTGCAAATCGGGACGCCGAAGGGCACGCCGCCCTTGGCGTGCTTGCGGAAATTGGCGAGCCAGGAGCGGTACTGCGGCTTGGTCCACGGGTCGACCGCGCCCTCGTCGATCGAGAGCATTTTGTCCGGGATGACGCGGTCCATGTCGTAGTCGATCGTATTGCCGAACCCCTGGCAGCGTGGGCACGCGCCGGCCGGGGAGTTGAAGCTGAACAGGATCGGCTCGGGGACCGCGAACTCCTTGAGGCACGTCTTGCACTGGAACTTCTCGTTGAAGCGCAGCGTTCGGCCGTCGGCCGCCGATTGGAACAGCACTTCGCCCGCCTCGCGATAGCAGATCTCGACCGTATCGACGAGCCGCTGATGCAGATCGGGAGTAATCGCGATGCGGTCGACCAGGACGAACAGCGGCTTCGTGAAGTCGATGTCGAGGAGCGATTCGGGGGTCGAGAACTCGAACATCCGGCCGCCCTGGAACAGCCGGCTGAAGCCCTTCTTGCGGAGTTCGAAGAGGTGATCGCGGAGCGCTTGCGTGCTGCCGTGATCGCCCGTGGCGAACAGCGCGTACCAGCGCGAGCCCTGCGGCTCTTCGAGCATACGCGCGGCGACCTCGTCGACGGTGTCGCGGCGGACCCGCGTCCCGCACGTGGGACAAAATGTCTGTCCGACGCGCGCGAACAAGAGGCGGAGGAAGTCGAAGCACTCGGTCGAGGTCGCGACGGTCGAGCGCGGATTACGGGTCGTATTTTTCTGCCGGATCGCGACGGCCGGCGCGATGCCGTCGATATCGTCGACGTCGGGCTTCTCCATGCGTTCGAGGAACTGCCGGGCGTAGGCGGAGAGCGATTCGACGTAGCGCCGCTGGCCCTCGGCGTAGATCGTGTCGAAGGCGAGAGACGACTTGCCCGACCCCGACACGCCCGTCACCACCGTGAGCTGGTTATGGGGAAGGGAAAGCGAAATGTCCTTGAGGTTGTGGACCCGCGCGCCGCGGATCCGGATGTAGTCTTGCACGCTGTACTTTTAGTATAGCGAGCGGCGCGCGGTCAGTTCGATTCGGCGAGCAGTTCGGCGAGCTTGTCGTAGCTTTCGGCGGCCCCCGGCTCCATCATCGGCGCCACCATGTCGCGGACCTCGCGGCTGGGATACTCGACGGTGGCGGTGAGGGTGGTCTTCCCTTTGGCTTCAGTGAAAACGGCGGTGACGGTCGATTCGCCCGGCATGTTATCGAACGACTCGACGTGGACGGAGCGCTCGGGCGCCTGCAGTTCCTGGAACGTGCCGTGCATCCCGACTTCTTCGCCGTCGGGGCGCTGGATCACGAAGCGAAAACCGCCGCCGACGCGGTGGTCGATCTCGCAGACGGGGAGCGTGTAGCCGCGCGGGCCGAACCAGCGCTTCATAAGCTCGGGTTTGGAGAAGGCGTCCCACAGCATCTGGCGGGGCGCGTCGAAGACGCGGGTCATCAAAACGGCGCGGTCGCCGTGCATTTCGACTTTCAGGTTTCCATTGTTTTTCATCGGCGTTTTCCTTTTTTGGTTTTCGTTTGCTGGGCCTTCATTTCGTCGAGCAGGACGTCGAGGCGCTCGAAGCTCTCTTCCCAGAAGCGGCGGTAGTTTTCGAGCCACGTGTTGGCGGCGGCGAGGGGCCCAGGTTCCAGACGGCAGGGGCGGCGTTGCGCGTCGCGGCCGCGCGAAATCAGGCCCGCGCGTTCGAGCACCTTCAGGTGTTTCGAGATCGCGGGCTGCGAGATCGAGAACGGCTGCGCCAGTTCGAGGACCGTCGCTTCCCCGTCGGCCAGGCGCGCGAGGATGGCGCGGCGGGTGGGGTCGGCGAGCGCGGCGAAGGTGGCGTCGAGAGGACCTGCTGTTTGCATCACGATATGGTTATATAACCATGTGGTGATCGACGTGTCAAGTACAATTTCGAGCGTGGGCAGCGATTGCTTGGTGTTGACGGGAGCGACGGTCTATCCGGCGCCGGATTCCCCGCCGGTGCGCGATACGGTGGTGGTGCGCGGAGGGCGCATCGAGGGAATCGGCGGACCAGCGCCGGCGGATGCGCGCCGCATCGACTGCTCGGGCCTCTCGATCTGCGCCGGCTTCCATAACAGCCATGTTCATTTCTTCGAGCGGAAATGGGCGAAGGCGGCGGAGACCCCGGCCGCCGAGCTCGCTCGCCAACTCGAGGACATGCTGCTGCGCTACGGCTTCACGACGGTCTTCGACACCGGCTCGCAATGGGAGAACACGCGGACGATTCGGAACCGGATCGAATCGGGTGAAGTGGCAGGACCGGCGATCCGGTCGACGGGCGAGGGGCTGATCGCGCCGGGCGGGGCGCCGTCGGACACGGTTCTGGCGATGATGGGCGTATTTCCGATCGCGCTGACGGAACTGACGGGCGAGGACCAAGCCGCATCGGCCGCGCGAAGTCTGCTCGACGCAGGGGTGGACGCGGTGAAGCTGTTCGTGTCGTCGCCGCGCGTCGCGCCGATTCCCGAGGCAGTGATGGCCGCCGCGGTGGCCGAGGCGCATCGCGCCGGTAAGACCGCGTTCGCGCACCCGAACAACGCGGCCGACGTACTCGCCGCTGTCCGCGCAGGCGTTGACATTGTCGCGCATACGACGCCGGCGTCAGGCGCGTGGGACGCGTCGTTGATCGAAGAGATGCGCGCGCGCGGCGTCGCGGTCACGCCCACGCTGACGCTGTGGCAATGGTATCTGCGGCACGACCGGAATTCGGTTTGCGACCGAATGATCGAGACGGCCGTCGGACAACTGCGGGAGTGGGTGAAGGCCGGGGGCGAAGTCCTGTTCGGGATGGACTTGGGCGCCGTCGAGTACGATCCCACGCCCGAGTACGTCCTGATGGAGCAGGCTGGGATGACTTTCCCGCAGATTCTGGAGTCGCTGACGACGGCGCCGGCGCGGCGATTCGGAGGCGATGCGCGGATCGCGCCGGGACTGCGGGCCGATCTCGTCGTATTCGAAGGCGATCCGGCAGAGGACATTCGCGCACTGGGACGCGTGCGGTATACGGTCCGCGGCGGAAGGGTGATCTTCAGTCGATCGTGAACAGCGTGCCGGGCGCGACGGGACCTTTCCATTCGGCGACCTTGTGCGAGAGGTCTCCTATGGCCGCGGTATCGCGGCCCACCAGCAGGAGTTCCAGACGGTCGTGACCCTGCGCGCGCAGGGTCACGACCCCGCGGTGAGTGCGGTCCGTGGAGCCGGCCTGGTCGTAGGTCATCACGCGTACTACATGGAGGCGGGCAAATTTCTGGCGGTCCTCTTCCGACGTCGCGACGAAGATCAGCGATGCGCCCTCCCGGAAGGCGCCGCGCAGTTCGTCCTCTCCCAATAGCGCGGGGCTCGAAAAACGGAAGGCGAGCGAGTCCGTGTCCTCACCAAGGGCTTTGCGCCCGGCCGCGAGATATTGCGCGGCGAAATCGCCGAACAGCGTCGTGTGCTGCCGCAGGGCGTCGCGCACCAACGGCAGGGTCGCGTTGGCGAGGCGCGGGATGTAACGGTTGTGATAGGGATCGTCGTCGTGCTGGCCGTTGCGCTCGAGCAGGAGGAGTTGGACCGCAGTGGCGACCGCCTCGTTCAGGTACATGTAGAGCCCCTGCGCGGCGGGGTCCGGTGAGTCCACGAACGCTCGCATCAACGCGATCTTCTTTTCGGCGGGCGCGAGTTCATAGAGCGAATGCGTGAGCTCGTGTACGGCGATGGCGGTGACGGCCGGCGCTTCGAATTCGTGAATGATCTCCATGCAGAAGTGGTTCAGTGTCGGACTGGCCATGGCATCGGAGCCGGCGAAGCCGGGGCTGGGAATGGCGTGGAGGTAAACGTCGCGGGTCCGGTCGCCGGCCTCGAGGAATGCGGCCACATCGCGTGCGAGCGCCGGAGCGCCGAGCTTTTCCATTTCGCGCTCGACGCCCTTCAGTTTCGGGCGGACGGTCGGCACGCCCGTCGATACCCACCAGGGGTGGAGACGCTGCTCAACGGCGTCGAAGACTCGGGCGAGATGGTCTACCGTGTCCGGCTTGGCGAGCGGCGCCGCGCGGCGGCGGAAGTCGGCGGCGGACTTCGCCCCCAGCGCCGCCGCCATGATTCGGACGCGCAGGCGCAGCGGCGGGTAATATCCCGCGAAGTTCGGCATGAACGGGGCGGGCGGAATCTCGCCGGCGGCGTTCTCCAGACTTTCCATCGTAGTGCGGAAGTCGTCGAAGCGGTCGGCGTCCTCCTTGGTGACGTGATACTCCTCGTTCCAGAACTTGGCAAAGATCGGCTTGGAACACGCGAGCCGATCGGTTAGGCACGCGACGTGGTACACGGCGTTCGCGAACTCGGAGAGGTCGACGTGGAAGTGGAGCGGCGCGAGCGCGGCGACGGCGAGGAACAACATCTCAGAACACCTTTCGGAAGGTGAGATTGAGCCGGACGTCGCCCGTCAGCGGATGCGTCCCTGGCTTCAACGGCGACACACCATGATATATGAATCGCGCCGGACCGCCCCACACCGCGACGTCGCCGCTCTCGACGCGTAGACGGCGGACCTTGTCGGCGCGTTTCAGCCCGCCCCACTGGAAGACGGCGGGGAGGCCGAGGGAGACCGAGACGATCGGGGCCCAGCGGTCGTTCTCGTCGCGGTCCTGATGCAGGCCCAGTTTGGAACCGGCGGTGTAACGGTTGATGAGGCAGGCGTCGGGGTCGTAGCCGGGGAATCCGGCGTCGGCGGCGGCGCGCACGGCGAGGTCGAGGAACACGGGCGGGATCGGCGGCCAGGGACGGCCCGTGTCGGGATCGACCGGGTCGTAGCGGTAGCCCGACTTGTCGGAGACCCAGCCGACGCGGCCGCAGTTCGTCATCCCGACCGACATCGTGTACCCGCCAGGGGTGACGAGATGGCGGAAGGGCGCGACGGCGGCGATGTCGTGAATGGCCGCGACGAGCGCGGGGGCGTCGGCGGACGCGAAGCCGCGCAACAGGACGGCGCCCTCCTCGAGCGGCTCGCGCGAGGGCGGGGGAGCGTCATCGTCGAATAGCGGGGTCATACCGTGATGTTTCCATGATCGCCTGTCGAGGCAGAATAGTGTAGATGACCTACGAGCGGGAAATCGAGTTGGCGCGAGTGGCGGCGTTGGCGGCGGGCGAGAACGCGCGGCGGCTGCGGCAGGGCGGAATCACGGCGGAGGCGAAGGCCGACGATTCGCCTGTGACGGTCGCCGACCGTGAAAATGAGCGGCTGATCCGCGAGGCGATCGAGCGGGGTTACCCCGAGGACGGGATTCTCGGCGAGGAAGGGGCGAAGAAGGAAGGCTCGAGCGGCCGTCGGTGGATCATCGATCCGATCGACGGGACACGAGACTACGTCCGCGGCAATCGCTTCTGGTGCGTTCTGATTGCGTTGGAGGAAGGGGACGACACGCTGGTCGGGGTCGCCCACTTCCCGATGCTGGGGGAGACGTACTGGGCGGAGCGCGGCGGCGGTGCGTTCTGCAACGATGAACGCCTACACACGTCGAAGATTCAAACGATCGAAGAGTGCGTGGTCGCGCCGGGAGGTCTGCATCTGCCCGCGGCGCGTCCGCTGCTGGCGAAAGTGATGGAACTGGGCCAGCGGGCGTGGGCATTGCGCTCCTTCGGCGGTGCGCTGGACGCGTGCCTGGTCGCGTCGGGGAAGGTGGACCTATGGTTCGAGCCCAAGGTCGAGCCCTGGGACCTCGCGCCGCTCCGGCTCATCATCGAAGAAGCCGGCGGGGCATTCATCGCGTCTGACGGGTCGCGGAGTATATATAAGGGAAGCGCGATCGGGTGCGCGCCGGGGCTGGAGGCCGAGGCGCGGAGGTGGTTCGAAGTCTAAGGCAAAACGTTTCCTCTCGCCAAGGCGCAAAGCTCGCCAAGAGGACAACGCAAGAACGTGGTTTGTGTTCTTGGCGGGCTTGGCGTCTTTGCGAGAGATTCGGCGTTCGAAATGGTCGCGATTTCCTACAGGCCCGTCTGTTTTCCCCACACCGCATTCAAGCCCTTGCAGACAAGCACCTTTGCTTCGATTTGCCGCAATGGGGCGTTGCAGAATCCTACAGCGTCCTTGGGAGCCAAAAAACGCCCTCTGTAACCGCATGAAATCACAACAGATAAAGAGGTAAAAAACACCGCTATTTGGCCATTGCCGTGCCCTTACAGGAAATCGTAGAAAGGATGGCAACCTCATGACGGTACTTCTTGTATTGGCAACTTTCGTGGTCTTCATCGTTCTGGATTACGCCATGAACCGGAATAAGCAGGTGGTGCTCGCGCCCGCAGTGGCTCGGGAACCGATCTTCGCGGCCCAGATGGGCGCGGACTTTGTCGGCGGTTTCCACGTTCCGGAGAATCTGGCCTATCACCCGGGACACAGTTGGATGGTCCGGGAACGGAAGAACGTAGTGCGGATCGGCGCCGATGAATTCGCCGCGGCATTGCTCGGCAAGATCGAAAAGATCGAACTGCCGAAGCCCGGGACTTGGGTTCGGCAGGGGCAGAAAGTCCTCTCCTTCGTCCGTGACGGCGTGAAGACCGAAATGGTCTCCCCGACCGAAGGCGAAGTGATGGAAGTCAACGCGGAGATCCTCAACACCCCCGGATTGCTGCGGCAGGACCCCTATGGTAAGGGCTGGCTGGTTTCCGTGCATGTTCCGGACGAGGAGAACACGGGCCGCAACCTGGTTCCCAAGAACCTGATTGGACAGTGGATGCGCGACGCGGTCGAGCGGCTCTATGCGGCGCAGCCGGCGCTCGCGGGCGCGGTCGCGGCAGACGGCGGACGGCCGGCCGACGATGTTTTTGCGGCTCTTCCCAACGCCAACTGGAAAGAGCTCACCAGCGAGTATTTCCTCACCGCGTGAAGCCGAGTGTAAAGTTTCGCTACGCTTTTCGGTGATTTTCTAGTAAAAAGGAGTTGAGGGTCTTATTATATGTCGAGAGCGATTTTGTACGACAGCACCCTCTGCATCGGTTGTAAAGCTTGCGAAGGGGCCTGCGCCGAACGTTGGGGGCTTCCTTACGACGAGAAGATCGCGGCGGAAGAGAAAATCTCCGCGCACAAGCTAACCGCTATCGAGACGCATCATGACCAAAAGGCAGGCGACCGCTTCAGTCGCCGTTTGTGCATGAACTGCGTGCAGCCAGCCTGCGCCTCGGTGTGCCCCGTCGGGGCGTTGCAGAAGACGGCGCTCGGGCCGGTTGTCTACGATGCGGACAAGTGCATGGGGTGCCGCTATTGCATGCAGGCCTGCCCGTTCCAAGTGCCTTCGTACGAATGGTCGGCGCGTTTGCCGCGGATGCGGAAATGCGACATGTGCTACGAGCGTCAAAGCCAGGGGAAGGTCACGGCATGCACCGAGGCGTGCCCTGTCGGCGCCACGAAAAACGGCGACCGGGACGAACTGATCGCCGAGGCCAAGCAGCGCTTGGCTGAAAAGCCCGAGCAGTACCACCAGAAGATTTACGGCATCCAGGAGGTCGGCGGCACGTCGGTGCTGTACCTCTCCGCCGTGCCGTTCGAACAGATCGGGCTGCGCACGAATGTGCCGTCCGAACCGCTTCCCGACACGACCTGGCGGGTCCTCGAACTCCTGCCCGACGTGGTTTCGACCGGCGCTGTCCTTCTGGGCGGAATCTGGTGGGTCAGCAATCGCAGAGAAGAAGTCGCAAAGGCGGAGGGCCGGCGCAAATGAAACTCCCGAAACTGACAGTCTGGCGCGCGATTTTCGTGGCCATCCTCTTGAGTGGCCTGTACGCCACGTACCTGCGGATCTTCTACGGGCTGGGCGGATCGACCAACTTGAGCGACCAGTTCCCCTGGGGAATCTGGATCGGCTTCGACGTCATGTGCGGCGTCGGACTGGCGGCCGGCGGGTTTACGCTCGTCGCGATCGTCCACATTTTCAACATCGAGAAGTACCGCCCGGTGCTGCGTCCGGCGATCCTGACGGCGTTCCTGGGATACGTGCTGGTCGTCGTCGGACTGCTCTACGATCTCGGAAGGCCGGACCGGCTGTGGCACCCCCTCGTCATGTGGAACCCGCACTCGGTGATGTTCGAGGTGGCATGGTGCGTCACCCTGTACAGCACGGTCCTATTCCTCGAATTCATCCCGGTGGTGCTGGAGAAGTTCGGGTTTCATCGCCCGATGGCGTGGATTCACCGGATCTCGGTGCCGCTCATGATTCTGGGCATCCTGCTTTCGACGCTGCATCAGAGCTCGATCGGCTCGCTGTTCCTGATCGTGCCGTCCAAGCTCTATCCGCTGTGGTACAGCCCGTTGCTGCCACTGCTGTTCTACGTGTCGGCGATCGCGGTCGGGATGGCCATGACGATTTTCGAATCGTGGCATAGCAGCAAGGCGTGCGGCCGCGCGTTGGAACTGCCGCTGCTGGCTAGCCTCGGACGCGTGCTGGCGGTGGCGATGAGCGTGTACCTGTGGATTCGGTTCCTCGACCTCGCGCATCGCGACGCGCTCCGCCTGCTCACGCGCAATCGAATCGAAACCTGGCTCTTCCTGCTCGAGATCGCGCTGATGCTCGTGCCCACGATCCTGCTGTTCCGGAAGCGGGTGCGGTTGAACCCTCATGCGCTTTATGGGTGCGCCGTGACTATCGTGCTCGGGTTTGTCGCCAATCGGATGAACGTGGCGACCACGGGAATGGAGGCCGGCTCCGGGACCCATTATTTCCCGAAATGGAGCGAACTCGCCGTCACACTGTCGATAATCGCCGTGGGATTCGCGACTTTCCGGGTGGTCGCGGAGTACTTCCCGATCTTCGAAGCGGAGGAAGAAGGGGCCGCGACCGGGGCGCACGAAGTCGAGGAACCGGTTCGCGAACTGACCCGGGTGTAAATTTTCCCTACACTTTGGCCTGAAAGTCTGTTAGTAATAGAGTTTAAGGTCTGTTAATGCTTCAGGATCTCCTCCGCCGGTGCGCCGCCGCCGCTGCTCCGTCGCCGGGCGAGGCTTCCGATTGAAGCTCGCTGCCAAATTTCGACTCGGTCTTGCCGGAAAGCTCGCGATCTGCGTGATCGCGAGCACGGCGGCGTTTTTCGCGCTGTTCGGCATCATGAACGTGCGAATGGCGCGGATCGATTCCGAGGCGCTCGTCAAACAATCGGCCGATCGGCTGGCCAACATCATGCTGCGCAGCACCCGCTACGCAATGTTGGAGGACGACCGTAAAGCGTTGACCAATATCATCCAGGAGCTGGGAAGCGAGCCGGGCATCCAGCGAATCCGGGTGATGAACGAGCACGGGCGGGTGACGCTCTCGACCGACGCCCGGGAGGTCGGTTCCGCGGTCGAAAAGCCGAATGGGACCGATGCGGTCCAGATCTTCCGGGACGCGCGCGGCCAGCGCGTCCTGGCGGTAATCCGGACCGTCCCGAACTCGCCAACGTGCTCGGAGGCCGCGTGCCACGTGCACCCGGCGTCGCAGCACATTTTGGGGGCGATCGACGCGGACTTGTCGCTGGCGCAGGTGGATGCGCAGATGGCGCAGCACCAGGCGGCGCTCCGGTGGTTTCTGGCCGCGACCATCGTATTTGGATGTCTGGCGGCGGTGGCGTTCATGTGGGTGTTCGTCTACCGGCCGGTGAAGGAGCTGATTCGGGGTACGCACCGGGTGGCGGACGGCGACCTGGAATACCGGCTGCCGGTCCGTTCCGACGACGAACTCGGCGACTTGGCGCGGTCGTTCAACAAAATGACGGCCGAAGTGGCGGACGTCCAGGCGCATATCGAAGAGCAGGTGCGGCGGAAGACCGCGGAGTTGGAGCGGGTCCACAAGACGCTGCTGAGCTCGGAAAAAATGGCTTCGATCGGCAAATTAGCCGCCACGGTCGCGCACGAGATCAACAATCCGCTGTTCGGGATTCTGACCTACGCGCGGCTGGTCCTACGGGAGCTTTTGAAGCACGAGATCCCCGGCCGGGACGACTTGGCCGAGCAGCTCCAGACGATCGAGCGGGAGAGCAAGCGGTGCGGCGAGCTGGTGAAGAACCTCCTGACGTTTTCGCGGCAGGCGCCGAGCAATCGCGAGCCGAACGATTTGAATACGGTCGTGCAGCGCGCCGTACTCCTGGTCAAGCACAAGCTCGAAATGCAGAACATCGAGCTGGCACAGACATTCGCGGCGGATCTGCCGCCGGTCGAGTGCGACGGCAACCAGATGCAGCAAGTGGTTCTGGTGTTGATGGTGAATGCGTCGGAGGCGATGCCGAAGGGCGGCCGGCTGGAAGTGGAGACGGGGTTCGACGGGGCGTCGGATCAGGAATTTGTTCGAGTCAAAGATACAGGCTGCGGCATCCCGGATGACGTGCTGCCGCGGATCTTCGATCCGTTCTTCACCACGAAGGAGGACCAGAACCGGACGGGTCTGGGTCTGGCGGTGGCGCATAGCATCGTGGAGCAGCACGCGGGAGAGATTTCGGTTCGCTCGGCGCGGGGCGAAGGGACGGAGTTCATGGTTCGGTTGCCGGCCGCGCTGGCGGTCGCGAGCGCAATCGGGAGCCGGGCGGGGAGCGCCCGCTAGTGGGACAGGAGAATCATATGGCAACAGCAATAGAGACGCCGGCAGCGATCAAGGCCAAGGGTCGGATTCTGATCGTCGACGACGAACTGGTAGTGCGCGACTCGCTCGGGAAATGGTTCACCAGCGAGGGCTACGCGGCGCGGCCGGTTTCAGGCGCGCGGGAGGCGTTGGAGGTCATCCAGCAGGCGGAGTTCGACATCGCGCTCATCGATATCAAGATGCCGGGAATGGATGGGATGGAGTTGCAGGCGCGGCTGCGCGACGCGGATCCCGACCTCACCGTGATCATCATGACCGGGTACGCCGCGGTGGACACTGCGGTGCAAGCGCTCAAGCGCGGCGCCTACGACTACATCACGAAGCCGGTCGACCCGGACGAGCTTTCGCACATCGTCGGCAATGCGCTGGAGCACAAGCGGGCGCGGCATGAGGTGGTGCGCCTGCGGCAGGAAGTGGAGTCGCAGTCGCCGTCGCTGGAGTTGATCGGCAAGAGCGCGGCCATGCGGAAAGTGGTCGAGCTGATCGAGATGGTGGCTCCGACCGAAGCGACGGTCCTGATTACGGGGGAGAGCGGCACGGGCAAGGAAGTGGTGGCGCGCGCGATCCACGCGGCCGGTCCGCGGCGCTACATGCCAATGGTGACGATCCACTGCGGCGCGCTCACGGAGACGCTGCTCGAAAGCGAACTGTTCGGCCACGAGAAGGGCGCCTTCACCGGCGCGCAGTACCGCAAGAAGGGCAAGTTCGAGGTCGCTGACGGCGGCACCGTGTTCCTGGACGAGATCAGCGATATCAGCCTCAAGACGCAGACGGACCTGTTGCGCGTTCTGCAGGAGAAGGAGATCGTGCGGGTCGGCGGCAACCAGCAGTTGAAGGTCGACTTCCGGGCGATCGCGGCCACGAATAAGAACCTCGAGTCGTTGGTGAAGGCGGGGAGCTTCCGCCCGGATCTGTACTACCGGCTGCACGTCTTCTGCATCGACCTGCCGCCCCTGCGCGAGCGGCGCGAGGACATCCCGCTGCTGGTGAATCACTTCCTGAACAAGTTCTGCCTGGCGACCAGCCGGCCGGTGCCCGGAATCGCTAGTGAGGCCATGGAGGTCCTGCTGCGCCACGACTGGCCCGGCAACGTGCGCGAGTTGGAGAACGCGGTGGAGCGGGCGCTGGTGATCGGACGCGGTCCGGAAATCCGCGCTTCGGACTTCTCCTTCCAGTTCCAGGGAGACGAGCCGAAGGGCGGCAAGACCCTGGACGACATCGAGCGGGCGCACATCGAGCGCATTCTCCGCGAGACACAGCACAATCTCTCCCGGGCGGCCCGGATCCTGGATATCGATCGCACCACCCTCTATAACAAGCTACGGCGTTACGGTCTGCGGTGAAACCGATTCAAGTCCTCCCGCTCGGTGTGGGACTCGACCTGGTCGAGCAGGTGTCGGCGGCGCTGGCGCGGATCTTCCGGACGCCGTGCCGGATTCGTCCCGAGGGGTTCGACCTGACCTTCGCGCGGGACGAGCGCCGCGGCCAATACTACTCGACTGCCATCCTGCAAAAGCTCGACGCGATGTCAGCGCCCGGGACGCGCCTGCTGGCAGTCACGGACGCCGATCTGTACGTGCCGGTCCTGACGTACGTGTTCGGCGAGGCGCAGCTCGATGGCGCATGTGCGATCGTCTCGACCGCACGGTTGAAGGACGAGTTCTACGGCCTGCCGCCGAGTCCCGAACTGCTGCGGGAACGGCTGTTGAAGGAAGCGGCGCACGAGATCGGACATACCTTCGGGCTGCGGCACTGCGTGAACTGGAACTGCGTGATGGCGTCCAGTCACGCTGTCGAAATCCTCGACATCAAGGGTGCGGAGTTCTGCAAGAGCTGTCGCAAACCCATTGCCGAGAGCAGCTATTGGTGAAGTGGTTTTTCGTGGAGAGTAGAGTGCGGCAACCTCGCGGGGTGAATCCTTGAGCTTCATACCCGAGAGAGCCGGGGATAACGCCCCGGCCCTCTACTCGAAGCGGAAAGGAGGATCATCCAACATGATCCTTTTGCTGGTTGATATCCGGTTGTTACTGGGCCGGATCAAGGCGCTGATCTACTGGCGTAAACGCCGGAAGTAAGCGCGCAAGTGGGGACCGGGCGCCTACCCGGTTCCCGCTTCCAGCATACATCCGGAGAAGCGGTAAGGGAATTGATTTTTCGTGGAGAGTAGAGTGCGGCGACCTCGCCGGGTGAATCCTCGGGCTTCAAACGGAGAGAGCCGGGGATAAGAGCCCCGGCCCTCTGGAGGATCATCCAACAATGATCCTTTTGCTGGTTGACGCCACCAGCATACATCCGAAGAAACCCGAATGGAAGACTCTTGCCGCCTATTCGAACGTCTGGGCGAAGCGGAGTTCGTTGCCTTCGGGGTCGAGGACGAGGAACTCGCGGAGGCCCCACGGTTGGCTGACGGGTTCGCCTTGGACGTTCGCGCCTTTGGCGGTCAGCTCGGCGTATAACGCGTCCGCGTTGGCGATGTAGAAGTACGCCGACCCGATGCCGGTGTGGCGCGGCGTTCTGGCGATGAGCAGGAGAGTGATCGCGTCGCGGTCCATGACGCCGAGGTCGGCCTGCTGATAGTTGATCCGGAAGCCGAGGATGTCGCGGTAATGCGCGACTGCCGCGGCGACGTCGGTGCAGGGCAGGCTCGGGAGCGCCTTTTCCAGCATCGGCGGCGGAGAGGCGCGATCCGGTTCGTTATAGGATTGCCCGAACCAGAGCGTATTGCCCTCCGGGTCGCGGACGGTAAACATCCGCAGTTTCACCCAGTTCAACTTGGCAATAGGTTTCGGGGAGCCGCCCCGTTCGACGATGGCGGCGCGCATCGCGTCGAGATCGCTGGTCTCGATGTAGGCCGCTGTATCGCCGTCCTCCCGGAAGGAAAGGCGGACAGGACCCCGCACGGCCTCAGTGCCGCGAATCTCGAACCCGAGTACGTCGCGGTAGAACGCGGTAGCGCGCGCAGGGTCGGCGGCGCGGAGAAAGCGCATGACGGGGGCAGTGAGCGGAGGCAGCATGGGCTACTTCACCTTCAACTGAAAGTCTACAACTAGCACCAGGGCGCCGTTTTCGACGCGAATCTCGGGGACGCGGAAGTTCTGCAACTCGCGACGGCCGGGTTCTTCGAGCGTCTTGCGCGCCTCGTCTTCCAGCGGATACTTGAAGTCGCGGGGCAGGCCGGCGGCGAGCGCGGCGCACACACGGCGGATGTAGAGGCCGCTCTTGTTCTCGCTCACGACCGTGACGTCGGTGAGGCGGAGTTGGCCGTCTTTGTAAACGGGTCGCGCGCCGATCGCGAGGGGGAACGCGTCGCCGAGCCCAACGCACTGGCCGAGGACGTTGAGCGCTGTGCGTCCGGTGAAGCGCGCCCGAATGCGGACGCGCCCGCCGTCGTTCTCGATGTGTGGAGCTTCGAGGTAGGCGAAGTTGCAACGCGCGGCACGGTCGCCTTTCACGTAGCGACGGCCCTCCTCCGTGAAGACCTGTTCGCCGAGCATGCGCTCGAGCGCGGCGAATTGGATGTGGAACTCGACGGCCGCGGCGGACTGCGCCGCCAGCAACACGGCGATGGCGAGCTTCACCGCTTCGCGAGACCTTCCACGAGCACCTTGGCGAGGTCCGCGATCATCAGAAGGCCGGGGTTGTCGGGCGACCAGTCGGGCTTCGCCATGCCGTCGACCGTGATTGCCAGGGCGATCTTGCCGCCGGGTGAGTAGACGAGCGCGACCTCCGAGCGGAGTGCGTCGAGGGCGCCGGTCTTGTTCGCGATCTTCATGCCCTGGAGGCGGCGGCGCGCGCCGTTCCCGTCCTGGCAGCGGCCGAGGACGGCGAGGATCTCCTTGGAGGCTTCGGGACTGACGATCTCTCCGCGATCGAGTTTCTCCAGGATGGCGACCATGTCGTGTGGGGTCGACACGCCAATGCCGTACTTCTTGTTCTCGGGCAGCTTGCCGGCGGCGGAGTAGCCAGTCGCCGGACCGTCGCCGAGGATCTTGCGCATGGAGCGGGTGGTCTTGATGCCGATGGTGTCGAGGTAGGCATTGACGGAATCGGCCGGGAAGCGGTCGAGGATCAGGTTGGTCGCAGTGTTGTCGCTAAGGACGATCATCAGGTTCGTGAGGTCGCGGATGGGGAGTTGGATGCCGTCGGAGATCTCGCTGGCGATGATGCCGCTGCCGGAGACCTTGTTCTCTTTGGTGACGGTCAGCAGGTCGGTCCACTTGGCCTTGCCTCGTGCGATGGTGTCGGTGACGGAGCAGAGGATCGGGAGTTTGATCGTGCTGGCGGTGCGGACCGGGTCGGACTCGCGGATGCCGATGGAGACGCCGGTGTCGAGATTCTTGGCGAAGAGGGAGATCGTGCCGGGGAAGTCGCCGATGCGGGCGCGCAGCGATTCCTCGAGAGTGGCGGCGTGGAGGAAGAGGGGAAGAAGCAGCAGGCAGAGTGCGCGCATCCCCCGATGATAATGCAGGACAAACAAAAAGCGCTCCGCCCTTCGCAGGGGGAGCGCTTCGGAACTCGTCGTCAGGTGCGGACTAAACCTGGAAGGAACTGCCGCAACCGCAGGTGGATTTCACCTGAGGATTGTTGAACTTGAAGCCCGCGCCTTCGAGGGTTTCGACGTAGTCGACTTCCGCGCCGTCGAGGTACAGAAGGCTCGCCTGGTCGACGAAGATCTTGAGACCCTGGTAGTTGTAGGTCTTGTCGAGCATGTTGGGCGTGTTCTCGAAGGCCATGGAATAGCTGAAGCCCGAGCAGCCGCCGCCAACCACCGCGATGCGGAGACCGGCCGGAGCAGGCTCCTGGCTCGCCATGATTTCTCTTACTTTGCCGATCGCCTTTTCCGTCATTTGAACCATGCGTTTATCACTCCTGAGTGTTGCGTTCAGTAATATAGATGTAGCACGGGCCGCCCGGGTCGCGCAAAGTCGGCCCGGAATCTGGAGTTTCCCGGTCCAAGGTGCTTGAAACCGGAAAACGGCGGGACGCGTCCGAAACGGTGTATGGGAACACTGACCGGCGCGTTGCCCATGCCGAATTTCGGCATCAAGGGTGCGGCGAAATCTCGAGTGGACTACGAAAACACCCCGGAAGGTTCCCTGGTCCGGCGGGCGCAAACGGGCGACGAAGCGGCGTTCCGCGAGATCGTGGAACGGTACCAGTCCAAAGTGTTTTCGATCATCCACGGTATCGTCCGGCAGCGGAATGACGTCGAAGATATTGCGCAACAGGTCTTTGCGAAGGTGTACCTGTCGCTGAAGAGCTTCGACTTCCGCAGCTCCCTGATCACCTGGATCTACAAGATCACCGTAAACGAGTGTTTCGATTACCTGCGCAAGCGGAAAGTCCGCAAGTTGGTCTATGAGAGCGACTTGAGCGAGGACGAGGTACGCCGCGTAGAGAATACCGAGCCCAACGTCGACCGCCAGACGCCGGCGGATACCAGCCTGGCGCAGCGCGATTACGTCGTGAAACTCCTCAGCCGTGTGTCGGAAGAGGAACGTAACCTGTTGATGATGAAGGAAGTCGAAGGGTTCTCGGTCGAGGAATTGGCGGAACGGACGGGCATGAATGAGAACACCATCAAAGTGAAGTTGTTCCGCGCCCGTCAGAAGCTGGTCAAGGCAGCTCAGCGCCTGGACCGTGCTCCCGGTCTGGTGGCCGGTTAGGGTCCGCGGCGAGTTTGGAAATCGGCAAGTCCCGAAGCGGGCGTCAGACTCGCAGGGGATCGGTACGATCGTGGTAATTTACAACTGTAGGCTTACGTAAGGGAAGAGACATTATGCACGCGGTAGTGATGGACAGCCTCGAGGAGTACCTGTCCGGCGTAGTGGAGCCGGCGGTCGAACGGCAAATCGAGGCGCACCTGCTTGCCTGTGACACATGCCGTGAAGAGGTGAACGGGATGCGCGAGTTCGCGCCGCTGTTCGGTTCTTTGCGCGCCGGGGAAGTATTGGACCCTTCGCCTGCCTTCTTCGCGGGCGTAATGCGGCAAGTGGCCGAAGCCAAGCCGGCGCGGACCTTCGCGAGCCTGTTCGCTCTGGATTTCGCGTTCGGACGCCGCCTGGTGTTTGCCTCTTTGCTGACGTTGGCGGTGCTCGGGACGTTTTTGGCGACGCACGAGGCGAAGAGCCCGCTGGGTCCATCTCCCGAAACCATCATGGCGCAACAGGAATCGCCTGCGTTCGAGTCCGCTCCTGCCCAGGACGGCATGCTGGCTACGTTGACGGCCTATGAGCAGCAGTAGCGTCCTGGACCGGGCCGTCAGCGGACGGTCGTGGGACCCGCGCGTGGCGTGCGCGGTCGCGTTGGTTCTGGTCTTTCTGTGCGGCGCCGCGGCCGGGGCCCTGGTGATGGATTTCGGCGTCCACCGGAGCCACATCCCGTCCTTCGAGACGCCCGCCGGCAAGGCGCTCTACTTCGACCGGATGCAGAAGGAGTTGAACCTGACTCCGCAGCAGTCGGAGCAGATGCAGTCGGTCCTCAACGATTTCTGGCAGTATTACCGGACGGTGTTGAGCGACGGCAAGCAGCGGGTAGAGACCATCCTCAACGACGAACAGCGCGCCAAGTTCGAGAAGATGCTGCAGCAGCAATTGCCGCGGTAGATCCCCTGGTACGGGTACCGGCCCGGAAGGTTTCCGTTGACACGCATGGAAGCGGCTGTGGAAAATGATGGTTCCTATGCGCTTGTCCGGTTTGGCCGCCGCGGCTCTGGCCGTGATTCTCAGTGGATGCTCGTCGACGCCGTCGACGCCTCCACCCAGCACCTATCTTTTAGGGGAGAAGGTGCAACTCGGGACGCTCAGCTACACGGTCTTCGAGACGCAGTGGCTGACGCACATGGGCGACGGCCCCACCCCGCGTATTCCGGATAACCGCTTCTTCGTGGTCCGCATGGCCGTGGTGAACGGCGGCAGCCAGGACACCTCCATTCCCAATCTGACGGTCGAAGACGACAAGGGCAAGTCCTACGAGGAACTGAGCAACGGAGAAGGCGTGCCGCAGTGGGCAGGGTACCTGCGCAGCGCGCATCCCGCCGACACCGTGCAGGGGAATATCGTCTTCGATGCTCCGCCGGCCCACTATAAGCTGAAGTTGTGGGACGAGTCGCATACGCGGTTCGCGTACGTGGACATTCCGCTGTCGTTCGGCTCCGAGACGCCTGAGATTCCGACGCCGGGCGAGAAGAAGTAGGCGCGTCGCCCGAATTCACCGACGAAACAGAGCCGCGCACGCAAGTAAGCGGTTGTCGCTGTAAACCGAGGCTGCCGGAGCGCCGTGTCGCGGCGACGCGACTTCCGAGAATGGACGGGCAACCGCTTACTTCGTGCGCGGCTCTGTTGGGCCGGTGGATAATGGAAGAGTATGTGGGCGCTCGTGTTCGCCATCTTCGCGCTGCAGACGCCCGACTACACTGCCGAGGGGATGAAGGCGCTCGACGAGGGGCGCTACGAGGCGGCGGCGCAGGCTCTCGCTAAGGCCGTCGAGGCCGATCCGAAGGACTACACCTCCCATTTCAATCTGGCGCTGGCGTACAGCATGCTCGGGAAAGACTCCGAGGGCGTCGCCGAGTATCGCAAGACTCTGGAGATTCATCCCCGTCTCTATGAGGCAGAGCTGAACGCGGGCATTCTGTTGCTGCGGCAGAAGAACCCGGCGGACGCTCTGCCGCTGCTGACCGACGCTGTCGAGCAGAAGCCCGAGGAGTTCCGGCCGCGGTTCTACGTGGCGGAGGCGCAACTGCAGTCCGGCTCGCCCGAAGCGGCGGAGGGGAGCTATCGGCGAGCGGTCGAGTTGGATGCGAAGTCCGCCCCCGCCGAGTTGGGACTGGCGCACGCGCTGGCCCGGCAGGACAAACTCGCGGACGCCGCTCCGCATTTCCGCAAGGCCGCCGAACTCGACCCGAAGGACCGCGAGTACCTGTTGGAATTGGCTGGGCTGTACGAGAAGAGCGGGCAGTTGGACGAAGCCGTCGCGATCTACCGAGAGTTTCCGGGCAACGCCGCGGCGCAGCAGCATGCGGGAGAGTTGCTGCTACAGGCCAGGCAGTTCGGCGAGGCAATCCCGCAGTTGGAGGCGGCGTACCAGAAGGCTCCGACGCAGGCGAACCGGGTCGCGCTGGCGAAGGCGTACCTCTCGGCGCGCCAGTTGGAGAAAGCGCTGCCGCTGCTCGACCAGGCGGTCGCGGGGGCGGCCGACGACTACGATCTGCGGATGCTCTACGCGCTGGCGCTGCGCGATCGGAAGCAGTACCAACCGGCGGCGACGCAGTTGCTGGCGGCCGCCAAGCTGAAGCCGCAGGATGCTCAGACCTGGGGCGAATTGGGTGGAATGCTGTACCTCACGGGAGCGTTTCCACAGGCACTCTCGGCGTTCGAGCGGGCGCACGACCTGGGACAGGACACGCCGGGCAACTGGTTTTTCCGTGCGATCATTCTAGACAAGCTCAAGCAGCTCAAGCCGGCGCTGGCGGCGTATCAGAAGTTCCTGTCGATGAGTCAGGGCAAGAACCCGGACCAGGAGTTCCAGGCGAGGCAGAGGGCGCGGATCATTCAGCGAGAGTTGGAGAAGCGGTAATGCGGCATCGAGTGTGGATGGCGGCACTGGCGGCAACGCTGGTGTGGGCCGGGTCCTCGCGGGCGGACCTCAAACAGGCCCTGGCCGAACCGAACCTGGAAAAGCGGTCGCAACTGGCGCTGGATAACGCCCGGTCGGCGTACAAAGCGGCTCGCGCCGCGTACGATAAGGGCGAGAACGACCAGACCGCGGCGGCTATCCACGAAATCGAGGAATCCGTAGACCTCGCGTTTGCGTCCCTCACCAAGACGGGCAAGGATCCGCGCAAGAGCCCGAAGTATTTCAAGAAGGCGGAGATCGAGACGCGCGATCTGATGAAACACCTGGACGCGTTCGAAAATAGCATGAGCTTTGCCGACCGCGCCATGCTGGAGAAGGCGAAGGCGAAGGTCCAGCAGGCGCACGACGACCTGTTGGTGGGCCTCATGGAGGGCAAACGCAAATGAAAGCGATCCTCTGGTATGTTACGGCGTGGTTTGTAATGGCGACCGTGCCGCTGGTTCCGCTCTCAGCGCAGTCGCGGGATTTTCTCACGGGAGACGAGATCGATCAGATCCGCGAGGCGCAGGAGCCCAACGCGCGGCTCGTGCTGTACGCGAAGTTCGCCAAGCAGCGGATCGAGCTGGTGAAGAGCCTGCTGGCGAAGGAGAAGCCCGGCCGCTCCCTGATGATCCATAACGCGCTGGAAGATTACGCCAAAATCATCGATACGATCGACGATGTGGCGGATCAGGCGCTGGTGAAGTCCGGGGATCTGAAGTCGGGGATCGGCGCGGTGGAGCGGATGGAAGAGGACGCGCTGCCGGTATTGCGCCGCTACCGCGATCGTCCGCCGAATGACATCGCGGCGTACGACTTCGTGCTCAAGACTGCCATCGAAACGACGATGGACAGCCTCGACCTGGCGCAGGAAGATCTCGGCAAGCGGACGCGCAACGCCGAAGCCAAGGAAGACCGCGAGAAGAAGGCGCGCGAAGAGGCCATGACGCCGAAGGAGAAGGCGGAGCAACAAAAAGCCGCCGGCGAAGCGGCGGCTGAGCAGGAGAAAAAGACCAAGGCCCCGACCCTGATGCGTCCGGGGGAGAAAAAGCAGGACCCTGATAAGAAATAGTAAGTGGCGGCCCCGCCTCCGAGAGAAGCGGTACATGAGATGGAATCAACTAGAACGTGAGCCTCGGGGCCGCAAAAACATCATCCCAGACCGGCGTGAATAACACTACATCGGATACTCCGAAAAGTACTACTACCGAAGTAGACGCCCGTTAAAATTCCTTCACGAGCTGCTGGGCCGCGATGAGCAACGGGTCCCAAACGGTTGCAAACGGCGGCGAGTAGGCGAGGTCTAACCCCTCGAAGTCTTCGACCGTAAGGCGCGCCTGTAGCGCCGTCGCGATGACGTTGATGCGCCCGGCCGCGCCGTCCTCACCGACCACACTGCCGCCGATCAGACGGCGCGTGGCGCGATCCGCGACCAGCTCGACGGCGGTCGTGCCGCCGCCAAAATAGCCCGGCTTGGTGCGGCCTTCGATGCGGGCGCAAACGGGCGAGAAGCCTTCGGCGCGCGCCTCGGCGGCCGATAGTCCGGTAGTGCCAAACCCCATTCCGAAGATACTTACGATCGAAGTGCCGACGATGCCGCCGAAACGCTCGCGACCGCCCGCGGCATTGGCGCCGGCTACGCGGCCGGTCTTATTCGCTGTGGTGCCGAGCGGGATATAAGTGGGGCGTCCGGTAACGACGTGCTGGACCTCCGCGCAGTCTCCGGCGGCATAGATGCCGCGGACATTGGTTTCCATGCGATCGTCGGTGCGGATGGCGCCGAAGCGTCCGACCTCGACGCCGGCTTCGGCGGCCAACTCGGTATTCGGTTTGAAGCCGATGGAGAGGACGACCATGTCGGCGGCCAGTTCGTCGATCGAGCGGACCGCCGTACCCAGGCGAAGCTCGACACCGTGCAGTTCGAGCTGCTTGCGGACGGCGTCGGTGAACTGCGGATCGTCGCGCAGCAGGGCGTGCTGCGAACGCTCGTGGATGGTCACGCGGAGACCGTGGCGGCGGAGCGCGTCGGCGGCCTCGACTCCGATGTACCCGGCGCCGATCACGGCGGCGGTGCGCGGACGCCTCTCGGCGAGGAAGCGGCGCATGCGCACCGCGTCGTCGAGGGTGTGGAGCGTGAAGGCGTGCGGCTGATTGACGCCGGAGATCCCGGCGCTGTCGCAGCGCGCGCCGGTCGCGATCACCAGGCGTTCGTAGCGGACGCGCTCGCCGGATTCGAGCACGACCTCGCGGCGCGGGTGCGCGATCGACACCACCCGGGTGCCCGTCCGGACCTCGATATTTCGCTCTTTGCGGAAATACTCGGGAGTGTAGACGATCAACTGCTCGGGCGTGCGGACGCGCCCCTCGACAAGGTACGGGAGACCGCAAGCGCCGTACGAAATGACGGGACCCTTTTCGAGGACCGTAATGGGAAGACGCGGATCGAGTCGCCGCGCGCGAGCCGCCGCGCTCAAACCGGCGGCGACGCCCCCGATGACGAGCAATGCCATCGGGAGGCTATTCCTCTTCTTTCATCCTGTGCACAAAGTCCAGGATATCGAACGTCTTCACCTGGCGGTCGGGGTAAAAGCTGCTGATGGCGTCCTGCTCGTCGGCGAAGAGCTCGAACACGGTGGCGAGCTTGGTCATGAGCAGGAGCTCGATATTGCGGCGGTTGACCGCGACGAGTTTCATCTGGCCGCCGGCCTTGCGCAACGAGGTGGCGCAGATGACGAGAGCGCCCAGTCCGGTGGAGTCTATGAAATCGACGCCCGCCATTTCGAGGACCAGACTTCGTTTGCCCTCAGAGGTGAGCTGGGTGATCTTCTCGCGGAGGGCGGAGGCTTCGGGGCCGACCGTGATCCGGCCCTTCAACTCCAGGATCGTCATGCCTTCGCGTTCGCGCTGTTGGATCTCAAGGGGCATCAGACCGGCATCTTCATTCCGATCATCGCCTCGACCTCTTCGATGGCGACCATCTCGATGGCGTCCCAGGGGCAGCCGTCGAGAAACGCGCCGTCGGGGCCTTTCGTGGTGCATTTTTTGCAGCCGATGCAGAGCACGGGGTCGACTTCGATGTGGCCGAACGGAGCGTGGTCCTCATCGGGCACCCAGTACATGCAGTCGGCGACCGGGCAGTACGGGACGCAGGCCGGCGAACCGGCGCAGCCCGTGCAGCACTCGGTGATGATCGCGAGTTCCTTCGGCCGCTTCTTCCGCGGGGTTGCGATCCCCTCGGATTTCGGCTCCATCTTGACGACGGCCGTTGCCATGGGATGGATTATACACCCGGTCGGGCAGCATGCAATACTGTTGCCATGAATCGCGCAGCGCTGCTTTTGTTTTTCGCGATAGCCCCGTCCGCCGTGGCGCAGGACGGGTGGATCTCCCTGTTCAACGGAAAAGATTTCACCGGCTGGAAGGTCAACGAGAACACCGGGACTTTCACGGTCCAGGACGGCGCGATCGTCTCGCACGGGCAGCGTGCGCACTGTTTTTACGTGGGGCCGGTGAAAGATCACGATTTCAAGGATTTCGAGCTGAAGGTGGACGTGATGACCAAGCCGGGATCGAATGGCGGCATCTTCATCCACACCGCGTACCAGGATACGAGTTGGCCGAACAAAGGGTTCGAGATCCAGGTGAACAACACGCATACCGACCGCATCAAAAGCGGCAGTCTGTATCACGTGGTGGATATCGGAACGGACGTCGTGAGCCCCATCGTCAGAGACGACGAGTGGTTCACCGAGCACATCATGGTGAAGGGCAAGACGGTGACGATCGAGCTGAACGGCAAGCAGGTGGTGAAGTGGACCCAGCCCGACGATTGGAACGGCACCTCCGACTTCGTAGGCCGCCGCATCGACCACGGGACCTTCGCGCTGCAAGGGCACGATCCCGGGAGCACGGTGTTCTACAAGAACATTCTGGTGAAACCGCTGTAGTCCTCACACAGAGCCGCGACAGCATGGAGCGGTTGTGCCAATGGCCGACACCGCTCCATACTGTCGCGGCTCTGTTATTCCTGTTTCTGGATGATCCAGCCGCACCATTCTTCCAACTTTTCCCACCAGGGGCGGTGCGACCACTGTTCGTAGGTGATTTCGCGGGAACGGGCGAGGTCGCGCTGGAAGTCCTGTTCGAAGCGCTCGACGACGTCCGGGTCGGGCATCGCGACATTCACCTCGTCATTGAGGCCGAAGGAGCGCGAGTCGAGATTGGTCGAGCCGGCGACCGCCCATTTGCCGTCGAACAGCGCGATCTTGGCGTGGATCATCGAGGGCTGGTACTCGAAGATGCGAGCGTGTCCCTTGAGCAGATCGCCGTAGAGCGCGCGGCTGGAGCGGCGCGTCAGGAGATGGTCGTTGCGCGCGCCCGGGACGAGGATCGTCACTTCGGCGCCGCGCTGGACCGCCTTCACGAGCTCCTGGCGAAGATTCCTATCCGGGAGGAAGTATGGGTTGGTGATGTGGATCGCATGCGCGGCCTTTGAGACCAGCGCCTGGAAGAACACCCGAGCTTCGGTCGATTGGCCGGCCATCGGGGAACTTGTGACGACTAGCGCGCGCGTGCCGCCGGGGCCGGGCAGGGGAGGGAAATACTCGGGCGCGAGGAGCACCTCGCCGCCGGCGGATTCGAGCCAGTTCTCCGCGAAGGTGGCATTGAGGTCGGCGGCGGCCGGACCTTCGACGCGGACCATGGTGTCTCGCCACTGCGGGTCGTCGCGATGGTCGAAGAGCCATTGGTCCGCGAAGCCCGCGCCGCCGGCGAACGCGACCACGCCATCGACGACGGTCAACTCGCGGTGGGTGCGGTTGTTGGCACGCGGCCACGAGTACCAACGCAGTTGGTGATACCACCCGACGCGTCCGCCGAGCTGCTGGAGCCTTTCTAGCCGCTTCTTCGGGAATCCGGTGCTGCCGACAGCGTCGATGACCAGGCGGACTTCTACGCCGGCGGCGGCGCGCTGTTCGAGCGCGTTCAGGATGCGGTCGGCGACCTGGCCCTTTTGAAAGATGTAGCACTCGATGTGGACGAACTTCTTAGCTTGCGCGATGGCGTCGAGCTCCGCCTGGTAGAACGCGTTGCCGTTGGTAAGGACGTCGACGCGGTTGTGGTCGGACCAGCCGCCGCCGGTGAGTTTGGAGAGGATCTCGCCGAATTGCGGGGAGTCGATCGGCTCGGAGCCGGGGTTGGCGATGGTGTACGGCAGCGGCGGCGCAAACAACGAGATGAACAGCAGGCTGGTTTGCATCGCGAGCGCGAGGCAGGCGACGACCGCGAGCGTCTTGTGCGCTTTCGCGTGGCGCCGCGCTTCGTGATGTTTGTTTCGAGGACGAGGGAGGACCTTCTCGAGCAGCGCAGGCACGGCATTTCCCATGCAAGTGAGCGTCCTATTGAGAGGAGGCTCCGTTTGCGACTTACGGCGAGATTCCGCACAATCCTGCTCTGGCTGGCTCCGCTAGCGGCGTTCGGCGGCAACCGCGAAATGTCGGTAGTGACCCTGAACCTCGCGAAAGAGCCGTCGGTCGCGCGCATGGCGGCCGAGCTGCGGTCGATCCCGGCACTGCGCGACGCCGACGTGTTCCTGTTGCAGGAAGTCGCGGCGGGCACGGCGGGGCCGCTCGCCGCGGCGTTGGGACTGCGGGCCGCCGAGGCGCCGGAGTCGGCCGGTGCGCACGACGTGGAACTCGCGATCCTCTCGCGCTATCCGTTGCGTGACGTGCGGTTGCGATCGCTGGGCCGGTACACTCTCGTGTTTCACTCGCGGCTGCGGTACGCACTTACGGCGGTCACGGACACGCCGGCGGGACCGGTGCGCCTGGTGGACACGCATCTCGACACGAGGATCAACATCACCGAACGGCTGGCGCAGCTCGACGGCGCGATCGCGGAGATGCCGGGCGGCGCGGCGCTCGTGGGCGGAGATTTCAACTCGAACCCGTTCTTCTGGATCGACCACGTCCTGCCGCTGCCCGCGATTCCGCCCCAATCGGCGCGTGTCGAACAGCACATGCGCGGGCGCGGTTTCGAGAGCGCGATCCCGCGGTCGGCGACCACATTCGACTATCTCGCCATGCATCTCGACTGGATCTGGCTGCGCGGCTTGCGGACGACGTCGTGGCGAGTCTATCCGCTGAAATTCTCCGACCACCACGCCTGCTGGACTCACGTTTCCGTGTAATTGTGGGTGATTCCGTCCATTGAGGAGCTCCGTACGTTCGCGTTTGGATGGCGCCGCACGCGAGACGGGCGGATGTGACGTTTGTTCAGTCGGCTGTCCGTTATAATCCGGCACAGGGGCCACGATGGAGACGGAGGGAACCGCGCGGTATCACTGGAATTTTCCGATTTGTCCGACGCGGGTGACGATCGATCTGTCGGTGGTTCGCGCGTTGGAGCACGATCTCACGGCGCCGGGCGAGCGGCAGGGATTCCTCTTCGGGAAGGAACTGGAGGGCGCGACCCATATCAACGGGCGAGAGCCGCTCGCGGGCTTCACGCGCGCCGAAATCGCTGCCGCGCTGGCGACTCCCCGGCGCACCGCGGTGGGGTTCTACCGAATTCGTGAAGGCCGCGCCTTCATCCTGACCACCGAGGAAATCGAGATTGCGCGCGAGATGTTCCACAAGCCGGGCTCGGTGATGCTGCTGGCGGAGCGTCGCGGGGCCGGCGCGGAGGCGACGTTCTTCTTTTGGCGCGGCGATTCGTTCGTGCATAACCTGCCGATGCCATTTCCCCTGGACGCGGCGAAGCTCGCAGGCAGCGAGCCCGCACCCGCTCGGCCGAGCCGCCGGCTACTGTGGCCGTTACCGATGGCCGTCCAGCGTGTTGGCGCGATAGCGGCGGGTGCGGTGTTTGGTATCGGCCTGGCGGCTGTGGCGCTGCGCTCCCCGTCGACGACGAGCGCGCGGAGAGTGGCGAACGTGGCTCAGCCAATGCCCATGCAGCCAGGCAGCGGGCTCGAATTCGTGTGGGATCCGAAGTCGATGCCCGCGGCGACCGCAGGGCTGCTCGAGGTCGATGACGGCGGGGTGAAGAAACAGATCCCGCTGGATAACGAGCAGATCCGCACGGGAAGTGTCCCGTACGTCACAGCGTCGGGACACGTGCAAGTGGCGCTCTCGACGCTGCGGCGCGACGGACGGGTAGTGGAAACGGCCGTGTCCATGCGGCCCGCGAGTGTTCCGGTGCAAGCGGAGGCGACGCCCGCTCCGACGGCCGTGCGTGAGCGAGCTACGCCGGCGCCACAACAGCAGCCCGAGCGCAAGGAGATGCCGAAGGAGCCCGTAGAGCCGATGGCGTCGGCGGATCGGCGGCTCCCAGCCAAGCCGTTCGTCCTCACCGCGCGCGCCGCGGAGACACCCGCGGAGCCGCTCGTGCTCGAGCCTCCGCCGGTCGAAACTCCGCTGGCGGGCGGCGGCGTACTGCCGATCGCGCCGATCCTGAGGACGCACATCTCACCGCCTCCGCCCGGAGCGGTGACGCGCAGTGCGACAGCGGGCAGGCTGATCTGGACGGGGACTCTGCTCAAGCGCGGTGTCGTGGAGATCGACGGGAAATCGCCGTCGGTCGGCTCGATCACCGGCGGATTGCCGGGTGTGCCGGTGGTGGTGACGATCTCGCCCGCGGAGTTCGAAGGCAACGGCTTGGTCGTGTACACGACGGACGCGGCGCGGCACAATCGAGTGGAGCCCGCGAGCGCGGCGAACGGATGGAATCGGGTCAAGTGGATGTGGGACCCGGCGCGCGTTGCCGAGATCTCGGTGATCGAGCCGCCCAATGCATCGAACAACTACGGGCGGCTGGCGTTCCGTAGCGAGGCGGCGCGCCGAACGTCGATGGTCTGGATCGACTGGCGCGCGCGTCAGCCGGAAGCGCGTTAGGCCGCTCACGCTGGAGCGGCCCGACCCGCTAACTCCACTGGTTGCAATGCGAATTTGCCGACCGACCGATCAGATGAGCGGTTGGGTCCCGATGTGGGGCGGCCAATCGTGGCCGCAAGCCGCCTTTCCAGGCGGCTGGACCCGCTGGAAAGCGGGTCCGCGGGCAGAATTGCCCGCCCCACCTAGTACGGCGCGGAAACCTGCTGCGACGTTCCCACGCTATTCGTCAGGACCACTGCGACTGAATCCAGCGAGACCGTGCCGTTGATCGTGAACGGGAGCGTCAAGGTGAACTGGCCCCCGTAGCCGCTGGAGCCCGTGCCGGCGAACCACGTTTTGGCGGCATCGGTGAGAGGCACCGTAACTTGCGTGGTCCCGAGGCTGGCTCCGGAGAAGAGCACCGTCGCGGCGGAGAGTTCGCGGGTGTCGCTCAAGCCGATCACCTGGACCTCGAAGCCGTTCGCGGTGCGATTGACAGCCACGGTGCGGATCGCAGCCGCGGCCGGGGCGACTTGCGCGGTCGCGACGGGCGATCCCGGTGCGGTCGCGGGAGCGCCGCCGGCTTGGAGCGAGTCGATCGTGAATTGGAGCGTGCCCGCGACACTGCCGGTCTGCACCGCAACCTGCGGCTGCGAGAACGTGGCGCGCGTGCCGTTGGGGGGAATCGTGAAGGCTACGGAGCGCCCGCCGGTCGAGAACTGGATCGCGGGATCGTCGGGCATGCCGCTCGCCGGGACGAAGGTGAGATTCAACCGGCCGGTGATGGCGACCGGGTACGTGGTCGCGAGGTTCACCGAGATGGCGGGCTGTTGCGCGGGGGCGACAGTGGCCGCAATGCCGGACACGGAGAGCGACGGCACGCCGGGCAAGCGGCTCACGATCGTATGGACCTGCGTGCCCTTGAGGTTGCCCGCGTCGGAGACCTCGACCGTGAAGTTGAAGGTCCCGGCCGCAGTCGGAGTGCCGGAGATGGCGCCGGACGCGCCGTTGAGCGTGAGTCCGTCGGGCAGTGCGCCGGCGGTGACGCGGAACGAATACGGCGTCTGACCGCCGGCGGCTTTCAGCGTGAAGCTATACGGAGTGCCGGTGACTGCGTCGGGCAAGGCGGCGGGAGTAGCGAAGGTCAGGCCGGGCGCGACCGTCAGCGTGAAAGCCTTCTGCGCGGTGAGGCCCGCGGCGTCGGTCACGTTGGCAGTGAAGTTGTATGTGCCGAGCGCGGCGGTCGTACCGGCGAGGTCCCCAGTCCCGACGTTCAGAGTGATGCCGGCGGGCACCGAGCCACTCGCGATGCTCCAGGTGTAGGGCGGACGGCCGCCTGACGCGGTGAGCGGCGTCGAGTAGGGCGCGCCGGGAACGGCGGGCGGGAGTTGGGGAGCGGTCGTAATCGTTAGTCCCGAAGCGACCGTGAGGGTGAAATCGCGCGTGGCGCGGGCGCCGGTCGCGTCCGTGACGGTGGCGGTGAAGGTGAACGCGCCGGCGGTGGTCGGTGTCCCGTCGATCGTGCCGTTGGCGTGGAAGGTGAGCCCGGCGGGAAGCGAGCCTGCGGTGGCGGCCCACGAGTACGGAGCGGTGCCGCCTGCCGCGGCGAGCGTCACCTGATAGTTCAGGGCGACGGCGGCGACGGGCAGCACGGGCGCGGTCGTGATTGTCAGGCCGGCGGCGATCGTGATGGTGAAGGTGGATTGCGTCTGCGCGCCGGCCGCGTCGCGCGCCTGCAGCGAGAAAGTGAACGTGCCAGACTGCGACGGCTTGCCGCTAATCTCGCCGGTGCTCGTGTTGAGGCTCAAGCCGGGCGGCAACTGCCCGGACGCCAGCGCGAACGTGAACGGCGGCTGACCGCCCGCGACCGCCATCGTGGCGGAGTAGGAGGCGCCCAGTGCGCCCGACGGCAGCGTGGCAGCGGTGGAGAACGACGGACCGGCGGCGATGGAGATCGAGAACGATTTGGTGGCGGTCGCGCCGGTGGTGTCGGCGGCCTGGACGGTGAAGGCCGACCCGCTGCCGGTGGGCGTTCCCGAGATCCGGCCGGTGGCGTCGAGGGTGAGTCCGGCGGGGAGCGCGCCATCGGTGACGGTCCACCGATACCCTCCCGAGCCTCCGGATGCCGCGAGCGTCTGCGAGTACGGGACGCCCTGCTCGCCGGCGGGTAGGGACTGCGTCGTGATGGTGACGGGCGAAGCGGTCACGGTGATGCTGAGCGCCTTGGTCGCGGTCGCCCCGGCCGCGTCGCGCACCTGGACGGTGAAGTTCGACGTCCCGGGCAGGAGCGCGATGCCGGTGATCGTGCCGTCACTCGCGAGCGAGAGGCCGAGCGGCAAGGCGCCGGAGACGAGGGTCCACGAGTAAGCGCCAGTGCCGCCGTTCGCCGTGAGCGAGGCGGAATACTGCGAGGCAGGCGTGGCGCTCGGAAGCGATGTCGTCGTGACGGTCAGGGTCGGCGCGTTGATCGTGATGCTGAGCGCCTTGGTGGCAGTGGCGTTCGCAGCGTCCTTGACCTGGACGGTGAAGTTCGATGTCCCCGCGCCGGTCGGCGTGCCGGTGATGGCTCCGGCGGCGGTGAGTGTGAGGCCCGCAGGCAACGATCCCGCGGTCACGGACCAGGCGTTCCCGCCCGAGCCTCCGCTGGCGGACAGTGTCTGCGAATAGGGCGAGCCGACCGTGCCGGCGGGCAGGGACGCGGTCGTCACGGTCAGAGTCGGGGGATCGATGGTGAGGGTGAGCGCCTTGGTCGCGGTGGTGTTCGCGGAGTCCTTCACCTGGACGGTGAAGTTCGACGCGCCGGCGGCGGATGGAGTGCCGCTGATGGTCCCGGCGGCGCTCAGCGAGAGGCCGGCGGGCAGCGATCCCGCAGTCACGGACCAGGTGTTGCCGCCCGCGCCTCCACTGGCGGAGAGTGTCTGCGAGTAGGGCGAGCCCACTGTGCCGTTCGAGAGGGACGAGGTCGTGATGGTCAGCGGCGGGGCCGCGACCGTGATCGAGAGAGGCTTCGCTGCGGTGGTGTTCGCGGAGTCTTTCACCTGAGCGGTGAAGTTCGACGTGCCGGGAGCAGTGGGCGTGCCGCTGATGGTTCCGGACGGATCGAGAGCCAGTCCCGCCGGCAGTCTGCCGGCGCTGATGGACCACGTGTTTCCGCCGGCGCCGCCGCTCGCGGTGAGCGTCGCGGAATAAGGCGCGCCGAGGGTGGCGTCGGGCAGGGACGAGGTCGTGATGTTCAAGGTCGGGGCCGTGACCGAAATCGAGAGCGTCTTGCTGGCGGTGGTGTTGGAGGAGTCCGTTACCTTGGCTGTGAAGTTGGACGAACCGGCGGCGGTGGGAGTGCCGCTGATCGTTCCGGAGGGATCGAGCGTCAGTCCGGCCGGCAGTGCGCCCGCGCTGACGGACCACGCATAACCTCCTGTGCCCCCGCTGGCGGAGAGCGTTGCCGAATATGGCGAGCCGAGTGTTGCGCCCGGCAGCGCCGTGGTCGTGACTGTCAGTGGCGCGGGATTGACGAGGATCTGGAGCGCCTGAGTGTCGGTGGCGCCTGCGGCATCCGTGACTTTGGCGGTGAAGCCAAATGTGCCGGGGGTCGTGGGTTGGCCCGAGATGGCGCCCGTTCCGGCATTGAGCGAGAGCCCGTCGGGTAGGGCTCCGGCGCTCACGCTCCAGGTGTACGGCTTCAATCCGCCGGAAGCGCCGAGCGTCGCGTTGTAATTCGCGCCGACGCGGCCGTTCGGCAGCGACGTCGTCGTGATGGCGAGGGGGGCCGCGGATGCGCCGAGACAGAAGACCGCGAAAGCGATGAGTAAATTTCTCATGGCGGTCTCCTTAACGCGGCGGTCCGAATGAGGGCGTTCCGGGCACAATCGTGCCCGCACTGGAGGTGACTCCGCCCGTTGTGCCGCCCGCGGTCGTGTCCGATTTGCCGCCCTTCGCGGCGAGGACGGCGCCTCCGACGGCCGCGCCGCCGACCACCGCCGCAATCACGAGCCACTTGGAGTGCGCCGTCTTCACGACCGGCTCGGCGTTGGTCTGCGCGATCGTCGCGGTCGCCGAGTCCCCGTGTGCGGACGCCGTCACGCGAATCTTAAAAGGGCCCTCGATCGCGTTCGGGATCAGGCCGCGGCCGGTCGCCATGCCGCGATCGTCCGTTTGGACGGTGAGGCTGAGGCCGCTCGCGCCGAACGTCCCGCTGGCGCCGGTCGCGGGTAGAAGGAAAGAGACGGTGGCGTTCCGTAGCGGCTCGCCCGTCGCATCCAGAACCTGAACGACGGGATCGTGACCGCGCTTCATGCGGATACTGTTGATCGCACCATCGCCCTGTACGACCTTGATCCCAATTGCGCTCTGCGCGTGCGCTGACGCAATCGCCAGCATGGTCAGAAGACAAACGCCCCGGGCTCGCCCCATGGCCCGTTTTATACCGCGCCGCACATCGCCGGCGCTGTGCGGGACCATCCACGGCGGCGCTCCAGCGGATTCACGCTGCCGAAGCGTGAACCTACATACGTCGGGGCAAGCTCCGCTTTGCATCTCGTCCCGATTCTGATAAGTTCTTACGGTCTGGGTAGGGATGCCTCCATGAATCGAAAGATCTCTGTAACAATCAACGGCAAGCGGCACACCGACGAAGTGGAGCCGCGCTTATTGCTCATTCACTATTTGCGCGAGGTGGCCGGCCTGACCGGTCCGCACATCGGCTGCGAGACGTCGATCTGCGGCGCCTGCACCGTCATGCTGGACGGCAAGGCTGTGAAATCCTGCACCATGTTTGCCGTGCAGGCGGACGGCCGCGACGTCCTCACGATCGAGGGACTCGCCGCCGCCGACGGCAAGCTTCACCCGATTCAGGAGGCGTTCTGGAACGAGCACGGCCTGCAATGCGGGTTCTGCACGCCGGGCATGATCCTCACCACCAAGCAGCTTCTGGAGGACCATCCCAACCCGACGGATCACGAGATCCGGCATGGCCTCGAAGGCAATCTCTGCCGCTGCACCGGCTACCAGCACATCGTGAATGCGGTGAAGGCTGCCGCCGCGAAAGGAGGCGCATAGGCCATGGCGACCACCATCACCAAGACCGAAACTCTCGTCGGCAAGCGCATCCGGCGGCGCGAAGATCCGCGCCTCATCACCGGGACGGCCTGCTACCTCGACGACATCAAGATTCCCGGGATGCACCACGCGTGCATCGTCCGCAGCACGCATGCGGCCGCGAAGATCAAAGGCATCTCGTCGCAGGCGGCGAGCGAACTGCCCGGAGTGGTCGCGATCTTCACGGGCGCGGACATTGCGAAGCTCGGCGCCGTGCCCTGCGCCGCATCGCTCCCAGGACTGCGTGTGCCGCACCACCATCTTCTGGCGCAGGACCGCGTCTATTTCGTCGGACATCCGATCGCGGTGGTCGTCGCAACGGACCGCTACATCGCGCGCGACGCGGCGGATCTCGTCGAGGTCGATTACGACGTATTGCCCGCGGTCGCAGACCCGGAGAAGGCGATTGCCGCGGGCGCGCCGCCGGTGCATCCGGAGTGGCCCGACAACGTCGCGTTTACCTTCCATCAGGAAGGTGGCGACACCGAGCAGGCCTTCCGCGACGCCGAGATCGTGGTCAAGCAGCGCATCACCAGCCAGCGGCTGATTCCGACCGCGATGGAGACGCGCGGCGTGGTGGCGGAGTGGCGGCCCGGCGATAAGGCGATGACGCTCTGGTCGTCGACGCAGATTCCGCACTTGATGCGCACCATGGTCGCGGGGATTCTCGGGATGAACGAGAATCTGCTGCGCGTGATCACGCCGGAGGTCGGCGGCGGCTTCGGGTCGAAGTTGAATGTGTACGCCGAAGAGGCGCTCATGGGCTTCGTCGCGATGAAGATCGGGAAGCCGGTGAAGTGGGTCGAGTCGCGGCGCGAGAACTTCACGTGCACGATTCACGGCCGCGGCCACGTGGACTATTTCGAACTCGCCGCCAAGCGTGACGGCACGATGCTCGGACTCAAGCTCAAGCTGATCCAGGATCTGGGCGCGTATCACCAACTGCTGACGCCGGCCATCCCGACTCTGTCGGTCCTGATGATGCCGGGGTTGTACCGCTTCAAGAACATCTCGGCGGAGATCGTCGGCGCCTTCACGAACTGCGTGCCGACCGACGCGTACCGCGGCGCGGGACGTCCCGAGGCGACGCACGGGATCGAGCGGATGGTCGATATTCTCGCCGCTGAATTGAAGATGGACCCGGCCGAGATCCGGCTGAAGAACTTCGTCGGCAACGATGAATTTCCGTTCCCGACGGCGACCGGCTTGATGTACGACAGCGGCAACTACGCCGCGCCTCTGCACCAGGCGCTCGAGACGGTGAGCTACGAGTCTCTCCGCAAGGAGCAGACGGCGGCGCGTGCGGCCGGCAAGTTGATGGGAATCGGCATGTCGACATACGGCGAGATTTGCGCCATGGGACCGTCGCAGGCGCTACCCGCCGGCGGCTGGGAGAGCGCGACGGTCAAGGTCGAGCCGACCGGCAAGGTCACGGTGCTGACGGGCTGTTCGCCGCACGGACAGGGCGAGGAGACGACCTTCGCGCAGGTGGCCGCCGACGAACTCGGCTGCGACATCGACGACGTCATGGTGATCCATGGCGACACCGCGATCGTGCAGTACGGCATCGGGACGTTCGGCAGCCGCGGAACGGCGGTCGGCGGCGCCGCGTTGTTCTACGCGCTGCAGGATCTCAAGGCGAAGATGAAGAAGTTCGGCGCGATGCTGCTCGAATCCGAGAACGTGGTTTTCGGCGGCGGAGCGTGCGTCGACGAAGCGACCGGCAAGTCGGTTTCGTTCGCCGAGATGGCAACTGCGGCGTATCACGCCAAGAAACTCCCGCCGAATACGGAGCCCGGTCTGGTGGCCACGCATTTCTGGGAGCCGCCGAATTTCACGTTCCCGTTCGGGGCGCACATCGTGGTGACGGAGGTCGACCGGGAGACCGGCGCGATCGACATCAAACGCTACGTCGCGGTCGACGACTGCGGCAAGATTCTCAACCCGCTCATCGTCGACGGACAGGTGCATGGCGGCGTCGCGCAAGGGCTTGGACAGGCGCTGTGGGAGGAGGCCGTGTACGACGAGAACGGCCAGTTGGTCTCGGGCGAACTGACCGATTACGCGATCCCGCGCGCTCCGTACATGCCATGGATCGAGAGCAGCCACACGACGACGCCGTCGCCCGTGAATCCGCTGGGCGTCAAGGGCGTCGGAGAGGCGGGGACGATCGGGTGCTCGCCGGCCGTGGTGAATTCGGTGGTCGACGCGCTCTCGCCGCTGGGCGTGCGGCACATCGATATGCCGCTCACGCCGCAGAAGATCTGGAACCTCATTCAACAGGGAGGCCGCGCATGATCCCGCAGGAATTCGAATACACCGTCCCGGCGACCTTGCAAGAGGCGCTCACGCTGGTCGCCGATGGCGAGCGCAAGATTCTGGCCGGCGGCATGAGCTTGATCCCGCTGATGAAGCTGCGGCTGGCCGCGCCGTCGGAAGTGGTAGACATCGCGCGCGTGCCGGGACTCGGCGGCATCGAGGAGAGCGGTGGCGTCGTACGCATCGGCGCGACGACCACACACCACGCCGTCGAGTCGTCTCCGATCATCCTCGCCAAGTGTCCGCTGCTGGCGGAGTGCGCCAGCCACATCGGCGACATCCAGGTGCGGAACGTCGGGACGATGGGCGGCAGCGCCGCGCATGCCGATCCGGCGGCGGATTATCCGGCCGCGCTACTGGCATTGGACGCGAAATTCCGGCTGGTATCGGCGACGTCGGACCGGGTCGTGGAGGCGGCCGACTTCTTCGTCGACGCGTTCACCACCGCGCTCGAGCCCGGCGAACTGATCGTCGAGATCCAGGTGCCGGTGGAGGAGGCAAGCGAAGGGCCCCGGTACGAGAAGGTGGCCCATCCGGCGTCGGGATTCGCGGTGATCGGCGTCGCGGCGCGCATCAAGAAGTCCGGCGACCGCATTACGATGGCGCGGATCGGCGTCACGGGGATGGGACCGCGCGCGTTTCGCGCCCGCGAGGCCGAGCGGCTGCTGGAATCGGGCTCGGACGTCGCGGCCGCGATCGCGACGGTCGGCAACGGGGAAGAGGTCAACTCGGATCTGTACGCGGCCGGCGATTATCGCCGCCATCTCGCGCGGGTGTACGCGGGCCGGGCGGTGACCACTGCGCTGTCGAGGGCTTCGTGAAGATTTCCGGAAACCAGACGTTGAATATGACGCCGCAGCAGGCGTACGACCTGCTGCACGATCCCGGGGTCCTGGCCCGCTGCATGCCCGGCTGCGAAAGCCTGGAGCAGATCGGCGAGGGCGAGTATGCCATGAAGATGAAAATGGCGCTGGCGAGCATCTCCGGCCTGTTCCAGGGGAAAGTGAAGACGGCCGAGCCGAATCCGCCCGAGAGCTTCCGTCTGATCGTCGATGGTACGGGCAAGATCGGGTTCATGAAGGGCGACGGCGTGCTGCACCTGTCGCCGATCGAGGCGGGGACGCAAGTCGCGTTCGAGGGCGACGTCCAGGTTGGCGGCACGATCGCGGCGGTCGGGCAGAGGCTGCTGGATACGACCGCGCGGATGCTGATCAAGAAGTTTTTCGATCGCCTGTCGAGCGAGGCAGTGATCAATCAGGAGCCGCGCACCCAGCCGAACGCGCAACCGTAAGCAGAGCCGCGACCAGGTTCCAGCGATGATTTACCTCACTGAAGCCGACGTTCTGCGTTTCCTGAGCATGCGCGATTGCATCGAGCTGATGCGGCGCGTGTTCACGAGCGAGTACCTCAACCAGCCGCGCCGCCGGCTGACCCTGCCGACGAAGTCGACGCTGCACGACATGGCGGGCGCGTGGGGTCCGTATTTCGGAGCCAAGGTCTATTCGACGAATCCGCGGCACGCGCCGCACTTCCTGTTTCTGCTCTATCGCGCCGAGGACGCCGAGTTACTGGCCGTGATCGAGGCGAACCACCTGGGCCAGATCCGCACGGGCGCGGCGAGCGGGTATGCGACGCAGTTGCTGGCGCGGTCGGAGTCGCGGACCCTGGCGGTGATCGGGTCGGGCTTCCAGGCGCGGACGCAGGTGGAGGCGATTCGGACGGCGATGCCGGGCCTCGACCGGGTCCGCGTGTGGAGCCGGTCGGCGGAAAAGCGCGAGGCGTTCGCGCGCGAGATGGGCGCCGAGGCGTGCTCGTCTGCCGAGGAGACGGTCCGCGGAGCCGATATATTGGCAACTGCCACGAACTCTGGCGAGCCGGTGGTCGACGCGGCGTGGATCGTCGCGGGGATGCACATCAATGCGATGGGATCGAATCAGGCGCGGCGCCGGGAATTGCCCGGAGAATTAGTTCGGAAAGTGGACGTTCTCGCGGCCGACAGTATCGAACAGAGTCGTATGGAAGCGGGCGATCTGCTGCTGGGGCTCACGGAGGACGACTGGACGAGGGTGGTGGAGTTGCGGGACGTGGCCGCCGGACGGGCTGGAAGAACCCGTCCGGATCAGCTCACATTGTTCAAATCGCTTGGCTTGGCGGTCGAGGATGTCGCGGCCGCCGGTTGGGTCTACGAGCGCGCCCGGGAAGCGGGCGCGGGTCGCAGTATCTATTCCTGAACGGGCATTTGCTGTTCGATCTCGCGCCAGGCGCTGATCTTGAGGCGGCGACACACCCAGCAGAGGGGCTCGGAGCCCACGCCAGACGTCTCATCTCCACAGACAGCGCACTTGGCGGCCTTCTTCAGGCGGTCCGCCGAGATCGACTGTTTGGCGTGCTCCAGAACCTCCGCCGGTACCACGACGGGGTCCTGCTTCGGTAATTTCCGTCTCATTGTGTCCCCAGTCTGATTTCACTATGGCAGAAACCACGCCGTACAAACAACCCACTCTGGATAGGTCAGTACCGTTCTAGGCGGCTTCCGGGATCTGGATGACGACGGCGACGTCCAGGGAGGACGAGCACCGCGGACACTTCTGTCCCGGCTCCACTTTCGGATACTTGCGCTTGAGATCGATCTCCGCCGGCACCGTGTGGGTGCAGATCGGGCAATGGACCATCCCCTTCGTCTGGCTCTCGATGAATGCTTTCATGGCTACGTTGCCTCACTTCATCCGACGCGATTTCCCAAGCACGGGTTGTACCAAATTCGTAAAGATTCTTAAAATTCCCGTGCGCGCGTTCGCTCCGCCGCGTTGTGGGTCGGTGTTACGCTGAACGTTATGACTCAGCAGCCGGCCCCGAAGATCCAGTTGATGACCACACCGGAGTACCGGGAGGACTATGCGAACAGCGTCCAGGTGCGGGTGAACCTGTGGGATTTTCAACTGCTATTCGGGCGCGTGAATCAGACGTCACCGGAAAGCGTCGCGATCCATAATTTTCAAGCGGTTTATGTGAGCCCGCAGCAGGCGAAAGCGCTGCTCAACGTGCTGCAGCAGAACGTGACGCAATACGAGACGGCGTTCGGGGAGATCCGGCTGGAGCCCTCTACGCCGGGCGGCATCGTCCAGTAACGAAATGCGGCCGATGGTTGCGCCGCCGGCGCGGCGGAACATTCACCTGCAGAGTTACGCGTGGATGTTCCTGGTCTTCGCGGCACTGATCGTTCCCGCGCACTTATGGCTGGTCCGGCTGCCCTACTACTGGGACGAGGCCGGGCAATTCGTTCCCGCAGCCCTCGATGTTTTACGTGACGGCGCCTGGATTCCGCACTCGACCTCGCCGAATATTCATCCGCCGGGACTCTCCGCGTACCTGGCGGGGGTGTGGCGCGTCGCAGGATTTACACCTGAAACGACGCGGTTCGCGATGTTGTTCCTGGCGGTCGCGGCGGCTCTGGCGGCGTTCCTGCTCGCCATCGAGCTGACGCGCGACGCGAAGGGGGCGCCGGCGCTCCTGGCGGTCGCGCTGCTGGCGATCTCGCCGTTGTTCTTCGCGCAGAGCGTCCTGGCGCAGCTCGATTTGCCCGCGATGCTCTTCGCCACCATCGCTTTGCTGCTGTTTCTTCAGCAGCACATGCGGGCGGCGGCGGCGGCATGCGTCGCGCTGGTCCTATTTAAGGAGACGGGCGCGATTGTCCCGTTGGTGCTCGGCGCGTGGCTGGTGTGGGAGAAGCGGTGGCGCGATGCGATCTGGTTCGCCGCGCCGATGGTCGTGCTGGCGGGGTGGGTCGTGGTGCTGGCGCGGCACACGGGGTCGTGGGCCGGCAACGCGGAGTTCGTCCGCTATAACGTATGGACGCCGCTCCAACCGGCGCGGCTGCTGTTTACTTTGCTGCGGCGCCTGTACTTTCTGACGATCGCGAATTTCCATTGGATCGGGACCGCCGCGGTCGTGCTCGCATGGCGGGCGGGCGGGTTCCGCAGCCGGCCGTGGCGACTCGCCGGATTGCTGGTTGTGGCGCATGTGCTGCTGTTCACCGTTTTGGGGGGCGCGGTCCTGAACCGGTACTTGCTGCCGATCATGCCGATCGTGTTCGCGGCGATGGCGGCTGCGATCGCATGGCTTCCGAAGCCGTGGCGGATTGCGACGACCGCCGCCCTGGTGCTCGGGCTGCTCGCGTCCAACTGGATCAACCCGCCGTACGCGTTCCCGTTCGAGGAGAACTTGGCGTTTGCCGACTTCGTGCGGCTGCATGCCGACGCGGCGGACTACGTCGCGCACTGGTATCCGGAGGCTGAGGTGCAGACGATCTGGCCGATGTCGGACGAACTGATCCGTCCCGACCTCGGGTACGTGACGCATGCGATCCGGGTACGCACGCTGCCGGACCTCTCGCCGGAGACGCTGGGGTCGCTGGACTGGAATAAGACGGACGTGGTCGTTGTTTTCTCGCGGACGTGGGAGTCCGACTGGAGTTTCCTGAAGCACGCGCCGATTTTCAACTTCTGGGAGCGCGTCTACAATGTCGCGCCGAATGCCACGGTGGACGAGGCGCGGTCGAGAATCCCGTTCCCGGCGGAGGCGTCGTTTGCGCGGCGGGGGCAGTGGGTCGAGGTCTATGCGAATCCGCGGTTGAGGAAGTAATCATTGTGGGGCGGCCAATCGTGGCCGCGGACCCGCTTTCCTGCGGGTCCAGCCGGCTAAAAGCCGGCTTGCGGGCAAGATTGCCCGCCCCACTCTAGGCGCTAGCGGTGGCGCGGTTGGCCGAGGTGCAGGCCCGACCATTCCTCGGAGACCACGATCGAATTCGCAGGGTTCTTCGGATCGTAGCGGACGGAGACGGAGGAGAGCAGCGACAGGTCGGCCGGGATCTGGTCCTTCAACAGGGAGACGTCCTGCGATGCGGTGTACTCGACGCCCCGGACGAGGTACGCATAGAAGAGATTGCTCTCCTGCATATCCATGAGGGTGGCGTCACCCATCTTGCCGCTTCTTACGAGCTGCGTCCGCCGCTGGCGCTCGCGCTCAGCCGGGGAGGTGCGGGAGAGCTTCCACGCGCGATGCCCCATGATGGCGACGATGGCCACGAGCACGGCCAACAACCCCATCGAGATTTCTTCCGCCGCGGTGAGCGAGTACCAGAGCGCAGCCGGCATGGGGTCGGGATCAGCCCGCTACCGGGGTCTCCTGAAACACCTTCGCCCAGTCCTTGGCGAACTGCTCGAGGCCCTTATCGGTGAGCGGATGGTTGAACAGCATATCGAGGACTTTGAACGGCATCGTGCCGATGTGCGCGCCGGCGAGCGCCGAATCCATCACGTGCATCGGGGAGCGAAGCGACGCCGCCAGGATTTGCGTCTTGTAGCCGTAATTCTTATAGATCTGGACAATGTTGCGGATCAGGTCCATGCCGTTCCAACTGATATCGTCGAGGCGGCCGACGAACGGGCTGATGATGTAGGCGCCGGCCTTGGCGGCAATCAGCGCCTGTGGGGCCGAGAAGCAGAGCGTCACATTGACGCGGATGCCTTCGCCGCTCAGCGCTTTGGTGGCGACGATGCCGTCGCGCGTCAGCGGGCACTTGACGACGATGTTCTTGTGGATTTTGGAGAGGCCGCGGCCCTCGCGGATCATCGAAGCGGAATCGGTCGAGACGACCTCGGCGCTGATATCGCCATCGACGATATCGCAGATCTGACGGACCTGCTCCTCGAGAGGTTTGCCTTCCTTGGCGATCAGCGACGGGTTGGTGGTGACCCCGTCGACGATGCCCCAGGCAGCGCCTTTCTTGAGCTCGTCGAGATTAGCCGTATCGAGAAAGAACTTCACGCCATCCTCCGCAATCTATTGCCAGAATAGCACCGCCGTTTGGGGATGGGCGTGAACTCCGCCTCCCTTTCAACGCGGAGTCGCGGAGAACGCGGAGTTCACGCGGAGGAAACCTTCTCTTGCGCAGGCGGCTCTCCATCTCCAATCGTGTACAAATCCTGTAGAGGGTCCGCCAGTTCGTCAGCCCATTCCTGAGCTATCAGTGCCGTCCAGTCCTTTTCGGTCTCGTGATCCATACTCGCCTTCCGCTGCTCCATCATACCTTCCGCTCTCCAGGTGAATCGCTCCGGATGGGACGATCGTCTTCTCCGCGTTTCCTCCGTGGACTCTGCGTCTCCGCGGTTAAAGGAAGCCATTTTGTACTGAAAGGCCGGTTCGATACGGGTCTCCGCCACCCGCTACAATATAAGGACAGTGTCTGCACCAGGGAAAACCTTTTACATCGAAACATTCGGCTGTCAGATGAACGTCCACGACACGGAGAAAGTCGTGGGGACGCTCTTCCAGCAGGGCTACGCGCAGGTCGAGACGCCGGAGGAAGCCGGACTTGTGCTGTATAACACCTGCAGCATCCGCGACAAGGCCGAACAGAAGGTCTTCAACCGTTTGCAGAACTTCAAAAAGGCCGCCGGCAAAGACAAGGTCTTCGGCGTCCTCGGCTGCGTCGCGCAGCAGGAAGGCGAGAAGATTTTCGACCGGGCTCCGCATGTGAGCCTGGTGTGCGGCTCTGCCAGCTACCCGAAATTCGGCGAGATGCTGGTCCAACTCGAAGCGGGCAACCGGCACGTCACCGGGCTCAGTATCGACACCGACGAGACGTTCGACACTCCGTTCACCCGCCGCGACAATCCGCACCGCGCGTACATCACGATCATCGAAGGCTGCGACAAGTCGTGCGCTTACTGCGTCGTGCCGTTCACGCGCGGACCGGAGCGCAGCCGCACCTCCGCGAGCGTCATGGACGAGGCCGGCCGCCTCGCCGCTGAGGGCTACTCCGAAATTCAACTGCTGGGCCAGAACGTCAACAGCTATCGCGATCCCTCGCCCACCGGGTGGGACTTTGCGACGCTGCTGTCGAAGATCGCCGCGGTCCCGGGCATCCGCCGCGTCCGGTACACCACCTCGCATCCACGCGACTTCGTGAAGGCGATCGTCGACGCCATGGACGAGAATCCCGTCCTCTGCGACCACGTGCACCTGCCGGTGCAATCGGGGTCGACTCGCGTGCTGGCGGCGATGGACCGTCTGTACACGCGCGACGAGTACATGCGGCGCATCGACTGGCTCAAGAACGCGAAACGGCGTTACGCCCTGACCACCGACATCATCGTGGGCTTCCCTGGCGAGACCGAGGACGATTTCCAGAAGACGCTCGACCTGCTCGACGAGGTCCAGTACGACTCGCTGTTCAGCTTCAAGTACTCGCCACGGCCGAACACGTCCGCTCTGCAGATGCAGGATCGCGTGGCGGAGGAGGAGAAGCAGCGGCGCCTCGCCATCGTGCAGGAGAAGCAGCGCGCCATCCAGATCCGCCGCAATGCGGAACTGATCGGCGAGCTACGCGAGGTGCATGTCGAGGGCCGGCATCAGTCGTTGGGGCAGTGGATCGGGCGCACGTCGGACAACCGCACGCTGAATTTCACGCACCCCGAGACGGACCAGTCGCTCGTGGGAACGTACCTGTACGTGCGGGTCACGCGCTCTGGCCCCAACTCCTTGGTGGGGGAAAGCGCAACTGTGGTGTAATTGAAGCTGGGGAAGCCATGGAAGTCGAGATGAAAATTCGGGGACTCATGATGGATCCCGTGACGAACATGCCGATCGTCATCCTGAAGGATGTGAACGGCGCCACGGTGCTTCCGATCTGGGTCGGCGTGTATGAAGCGAACGCCATCGCGCTCGAAATCGAAAAGGTCTCGACCCCGCGGCCGATGACCCACGACCTCATCAAGACCATGCTCCACGGGCTCGATGCCAACGTGCGCAAGGTGGTCGTGAGCGAGCTCAAGGACGACACGTTTTACGCGGTGATCTGGCTCGACCGAGAGGGCGAGCTGATCACGGTGGACTCGCGGCCGAGCGACGCGCTGGCGATCGCGCTGCGCCTGGACTGCCCGATCTACGTGGACGAAACGGTGCTCAAGTCTTCGAAAGTGGCCTCGACGGTCTCCGACAAGGTCAACAACGAAGAACTGCGGCGCTGGCTGGAGGGCCTCAACGACGAGGACCTCGGCCGCTATAAAATGTGACTCCGGAGATCGCGGCGCGGCTGACGGGCTTGCGGATCGAGTGGTTCGCGAGCGACAAGGGCTACACATTCTTCACGCGCGAGAACTGCGCGGCGATCGCACACTTGAAGGCGGACGGTTTCGGACTGGGCAGCACCGGCATGATGACCGAGGCCGGCTTTGCGTACCTGCTGTGGCGCGATGGGCAGGCCTTCCTCGCGGCGCACGGCAGCGCGGAAGCGCCCGCCACCGCCGACCAGGTCGAGGCGGTGCGACAATTCTCGGCGGACCTGAAGGCGGCACTGGCGGAATGACGATCGACGAACAACTGGCATACCTGCGCAAGGGAATGGCGGAGATCATTCGGGAAGAGGATCTCCGGGAGCGGCTGGTCGCGGCCGCGAAAGACGGACGGCCGCTGCGCGTCAAGGCGGGCTTCGACCCGACCGCGCCCGATCTGCACCTCGGTCACACGGTCCTGCTGCGCAAGATGAAGCACTTTCAGGATCTCGGCCACACGGTCATTTTCCTGATCGGCGATATGACGGGACTGATCGGCGACCCGACCGGCCGCAACATCACGCGTCCGCCGATGACGCGCGAAGCTATCCTGCAGAACGCCGAGACGTACAAGTCGCAAGTGTTCAAGATTCTCGATCCGCAGAAGACCGAGGTGCGATTCAACAGCGAGTGGCTGGAGCCGATGCAGTGGATGGACGCGGTCAAGCTCACCTCGAAATACACGGTCGCGCGCATCCTGGAGCGCGACGACTTCGCCAAGCGGCTGAAGGAAGGCGTGCCGATTTCGATGCACGAGATCCTGTACCCGCTGGCGCAGGGGTACGACTCCGTCGCGCTGAAGTCCGACGTCGAAATGGGCGGCACCGACCAGAAGTTCAACCTGCTGGTCGGGCGCGAATTGCAGAAGGACTACGGACAGCCGCCGCAGATCGTCGCGACGGTGCCGATCCTCGAAGGGCTCGACGGCGTCAACAAGATGTCGAAGTCGCTGGGGAATTACATCGGGATCACCGAGGCGCCCGAGGTCATGTTCCGCAAGGTCATGCAGGTCTCCGACGACCTGATGTGGCGCTACTACCTGCTGCTCACCGACAAGCCGGAGTCCGAAATCGCGCAGATGCGCGCGTCGATGCACCCGATGGAGGCGAAGATCGCGCTCGGCAGATCGATCGTCGCCGATTTCCATTCGCCGGCCGACGCGGAGCATGCCGTCGAGGTGTTCTCGAAGGTCGTGCGCCGCAAAGAAGTGCCGGAGGATATGCCGGTGATGGCGCTGCCCGAGGACGTCACGAAGGACGGGACGGTGCGGGTCGATAAGCTGCTGGCGAAGGTCGGACTCGCGCCGTCGGTGAGCGAGGCAGTGCGCAGGATCAAGGCGGGCGCGGTCGAGATCAACGGCGAGAAGGTGAAGGATCTGGCGATTCCCACAGCGCCGGAGATGGTGATTCAGGTGGGCAAGAACTGGCGCAAGGTGACGACTCCATAACTCCGGCATGGGAGCGCCTTCTCCAACCCGCGTCTCCCTGGTGTGCCGGAGCGGCGCACGCGCCGGCGCGCGATATCCGCTGCGCGACGATGTCACTCGCGTAGGCCGCGGCCCCGATAACGACGCGATCGTCGACGGTCCCGACGCGGTCACGGTGTCGCTCAATCACTGCGAGATTCAGCGCGAGGGCGACGGGTTCCGCGTGCGCGATCTTGGCAGCACCAATGGCACCTGGGTCGACGGCGAGCGTGTGACGGAGGCGGAGTTGGCGCTCTCGGCCGTGCTGCGGCTCGGACAGCAGGGGCCGGAGTTCGGACTGGTCGCGCAGGACGCCGCGGCGGCGCTGCTGGATCGAACCATTGAAATCCCGGCGGCGTCCGGATTGCGCGCGGCGACGCACGACGAACTGCTGACGGACGCGGTGCATCGGGCGCGGCACATGCGCGCGCACGGGGTCGGCGGGCAAACGCTGACGATCATGCGCGATGTCCTGGAGCAGGCACTAAGGCATAGCCGGCGGCGGCATCGCGCGGCAGGCTACCTGCTGCTGGTGTTGCTGCTCGCGGTGTCGGGGATCGGGATCTGGCGGGTCACTGTGCTCAAAGCGGAGAAGCGCGCGATCGACGCGCACATTCGAGAGCTCGAGGTTGCGCTGGCCGCGTCACGGGAGAAGTCGGAGACGGACCAGCTCATCTCGCGTCTCAGCGCGTATCAGGACGAGGCCGCGTCGCTGCAGAAGAATTTGTTCTACCGTTTGGGCCCGCAGCAGGAGGACGATTTCGTTACCCGCGAACTGCGCGCGCTGATGGCCGAGTTCGGCGCGGAGGCCTACGCCATCCCGCCCGAATTTCTGGAGCGCGTGAACCACTATCTCGAACAGGATCGGGACACCGAGCGTCCGCAGTTCGAGCACGCGCTCGGGGAGGGCAAATCGCGGATCGACACGATCCGGCGCATCCTGAAGGACGAGCACATGCCGCCCGACCTGGCGTACATCCCGATTGTCGAGAGCGCGCTCACGAGCGGGACGGCGAGCGCCGCCGGAGCATCCGGTCCGTGGCAACTGACGGCGGCGACGGCGCGCGCGTACGACCTGCGGGTCGACGGCAAGGTCGATGAGCGGCAGGATTTGGTGAAGTCGACGCGCGCGAGTTGCCGGTATTTGAAGGACCTGATTCTCGACTTCGGCGCGGGGAGCTCGGTGCTGCTGGCGCTCGCCGCGTATAACAGCGGGGCAGGGAAGGTGAAGGCCGCGGTCACCCGCACCGTCACCGACCCGATCCAGCAGCGCAACTTCTGGTATCTCTATCGGACGAACGCCTTGCCGATCGAGACGAAGGAATTCGTGCCGAAGGTGTTTGCGGCGATTTTGATCGGAAGGAACCCGAAGCACTTCGGATTCTAGGAGTCTTCACAGCCTCCTGAGAAAGCAATTTGGCCGCCGATGAACGCAGATGAACGCCGATAAACCACATGCAAGTTATTTGTTTTCCATCGGCGTTTATCTGCGTTGATCGGCGGCCAGCTATGATTTGGCCTTTTTCAGCAATGTGCCCCACAGCCCACTAGAAGAGCTTGGCGAGTTGGTCCGCCGACACCGTCGCGCGCACCCCCACGGTCGACCCCTCGCGTGTCACCTCCATCGGGAAGCGCATCAACGACCCGATCGCGCGGACATTGCCTTCGAGATGCTCTGCCTCCGCGTCGCCGCGACAGATTCCTTCGGCGCGGAGTTCGAAGCCATCGCCCACCGGCCGCGCTGCCACGACCGTAAACTCCGTCTGGTGCAGCAGTCGATTCACATTCGCGAGATTCCCGGACAAGGGCAGCGTCGCCGAACCGCGCGCCACGATCCACAGGGGAGCCTCGGAGGCGTGCGCGACCAAGTCGGCCGGCGCGCCCTGTCCCGGCGTTCCGCTGACCTCCACGCGGCCGCCCGACCGTGTCGCGGTGACCAATTCCGTTCCGGTATAGCCCGCCAGCACGTACGACCCTTGCCGGAACGCTTCGGGGAGTTTGGAAAAAAGAGGAGAGGTGCGGAGCTTGTCGAGGTCGGCGCCGGCGAGGACGATGGAATGGGCAGGGAGTTTAGCGGCCAGGTCAGAGAGGGAAGAGTGCGGCGCGCGGGAGCACGCCGCCGCGAGTAGAAGGACGGCTGCTACGAAAAAACGCGGTTCTGTGATGGGCTGCATCCTCCGATAGCAGCTTCTCACAGAACCGCGCCGGCCTGCGGGCTAACCGAGGAAGCCCAGATTCGTTGTCTGGAAGTGCTGTTGCAAGCCGGGGAAAACCGTCGGGAAGTCCTGCGGGTCGATGCCGAACCAGTTCGCCATCGTGGCCGAGTACTGCGAGGTCGAGGTCGTGGGAATCAGGGTGCCGCGTGAGTTGGCGTCGTCCGGACCGCCCAACACGAGCTGCGGGTAAGTGCCGTACATCTTGCCGCCCATCACGCTGCCGCCGACCACGAAGTGGTGACTGCCCCAGGCGTGGTCCGTGCCGCCGCTGCCGTTCGGCTGTAGCGTGCGGCCGAATTCGGAGGCGGTGAAGGTCGTCACGGCCTTATCGACGAGCAGCTCCTGCGTCGCCGTGTAGAACGCGTTGACGGCCTGGCTGAGCTGTCCGAGCAGCGTGTCCTGATCCGAGAGCTCGTTGGTGTGGAAGTCGAACCCGCCGAGCTGTGCGAAGAACACCTGCCGCGTGATCCCGAGCGCCGCGCGGATGCTGATGATCTTCGCCACCGTGAGGAGCTGCTGTCCGATGAGCGTGCCCGGGAACACCGTGTTGACGTGCGCGCCGGCGATCGCCTGGTTGAGCGCTTTGGAGAAACCGACGCCGCGGAAGTACACCGCGTTGGCCGCGGTCGCGAGCGTCAGCCCGTTGTCGAACGTCATCAGTTGCTGGACGGCGTTGAGACGGTTGCCCGTGGCGCCGATCAGCAACGACGCGCCGCCCACCGGCACCGTCGACGCAAACGTATTCTGGCCGGTGCAGAACAGACCGCAGCCAGAGGTCGAGGTAATCGGCGAGAAGTTGGCGTTCGCGTTGAGGTTGCCGTTCAGCAGGTCTTCCACGCGTCCGCCCCAGCCCGTCGACGCGCTGCCGTTGGGGATTGCCGTCTGCCATTGGCTCGACTGATCCGAGTGGGAGAACAATTGAGAAGGCACCGCCGCGCCGGGGCTCAGGTACTGCTGGCGCGTAATCGGCTGTACCAGGTTGCCGACGTTGGCCACGACAGCGGCCGCGCCGGAGTTGTAAAGCGCGCCGATTTCGGTGAGCTTCGGGTGCAGGCCGTAGACGTCGTTGCCGTTGTTGATGACCGGAACGCCGCTCGACGGCATCGCCAGTCCCTGCCGGGCTCCATGGTAGAGGTTGTACGTGTTGCCGTTGGAGTTGTTGGCGATCGGGAAGACGGTGTTGTGGCCGTCATTGCCGCCCGCCAGGTAGATGCACACCAAGGCCTGGTAGCCCGCGTTCGGGTTGGTGGGAGTGGCGGCCAAAGCCGCCATCTCTCCGAATTTTCCAAAGGCAGCGGCGCCGCCGGCCACGCCCAATGCAGTCTTTAAGAAGTTGCGTCTGGATTTGATCAACATGTTATTTCTCCTCGTTCGTTGTTGCCCTTAGTGCCAGACGCTATAGAAGCTGGACTGCAGGGTCAGGTAGATTGCGGTTTGCACGCGATGCAGGCTGCCGCTCGCGTCGCCGGTCACCGTGGCTACGATCGTCGACTTCATCCCCGCGGGCATCAGGCCGTGCGTCAGGATCAAGTCGACCGCGTCCACCAGCGTGGAGGGTGTGGCAGAGAGCGGAAGCAACGGCGTGAGGTCGATTGTCGTGCCAGGTCCGTAGCTGGCGATCGGATTCGAGTACTGGCTGAACAGGTTCGCCACCAGGTTCTCGCGCAGGATCGCGTTGTTCGGGTTGTAGATCTGGAACTCTGGCCCCTTCAAGCCACCGGTGTTCGCGATGGTGTAGCCGGGCGAGAAGTAGTTGAACACGCTGGGCGCGTTGTAGATGTCCTGTCCCTCAGCCGCCATGTCGCTGGCGTAGTAATTGGCGGGCGTCATCTGCCCGCCGAAGGCGCGGACCAGGCCGGGAAGGAAGAGCGCCGGCTCCTGCAGGTGGCCGTCGGCCGCCGTCTGCGAGAGGCCGTCGTCGTTCGCGCGGGCTTCCGTGTCGAGCAGGATCGTCGTGATGACGGTCTTCATATCGCCGTTCGACTGGTTCCACGCGTTGACGACGCGCTGCACGTAAGCCGGCGAGGGATTGCTCTTCACGAGATGCTGGATGAGCTGCTTGGAGATGAACGGCGCCACGTTGGGGTGAGTCGCGATCACGTCCAGGACGTGGTTGAGCTCCACGTCGGGAGACTGTCCCGAAGCCACGGCGTAAGTTCCGGGGAAGCCGCCGAAGAGGGTCTTGGCGCCGGCATCGTGGAACGCGGTCATGAAGATCATCGGAGACGTGGTGTTGTTGAGGTAGGCGTTCCACTGCGGCTGGCCGCCCGGCATCGGGGCATAGGTCCAACCGGTGAAGACGCGCGCCAACTCGGTGATTGTGGTCTGGTCGTACGCCGGCAGCGGGTTGCCGAGCGCGTCCTTTTGCACCGAGCCATCGGAGTTCAGCAGGGTGGTGCCGAGGCTGAAGAGCTGCAGGATTTCACGCGCGTAGTTCTCGTTGGCGACCGTACCGGCGGCCGGATTGGCCTTGGCGTTGTTCGCCATATCGAGGTAGTTCCCCATCGCCGGGCTGAGCGTCACGTCGCCCAGAATCTTGCGATAGTTCGTGAAGGCATCCGCCATCAGCATGTGCTGATAGGGGATCGCGGTCGTGTTCCAGATGAGCTTGGTCAGAGAGGTGACGAAGATCTCGCTGAGCGCGAACGCGACGCGCTGCCGAAGCTGGTCGGGGTTGGTCACGGCGTTGGCGAGGAATACCGTGGGCATGCCGCCCTGGCTGCCAACGCTGTTGTAGTTCGAGATCTGCGGCATGTTGAACTGCTCGGTGAGCCATCCCTGGTAGCCGACGCTCTGCACGTGGTCCGCATCCGTCGGGGTGGGGCCGAAGGCGCCCTGTTCGAGGAAGCGGCGCGCCGCCGCGGCTGAGACGGTCGGATTGGCGACACCGACCTGCACCGGGAACGGCTGCGAGGAGAGCGGTCCGTTGACTACGACCAGCGTCCCCGGGCCGGAAGTTCCGGCGAACCCCGTCACATTGAGGCTGCTGGTAGCCGGGACGAACGTGGTGGGCAGCGACTTGCCATTGAGCTGGACCACCGACTGCGCCACGAAGCTTGTCCCCTGCACGCTGAAGGAGAAGACGCCGAGCGGCAGCGATTGCGGGTTGATGCCGGTAATCGCGGGAGGCGTATTCGGCACCAGGGTGACGGTAGCTTTGCCCGAGCCGCCCGCGTTGGTCGCGGTGACGGTCACGGTTGCCGGTGAGGGCATGACGGCGGGCGCGGTGTAGAGGCCGGTGTTATCGACAGTGCCGCCGCCGGCGGACACGGTCCAACTGGTCACGTTCGAAGCGGTGAACTGCTGCGTGGAGCCGAGCGCCAGGGTGACTGCCGCGGGCGCCACGACGGGAGCCGGATTGGGGGCCGGCGGCGGATTCGGATTGGGATTGGGATTGGGAGCGCTGGCTGTGACCGGAATTACGAGCGTGTTGCTGCACGCGGAACTGGGGTTCGATACGCAGACGGTGGTCGACGTCGCGCTGCCCTGGTAGACGCTCCCCGAGATGCTGGTCGCGGTCGGCGTACCGATGGTGGAAAGCTGGACGCCGCCGACGTAGATCCTCGAGCCGGCAACGAAGGCAGGGTTGCCCGTTCCGGTGACGGTGATGGTGACCGTGCCGGACGGAATCGGGTTCGGCGTCACCGCTGTGATGGTCGGGCCAGCCTTCAGGACAGTCACGTAGACGGTCGCGCTGGTCGAAGGATCCATCGTGCTGGCCGCGGTAATCCACGCGGCTTGGCTGGGAACGGACAGGGGCGCGGTGTAGACTCCGGCGGGAGTGATCGTGCCGTAGGTCGAGTTGCCGCCCACGACGCCGACGACGCTCCAGGTCACGCTAGTGTCGGAGAGGCCGGTGGTCTGTGCTGTCATCTGAACGCTCGTGCCGACTTTGACCGAGGGGCTGGAGGGAGAGATCGCGATCGTCGGACCCGAGTAGACTGCCTTCGAGGCGATCGGCACGACGATCGTGTTACCGCAGTCCGTTCCCGGATTCTTCACGCAGAACGTCGCGGAGGTGGCAGGACCCTGGTACAAACCGGCCGTGATCGCAGTCGAGTTTACGAAAGTGGTCGAGAGCTGAACGCCGCTGGCCATGATCATCGCTCCGGAAGCGAAACCCGAGCCTGTGATCTTGATGGTGAAGTTGCCGACGGCGAGCGGGTTGGGATTCACCGCGGTGATCGTGGGACCGGGGGGCTGGATGTTCGCGTAGCCTGAGCCGCTGACGGACGGCATCGCGGTGCTGGTCGCGGTGACCAGGGGAGTGGTGTTGGCCGGCATGACGGTGGGGGCCGTGTAAAGGCCGTTCGAGTCGATGGTGCCGACCGTCGAATTGCCACCGACGACGCCGGCGACGGACCAGGTCACGGTCTCCGGCGAAAGCATGTTCGTGGCTTTCGTGAATTGAACGGTCTTGCCGAGGCCGACGTTGGCCCACGACGGGGTGACAGTGACGGTTTGGGCGTGTAGGGTCGCAGTCAGGAACAGCGCGGACAAGAGCAATCCGCCGCGCTTGATGTACAGCATCTTGGCTATATCCTCCGAAACGGGTGTGGTGCGCGATTCACCGAGGGAGAATCGCGCGTTCGGATATGGAAGAGGATGGATACGGTCCAGTATTACTATTGGGGACAAAAATCGACGCGTTTGAGGGGATGCGGGTCGGGTTGCGCGAACGGCTGAGGCTCGATATTATGGAAAGACAAGCCACCCTAGCTCAGTTGGTAGAGCGGCTGATTCGTAATCAGCAGGTCGCCGGTTCAACCCCGGCGGGTGGCTCCATTTCTTCCCTGAAAACAAAACCCAGGCACTCACGCAGTCCCGCGCCGGATTTCGCGCGGAGCGGCATCGCGCCCTCCTTATAGCGTGTACCGTCCGGCGACAATGACGCGGCGGGCGATCTCCCGGCCCAGGGCGATGCTGTTGACCGGCTCGTATTTCGAGAGCCGGCGGAGGATGGCCATCTGGGTCCGCAGCATATCGCCTTCGGCCACGGCGGCGATCACCTTGCGCGCCGCGAGCTCGACCGTTGGCATGGCTTTGGCGGCATAATAGCGCGTCATCGCGACGGCGCCGGCGGCAGCGGCCTCGCCACGGGCTGCCGCGAGTTTCTCGGCGCGGAGAATGCAGGACTCGAGCGCGTAGACTTCGGCAATGCAATCGGCGAGCGCGCCCATGATTTCCTGCTGGTCGGCGAGGCCCTGCATATACTTCTGCGAGGCCGCGCCGGCCGCGAAGAGCGTCAGCTTCTTGGCGTTCCCGAGGATCAGGCGCTCGGCGGCGAGCGGACCGGCCATGTCCTCCGGAGCGCTCGGGCCGGACATCACTTCATCCATAACCTTTTTGATGGCGGGCAGAAGCGCCAGTTGTCCGGTCATGGCGCGCTTCATCAGCCAGCCGGTGATGATGAGGCGATTGATCTCGTTGGTGCCCTCGAAAATGCGGTTGATCCGAGAGTCCCGATAGGCGCGTTCGGCGGGATACTCCTCGACATAGCCGTAGCCGGCGTAGATCTGGACCACGTGGTCTACGACCATGTCGAGCATCTCGGAGCCCCAGACCTTGAGGATCGAGCACTCCACGGCGTATTCCTCGATGCGCTTCTGGATCTCCCTGGAGGCGCCCTCGGCGGCCGTGTCGACGTCGGCGAGCGCCGCGTCGATCATGCCGATCGTGCGGTAGGTGAGCGACTCGCCGGCGTAGATGCCCGTGGCGCATTCCGCGAGCTTCTCCTGGATCAGGCCGAAGTCGCTGATGGATTTGCCGAACGCCTTGCGCTCCTTGGAATACTGGACGGCGTTTTGCAAGCTGTTGCGCGCGCCGCCGACGCACGCCGCGCCGAGCTTGAACCGTCCGATATTCAGGATGTTGAAGGCGATGTGGTGGCCTTTGCCGATCTCGCCGAGAACGTTCTCGACCGGGACCTTGCAGTCGGCGAGGATCAGGGGGCAGGTGGAAGAGCCGCGGATGCCGAGCTTGTGCTCTTCGGGTCCGACGGTGAGGCCCGGCGTGCCGCGCTCGACGATGAACGCGGTGAACTTCTCGCCGTCCACCTTGCCGAAGACTGTGAACACGTCGGCAAACCCGCTGTTCGTGATCCACATTTTTTCGCCGTTCAGGACGTAGTGTTGTCCGTCCGGCGAGAGGGTCGCGCGCGTCCGGCAGTTCATCGCGTCCGAGGCGGAGGAGGATTCGGAGAGGGCGTAGGCGCCGATCCACTCGGCGGTGGCGAACTTGGGGAGGTACTTCTGTTTCTGGGCGGGCGTGCCGTACCAGACGATCGGGAGCGTGCCGATGCCGGCATGGGCGCTGAAGGCGACGGAGAAGCTCGCGAGCTGACTCATGGACTCCGCGATGAGCGCGGAGGTGACCTTGTCCATTTCCAGGCCGCCGTAAGCTTCGGGGATGTCGACTGACATCAGGCCGAGCTCGCCGGCCTTCCGCAGAAGCGCCTTCGTAACGCTGAAGTCTTTCGCCTCGATTTGGGCGGCGGCGGGCATGACCTCGTTCGTCGTGAAGTCGACGGCCGTTTTGGCAATCTGCCGGTGTTCTTCGGTGAAGTCCTCCGGCGTGAAGACGTCTTCGGGACGGCGCTCCTCGACGAGGAAGCTGCCGCCTTTGACTGGCTTGGCGGCGATTTGCGGTGTGCTCGATGCCATGATGTCCTCTAGTTCAGATTTTCGAAAATGCCGGCGGCGCCCATGCCGCCGCCGACGCACATAGTGACCATGCCGTAACGGGCGTTACGGCGCTTCATTTCCTGGAGGATGGTCGCGGTCAGTTTCGCGCCCGTGCAGCCGAGCGGATGGCCGAGCGCGATCGCGCCGCCGTTGACGTTGACGCGGGCGGGGTCGAGGCCCAACTGCTTGATGACGGAGAGCGCTTGCACGGCGAAGGCCTCGTTGAGCTCGATCAGGTCGATCTGGTCGAGCGTCAGCCCGGCGAGTTTCAGCGCTTTCGGTATCGCGTAGACGGGGCCGATTCCCATCTCTTCGGGCTCGCAGCCCGCATAGGCGAAGGAGAGGAAGCGCGCCAGTGGCTTCAGGCCGAGCGCGTTGGCGCGCTCTTCGGAGACTACGACCGCGGCCGCGGCGCCGTCCGACATCTGCGACGAATTGCCTGCCGTGACCGTCCCCTTCGCGTGAAAAACGGGCTTGAGTTTCGAGAGCGCCTCGATCGAAGTGTCGGCGCGAGGACCCTCGTCGGCCTTGAACTCGATCTCGATGCGCCTGGGTTTCGACTTCTCATCGGGCGTCGTGAAATGCACGCGGACGGTAACGATCTCGGCGTCGAATCTGCCGCCGGCTTGTGCGGCGAGCGCCTTCTGGTGGCTTTCGTAGGAGAACGCGTCGGACTCCTCGCGCGTGATCCCGTAGCGGCGGGCGAGGCGTTCGGCCGTGAGCCCCATCGAGAGGTAAGCGCCGGGCCGCTCCGCGACCAGCGCCGGGTTCATGGAGATTTTGTTGCCACCCATCGGCACCATAGACATCGATTCCGTGCCCCCGGCGACGATCACGTCCGCTCCCCCGCCGCGAATACGTTCGGCCGCGAGCGCAATCGACTGCAGTCCCGAGGCGCAGTAACGGTTGATGGTCATGGCGGCGGACTCGATCGGCAAGCCGGCGCGCAGGGCGCAGATACGCGCCACGTTCATCCCCTGCTCGCCTTCCGGCATGGCGCAGCCCACGATGACGTCTTCGATCTCGCGCCGGTCGAGACCGGGAACGCGTTCGAGCGCGCCGCCGATGGCGGCGGCCCCGAGATCGTCCGGACGGGTCGCGCGCAACGTTCCCTTCGGGGCCTTGCCCACCGCCGTCCGGACGGCGCTGACGATGACAGCTTCTCTCATTGGTTCAGTTCCTGAGTGGCTTTCCGGTTTTGAGCGTATGGGCGATACGCTCCTGCGTCTTCTTCTCGCCGCAGAGGGAGAGGAAGCCCTCGCGCTCGAGGTCGAGAAGGTACTGCTCCGTGACGAGCGTTCCGGGTGTGATGTTGCCGCCGCACATGACGTGCGCGATCCGGTTCGCGACCTTTACGTCGTGGTGGCTGATGAATTCGCCCTCGCGCATGAGATAGACGCCGAGTTTGAGCGTGGCAAGCATGCTCTCACCGGCGGCGGGAATATCGGCGCGCGGGATGGGAGGCGCGTAGCCGGCGTCCGCAATGGCGCGAGCGAGGTGTTTGGCGTCGAGAAGGAGGCGCTCGCGATTCATGGTGATGCGGTCCCCCGCGGAGATGAAACCGAGGCGGCGCGCCTCGACCGCGGAGGTCGAGACCTTGGCCATGGCGACCGTCTCGAAGTTCTTGCGCAGCGCTTCGGGCGCGCCGGAGGCGTCGGCATGGAGCGTCATTTCCTTGCAGCCGCCGCCGGCGGGAAGGAGGCCGACTCCGGCTTCGACGAGGCCCATGTAGAGCTCGGCGTGAACCTGCCGGCGCGCGGCGGCGAGCGCCATCTCCGCCCCGCCCCCGAAGCAGAAGCCGAAGGGCGCCGCAACGACGGGTCGCGGACAGAACTTGATGGCCGATGTCATCCTCTGGAATTCGCGGACCATCAGGTCGACTTCGTCCCACTCGTCCTCCTGCGCGGCGAGGAGGAGTTGCATGAGGTTGGCGCCGACGGAGAACTGGTCGGCGTCGCCGCTGATGACGAAGGCCTCGAACCGGCGGACGGCGGGGCTCTCCGGGCGGAGCGATTCGAGCACCAGCCGCACGATATCGCCGCCGATCGCGTTCTTGGGCGAATGCAGTTCGATGCAGCCGATGCCGTCACCGAGGTCGACCAGCGAAGCGCCGGCATTCTGTTGGACGACGCCGCCGGCGGAGCGGAACGTCGCGACGCGGGCAACTCCCTCGGGCCGCTGAACCGGGCGGTACGCGCCCGCGGCCGGGTCGAAGCACTCGCGGCCGTGGTCGCGATACCAGGTTGCGCCGTCCGCCGCGAGCAGTTTCTCGACTTGGGAACTCGGCGATTCCATGCGCGCGGCCGTTTCGCGAACCCCGGCGGCGTCCCACAACTCGAACGGGCCCAGCTCCCAGTTGAAGCCGGCGCGCATGGCGCGATCGACGCTGGCGGCGTCGTCGGCGATCTCGGGGAGGCAGTCGGCGGCGTAGTTCCAGAGCGCGCTGAGCAGGCGCCAGTGGAAACGCGCCGCTTTGTCCTTCTTGACGTCGCCGGCCAGCAGTTGGCGAATCCGGTCGGGCAGCCGCTCGGCATTCTTCGCCATCTCGAGCGAGGGCAGCTTGGGCCTGGCCGCGGGGTGGTATTCGAGCGTCTTCCAGTCGAGGGCGAGCCGCTCCTCCTTGCCGTCGCCGCTCTTCTGCTTTTTGTAGAAGCCCTGACCCGTCTTGTCGCCGAGCCACTTCCGTTCGAGCATCGTGCGGATGAACGGCGGGATCTCCATGTCCGCGGCGGCGCTCTCGCGAAGACGGGCGAAGTTGGACGCGACGTGCGCCATGACGTCGATACCGACGAGGTCCGCGAGGCGGAAGGTGCCGGTGCGAGGCCAGCCGATCGCCGTTCCGGTGAGCGCGTCGACCTCTTCGATCGTGAGGTCTTCGGACTGCATCAGCCGCACGGATTCCAGCATGATGAAGATGCCGATGCGGTTCGCGATGAAGTTCGGCGTGTCGCGGGCGAAGACGACATCCTTGCCGAGGCGGTGGTCGACGAAATCGGCGATGCTCTGGACGGCCTGGGGGTCGGCGTCCGGGGTGGCGATCACCTCGACGAGGCGCATGTAGCGCGGCGGATTAAAGAAGTGCGCGCCGAACCAGCGGCGGCGCAGGTGCGGCGGCAGCACGGTCGCGATGGAGGCGATCGGCAGGCCGCTCGTGTTGGTGGTGAGGATGACGTCGGGCTTGAGGTGGGGAGCGATCTTTTCGAGCAGCGCTTGTTTGATCGCGAGGTTCTCGGTGACCGCCTCGATCACCCAGTCGCAGTCGGCCAGCATCGCCGCGTCGTCGTCGAAGTTGCCGGGCGTGAGGCGCGCCGCGAACGAGGGGTCGAAGAACGCGGCGGGCTTCGACTTCTTCAGCGCTTCGATCGCTTGTGCGGCGATGGCGCTACGCGGCCCGGAGGGCGACGGCAGGTCGAGCAGGACGACGGGAACGCCGGCATTCGCCAGATGGGCTGCGATCCGCGCCCCCATGGTCCCCGCGCCGAGAACGGCGGACTTACGAATGAGCGGCGATGGCGTGCGGCTCTCGGGGGTCGGCTTGAAAGCGGGTTCAGCAGTCATTGGAGTTTCTCCAGCCATTGGGGCTGCCCGGTCCGGCGGCCAGCCCGCGCGTCAGAGTCTCGACGTATTGGGCGGCGATCTCCTCGGGCGAGAGCGGACCGTTCGGCTCGTACCAGGTGCAGATCCAGTTGAGGGCGCCGGCGATGGCGAAGGCCGCCAGTTTGGCGTCGCACGCCGCAATGGACCCGTCGGCGATACCCTCTTGTATGAAGGAGCGCAGCCGGCGGTCGATTTTGCGCTTGTAATTACGGACGTTGGTGAAGGCTTCCGGGGAGAGATCGCCTTCGTCGAGTCGCATGACGCAGCGGCCGAAGTTCACCGTCATCACGTTGGCGTAAGAATAGATGAACGCTTCGACCTTTTCGAGTCCGGTCCCGCAGTGCGCCGCGATGTCGTTGAGGATCTCTTCGATCATCGCGGTCCCGAGCTGATAGCAGCCGAGCAGAATCTCTTCTTTGTTGCGGAAGTAGTGGTAAAGGGAAGGTTTGGTGACGTTCAGGCGCGCCGCGACGTCGTTCATGGACGTGCGTCCGTAGCTCTTCTCGAGAAACAGTTGGGCGGCGGTTTCGAGGACGGCTTCCCGCTTGCTTTCGGGGTCGCGGCGCCGGCTGGCGAAGGCTCTCCAATGCGGCGATGGCACGACGGCGTCGTTTCTCATGGCGCGAGCCGCGCGGAGGTGGACACCCCTGCCGGCACTGATATCTTACCGGCGGGTAGGTTAAAACGCAAGGGGACCGGGCGACGGCCGGGCGGGGTACAGCCGTCGGTCTTTCGATTCCACCGCACGCGGCTCTTCTCTGCTGGGCCTCGAGTGTGGTGTTTTTCGGCAGGTAACTGCTGAAGTCACGCCGATAGCAACGGGGCGTAATGTTCTTAGCTAACGGTTAGCGACGTGAGGTAGAATCAGCACAACAGACCCTAAATGCTTGAATTGGTTTGTGTCGCACAACTCGACACCGTACGGAACCTAGCCGTAGCATATGCGGCGGTTGACACTTGACCAGGCGCAGTCTCCAGGTCATGAGGATAGCTGTGCGAATGGTGGGTAGTGAAAGGAAAACAAGAATGCGAAAACTCGCGACGATATTGCTCATCGCGTTTGTGTTTGCGATTCAGGGGTACGCGCAGAGTATTACGGGCTCGCTGAACGGACGTGTCGTCGATCAGCAGGGCAGTGCGGTTCCGGACGCCAAGGTGACCGCGTTCGAGCCAACCAAAAAAGTAACGGTCGTTAGCAACACGACCGCGGCCGGAGATTTCTCGATCGCCGGACTGGCTCCAGGCTCCTACACGGTCTCGGTGGAAACGAAGGGCTTTAAGAAGCTGACTCGTTCGGACATTGTGCTGAACGCCAGCGACAAAATCGCCTTGGGCGAACTGACACTTTCGATCGGGTCTCTCACCGAGACGATCGAAGTCAGCGCCACGGCGATGACGTTGCAGACGCAGAGCGTCGAGCGCGGCGCAGCCGTGACCGGCACGCAGATTGCAAACATCAATGTGGACGGACGCAGTCCGCTCGATCTGGCCAAGTTGATTCCGGGCGTGCAGTTCACGACCGGCGCCAGCTACGCCATCGGCAACGCAGCCACCGGCGCCAACAACTTCACGGCGAATGGCGCGCGGCCCTCGCAGAACCAAGTCACGCTGAACGGAATCGGCGACGTCGACACCGGCAACAACGGCGGTCTGAACGCCAGCGTCAGCAATGACTCGATCGCCGAATTCAAGGTCCTCACCGGTTCGTATCAGGCCGAGTATGGACGCAGCGCGGGTGCGCAGATTCAGTTGGTTACCAAGAGCGGCAGCTCGGAGTTCCACGGGTCCGGCTATTTGTATCACCGGAACGAAGGACTCAACGCCAACACCTTCCTGAACAACATCCGGCCCCAGTTCGGGTTGAACGCAACGCCGAAGCCTTTGTTCCGCTACAACGATCCGGGCTACACCATCGGCGGCCCTATCCCGTTGAAGCAAGGGAACATTCGCAATAAGGTGTTTTTCTTCTGGAGCCAGGAATGGCAATTGCAGTTGGTGCCGAACACCGCGCGCAACGTCACGGTGCCGACGGACCTGGAGCGGAAGGGCGATTTCAGCCAGACCGTCAGTTCCGCCAACCACCAGCCGGTCAAGATCTATGACCCGACCAACGGTCAGCCGTTCCCCAATAGCGTCATTCCCACCAGCCGGCTCTGGGCGCCGGGTCAGGCGCTGCTGAACATCTTTCCCAAGCCCAACCAGACGCTCGCGCCGAACGCCAACCTTCCTTCGGGCGCAACCTACAATTACCAGACCCAATTGGCGGGCTCGTCTCCCCGCCGCGAGGATTTGCTGCGGCTGGATTACAACGTGACCGAAAAGGCTCGCGTCTTCGGCCACTACATCAAGGACGTCTCGAACGCGGTGATCCCTTACGGCACCTGGGTATTGGGAATCAACCCGCCGATCGCGCCGATTGCCCAGCCCATCCCGGGCAAAAGCCTGGCGGGGGGACTCACCTACATGATCACCCCGACCATGACCAATGAATTCAATATCGGCTTCACCAAGAACAGCATCGATATCTACGCCCCGAACGACGGACTGAGCCAGAAGACCCTTCTCGGCTCCACTCCGCTACCGGTCTTGTACCCTGACGCGAATCAGGGTTATATGCCGAACGTGGGCTTTGGCGGCAACAACCTGGCCAACTCTCCGGGGTTCGGGAGTTCCAATGCGCCGTTCATCAATTACAACACGACCATCGACATCACCGACAGCTTCTCGAAGGTCTGGCGGAGCCATGTCTTCAAGGCCGGCTACTATATGCAGCGCAGCCGGAAGGACCAGACGTCCTTCGCAGCTTTCAACGGCAACTACAACTTCGGCGACCAGGGTGGACCGACCGGCGCTAACCCGATCGACACCGGCTACGGGTACTCCAATGCGATACTCGGCGTTTTCCAGTCCTTCAACCAGGCGCAGCATCACCTCAACGGCATGTACCGTTACTGGAACATCGAACAGTATTTTCAGGATACGTGGAAGCTCACGTCTCGCGTGACGCTCGATTACGGGCTGCGCGCCGCCTGGTACCAGCCGCAGTACGACGCGGGCATGCAGGCGTCCACCTTTGTTCCTTCGCTGTGGGATCCGGCTCAAGCTCCGCGCCTGTACCAGCCGGCGGTCAACCCGGCGAACAACACCCGAAGCGCTTACGATCCGGTCAGTAAGACGTATCTCACTTCCAACTACATCGGCGTGCTCATCCCCGGGAGCGGAAACAACATCAACGGCATGTGCCAGGAAGGCACTTGCGTCAACAAGTACATGACCAAGAACCGTGGGCTGCAGTGGGGTCCCCGCTTTGGACTCGCGTGGGATGTCACCGGCAAACAGGATCTCGTCATCCGCACCGGCGGTGGAATCTACTATGACCGCATCCAGGGCAACCGCACGTTCGATATGTTAGCCAACCCGCCCGAAGCGTTCGCAGTCACCGCCCAATACGGGTTCGCTCAACAGCTCAACCCTGCCACCGCGCTGCTTTCTCCGCCGGCAGTTTCGGCGGTCGACCCGGAGGGCAAGATCCCGACCACCTACTCGTATCAATTCAGCGTGCAGAAGCGCCTTCCGTGGGACATGCTCCTCGATGTCGCTTACGTGGGTTCGGCATCCCGGCATCAGCAGGACAACCGCAATCTGAACTGGAGCCCCTTCGGGACCACTTGGACGGCGGCAGCAACCGATCCCACTGCCGGTCTTGGATGCATTGGATGCCCGGCCGCCCTGGGAACCGGAAGGCTTCTCGGAAGCAACGCGCTCCCGCAGAACTTCATGGCTCCGATGAGGGGCTACGGCAATATCAACCTGTACGAAAGCGCGGCCACCGCGAACTACAACTCGCTGCAGGTGCAGTTGCAGCGGCGCGCGGCAAAGGGTCTGTTCCTGGGAGTTTCCTACACCTGGAGCAAGGCCATGTCTGTCGGACAGTCCGGCGGCACGAATGACAATGCGTTCATCCGCCCTGATCAGTACACCTATATGGCATACAAGGCGCCGGCCTCCTTCGATCGCCACCAGGTGTTCGTGGTCAATTACGTGTACAACATTCCGACGCCTCAGAAATTCGGCAACGCCGTGACGCGCCTCTTCACCAATGGCTGGCAACTCTCGGGCGTCACCATGGCACAGACGGGCGCGCCCTTTACGCCCTCCGTCAGCGTGCAGAACTCGTCCAATGCGATCGTTACCGGATCCTACACCGAAGGGTGGCGGCCGGCGATCGTGGCGGGCTGCGATCCTTACACGCACTCGGGCAATTGGACCAGTTATCTGAACCCCTCGTGCTTCCAGCCAGCGGCAATTGGGAGCAAAGGGCTCGAATCCGGCCTCAATTACCTTCGCGCCCCGGGCGGCTTGAACTTCGACATGGCCCTCCAAAAGGAGTTTGCGGTCATCAGGGAGGGAAAAGTCCGGTTCCAGTTCCGTGCGGACGCCTTCAACGTCTTCAACCACACCATCTTCACGGGTGTCAACAGCGGGTTGGCCTTCACGGCGTTTCCCGCCAACAGCAGCGGCGTGGTCACTGGCCCACCGACGGGTTATACCTCTACGGCGCTGGCAGTCAATGATCCGTCCCGTGGCTGCAGCGGCACGAGCTGCAACCAGATCGGCGGTTTCGGCAGCCTGACGCAATCGGGTCCCGGAACCTTCGGGTACTCCCGAATCCTGCAGTTGATGGTTCGGGTTACCTTCTAGTCGACCAGGCAAGCGGGGCTGAAGGGTGGGGCAGGATTCATCCTGCGCCGGGCTTCAGCCCGGCTCTGCGGCTACGCGAAGTATCACAAGACGCCGGGTAGGGTTCGCCCTACCCGGCGTCTCGTGTTTTCGAAGCGCTCACCGCTCCAGTTGTTGCAGCAGTGCCTGCGCTTCCGGGTAGTTGGGGCGCAATCGGATGGCCTCCCGCACTTCCTTCACGGCATCGTCCCGCCTGCGCTGCGCGGCGAATGCGGAGCCCAGTCCATAGTGGGCCTCGGCGTCTTCCGGCTGATAACGCAGTCCATGGGTGAAACTCGCGATTGCCTCCCCCGTTCGCTTCGCATACAAGTGCGCAAACCCGATGCAGAAATGCGTGGCGGCATCGTTCGGCTTGAGCCGGAGGACTTCGCCAAGCTCCCGTAACCCCCGACTGTCCCGGCCGCGTTGCAATAGGCCCACGCCGAGATTGAAACGGGCCACGGTATTCACCGGATCCAACCGGACGGCCTTCTCGAAATACGCGATGGCCTGGTCGAATTTCGCTTCCCGATCGCAGATCAGGCCGAGTTTGATATAGGCGCCTGCGTTCTTCGGGTTGTCCCGCAAGGCCCCTTCGTACTGCGACGCTGCTTCGGCGTTCTGCCCCCGCGCATCGGCCACCATTCCGAGAAAGAAGTGGGCATCGCCCCGATCCGCGAAGGGCTGCAACAGGACACTGAGCCGCTCCACGGCCGCCGGTGGCTTGGGGGATTCGAAGAACACATTCGCGAACCCCCACAACGGCAGCGGATCGTTGGGCTTCAGCCGGAGGCACTCCGCGATCTGCGTCAGCGCCTCGTCGACCGCCTCCGGTTTGTTGGGATACGACGAAAGTAGCGTCCGAGCGATGAAGTTCCGGATGTCCGGGTCCTTAGGGTCCGCGTCGGCCGCACGACGCGCCACCTGAAGCGCCTGGTCGGGATACCCGAAGCGGCTCAGCAGGCCGGCCTGTTTGAGCAGCCGGGTGGAATTGTAAGAGAGGGCAATCAATTGGTCGTTCAACGGATCCTGCGCCGGAGGCATGTTTTTGGAGCGGCTCAACGTGATGTTCTGCCGGGCCTCCGCAGCCTTGTCCGCCTGTCCGAGAGCCTCGTACGCCTCCTGCAGCAACTCGTAGGGCGGCTGCAAATAAGGGTACGCGCGGGTCAACGGCGCCACGCGCTCGATTACCTGATTCCACTCATGCCGGCGCGCCGCGACGCGTCCCAGTCCAAAAGCCGCTTGCAGAGACGACTTCCCGTCGGGGGCGGAGGCCGCGCTTTCATAGTGACGCGCCGCCTCGTCCAAGCGGTCCCGTTTGAACTCCCCGTCGGCCAATCGGAGCAACGCCGGGACGTGATCGGGCTTGAGCCGCACCGTCTCCTGTAGGAACTTAACCTGCTCCTGTTCGTTCCCGTTTTCCTCCTGGAGGAAGGCCTGGCAGTATGCCCAGCGATAGTCGTTGGGCGCCGATCGCGCGGCAATTCGGTACGCGTCCGCGGCCTGCTCGAGGAACAGGTTCGCATGATACGCCATCCCGAGTTTGCCGACTGCCTCCGCAGACTGCGGATGCCTCCGCGCCTCCCGATCGGCGCCCTCGATCAACGCGCGAGCGCCTTGGTTCACGTTCTGCAGCTCCGGCAGTTTGGGAAATCCCTCCGGCAAGCCGGCCGGAATCAGGAGAGGCCCGAGTAGCCACGTGGCCCCACCGAGCGCAACGGCAAGCGCACCGGTCATCAGAAGCGATTTGGAATTCATCTTAAGTTGGCGACCGCCTGACCCCAGTGGTTGAGCCAGAGCGTCACGCGCCCCTGCGGGGTGAACGGCTGATAGACGTCCATCCGCACCGACACCAGGTCGGGTTTCCCGTCTCCATTCATGTCCGCTGCTTCGAGGCTGATCAGATGAGTCGGCGCGTGGCTGATGTCATGCTGAGTGAAGTTCATCTTGCCGTCGTTCTCGAACCAGACGATGCTCTGCGAGTCCGGCTTTTCCCAGAAGTTGTAGCAACTGACCGCGGCGATATCGAGATCGCCGTCGCCGTCCAGGTCGGCCGCCACAGCGCCGCTGGCGCCGGGGAACGGACCGATCGAATGGTGCTCGAATTTGAAATTGCCCTTGTTTTCGATCCACTGCACGCTGTGCCAGGGACGCGGGCGGGGCGGCAGGTAGTCGAACGCGTCCCCGTTCGTGAGCAGGACGTCGACTCGCCCGTCGCGGTTCAAATCGACCAGCCGGATGCCGCTGCTGCCATAGTCTTCATTGGTGCTGCCCCAGACCAGATGCGACTGGAAATTCCCGTGCCCGTCGTTTTCGAAGACGTAGAGCTCTTCCCATTCCTGGCTGACGAGGCTGACGAAGTCCATATCGCCGTCGCCGTCGATATCGACGGGAATGGTGTGGATCACTCCGGAGAGGCTCTGCACGATGTGGGAGCGGAACTGCCAATTGCCGAGGTTCTCCATCCAGCGAGTCTCGCCGTCGTCGTAGCCGAACTGACCCACGACGAGGTCGAGCCGCCCGTCGCCGTTGAAGTCGGCCGCGCGGACGTCGGTCACGCGCGCAATGCGGTCGACGATGGTATGCGGCGTGAAGTTCTGTTTGCCGTCATTTTCCAGGATCACGACCGAGCCGAGTTTGTCATTGCTCGGGAAAAGCTGGCCCATGCAAGCGACCAGCACGTCCACGTCGCCATCTTTGTCGATGTCGACGGCGCTGACATGGGCGGGGGCAGGGAGGACGGGGCTGATCCACGTTTCGGTGTACACGCCGGCCGGGTATTGCCGGAGCCACCCGATGCGATTGGCCAGCATGTCCGCGACGAGGATGTCCGGCAGACCGTCCCGGTCGAGATCGACGATCTCGAGGCTGGCGATGCGAGGAGGCTCGGGCGAGGGGAAGCCGATCGCGATCGGAGTGAGAAAGTCGATCTTCGCGCCGCGCGTGCTTTTCGCGGGGCCTTCCTTATCGACCGAGCGTGCGCCTTTGAAGATGTGCTCGAAGACCTGCCCGATCGAGAGCCCCGAACGGTGCGCCTGGTAGAACAACACCAGGAGCGGGACTCCGAGCATCACCGCGACGATCCTGAGGCCCGGCAGCGCGGCCCGTTTTTTCCCCGGTGATGTCGGCCTGTCTTTCTTCATCGTTTCTTCCTAGCCGGCGAAAAAGCAGATCATCCCGGCGGCCGCGGTCCACAGGAACAACCCGGGCGGCAGCGACCCTACGACTGCCCTTTTCGATGGCCAGCACCGATACAGCGCCGCAATCGAATACCCCGCGCCCACGAGAACGCAGACGACCTGAAGCCACGGGATCGCCGGAGCCCAGATGATGTGCCAGCGGCTACCCGCCATGCCCAGAAGATCCCAGCCCCAGTTGAACGGATCGGACAGGCTCTGGAGCAGAAAGGTCATCATCGAAAGCACGGTCGCCAGCGCGAAGGCGATCCAGAATGCCATCCCGAGGGGCACGAGCGACGCGCTGCTGGCCCGAAACTGAGCGCCCGTCAACAGATACCAGAGGAGAGGCAGCAGTCCCAGGCACACCACCCAGACGACCAGCGCGTACACGACGAAGCTGCCCCAGTTTCCTTTGTCGATGAGATCGGTCCAATTCCGAATCTTGTCCCAGGCGCCGAGATTGATGATGGAGTACAGACATGCCAAAGCAAACATGACGATCGCCTGCCAGACTTCGCCGTAGCTCGCCACATCTTTGTCCCAGCCCTCGCTGCGCCAAGAGACCGCGACGTTGTCGTAGGCGCAGGTCTTGACGCACTCCATGCAGGCGCCGCAATCGTTGTTGCGATCGATCTCCCCCACGCACAGCCCGTAGGGGCAGCCCCAGCCTTTGACGCTGCCGGTCAGGCAGAACTTTTCCGAGCAGTCGGAGCAGGTCGCAGCAGAGACGGACCGCACCATGACCCGCCCCGTCGTGGAGTAGAGGCTGATGTAGCTGTTGATCGGGCAGAGATACCGGCAGAACAGGCGTTGCTCCGGGAAGAGAGACGTGGCGATGGCCAACAGGACCAGTCCGATCAACATCCAACTGGTCGCCGGCGGCAGCGCGACGATCGTGGTGCTGAACGTCCCCAACAGAAGAAACAGCAGGACGCGCGGCCAAGCGTTGCTGAGCCACGCGGGCCAAACCAGCGGCACGCTGAAGATGCGGAGTCGCTGTAGCCATTCCCCGAGCAGCGGGAGCGGACAGACCGTACACCAGAGCCGGCCTCCGAGCGGCACGAGCACAATGATCAGGGCCGAGAGCCACAGCACCCAAATGATCATCGGACCCGCGTTCCGCCCCGCCACCTTGGTGCCGAATAAGCCGGTCAGGATGATCAGCCAGAAGACTCCCAACATCGGGAGCGCCAGATTCACTTGGAACGACGGAGCCTTCACGACACGCTTGAGCCAGGGAAAGTGTGCGAACAGGTTGATGGGGCGGCGCTCGGCACGGCGGCCGGTCAGCAGCATGCCCGCGAACGGCATCGCCAGCAATAGCCCCAGCCCTCCGTAGAGAAGGAAATTGGGGCTGACGATCAGCTCGCCGCGCTCGGTCCCATGTAGCGGACCGTTGTAGGTGTGATTGCGGAACTGGGACTTGGAGACGAGCCACCCCTGCCATCCCGGCAGTCCCGCCACGACCTCGACTCTCTCCATCACGGCTGGCGGATCGTCGGGACGCGAGAGGCGCTGCACCGACACCATCCCGTTGCCCGGCGTGATGGAGACGTGCAGATCGTAGTCCTGCAGGAAGAAGCTCTGGCCTGTATCGCGTGTCGAAAATGTCAACAGCAGACGATCGCCGCGATTCGCGTGGATGCGCGCGGGACTGAAACCGTAGCGATACGCCTCAATATGGATCGCGCGCGTCTGCGGAGACCGCGCGGAGACACCGGCGATCCAGACCGGAATGGCCGCGCCCACAACCAGAATCGCGACCGCCAGAAGACGGCGGATCGCAACACTGCCGGAGCGATGAGGGCGCGAACTCATTGCAGTTTCACCCTCACCGTAGCACGCAGCTTTGCCCAGCCGTAGAGGGGCTATTTCACCTCGAATTCATACACACTCAAGCTGCTGGGCGGAAGGGTCACTCTGCGTGGCGCTTGTGCCAGAGTACTCTCGGCCAGCGTAGCCGGAGTCCCAAAGCCGAAGCCGGCCGGGCCGGGCGGTGGCGGCGCGGCCCCTGCGGGAGCGGTCAACTGCCAAAGCCGTGCGGCGCCGGGTTGGACGCCGGTCAGATTGAAGTCGCAATCCTGCGTCGATTCCGTCGGGTTGACGACCGAGATCGCGAGCTTCTTGCGGTCGGCGCTCAACGCCGCGAAGACGTCCAACGGATAGGTCGGACTCCCCGACGGGCGCGTCGGGATATCCACGCCGAGCGTCCCCTTGATGGCATGCTGCGGTGAGTTGCCGGTGACGGCTACCGGGATGCTGCCGGCAAAGCGGTCGTGCAGCACCTTGATCACCTGACCGTCCAGTCGGTATCCGATAGCGTCGCCGTGAGAATCCATCGCGAGTGTTCCCATGCCTCCGGTGGCGACTCCCAAACCGACCATGTCCCAGTGGCGGAAGAACTCGTGGTAAACGAGGGCGTTGGTCAGGGGATTCAACATCGGGTTGCTGACCGCGGGAGCGCCGCTCGACGGACTCACCGCGCGGTTTCTCGGCGCCCATTCGTCGAACGCAAATTTGATGCTCTTCGCTTTCAGCGCGGGCATCCTCTTCAGGTACTCATCCCAAGCCTCGAACTTCATTTGCACCTTGTTCGACATGCGCCGCACTCGATCGACCATCGGATCGTTCGCCTCGACGAACGCCTGCTTTTCGCCGTCGATCGCGAGATTCGGGTAGCCGTAAAAGTGCTCGCCCAGATAGTCGATATAGTCGGCGGAGCGCTCCAGCAGCGCGCCGGTCCAGTCGTACTTCGTGCCGAAGCCGAACGGGACCTTGTCGGTGACCTGCTCGCGCCCCGGGAAGGTCCCTAGTTGCCGATTCTCGATGTAGGTCCACGACAATTCCTCGGGAGTCGCGCTGGAGGCAATCACCTTGAGCGTCGGGTCGACCTTCCGCATCGCCTTGACGATCAGGTTGTGCTTTTCCGGGTATTGGGTGACGTCCATATGGCCCCACTGCCACGGCCCGTACATCTCGTTGCCGACTCCCCAGATCTTCACGCCGTAGGGCGCGGGATGTCCGTTCGCGGCGCGCAACTGGCCCATCCGGCTGGTCGCGGGACCGTTCACGTATTCGACCTCCTCGGCCGCCGAGTGCGCGTCGCCGAGCCCCGAATTCACGGCAATGTAGGGCTCCGCGCCCAGCAGACGGCAGAAGGTCATGAAGTCGTCGATGCCCATGTCGTTGGACTCCATTCCGTTCCACGCCAGCTCGCGGCGCGGGGGCCGTTTGTCGGAGTCGCCGAGGCCGTCGCGCCAGTCGTAGGCGGAGACGAAATTGCCGCCGGGCCAACGCGCGATCGAGATCCCCTGCTCCTTGAGCAGACGGACGTTCGCCGCCTTGAAGCCCGACACGTTGTCGGCAGGCATCAACGAAACGGCGCCGATGTGGAACGTCCCGCTGCCGGTACCAACGATCTCGAAGCGGCCTTCATTGCTGTCTGTCTTGGCAGTGAACTTCAGGGGGAACTTCGCATAGCCGGCGGCAAGAGCGGGAATGCGGATCGTCTGCCGGTCGCCCGGATTCGGGCCCCAGATGAGGCTAACGTCCACCTTCGCGCCAGGAGGGCCCGACAGCACCACGCGGCCGGTGTATGCCCTGCCGCCGCGCAGCACGATTCCAGTCTGGCTGATGCCGTGCGGCGTCGCCGCCTCCAACCGGATGCTCGGACTCCACTCGCCGACATAAGCCGCCTTCCCGTCCATCGCGACAGACTCGTCGGGGCCCACAGGCGTCCAACGGCGCTGCGGTCCTCTGCGCCCGAAGCCGCCGGTCGGCGCCGGGGAAGGTTTGGAATTGATCGGGTTGAAGAACTTCCGGTCCGCCAACATCTCGGACCAGACCTGAGTGGTGGCCGGCTCCATGAAGCCGCCGAAGGTCAGCCTGCTGATCGTTCCCTCGGCCCGTGTGGCGTCGATCGTGACCGCCACGGGTTGTGCCGCGGATGTTCCGGTGAAAACTGCGATGAGCGCAAACGGTATGAGTGCCGCCCTCATGAGTACTCCTTATTAGAAGTTCACATCGCGGGCGCGACGGGCCGACGAGTGCCGCCCTACCAGCGGCACTCGTCTGGAAACGCGTCTACCACTTCACGGCGAACGTCAGGTTCAACAGCGGAGTGCCGCCGTATCCCGCAGTGCCGGTGTTGGTCTCTCCGTTCGACCCTGGGTTGATCTTGCCGAACGTCAGGGCGTTGGCAGCGGTCTGGACGTTCAGGCTGGTGCTGGGTCCACCCCAGTTGTACCACTTGAACGGATTCTGGATGTCCAGGCGGACTTGCAGCCGGGCGCGTTCCTTCAAGGTGATTTCCTTGTAGATGGCCGCGCTGGCCGCGACCAACCGCTGGTTATTCCAGACGTTCGAGCCGTTGTTCCCCAGGCTGAATGCCGGGATGTACGTGAAGCAATCGTTCCCGTAATTCAACACCGTGGGTCCGCAGTTGATCATGCTGTTCTGGTTGCCCTGATTGAAGCGGTCGCCGCCCAGGTCCTGCCAGTTGTCGCGCAGCGTGGGCCGCTGCTTCAGAATGACGCCGCCAAAGTTCGGCATGAAGCCGGGATACTGGGGCACGCCGATGTTGGTGAAGGTCTGGGTTCCCGCCGTGTAAGTCGGCAGAGACTGACCGCTGATGCTCATTCCCGTCGGCAATCCGGAGGCGATGGTATAAACCCACGCGATGTTGTAACCGCCGAGAATCGAATCGACCAACCGGCTCGAGTGGGAGAGGAAGTGCCGGTTCCTGCCCACCGGGAGCTCGTAGTTCATCGTCGCGGTGAAGTTGTGCGTCTGATCCTGGGCGGTGCGAGCCTTGAGCAAGTGCCAATCCAGGTACGGATTGCCGGCGCCTCCGCCGAGCGATTTCGAGTACGTGTAATACGCCTGGAAATTCAGCCCCTTGGAGAATCGCTTTTCGATCCTCACGATGCCGGCGTTGTGGTCCATGTGATAGCAGTTGCACACGAGGTTCACGTTCCCCAGATTCGGGAACGGCCGCGCATACTGCGTCTGATACGAAGCGATCGAGTTCGTCGCCCACTGATAGCGGTACAGCGCGTTGGCGGGATCGTTGAGGTTCATCATCGTCCCGTCATGAGTGGGGCTGGGGATCATGCCCCACGGCCGGGTGTTCAGATCGTAGCTGCCGAAGCCCTTCACTTGGGCGGCGCCTTCCCAGCGGAGTTCGAGGACGTAGTCCTTGCTCAGTTCGCGCTGAATGGCCACGTTCCAGGTGGCCACGTACGGCGTCTTCAGATCCCTCGGGACGATGGTGGGGCTGACGCTGCCGGCATTCGTCGCGATCGTCGGGGTCGAGCCATCCGCACGCAGGGCCGGGTAGCTCCACGAAGGAATTCCGTTGTTCAGGTTGAACAGCGGCGCGAAGTTGCCGGAAACCTGACTCGCCGAATACGACCGGGTCAGAAGCTCATTGGTGAAGATCAGGCTGGTGTTGTCCGTGTAGGTGTCGGTGTGCGAAATGCGCGCACCCGCGCGGAACACCGTCTTCGGGCTGAAGTGCCACGCCAGACCCGCGACCGGATCGATGCGGCCCCAATCCGTGTTGAATGGCGTGCCGTCCTTCGGATGCGTGTACGCGCCTTTGCAGCCGCCGGCCGGGCAGAAGGGCAGGTACGCGCCGTTCGAAATCGTCGAATTGTCCGGAGCGTTGAGGTCGAACAGGCTGATGTAGCCGCCCTTGTAGACCTTCGGCGGCTCGACGTTGTAGCGCACGCCGAAATTCACCGTCAGGGTCGGGCTAACCTTCCAGTCGTCCTGGAAGTAGACGCTGTGCTCCCAGGAACGCGTGTAGACGTTGTCCGTGTTGGCGCCGAAGCTGAAGCTGCTGATGTCGCCGGTCATGAACTGCGCCAGCGTGATGCCGCCCGTGTTGGCGATGGCGTTGCCGTTGGCCTGGAGACCGCCCACGCCGGAGTAGGTGAACGAGCCGTCCGGCGTGCCCGGACCGTTGTTCGCGTTCTGGTGATACCGCAGAAGCTCGTACCCCATCTTGAAGTTGTGGGCGCGTCGGGCCTTGCTCAGGTCGTCCTTCAAAGTGAAGGTCTCCTGGACGGTCCTGCTCCCGCAACCGGGCGACAGGCTGGCCTGGTCGGTGATCAGACTCGGGACCACGCCCGGCATGCAGGTCTTGGGCAGTCCTGCATTCCCCATGCCGATCAATGACGCATAGTCCTGATCTAGAGCGATCGATTGCGTAGGCGTGACTCTGCCGTAGTAAGTAAAGCGGAGATCGTTCACCACCGTCGGACCTGCAATCCACGTCGCTCCGAACGAGCCGGTGTGGCGGTCCGTCACCGCCAGGTTGCGCGACGCGTCGAACAACGGGTTGATGATCGACAAGGTAGGCTGCCGGCCCCACTCGTGGTTATACGTATAGCTGGCGAACCCCTTCACTGTGCTGGTGAACTGGTGGTCGAGCCGCGCCGTGTGGTTCTGCCACTTCGTGATCTTCATCGGCCCCATCTGGACGTTGTTCGAGGGTCCGGTGGTGGTCCAGTTGCCCGGAACGTCGGGTAAGCCGATGGGATTCAGCCCGAGAAACGCGGTGGCCACCCTGCTCCATCTCGCCTTTGGAATGATGTTGCCCGGGAACGGGGAGCGGGACCAGACCCCGTTCACCTGAGCGGTGGTCGAGGGGTCGTAGATGGCATTCGGCGTGACGCCGCTGCCGGCGAAGCTGAAATCGCCGTTGAGCATGGCGGGGGTCGGGACGGTGGCGGTCAACTGCTTGCCTTGCTTCTCGATCAGCATCGACATGCCGTAGAAGAAGAAGGTCTTGTTCTTGCCGTTATAGAGTTTGGGAATGTAGACCGGTCCGCTGATAAAACCGTCGGGATTCTGCACGAGCAGGCCCGGAGGATTGATCGTAAATCCGGGCTGGGTCTGCGAATTCCGGTATTGCTCGAAATAGCGGCGTTGCTGCATGCTGCGCGTGCGCGCCTGCTCCGACAGCGTCCCGTGGAACTCGTTGGCGCCGGTCTTCTTGACGACGGAGATGCCAACGCCAGCCGTATGGCCGAATTCGGCCGGCATGGCGGACGTGAAGACCTTGATGTCTTCGATACTGTTTTCGATGGTCTCGGAGTTGTCGCCGCGCGCGCCCATGGTCGCCACCGCGCCATCCTCGAAGTAGCCGACGCCAGCCGCGTTGCTGCCGCCGAGGCCGTCGATCGTGACGCCGCTCAGGCTCTTGGTGTAGTGGTTGGAATCGAAGGTGACGCCCGGCGTAAACAGGAGAACCGCTACCGCGTGCCGCTGGTAGTTCGGCAGGTTGTAGAGGTAATCGCCCGCCAAGGTGGTGCCACTGGACGAAGTTTCGGTGTCGAGAAGCGCGGCCTTGGCGCTCACTTCGACGGTCTCCCCGACCATCCCGACCGTGAGACTCGCGTCGATCGCCAGGGTCTGGCCGACACGCAAGTCGATGCTGTCGCGAACGAGGCGCTTAAACCCCTGCGACACCACCGTGACGCGATATGGTCCCGGACGCAGATTCAGCGCGCGGTACAAGCCTTCCTCGTTAGTGGCCGAGACGGTGTCGAAGTTCGTTTCCGTCTGGGTCACCGTGACCTGAGCTCCGACGATGGCGGCGCCGGTGGGATCGGTGACACGACCCGTGATGTTGCCGTTATCGATCTGCGCCCACAGCGGCGACGTAGCCGAGAGCAACACTGCTAAAACAGCGAATCGCATTCGATTAACCTCTTTTCCTGCCCAAATAGATCCGTGAAGTCAGAGACCAAGCTGAGATTGTGACAGTCTAGCGCACAATGCACGACTGTAGTAGGTTTGCTAAGGCTGCTTCGTACTGGTCCTTGTAGAATCAACCGGTTGGGACCTAAAAAGAGACTCGCGCCTAACGGTTAGCCGAAAGCTCAGACCCGAGGTTAGGACCTTCAAGTCGCCTATCGTGCACGTTTCGCCGCGTAGATCTGGACTTCGCCCGGCCGGTCGACGACGATTTTGCCGTTCGCGACCACCACGTCCGCGCCGCCCGGGAGAAGCGACGTCAGCCGCAAACCGTTCGCCAACGGGAGGTCGTCCACCTCGACCTGGATCGGCTTCTCGTTCCCGGCGCGGTTCAAAACCACCAGCACATCTTCCTCCGGGGACGTTCTCAGATAGGCGTACTGATTCTCGGTCGTCAGCAATTGGATCAGTCCGCCGCGGCGGAGCGCGGAGTGTTCCTGGCGGAGGTGCAGGAGGCGGCGCGTCCAGTCGAAGACCGTAGCCGCGTCGCCCGTCCGGCCCGTCGGGGTGAAAGCGTCGACCGCATCGCCCGGCCAGCCGCCCGGAAAATCGCGGCGGTTATCGGGATCGCGGCCGCCGACCATCGCCACCTCGTCGCCGTAGTACAGGTGCGGCACCCGGCGCGTCGTCAGGAGAAACGCCTCGCCCATGATGAGCTTGGCAATGTCTCCCTTCGCGAGCGTGAGGAAACGGGGCTGATCGTGGTTGCCGGGGAACGTCACCAGCATTTCGGGGTGTTGAAAGAGCGAATCCTGCGCCAGAATGTCGACCACTTTGGTCATCGGCTGGCCTTCCGCGAAGACCTGCCGGATGGCGGTTTCCATCGGGAAATCGAGAATCGAATTCAGCCCCGTGTCGATACCCCTTCGCACCGTTCCGCCCTCGAAGAAGGACAGCGAAACGGGCGTGGACGCCGTGACCTCTCCCGTGACGACGAAATTCGGATACTGCCGGTGGATGGCGGCGTGGTACTTCTCCCAGAACGGCCGGTCCACATAGGGGAACGTGTCCATTCGGAACGCGTCGACGCCGGAGACGGCGATCCACCAGAGGCCGTTCTCGATCAGGTAATCCGAGACCAGCGGGTCCTCCTGATTCAAGTCGGGCATCGCGGCGGTAAACCACCCGTTCAGCGGCTTATCGCGGCGCTTCGGGCGGGCGTAGGGATCGGACAGGCCGGCGATATCGAAAACGATCCGCGGTCTGGGGTTCTGATCCTGGTAGTGGACCCAAGTCGGGTCCGGCCAGTCGCCGACCCACGGAATCCGGTTGCCGCTGTGATTGGCGACCTGGTCCAGCACGAACTTCATGCCGGCGGCGTGCGTCGCGTCCACGAGTTGCTTGAACTCAGCGAGCGTTCCGTACCGCGGCTCGACGTCGTAAAAGTCCGAGGCGGAGTAGCCGTGATAGGCGCCGCCGGGGTTTTGTCCCGTGGCCGAGTTCTTGGTGATCGGCGTCACCCAGACCGCCGTCACGCCGAGATCCTTCAAGTACGGGAGACGATCCTGGATGCCCTTGAGGTCGCCGCCATGGTAAGCGCCCGCTGACTTGCGGTCGGCAGGACGGCCGTATTGCGGAAGATTGTCGTTGGCGGCGTCGCCGTCGGCAAAGCGGTCCGGCATCAGCAGGTAAATCGCGTCGTCCGGGCTGAAGCCCTGGAACCGTCCGGCCGCCTCGAGCGGTCTATCCATGCGGAATTCGAACTCCGCCGTCCCCGTTCCGTTCTTCACCTGGAACTTGTAATTGCCGGGGCGGACGTCCTTCGCGATGTCGAGATACACGAACGCGTAGTGGCCGTTCTCGGAGATCCTGCGAACTTCGGTGCGGAAGCCCTTCGCGGCGGTCGTCACCGTAGCGCCGGTGAGGTCCGTGCCGGTCAGCAACACCTGCAAGTGGTTCAGAGTGTGGGGTGTCCACCAGTTCGGAGGCTCGACCTTGTTGACCTTCGGAGCTGCCGCGAGGCACGATCCCGTGGCAACCAACAATACCCATAGTCTACGGAGGTTCATGGCAGCGAACATTCTAACGGCCTGCTCCCGACGGCGCCAGTTATCTTCTCGTCACCAGCCAAGCCTTTGAAACAGCGCGGTGTAGGAGATTAAGCCTCCCGCGCGTAGCTTTACATCGGCCCCAATTTCGACCGTTGTACCATCTGGATATGCCCCCGGGTGTGCGGCAGACCGAAAAGGTCCGATTCGGCGTGTTTGAGGCCGATCTGCGTGCCGGGGAATTGCGGAAGTTCGGAGTCCGAATTCGGTTGCAAAGGCAGCCGTTCAATATCCTGGCGGCGCTGCTGCAGCGGCCCGGCGATCTGGTCACCCGCGAGGAGCTGCGCCAAAGAATCTGGGGACCCGAGACTGTCGTAGACTTCGACCACTCCCTCGGAACCGCGATCAACAAACTGCGCGAAGCCCTGTGCGATTCCGCCGAAACTCCGCGGTTCGTCGAGACCCTGGCGAAACGCGGCTTTCGCTTCATCGCGCCGGTCGAATTCCTGACCAACCCGCCGGCGCGCGAGATCGAAGAACCCGTTGGCCCGGCGACCACGGTGGTGGAATCGCACGTGCCGGCCGTGTTGGAAATTGAGACGCCGGCGCCGGTCGTTTCCCCCGAAGCGCCGTCGCCCGATGGCCGTCCACGGCCCCTTGCCCGCTGGCTTGCGCCGCTCTTCGGCGTCGCGGCCCTCGCGGCAGTGGCCGCCTGGATCGTCGAAGGGCAGCGCCGGCCCGCGTCGACGCCCGTTACCTTCAATGCCATTACCGCGGACTACCACGTGTACCCAGGCCAGATCAGTATCGAGCGCTTCCCTGGCATTGCCACCGACGGGCTCCGCATCTTCTTCCCGGATTTCCAGAACGGGCGCGTCGGGCTGGCGTACGTCCTGGTCGGCGGCGGCGAGACGCACCCCTTTCCGATGCCTCCCGAGATTTCGCGGCCTTCGGTCGCCGATATTTCCCGCGACGGCTCGGAATTGCTGATCCGGAGTCTCATGTGGTCGGAAACGGAGCAGCCGCTCTGGATCGTGCCGTCGACCGGCGGCTCTGCCCGAAGATTATTCGATGTGATGGCGCACGATGCGGCCTGGACGCCGGATCGCAGCGCTGTCCTCTACGCCGCGGGACAGGATCTCTTTCTGATCGGCCGCAGCGGTGGCGCCACTCGAAAGCTGGCCACCCTGCCCGGCCGGGCGTACTGGATGCGCTACGCTCCGGACGGGTCGTCGATCCGGTTCACGCTGCTCGACCCGAAGACGCGCGGCACCTCGTTGTGGGAGATCGCTGCCGATGGCACGAATCCGCATCCGATTCTCGCCGCCTGGAGTCCGCACCCGAGCGAGTGTTGCGGCACCTGGACGCCCGACGGCCACTCGTACGTCTTCCAGTCGGCGCACAGCGGACGCCCCAACGTCTGGGCGCTCCACGAGGGGTGGTCCAATTTAGGCAGGACCCCCGCTCCCTTCGCCGTTACTGCGGGCCCGCTGGACTATCTGGCCCCGGTCCCTTCGCTCAAGGACGATCGCATCTTCTCCATCGGCGCCAACAGCCATCGCGAGCTGTTCCATTTCGAATCGACGTCGCATACGCTGCAGCCGTATCTGAAAGGGGTGCGCGGCGCGCGACGGTCGGAGACGGCCCATCGCGGCGATGAGGTGATCTGGATCAGCACGTCGAACGACACCCTGTGGCGCGGGAACTCGGAGGGGACACAGCGGGTGCAGTTGACCGCCGCGCCGCTCGAGGTCTACATGGCGCGATGGTCGCCCGACGACCGGCGGTTAGCCGTGATGGCGAAAGGGCCGGGGTCGCCGTACCGCATCTTCACGGTCTCACCGGACGGCGGCGATTTGCAGCCGCTGGTCGAGGAAGGCCGCAATCAGGCGGATCCGGATTGGGGGCCGGGTGGCAGCGCGATCGTCTTCGGACGGCTGCCGGATTATGCCGCCGAAGCCTCCACGCCGAAGGACATCCGGATTGTCGATCTGGCGACGAAGGCCGTCACCGTGCTGCCCGGCTCGACCGGGATGTTCAGCCCGAGGTGGTCGCCGGACGGGCGCTATATCGCCGCCATGCCGCTCGACCAGCATAGCCTCATGGTGTTCGACCGCTCGACGGAGAAGTGGTCCAAGCTCGCCGAGGGGACGATTCACAATCCGGTGTGGTCGCGCGACGGCAAGTATCTCTACTTCCAGGCGCTGCAGGAAGACGAAGTGCCGATCTGGCGGGTCAATATCGAAAATCACAAGCTGGAGCGGATCTGCGACCGGCGGATTTCGGGGACCGCGGATAGCATCGACTTCGTGGGACTCGCGCCGGACGGCAATCCGATCGGCGCCCTGATTTTCTGGGCCGCCGATGTGTACGCGCTAAGTTGGAATCCCGCTCACTCGCGGTGAGAAACCTATTCAGCCGCAGATGAACGCCGATAAAACTGTCACCGCCGCGAAACAGAGCCGCGACAGGCTGGAGTGGCTGTTCGAGCAGCCGCTTCGTTCGCTGGGACAACCGCTCCATAACTGTCGCGGCTCTGTTGGATCGCGGCTACTTCGCGGCTAGCAAGCTCTGGCTTGCTTTCCTATCGGCGTTCATCTGCGTTCATCGGCGGCTGAACTCTTGAGGTTTTACTTCGCGGCCAGCAAGTTCTTGATCAAGTCGGCCGCCCCATCCACGCGAGGCGCGAGGGCGATCGGCTTTCTTCCCGTGCCATCGGCGGCAGCAAGGTCGGCGCCTTTGTCCGCCAGGAATTTGATCACCGCGCAGATCTCTTCCGGGGTCGTGCTGGTCAGCGGCGCTCCCAGCGCCGCGTGGACCGCCGACTGTCCTCGGTCGGTCGTCGCCGTCACGTCCGGTGCCAACTCGTGGGCGTACTGTACGACGTCGAGATGGCCGCTCGACGCGGCCGTGATGATCAGCGTCGCGCCATCCTGAGCTTTCAGCTTGGGATCGGCTCCGGCCGCGACCAGGGCGCGCATCATCTCCAGGTGATCGTTGCGGGCGGCGACCATGAGCGGGGTCTGCTCTCCGGGCGCTCCGCCGCGATTGCCGCCACCTCCCCGTCCACCCTGCGACTTGGCGGTCTTCGCATTCACGTCCAGACCGCGTGCGAGGAGGCCCTTCATCATTTCCACGTCGCCGAGCTCGGCGGCGCTGTGCAGGAGCGTGCTGCCGGTGCGATCCTTAGCTGTCGGGTCGGCGCCTTTCGCGATCAGGATCTCGGCGAGTTGGGGACGGCGAGCGGCCATCGAAATCAGCAGCGCGTTCATTCCGGCGGGGACGGCGTAATTGACGTCCGCACCAGCCGCCAGGAGCGCGTCGACGGTCTTCGAGTCGCCATTGCTCACCGCAAAGATCAGCGGCGAGAATCCGCCCTTCGACGGCGTATTGGGATTGGCGCCGGCCTTCAGGAGCGCCGCGACAGCCTCGGCGTGTCCTTCGGCGGCGGCCCACATGAGCGCGTTCTGGCCCTTGCGCGCCTCGACGGCGTCGAGCTTCGCGCCGTGCGCGACGAGTTGGCGGACGACCTCCGGATTGCCGGAGCGCCCGGCCAGCATGAGCGGCGTTTCGCCGTTCCAGCGGGCGGCATTCGGATCCGCCCCGGCCGCGAGAAGTTTGCCGACGATTGTGGGATTGCCGTTGGCGCAGGCGAGCGAGAGCGGCGTGTCGCCGTACTCGTCCGCGACCGCTGCCTTCGCGTGCGCGGCAAGCAACAGGTCGACCGCCGCGGCATCGTCCTCATAGGCGGCCCAGGCGAGCGGCGTGGAGCCGTCGGCGAGCGGCGCATTCACGTCCGCGTGCGCGGCGATCAGCGATTTCAGCGACGCCAGATTGCCGTCGCGGATCGCCTCCACCAAGGCGGGCTCGGCGGCGAACGCAAGCGAAACTGCGAATAAGAGAAGGGCTCGCACAACTAAACTCCGGCCAACTGTTCGACCTTGCCCGTGCTGTCGCCGAGTCGCTCCACCGGGACCCCGACGCGGTCGAGCATCGTGATCAGCAGATTCGACAGCGGAGTTTCGGCCTTGGAACGCAGGTGGCGTCCGCCCTTGATGCCGGCGGATTTACCGCCGAGCAGCGCCAGCGGCAGGTCGATGTGATCGTGAGAATTGCCGTCGCGGATGCCGGCGCCGTAGAGCAAAAGCGTATGGTCGAGCAGGCTGCCGTCGCCATCCTGCGTATCCTGCATGCGCTGCACAAGATAGGCGAACGACTTGGCGCGGTGTTCTTCGACGCGCTGCGCCTTTGCGATCTTCTCCGGGTCCTGCTGATGGTGCGTCACCACGTGGCAGCCCTCGGGGATTCCGATCTCCGGGAAAGCGCGGTTCGATCCCTCGCGCGCAAACATGAACGTGATGACGCGCGTCATGTCGGTCTGAAACGCCGCGACCATGAGATCGCTCATCAGCCGGACGTGATCGTCGAATACCGGCGGGATGCCGACGGGCCGCTCCATACGCGGCGTATTATTGGCGTCGGTCTGCTGCTCGGCCTTCTGGATCCGCCGTTCGATATCGCGGATGGAGTCGAGATACTCGTCGAGTTTGCGCTTGTCGCGGGCGCCCAACTGCGGCTCGAGACGGCTCACGTCGGCGTTGACGTAGTCGAGAATGCTGCGGTCCTGCCGCATGCGTTTGAGGCGGGCGGCTGGGTCGGTGCTTTCGCCATCGCCGAAGAGGCGCTCGAACACAACGCGGGGGCTGATTTGGACCGGATTGGGCGTGGTCGCGCTGCGCCACGAGATGGTGTTGGTGTACGCGCAGCTATAGCCGGAATCGCAGCCTCCGGCGAAGGACGGCTCCTCGATCCCGAGCTCGAGCGACGCGAATTGAGTCTGCTTGCCGAGTTCGCGCGCGGCGATCTGGTCGGCGGAGATACCGGCGCGGATCTCGGCGCCTTCGGTCTTCTTGGGATGGACGCCCGTGAGCCATGTGGCTCCGGCGCGCGCGTGATCGCCGCCGCCATCGCCGAGCGCGTCGGCGGTGTGCAGGCTGAGGTTGCTGACCACGAGCATCTGCTCGCGGAACGGCGCCAGCGGGCGCATGGTCGGTGTGATTTCGAAGCCGGCGCCTTCGGTGGCCGGCAGCCAGCCCTTGGGGATCATCCCGTTCGGTGTGTAGACGAAGCCGAGGCGGATCGGACGCGCCGACGCGGCGGCGCGCGCAGGGATCATCGAGTCGAGTAGCGGCAGCGCGAGCGCAGCGCCGAAGCCGCGCAGCAGGGTGCGGCGGTCGATCGCCTTGTTGGTCGTGATCCTCATGACTGTTTCGTCTTCCTCATTTGAAATGGCGGGCTCTGCACGATGGCGCGAATCAATGCCGCGACCGTCAACTTCTCGCGATCGGCGTCGCGGATGATCTGGCGCAATGCGGGACGGTCGGGCGCTTCGACTCCGCGGCCCAGCGCGTAGGTCAGGAGCTTCTCGGCGAAGGTGGCGACGAACTCGTCGCGGTGGCCGGTGAGCAGGAGCTTCTTGAGTCCGGCCGGGCCGTTGAACTGCGAGCCGTCCGGGAGCTTGCCGGAGGCATCGATGGGGGCGCCGTTTTCGGCTTTACGCCACGCGCCGATGCCGTCGTAATTCTCCAGGGCGAAGCCGATCGGGTCCATCCGCGCGTGGCACGACGCGCAAACCGGATTCGCGCGGTGAGCCTCCATGGCTTCGCGCACGGAAAGCTGGCGTCCTTTGGCATGTAGTTCGAGCGCCGGGACGTCGGGCGGCGGAGGAGGCGGCGGCGAGCCGAGCAGATTCTCGAGCACCCATTTCCCGCGCAGCACCACCGAGGTGCGTGTGGGGTACGACGTCGCGGTGAGAATGCTTCCTTGGCCGAGCAGCCCACCGCGGTTGGAGTCGGTCAGTTCGACGCGGCGGAAGCGCGAACCGTACACCCCCGGGATTCCATAGAACTCCGCCAGCCGCGCGTCGAGGAAGGTATAGTTCGCGTCGATCAGCTCGGTGGCGGGGCGGTTCTGCCGCAGAATGTAACTGAACAGCGACTCGGTTTCCCGACGGAACGACCGGCGCAGGCTCTCGTCGAACGCGGGAAACTGCTCGACGTCGGGCTTGATCTGGTCGATATTGCGGAGGAGCAGCCACTGGCCGGTGAAGTTCTCGACGAACGCCTTGGACTTCGGATCGTCGAGCATCCGGGAGACCTGCTGGAGGAGAACGGCGGAGTCCTTCAGCTTGCCGTGCTCGGCCGCGGTCAGGAGTTCCTCATCGGGAGCGCTCGACCAGAGGAAGAACGAGAGTCGCGACGCCAGTTCCAGGTCGCTGACACGATAGACGCTGCCAGGCGCCGCCGACGCGGGATCGCGCTCGATGCGGAAGAGGAACTCGGGCGAGACCAGCATGGCGCGGAGGGCGGCTTCGATCCCGTCGTCGAACGCACCGTCCTTGCGGCCGTCCTCGTAGAACGCCATGAGCGGGGTGAGGTCGGCGGCGGTGACGGGACGGCGGAACGCCTGGCGGCTGAGAGTCGAGAGAATCTTGCGGGCGCACGGCATTTCGTCGGCGGCGGTCGAGGGCCGGCACGCGAAGATCCGGCGGCGACTCGCCGAGTCGCCCGGTCCCGTCACATTGTACGGACCGGCGATGTCCAGCTCGTTGATCTCGCGACCGCGCTGCCCTTCGGGCATGTCGTAGAGCTTGAGACGCGCGCCGTCGAGGCGGAGGTCGAGATGCGCGGTCGGGGGAGCAGGTCCGCCTCTGCCGCCCCCACCGCCACGGCCCGCGCCCGGAAGCGTCTCGGCGAGCGCGTCGGAACGCATGAAGGTCAGCCCGACGTGACGAACGCCGGCCTTGACCGGGACCCTCTGCTCGAAGATCAGCCCGACCGGCGGTGCGGTCTCCCCGAAACCGGAATTGGGCCGCGCCGTCTTGATCGTGAAAACGTACTCGCCGTCGACCGGGAAAGTGTACTGGAACGATAGGCCGCCGACCGAGTCGAAGGGCAGGTCCTTGCTGAGGCGGTCGTTTCTGCCGGCCCGCTGCCCTTTGGCACCGGTGCGGACCTCGCCCAAGCCGTCGAAAACGTCGATCGCCGGCTTGACGTCGGGATTCCCGACCGCCAGGCGCGCCACCTGTCGCGCCACCGAGAGGTACCGCTCGACCAGCACGGGCGACATCGAGAGGACGTCTCCGATGTTGTCGAAGCCGTAGCCGCTGTCGTCGGGTGGGAGGCTATTGCCGGGCTTGATGTCGAGGGCCAGCAGATCGCGGACGGCGTTGCTGTATTCCGCCCGGTTCAGACGGTGGATGGTCGGACTGCCCGGGTTGGGGTGCAGTTTGGCGGCGCGGTCCAGTTCAGTTTCGAGGTAGCGGACGGTGGCTTGCCGGATTTCCGGCGTGGGTTTCGGCAAACCTGCCGGAGGCATTTGGCCGGTCTGGAGTTTCTGCAGCACCTTCTCCCAGAATCCGGCGGATCCGCCGACGTTCGCCGGGTCGGCGCCATCGAACGAGAGTCCCGCAGTATTCACCTTGTTGTTGTGGCAACCGGCGCAATACTGCCGGAACAGGGCGGCATTTTGGGCGAAGATGGGCGCTGCCGACGCAGTGGCGGCAACGACCCAAAGCACTGCATGTCTCGACCGCCGTCCCAAATCCAGCATCCTGTTGTCTGTCCCTCTCGATGGATGGGGGAAGTATACCGTCCGTCCGGGGCCTGCTCCAACTTAACTCTCGATCATCCCGCAGCCTCCTGAAAGCATGTCGTTTAAACACTGTTAACAACATGCACCGGGGGCCGGTGGCAGGGGACCCGCAGGGTGTTCCGATGCGCACATGTACTCGTCACTTAAGTACCGTATTATCAACCGCCTTGCTGATGAAGTAGATATGAAGAGGAATCGAGGAGCAGGGGGTTGCAAATCCAATGCAAGGTGCTAATCTTGCCCCATCCAGTATTTCAGGCGGGGTCATTGAGTAGTTTTGGAGGGGAGCATATGAAGAATTCACCTTGTCGTAGAGTATTCCTGGTTGGAATCACTCTGTTTGGACTGGCGTCCGGTGCGCTTGCACAGAGCGACCGCGGCGCAGTCACCGGTACCGTGACGGACCCGGCCAACGCCGCCGTCCCGGATGCGAAGTTGGTTTTACGGAATACCGAAACCGGTGTCCGCGCGGAAGCGCAGACCACAGCGACCGGCAACTACAATTTCAGCTCGATCCCGGTCGGCACATACGATCTCACCACCACCGCCAACGGGTTCAAGACATCGGTGCAGCGGCAACTGCAAGTCCAGATCAACCAGACGCTGAAAATCGATGTGGAACTGGCGATCGGATCGTCGACCGACTCGATCACCGTGTCGGCAAACGCCGAGATGCTCAAGACCGATAACGCGGAATCGAGCATGAACGTGAGCGGCCAAAAGCTCAACGAACTGCCGATCAACTTCGGCGGGTCGGGCAGCGCCGGCGGCGGCATCCGCAACTGGCTGACGTTCACCTACCTGGCGCCGGGCGTCGCGGGAACGGGCGCGGGCAGCGAAGTCAACGGCCTGCCGGGCGGCAACTACAAGGTTTATCTCGAAGGACAGGACTCGACGAGCCCCGTCGCGGTCGGCTGGACCAGCACGGTGCAATCCGCGTCGGTCGAAGCGATCACCGAATTCGCGGTGCAATCCTCGAACTACTCGGCGGAATACGGACAGGTCCTGGGCGGCCTGTACAACTTCACGACGAAGAGCGGCACCAACCAGTACCACGGCTCGGTGTACGAAGAGTTCACCAACGAAGCGCTGAACGCGCGGCAGCCCTGGAACCACGTCCTGAACCGCAATCGGCAGAATGACTACGGCTTCTCGATCGGCGGTCCGGTGCGGATTCCCAAGGTCTACAACGGCCAGAACCGGACGTTCTTCTTCTTCAACCTGGAAAAATACGGGAACAACCAAAGCAGCAGCAGCACGATCAATGTTCCGACGGCGGCCTACCGCCAGGGCGACTTCGGCTGCGCGCTTTTCGCAACCACGACGAATTGCACCGGGCCGACGGTGACGCTCACGGACACGACCAGCGGGTATCAATACCTCCAGAATCAGATTTTCGATCCGGCCACGACAGCGCAGGATTCCAAGGGACGGCTGGTTCGCACGCCTTTCCCGAATAACGTAATTCCAATGAGCCGCATGGACCAGGTGGCGTTGAAGATCCAATCGTTCATTCCGGCCCCGCTCAATGGGCAGAACACGCAGAACTGGAACTCCACCATCGTCACCCAGACCCGGCAGCAGATCGCGAGTCTGAAAATCGATCAGAACTTCGGGTCCAACACCCGGGTGAGCGGCTTCTGGAACAACATGGCAACCAACTCGCCGGCGTTCCCGGACGGCTTGCCGTTCCCGATCACCGGCGTTCGCAAGACGGTCGGCGGCACCGTCGGCGGCAACCAGATCCGCATCAATGCGGATCATACGATCTCGCCCAGCCTGATTGCGCACCTGGGCGTCGGCTACTGGCGCTTCCTGAATCCGGACAGCTCGCCACCCGAGATCCTGAACTACGACGCGGTCAAAATCCTCGGTCTGGTCGGCAGCTCGACGGGCTTCGGCTTCCCGCAGATCTCCGGCCTCAGCTACAACAACGAAGGCGGCTTCGGGAATACGATGGGCATTCAGAATGCGGTGTTCCAGCAGACCGGCATCGCCTCGACGGTCGGCAGCCTGACGTGGGTTCACGGACGGCACACGTATAAAGCCGGCTTCGAGATCAAGGACAGCGTCTATAGCGACCAGAGCCTCAATGGCACGCCGGGCGTGTACAGCTTCAGCGGTTCCCAGACCGGCATTCCGTTCCTCGGCACCAACACGGTCGGCGCCGGCTCCATCGGCAGCGGCTATGCGAGCTTCCTGCTCGGACAGGTGCAGAACTATCGCGTGTCTCCGCCGGTGGCGGCGCAGCAGCGCTCGATCCAGGAAGGCCTGTATTTCCAGGACAGCCTGAAAGCGACGAGCCGCCTGACCTTCGAGCTCGGACTGCGTTACGACCGCACTCCGCTCGGACACGAGGCTTGGGACCGGCAGTCGCAGATCAGCTTCACCACGCCCGATCCGAACGCTCCCGGGTTCAACGGCGGCACGGTGTTCGCGGGCTACGGCCCCGGCCGCTGCAACTGCGAATTCGTGAAGACGTATAACTACGGCTTCGGACCGCGCCTGAGCGTGGCCTACCAGCTCAACAGCAAGACCGTGATCCGCGCGGGGTGGGGCATCAGCTACGGCGCCACCGACCAGTGGAACTACCTGAGCAACAACTACCTCATCAACGGCATGGGCTACACCACCATCAGCCCCGGCAACAATCCGCAGTTCGGGCTGCCGTACTCGCAGTTGCAGAACGGGATCGTGTACAACCCGGCGGCGCTGCACGTGGTCAATCTCGATCCGGGTATCAACCATGCGGCGGGCACGTTGGGCAATCCGAGCGCCAGTGCGATCGCCTACGATCCGAGCGGCGCCCGTCCGGCGCGCGTGAACCAGTGGAACATCACGGTGCAGCGGAAGCTGACGGCCAACATGTCGATCGAAGCCGGCTACGTCGGCAACCGCGGCGTGTGGGAGCAGCAGAACGGCCTCGTGAATCCCAACGCGATCACGCCGTCGATTCTACGAGCGAACGGCGTCGATCTCAGCAATGCCAATACCAGAACGCTGATGACGTCGCAGATCTGCTCCGCCGGCGCCATCGCGGCGGGGTTCAAGCTGCCGTACGCGGGCTTCCCGTGTACCGCCAGCGTGGCGCAGAGCCTGCGGCCCTTCCCGCAGTACTCGGTGTCGCTCGGTCCGCAGTTCGCCAACCAGGGCAATAGCTTCTATGACTCGCTGCAGGTGCGGTTCGTGAAGCGCTTCTCGCACGGCCTGGACGTGACCTCGAACTACACGTTCTCGAAGACGCTGAACATCGGCGGCTACATCAATGCCGACCCCAGCAACCGCACGATCCAGAAGGCGCTGGATTCGCAATCCTTCCCGCACATCTGGGTCTCGGCGATCACGTACACGACGCCGAAGCCGACGTCGAACCGCCTGGTCCGCGCCGTCCTCGGCAACTGGACCTACGCGGCGGCGCTGCGTTATGCCAGCGGCGCCCTGATCGCGGCTCCGCAGTCAGTCAACAGCCGGTACAACACGTACACGTTCGCCTCGGGCACTCCGATGGTGCGCGTGCCCGGCGCGCCGCTGTACCTGATCGACATCAACTGCCGCTGCATCGATCCGAACAACATCAACCAGCGGGTCCTGAACCCCGCGGCGTGGACCGATGTCGGGGCGGGCGCCATCAGCCCCGGCGCCGGCTATTACAACGACTACCGCGGACCCCACCAGGTCAGCGAGAACATGAACATCGGCCGGACGTTCCAGTTCCGTGAAAAGATGAAGCTGAACATTCGCGCCGAGTTCTTCAACGTGTTCAACCGCGTTCCGCTGGGAACGCCGAGTTCGGGCAATCCGACGCAGACCACAACCGTCAATCAGGCGACGGGAGCGATCAGCGGGTTCGGCTACTACTCGGTCGGCAGCACCAGCAACTCGGGCAATCCGCGCCAAGGCCTGCTCGTAGCGCGTTTCACGTTCTAATTCCGCGCAGGACTGAGGTCTGCTCCAAGTGGGGCAGACTTCAGTCTGCGCCGGGCTTCAGCCCGGCTCGCGAAAGGCGGGGCCCCACGGCTAACGAGAGATCCTGTTCAGCGTCTCGCGCGCCGGCGCGAACGCCGGGTTCAGTTCCAACGCCTTCCTGAGATTCTGTTCCGCTCCCGTTCGATCCCCCACCTTCCACTGCGCCAACGAAAGATTCAGTCGGACCAGTTCCAGGCCGGAATTCTTCGCGAGCGCCGTGGTCCACAGCCGGATCGCTTGGGCATACTCGCCGTGTTCCATCCGGACTCCGCCGAGCCCGACGAGCGCTGTCAGGTCGCCGGGATCGATCGCGAGCACGCGCTCGTAGAGGGGCTGCGCGCGCTCGCCTTGGCTATCGTTGCGATAGATCTCGGCGAGCGAGACGAGCACCTCGCGGTCGTTCGGCTCCGCCTTGGCGGCCTGCTCCAGAAGGGTGCGGGCGCGGGTCTTAGCGGCGGCGTCGGGTTTTCCAAGCGCCGCGATCGCATAGGCGAGCGCCAGGTCCCGCGCCGACGCAGGCTTGCCGTCGAACGTCACCAAGTCCCCAGACGCGGCGGGTGTCGACCGCCGCAGCGGACGGCGGGGAATGGAATGGTCGGTGAAGACCACATGCTCTGCGTCTGACGCCGGAGCTTTCGGCATGTGGCAGCCGGCGCAGTCGTCCTTGGCGCGTGCGCGAGCCTGCTGCGTGGCCCCACAATCCTTCTCGGCATGGCACGTCAGGCAGCGGGCGCGGAACCACGCGGGCGCCTCCGCGGGAGTCGGGACGCGATGCGGATCGTGACACGACCCGCACCACATCTTGTCCCCCGACACTCGCTTGCACGCGCTCAACGCGAGGTTCTCGACGTGCCCGGTTACCGCCATCCCGCCGGCCTTGCCGGAGCGGACAAAGACAGTCTGGGAATCGCTCAGACGACCGCCGGGCTGGAAGGTGCGCCAGTCGCTGCCGGGGCGCATGACGCGGACATCGCCGGTGAGATGGCACTGCGCGCAGATCGAGTCGCGATTCTCGGCCGGGAGTTTGGCGGGGTTTACGATGGGCTGACCGCTCGCGACATGCGGACCGCCGTCGCCGTGGCACCGCTCGCAACTCACGCCGTCCTCGAGAAACGGTAGCGATGCGTAGCGATTCAGCGTCTGAGGCTCGACTTGCAGACCGCTAGCGTGGCAGGACAAACATCCCGGCACGATGGGACGGGTCAGGAACGGGTAGTTGTAGCCGCTGTACCCCGGCGCAAGACCCCACGACTTGGTGGCCGTGTAATAAGCGACCGGCGCCTCGAAGAGGAAGCCGTCGTCCGCGATCAGGTAGCTGAAGGCCCGCACGCCAGAGCCGACCGCGTACGCCAGCCGTTTCGAGGCAGCCAGCTTCCCATCGTCGAAGTCGAGAATGTACCCGGAGTCGCGGACGACCACGCGATAGCGATAGCCCGAGCTTGCGTGCGTGAACGACGCGCGATCGAAGCGTTCCGGAACGGTGCCCGCGTCAAGCTTCCGCGCGCTGCGCGCCATCGGGGTCGTGCGGTACGAGTCGTAGATCGCGCGGTGGCAGGAGGCGCAGACGGCGCTTCCGCTAGTTTGCGCGGCACTCGCCGCAGCCAACAACAGCACCATCCCGGCGGGCGTCGGCATCCTTAAATTCTGCCATAGTCGAGCGGTCGAGAAAGGCCTCCGTGGAGGCCGTCGAACCTATAGACCGCTCGCGGCCGACCGCCGCCGCACGCCCAGGATCACCATCGGAAGCGCAACTGCCAGCAGCACTAGTCCCCACGTGGAAACTGCCGGCACCGTTGGCGGCGGAACGGATATCGGCGCAACGCTGCACCCTCCCAACGAGCCCGTGTCGAGTGTCACGGCGCCATTTCGGGCTAATAGCTTTCCAGTTGAATTGGAGCCGGTGGTCTGCGTAATACTGGTCAGCGCGAGGATGTTCCCACGAAGCGTGGAACCACTCCCCAGGGTCGCGGAGCTGCCGACCTGCCAGAATACGCTGCCGCCGCAGCTCGAGCCGGCGTTCACCAGGACCACCGACGATCCGGTCGCCGTCGTGAGCGTGCTGCCGATCTTGAAGAGGAAAGACGCGTTGGGATTCCCCTGGAAGTTCAGCGTGAGCGTGCCGGTCAACGCAGCCGACGTGGTAAAGCAATAGACGCCGGGCGTGAGCGTGAGCCCCCCGAGATTCTGACCGGTCAAATCCACACCGCACGGCGTGCCGGCGGCTGTGTTGTACGCGGTGGTAAGGTCCGACTGGGCTTGGGCCGCGACGGCGTCGGCGGCGTGGATCGACCCGCCGGTCACAGTGCCCGGAGGAAAGCCGGTAACCGAACTGCCCGGAGACACACCGAGGTCACCGGTGACGGCAGTCGCCCCCGTGTTCGTAACCGTAGAGCCGCCGAGCACGGCAAAGGAGCTTGCCGTCCCTAGCGCGACCTGTGCGCGCGCCGCGGGCACCGTAGACAGGGCCGCGGCGAGGACGAAGGCGAGTGAGCACGCATGCCGAAGCGTCATAGTGTGGGTCTTATATTAGGACAGAAGTTAACGGGGCGTCAACCAACGACCGCCAAAAAGCGTATTGCCACGCTCTTGCTGAACGGACCTCACGGCAACAGTGCATCGAGTATAATTCCCCGATGCCCAGCCCTCCGACGCGGCAGCGGTATTGGGTCGTGACCCTGGGCTTTGCGCTCTCGTTCATCACGTACATCGATCGCGCCGCGATCGGACAGGGCGCGCCTTCCATCTCGAAAGACCTCGGGCTCTCGCCGGTGCAGATGGGGTACGTGTTCGCCGCGTTCGGGCTCGCCTACTCGCTCTTCGAGATTCCGAGCGGCTGGCTCGGCGATTGGATCGGCCCGCGCAAGGTGCTGCTGCGGATCGTGCTGTGGTGGTCGTTCTTCACGGCCGCGACGGGGTGGGCGTGGAATTACGGCTCACTGCTCGCGACGCGGCTGCTCTTCGGCGTCGGGGAGGCGGGCTGCTTCCCGAACCTCGCAAAGTGTTTCAGCACCTGGCTGCCGCGGCACGAGCGTCTCCGTGCCGAAGGCTTCAAAGCCGCCAGCGCGCGCTGGGGCGGCGCGGTCACGCCGATGCTGTTCGTCTGGCTCCAGCAACGGCTCGGATGGCGCGTCGTGTTCCAGGTCTTCGCCGGGATCGGCGTGGTTTGGGCTGTGGTCTTCTACTGGTGGTACCGCGACGACCCGCGCGACCGCTCCGGCGTCAACGAAGCGGAATTGGCGCTGCTCGGCGCCGGCACGAAACTACATGGTCATCGCGACGTCCCCTGGGGCTCATTCCTGAGCGCGCCGAGCGCGTGGCTGCTCTGGCTGAACTGGTTCTGCTACTCCTACGGCTTTTACTTCTACCTCACGTGGCTGCCCACGTACCTCCAACAGGCTCGTCACCTCGACTTGAAGCGGAGCGCCGCGCTGGCCGGCCTGCCACTGCTCTCCGCGGGCCTCGGCAGCGTATTTTCGGGCTTCCTCTGCGCGTGGCTGCTGCGAATGAATCGCCGGGTGGCCGTCGTGCGGCGAACCATGGCGACGACCGGCTTCGTGCTCGCCGGCATTCTGCTGCTCGTGGTCACGCGACTTGAGAAGCCCGGCTGGATCGTCGCGTGTCTCGCGCTCTCGAGCTTCGCCGCGGAGTTCACCGGCCCGATCTCGTGGACCACCTGCATGGACCTCGGCGGCCGCTACGTCGGGTCGTTGGCCGGGGCTATGAATACGCTCGGACAGCTCGGCGGCACGGTCGCGCCCGCCCTCATCGGCTACATCCTCAAGTGGACGAACTACAACTGGACGGCGACGTTCTACGTCTCGGCGGCGGTCTACGGCTGCGGCATCCTCTGCTGGATCTTCCTCGACCCCGTCACCTGCCTCGACCGGGGAGCGCAAAGCGATACGCGTGCACTTCGTTCGGTCCGAACCAGTCCGTAAAGCTGCCGTTCGCGGCGGTGACTTTGCGCGGCTCCTCGTAGAGCAGGTCGCCGGTCGAGACGCCGGCGGGGAGACCGTGGAACGTGACTTTCTCGGTGACGCCCTCGCGTTTCGCCGCGAGCAGATAGACGAAGCCGTTCGCCTCGCGCACGCGGAACTCGACGTCCGACGAGCCCTCGACCGTGATTGGCAGCTTCGAGTCCGGCGCGATCAGCGCCGGGTACAGCGGACCCGACGGATGGAACTCGTCGAGCACCGCCTTGAGCACCTTGCCGTAATAGCTCCAGTTCCAGCCGAGCGAGCGATCCTCCTCTGTCTGGCACTGCGGGACGTTGCCGCCGAAGTACAGCAGCCCGCGAGCGCCGGCGATGATCGATTGATACGACATGTAGCGCTGCTCGGGAAACGTCGGGAAGCGTAGCGTTTGGCCGGGCTTGGTGACGCCGCTGAAGCAGACTTGCAGCACCATCCAGAACGGCTTGTGGTCCGCCGCCGTGACGTCGCCGATCAGCTTTGCGAAATCGCCGGTCATGCTGAGGTTCTTGTTGGCGAGATTCGTGTGAACGCCGGGCGGGTAGCTGACCGGGTAGATGTCGATCGCGCCGACGTCGTACGTCGAGTTGTAGCGCTTCAGCGAATCCGCAGTTCCGCGCGGAGCCTGCGTGATCCACACCGGATGCTTCGGGTCGAGCTCGTGGACCAGCTCGTAAAAGCGGCGGAGCTTTTCGGGCGGCGTCTTGCCCCACTCGGGCTCATCGGCGCCCTTCCAGAACGCCGTCGCGGGGTGATTCCGATACTTCTCGACGACGCGGCGGAGCTCCTTCTCCTTGGCCGCATCGCCGGGATCGAACTCGGCGAGCCCGGGGATGTAGATGGCGCAGAGCATGCCCGTTTTGCCGGCGCGATCCATGATCGTGTCGAGCGTCTTCTCGGCCTCGGGCGTCCACTTGCCGACCGTGCCGCAGCGGTTGAATACGACGCCGTTCTTCGCCAATTCCGCATAGCCGCTGGGACCCGCGGGTGCGGGACCGTCCGGCGGAGGCGCGGTCGTGAAGCCGATCGGGAAGGCGGGCTTGCCGTCGAAGACGAAGACGCCGTCGGGGCGGATCTTGACGTCGGCGGCGAAGGCCAGCGACGCGTACAACAGCAGAGCGGAGAGTTTCATAGGCTCGCGAATACGGCCTCCAGCCGGGTGAGAGTCTCTTCGATATCGCGCGGTGTGTGGACCGCCGAGACGTACATGCGGCCGTCGGGGACGATGTGCAGTCCTTCCTCCAGCGCGCGGTAGAGGAACTTGCGGAGCAACTCGGGATTGTCGGCGAGCGTGTCGCGGTAGTCCACGAGTTCCGCCTTCTCGGTGAAGTGAATGGCGAAGGCGTTGTCGAAACCCGTTACGAGCACCGGGAGGCCGCGTCGACGTACGATCTGGCGGATGCCCTCGATGAGGCGGCGTCCCATCGCATGCGCGTGCGCCAACGCGGCGCCGTTGTCGCGCGCAAGCTCGGTGAGGGTCGCGTGCGAGGACGCCAGGGACACGGGATTGCCGTTGAAGCTGCCGCCGAACGAGACGCCGTCGAACATCTGCATCAGGATCTCACGCCGTCCCGCGACCCCGCTCAAGGGCGCGCCGCCGCCGACCGCCTTCCCGAACGTCGCGAGGTCCGGTGTGACGCCGTAGAACTGCTGCGCGCCGCCCAGGGAGAGGCGGAACCCGGTGATGACTTCGTCGAAGTACAGCAGGATGCCGCGCGCGTCGCAGAGCTCGCGGACCTGTTGCAGATAGCCGTCGCGCGGCAGGATGCAGCCGCTGTTGCAGAGGACCGGCTCCATCGCGATGGCGGCGATCCGGCCGGCGTGCGCGTCGACGGCGCGCTCCAGCGCCGCGAAGTCGTTCCACGGCGCCACCGCGATATTGTCGACCGCGTTCGGAACCTGGCCGCGCGAACCGAGCACCGGTCCGCTCTGCGCGGCCGACGGTTTGTAGCTGATCAGCGCGCCGTCGATCCACCCGTGATAGTGACCCTCGAACTTAAGGATGAGGTCGCGGCCGGTGAACGCGCGCGCCAGGCGGAAGGCGATCTGGCAGGCCTCGCTGCCGCTCGACGTGTACGCCACCCGTTCCGCGCACGGCAGCATCGACTGGATCTGCTCGGAGACGGCGAATTCGAGCTCATGCTGCGCGCCGTAGTCGGTGGGTAGGTCGGCGTGGCGGCGCATCGCCTCCACGATTGCGGGGTGCCGATATCCGAGGATCATCGGACCCCAGGCGAGCACGTAGTCGATGTACTCGTTGCCGTCGACGTCTTCGAGCCGCGCGCCGCAGCCGTTGCGGAAGTAGAGCGGCACCGGCGCCTTGACGCGAAACGGGCTGCTGACACCCCCGGCCAGCGATTTCGCAGCCCGCTCCAGCAGTTTGCGCGAATTCTCCCACTTGTCCCGCCCGCGTTCGGCCATGAGGCGTATTATAGAAAACCGATGCGCACGACGGGTTTGGTAATCTTGGCCTCGATGACGGCAATGGGGGCGCAACCGTATCGCGCCAAACACGCGATGGTGGTGAGCGGGGAAACGAACGCGACGGACGTCGGGGTGTCGGTGCTGCGCGCGGGCGGCAACGCCATGGACGCGGCGATCGCGATGGGCTTCGTGCTCGGCGTGACGCACTCCGGAATGACGGGCCTCGGCGGCGGCGGCTACATCCTGGTCCGCATGGCCGACGGGCGGACCACGTTCTTCGATTTCCGCGAGCAGGCGCCCGGGCGCGCGTCGCGCAACATGTTCCTGGACGCGGCGGGCAATCTGACGAAGGACAGCGTCATCGGCTGGAAGGCCGCGGCTGTGCCGGGAACGGTGAAGGGCTACGAGACCGCGCACCGCAAGTTCGGCACGAAGCCGTGGGCCGAACTGGTGCAGCCCGCGATCAAACTTGCGGCGGAGGGCCATCCGCTCTCGTGGATGCGCGCGGCGGCGTTTCGCGACCCGGTGAATGCCGCGCGGTTGGAGCAGTTCCCGGATACGAAGCGCATCTTCCTGAACGGCGGCAAATTCTACGAGCCCGGCGACCGGCTGGTCCAGAAGGAGCTGGCCGCGACTTTGGAGCGCGTCGCGCGTGGCGGGTCGAAGGAATTTTACGAGGGTGAGACGGCGCGCAAGTTCGTGGCCGCGATGGCAGCCAACGGCGGCCTGATCACGCTCGACGATTTGAAGGCGTTCAACGTCTCGGAGTGGGCGCCCGTGACGGGCAAGTACAAAGGCTACGAGATCCTCACCGCGGCGGGCAGCAGCTCCGGCGGCGTCGGTCTCCTGCAGACGCTCGGGATGCTCGAAGGCACGGATTTCGCGACGCACGGCGCGGGCTCGGCCGCGTCGATTCACCTGCTGGCGGAAGCGATGCGGCGCTGCTTCGCCGATCGCAGCGAGTACATCGGCGACCCCGACTATTTCAAGATTCCGTACCGCGCGCTGCTCGATCCGAAACACATCGCGGAGATGCGATCGACCATCGACGCGGCGCACGCGACGCCGAGTGACCGCGTCCACGCCGGCACCTTCACGTCGCGCGAGGGCGGGGACACGACGCACTTCGCGGTGGTCGACGCGATGGGCAACGCGGTGGCGGTGACGGTCACGTTGAACAGCCAGTTCGGGAGCGCGGTGACGGTCCCGGGGCTCGGCTTCCTGCTCAACGACAACATGGACAATTTCGCGGCGAATCCCGGGAAGACGAACCAGTACGGGTTGGTGCAGGGCGAGGCCAACGCGATCCAGCCGCACAAGCGTCCCGTCGCGTCGATGACGCCGACGATCGTGCTGAAGGACGGCAAGCTGTTCATGGTCGTGGGCACGCCGGGCGGCCCGACGATCATGAACTCGGTGCTGCAGGCGATGCTGAACGTCGTCGACTTCAAGATGACGGCGCAGGACGCGGTCGCGGCGCCGCGCATTCATCACCAGTGGTATCCGGATCAGATTTTCATGGAGCCGGGCTTCTCGCCGGACACGATCGCACTCCTCGAAGCGCGCGGCCACAAGATCTTTTTCAAGGCGTCGAATAACGACCTGAACATGATTCTGCTGGACGGCGCGTGGATGCAGGCCGGCGTCGACCCGCGGCGCGAAGGCAAGGCGGGCGGCTACTAGTGGACGCGGCTCCCGAGATTCCGATCGAGCGTTTCGAGATTTTCGCCAATGGCCTCGACCACCCCGAGTGTCTGGCGTTCGGCGACGACGGCGTCGTGTGGGCCGGTGGCGAGGCGGGGCAAGTGTACCGGATCTCAGCCGACGGCGCGGTCGAAACGGTCGCGAATCTCGGCGGGTTCTGCGGCGGCGTCGCGTGGTCGCCGTACGGCGATCTGTGGGTGTGCTGCCCGGCGCACGGGGTCGTGCGCGTGGGCGCGTCGGGCGAGTGGTCGGTCGTGGCGAGCGGGATGATCTGCCCGAACTACGGGCTGTTCGACGCGGCCGGCAACTACTACGTGACCGACTCCGGCAACTGGAAGAAGCGCAACGGGCGGTTGCTGCGGATCGCTCCGGACGGGTCGCAAGAGACGATCCTGGCGGATTACGGGTACACGAATGGACTCGCGCTCGACGGAAAGACGCTCTACATGGTGGAAAGCGACACCGACCGCGTGTTCGCGATCGACGTGGCGAGCGGCCGTGCGCGCGTGTTTGCGGAGAACGTCGGCAGGCTGCCCGACGGGCTGGCGCTCGATCCCGAGGGCCGACTCTATGCGTCGTGCTATGCGTCGGACGACATCCACCGCATCGAGCCGGACGGCCGCACGAGACTCTGGGCGTACGATCGTTGGGCGATCCTGTTGAGCCGTCCGACGAATCTCGCGTTCCGCGACGGCTACGTCTACGTCGCGAATCTCGGGCGCACGACGATCACGCGGGCGAGGGTATGATCACGCTCGAAGGCAAGGTCGCCATCGTCACCGGTGGCGCGAACGGGATCGGGCGCGCGATCGCGGAGACGTTCGTCGGTGCCGGTGCGTGCGTCGTCGTGGCGGATATCGAGGCGGTGACGCCGGTCGACGTATCGGACCGCGCGGCGGTCGAGGCCGCGGTGGCAGCGATCGAGGGACGCATCGACGTGCTCGTGAATAACGCCGCGTACCTCGGGCCGGCGCATACGGTGCTCGACGCGACCGATGACGAGTGGGAACGCTGCTTCGCCGTGTCGCTGATGGGGGCGCAGAACTTCACGCGCGCCGTCCTGCCCCGAATGCGGCAGCAGCGGGCCGGGTCGATCATCAACGTGTCGTCCGTGCAGGGGATCTGCGCGGCGCGGAGCTCGGCAGCGTACACGAGCGTGAAGCACGGACTGATCGGGTTCACCCGCAGCGTCGCGTACGATTACGGCCCGGACAATATCCGCTGCAACGCCATCTGCCCGGGAGCGATCCGCACGCGCATCTCGCCCGAGCCCGGCAGCGAGCTGCATCAGCGGCAGATCGCGAAGACATTTCTGGGTCGGACCGGACTGCCGGAAGAGGTCGCATGGGCCGCGCTGTTTCTCGCGTCCGACGCCGCGTCGTACATCACGGGAGCGGTGCTGCCGGTCGACGGCGGCTGGTCGGCGATGTGAGTCTCGGTGCAACTTGCACCAAGAGCACACGTAAGTCGTTGAATGCACAGAGAGGGTCTGGTGCAGGTTGCACCGAACGCCTCAAACAGAGCCGCGACTGTGAAGGAGCGGTTGCCTCTCGCGCCGTTGCTCTCGCGTCGCCGCGACGCGGCGGTCCGGCAGTTCCGCTTGTTGCGACAACCGCTCCATAACTGTCGCGGCTCTGATGAGGCGGTCAGAGTTCCAGCGCCGCGATGCGTGCCGCCGCCCGTTCCTGGACCGCGCGGTAGTGACTATTCCCGTGCGAATCGACCGCCACGAACAGCGGCCCGAAATCCTTCACGCGGAATTTCCAGAGGCACTCGGGCATGAGGTCCTCCCACCAGACCTCTTCGATCTCTTCGATCTGCAGCGTCTCCAGCGCCGCCGCCCCGCCGACGATCGCGAGGTACACTGCGCCCACGCGCTGCATCGCCTGAATGCTGCCTTCGAGCACGCCGCCCTTGCCGACCACCGCGCGCACGCCGTACTGCTCGACCAGGCCGGGGACGAAGCGGTCCATGCGCGTGCTGGTCGTGGTGCCGATGCAGATCTTCTCGTACCGACCGTCGGGCATTTTCTTCACGCCGGGCGCGGTGTGCAGGCAGACGCCGCCGGTGAGGTCCGCGGGCGGCGCGACACCGTGGTCGAAGATGCGGATCTGCGTCGCGTCTCGGATGCCGAAGATCGTGCCGTCGATCGTGACGGTGTCTTCGAGGCGTAGCTGGCGGACGTCCGCTTCCGTCAGGGGAGTCGTGAGCTTATAGTGCGCCATTGCCGTAGGTCACCTTTCCGTCCGCCGCGATCGCGGCCGAAGCGCGCTCGCCGCGCCAGCACTGTATGTTCACCGCCACCGGATTGTGGCTGATGTGGGTGTGGGCCCACTCGATGTTGACGGCCATCGCAGTGGTCGCGCCGCCGAGGCCCTGCGGCCCGATGCCCGTCTGGTTGATGTGGTCGAGCAGCTCGCGCTCGAGCGCCGCGACCTCGGGGTCTGCATTCGTCGAGCCGATCTTGCGGAACGTGCTGGCCTCCTTCGCGAGCTGCATTGCGACGTCCGACGTGCCGCCGAGCCCGATCCCGACGATCATCGGGGGGCACGGCTTCGCGCCCGATTCGAAGATGCATTGCAGCACGAACTTCTTGATCCCCTTGAGACCCTCGGAGGGATTGAGCATTTTGAGGAAGCTCATGTTCTCCGACCCGGAGCCTTTCGGCGCCATCGTGATCTCGATGCGGTCGGAGTCCGAGAAGTCGAGCTTGATGATCGGGATGCCCTGGCCGGTGTTGGTGCCGGTGTGCTTGCGGGTCAGCGGGTGGACGGTGTTCGACCGCAGCGGATACTCGGCGGTCGCGCGTTCGCAGGCGCGGCGGATGCGCGCCTTCACCTCCGGGACGTCGAGCGCCATGCGGCTGCCGACCACCACCTTATAAACCGGCAGTCCGGTGTCCTGGCAGACGAGCGTGTTGTGCTCGTCGGCGGTCTTGATGTTTTCGAGGATGGTGAAGAGCACGTGCTCGGCAGTGCCGTTGCCCTCCCGCTGCTCGGCCTGGAGGCCGACGCGAAGCGCGGCGCGGACGTCCTCCGGGATGTCCTTCAGCGCCATCCAGTAGAGGTCGCGCGCGACGGTTTCAATGGCGTCGTAAATCGTTGGCATGAGTCGTCACTCCGATATCGGGCGGGGCCAGGCGGGTGAACCGCACCGGCGCGTATTCGAACCGCATCCCGCCGCCCTCGGCGATGAGGTGGATGTTTTTGAGCCAGGCCGTGTCCGGGGCGGGGAAGTCCTGGCGGTAATGCGCGCCGCGGCTCTCGGTCCGCAGCACCGCCGAGCCCGCGACCATTGCGGCATTCACCAGCAAGTTCTGAAGGTCCATCGCGGCATTCCACGCGGGGTTGGACTCAGGACCGCCCGGCGCGGCGATGCGCCCGGCGCGGTCGGCCAGCGCTTGCAAATCGTCGATGGCGGCGGCGAGATCCGCGCCGTTGCGCACGACCCCGACCTTCTGCCACATAAGCTCATTGAGCGCGGTGCGGAGTTGGAAGGCGTTCTCACCGTCGCGCCGATCGAGCGCAGAGGTCCACTGCGCGGCCATCTCTCGAAGCTGCGATTCGGAAACGGGCAGCAGTTCCTGGCCCTCGACGAACGCGGCCATGCTGTCGCCCGCGCGTGCTCCGTACACGATCGAATCCGCGACGCCGTTGCCGCCGAGACGGTTGGCGCCGTGGACCCCGCCCGCGTCCTCGCCCGCCGCGAACAGACGCTCGAGGCTCGTGCGGCAAGCGGTGTCGATGGCGACGCCGCCCATCTGGAAATGCGCGCTCGGCGAGACCTCGACGCGGTCGTGGACCAGGTCGAAGCCGTAATCGCGGCAGCGCTCCACCATCCCGTGAAAGTTCTTCGCGACGAAGCCGTGGTCGAGGTGACTGACGTCGATGTAGACGCCGCCGCTGGCTGTGCCGCGGCCCGCCATGATCTCCAGATAGCTGGAGCGCGAGATCACATCGCGCGTGGCGCGCTCCATTTTCTCGGCGTCGTAGCGCTCCATGTAGCGCTCGCCGAGACCGTTGAACAGGCGAGCTCCGGCGCCGCGGAGCCCCTCTTCGAGCAGTCCTCCGGTCGCGACCGACTTGCCGACCAGCAGCCCGGTCGGATGGAACTGGAGCATCTCCATGTCGACGAAGCGCGCGCCGGCACGGAACGCCATCGCCATCCCGTCGGCCGACTTTTCCATCGAGGGTGACGAGATGCGGTACATGGTCGCGCCGCCGCCGCTCGCGAGCAGCGTGGCGCGGGCACGGACGGCGATCAGGCGTCCGGTGCGCGTGTTCAGAAGCAGCGCGCCGTTCACGCGGCCGTCCGACGTCAGCAAGTCGAGCCCGCGGGTCTCCTGCAGGACGCGAATGTCCTCCTCCAGGATGTAATCGCGGAGGTTCGACATGATCTCGATGCCGGTGAGATCGCCTTTGTGGACGGTGCGGTCGAACGACTGTCCGGCGAACGGCTTCTGGTGAATCGTGCCGTCGGCATTGCGGTCGAAGAGGCAGCCGATGCGGTTCTCCAACTCGACGATGCGCTTGGGCGCGTCCTCGACGAGGGTCCACGCGAGGTCCTGGTGGTTGAGGTAGGCGCCGCCTTTGACGGTGTCGGTGAAGTGGCGTTCGAGCGAGTCGGCGGGGTTGAGAACCGCGTTGTAGCCGCCCTGCACCATGCGGGTGCAGCCGCTTTGCCCGAGCAGTCCTTTGACCACCACGCAGATGCGCAGCTTGCGGCTGATTTCATGCGCGTGCACTGCCGCCAGCAGTCCGGCGCCGCCAGCGCCGAGGATCAGCAGATCGGTGTCGAGATGTTCCAGCGGAAGCTCGCCCATCACAGATTCCGAAACGCCGAGATGCCCCACCACGCCCAGACCGCTCCGGCGGCGATCAGGGCGAGCGTCACCGCCTGTGCGGCACGCCGACCGACGCGGCTGTAGTCGAGGACGATGTTGCGCAGCCCGTTGAGCCCGTGCCAGAGCGCGACCAGCAGGAACGCGATGTCGATGAACTGCCACACGGGATTCGCGATGCGGCTGTGGATCGCCTCGAACGAGAGGTCGCCGCGGCGGAGTTCGGCGGACATGAAGTGCTCGACCCAGAAGTGCGCGGCAAGCAGCACGACCAGCAGTGCGCCGGTGATCCGCTGCAGCCACCACGAGATCGCGTTGCGCCTCATGATCGCAGCACCGCGTTGAGGAACAGCGGGATCGCGCCCGCCAGGAAGATGACGCCGCCCAGCCCGATCGCGAGCGCCCAGAAGAGGCGGCGCTGCGACCCCTGCGCCGCGCCGAGGTCGAGCAGTGTGATGCGGACGCCGTTCAGCGCGTGCAGGATCACCGTGCCGAAGAGCGCGATTTCGAGCAGCTTGAACAGCGGGCTGTGAAAGCGCGCCAGCGCCGCATTGAACGCCGCCGGGCCGCCTGCGAGCTCGCGGATCGTGTGCACGTGCAGGAAGAGGTAGACGAGCAGCACCAGGCCCGTCGTGCGCTGGATGAAGTACGCGGTCATGCCGCTGAACTGGCGGCGGTACTTGCGCGCCTGCACCGCGAAGGCGCTCATAGCTTTTCGAACCTCGGGAAGAGCATGGCGCGCTTCAAGCGAGCGATGCTGTCGGTGAGGCTGATCGACTTCGGACACACGGCGGTGCAGTTGAACTGCGTGTGGCAGCGCCAGACGCCGGCGCGCTCGTCGTCGAGCACGGCGAGGCGGGCGTCGACCGCGGTGTCGCGCGGGTCCATCAGGCGCAGGTACGCTTTGTTGATCGCGGCAGGGCCGAGGTATTCGCCGCTGGTGCTCTTGACCCCGCAGGCCGCGAAGCACGCGCCGCAGGTGATGCAATCGCGCTTGCCGGGCGTGTTCCGAGCGTGCGCGGAGGTCTCCGGAATGCGCGCGAGCTCGGTAGAATTCGGGTCGCGCGGGCGGAACTTGGGCTGGACGCGCTTCCACTGATCGAAGAACGGCTCGAGCGAGATGACGAGATCCTTCACGACCGGCAGATTCGGCAGTGGCGCGATGTGGACGGTGCGCGCGTCGAGGGTCCGCACCCCCGTCTTGCAGGCCAGCCGCGGCACGCCGTCGACGGACATCGCGCAAGTGCCGCACATGCCGACGCGGCACGCGCAGCGGAACGACAGCGACGCGTCCTGCTCGCGTTGAATGCGGAACAGCGCGTCGAGGACCGTCATGCGGTCTTCCAGCGCGACCTCGAACTCCTGAACCCCTCTACCGATCCCGTTCGCCGCCGACCTCGCGATGCGAATCCGGTAGGTCTCCTCACCCTGTGGGACGGCCATAGACACTGTCGTGCCGAGTCAGTATATCATCCGAGAGTGACCTCTCGTCGTATCCGACTCACGTTCGTAGACAGCAGTGAGTCGGTCATTGCCGACCTGCTCGAGGACGACGCTCCTCAAACAGTCGAGCTCATCTGGAACCTGCTTCCGTTGACCGCGAAGGCGATCCACGGGATGTATTCGGGGGCGGAAGTCTTCGCGATCGTGGACGAGCCGCAGCCCGCGTCGCCGGAGAACCTCGTGCAACTGCCGCTCCCTGGCGAACTGCTGTACTTCTTCGACGCGGGCCGCGGCGCGACGGGCTCGCGGAAGCCGGTCGGCGAGATCTGTTTCGTGTACAACCGCGGGGTGGTGCTGCGGGCGCACGAAGGGGTGCCGACGCACGCTTCCCTCTTCGCGCGAGTGCCGGGCGATTGGAAGTCGGACTGGACGGCCTTCGCGCAGGCGTGCCGTCGATGCCGCTGGGAGGGTCCGCAGTTCCTGCGGATCGAGCGCCACGTCTCGCAGAGCCACGAGCACCCGCGGTAAGTTCAGAAATCTCTCAACGGCCAACGTTCCAACAGAGCCGCGCACGAAGTAAGCGGTTGCCCACGCGACGCAAGTCTAGAGAAAGAAGAGGCAACCGCTTACTATCGTGCGCGGCTCTGTTTGGACGGTGACGCGAAATGGAGGGTGTTGCTATTCGACTCGATACCGCCGCACCTTCTCTTCGTCCAATCGCACGCCGAGACCGGGCCCTTCCGGCGCGCGCGCCTCGCCTCCGCCGATCGGCAGCGGCGTTTCCAGCAGACTGTCGGTGTAGTACAGCGGACCGATGATGTCACACGGGAAATCGGTGGTGATGCCTGGGGTGGCGAGCGCGAGGTGGATCATGGCGGCGCTGCCGACACCCATCTCGAGATTGCTGCCGATGGTCCAGCCGAGCCCCGCGGCCTCCGCGACCGCCGCGATCCGCCGCGATGCGCCGATGCCGCCCGACTTGCCCACGTACACCGAGAAGACGTCCGCCGCGCCGGCGCGGGCCAGAGCAACCGCGTCCTGCGGCGTGTACACGCTCTCGTCCGCAACGATCGGTACGTCGACGGCGCCGCGCACCTCGGCCAACCACTCGACATCGCCGGGCGCGACCGGCTGCTCGGCGAACGCGATGTTCGCGACGTCGGTCAACCGGCGAATCAGGTCGATGGCCTTCGCCGGAGTCCACGCGCCGTTGGCATCGACGCCGAGACGGATCCCGTCGCCGACCTCGCGCCGCACCTCACGAACGCGCACGAGGTCCTGCTCGTCTCCGATCCCCACCTTCACCTTCATGGCGCGGAAGCCCTGCTCGACGGCCCAGCGGGCGATCTCCGCGGCGCGCTGCGGCGTCTGCCCGGAGATCGACCATTTGATCGGAACCGACTCGCGCACCGCGCCGCCGAGCAGTCGGTACACGGGGACGCCGGCGCTCTTGCCGAGAATGTCCCAGAGCGCCATCTCGACCGCGGCCTTCGTGAACGGATTGCCGGCGAGGCCCTGGCGCATGACGGTGGTCAGCCGCTCGATGTCGCGCGGGTCCTGCCCTTTAAGCAGCGGCTCGAAGATCGAGGAGATGAAGTGGGCCGCGGTGACCTGGTCCTCGCCGCTCCAGCGCGGCGTGCACGAGACCTCGCCGAGACCCTCGATGCCTTCGTCGGTGTGGATGCGGACGAGCAGGAACGGCGACACGGAATGCGTGCCGCCCTTGGCGCGGATCGCCAGTCGCTCGTCGATCGGCACGCGGACCGGAATGGTTTCGATGGAGGTGATTACCACGTCAGGAAGTCCTCGATGAACGTGCGGGTGTCGGCCACGATCGCGTCGTAGAAGCGCTTGCCCTTCTCGGCAGTCGCGAGGTCGGGGTGGCCGACCACGCCGCTCTCCGAGATCTCGTGAAATTCGTTGACGCCGTACACCGGCTTCGTCAGTTGCATGTCGGCCTTGCGATACGGCGAGTCAAAGCGCGGACCGTCGCGGCGCGCCAGTTCCATGCGGACGCGGTCCGGGTGCAGGTGCAGCATCAGCGACGTCTCCATCTCGCAAGCGTGCCCGAGACCGCCCGTCTCCGATTCGCGGATCTGCCGGATGCTCGCGGCGGCCAGCATCCAATATGCGGCGTACAGCACATGGACGCCGGCGCGCCCGTTCAACTCCGTCTTGACCTCGCGCAGCGCGGCGCGCACCGGGATGTCGTTGCCCCCGTGCCCGTTGAGCAGCAGGACCTTCACGGCGCCCATCGCCAGGATCGAACGGCAGAGGTCCTGCACCATCGCGATGTAGTGCATCTGCGGAATGTCGAGCGTGCCCGGGAAGTGCATGTGATGCGTCGAGTGCCCGATCCACAAGGTCGGCAACAGCAGGACGCGGTCGGGCAGTTGGGCTTCGACGCCGTCCGCGACGGCGGTGACGAGGTCGGTATCGGTGGTGAGCGGCAGGTGCGGGCCGTGCTGCTCGAAGGAACCGAGCGGCGCGATCACGACGAGTTTGTCGACGCCGAGCGTGCGGATTTCCGGAGACGTGTAGTTGGCGAGACGCATGGTTCAGACTCCGGCGGCCCAGGTATTGCCGCCGGCCCTCAATCCGCCATTGTGCTTCAGAATCTCCGCGCCGTGGGCCGCGCCCGCGACTTCGTCCGGGACCTCGATGCGATATCCGCGCGCTTCGAGGACCGCTCGGGCCGCCGGATCGAAGTTCTTCGAGATCTCGACTGGACCCTCGTCGAGAATGTGGAGGCGGGGCGCGACGGCGGCCTCTCGGACGGTCGCGCCCGCGACGATGCGCTGCGCGAATTGGGCGGCGACGCTGACGATGCGGCGTCCGCCGCGCGCGCCGATGGCGACGTCGCGGTCGGTCAGGCGGAGGATCATCGGGCACACGTTGTTCAGAGGGCGTTTGCCGGGGCCGGGCGCGTTCGGATGCCCGGCGTGAGGGTCAAAGCGGCACATGCCGTGTCCGAGGATGATGCCGGTCCCGGGGACCGCGAAGCAGGAGCCGAAGAGGCCGCCCTGCGAGATCGTCATGGAGACGAGATTGCCGTCGGAGTCGGCGGCGGCGACGTGCACGGTGCCATGCTTCGACGCGCCGGCGCCGGGACGCTCCAGCCGTCTCGCCCAAAGGGGAGGAAGCACGCGCGCCCACCGTGTCCAGTAGTCCGGTTCGAGGTCGGCATCGAAGGCGCGGACCGCCTCGAGGGCGGTGAAGCCCCCGTTCGGCGGGATCGCCGTGTAAATCGACCCGGTACGATACGGCTCGGTCACGCGCGGCGTGAACGCGGCCATGTCGGCGCGCGTCAGAATGCCGCCATTCTCCGCGACGTAGTCCGCGATCTGCCGGCCGAGGTCGCCGTCGTAGAAGTCGCGCCAGCCGGCATCGGCGAGCCGGTCGAGGGTCAAAGAGAGGTCGGCGGGATTCCATGCCGCGGCGAAGCGGGCAAGAGGCTCGCGCTTCTTCGCCGCGTCGGCGCGCACGAGCGTGTAGTCCGGGCCGGCTTCGACGAGCGCGCGCGCCGGCGCGACGACGTCCGCCCACGCCAGCCGTCCCCAGCGCTCCCAGAGCGTTCCGACCCCGCCGACGAAGCCCGGCACGCCCGTCGCGAGCGGTCCGTACACATTCGCGTCGTCGCGGACGGAGCAGGCGTACTCCTGCTCGTTGATGCCGCGCGGACCGTCGCGAACCGGCAGGACCTCGAACATATCGCCGCGCGCCGCCGCCGGGGCGACGGAGTTGCTGTCGATCGACCAGACGCGCCCCGTAGCGCCCTCCAGCACGACTCCCGCC